>Ga0074199_1000094_pt1 | contig 196469 bp, 117 predicted proteins | sample EPASupsiteSAE347_FD_64528 | JGI IMG/M metagenome (GOLD analysis project Ga0074199, IMG submission 64528) | Bioremediated contaminated groundwater from EPA Superfund site, New Mexico - Sample SAE3-47 | ecosystem: Environmental > Aquatic > Deep subsurface > Groundwater > Contaminated ... | reverse complement strand
CGTGTTCACCTACACTCCGGCCAATGGCGATCAAATAATTGTCAATTGTCAATCGTCCATTGTCAATTGCGTTTCCGGCAATCCGGCCACCTCCAACACAATCACCATGACGGTAGACCAGTTGCTGCCGGTGAGCGTTTCCATCGTGGCATCTGCAACGACGGTCTGCGAAGGCAGTCTGGTTGAGTTCACGGCAACCCCGGTAAACGGCGGCGCATCCCCATCGTATCAATGGCAGGTGAATGGCATAAACGCCGGAACCGACAGCCCCGTGTTCACCTACACTCCGGCCAATGGCGATCAAATAATTGTCAATTGTCAATCGTCCATTGTCAATTGCGTTTCCGGCAATCCGGCCACCTCCAACACAATCACCATGACGGTAGACCAGTTACTGCCGGTCAGCGTGTCGATCGGTGCATCTGCAACGACGGTCTGCGAAGGCAGTCTGGTTGAATTCACGGCAACTCCGGTGAACGGCGGCCCAAATCCGGTTTTCACCTGGGTCGTCAACGGCATCCCGGCAGGCGCCAACAGTCCACAGTTCTCCTATGTACCGGATAATTACGATGTGGTGGCTTGTTATCTGACATCATCGGCCTCATGCATCACCGGAAGCCCTGCCATCTCCAACATGATCCCCATGGCCGTTCACGCGGTACCGCTGCCGGTCATTATCAGCAGCAGCGATCCCCTCGACATTGTCTGCCCCAATTCCGGAGGTCACCAGTATTTCACAACTCCCGACTGGTCGGATTATACCTGGACCATCGAGGGCCCCGGTAATACCGCGATTTCCTCCGGACAGCATACGGCTTCCATTAATGCCTTCTGGGGCGGCCCTGCCGGAACCACGGGAACATTGCAACTTGTTGTCAAAGACCAGCTTGGATGTGAGGGAACCAGTTTGACCAGAATGGTCAGTATCGGTCCTGATTTCACAGCGGGATCCGTCGGCAACGGCCAAACCATTGTGGCCGGTGGTACTCCCGATCCCCTTACGGCTACTGCGCCGACAGGACCGGGTACCTATACGTTTCAATGGCAGAGCTCCGCGGATGGAACAATCTTCGTCGATATTGCGGGCGAAACCGGACCTACCTATGCACCAGGTCCGTTGTTTATCTCAACCTGGTTCAGGCAATTGCAGACCTCTGTTGAAGGATGTGTTACGAAAGCAACAAATGATCTCAAGATAACCGTATTGCAGATTCAGGGAACGGTCTCGCTGCAACCGGATCTGACCCGCTGTGCCGGCGACACCTTGCATGTTCCGGTTCATCTTACCGGAAACGACCTCTACTCGATAGAACTTTTTGTTACGTACGATCATTCGCTGCTAAACCTGCATCCTATCCGATATACCAATGTTTATCCCTCTTTTGCCGTGACTGCTTTTAACGCGACTTACGATCCGAACACACTCCGGATCGTGGTGGAGCAAACAGGCTTTTACGGGGTAAACTTTTCAGGACAAAAATTACTTGACCTCGTATTTACCGCGACGACTCCCGGTTCCACGACGCTTCATCTGCGGACGGCTCCCGATGCAGTACCGGTTTGCAGCCTGTGGGATTCCTTCGGAAATGAGATCTTTCCCGTGACCTATTTTGACAATCAGGTAAATGTCAATCCACCGTTTATTGCGGGAACGGTTGCAGCCGATCAAACCATCGATTACAATACAGTACCGTATCCTTTGACTGCGACACCGCCAATCAACGGGGTGCCACCTTACACGTACCAGTGGCAGTCTTCTGTCGATGGTGTGACCTTCGTCAATATTTTTGGTGAGACCGGACTTACCTATGCGCCGGGAGCGCTGACTTTGACGACCTGGTACCGGCAAATCCAATACTCATCCGGGAATTGCGGGGCATTGCCAACCAACGTCGTGGTGATCACGGTAAACCCGCAACCTTATATTATCATCACGAGTCCCGACGGGGGAGAAGAATGGACGCAGGGTTCGACCCAAACCATTACCTGGAACGATAACATCCCGGAGGATGTGAAGATAGAATTGTACAAATCCGGCTTGTTCCTGCAAACCATTACCCCTTCGGCTGCATCAACCGGAAGCTTCGTTTGGAACATCCCGGCGGATCAGCTACCCGGCAACGACTACAAAGTGAAGATCACCAGCACGACCGATCCTGCCCTATTTGATTACAGCAACGCCGAATTCACGATTGCTCCGACCGTTCCGCCCGTGCGCATCGTTCTGAATGTGACCGTCGGGGCAGGGGAGATCTTCTGTTACGATGCCACTACCACGATCCTCGTAGCCGGGGGCGGAACCACCTTCCTGGTTCAGAACGGTGGGTCGGCAACCTTTATCGCCGGACAGAACATCCTGTTCCAGCCCGGAGTTATGGTGGAACCGGGTGGATATCTGCATGGACTCATAACGGCTATCGGACAGTATTGCGGAACCCAGGCGCCGTCGATGGTATCGACAATTACCGGGGAGGAGGAGGATATAGCGATATCATCTCCGGGATTTATCATCTATCCCAATCCTGCCGCTGCCATTCTGACTATTGAACAAACCGGTAAAAATCTTCCGCGGAAAGCCCAGGCCCTGTTCTTTAACCTGCAGGGTAAAAAAGTGATGGAGGTACCAATTACCGAGGTCCGTACAAAAGTATCACTTGAAACACTGCCCCCCGGACTCCTGATGGTGAAAATCATTTCAGGCGACCAGTCGGTGATTATTAAACTTGTTAAGAACTAGCCGCTACTCAAATAAGTTTCAGAGTTTACTCACAATCATATTATTTTTCAGCGGTGTTCGTGATTGCTTCGCAATTCAGAGTTTCAGAGTTTCAGGGTTCAATATCTCAATCGTAAATTCTTAAATCTTGGCAATCGTAAATCTTGTCAATCGTAAATCAATTTTCACATCAGCACATTAGCACATTTGTCTGTCCACCAGTTCACCGTTGATCCAGGAATTCTGTAAAATTCTCAGGTGTTATGGTTACAAATGATGACGAGGGATATCCGGAAAGAAATGTTTCGGGTATCCGTGATTTCTTTCGGGTCTGCCATTTGAATTCAAAAGCATGATATGTTCCATCCGTTTCTTCAATATAATCGATCTCATGCTGTGAATAAGTACGCCAGAAATACGAATTATTCCGGGAATGATGGTAGCCCAGTATTTTCAAACGTTCGGCAATACAGAAATTTTCCCACAAAGCCCCCACATCATCTCGTGTATCCAGGGGTTGCAGTCGCTGAATTATTGAATTACGAATGCCTAAATCCCAAAAATAGATTTTCCGGGTTTTACCGATTTCATTACGCAGGTTTTTCTTTAGAGCTGAAAGCCTGAAAATTACAAAATTGTCTTCAAGTAATTGAATGTAGCGCTGAATCACCGTTTGATCGACCTGAAGCCTGCCGGCGAGTTCTGTATAGGATACTTCGCCGGATATTTGAAATGCCAACAACTTTAATAACCCTGAAAGGATCTCAGGCTTTTTAAGATTTTGAAATTCGAGGATGTCTTTAAATAAATAGCTGGAGGTGATCTCATTCAGGTTTTCCTGTGCCTGATCATCATCCATCAGGATGACCGGGGGATATAATCCGAATCGCAATATTCTGGCTATGTTTCTTTTACGTTCGATTACCGTTGGATCGGGATAAAGTTCACTGAACGTGAACGGAAACAATTTATAGACCTGTTTCCGCCCGGTAAGCGGTTCATTTACCCGGTTCGATAATTCAAAACTGGAGGAACCTGTTGCGATAACCTGAAGCCCGGGAAATTCATCATACAAAATTTTAAGAACCAAACCTATGTTTTGAATCCTTTGTGCTTCGTCGAGTACGAGGAGATCCACGTTCTTCACAACATGCGTCAGGTTACCTGCGTTTTCCCACGAAAACATGGATTGAACATCTAAATAATCGCAATTATAATAAACTGATCTCTTCGATAGATTTTGTGTCAGTTTCTTGACCAGCGTGGTTTTACCTACTTGCCTTGCGCCATAAATAATGATTATCTTCCGATCTCCGGATATTTGTTCCAGGCGTTTTTTCAGTAATGTCTCGAGGTATCTTGGAATGAACATTGTTTGTTTTACAAAAATAGTTAAATTACATGATCAAACTCATGCAATTTAATGAAATTACATGACCACCGAACACTTGTCCGCTAGTTCGCTAGTCTGCTGGTTCTCGTCAAACCAACTTCCCCAGGTTGCCGATTAGAAATTATAAAAACAATCAATATAATGACTGAATTTAGCTAAATATTGTCAATATAAAACTGATTTTTAAATTGAGAGGATACAGTCGAAATCTGAGAAAAGAGATCGTGAAAACAAGCAAGTGGTACTTTTATGACAATGGTATCCGCAATGCCATTCTTTCAGATTTTTCATCCATCAGCGTGCGCAAGGATATGGGTGAATTGTGGGAAAATTACATCATTGCCGAACGGATCAAAATGAATGGGAACCGGCAACGAAACAACCGGTACTATTTCTGGAGGACTTATGATCAGCAGGAAATTGATTTGATCGAAGTACATGAAAACCAGGTATACGCTTTCGAAATTAAGTGGGGAGCCAAACCCGTAAAAGTTCCTGTTGCTTTCCGCAACGCATACCCCGAGGCTTCATTTCAGGCAATTACCCCCGACAACTACCTGAATTTCATCACCTGACGCTTCAGCCAGTACGCTCTTCGTCCAACAAGTTCAGCGTTCCGGCGTTTCGCGTTCAAAGATCAAAGCTCAAGGATCAAGGCTCAAGGCTCAAGGATCAAGGATCAAAGATCAAAGTTATTAGCGGATAGGGTATTAAGATTTTTATTTTCCGTTTTCAATTTTCAATTGGCCATTGTTAATTGTCCGCTCTTTGTCCAACTCTTCGTCTAACTCTTCGTCCGCTCTTCGTCTAACTCTTCGTCCGCTCTTCGTCCGCTGGTTCTCCTGTACCCACTCGGCGTCTGGTTCGTTATGGCCTTGAAGGCTTCGTTAAAGGATGATTTGGAGGAAAATCCCGACATTTCAGCAATGGCCAGGATCGAATACTTTTTGTGGGCCGGAGAAAGCAGCAGCCGTTGCGCCTCCCCGATGCGGAAGGCATTGATGTAGGCGTAGAAATTCCGCTGGTGGTATTCGTTCAGCACCTGGGAAATATATTTGGAGTTTGTCCCGAGCCTCTCCGCCACATCATCGATGGACAGACGGGGATTGAGAAACATCTTCTCTTCAATCATGATCCGCTCGAGTCCGGTGATGAGGTCGGACCTGAGCTTTCCGGATAATGAGGACCCTTTGTATTTGGAAGGTTGGCATTCCGGTGCCATTGCGGCTTCGGATTGAAATGTGCCGTCGGCATTCTCATCAGGCACTTTCAGCTCCAGTTGCGACATCCCACGGAGGCCAAGAAACAGGGTGAAGGCCATCATTCCCAGATTATATAAGATCTGTGCGATAGGCCTGCCACTCATGCCGAAAAACCAGATCATCTCGTTCAGTACAAAAAAGAGTGCAAATCCATAGATCAACGTACGGATCCACCTCAGGTTGATTTTTTCGGTAAAGGAGTAATTGTTCCGGATAAAGGACTCGTGCTTTTTCCGGAGCCTGATTTCTTCGATGCTGTAATAGACAAATTGGACCAGAAAGACAAGATAGATCGTAACGGCATAAACCACCAGCAGGTATTTTATCAGCGGGGCAGGTTCGGGATCATTGAACCTCCGGGTGATGAAAAAGAGCCGTTCCTCCGGGGTTGTAAGGTAATAAGGAAGGTTCAGGAGGAGAACGGCGGCGGCCGGAATAAAATGGAGATGACGCCTCATTTTAAACCGGAAGCCGGATGTTGTTAAAGATTCAATATAGAGAAAAAAAACCGGAATCAGCAACAGGATTACCGGCTGGATGGGCAGGTAAATGTTTACCAGGAGGTCAAACTGCCGTAGTTCATTTAAAAGATGAAAGATGAAGTAAATGGTCAGCAATAGAAAAAAGATGGCAAGAGTTCGTCGTGATGACAGATGCTGGCGGAGACCTGAAACGTACAGAATACACGTAAAGACGACAGCTTGATAAACGATGACCGAATAGAGTATGGCAACAAAAAGATCCATAGCGAATTAAAAATTGAGCAGGTTGATAATCCCGGTTCCGGAAACCGCGTTCCGGATAACCCTTTAAGGATATATCTGCTCTGCCCGTAAATATAAATGAAAAAATTAACACTTTTTAACTTTTTAAATCATCTGATGATAAAATATTCAATATCAAATATATAAAAAATAAAAAAGTTCGGATTCCTGAATCCGGACTTAATTCGTGCGCTGGTTTTCCCGGATTTGTTTGGTGGGTACTAAATCTTTTTATTTTTGAATGAGAATCCTGTTTCGGGATCTGTTCACTTTCATCATCAAGGACAACCAGACTAAAATGGAATCTTTCATCTCCATACGACCTCCTTCCCCCCTGACGCGTCTGCTGACTCCAATCCAGAAGGCCATGATACTTGGGTGCCATGGTGCTATGGTGCAGAGTTTCAGGGTGAGTATGATGGTTCAAAGTTCAAGGATTAAAGATCAAAGTACAAAATTCAATCAATCAATCATTCAGTCAATCAGTCAATCGTAAATCCCTTTGTCCGCTCTTCGTCAAACTCTTCGTCAAACAAGTTTTCCCGCACAAAATAAAATCAACATATTTCCCATGAAAATTCAAAAAGAGATTAACCAAACACAAAAAATCAAACTATGAAAAAGTTTTTACTGTTTTTGATCGGCCTTATGATCAGCGTATGGACTATGGGTCAGAGCACAGCAAACTACACGTTCAGCTATGCTTTTAATGGATCCCTGGAGGATATCTCATCCGGTGCAACAGTGCTTTTAACCGGTAACAATGACGATAATGCAGGACCCGTGACCAATATCGGTTTTACCTTCTATTTTATGGGTACCGCTTATACCCAGTTCAGTGCCAACTCAAACGGGCAGATTCGACTGGGCAGTACCCAAATAAGCGGAAGCTCTACGTCCTATACGGCTTCGACTGCGATTTTAGGTCCCATGAGTGGTGATAACGAGATTAATAACGGGATGACGTGTAAAGTAATAGGTTCAGCCCCAAACCGGATTCTCGTAATAGAATGGAACCAGTTTTATGTCTATTATACAAATATAACCGGTGCCGGGAATATGCAGGCTTTACTCTATGAATCAACCGGACAGATACAATATATTTATGGCGAAATATACAATTCCAGCTCAAGTTCTCAATCCAGGTCGATATTTATTTCAGCTTCGAATACGGCGAACAAGTCAGGTTCTGTAACCGTTGCTGCAACCCCGACCTATGAATCCAGCGCTACCTCCCCGACCAGTAATTCATTTGCAGCCAGTGTTCTTATTGCCAATCTGGCTTCTACTGCTCAGGGGAGCCGGACTGTTTATTCTTTCACACCAGGCTACTCCACAACTCCTGCTAATCCGATTACCATGACTTTTACATCCATATCACAATCAGGAATGACCGTGAACTGGGTGGATAATTCAACAACCGAAACCTTTTTCACAATTTATCGCTCAGATGATGGCGGAATCAATTACTCAGTAGCTGGTACTGTTGCATCAACAACGACAGCCGGAACAGGAACAGGATATTCACTTGCCATGACAGGACTTATGCCGGGAGTTACCTATTATTATAAGGTTCAGGCAGGAAATGAGGCCTCCGCTCCTTCAGGATTTTTGACAGGCAGCCAGTCGACCTCTGCTGCCGGCAATATCGTTTCCATTGCTTCAGGTAACTGGAATGCTACTACAACCTGGAATACAAGTACGGTACCTACTGCCTCGGATAATGTGACCATTGCCGATGGACATACTGTTACTATCAATGCTACAGCCACCTGTAACGCGCTTACTGTCGGACAAGGTACAAGCGGTATCTTAAGGTTTGATGCAACAACAGCGCGTACATTGACTGTTATTAACGGGGTAACCGTTGCGGCAGGCGGTACTTTTGCAGCCGGCGTCAGCGGCGGATCCAGCCTGGCCCATACCCTCAACATCGGTGGTAGTACCAATTTGGGTGCAGGTATCGGAAGCCTTACCGTGAACGGAATATTTAATATGTATTATGGATCATCACGTCCCAGAGCATCAGTTTATTTTTATGGAATTGGCAGTGCCACGATTTCCGGTACGGGCACAACCTGTAACTTCTATCAGTTTTATTTAAATAAGGGCACGACTACCGCTTCTCTGACTGTAATGCCACCGGTTCTCGAGATCCAGCGGGCTTTTACAGTCCAGGACGGCAACACCGTAGGGCTGGTAAATACCCATACCGCGGGAACCCTGAAGTTCGGCGGGACCTTTACGTTGACCACACCTTTATCCAGTAGCGCCAGTTATTCGATGCCGGCTTTTGGAGCACTCTGGCTCAACAATCCGAATTTTACTTTTACTGCCCAAAATGGTTCTCATACAATAAATGGGCTATTGAGAATATCAGACGGTATATATAATGTGGGGACTGCAAGCGGTAATTCTGTCGGGCTTGCCTCAAATTCCTCTGTCATGATCGAAGGGGGTACCCTGAACATTGCAGGAAGGTTTGCGGTTTCATCTGCTTCCAATATTACCAACTTCAACATTTCTGGGGGTACGATCAATTTAGCTACTATTCAAAATAGCTCAACTACCTATTACAGCTTCGATGCCGGAACTTCAGCCTCCAGTAATTTTACCATGAGCGGCGGAGCTATCATAATTAAAACCGGAACCAGTACATATGGTAGCGCTTACCGCGGACCCAGCACCAGCGCGACTGTAAATATTTCAGGGGGTACCTTACAGATTGGCTCTGCTTCAACCAGCGCCTCGACCAATTACAGAATGCTGGGATGTGCACCTACCACAGTCCTGGATGGTACAATCAATCCCAACCTGAATTTATATGGAAATACCAGGATTTACGGTGATTTTACCTTCAATGGAACGGGTATCTTCAACCTTTCGACCTCTGCCTATAACTTCGATATGCGGGGAATGAATGCTACCTATCCGGGAAACATTGTAAATAACGGAACCTTTACGTTGAATGGCAGTACCTCTCCTTCGATGACCTTCTCGAGTTCTTTCGGGGATCAGACTTTCACAAACAACGGGACCATTACCGGCAACCAGGTCCCGGGCCTTACTATCAACAATACGTTTGGAGGCGGTGGAACCGTATATTTCCCATCCGGCCTGACGATACTGGGAAATACTTCGCTTACTCTGACTAAAGGTACTCTCAATGTCGGGACCGGCATTACCCTGGGTACCGGCGCTGCAACCGGGTTCACCTATACCATTACCGACGGAACCGTTGTGGGAACCCAGACCCTGGCTTTTGGATCGGGTACTATTGCGTATACATACAACGGCACTGCAGTGCAGAACACCGGAGCGGAACTGCCTGCTGCGATCACCGGCGCGCTAACCATCAACAACGCACTCGGAGTGACTCTGAATTCGCCCCTGTCGGCCGGATCGTTAACCCTGACCAGCGGTAAACTGACCACCTCAGGTACCAACCTGCTGACCATCACAGGAAGTACCATCGCCAGCATTACCGGCGGATCGTCAACCGCTTACATCAACGGACCGTTGGAGCGAACCATTCCCGCCTCCCTGGCAGCCGGTTCCACTTTTAATTTCCCGGTTGGTAAAGGCACTTACAACCCACTGGCACTGGTCGATCCCCTTACCTATGCCACCGGAACCGTCGTGATCCGCGCCGAAGCCTTTGATGCAAACTGCGGAGGCACTGCCGGATCGGGGCTGAGTGCACTTAACACCGACCGGTACTGGAGAACAGCTATTACCTCGGGTTCGGCCAATTATACCAGTTCCAACGTCCGGATTTCGGACCCGAGCGCTACGATTGCCGCGAATAAAGCAATAGGGCAATGCGCCACGGTGAATGGTTCATACACCAGCCTTGGCGGGACTACTGTCGCAGATGGAACGGTGACCGCGGTTAATCCTTCCTACACACTCAATTATTTCGTGTTGGGGAATAAGGCGCCGATGGTTTACGTGTCGAGCGAAGTAGAACAACCGATTATTGATTTGGTAGAACAGGGTTCGGTGAATCAGCCGATCATCCGGATCAAGGTGGTCACTTCAGGCGCCGATCCGGTAATCGCAGCGACCTCCTTCTCCCTAACAACAAACGGCAGCACCGTCGGAAATAACAATACCGATATCGCCAATGCCAAGTTGTTCTACACGGGCGCCAGCGCGACCTTTACGCCAACAAGCCAGTTCGGAACCACTGTAACCGATTTCAATTCGGGAAGCGGCGCGTTTACCATCACGGGAACCCAGAACCTGCTTGATGGAACAAACTATTTCTGGCTTACCTACGACATTCAACCGGGCGCCATCAACAACCATGTGGTCGATGCAACATGTCCCAGCGTAACGGTCCTGATCCCGCGCACCCCGACGGTGATCAACCCCTATGGAAACAGGACTATTTTCACTCCTGTATCTACAGGTATCATGTTTGAACCTTTTGAAGGTACCTGGACGATCCCGTCCACACTTACAACTACCCCTCCGGGCGGTGCATGGTCGTCAGGATCAACCGCAGCATCAAATGAATGGCACCGGAATGATTTTACCGACGGTTGGACTTATCCTACTTCGGGATCCCCTGCTGCCAGCGGGGCCAATGGCACTACATATTACAGCCGTTTCCATTCTTACGGAATTTCCAGTGGTACCGGTGATTTAATTACCCCTGCCATGAATTTTTCAACCGTGTCCGGAAATAAATACTGTGAATTTTACTATATTAATCCAACGGGATCAGACGTTGTGAATGTTTATCTATCAACAGATGGTGGCTCAACCTGGGGCTCTTCGTTGTTGAGTGTCGGTACTGCGGCAACCTGGACCAAGTACACTGCGGCGCTTGGATCTTCAAATGCCACTTCGGTGAAAATTAAATTTACTGCGACCAGTGACTATGGCGACGATGATATCGGGGTAGACGAAGTCAGGGTATATGCTTCAACCAACCCCAATATGAAATACATGTCGAGCACGACCTACCAGGTTACGACCGACCCAATCCTGATCGGGAATACTGATGAACCGATCATCGCGGTGCAGGTGGTTACCCTCTATCCCAACAACCCGATGACCCTGACCTCCCTGGCGCTTGACACCAAGGGATCAACCAACCCGTTGGCCGACCTGAGCACAGCCAAGGTATACTATACCGGAAGCTCGACCTCTTTCTCCACGGCAACGCTATTCGGAACCCATTCGAATCCCGAAGGATCGTACAATGTTACCGGATCCCAGGAACTGTTGGAAGGCAACAATTATTTCTGGGTAACCTACGACACCAAGCCCACCGCTATTAACGGTGATTATGCCGATGCCGAATGTCCGACCATGACGATCAATGGATCGGATTTCAATACTACCATCTGGGCCCCAACAGGAAGACGCGTTCTTAAAAATGCGCTTTCAGGAACCTACACCATCGACAATACCTTGCCGACGGCCGGTACCAATTACAACAACTTCAGCGATGCCTTCCTTGACCTCAATGCCCTGGGTATTGTCGGACCGGTTACCTTCAATGTAGCGGCGGGAGAAACCTTCCCGGTGACCTGCGTCCAGTATTCGGCCTCCACCAGCTATGCGCTGGCCCTGATCACTTCGGGTACCCCGACGTTCCCCATCATATTCCAGAAATCGGGAATCGGTACCAACCCCGAGATTAGCATTACAGGGACGAGCTATACCACCGATATCGGTATTTTCCTGTATGGTACCGACTACATCACCTTCAACGGGATCAACATCACCGATGCCGGAACCTCTGCGACCAACTGGCTTGAAAGGGCCATCTACCTCCAGGGCCCTGCCGATGACAACTGTAACCATGTGACCATTAAGAATTGCACCATCGACCTGTCGGCTGCCAATACCAGTTCAAAAGGAATCCACCTCAGCGCGAATGCCCCGACCTTACCGGCCAATGCCAATTGTTACAATACCTTCCTGAATAATACGATCCAGGATTCACACAATGGCTATTATTTTACCGGGAATTCGACCAACCACGATATCGGTAACCGGATCGGGACCGAGAGCAGCGGGACCAGCAGCATCCTCAACCTGGGAAGCGGGCTCTCCACAACGCTGTATGCCATTTATAACACCAACCAGGATGACCTTACCATTGAGAATACCACGATAAACGGAATAAATAACGGGACAACCGTCTATGGGATCTATTGTTCCAGTTCGGCCGGGACCCTTACCATTCAGGGTAATACGCTTACCAACGTGAACTCGACCAACGCTTTTTATGGTATTTATCCATCCAGTCCTACCGGCACAACAATAGTTCAGTCAAACACTATTTCGAACTGCGTTGCGACCAGTACGTTCTACGCGATTTACCCCAATGGTCCTACTGGGCCGGTCACTATCCAGTCAAACAACCTTACCAACCTGACCGGGAACAGTACCCTGTATGGAATATATCCTAATTTTAGTTCTTCTACGGCTTATCCGGCTGCTACACTCACGATCCAGGACAACATCCTGAATACCCTGAACAATTCAGGCGGAACCAGCGCCTGTTACGGTATCTACCCGTACTATCCCTCGGGACCGGTTATCGTGCAAAACAATACGGTGACCGGTTTGACCACGGCCAGTTCGGCGATCGGTATCTATCCATATTATGTTTGGGGACCTTCAGCCACAATCCAGGGCAACACCGTGTCGAACATGACTACCACCGGCTCGGCGGCTAACTACGGAATCTATTATTATCCACAGTCGACGGTAGCCACTTCCATTATTAACGGGAATACCATTACCGGCCTGAGCAGCCCCAATACAGGCGCATACAGCATTGCCGGGTTGTATTTTTATGCAAATGCCAACAACGCGGTCTCCGTAGCAAATAACATTATTAACAATCTTATCTCCGGGACCACATCCACTTCATACTACGTGTACGGCATTTATTATGCACCGACCTCCACGGCCGTTACGACGATTTCGGGAAACGTCATCAACGGACTTGTTTGCCCGGGAAAGGGCGCTTATGGCCTCTATGTGACCAACGGACTGTCGAACAACATCTTTAACAACAAGATATACAATATTGCCAATACCTACACCGGCGCTTCAACAACGTTTGCCGACGGCATTTACATCAGTGGCGGATCGACCAACAATGTTTACAACAACTTTATCTATAACATCAAAGCGCCGGGCGCTACCGGAACACCGAGTACAGCCGGTATCTACCTGGGTGGCGGGACATCCGACAACATTGCCTATAACACCATTTATCTGGATTACACTTCAACAGCAGCAGCAAATACCAGCGCCGCGTTGTACATCACCATCGGACCGACCATGGTGGATCTGAAGAATAACATTTTCGTGAACAACGCGAATATGTCGACTGGCACGCTGGCTGCTGCATTCTACAAATCTTCAACCAGCATTGCCAACTTGTCGTTTACGACCAACAATAACCTGTTTTACGCGGGAGTTCCCGGCGCCAAAAATGTGATCTTCTTTGATGGAACCACCGCGAAACAGACCCTTGCGGAATATAAAACCCTTATGACTCCGCGCGAATCCAATTCCGTCACCGAGAACCCACCGTTTATCAGCGCTACTTCGCCTTACGACCTGCACCTGAGTACAACAACCCAGACCCAGGCCGAAAGCGGCGGTTTGACAGTTTCATCGCCAGTTCCCATCGTGGCCGATTATGACGGACATCCGCGCTATCCGAATCCGGGGTATCCTGATAACATCCTTTCTCCGGCGAAGGCTCCTGATATCGGCGCCGATGAGTTTGGCGGATTGCTGATGGACATCACCCCACCCGTGATCACCTATAACCCGCTCATGAACACTGCATCTGTTGCGAACCGCACCCTGGTGGCCACCATTACTGATCTTTCGGGTGTACCCACTTCAGGAATCGGGTTACCTGTACTCTACTGGAAAATCAACTCCGGAACCTATAATACAGTTACGGGTTCCTATCTTGGAAGCAACCAGTACCAGTTCGTATTCGGGGCCGGTGTTGTATTGAACGACGTGGTTTCATACTTTGTCGTTGCCCAGGATTTGGCAGCAGTTCCCAATGTTGCCGCGTTCCCGGCTGCAGGCGCCGGAGGTTTGGCCGCCAACCCACCAGCTTGTGCCACACCGCCAACCGAACCAACTACCTATACCATTATCAGAACCTTCCTGTCGGGAACATATAAGATAGGCGGAACCGGAACAACCCCTTCGCCGGGTTGCCAGTATGTGGATATTACCGCTGCCTTTGCCGACCTCACCTCACGTGAAATCACCGGGGGTGCAGTAACCTTCCTGCTGACAGCTACCTACAATTCGGCTGAGGAAAATGCCTTCCCGGTCGTGCTTAACCCGGTTGCCGGAGCAAGCAGTGTTAACAACATCAAAATAAAGCCCGATGTCGGCGTATCTCCTGTTATTACCGGGTCATCCACGGGTGCCATCCTGAAATTAAACGGCATTGATTACCTGACGATTGACGGCTCAAATGCGGGCACATCCTCCCGGAATATGACCATTTCAAACAGCAATACCGGTACCTCCTCAGCGGTGATCTGGGTTGCAAACGGATCTGCTACCGACGGGGCTAATAACAATGTCATCAAAAACTGTCTTATTTCCGGTAATGGAGCCACAACGACCCTGGTAGGTATCTACAGCGCTGGTAATGCAACTATTTCAACCATCGTCGGACCTGTCATTGCGAATTCCAACAACCTGTACCAGAATAACCAGATCGTAAGTGTGCAGTACGGAATCTATTTGTTTGGCCCCGGGAGCTCGCTCGATCAGGGCAGTCAGGTTACAGGAAACACTATCGGTTTGGCGACTTCCGGAAATGAACTGGGATTTGAAGGTATTGACCTTTACAACCAATCCGGCGCAACCATTGCGGGAAATGAGATTCAAAATGTTATAGCCTCTTCAAATACGGTTGCTGGTATCAATGTCCGCGAAACCAAGAACTCTACTATTTCTGCAAACAAGGTTCATGATATGGGATATACCGGCACCGGAACTTCGAATGTTTTCGGTATTACCACATCCTCATCTTCGTTTATTACCGCGGTTGATCCCACGGCGAACACCTATGTCAACAACATCGTTTACGGGTTGACTTCGACCGGCGCCTCCACATCCTGGAATGTCAGCGGGATCAACAACAACGGAGGTTATGGCGACAAGTATTACTTCAATACAGTTGCCCTTACCGGTTCTTTGGGCGGGGCAAGCGGTACCGGAGGTTCAGCCTGCTTCAGCAATGGGAACGGGGCTACTGCTACCTGTGCCGACGCGCTCAATATCCGGAACAATGTATTCTACATGAATGCAACCGCAGTTGCTGCCGCCAAGCTTTATGCCCATTACAATAAATTGCCGATCCTTACAGGCAACACGTTGAATAATAACGATCTGTTTGTGGTTGCAACAGCGCCCGCAACAGCAAATCTGGGTTATCTTAATGCTACCAACATTGCCAACCTTGCAGCATGGCAAACTGCCACGGGGCAGGAAGCAAATTCTGTATCAAGCGAACCCTATTTTATTTCGAATGTAGATCTGACACCAACAAATGCTGCCCTGAATGGCACCGGTGTGACCATTGCCGGTATTACAACCGATTACAATGGGACAACCCGCTCGGCACCTCCGGATATGGGAGCCATCGAGTTTACACCATATACCTGTTACCCACCAACGGGTTTGACCATTTCGGGAATTTCCGGCGGCGATGCCACCGTCTCCTGGACAGCGGCAAACCCGGCACCTGCAAACGGGTATGAGATTTTCTACAGCACATCACCAACGCCACCATCTCCGTCGCAGACCCCATCAGGAACAGTCGGGGCAGGCATTCTTACCTATAATATGACAGGCCTTGCATCTCTTACAACTTACTATGTTTGGGTAAGATCCAATTGCGGGGCTGCTACCAGTGTCTGGTCAGTCAGGACATCGTTTTTGAGTGGTTGTGGTATCATTGCAGCCTTTCCTTGGACTGAAAACTTCGATGCAATGACTACCATCGGAACAGGTATTTTACCCGGATGCTGGAATTCCTATATGGTCGGCGGTACAGGAACCAATTCCTGGCGTACACAAAATGAAGGTTCTCAATCCTATAATGATCCACGATCACTGCCAAATTATGTTGTATGTTATTACTCACCTTATAGCGGATACACTAAGTATCTCTTCACCCCCGGATTCGCATTGACAGCAGGAATCTCCTATGATTTCAGCTATTATTGGGTAGGTGATAATCATTCTGGATGGACTGCCGATCTTCTTTACAATACTTCGCAATCGGAGACAGGTGCAACTGTGCTGACAAATTTCATCAGTTCATCAACAACAACCTCAAGTAGCTATACCTATCAGTCTCAAAACTTTATACCACCTACGACCGGAAACTATTACTTCATCATAAGGGTTGTCAATACTGTGTCTCCATACTACCTTGGCTTTGATGATTTCAGATTAGAAGTTACCCCTACCTGCATTACGCCAACTGGATTGATTGCTTCTTCAATTCAGCAGACTGGTGCAACCCTCCATTGGACTGCATCTGTTCCTCCGCCTCAAAACGGTTATGAATGGGAGGTTCGAACAAGCGGCGCTCCCGGGAGCGGACCGGCAGGACTGGTTACTTCAGGAGCAACTGCAGCAGGTGTATTAACTGTCACTACGACCGGTCTGACACCATCGACGTTGTATTATGCATACGTGCGTGCTCATTGTATTGGTTCTGATTACAGCTATTGGACAAGTGCAACGACATTCACCACACTGTGCAGCAATGCTTCATTACCGGTTGCTGAAGGATTTAACACTTCGGGAACCGCGGTGTTTCCGGCATGCTGGTCCTCACAATTTGTGACCGGTACATCGGCATTGTCATTCCAGACGTCATCTTCGAATCCGACAACAACACCCCAGGAGGGAACCCGTTTTGTGTTCTGGAATTCATTTAATTCTGGTTGGCCTGCCGGAAATAAAACCCGGTTGGTTTCCCCGCCGATAACTACTACTGGTATTCCAAGTGTTGATGTTAATTTTTATTGGTTTAACGAGTATAACACTACCTATAACAGTGGTGTTTATTTGCTTGAAGGCGTACAGGTTCAGTATTCCCTTGATGGTACAAACTGGATCGATGCCGGTCCGTTTGTTCCAAGAACGGATTCAACGCTGGCATCTGGTACAGGCGCTTGGAAATTGAAGAACATAACACTTCCGGGTGCGGCAGGAAATGTCAGCACTGTTTATATCGGATTCTTGTTTGTTTCGCAATATGGCGATAACTGCAGTTTAGATAATGTTGTGATCAATGCCACACCGACAGATCCGTTATTATCTGTGTCTCCGGCTTCGAGCAGTTGTGGTTATGCTCCGGTTTATGGTTATACCTCGGAAAAAACCTATAATCTTTCGGGGGTCAGGCTGACGGGAGCGCCGGGTAACATTGTTGTAACGGCCCCTGCCAACTTCCAGGTTTCACTTACCTCCGGAAGCGGTTTTACCGGCAGTGTCAATGTGGCTTATTCAACCGCTACACTTGCCTCAACCCCGATCTATGTTCGTGGTAACCCTACAACAACCAATGTGGCCTATTCCGGTAACGTGACCCATGTGGGTGGCGGAGCTTCGGTGAATGAAGCCGTTACCTGCAACTCGTACATCTATTCCCCGTATTGTATCTCAGCGGCCGAAAACAATTCTGATGAAGAGATCTTCAATGTGACGCTGGGAACCCTGAACAATTCATCCATTTGCGGTTCAATCGGCGACGTGGGATCGGTGGCATACCGGTACAGCAACTATACCATTTCGGTATCTCCGCCTATGCTTTACCCGGGTATTGCCTATCCGTTCAGCGTGAGCGTGAATACCTGCGGAACAACCAACTATGAAAGCGCTACTGCTGTTTTCATCGACTACAACCATAACAATGATTTCACGGATCCCGGTGAAAAAGTGTATCTTACCCCGGCGGCGACCCTCGGACCGCACCTCGTCGCGGGTAGTTTCACCATCCCGGCCGATGCATCGCTCGGAATCACCATGATGCGGGTTGTCAACATGGAAACAGATGATCCTTCAACGGTATTGCCGTGCGGAACTTATGGGTATGGTGAAACCGAAGACTATGTCATCAATATCCTTCCGCAGCAGATGTTGTATGTATCCAGCACGACGGTCAATAACACGGCCAATGTCCTGCCCGGAACCATCGACCAGATGGTTGTCGGCTTACAGCTGGTGACCTCCGGTGCCGTCTCCCCGCTGGCGTTAACAGCCATCACTGCCAACGCCTCGGGTACGACTTCGATCGGCGACATTGCGAATGCACGGGTTTATTATACCGGTACTTCCCCGGTATTTAACACCGCTGCCCAGTTTGGTTCGACCATCGCTGTTCCGACACTCACCGACTTTACCATCACCGGATCACAAACTCTGCAGAATGGAACCAACTATTTCTGGATGACTTACGATATTGCCCCTGCAGCAGCGGACGGACATCATATCGCAGGCCTTATTCCGGGCATCATGATCGGCGCAGATGCTAAAGTCCCGACACCGGGTGCTCCCGGATTCAGGACTGTCGTAATACCACTCTCCGGAACCGTTACCGTTGGAACAGGCGGCACCTACCCGACGCTAACCTGTACCGGTGGTTTGTTCGAAGCCATCAACAACCGGGGTCTGTCAGGCGATCTGACTGCAAACATCATCAGTAATATCTCAACTGAAGATGGTACGCATGCCCTGAATCAGTGGTCTGAGGCCGGAGCTGGTAATTATATCCTGAAGATCCAACCTGCATCAGCTTCACTGAAGACTATCTCGGGTTCATACAACGGTGGACTTTTCCGACTTTACGGAGCCGACCGCGTGACCTTTACGGGTATATACAGCGATGATGAAAACCAATACCTGGCCTTTGTCAACAACAACACCTCCGCGACCTCAGCTGTGTTCTGGCTGGGCTCTACACCCCAATCGGGAGCTGTCGACAACACGATCAAGAGTTGTATCATCTCAGGAAATTCAGGAACCACCACACTTTATGGTATCGTGAGCAGCAGCGGTACGACCATGGGAGGAACCCCCGAATTGGCGAACAACAACAATACCTTCCTGTCAAACGATATTATTCGTTGCCAGTATGGTATTGCTATCTACGGGGCGAACGGAAATGACCAGGGTCTTTCCATCTCCACCAACACCCTTGGCTCAACCGTTGAAGCAGAAAAACTGGGCTTGAATGGTATCTTCCTTACCGGGCAACAGAATGCCACGATATCCGACAATATCATTTCAGGTGTAGTTTCGACCTTGAATACCGCTGTTTATGGTATCCGGCTCACCGGTGCTGCCAGCACAATTCTGTTCACCCGCAATAAAATCAGCGATATCAAAAACACCAACCCGGGCGGATACAGCGCCATCGGTATTGCACTGGGAAGCTCCTCCTCCGCGGCAGGTGTCACGGTCAGCAACAACCTGATCTTCGATATCACCGGATATGGATTTAACAGTCTTACCACCGACAACGGGTATGGTATTAACATCTCTTCCGGCGGCGGATACAACCTGTGGTTCAATTCGGTTAACCTGGCCACCAACCAGTCGAGTACGACCGGTAAACCCGCGTGTCTGATCATTGGGTCGTCGTCGACCATTCCGGCGGGCGGACTTGACATCCGGAACAACATCTTCTCAATACCGGCCACAGCCGGCGCTGAAAGATATGCCATTATCAGCAATGCGGCAAGTTCCAAGTTTGCGAGTATCAACTACAACGATTATTACACCTCCGGCAGCAACCTGGGGTATATCGGCTCGGCCAACCGTGCAAACCTCGCGGCATGGCAAACCGGTACCGGCCAGGATGCAGCTTCAGTCAGTGCTGATCCGGCCTTCGTATCACCGGTCAACCTGCATACCGTCGTACCGGCGCTGAACAACGGTGGAGTAACCATTGCTGCCGTACCTGCCGACTTTGACATGATTGCCCGTACAAATCCGCCCGATATCGGCGCCTACGAATTCACACTGCCCATCACCGCCATCAATACCCTGGCGGCAACCAACGTCAACCAGACAACCGTTGATCTTCATGGTGATATCAGCACCAATGGTGAGAAAGTCAATGTATTCTTTGAGTATGGTCTGAACACGGGATATGGCAGTACCACCGACGCGGTGCCTGCCTCAATCAGGTCATTTGTATTGACTCCGTTCGACAAATCCCTGGAAGGGCTCCTCCCAAGCACGACCTATCACTACCGTGCAAAAGGAGTGTCTACAACTTCGGGTGAGGTTATCTACGGTCAGGACATGACCTTCATGACCCTGGACCTGCCTACCATCCAGGGACCGAACAGTGTTTGCGAAGGGGCTGTCGAGAACGTTTATGTAACCGAAACAGGTAAGTATGACTATACCTGGACGGTGTTGGGTGGTACGATCACCGCCGGCGGAACTCCGACGGATAACACCGTAACGGTTACCTGGCCGACAGCCGGAACACAGACTGTCACATTGAACTACCGAAGCACCCCGGCCGGTCCGTTTGCACCGACTGCAACTGTTTACCCGGTTGTAGTAAATCCAAATCTGCCGGTCAGCGTGACCATCGTTGCCTCTGACAACCCGGTCTGTACCGGCGCCCCGGTCACCTTTACCGCGACCCCGGTCAACGGCGGACCGAATCCTGCCTACCAGTGGAAAGTGAATGGTACCGATGCCGGTGTGAACTCACCCACCTATACCTATGTACCACTGAACGGCGATGTGATCACTTGTGTGCTCACCTCCGACGAACCCTGCCCGATGGGCAATCCGGCAACTTCGAACGAGATCACCATGACCGTTACACCGCCTTACCTGCCGGTAAGTGTGACCATTGTACCATCAGCCAATGATGTGTGCCTTGGATCACCGGTTACCTTTACTGCCACCCCGGTCAACGGAGGCCTCACGCCGATTTATGAATGGAAAGTGAACGGTGTGACCGTCGGAACCAACTCTCCGACCTATACCTATGTTCCGGTTAACAACGATGCGGTTATCTGTATCCTCACTACCAGTGATTATTGCGGTACCGGAAGCCCGGCTACTTCCAATACGGTGGTCATGACTGTGAACGATCCGTTGCCGGTTAGCGTTACCATCGTGGTCGACAACAACCCGTGGTGCGAAGGATCGCTTGTTACATTCACAGCCACTCCGGTCAACGGCGGAACTGTACCTACATATCAATGGAAAGTGAACGGATCGAATACCGGAACCAACAGCCCGGTCTTGGGCTACTTCCCGGTGAACGGCGATGTATTTACCTGCGTGATGACCTCGAGCCTGTCGTGTATCTCGGGCAGTCCGGCCACCTCCAACGCGATCACCATGAACATCACACCGCTGCAATTGCCCTCAGTGACAATTGTTGAATCGGCCAACGACGTGTGCGACCAGACCTTCATCACCTTTATGGCTACCCCGGTGTTCGGCGGACAGAACCCGTCGTACCAGTGGAAAGTCAACGGGGTGAATGCCGGTGTCAATTCACCAACCTATACTTATGCTCCGGCTAACGGCGACCTGGTGACCTGTGTGATGACATCAGATTACCCGTGCCCGACCGTCAACCCGGTTACTTCGAATACCATCACCATGATAACCCGCCCGCGTAACCCGGTAAGCATTACCATCTTCGAATCGGCAAACTATATCTGTGAAGGCTCACTGATCACCTATACGGCCATTCCGGTTAATGAAGGAACCGCCCCGTCGTACCAGTGGAAGGTCAACGGACAGAATGCAGGCACCGACAGCCCCTATTTCGACTTTAGCCCGGTAAACAACGATGTGATAACCTGCGTGCTTACCTCGAATATCGACTGTCCTTCGGGCAACCCGGCCACTTCGAACCCGGTTGTCATGACGGTTTACCCGAACATGCCTGTCAGCGTCTCCATTGTTGCCTCAGCCAACCCGGTCTGTTTTGGCGATCAGGTTACCTTCACGGCAACCCCGGTTAACGGCGGACAGACTCCCCACTACCAGTGGAAAGTCAACAATGTAAATGCAGGCACCAACACGCCTACATTCACCTATACCCCGGCCAACAATGATGTGGTGAAGTGTATCCTGACCTCCAGCGAAAATTGTACGCAGGAAAATCCGGTTACCTCAAATACCATAAAGATCACGGTGAACAGCCCACTCCCGGTCAGTGTTTCGATCGTGGCTTCCGAAAACCCGGTATGCGAAGGGACTCAGGTCACATTCACTGCAACTCCGGTCAACGGCGGCGTCACACCGGCCTATCAATGGAAAGTCAATGGCGTGAATGCAGGTAGCGATAGCCCTGTGTTTACCTACACTCCTTCTGATGGCGATCAAATCATTGTCAATTGTCAATCGTCAATTGTCAATTGTGTTTCTGGTAACCCGGCCACCTCCAACACCATCACGATGAGCGTTACAGCCGCATTGCCGGTTAGCGTTACCATCGTGGCCTCCGCGAACCCGGTTTGCGAAGGGACCCCGGTCACCTTCACAGCAACCCCGGTTAACGGCGGCGCCACACCTTCGTATCAATGGAAGGTGAACGGCGTGAATGCAGGTACGAATACACCAACCTACACCTTTGTGCCCGTCAACGGGGATCAGGTTACCTGTGTGCTTACATCGAGCCTCACCTGTGTAACCGGTAACCCGGCAACTTCCAACACCATCGATATGAACGTTACTCCGTTACTGCCGGTCAGTGTTTCCATCGTGGCTTCAGCCAACCAGGTCTGTGCCGGAACGTTGGTTACCTTCACGGCAACCCCGGTAAACGGCGGCACAACCCCGGCTTACCAGTGGAAGGTGAACGGCGTAGCTGTAGGTACGAATACACCAACCTACACCTATGTGCCTGTCGACGGTGATTTGGTAACCTGCGAGCTTACTTCAAGCCTCACCTGTGTCACCGGTAACCCGGCAACCTCCAACACCATCGTGATGAGCGTCACAGCCGTGCTTCCGGTAAGTGTCTCCATCGTGGCTTCGGCGAACCCGGTCTGCGAAGGAACCCCGGTTACCTTCACGGCAACCCCGGTCAACGGCGGCGTTACACCATCCTATCAATGGAAGGTGAACGGCGTGAATGCAGGAACGGATAATGCGGTCTATACGTATACCCCGGCCAACGGGGATCTGGTGTCGTGTGTGCTTACTTCGAGCCTCCCATGCGTATCCGGTAACCCGGCTACTTCCAACGTCATTACCATGACTGTGGATCCGAAACTGCCGGTCAGCGTTTCCATTGTTGCTTCGGCCAACCCCGTGTGCATCGGAACCCTTGTCACCTTCACGGCAACTCCGGTTAACGGCGGACCGCTACCATCGTATCACTGGACCGTTAATGGTAACACGATCGACGTTGACGCACCGATCTACACCTACATGCCTGCGAACGGCGATCAGGTTGTGTGTGTGCTGACTTCAAGCCTGACCTGCGTAAGCGGCAACCCGGCCACATCGAATACCATCCTGATGATCGTCAACCCGTTGCCGGTACCGGTTATTACCGGACCTGCCACCGTGGTTGCAGGAACTACGGGAGTGGTATACACCACAACCCCCGGACAGGTTAACTACCTCTGGACAATTTCCACGGGTGGTCTCATCACTTCCGGAGGAACTCCGGCGGATAACACGGTTACAGTTACCTGGAATACCGAAGGCGCACAGTGGATCGCGGTGAATTATACCGACGCCCTGACCGGATGTACCGGAGCACAGCCTGCTGTTTACCCGGTTACCGTAACCCCGGCTCCGTTCATTGTCGTTACAAGCCCCGATGGCGGTGAGAACTGGAAACAGGGCTCTGTCCACCCGATTACCTGGAACGATAACATTGATGGTAATGTGAAGATTGAGCTTTACAAAGGCGGGGTATTCCATTCCGGAATCATCGCTTCCACACCATCTACCGGATCCTGGTCGTGGACGATTCCGGCAGGCATGGAAACCGGAACCGACTATAAGGTGAAGATCAGCAGTGTTGACGATCCGTCGGTCAACGACTTCAGCAATGCCGACTTTACCATCTCCTCTTCCATCCCTGTTAACCTCGAGGTTCAGAATGTGGTAATCGTTTCCGGCCAGGTGGTCTGTTACGATGCACTCCAGACGATCACGGTTGCAGGCGGCAGTACCATCTTTGTCGTGGAGAACGGCGGCAGCGCCACCTTTATCGCCGGTCAGAATATCGTTTACCTGCCCGGAACCAAGGTTGAAGAAGGCGGCTACATGCTCGGCAAGATCACCACAACCAACCAATTCTGCGGATCGGTGATCATTCCTGCAATGGTTTCTACCGGTACCGAAGATCCAACCCCGGCGCTCGAGTCAACCCTCTTCAGGCTCTATCCGAACCCGACCAGGAGCGCCTTCACCCTCGAGCAGTCAGGTACCCGGATCTACGATGTACTGAAGGTTGAAATCTACAACATGATGGGAGAACGGATTCTGACCAATGAAATCATCGGGCAGAAAAAGCACGAATTCCTGCTCTCATCCATGCCGGTCGGAGTCTATTTTGTCAGAATTTCCGGCGGAGACCAGGTTGAAACCATAAAACTCATCAAACAGTAAGTAATGAAAAGTTATTAACGTATCCCGCTCGGTGACATAAAAACCGTACTTTAGCACAAAATTGAAGTATGGTTTTTATGTCATCTTCAGGATATTTCAACGAGATCTGTTAACCCGCAAGGGACTAAGGAGGGAGTATATGCTCCCTCTTTTTTATGTCATGACTTATTTTAAAATTCGCAATATAATGATAAAGAAAAACTTACTGTCGATAATCGGACTTCCGGCAGGATTGATCTGCCTGCTCCTCTGTGCCGCTCCCGTGAGATCGCAAACCAGCGCATCCATACAGCCCGACCGTACGCGGAATGTCGGTGACACCTTGCAGATTCCCGTTCATATCACAGGTACGAATGTCCTGAATATGGCATTTTATGTGGATTATGATCACACCATCCTCACGCCTCATTCAACGCCCTATCTGAATGTTGTTGGCGGTCTCGAGGTCACCGGTTACAATGCCGACTGGCAACCGGGCACCCTCGGTCTTTTTTTGGATGCGATCGGACTGGAGGGCCAGAACTATGAGAATGATCGGATCATTACCCTGGCTTTCACGTTAGCGAAGGCGGGCAGTACTCCCATGGTCTTCAGAACCAGTCCGCTCCCATTGCCCATCTCGGGGATTTGGAATGAATTGGGATTGCCCATCGAACCTATAGCTTTTACCGGCAGTACCATCACGGCACTGCCGGTTGTCCCGCCTACCCGGATCGTTCAGAACGACACGGTACATAGCGGTGAAATAATGTGTTATGACGCCACCCTCACCATTACCGTGGCCGGGAACGGAAGCGTTTTCCTGGTGGAACCGAACGGACAGGCCACTTTTGTTGCCGGACAAAATATTATTTACCTGCCGGGGACCCGGGTAATGTTGGGAGGATACATGCACGGGTATATCACGTTGAACCAGCAATACTGCGATTCGCCGGCTCCCGGCGCTGCCGGTCTGATCACCGCTGCAACCGCATCGCAAACGGATACCGGGCCCGGTTGGAGCATCTACCCCAACCCGACGTCGGAAACAATAACAATCGACGTAAGCAACCTGCCGCAACAGGAATTCAATGTTGCCCTTTACAACATGCAGGGAGCGCTGATCCGTTCGCAAGAGATGGTCGCTTCACAACGTAACAACCTCTCCCTGTCGGATCAACCGTCGGGAATCTATTTCTTACGACTGATCTGGAATGACGGGTATAAAACGATAAAGATCATTAAGAACTGATCCTCTTTGATCGCCTGCTGACCGTCAAACCCGGGAAGTTACCGTCAGACAGGCATCCGACAGACGTCATGGCCTCCGGGAATGAAGGTTTTTGTTATATCCGAAAAAAATTGAGTAAAATCGCGTTTTTTGTATTATCTTTAAGGCGATAGATTTATAGAACCGGAGAACGAACATTCAATCGTAAATCGTAAATCATGTTCAATCGTAAATGATAATACTGGATTCAAGTGATTAATGAAATATAAAATTATATACCATATGAAAACCCGATTCAGAAGTGTGATCTTAAGCCTGCTCCTGGTAATGCTGGGTTATGGCTTTGGAATTTCCCAGACCCTGATCACCGGGGGTACTACCCTGAAAATTGTTCCGGGAACCAGTGTCTTATCCGTGGGACAACTTACCCTGCAAACGGCAGGGACCCTCGATAACCAGGGTAATTTGATTCTGAAGCAGGACCTTGTCAATCAGAATCCGGCTCCCAACACGTTGGGTACCGGCACGGTGGTGCTTTCGGGAACCGTTTCGCAGACCATTTCCGGCCAGAATGTTTTCGGAAATCTGACGGTCAACAACGCGAACGGAATAACGCTGAACGGCGACACCCGGGTTAATAGTACCTTGACCCTGATGAACGGGCTGGTGCATCTCGGCAGCAATGACCTTTTTCTGGGATCCCTCGCCACAGTCGCGGGAACCCCCTCTGCATCCAATATGGTGGTTGCCACAGGAAGCGGTCAGCTTCAGAAGGAATTTCCCGCCGGATCCGCCCCGGCCACATTTACCTACCCGGTTGGCAGCACCGGCCCCACACCCGATTATTCGCCGGTGACCCTGAATTTTGTGAGCGGAACCTTCGCAGCTGGCAACAACGCCGGGGTGAACTTGGTTGATGCACAATACCCCGGGACATTGGTCAACTACCTGAACCGTTATTGGAATATTACCCAGACGGGCATCTCGAACTTTTCCTGTGTGGCCTCGTTTCAATATGTACCTTCCGATGTCACCGGCGATGAAACCGACATGTATTGCTTCCGCGTTGATCCCATTCCATTTACCGCCTTTAACAAAGCCAACAGTACAGCGCATACGCTCGAAGCCCACGGACTGACCGCCTTTAGCACCTTTACGGGCAACAGGGGCAGCACCACCGTGCCACCAGCCATTCACATGGTCGGTGATGTCAATGTTAGCGGACAATCGCTCTGTTTTGATGCCCAGCAGACACTTGTTATTGCAGGCAACGGGACAACCTTCGTCGTTCAAAGTAACGGGACCGTAAACCTGGTTGCCGGTGAACGGATCCTGCTCGAACCCGGAACCCTCGTCTATGCCGGTGGTTACCTGCATGGCTACATCACCCAGGCAGGGCAATATTGCCAGGTCCCATCCAACCCGATCGTGGTGAACCCGAACGAAAAATCAACGGAACAACCTGAAATTGCAGCTATCGATCAGTCGTTCCGGGTTTATCCGAATCCCACATCCGGAAAATTCACCGTGGAGCTGGACGAATCGCTGGTATCCAAAAACCTGACACTCGGGATTTATGGAATGACCGGTGGGTTGATACTAACCAAAGAAATAACGGGGGTGAAAAAATACGAACTGACCCTCGAAGGACGTTCCGCGGGAGTCTATTTTATCAGGATCATTGCTGAAGGAACGGTACATACCGGAAAAATAATTTTGACACGTTAAAATAAACTACATTTTTCTCAGATTTGTTTATTATATTTGTAAGTTAAACTGCACCGAAACCCCGGATCCGTGAAAAGGCTGCGTCACATATTCCTGACAACCGTCATCCTGTTTCTTGTTTTTGGAATGATGGCCGGGCAGACTGCGAGAGGCGGGAATGTATTAAATCCATCCGACACCCTGCACCTGCCGGCTGTCGATCACGGAAACCGCACTGTTTGCGATGAAGGAGGCGCCGGATTGGATGTCAAAGCTTCTGTCGCACCTGTGACCATCTCCGGAGGTGGCGCCATGACGCTCGTTTCGCCCCATTCCGTGGTTCTGAAACCCGGAACCCGCGTTGAAGCCGGGGGAAAGCTGATCGTCAAAGTCACACCGGCAGACCCTCCGAAACGCAACAAGAGAAAAGTGACTCCCGTTGAAGTCCCGGCCACTCTGCCTCAGAAAAGTACCGCTTCCGTAGCCATCGAGAAAACGTTTTGTGTTTACCCGTTGCCGGAATCCGGATCGTTCAGCGCGCTTCTGAATGAAATAAGGGGAGTTCTTCCCGCCCGGACCAAAACGACGGATGACCCCGACGGCTTTATCATTCTGAAAAAGAGTTGTGTCCGGATACCACAATCTTTACTTTGTACGAAATCGTTTACCCTCCCTGTTGGCACCCGATGGGGCGAACACCCCGGGAACATCCGGGTGATGCGGACGTGAAATGACTCCTTTATCAACCTGTTCCCGCAATTCCCGACCGGGAAACAGTTCCAGTGTAAACAATCCAAAGGGAGTTATCATCATTATTTACCAATTAAAATTCTGAAAAAATGAAAAAATTTTTAGCAATTACAGCTTTAATGCTTTGTGGTGTTGTCTCTTATGCTCAGTGGATCGGAACCAGCCCCGGTGACCTTTACACCACATTACCGGTAGCCAATGTCGGTATCGGTATCGCCGCTCCTACTTTCAAATTACATGTCGTTAATTCAGGAATCGCCTCTCTGGTGGCTCAAAGCTCGGTCAATCCGCAGGAAGCCGACCGTGCCGTGGGGTTCTTCAGGATGATTAACAGCGCCAACAACGAAACTTATAACATTGCATTCAGAAAACTCGGCGGCGTATTCCAGTGTCTCCAGTCAGCCAATGTTGCCGGCGCCACTGTTAATATTTCGCTGTTCGACTATACAACAAAATCGTTGTTATTTGGTGGAAACGGTCTGACCGACATCAGATTCTCCAACTCAGGTTATGTCGGAATCGGAACCACCATAGCTCCTCCGGCAGGCGTAAAACTGGCTGTTAACGGAAAGATCAACTGCAAGGAGATCGAAGTAACCCTCACCGGATGGGCTGATCATGTGTTCAACCAGGATTACAAATTGCGCAGCCTGTACGATGTTGAGAACTTCATCGCCCAGAACAAACATCTGCCGGATGTTCCGAGCGAAAATGAGGTGCTGACCAATGGTTCCAACCTCGGACAAATGGATGCCGTACTGCTCCAGAAAATTGAAGAGCTCACCCTGTACATGATCGACCTCAAAAAGGAGAATGATCAGTTGAAGGCAAGGCTCGAAAAACTGGAAAAATAATCCGGGAACGGATCTTAACTTTTATTGTTAGCATAAGCCTTTAGCGCTTTTCAAAGTTCTAAAGGCTTATGTTTTTAAGGAACAATGTAGACCGATTGCCCCTTGTGCATCCGGCCGTTGCCATTGAACTGTAGTAATCGGAATGGTTTTGGATCCTTTTTATTGAATAGTTCGATACAACCACAGGAGCTGTTTTTAACTATACAGATACGAAAGGATCCGAGTAGATAGCGGTAAACAATAAATTTTGAAACTGTACCATGCGAAACTGTCTGATCATGGGTTTCGGAAGAAGCGGTACCAGCCTGATGGCCGGGATCCTGAACCAGGCCGGATATTTTTCGGGTGATGACCTGTATCCTCCGAGAGACAGCAATCTCATGGGCTTTTTCGAGAATGCTTTTATCAATGGCATCAATGAACGTATTCTCCAGGAGTACGATCCTGTGAAAAGGAATATGGATCCATCCTTTCCCGGGAAGACCTTTTCACCATTCAGGCCGGGTTATGGCCACCGGTGGCTGATCCATCTGGAACCCGAAACCATCGTGGATTATTGCAATGAACCAATCGAACGGGATATCAGGGAAGCCGTGAAGGTTAAAGGTTACGCGTACAAGGATCCGAGATTCAACTATACATTGGGAATCTGGCATCAATGGATCGAGGACGATACCCTATATATCATTATGTTCCGGCGGCCCGATATTACCGTTGGCAGCGTGCTGACCGAGTGCGCAAATGCCGATTACCTGTCGGAGTTTTACATCGATACTTCGCTGGCTTACCGCTTATGGCAAAACAGTTATTCCTCCCTGTTTGCACATCTCTCCGCGGTCGCGGATGATAGAAAAATATTCGTAAACTACGACCAATTATTGATGGGAACGGTATTGAAATTTTTGTCGCAAAAACTCGGCACTGCATTACAGGCAGCCTTTATCCGTCCTGAATTGTCACGGAGTAAACCGGCCGGTATGGTTCCGAAAGAGGTCAGGCAAATTTATAACGATCTTTGCCTGAAAGCGAATTACCCTGAAGGGTGCCTCCGGTACTGAAAGGTACATCTGAGGAAACTGTAATGAAAAGAAGTATGGCGCTCCGTGGTTCTGTGTAAAGAATCACCGGGGTTCGCAAAGAAAGAGATAAGACCTTAAACTGACCCCATACATGCCGTTATTTTCGAAAAATTCAATACCCTTTTAACAGAAAGAGAATGGTCGGGACCCGTGCTCGAGGTCGGGGCGGTTCCCACTGAAAAGACGCTCCTGAACCTTCCCGTTTTTAAGAAATGTTACCGCCAGGACCGGCATCAACCTGGAGGGTCCCTTCACTTTTAAGGATTTTGAAATCCTGAAAGGCGATGCCAATAACTTGGACCAGTTTCCTGACAATCACTTTGGATTGGTATTATGCAATGCTATGCTGGAACATGATAAATTCTTCTGGAAATCGGTAGAGGAGGTATGCCGGGTGACCCGGCCGGGGGGTCTTATTGTGATAGGAACACCCGGATTTGCTGATAATTCCTTGCAGAAATTCAAAAAAGGATTTGAGAAACAATCGTGGTACAAGGCCCTTAAATCAAGTAAGGCCTTTGGATTTTTACTTTCATCTAACCCTGACGCTGGAGGTCCACGGCGAAGTGTACGGCGATTTCAACCGGTTCAGCCCTGCCTTTTTCAGGGAGGTCATCTTTCGTGATTTTCATTCTGTTGAAATTATCCAGACCATGCGGCCTCCGAGGATCATCGGCCTGGGCTGTAAGCAGTGAACCGATCCCCATTCCCGGTGATTTGTTCAGTTATCCTGGTCAGGGAAGCAAATCATAACCAAAATAGGAGAGGATCTCCCGGTGTGACGTTAAAATGGTCCGGATCTGCTCCAGATTTTCCGGTGTCAGAAACCGGAGTTTCTCCGCGTTCAGATTGGTTATCTGCAGGTGTTGATTTTTGAAATTGTGTGACTGGAATACCTCTTTGATCCGGATATCGCGGAGTTCGGGTAAAAACTCCCGGATCCGACCGGCTGATTTTTCGGGATCATCGGTAAGTTCTTCATAGGATAACCGCAGGGTGTGTTTCAACGATTCCAGGTTTTTTTTCTGATGGCAGAGGCATCTGACGGCAAAATCGGCCGACTTCTCAACGGAGTATTTTTCTCTCCTGATCAGGCTTTCGCAGTGTGCATAAGGGTTGCGGTAAAGCACGATAAACCACGCGGGTTTGAAATGTTTTCGGATCGACCGGGTCCGGATCAGGTTGGGAGGACTTTTTTCAAGGAGTACCGGACGGCTTGTATCCCAGTGTTTCATCCACTCTTTTTTAATGAAGTTCCAGTCGAAATCGAGCGATTCGTCCCACCGCCGGTCGTGATCGAACATGATTTCCCGGACTCCCGGTAATCCCTGTCCTTCGCGGGTGCCCTCGGAATTATTGACGGAGATATTTTGAGAAGTCGACAGCCACTCATGGAGTAACGTAGAACCGCAATAGGGCGGCGAAAGAATAAAAAGAAATTTATTCGCGGAACGCGGGAATAGCATATTTCGTAAGAAGTCTGCAACCGGCATCTCAGATCAGTTTAAATCATCCCGAAATCCTTCAGGTCATAGAAGTGTGAAAACAATGGCAGGGTCCCTGCTTTAATCCGTTCAATTTCCTCAGCAGTCAGCCTGGATCTCCAGGTGTCGAGGTTTTGAACCGAATCCCTCGACAACCTGCTGACGGAGGAGCCGTCGGTCTCTTTTCTGATCCGACTTTTTACTTTCGCTGAAAAGTCCAGGTTCAGGTAAGAAAACAGTTTTTCGAACTCGTTAACCGGATCTTTCGAAAGGTCTTCATGCTTGACAAAGCGCCACGTTTCCCGGTAACGATCGGAGAAGTACCGGATCCGCGAAAACCCGATATTCCAGATCAGGATTCCCTGGTCGACCAGGTCGGGAGGGTGGGAGGTATACTGCCGGATCAACGGGAGGTATTCGGAGGGCAGTTCGTTGACCAGCCGTTCCTGGGCCAGGATATCGGCAAAGGGGATCGACCAGCCGGCGGTCTTCAAACTGGCAACAAAAGCAAACGGGTTACGAAGCACCACAATCACCTTTGCCTGAAAGGTTGTGTAAATCCATTCCGAACTCAGGATGGCCATCGGATCTTTCATCAGCGGCTGTCCGTAAATATTTTTTGGTTCTGAAAGAACTTTGAAAAAGTTCCGGTACGTCTTGTATTTCTTACTTTGGCGGTATTGATCTGCGATGCAGAAAAAGGGCGAACCGGAAATCCGGTCGATATATTCACGGATCGCCTCCTGGTAGCCGGAAGGTTCATGCGAATCGACGTATTGAAAACTGTACTTCACCGGACAATTTTTCCGGCGCCGGTCGAGGTTGAATGGTTCGTTGAGGTACTTAATCCCCTTCGCGTAGGCAAGGGTCTTGCCCGTCCAGGTCGTCCCCGACCGAAGCAGTCCGGTAACGAGGATCAGGTTGTGAGATTTCATGCCTTGGTCCATGCGATAAAAGTACACATATTTCATCTTGATCGTTTTTCCAATCCAAACAAAAAACATACTTTTGAAGCGGAAAACCTGACATTACCAACGATCATTAAACTGCATCATGAGGGCATCGGTTATTAAAAACAAATCCAACCACTGGGAGGTGATCTGGATGTTGGCTAAAACCGACCTGAAGATGAGGTACCAGGGTTCCTGGCTGGGGGCAGTCTGGGTATTTTTGAAGCCATTCTGCCTTTTTTTAATCCTGAACTTTGTCTTCTCCAGCCTGTTCTATGAAAATAACCCGACCTACACAATCCGCTTGCTGGTCGGACTCATTCTCTGGTTCTTTTTTTCGGAAGCCACTACGGTGGGCATGAACAGCCTGCTTTCAAAATCGGATATTCTCCGCAAAATTTATATTCCCAAGTGGATCATTATCATTTCTGCAACTGTTCACAGCGGGCTTGCTTTTTGCTTTAACGCGATCATCTTATTTCTGTTCCTGATCGGGTACCAGGTATTCCCGGATATCTGGCACCTTTTGATCTTTTTCATTTATGTTGTACTGATCTACGGCATTTCATTGACATTTTCTTTTTTTGCGGCGCCCCTGATCGTCCGTTTTCGTGATCTGAACCAGATCTGGGAGGTGCTGCTGCAGGTTCTGTTTTATGCAAGTCCGATTATTTACCCGATTACAGCGGTGCCGCCCAAGGTGCAAACACTTCTGTACATCAATCCCATGACCTTGCTGATCGAGCACTCGAAGGTCGCTCTGGTCGATCACAGTGTAGCCCGGGTGGATCATCTCCTGATATTCATTGCCATCTTCATTCCCTGTTTCGTGGGAAGCATGTTGTACCTGAAATCGGCCTCCAGGAACCTGATCGAAAATATGTAAAATGTGAACGCTGATGAACCTGGATATTGCCATAAAAGTTGACCATGTTTCGAAAAGTTTCAGGATCCCGCGGGAACAACGAAACACCATCCGTGAACATGTCATCCGTTTCCGGAAAAGGATGGTATACGAATCTTTTCAGGCGCTGAATGATGTTTCATTTGAAATCAGGAAGGGAGAGTTTTTCAGCATCATTGGCCGAAACGGATCAGGAAAATCAACACTTTTAAAGATCCTTGCCGGAATCTATTCCCCCGACAGCGGTTCGGTGGTAGTCAACGGCGAACTCTCACCGTTCCTCGAGCTGGGCGTGGGTTTTAACCCGGAACTTTCGGGAAAGGACAACGTCTATCTCAACGGAATGATCCTGGGTTTATCAAAACTGGAGATCGACCGCGTCTATCAGAAAATTGTCGATTTTTCGGAACTGGACCGCTTTATCCATTTGAAGGTAAAGAACTATTCGAGCGGCATGCATGTAAGACTTGCCTTTTCTGTCGCTGTTCATGCCAACAAGGAGATCTTGCTGATGGATGAAGTCCTGGCAGTGGGTGATGCCAATTTTCAGGTAAAATGTTTTAATGTTTTCGAACAGTTCATCAGAGAGGGTAAAACGATCATCTTCGTTTCACATGATCCCGGACCTGTACAGAAGTATTCCGACCGGGTGATGTATCTCGAATCGGGGAAACCGGCATTCATAGGCCGTGCCGATGAAGCGCTGTCCCGTTATATGTATACCGATGTGATCGACAAGGGTACCGGTGATCAGATGGCGAAACCCTCCCGTGATGATTCGGTTCAGGGAAAGACAACGGTTGTTATTCCCGGCTCCACCGGTGAGACGCCGGAAACCCCGGAAGCGGAACAATTGCAGCGGAAAGCAGAAAAAGTAATTGAAATAACGCAGGTTCAGGTACTGAACGAACACCAACAGCCCACCCGTGAACTGAACCATGGAACCTGCTTTTACCTCCATCTTCATTACTCCATCCTGCAAAGTCTCACCGAACCCGTTTTCGGGATCATCATTCATGACCAGAAAAAAAGGGTGTTGTTCACGACCAACACTTACATCGAAAAAGTTAAAATTGGGAAGATCGATCCGGGGAATATCATAATCACCTACCGGATCGACAACTATTTTTCAACCGGCAAATATGCCATTTCTTCGGTGGTCAGCGATCGTACCCAACGAATCTTTTATGAATGGAAGGATGATGTATTCAACTTCCGGGTCACGAATATGAAAAGGCTGGAAAATTCGGGTGGGGTAGACCTGCCGCACGAAATCACAATCGAGAAAAACCCGGTGTAGTCCATACTGCCGGGAACAGTAATACATTTCCGGAAACCGGAGTTTTACTTTTTGTTACGGAAGGTAAGTTTTCCGATAAGGGAGAAGATAAAATGACCGAACCTCCAAGACATGGATTGGTATACGTTCGACAGTTCCTGCCGGGAGCTTGACAACTGATCTTGCAGTTCAACGATCCCGTGTTGTTGTATAACCGACTGCTCTTCATGTTCACGAATCAGGATCTCTTTTGATGTGAGCTTCTCTTCCTTTGACCGAATCTCGCGGTTTAGCATTTCAATTGCCAGTTCTTTTTGTTCCACCGCCTGCTCCATTTCCCGGACCCTGGCATGCTGTACCTGAAGATCTTCACGTTGCGATCTGATCATTTCATCTTTAGCAAAGAGTTCCTGATGCCCCATAGCAAGAGATCGTGTGGTTTCAACCAGTGCTTGTTCTTTCTCAAACAATAAGCGGTCTTTTCCATGCAGAGCCTCGACATGGGCGCTGATAACCTGATCTTTTTGCCTGATCAGATCATCTTTTGCACCGATAAATGCCTCTTGTGCTTTTAACAACGCCTTGTGGTTCCAAAGCTCGGTCTCATCCTTTGCCCTGGATTGTTTCAGGTCGCTGAGTTCATCTTCCTGTTCCCGGATTCGATAATCCTTTGAGGCCAATTCGGTATTCATCTGGTGAAAAGCTTCATCTCTGTGACGGATGCTGAAGGAATAATGGAAATTGTATTTTTCTATCAGCCCGAACAGTAATCGCTTCCCGTCGTCGGTATCTTTTGACAGAAACAGGTATAACAGGGCTTTTATCTCACCGGCAGTAAAATGAAGGAGGAGGTCGGGATTGATTTCAAACCCGAGCTGACCGAGGCGCTCCTGCATGGCAGTCAACTCTGCCTTTTCGAGGATTTCCCGGGGAACCACACAGGACATTTCACCCGTAGGAATACATCGTACCACATGATTACCGATGACTTCGGTTTGAAAACCGGCCATTCCGGACCCGGAATGCCATTTTTTAAAGATTGAGGAAATGTAACGGTTTATCAGGATATTGATCCGGGCGCGTTCATCATCAGAAATATTCTCGAGGAAATTGGTCTGATCCTGGAATGTTGTACGATGGCCATGACTCCTGTGAGAAAGTGTTTCGAGGTTAAGATCCAACCGGTTCAGTCCTGCTTCTACCAGTCGCTGATAAAGGTCTGTATCTTCCCATCCGTATGATTGAATGTACTCATTGTACCCGTTAACCCTGAAATAATCCTTTGCATAGAGAAAAACGATCCCGTTCAGGTGCCGTTCATTCTCGTCACGGCCCCGGGTCCAATTTCCGGAATAAAAAATCCCCGGTTTCAGCGTGTGGAGACTGAAGAAATCGGGATTAATACTGACGTCTGCATCCATTTTCAGGATCTTATCTTTCGTGGTCAGCCGGACGCCCAGATTAAATGCTTCCGATAGCACCCATTTGGGCTTTCCCGGAACAATGGCAAGGAGGATGCGACCGTCCTGGTATTTTTCGATCAGGGGGATTAGGGAGTGGTCTGAAGACCAATCCACGATGATGATCTCGCTGATCTCCGGCTTGTTGACCCAGGTTTGGATTACTCCGGAAAGGGTCTCCGACCGGTTTTTCACTGCCGTGATCAGGGAGATCCCCTGTGACCGCTTTTTCCGGGCCGGATGAATTGGAAATGAAAGGTCGTGGTCCATAGCTATGATGCAAGGAAACTGTGAATACGGGATTTTATCCTGGAAGGGAGGCTCTGCCTGACAGGAGGAAAGGATACTTCCGATGAGCCAATCAAATCGCCCCAGGGAGCAGTTTTGCCGAGATCGTACAATGCCCCGGGCGAGAGTCGAAAATATTCATGAAGTTTTTTCAGATAGTCCTTCTTAAATGCTTCATCTGTACCATTGGTCGAACACCCCCCCGAATGAAAAATGGAGATAATCCGGTCGACATATCTGAATCTGCCCGCTCTCCGGAGTTTCCAGTTCATATCCCAATCCGCGTTGATGCGATATCTCGTGTCGAAAAGCCCGTGTTTGATCAACAGGGTGCGCGGATAAAACAAGGACTGGTGGCAGATGTTATGTTTCATGAGTTTTTTCCGGCTGAAGCGCCCGTCATAGATGGCGCCGTCCTTTGCCCACCCGGTGTCGCCGACGATCTTCACATTCCCGTAAACGACCCTTTCTTTCGTAAAAATCTGCATTTGTACCAAATCCTGAAGAACATCGGGATCATGAAAAAGATCGTCACTTCCCAGGAAGAAAACATAATCGCCGGTGCAGGCCCGGATTCCTTTGTTCATGGCATCGTACAATCCTTCGTCTTTTTCCTGTATAAATTGCGTCAAGGGGTGTTGTACCCTGAAAGCTGAAACGATCTCTGCCGTATGATCGGTCGAGGCGCCATCAAGAATGATGTGCTCAACATTCCGGTAGGTTTGACCGGCGACATTGCGGAGATTCTGCTCAATCGTGGTGGCAGCGTTGAGCGTAGGGGTGATGACGGATATTTTAGGACCCTGTGACATGTTGCGGGTGTTATTTATTGAAATCCTGCCGGTGTCGGAACGAATTTCGGACCTTTATGCGCCAATCGAGTACGGAATCAATAAACCGGTGCAGCCGTTGCCGGGGATCAGGTTTTTCGGACCGGGCTATGAAGTTGTGGGCATACCAGTTTTCAAAAGAGTTCAGAGTACCGTCGTTTCTGTAAGGGTCAGGGAAAAACTCCTGGAGATCAGTCCGGTCACGGTAAAGGATTCTCATTTCGTTGGTAATATTGTTCCCTGTACTGAATTTATCATAACTCCAGCCGGCATCTCCGACCAGGTTATTTCCATTGGTTTTCAACTGTTTTGAGTACCAATCCCATAATTCATGAAAACAGTGATCACCATCGATATACCGGTTGATCTCAAAGACGCCTTGTCCTGAATCATACCCGCTGAAATGGAAGAACTTCAGGGTGGTATTGTCAACGTAATAAGTACCCTTATCTCTATAAAGATGACGCTGCGACAAATTCCACCGCGCAACATTACATCCGGGGTCCCTGTGAATATGCAAACGGTCGAACAACACCGGAACCAGGTCGCACCATCGCTGATCCGTGTACAATCCCCATTTGAAGTCAATGTAACAGAAATCAAGAAGCCGGTCGCGGTACCATTTTAAAAAATCCATTCCCTGCCCCTGGCAATTCACAGCAAAAAAGCCCAGGTTATATACGCCGTGCTTCAGAAAACATACCTCATTGTTCAGTACATCAGCGGCACTGCGTTCGGGTTTAGACTGGTGCGGGGTAAGGATTATGGGATGGGAATCGAGTAACCCGGCGATCTCATCCAAAGGATTGAAAACAGCAATATCGGGATCCAGATAGATTAATTTGTCGGGTTTGAAAGTCTCGGCCAGGTACCAGGCCGCAGGACCTTTTACAGCAGTGCAGATCTCCATGATGGAATGCTTGAAGATCCATTGTTTTAAATTGGGAATGCCCAGTTGTTCGATGTAAATGATGTGGTCAAAGGGTTCCCGGTTCAGATCGACTGTTTCATGAACAGTGTCGGAGATAATGACAACGAAGTTCCAGTCGGGGTGGAATTGCTTGAGGGTTTGTGCCAGAACCCGCGCCTTAGGTAAATAATTGTTGGTGATGGAGGTAAATACGTACATTTGAAAAATGTATGGGTTTCGTTACAAAATTATCGTTTGAAGACTTAAAAACCTAATTTAAACTTCGGCTGTTCAGATTAACACATGAATGTAGGCTCAAACATCCGGTATAACTGGTTCAAAACACATTGCTCCTGCAATCGTGTGAGGATGCAGTATCTCTGATCCGGGAAAGATTTTTAAATTTGGTCTGCCACTCCCCGGGTTGTAAGGCAGGATAAAAGGTATGAATAACCAACCAGGATATAAAAGATAATTCCCCGAGACCATGACCGGTAAGTCAATACTCCTTCTCTATCCCCACAATTTTACCGATGTCCGGCTGGGTGTTAACCAACGATTTGCCGGGATCATCAGGTATCTCAACGCGAGCGGGTTTGCCGTTGACCTGCTTGCCATGAGTAACTTTAAAAGCAAATGGCCGGCGGAAACGATAAAGAAAGGCCTGCCCGGGATCAGGAACCTCTACCTGTATAATCACTCCGCGGGACTGAAATCGGCCTTCATCCGCAACCTGACATCCTTTGATCTTGCTGCCAACCGGAACCTCCTTGGGAAAAAAATAACGAGCCTGCCCGATTATTCGTTCAGTGGCCTCCGGAAGATGTTCAACAGGATTGTCGCAGCCCATTCCTACGGGTTTATCCTCATCAGCTACATTCAATGGGCGAAATTACTGGATGGTTTTGATCATCCGGGAATCACGAAAGTACTGACCATCGAGGATTCTCTATCGACAAGCCTCGTCGAACAATTTGGGAACGACCAGTTACGGGCAGCATTTCTGGAAGAAGAAGCGCGAAGGATAATGCTTTTCGACCATGTTGTCTGTATTTCGATGGAGGAGATGGAACTGTTTTCACAGAAAGCGCCAGGACCCGGATTTCATTTTGTTCCGGTGTTCCTCGATCCGAATCCCAAGCCCGTCGAAAAGGAACCGGAATACGATATCCTGTTTGTCGGATCGGACCATCCCAGCAACCAGAAAGGCATCCGCTGGTTCTTCGACCACGTCTTTCCGCTGCTGTCGCCTGAGTTGAAAATCCTCTGCGTGGGATCGATCGTACGGTTCGTGCCGGATAAGGTCAATGTCGTGAAAATCGGTTTTGCCGACGACCTTCATACTCTGTACCATAAGGCCCGGCTTACCATTAACCCCCTGCTCGACGGAACGGGGATGAAGGTTAAACTAATTGAATCACTCGCTCATGGCGTTCCGGTCGTCACGACAACAGCCGGATTATCGGGGATCAGCCCCGACCTGAAAAGACAATTCATGGTAGGAGATCAACCTTCGGAATTTGCCGCTGCGATCGATCAGCTGATCTCCGATAATGGATTATATTTGGACTATTCAGAGAACCTGAACCGTATTTTTAATGAACATTTCACAACCGATGTGGCAGCGCGGACACTCGACACGATTTTTACCGGCTGAAAACAGGATTATTCTTTAAAGATAGAAAACAAAGCGGAATGCATCCTAATGAATCGTTGAAGGGAACGGAATCCGGGAGGCGGAAAGGCGCTTCTTTAGCGGAATACCTGAGGATTTTCGGTGCAACCCTGCGGCGGTATCTTAATCGTGTACCGGTATCAGTAGGGAATAACCCGTCGCAGCAACTTCCGAGGGTTATCGCTTTCTATCTTCCGCAGTTTCACCCGATCCCCGAAAACGATGCCTGGTGGGGCGCGGGTTTCACCGAATGGACCCATGTACGGAAAGCAGTCTCTTTGTTCCGGGGGCACCAACAGCCTAAAATGCCGTTAAATTCGGACTATTATGACCTGCTCAACGATGAAACCAGGGAACATCAGGCGCATCTTGCCCGGGATGCCGGGATCAGCGGATTTTGCTATTGGCATTACTGGTTTGGAAACGGGAAGCGGTTGCTCGAAAAGCCTTTTGATCAGGTACTCGCCTCCGGAAAACCCGATTTCCCTTTTTGCCTGGCGTGGGCCAATGAATCGTGGACCGGGATCTGGCATGGAATGAAAGATAAGGTACTGATTAGCCAGTCCTATCCCGGAACGGATGATTATATCGCTCATTTCAACGTGGTAGTTCACGCTTTTCAGGATCCGCGGTATATCTGTGTTAACGGAAAACCCCTGTTTATCGTTTATAAGCCTTGGGAGATTCCCGACGCGAAACAATTCACCGGCTGCTGGAGGCAACTGGCAAGGGAACATGGGTTGAAGGGTATTTATTTCGTGGGGATCAGTGATACCCCGTTAAGTGATTCCATGGGGTTCGACGGTTACATGGCCGGGGCGCCGAAAATTCCCGAAAGAACCACCTTTCCAACCTTTGCCGAAATTTTCCTCCACCGGATCAGCAGGATGAATCCCCGGCTTTTCTTCAGGGTTTGGAACAGCAAGGGTCCACAGGTTTTCCCGTATCGATCGTTTGTGCGACATAGCTTTAATGAACCGATGGCTGCCCGTGAATTCCCGGTTGTCGTCCCCAATTGGGACAATACGCCCCGGGTTGGCCGGCGGGGGATCGTGTTGCAGGGACCCACCCCGGAACTTTTCACCCTTCTGTTCCGTAAAGCGTGGAAATCCAATATGGAAAAGCCGGATGAAGAATCTATTATTTTTATCAAATCGTGGAATGAATGGGCCGAAGGTAATTACCTGGAACCGGATGAACAGTGGGGAACCGGGTATCTGGAAGCCCTGAAGGAGATCCTGAATCCTGAACAATCATAAACCTGCTCAGTTAAAATCGCAGACATGCCCCAACCAAAAATATCGATCATCACGGTGGTAAAAAATGACGCTGCCGATCTTGAGAAGACCATCCTATCGGCTTGCGGTCAGCAGGGAACCACCCCTGAATTGATCGTGGTCGACGGCGGTTCGACCGACGGAACGGTAGCTGTGATCCGGAAGTATCAGGAAAAAATTGCCTTCTGGAGCAGCGAACCTGATCAGGGTATCTACGATGCCATGAACAAGGGATTGGATAAGGCTGTTGGAGAATGGGTGATCTTTATGAATGCCGGCGATGTGTTTTCGTCTCGTAATGTACTTGGATCGCTGGCAGCATTCCTTGAAACAGCAGGATCAACCGCTGAGGTAACCTCGGGGGAACCCTCCCCGGAAAACCAGGGTGACCCGGTCAACATCACGAAAATGGTCGGCCCGGAACCTGTTCCTCCGGCGGGCTCCGGCGAAAACGGTCCGGGAGTGATTTACGGCGACAGCATCGCCGATTACGGTTCTTTCAGGGTATATCGCCATGCCGGATCGCCGGTGAACCTTTGGAAAAGAATGATTTGCAATCACCAGAGCATGCTTTTCAGGCGGGAGGCCCTGTTAAACGTTTCTGCCGGCCGTGATGAATCCGGACGGATGAAATGTTTCAGCACCAACCTGCGCATCTCAGCCGACCATGACCTCGTTTGCCGGTTATATTGTTCAGGGGTCACATTTAAGCAGGTCGCTATCCCGGTTGCGATTTGGGAAACCGGCGGACTATCGAACAAGATGCAGGTACGGTCGGTAATTGAACGATACCGGATGATCAGAACCTGGTTTCACAGGGGATTGAAAGTCAGGGTTTATTATCTTTGGCTCTTATTCTTAGCCGTTCTGGTTGAAGGCATGTATCGTTTGCTCCCGTTATACCTGATGAAGGCGATGATCCGTATTGCGAACCGGAAATCGCTTGTAAGTCAATCCAAACCCGGTTCCCATTGAAAATAGCGTCGAAACACCCGGCCCGATTGAAATTCAGGATCCAGAAACTGATGATCCGGATCTACCTCCGTTATTTTTCCTTTACTTTTTACCTGGTCGCTCGTTTAATCCTGCTTTTCAGTCACCCCCGGAAGCCCCGTCCAAGAAGCCTGTTGGTGTTGAAGCCGGATGCCACCGGCGACTATGTACTGATGCGTAATTTTTTATATTACCTCAGAAAGAGTGAGCGGTTCAAAGGGTACCATGTGACCTGGTGCGGAAACTTAGTTCAAAAGTCGATCATCGACCATTTTGATCAATCGCAGTTCGACGATTTTATATGGATCGACAAAAACCGGATCTACCGGGATGTCGTTTATTACGCCTCGCTGGCGGTTGCCCTTCACCATCGCCATGAAGTGGTGATCCACCCGGTTTATTCGCGTGAGTTTATCTTCGATTTTTATGCAAAGATCGCGGCGACCAAAGAGCGGATCACCTTCAGAGGCGATGCGGTGAACATCAATCCTGCCTTCCGGAAAATTTCCGACAGTTGGTACACCGAACTGATCGAAACCGATATCGATCAAAATTTTGAGTTTTACCGGTATAAAACTTTCTTTCAAAAACTTCTGCATTCTGAAATTGATCTGTCCCGGCCTTATTTCAACCGGAATGATCTGACCGGTATCGATATTCCGACCTTACCTGCAGCTTATGCGGTGGTATTCCCGGGCGCGCAGATGGAATACCGGCAATGGTCGCCGCGAAACTTTTCGGTAATATGTGATTTCATTAGCGACCACTTCCCGCTCGATATTGTGCTGATCGGCAGCAAGGGCGATATTCGCGTGGCCCGTGAAATCATCAACCATTCCCACCATTCATTGATCGACCTTACCGGGAAAACATCCATGGCTCAGGTCGTCGCTGTCATGGCCGGAGCGAAATTCGTACTGACCAACGACACGGCGGCAGCCCACCTGGCTCCGGCGCTTGACACTCCCTGCATAGCCCTGTCACAGCTCAACCACTACGGCCGCTTTCTGCCCTATCCCGCCGAAATTACCACGAAGCATCATTGTGTCATACCCGGCGAATTTACCGGTTTTTTGCCGGAGGATCTTGAAGAAACGTTTCGGAATGGCTCTTTGGTTGACATCAATCTGATCACGACGGATCAGGTCATCGATGCATTGAACATGCCAGATTTTAACTGTTAGAACCGAAAAACTTTCGATCTGAATCATACTAAAAACATTGAACACCGTTCAAATCAGGGGCATGGATTGAAAGGGCTGATAGAAAGTAACCTCGCGATTTTCAATTTTTCCGCGATGATTGACATTGGGGAATCATGGTCGATATCGGAAATAAAAAAGTGTTTTACATCATCGTTATATTGTTTCTTTCGTGCTGCAGCACATTAGATTCCTTTGGTCGATGATTCTGTTCTTGAAATTTTTAAGATAAATGCCTTGACTTCGAGATCGAACATCATATATTTCCAGTACTGGCATGTTTCTGTCCTGAAGATGACGATGGATTATTCGGGGAAATCCTTTTGCTTAGGGTTGAAGTTTTCGATTGGTGAATGATGTTGCACGTAGAGATCAATGACAATGATATTAAGAAACAAAAATGCAGAATAAAATTAGGTTTTTTTAAAGCTAATCTGTATATTTGTCTTCATATTTGTCTTCATATTTGTCTTCCTGCCATTAAAATTGAAAATTCTGCTATCATTAGATGCTCATGATGTATGCCCAGATGTATTAGACTTAGTCAGGAATTAAAAATTACCATCGAATTATCTATGCTATGAAATTGTTTCTTATCTTGATCCTTATTGTCTTTTCATCAGTCATCTATGGACAGGACAACATTTTTGTAAACTTATCGAAGGAAGAAGTTGTTCAACTTGATCCTGATGCTTCGCAATCAAATTTCATCGGTGGTGAGATCTTGATCCGTTACAAGGATGATGTTGTGGTTTCAAATCTTAAGATCTCCGGTGTTGCCCAAATCGGCATCACCTCTGTCGATCAGATCTTTCTGAAATACTCGGTTCAAACCAGTGAGCGTCTTTTCCCTAAAGAAAACAAACAGAGATCAAAGCGCATGCTTAAAAGCTATACCGGCCAGGAATTTGAACGACCAAGCCTGCATAACATATATAAACTTAAGATCCAGCAAGAGTACCAAATTTTTGAAGCCATCGAAGAGCTCAAACAAGACCCCAACGTCCTCTACGCCGAACCCAATTATATCCTCTCCATTACCAACGACAAAGCCGTTTCTCCACCCCTGACCGAGTCCGAACTCAAACAATTCTCAATTTTCAATTCTCAATTTTCAATTCCTCATAATCCACTCCCCACTCCGGCAACTCCTCCTCCCCCCAGATCAATCCCCAACGATCCTTTGTATTCCCAGCAATGGGGAATTCCTGCCACCAACATCGATGACGTGTGGGACTCGGTGGCAGGAGCCGATTCTACGCAGGTCATCGGTATTCTGGATACGGGGGTGGACTGGCTTCACCCGGATCTTGCAAATAAAATATGGGTCAATACCGATGAAATACCCGGGAATGGGATAGATGATGATGGCAATGGAAAGATTGACGATGTACGGGGATGGGACTTTATCAATAATGACAACAACCCCCAGGATGACAACTCGCATGGGACGCATTGTGCAGGGATCGCAGCGGCAGAGACAAACAATGGGATTGGTATCAGCGGAGTGAGCCCCGGAGCCAGGATCATGCCCATTAAAGTGTTTCAGAGTTCGGGTCAGGGTGACGTTGCTACCATCGCCCAGGGGATTACCTATGCTGCCAATAATGGGGCCACGGTACTTTCGATGAGTTTTGGCACCTATGCAGAATCGCTCACAATGAAATCGGCCCTGGCCAATGCCTATGCCACGGCTGTACTGGTAGCTGCCGGGGGCAATGACGGTTTGTGTATAGGACCAGAGAAATGTTCTGACGGTAGATGGGGGAGGCCAGTTTACCCTGGCAGTTACTCCTTTGTGTTAGGTGTGGAAGCAACCAAACAGTCGCCTGATGCATGCGGCATGCGGGCTTGTTTTTCCAATTATGACCAGGACGGACCGGTATTCTCCGCATACCCCGATCTGTTGAACTATGAATTAAAAGCGCCGGGTCAAGAGATCATCTCCTGCGTTCCGGGTGGTAATTACCGGTTATACAGCGGCACATCCATGGCAACCCCCCTGGTAGCCGGGGCGGTTTCACTCTACCGTACGCTGAAGCCGGGGGAATCGACAGAGATGCTGTTCGGCAATCTGATCAACTCCATGGGCGATCACCTTGACCTGGAAGCGGCCTTAAACATTGTTCCAACTCCGGTGTTAAACATGGTCACTTACGAGATAGCAGACACCCTGGATGGAGACAGAGATGACAGGGTAGATGCAGGAGAGACCATAGAGTTCAGAGTAACGGTTCGTAACACCTGGGGACAGACTGACAGTGTGAAGGTAGGGATCGCGTTTCATGAATTCGAAGACACTACCACGGCTACCATTCTGACTCGTGAGGCTATGGTAGGCAGCATCTCGGCTTACGCGACGCTGTACAATGAAATTCCGTTGAAAGTACATTTTGCACCGGGACTTACCGATGGCCGCGAAATCGTATTCGATCTGACCACCTGGTACGGCAACCATCAGGGGGAGGAAAGCAAACAAATGGTGGTCGGCGTGGAAAATGGGGTAGAATTAAGCGGGATCATTGACAGTAATCTAACCCTGTATCCCACGCAGCATTATATTATTACCGATCATCTGGCCATTCCCCAGGGGGTTACCCTGACCATTAAACCGGGTACAACTCTGAAAATTGCTGAAGGGAAAATCATTATGATAGCCGGAACTATTAATGCTTTTGGTACGAAGGACAGTATCATCACATTTACTAAAAGAGACCTTGGGGGAAATTGGAAATGTATTGAAACAACCGACATCTCAGCTTTTCATGCTTCGTATTGTGTTTTTAAAAACGCAGGAACATTTTACACGACATACAATTTTCATAGCCCTGATTTGATTTTAGTGAATTGTCGTTTCATTGAAAATTCAGGAGGGACAGCTATGGTTTTTTGGGGTGGTTCAGTCAATGCAATTATTGAAAAATCATGTTTTTACAATAATATATCCATTTCAGGAGGAATTGAATTTGGAATAAATGCTCAAAATAAGCACGTTGAAAATAACAATGTGGTACAAAACAGAACTGGTGGAGGTCCCGAATATGGAGGTGCGGTTGTTGCATTAAATGAAGATTTTAACTTCTCAGGGAATAATGTTTTCTCAAACATAAATACACCTTTAAACAGGGAAATCAATATCTCCACTAGCAGTACTAGCGGCTATACTTATATCCTTCTTGATTCAAATTATTATGGAACAACGAATGCAGGAAAAATTAATTATTGTATTTATGATTTTCCAGAACGAGGAGCGGGCATTTGGTTTGATATCTCAAAGAAACTTTACCGACCTTCTCCCCAGGCACATGGTTTGGTATGGAAGGTCGAAGTCAATGGCAAAGACGCCCAGGATCAGTTTGAACAATTGGACCCACTGGGAGTAGGACAGCATACCTTCAAAGTTTATTTTAACTGCCCAATGAATGTACAGTTTAATCCTATAGTATCTATGGGGGTTCGCTATCCTTATACACAAACAGCCATCGCCACAAACGGCAGTTGGAGTTCTGATTCGACAATTTATACTGTTTATGGCAGTGTTGGATTAACAACTGGTGATGGAATCAACAACATTAGGGTGACAGGCGCAAGAGATCCTGACTATTTTGAAATCCCGGACGAAGATCGGCGATTCCGAGTTATCGTAAACGGGGCCGGTTCGTTATCCTTGGGATTTATGGCGGTGCCGGGAATTGGCAAAGTGAGACTACATTGGGAAAACCCATCTCTGGGGGTTGCTGATCTCCTGGGATACAATATGTACCGGTATTCAATGATCAACGATACAATCAGTTCCGATACGGTAATGATAAATCCAGTTTTAATTACGGATACAGTATTTACAGATTTCGAGGTTGAACCTGGTCTTCCTTACTTTTATTTTTTCAAAACCTTACGAACTAATCTTACCGAGAGTGATCCCTCACAGGTTGTAACTGCAACTCCTTTAACTACCTATGCAGGCGATGCAAATGGAGATATGGCTGTGAATGTTCTGGATGTCACGACCATCATCGCTTTTCTCACCGATCAAAACCCTCAACCTTTCATATTTGATGCTGCGGATGTTAATAATGATTCATTGATAAACATTCTCGATGTGGTGGGGGTTGTGAACCTGATTTCTGGAAAGAAAAAGGCTTTTGTTGCAGATATTCCACCAGCTTATATCTATTTTGAACCATATTCAGTTCAGTTTAAAACCTCTCAGGCAGTGTCAGGCTTGCAATTTGAAATCGAAGGAAGAGATCTGGATCAGCTTTGCTTGTATACAAGGATGGCAGGCTTTGAGCTTATCACAACTCGTTCAAGAGATAAAATCCTTGGATTACTATACAGCTATGATGCCAAACCGTTACCTGTCGGGTTAGCAGAAATCTTTAAAACAGAAGGCCCAACGGAGCAGCTTCGGTGGGGTGAATTGCTGGCAAGCGATCCGGAGGGGAACCCGGTGAAAGTGATTGCCGATCAACTACATTCCTGGTCGTTAGCTGATTGCAGCCTGAAAGCCTACCCAAATCCATTTAATCAATCGGTTAGTATCGGATATGTGTTGTACGAAACCGCCCAGGTCGAGATCATGGTGATTGATCTGTTTGGAAGGACGATTGCCTATCTTTTATCCGGGACGAAACCTGCCGAACCTCACATTGAACTTTGGAATGGAAATGACAATAACGGAAACGTTTGTAATGCAGGTGTTTACCTGGTCAGACTCACTGCTTCAGGGATGTCGGGTAAAAAAGTAACCAGGTATGCCAAATTGTTGAAAACGCAATAACCAATAACCAATAACCAATAACAAGATAGTAATGAAACAGTTTTTTACGCTCGTTTGCGTTGCTGCTTTTTATGTTTTTGGGTATTCCCAGCCACAGATACTCTTTCAGAACCAGCCGAAAGATGCTGTTGTTCAACTTGATCCCAGGGTTCAGCAAGCGGAGTTTCTCCCCGGTGAGATTCTGATCCGTTACAAAGATGATGTTGTGGTTTCAAACCTGAAGATCTCCGGTATTCCACAAACCGGCGTTGCCTCCATTGATCAGATTTTTCAGAAATACGCTGTACACACCAGCGAAAGGCTTTTCCCTAACAAGAAAAAACTGAAATCAACGGTCATGCTTCCCAGCTTTAGCGGCCGTGAGTTTGAACAACCCAATCTGCATAACATCTATAAACTTCAGATCCAGCAACCTTACCGGATTTTCGAAGCCATCGAAGAGCTCAACCAGGATCCCAATGTTCTCTACGCCGAACCCAATTACATCCTCTCGATTACCAACACCAAAGCTGTTTCCCCTCCCTTAACCGAATCCGAACTCAAACAATTATCAATTTTCAATTCTCAATTTTCAATTCCTCATAATCCACTCCCCGCCCCGGCAACTCCCCCACCCCCCAGATCAACTCCCAACGATCCCTTATACTCTCAGCAATGGGGAATTCCTGTCACCAACATTGATGACGTTTGGGATTTAGTGGCAGGAGCCGACTCTACGCAGGTCATCGGTATTCTGGATACCGGGGTGGATTGGCTTCACCCGGATCTTGCAAATAAAATATGGACCAACACTGATGAAATACCCGGGAATGGGATTGATGATGATGGCAATGGGAAAATTGATGATATCCGTGGCTGGGATTTTATTAACAACGACAACAACCCGCAGGACGACAACTCACACGGGACGCATTGTGCCGGAATAGCTGCAGCACAGGCAAATAATAACATTGGCATAAGCGGGGTGAGCTGGGGAGCCAGGATCATGCCCATCAAGGTGTTTCAGAGTTCGGGGCAGGGCGACGCGGCCACCATTGCCCAGGGGGTTACCTATGCGGCAACAAATGGCGCCACGGTTCTTTCCATGAGTTTTGGAACTTATGCCGAGTCTCAAACCCTCAAAATGGCGCTGGCGAATGCGTATGCAACGGCGGTATTGGTTGGAGCCGGAGGGAATGACGGATTGTGTATTGGTCCGGGATCATGTCCTGATCTTCGGCCTGGGGCGCCACTTTACCCTGGCGCATATAACTTTGTGCTAGGAGTGGAAGCAACCAAGCAAACTTCGGATGTGTGCGGGATGCGTGCTTGTTTTTCGAATTTCGATCAGGACGGACCGGTATTCTCCACCTATCCTGAGCTGTTGAACTATGAATTAAAGGCGCCCGGTCAGGAGATCATCTCCTGTGTTCCGGGTGGCAATTATCGAGTGTATAGCGGCACGTCGATGGCCACCCCCCTGGTAGCCGGAGCAATTGCTCTTTACCGAGCACTCAGGCCCGGAGAATCAATAGAAATGCTGTTCGGCAATCTGATCAACACCATAGGCGACCACCTGGATCTTGAGGCAGCATTAAACGCAGTACCAACCCCGGTGTTAAATATTGTCACCTACGAGATAGCAGACACCCTGGATGGAGACAGAGACGACCGGGTTGATGCAGGGGAGACCATTGAGTTCAGAGTAACGGTTCGCAATACCTGGGGAGAGACTGACAGTGTAAAGGTAGGGATCTCTTTTCATGAATTCGAGGACACCACCACGGCCACCATTCTCACCCGGGAGGCGATGGTGGGAAGCATCTCGGCTTACGCGACGCTGTACAATGAAATTCCGTTGAAAGTACATTTTGCACCGGGGCTTACCGATGGCCGCGAAATCGTATTCGATCTGACCACCTGGTACGATGATCATCAGGGAGAGGAAAGTAAACAAATAGTTATCAGCGTGGAGAACGGGGTAGAGTTAGGTGGGATTATCTCCAGTGACCTTACCCTCTATCCTGCACAGCATTATATTATCACCGAGCATTTGGCCATTCCCCAGGGAGTTACCCTGACAATTAAGCCGGGAACGACGTTGAAAGTAGCTGAACAGAAATCCATTATCGTTGCAGGATCGGTGGTTGCCCTTGGCACAAAAGACAGCCTGATAACCTTTACAAAACGAAATCTTGGGGGGAACTGGAAAACTCTTGAGACCACTGGTTCAGCCTCGTTTCATGCAGCGTATTCAGTGTTTGAATATGCAGGAAATACTGCAGTATTTATTTGTAACTTCAGCAGCCAGTATACGGATATAAAAAATTGTCTTTTTACAGAAAATAGTGGTTGCGGACAAATATGGTTTTCCGGAGGATCAATAATTGAACAATCATGTTTTTATTATAATCAATTTGCTAATGGAGGTATTAAAAGTCAAAATGATGAATTATACCTTAATAACATTGTTCAAAACACGAATTCACAAGGGATAGATGGGGGGAGTGCGGTTTACGCAATGACAGAATCCTTTAATCTTCAAAAGAACAACATTTTTTCAAATATTAATACACAATGTAATATGGAACTTAATATTTGTAATAGTTTTGGAGGTTTTGCGGTAGTTATTTTTGATTCGAACTATTATGGAACCACGAATGCTGATAAAATCAACAATGCGATATATGATTTTCCTGAACGAGGCAGCGGCATATGGTTTGATATTTCAAAAAAACTGGACCGTCCTTTACGCATGACCCATGGAATTGTATGGAAAATTGAGGTCAATGGCAAAGATGCCCAGGATCAGTTTGAACAGTTGGATCCACTGGGAGTAGGACAGCATACCTTCAATGTATATTTCAATCGTCCAATGGATGTACAGTTTAATCCTATAGTATCTATGGGAGTTCGCTATCCTTATACACAAACAGCCATCGCCACAAACGGCAGTTGGAGTTCTGATTCGACAGTTTATACCGTTTATGGCAGTGTTGGATTAACAACTGGTGATGGAATCAATAAAATCAGGGTGGCAGGCGCAAAAGATCCTGACCATTTTGAAATTCCGGTTGAAGACCGAAGGTTCAGGGTTATTATTAAAGGAGCAGGGTCACTTTCTGCCGGGTTTATGGCCACCCCGGGTATGGGAAAGGTGATGCTTGAATGGTGTAACCCTGCTGAAGGGGTAAATGATCTTTTAGGATACAATATGTACCGGTATTCAATGATCAACGATACGGTCAGTTCCGATACGGTAATGTTAAATCCCGTTTTACTTACGGATACAGTATTTACGGATTTCAATGTGGAACCCGGGACACGATACTTTTATGCATACAAGACAGCCCGCACCAACCTTACCGAGAGTGACCTCTCCCGGGTAGTAACAACTATTCCTTTGACATCTTCTATGGGCGATGCCAATGGCGACCTATGTGTTAATGTGTTGGATGTTACCGCAATTATTTCCTATATCATTGAGCAGGATCCTCAGCCTTTCATCTTTGAAGCAGCAGATGTCAATCTTGATAGCATAATAAACGTGTTGGATTTATTTGAGGTCATCAACATCATCCAAGACAAGAAAAAGGCTTTTGTTGCAGATATTCCACCAGCTTATATCTATTTTGAACCATATTCAGTTCAGTTTAAAACCTCTCAGGCAGTGTCAGGCTTGCAATTTGAAATCGAAGGAAGAGATCTGGATCAGCTTTGCTTGTATACAAGGATGGCAGGCTTTGAGCTTATCACAACTCGTTCAAGAGATAAAATCCTTGGATTACTATACAGCTATGATGCCAAACCGTTACCTGTCGGGTTAGCAGAAATCTTTAAAACAGAAGGCCCAACGGAGCAGCTTCGGTGGGGTGAATTGCTGGCAAGCGATCCGGAGGGGAACCCGGTGAAAGTGATTGCCGATCAACTACATTCCTGGTCGTTAGCTGATTGCAGCCTGAAAGCCTACCCAAATCCATTTAATCAATCGGTTAGTATCGGATATGTGTTGTACGAAACCGCCCAGGTCGAGATCATGGTGATTGATCTGTTTGGAAGGACGATTGCCTATCTTTTATCCGGGACGAAACCTGCCGAACCTCACATTGAACTTTGGAATGGAAATGACAATAACGGAAACGTTTGTAATGCAGGTGTTTACCTGGTCAGACTCACTGCTTCAGGGATGTCGGGTAAAAAAGTAACCAGGTATGCCAAATTGTTGAAAACGCAATAACCAATAACCAATAACCAATAACAAGATAGTAATGAAACAGTTTTTTACGCTCGTTTGCGTTGCTGCTTTTTATGTTTTTGGGTATTCCCAGCCACAGATACTCTTTCAGAACCAGCCGAAAGATGCTGTTGTTCAACTTGATCCCAGGGTTCAGCAAGCGGAGTTTCTCCCCGGTGAGATTCTGATCCGTTACAAAGATGATGTTGTGGTTTCAAACCTGAAGATCTCCGGTATTCCACAAACCGGCGTTGCCTCCATTGATCAGATTTTTCAGAAATACGCTGTACACACCAGCGAAAGGCTTTTCCCTAACAAGAAAAAACTGAAATCAACGGTCATGCTTCCCAGCTTTAGCGGCCGTGAGTTTGAACAACCCAATCTGCATAACATCTATAAACTTCAGATCCAGCAACCTTACCGGATTTTCGAAGCCATCGAAGAGCTCAACCAGGATCCCAATGTTCTCTACGCCGAACCCAATTACATCCTCTCGATTACCAACACCAAAGCTGTTTCCCCTCCCTTAACCGAATCCGAACTCAAACAATTATCAATTTTCAATTCTCAATTTTCAATTCCTCATAATCCACTCCCCGCCCCGGCAACTCCCCCACCCCCCAGATCAACTCCCAACGATCCCTTATACTCTCAGCAATGGGGAATTCCTGTCACCAACATTGATGACGTTTGGGATTTAGTGGCAGGAGCCGACTCTACGCAGGTCATCGGTATTCTGGATACCGGGGTGGATTGGCTTCACCCGGATCTTGCAAATAAAATATGGACCAACACTGATGAAATACCCGGGAATGGGATTGATGATGATGGCAATGGGAAAATTGATGATATCCGTGGCTGGGATTTTATTAACAACGACAACAACCCGCAGGACGACAACTCACACGGGACGCATTGTGCCGGAATAGCTGCAGCACAGGCAAATAATAACATTGGCATAAGCGGGGTGAGCTGGGGAGCCAGGATCATGCCCATCAAGGTGTTTCAGAGTTCGGGGCAGGGCGACGCGGCCACCATTGCCCAGGGGGTTACCTATGCGGCAACAAATGGCGCCACGGTTCTTTCCATGAGTTTTGGAACTTATGCCGAGTCTCAAACCCTCAAAATGGCGCTGGCGAATGCGTATGCAACGGCGGTATTGGTTGGAGCCGGAGGGAATGACGGATTGTGTATTGGTCCGGGATCATGTCCTGATCTTCGGCCTGGGGCGCCACTTTACCCTGGCGCATATAACTTTGTGCTAGGAGTGGAAGCAACCAAGCAAACTTCGGATGTGTGCGGGATGCGTGCTTGTTTTTCGAATTTCGATCAGGACGGACCGGTATTCTCCACCTATCCTGAGCTGTTGAACTATGAATTAAAGGCGCCCGGTCAGGAGATCATCTCCTGTGTTCCGGGTGGCAATTATCGAGTGTATAGCGGCACGTCGATGGCCACCCCCCTGGTAGCCGGAGCAATTGCTCTTTACCGAGCACTCAGGCCCGGAGAATCAATAGAAATGCTGTTCGGCAATCTGATCAACACCATAGGCGACCACCTGGATCTTGAGGCAGCATTAAACGCAGTACCAACCCCGGTGTTAAATATTGTCACCTACGAGATAGCAGACACCCTGGATGGAGACAGAGACGACCGGGTTGATGCAGGGGAGACCATTGAGTTCAGAGTAACGGTTCGCAATACCTGGGGAGAGACTGACAGTGTAAAGGTAGGGATCTCTTTTCATGAATTCGAGGACACCACCACGGCCACCATTCTCACCCGGGAGGCGATGGTGGGAAGCATCTCGGCTTACGCGACGCTGTACAATGAAATTCCGTTGAAAGTACATTTTGCACCGGGGCTTACCGATGGCCGCGAAATCGTATTCGATCTGACCACCTGGTACGATAACCATCAGGGTGAAGAGACACAACAGATGGTGATCAGTGTTGAAAACGGAGTCCAATTAGGAGGTATCATTGATACAAACATGACCCTTTTTCCGAACCGACATTATATTGTTGCTGACCATCTTGTGGTTAATCAAGGTGCTACGTTGACAATTAAGCCAGGGACAACCATAAAAATAGGAGAGGAAAAATCCATAAGAATAACTGGAAATTTGATTGCAATTGGTAAAAAAGATAGTCTGATTACTTTCACAAAGAGAAATCTTTCTGGAAACTGGAAGGTCCTCGAAACCACAATAGGTTCCATGATGGATGCTGAATATGTATTATTTGAATTTTCAGGTATTATTAATTATTCTCAAACATATAACTTCGCCGGTGTAGTTTCTTTAAGAAATTGTTTGTTTTCAAATAACGCCGGACCAGGAATTTTTGTTGGCCAGCCTTCTCTCATTAAAAACTCCTGTCTTTACAACAATTATTTCTCCTTCAGGGGATTAGGAAGTTATTCCAATGATAGCGTTTATCATAACAATATTATTCAAAATTTAATTGACTGTCCTAGTGCAGGAGCTTGGGATATCGGGGGCGATTTTGATAATCATATTTCCAATAACGTGTTTTCAAATTTTAACATAGCAATCCAAAATGAAATTAATATCTCAACAATGTCATTTGGATTTGATATTATTAAACTAGATTCAAATTATTACGGGACAACAAATGAATCAAAAATCAACAATTCAATTTATGACTTCCCAGAAAGAGGCCAGGGCATTTGGTTTGATATTTCCAAGAGACTGAATCGACCGGTAAGCCAGGCTCATGGAATCGTTTGGAAAGTCGAAGTGAATGGCAAGGACGCCCAGGATGAGTTTGAACTACTCGATCCGCTTGGGGTCGGACAACATATGTTTAAAGTATATTTTAACCGGCCGATGGATATCCAGTTCGCTCCCACTGTATCCATGGGCGTTAGGTATCCCTATATCCAGACAGCTATTGCCGTAAATGGAAGCTGGAGCCCCGATTCAACCACCTACACGGTTTACGGAACTATTGGGCTCACCACCGGCGATGGGATCAATACAATCCGTGTAACAGGGGCCAGGGATCCGGACCATTTTGAAATCCCGGACGAAGATCGGCGTTTCCGGGTTATCGTAAACGGGGCCGGTTCGTTATCCACTGGATTTATGGCCACACCAGGGATGGGCAAGGTGATGCTTCAATGGGAAAATCCATCGGAAGGAGTCAGTGATCTGCTGGGTTACAACATGTATCGTTACACATACCTGAACGACACAGTCACTTCCGACACGATCCTGATCAACCCTGTTTTGATAACTGATACCCTTTTCACTGATTTCGAAGTAACACCGGGTACTCCCTACTTTTATGCCTACAAGACAGTACGTACCAACCTTTCTGAGAGTGATCTTTCAAAGGTGGTCACTACCATACCGTTAACAGCCGCCATGGGCGATGCCAATGGAGATATGGCAGTGAATGTCCTCGACATCACGACTATCATTGCCTTTATGCTGAACCAAAATCCGCAATCCTTCATTTTCGAAGCTGCAGATGTAAACGAAGATACTGAAATCAATATTCTGGATGTGATCGGTATTATCAATATAATGACCGGGAAGAAAAAAATAGTGAGCAATTCAATCGCTGCCAATATAAAACCGGCCTACTTATGGCTTGATTCAAATACAATCAGATTTAAAAGTGATGGCCAGGTTGCAGCAATTCAAATTGAACTTATCGGGAAAAATCCGGAACACATGAGGTTGCTGATGAAACAACAGGGATTTGAATTTGCAAGCGGGATCGTAAATGGAAAACACATGGGAATTATCTATAACCTGGAGAACAGAACCCTCCCGTTTGGGATGCAGGATTTGATCGGTATTGAGGGTCAAACCAAACCACTTTCCTTGGGTAAGGTAAATGCAGGTGATACGGAAGGCAATGATGTGCCGGTAATAAAAGGCAACCCGGCTCCATATCAGGCTTTGGCTTGTGATCTTTCTGCATTCCCAAATCCATTTCAAAAATCAATTACCATTGCTTTTAAATTACCTGAACCGGCAAAAATAACTATTTCCATCTTCAATAGCGGGGGCCGGTTAATAGAAGTGCTTGAAAACAGCGACAAGCAGGCGGGTGCTTATTCGCTCGTTTGGAATGGAAAAAGAGCCTCCGCCGGGGTATACTATTGCCGGTTGCTGGGCAAGACAAAGTATGGAGAAACGATTAAAAATGAGATAAAAATCCTCCTGGTGAAATAATTTCTTTGATATGTTACCCATGAAAAAATTTCTGATAGTACTGTTTTTCTTCATATCAAGTACTTCGATTTCACAAAATGTAATGACCTTAGGAGGTGCATTCGCCCGACCTGGTGATACTATCACTATTTCTGTGAACATTTATAATACCAACAGATTCATATCCTTTCAATTCGACCTTCCACTTCCTTCAGGCATTTCCTTCATTGAATATTCGCCGCAACTGAGTTCGCGAAGCACGAACCATGTTGCCATCGGAAACTTAGTTGAAACGAACCGGCTTCGCATTTTCGCTTACTCTCCCAGTAACGATCCTTTTACCGGATACACGGGTGAGGTAATCACATTTAAACTTGCTGTCGGCAATATCCGGGGTGAATTTCCATTGTTACTCGAAAGCGCCATCATCGGTGATAGTCTGTCGAGAAACATTCTATCGGGCGTTGAAAATGGGATATTATCTGTTTTCCCGCTTGATATTACGGAATCATATTTAAATACCGGACAGATTGACTTTATGATCAATCCAAATCCACTTTCAATTGGTTCCTATATTCAAATTAACATTTCTTTTGCAGCCGATCTTGAATTGCGGGTTTTCAATCAGTTGGGTAAACTGATATTCCTTAAAAATTTTGGGGATGTTCCGTCGGGAGAGTTCAGGGCTCCGCTTCCGGATGAATTCATTGCCGAATTACCTTCAGGAGCAATTTATCACTGTATTCTGGTTGCCTGGCAACACGAAAAGGGTCGAACAACGGCTGCCTGTAAAGTTATAAAAATGTAGAGCCGGGATAATGAAGTACCTCTGTTTGCAACAATATGTAGCCATGAATGATGGTACATGGAATTTGTAAAAAAACATCGACACATGAAATGGTTTCGGGGTTATTTTAAGGTTCTGTTGGTTTCAGTCCTTTCCCTTGGCGGCCGGGAGAATCTGGAAGCATCCAATGACATGATGATAAGTTCTGCCACGGTAGGAGCAGGAGAAACATTTTCTTTACAGGTTAAGATCAATAATGCAAACCAGTTTGTGGCTTTTCAGTTTGATCTTCCCATCCCCACAGGTTTTTCCTATATAAGCCAATCGGCAGTGTTTGATTCTGCCAGGATTAACGGTCATCTCCTTGTATCACAAGTAATAGCTGGCGGAAATGTACTCAGGATAATGGCCTATTCACAGAGCAACTTTCCATTTGTGGGTGATACTGGTACGATTATCTCCTTTAAACTTAAATCGGGAACGTTACCCGGAACCTATCCTTTGCTACTTCAATTCCCGGTTATCGCCGACACTTCCGGCATAAATATCCTTACCGGATCAACCAACGGCTCTGTCAGTTTAATGTCTCCGGATATTCTAATCACAGAATCCTTATTGAATTTCGACCGAACGCCCCTTGGAAGCTCGACAACCCGTACCTTTTCCATTCAAAACACCGGTAACCTTCCACTAAATATCAATACTATTTCTTTTAATTCACCTTATTTTGAAGTTGTTGGAAATGTAGGCTTTGTGATAAACAGTGGCCAAACATATATGGTTACCATACGGTTTAATTCGCTTGACAAAGGAGTATATCAAAATGTAATGACAATAAATTCAAATGATCCCGATGAACCGATCCTTTATGTGGATCTCCTGGCCCGCGCCTTTGCTGTAAACGAATTGCATACGGGTAATCTCCCAGTATTCTCCGGTCAGATGGGCACGCTCCGTTTTTCAGTGAATAATATGGAACCATTCGCCGGATTTCAGTTTGACCTGGCCTTACCATTGCCGATGACATTCATCACCGGTTCAGAAAACCTTTCGGCCAGGAAAACCAACCATATTGTTTCAGCCAGTGTAATCTCCGGAAACAGACTTCGTGTGGTTGCCTATTCACCCGACCGGCAAATATTCTCGGGTGACAATGGAGAGGTTTTAAGTTTAACTTTCATGATTGTCGGAACGGGTGGACTCTATCCGTTACAGATATCAAACGTTATCATAGGTGATACCCTTGCAGGGAATTGCTTATCGGACTCTTACGATGGCACCCTTGAAATTGCTGCTCCTGATATCTCCTGTGCCACCTCACTTCCGTTTGGTAACACCTCCATCCTTGAATCCAGACAGCTCGATCTTGTAGTCAACAACACGGGAAATGATACTTTGAAAATTCACCAGATCAGTTTTACCAATCCATCCTATTCATTACTTTCCTCATTGCCTTGTGTAATCTTGCCATTTCAGTCAAAAACCCTGCAGATCAATTTCCACCAAACTTTTAAAGGGCCATCAAACGGGATCATGAGAATTTTTAGTAACGACCCGGAACCGTTTGAAAATCCGTTATCAGTGAACATGACAGCGCTGGTATATGTGCCAAATTATTGTATTATCCCCGATTTAACAGCCTACAACCTGATTGCAGTTGATGTTCCTGTAAAAGTAAATAATCTTGAGCCATTTGTCGGATTTCAGTTTGATCTGAATTTTCCAACGTGTTTAACCTATATTCCGAATTCAGTTCATTTAAGTTCTCGTGCACAAGAACACATTGTTAAGGCCGACACTGTTTCCTCCACAAAGGTCCGGGTATTTGGATACAGCCTTCAACAAAATCCTTTTAACGGAGATACCGGAACTGTGGTGACACTCCGTTTTGCAATTAATGTTACATCAGGAACCCCCGCAAATTTTAGCTTAACCCTATCCAACGTTATTTTGGGAAATGATCAATCTCAAAACATCATTTATGGCATCGATAATGGAGTATTGACGGTGATGGCTCCGACAATACCAATTCAATTGTCAGTAACGAATGTGACCATAGCAAGTGGTGCGTCATCCTGTTATGAAGCCACACAAACCATAACAGTTGCAGGCAACGGAACAACATTTTTAGTTCAGGACGGAGGTCATGCAGTTTTCACAGCAGGACAGACTATTTGTTTTTTACCAGGGACTACTGTTATTGCCGGTGGAACTATGAACGCGTTCATCACCACAACAAGTGAATATTGTAGCAGCATGTTTAATCCCATAAAACCCCCGAATGACCGAGAAATTCCAATACCTGAAACATATGTCTCTACTGATTTCTGCAGAATCTTTCCGAATCCTGCAAATGATGTTGTAACGATTGAGATAACTGATAATTTATGTTTCTGTATGATTAATATTCAAATTTACAGTATGATAGGCAAAGAAATTCTCAGCAAGCTTTTACCCATTGAAAAACACCTCAATTTTTCCCTTTCAGGGCTCAAGGAGGGTATGTATCTCATTCGAATTGTGAGAGGAAATCAGGTTTATACGAAGAAAATTGGGAAAATTTAGCTTGGAGACCGCATGCCATCCGATTATCTTAATCTATTCCGCGTAATTCAATACCCGACTATTCCTGATAAAGTAGGCCACTCATTCCGGAGTAAACCAGACCACTGTTTCAATATGCAAATTGTTGGACATAGTTCACTTATCAAAAACATACATGGATCAAATGCCATTACCTGACCGTTTTGCCTGAAATCGTGTAAACGTTATGAAAGTTAGGACTCGGAGGATACAACCGACGAAAAAAAATGAATCGCCGACTCCGGATTAATTGTTCCTGATCTGGTTCCGCCGGATCAGCGAAAGTTGCTCGGCGATAAGTCCAAGGAGGAAGAGCAACAGGGTGGTGATGATCCCCAGCAGACTGCCCATGCTGACTCCTCTTCCCTGCAGGATAAAGGGCAGTCCCCACGCGACAGTTCCGATAAAACAAAGGAGGGAAAGGGGGAGGAATATCTTCATCGGGTTAAAAAGGATCACGATGTGGATGACCTCCATGATGGTTTGAAAAGCGGTTTGCAGTGTAATGGCGCTTTTGCCATGTATCCGCGCTTTGACCCGGATAGGTTCTTCAAGCACCAGATCCCGGTTATTTAAAAACACCAGCGTGATGATGTCGCTGAAGGCCATGGTATCAGGCAGAAGGGGCAGGTACTTCACAGCCAGCCCGGTCCGGTACATCTTCATCCCCGAATTCAGATCGCGCACCGGCACTGTCATCAGGACCCTTGCCAGGTTCCGGATGAATCGTTTTCCCATGCCACGGAAAAAGGATGCTTTTAACTGATTCTGCCTTGAACCTACCACCAAATCAGCATCCGCGGAGGTGATAACCTGGAATAACCGTTCAATATCGCCGGTGAAATGCTGGCCGTCGGAATCGATGGTGACGGCATATTCGGTCTGACAAGCCTGGAGCCCGGTCTTGAGTGCCGCCCCATAGCCTTTGTTCAGTTTATGGCGCAACACGGTGACATGTTCAAGGTGGCTGAAATTATTGACGATTGTCCCACTCCCGTCGGTCGACCCGTCATCGACCAGAATCAACCGGCATCCTTTTTCGAGACAATAATCCGAAACCTCCCTCAGCCGCTCGCCGAGATCCTGGTGTTCGTTATAAACCGGCATGATAACCGTCAGACGATGCATGGGGCCCGATTCGTTAAAAGTAGTCACTCCGTGTAAAAGTAAAACTATTTATCCTGACTGCGAAAATTCCGATTTTTTTCATGCACGGAGGATTGGTCAAACTGAATTAGTCCGGAGTGGGAACAAATATTTATTCATAAAAATTGTTACATTCCTTGTTACACTGTGGAACCTCCATGAAATTTTTTACACAGCCACGGAGGGTTTTACCAGTTAAAGATTCTCAGCAACTCCCCAGTGAAAATCTGTGATTTTTGTTATACGGAGAAATGCACAGAGAGCCACAGAGCGTACATGCATTTCAAAATATGTGGATTTTTTAATCAACCCCAAAGATCTAAATTTTTCAATCGTCAATCGTAAATCTTGCTCAATCGTAAATTAACAACGGTCTCTTAAACCAAAACGATATAGAACCGGTTAATTACCATAAAAAGTGCGTAAATCAACTCAAACAGAACAACGGGTAACAGGAACCAGGGCAGGTAATGTGTTTGAAAACGGGATAAGTCCTGAGATTCTCTGGTTACTGTTTTTTTCACGGGTTTCTTTGCTTTCCGGGATCCCGGGTCTGTTTTTGAAAACATACGATTAAAAAAGCCGGCTGGTCCGGCGGTATAGAACATCAACAGCAGCAGGGGAGCCAGGGGGATGAAGTACCTGCCCTGAACCCCGATGATATATTTGGCCCCAACGAGGTTGCTGTAAAGGTAAAGCCCCGTTTCGATGATCGCCAGGCAGACCAGGAAAATCGCGAACAGTATGAGTTTTTGGGGCCACCGGATGCGGATCGATCCGTTCCGGTCGACCAGCAGGGCGACGAATAGCAGCAACAGGTACAAAAAGACCATGAAACCGGGTAATCCGGTATCGTTCCATCCGAAAAGCCCGACAAAGCTGGTCAGGTACAACCCCGAAAATTTAACCACGGTAGTGATCAGGATTTCGAGATACCGGGCGGGATTTCTCAGGATGAAATCCTTCTGTTCCCGGGCATTGTAAAGATTTCTTGCCGACCTGTCGGAAACGACGGCGCCGGGATCCGGGTTCGTTGCACCCTGCTCCGGCGCCGTTCCGGTTTGTACTGCAGGATTTTTATTGGTATCAGCGGGATCGCGCGGTAAGCCTGCCTTGCCGGGAGCATCCTGTACCTGTGAGGCGCTGACTCCGGTTGGCATGGCAGTAACAGCCGGATCGGGGGCAGCAGTTATTGACGGAACGGCAACGGCAGCCCGGGTTTCCTGCACCAGCAGACTTCGGACACCCGTGACAACCTGCGTGCTGAATTGGGAAACCAATACGCCGGTCACCAACAATCCGGCTAAGATGAGAAGGTACTTTTTCATGCTGCCTGCTTTGGATACCGGAACGATGAGGAATGCCATCGATATAAGGAAATAGGGTGGTTTCGTGCAGGCGAGCAGCAGGGTCAGGATAAACAGGGTAACGATTGATTTCGTTGTCAGCCGCTCATTTCCGGTAAAAGTGAATTTCAGGATCAGCGCGATCAGCAGCAGCGACAGTCCGATGGTCGGGGCATCGTACGAAACAGAAGCCATCTGCGAAACCGTCATGGGCATGACCCCGAGGAGGGCAAAGATCCATTTTTGCACTGGTGTGATCCGGATGGCCAGAAAAATGAGAAAGATGGTGGTAATCAGGTTGAAAAACCGGGCCCAATACAGGTAAATTACGGGTACGTTTGAAAACAGTTTCCCGATGGCAATGCCCAATGCCTGCGGGAGGTAGGGAATGGTATAGTCGACCGACTCCACATAGGTTCGTTGCCGGGAATCGAGCCGGATGGATTTCAGAGCGGCCATCTCTTTTTGGGAGAACTTTTCCCACGACTTGAATTTCATCCGTTCGCAGGCCGTGGCCGTCTGTTTTACCGCGACCGGCACCTCGTCGGGCATCCGCGACAGGTTGAGTTCAGAGACCTCATAAGCCCGGTAAAAATGGGCCGGCTCGTCGGGAGTCTGAAAAGGGGGTGTCATAAACAGGAAGATCAATCCGAAAACCGCGGCCGTTCCGACAAAAAAATATTCGGGTTTCACGTTGAAGGAACGCAGCAATCGCAGGATTTGAGTCGACAGGATGATCGTGATGGTCAGAAGGAGGATGATGATGCAAACCACGATCGCGGGACCATTCAGGAAGGCAGCGTTGGTTTCGTGGGTTCTGATCCCGATACTTCCCTCCATGGGTGATACTTCCCTGGGATTGGCAATGGTCGCCGGAATGTCGTCGTTCTGAATGCGGGCGACAACGAATTTCCCGAATTTACTCGTTGTATTCAGCGGGATGGAGAGGCAATTGGAGGGGTTGCCATCGAAGGAGGCCAGGCAGACAAACACTTTTTTCCCGACGCCTGCCCTGACGGGCTTTTTCAGCTTGAAGGGGTAATAATCGGCTTTGACGATCTCTTCCGAAGTAAACCTTTTCGAATAAAATACTGTTCCGTTTTCATTCGCGAGGAGGAGGGTATTCGACTGGATAGCGGTTTCATTGGTTTTTCCCAGGTAAACCTCCACCTCTTCAAGGTACTCCTTTTTCATCGTGACCTCCTGAATGAAAAGGACCCCGGGCAAAAGATTGCCGAAGTTGGCGTTTCCGCTCAATTCGACCTCCTGTGTCGGAAAAAAGAAGTTAACCGGCTTTACCAGCAACAAGGCTGCCAGTGCGATTATCAGGAACGCCAATCCGATAATAAGATTTTTGTATTTTTTCATCCTTGGTTTTACCCCGGATCCAACCGGTCGGGATTCTGTTTTCGTATCAACAATGAACAAACATAAGGAAAAATTCGTTACCCGTTAACGACGGATCATTTTTCAATTGGAGATGCCCGTACTGATTAATTCACCGACAGAGTTGTTTTACCACCTTCTCAGTGAACTTCCGTAAAATTTTTTACACAGCGGACCAACGGGGAATACACAGATGACCACCGAGAGGTACACGGAGGACCACGGAGCGAAAATTCAGGAATTTTCCATGCTTTGTTATGTGTGCAAACTTTTACGGAATCGGCTTACCTTTGCATCCTCGCTTGGTTTTTTTGAAGGATGACCGGGCAACCCGTTAAAAATCTACAAATCGAAATATGTCGTTAGATATTCAAAAGATACGGGAGGATTTCCCGATCCTGAAACAGCAGATTTACAAGCGGCCGCTGATCTATTTTGATAATGCCGCTTCGACCCAGAAACCTTTTCAGGTCATCGATGCCATCAGGCACTATTACGAATCGGACAACTGCAACATTCACCGGGGGGTTCATTACCTGAGCGTTAAGGCGACCGAAGCATACGAGGATGCCCGGCGGGAGATCAGGCAGTTCATCAATGCAAAAAGCACGCACGAGATCATTTTCACGAAAGGTACCACCGAGTCGCTGAACCTGGTGGCATCTTCCTTTGGGAAAAAATTCATCCGGCCCGGCGACGAGGTGATCACCACCATCATGGAGCACCACTCGAATTTTGTTCCCTGGCAGCAGATGTGCCTGGAGCGTGAAGCCCGGTTGCGGGTTGCGGGGATCGATGATCAGGGAAGGCTTAACATGGAGGAGCTGGAAGGGATGATCAACGAAAAAACCAGAATGATCGCGCTGACCCACGTTTCCAATGTACTCGGCACGATTAACCCGGTAAACGAAATCATTGCACTGGCCCATCGTCACGATATCCCGGTCTTGATCGACGGCGCACAGGGAATCTCTCATCTGCCGATCGATGTACAGGAGATGGATTGCGATTTTTATTGCTTCAGCGGTCATAAAATGTATGCTCCGATGGGTATCGGGGTTCTTTACGGGAAAGAGCACTGGCTGGAGGCTTTGCCGCCCTATCAGATGGGTGGAGAGATGATCCGGGAGGTCTTTGTTGATCGTACCACCTTCAACGACCTTCCCTTTAAATTTGAAGCCGGAACGCCTAACGTGGAGGGGGTTGCCGGTTTGCGGAGTGCCGTAAAGTACCTTCAGGAGCTGGGAATGGGGGAGATCGCGGCTTACGAAAACAGCCTCCTGCATTACGCTGCCACGAAGCTGGCCCTGGTAAAAGATATCCGGATTTATGGAACTTCGTCGGAAAAGGCAAGTCTTATCTCCTTCCTGATCGGGAATATTCACCCCTACGATGCCGGCATGGTGATCGACAAGATGGGAATCGCCGTCCGCACCGGCCATCATTGCGCGCAGCCCCTGATCGATTACCTGAAGATCGCCGGCACCATCCGCGCCTCCTTTGCATTTTACAATACCATCGAAGAGATCGATGCGCTGGTGAAGGCGGTCTGTCGGGTCAGGGAGATGTTTGCGTGAGTCCCTTTTCCTTATCTTTGCCGAAAATTCCTTCAATGACCATTCCCGAAACTGAAGCCCGCGTATCCGAAGAGTTCTCCATGTTCGACGACTGGATGGACAAATACAACTACCTGATTGAATTGGGGAAGAGTTTGCCGGAGATTGACGGGCAATACAAGACCGATCAGTATATCATTACCGGTTGCCAGTCGAAAGTGTGGCTGCATGCTGCATATCGCGAGGGAAAGGTATATTTTTCGGCCGACAGCGACGCCATCATCACCAAAGGCATTGTAAGCATTCTGATCCGGGTACTGTCGGGACACTCACCCGATGAAATCTTAAAGGCCGACCTTGCCTTTCTCGATGGAATCGGATTACGCGAACACCTGTCGCCCACCCGCAGCAATGGCCTCAGCGCCATGATCAAACAGATGAAGTTGTATGCGCAGGTTTTCAAGATGAAACATTCGCAAGGGTAGATCATTTGGCAGCTGTTTCTTAATATTGTCATCGTTAATTCCCCGCTATTTTCGGCTAATGCAAGTAATTCAGGTGGTACCTCAAGCAGGTGGCGGGAGTTTCATTCGCTCCGGTTGAATTCTCCGCTTGGCTTTTACAGGCCTTATCAAGTTTATATACAATGATATAAATCTTTTATTTAGATCGATTCTCTTGGTGCCGGATGCGGTTTTTTACCAGTTTCCGCCTGATCCGGAATATTCTTACGCATTCCTGCATCAATGTAAAATCACTCCTCCAATCGTTGTATAATATCAGAACCATATAGGAACCATATAGGTACCTGAGCGGTATAAGCATTGTACCTGAAAAATCGTTTTCGAGAAGGCCGAAAATTGAGCGAAACCGAAGTGTTCAATTAATCAATGATATTGTATGTGATTTTTTGGATTACTCTGAAAATTCATCTTCGGAAAAAGCGGGACACTGAACCAGAAGGGTCTTGCAAATCCATGTTATTCGTTAATGATGGTTCGCCTTCGTAGCGTCGTCACCAAAAATTTATAATTTTACGTCCATTGCCGAAAGGGAAGGGCTACCGACAAAAGCGGTGTGAGATCCTCTGGTTGATTGGCCTGAAAATAAACTAAAGTACCGTTATGAAATGCATTGGAATCAGGTTCATGCAACCCATGAATGATCATTAGGGCGTACCATGGGGCCGATAAAATCAAAATTATTTACAGATGAAATATCCATAAGAATCAGGTTCATGCACATCGAGAATGATCATCATGGATATTCCATTTGACCAATGAAATTTGAAATTATATAAAACATGAAAATAAAAATCGCACTGACGTTGCTGTTACCCGTGCTGTTGATCACGGCCTGTAAGAAAAGCAGTCCTGCGGATGAGGGCGCTCCGTTAGGGAAAATTGAATTGGCGCAAAACTATGTGCCTTACAAAACCGAAAAATATCTCCGGATCTGCTATATGCTCAGCACCTGGGAGTTCATGAAAGAGGGACTTAAACTTCAGTCAATCATCGTTTACAACAACGACACAAAGATCCCGCTCGACACCATTCTTGAGGCCGATTTGCCTTTCATCTGGAAATCACCCCTGCCGCAAAGTTCCGAAATCACCATCGACAACATCACCCGCTACTATCTCTCGCTGCAGGTTCCCATACCGCTGGACCTGCCGGCCCCGTCGACCCTGAGTCACTGTTTCATCCTGTCAGATACCGTGAAAGGCCAGACTGTTACCGTCGAAGGCGGCATCGTTCCGGTAAGGAAGCAGGAAGCCCCGCGCCTCATTGCAGCTCCCGTAAAAGGCAATTACTATCTGTTCCACAATCAATCGACCCTCGGGTACCATTATTACCTGGCAGTCTTTGTGAATGGCGGGATTTGGACCAATGAGAAATTTGCCTTCGACCTTACCCGGATCGATTCCACCTGGGAGGAGACCTATTCGGGAGATCCGGTAAAGAACGAATCCTATTTTGCCTATGGTGACACGCTATATGCCGTTGCATCGGGAAAGGTATTGAAAGTCACCGATAACCGGGCGGAGAATTCGGGTAACCTGCGCAACGCGGTCCTTACAAAGAGCGACGAATATTACGGGAACTACCTTATCCTTGATATCGGAGGCGGCGTTTATGCCATGTATATGCACTGTCTGCCTTTCTCTTTCATGGTCAGGGCAGGGGATGTGGTTGCCGAAGGGCAACCTGTCGCTTTGCTCGGCAATTCGGGGAACTCAACCGAACCCCATCTCCATTTTCAGCTTACCGATCTGCCGGACCCCGACTTTTCGCACGGATTGCCCATGGTATTTAAAAGTTTTAAAAAAACCGGAGAAATCCGCCTTGCCCCGGTAGTCGGGCCTGTTCAGATCAATCCTCACATACCGGCAACCAGCGCCAACATGGAAAACTGGAGCATAGTCGATATTCTTTGATCAGTTTAAGATCTTAATTTCGATAGATTTTTTCTCTACTTTTAATCCAAAATACCGCCCGATGAAAACCCGGATGACCCCGTATTGCCTGACAATCCCGTTGATCTTCACCCTGATCATCACAACCTTTTTGAGTTGCAGCAAGAACAATGAAGATCCCCCTGATCCGGCACCGGTCGCCACCGATTATTCCCAGGCGACCCACTGGCTGCCAATCTGCACCTGAAATTCGCCACGGGACCCGACGATACCGGCGTCATCATTTCTTACAGCACCCAATCGCCTGCCGTTCCGCCCGGGGGGAATCCGATCGTGTCAAACCTGGTTGGGATTGTCATCAACCCAATCACCTGGACCCGGGAAGCCACGCCGGCATCCACTTCCCAGGGACTCGGCTCCTACATGCCTGATTCGGCCGGACATTTCACCAAAGTACCGCAGTACGCGGATGCCCGAATAGATCCGACGCTGGGCGTGTTGATCTGTACCACCGCGGTCGACAGCAATTTGATTCTTGGATTCGGCCCCGGTGTCTATCACAGCTACGATTATCCGTTCTATTACTTTAACCTGCAGGAAAACGCCCTCCGCCGGACAAACAAATTTTTAGAGAAACGTTGAATGACTGAATGACTGAATGATTGATTTATTGAATGACTGATTGAAAATGTGCTGATGTGCTAATTTATTTACGATTGACATGATTTACGAATGAAAATTTGAGCTTTGAACTTTGAGCCTTGATCTTTGAGCCTTGATCTTTTTCCGTTTTCAATTTTCAATTGTCCATTGTCAATTTTTGTCCGCTCTTCGTCCGACAAGTTCATATCTTTACAAAAAATAGCGAACCATGGATTCAACCAAAAACCCGATACATACCCCCTTTGAGGAAAAAGTGATCGCTGCATTACGCACCGTCTTCGATCCGGAGATCCCCGTAAATATCTATGACCTCGGACTTATCTACAACCTTAAAATTGATGAAAATACCCGGGATGTCTACATCCTGATGACCCTTACCACGCCCAACTGCCCGGTTGCTGAAGACATGCCCGGCCAGGTGGAGGATGCGGTAAGCTTGGTGGAGGGAATCGGCAAAGTGAAAGTCGAGCTGACCTTCGAACCTCCCTGGGACAAGGATATGCTGTCGGAGGCGGCACTGCTGGAGTTGGGACTGCTGTAATTAAATTGACAATGGACAATTGACAATGGACAATGGAAAACGGACAATTGAAAATTGACATTCCCCTCGCTATACCTTGATAAGCCGCAAGAACTTTACCCCTGAATCGGTCATGAGTCGCACCAGATAGAGCCCCGGCCGCAACGACGCTATGTTGAGCGGTTCGCCCGGGAGGTACCGGTCGCGGCGCAGCACCAGCCTGCCGGAGGCATCGGTGATGCCAAGGTCTGCGGTTTTCCCGGCTTCACTGGTCATGAACCTGACGGAGCCGGAAGCAGGATTGGGTAAGCAGTGGGCTAGCGCGAGGTTCACCGGTTCGCCGATACCCACCGTCGGGTCTTCGAACAATTCGGTGAGGGTGAAGGTCACCGGCTCGTTCTGCCAAGCCGGCTTGCTATTCCGATAAACGGATATCCTCATGAAGTCGGCCTCAGGGGCGTACTGCATAAATTGCAGGTTGGCCGGCAGATGCGACCAGTCGCGCAGCAGGTTCCAGTTGGTGTCGAGCCCGATCAACGTTCCGTCACCGATATGGTTTCTGATGCCATTGTACCGGCTGCAGAAATGCATTGCATTATTCCGGGCAATCTGGTAATTCGCGGTATAAAGGTTATCGCCGGGAATGCTGTCGGGATAGTTGCTGTAACGGTAGGTATGGGTCGGGGCGACGGGCGCCAGCTCAGCTACCATTGCCACCAGGCTGTCGGTGGCTGCCGACTTGGCCAGGGCGCTGATGATAAATCCATCGGCAAATCCCATGGTGCAATCATGCAGCGACGACCGCACGTCCTGCACGTTTCGGACGCCGTCGCCATTGTAATCGCTTGCCTCCAGTGCCCTGCGAAGGGCATACCATACAGGGATATAGTGCTTGCCGTTCGTTCCCTGGGTGTTGTTGTCATCCATCATGTTCTGGAAAGCCCCGAACTCAGGATTGAACCCCGAAAGGGCGCTGTTCATCCCCGAAAAACCGATCAACAGCCATTTGCTCTCCTCCGTTTCGGCCGGAAAGTGAACCGTGATCACGTTGTTCCGGCTGAGTACCGTCGAAAACTCCCAGTCAAGATGACGCGAAATCACCGATTTACCCTCAAGGTCGGTCCCGGCTGTGGCATCTCCCCAGCTCATCAGCTCCGAACAGTTCATGCCGCTTTGCAACATAAGCAGGGTCGTGATATCCAGGAAGGTGTTCCCAACCAGGATGTCGGTCTGGTCCAGGTTCGAGGGATTGGTGCCCGATGCATTCATGCCGTCGATAATGGCCTGGGCCTCCGTTTTATACACCGGGTCGATCTCCAGGTCGTTCCCCTGGATCACGATGTTCCGGGCCATGTTGTAAAACACCCCGAACTCCGGTTTCATATAGTTCACGATCACATCGGTGATCTTGCCGCCGCTCAGGTACCCCAGGGCGTAACCCCGCTCCTGGTGCGTCCCCCAAACTTTTACCACCTGCATACCGGCAGTGTCGGCATAAATGATTCCCTTCACCGGTTGCGCCTCAAGACCGGACTGCATCAGCAGAAGGGCAATGACAATTATCAGAATTTTTTTCATAGGATCAGATATCTAAACAAAGTTAATCACATCCATATAATTTCAATGCATTTGAAATACAATTTTTTACATTCTCACATCAGCACATCAGCACATTAGCACATTCTCAAATTCAATCAATATTTTCAATCTTTCATTCAATTTCTCCGCAAGTCCGCTTGTCCGGTGGTGCCATGGTGCAGTGGTGCAGTGGTGGAAAAAACATCTCGTCCGCTCTTCGTCCAACTCTCCGTCCAACTCTTCGTCCAACTCTCCGTCCAACTCTTCGTCCGCTCTTCGTCCAACTCTTCGTTTTTTCTTAATTTTGCCTGACTTTTAATTTGAATCATGATCCCCCAAACCGGACCGCTTCTTTCGAAAGTAAATCTCCCGTCGGACCTGAAAAAGTTGGATATTGAGGAGTTGCCTGCGCTGTGCGCCGAGATCCGGCAATACATCATCGAGGTGATGTCGGTCAACCCGGGGCACCTGGGAGCAAGTCTGGGAACAGTCGAATTAGCAGTCGCGCTGCACTACGTTTATAATACCCCCTTCGATAAAATCATCTGGGATGTGGGGCACCAGGCGTATGCCCATAAAATTCTCACCGGGCGCAAGGACCGCTTCCATACCATCAGAAAGTTTCAGGGGATCAGCGGCTTTCCGAAGATGTCGGAAAGTGAATACGATGCCTTCGGAGTAGGTCATTCATCGACTTCCATTTCTGCCGCGTTGGGTATGGGGGTTGCCGCTTCGCTGAGCAAGGAGGAGAACCGGCACCATGTGGCCGTTATCGGCGACGGGGCCATGACCGGCGGAATGGCCATGGAGGCGCTCAACAATGCCGGCGTATCCAATGCCAACCTCCTGGTGATCCTCAACGACAACCAGATTGCCATCGATAAAAATGTAGGGGCTATCCATGATTACCTGGCTGATATTGTCACCTCGAAAACCTATAATAAATTCCGCGACCGGATTTGGCTCCTGATGGGAGGAGGTACCCGATATGGAAAGAATTCAAGAGCCATCGTCAAGCAGTTGGGCAACGCGGTAAAAACCACGCTGCTCCGGGGAGGGAATCTCTTTGAGGCGTTCAACTTCAGGTATTTCGGACCGGTCGATGGGAACGACGTGATCCGGGTGGTCAAGTTACTGACCGACATGAAAAACATCAAAGGACCGAAATTGCTGCACATTCACACGGTTAAAGGAAAAGGATTCGAGAAGGCTGAAAAGGATCAGACGGTGTATCACGCACCGGGTGTTTTCGACATGACAACCGGAACCATCAAAGAGGATAAATGCCAGGGTATGGCCCCGAAATACCAGACGGTGTTTGGCCGGACCATCATCGAACTGGCAGAAATGAACTCTAAGATTGTCGGCATCACACCAGCCATGTCGACCGGCTGTTCGCTGAACCTGATGATGAACAAGATGCCCGACCGGACCTTTGATGTCGGGATCGCCGAGCAACATGCGGTAACCTTCAGCGCGGGGATGGCGGCATCGGGATTTATTCCCTTTTGCAACATCTATTCAACTTTCATGCAGCGGGCTTACGACCAGATCATCCATGATGTGGCCCTTCAGAACCTGCACGTGGTTTTCTGCCTCGACCGCGGGGGATTGGTAGGAGAGGATGGGGCTACCCATCACGGTGCCTATGATCTTGCCTACCTGCGGTGTATTCCCAATATGATCGTTGCCGCACCCATGAATGAAGAGGCGTTACGCGACCTGATGTACACGGCCCAATTACCCGGGATGGGTCCTTTTGCCATCCGCTATCCCAAAGGCCGCGGGGTTATGCCACAATGGAAAACCCCGTTTAAGAAACTCGAACCCGGCAAGGGACGGATGATCCGCGATGGAAAGGATACCGCGATCATCACCATCGGACATGTAGGCAATTATGCTGTGGAAGTCTGCAGCCGGCTCCGGGAATGTGGCCTTGATGTTGCCCATTTTGATCTCTGTTTCCTGAAACCCCTTGATGAAGACCTGTTGCATGAAATCTTCAGAAGATTTTCAACCATTCTGACTGTCGAAGACGGATCCGTTCAGGGGGGAATGGGATCGGCCGTGCTGGAATTCATGGCCGATCACGGCTACAAGGCTTCTGTTAAACGACTGGGCATTCCCGACCGGTTCATCGAACAGGGAACCGTTACCGAACTGCATCACGAATGCGGGTACGATGTCGAAGGAATCATCAAGGCCGTGAAGGAAAGAATTGAAAAGTAAAACAAGTTTGACTTGTTGTCGGCCGGTTTTCCTTGCACATATAAATATAGCGAGTAATTAACCCGTGTGGCCGATTCATAATTGATTTACAACAAGATTTATTGCTGGTTTAGCTTTCTCAGGGTATTTTTACAAAAACAAAGTAAGGAATCCCATGAAATATCCATGATAGCAGAAACGCAAACCGAAGGTGAAAATAAGCCTCATGAATATTCCATTTGACCAATGTAATATAAAATTATTAACAAATGAGAAATTATCTTACAAAAATGACCCTCATCACCATGCTGATGATGGGTTTTATGCTTAATGTCACTGGCCAGGAAGGCATGTGGCTGCTTAACCAGATCGATCAGCTTGATCTCAACAAAAAAGGACTGCAACTGGCCCCGGGTGAACTTTACAGCAAAGACAAGGCAGCGCTGAACCGCGCCATCGTCCAGCTTGGCGGGGGTACCGCTTCATTCGTCTCGAAGGACGGGCTGCTGATCACGAACCACCATGTTGCTTTCGGAGCCCTGCAAAGGACCTCGAGCGTTCAGAGCGACTACCTGACCAATGGTTTTCTTGCCCGGCAGCGGTCGGAGGAAATCAAAGCTCCCGGGTACCAGGCATCACTGATGATCAGCATGACCGATGTAACCAGTGAGGTCGTTGTTGCTGGTGCCGGTATTTCAGATCCCCTCGAACGTGAAAAGAAGATAGACGAAAAGATCGGGAAGATGTCGGAGGAACTCCGCAAGGGCAAAGAAGATGTCAGGGTTTACATCGCCTCCAACTTCAACGGGAAACAGTACATTCAGTACGTCTATAAAACCTTCAGGGATATCAGGATTGTTTATGCCCCTCCGATGTCGGTCGGCAATTACGGCGGAGAGATTGATAACTGGATGTGGCCCCGCCACACCGCCGATTTCTCGTTCCTGAGGGTCTACGTGGCGCCCGATGGCACCGGCCGGGAATATCATAAAGACAACGTGCCCTATCATCCTGAGGTGTACCTGAAGGTGGCCGATGGTTACCTGAAGGATGGCGACTTCACCTTCATCATCGGCTACCCGGGGCAGACGACACGTTATCGTTCATCCACCTCGGTCCACTGGAATGAAACCGTGAACTATCCCTTTTCTATAAAGAATTACCGGGAGATCATCGATTTGCTGGAAGAGACTACCAAAAACAACCATGAAGGAGAGATCAAGGTGGCAAGCCTGAAGAAAGGGCTGGCCAATGTGATGAAGAACTACCAGGGAAAGGTGGAAGGGATGAAAAAGACCCGGTTCTATGAGAAAAAACTGGAATTTGAGAAGCAGTTCCAGGTCTGGGCAAACAGTAAACCTGACAGAAAGGAAAAATACGGAGACATCCTTCAGAAAGAGAAGGCAGCGTATGAAATCATTGCTAAAACCAAGACCCGCGACAATGTATTCGGCGTGTTCCAGGGGTTGGCCGGGATGCCCCTGTCGATTGCTCAAACAGTTTTGTATTTTGCCCAGCAGAAAGACAAGCCTGCCGGTGAGCGCGATCCGGGATATACGGAGGAGAATATTGCAAGGATTATCGAAAACCTTCAGTTTACGTATAATAATTACTTTGAACCTGCCGATAAGGTATTGTTTGTCAGGGCGCTGAAAATGGCCGGTGAACTTCCTGCCGATCAACGGATCACGGGAATTGAATATGTTTTCAAAGATGGGAACACGACACCGGAACAATTTGCCGACCAGGCATTCAAAACGACTAAACTTACGGATTTGGCTTTCACAAAGACCCTATTCGATAAAAGCGTGAAGGAATTAGAAGCGCTGAACGACCCTTTTCTCCGGATGGCTATCAGTATCGATCCCATGTCGGAGGAGATCAATGACATAAACCGGCGATTCAGTGCAGATGTGGTTGCTTTGCGAAAGGTTTATCTCGAGGGATTGTTCGAATGGAAAGGCGCCGGCCTCTATCCCGATGCCAACGGCACCATCCGGTTCACCTGGGGCAGGGTAAAGGGTTATAAACCCCATGATGCCGTGTGGTACGACCCTTTCACCACATTTGCCGGCGTTGTTGAGAAGAATACTGGCATGGAGCCCTTCGAAGCCCCGGCCGACCTTGTGGCATTCTACGACCGGAAGGATTTCGGACACTGGCAGGATCCGGCCATGAAAGATATTCCGGTGGCCTTTTTAAGTCAGTGCGATATCACCGGCGGTAACAGCGGCAGCCCGATCATGAATGGCAAAGGCGAGATTGTCGGCGTCGCGTTCGACGGGAATTACGAATCGATGATCAGCGACTGGCAATATGATCCCAAGTTGCAGCGCTGCATTTCGGTTGATATCCATTATGTGCTCTTCATCACCGAAAAACTTGGGAAAGCCGGATTTATCCTCGATGAGATGGGGGTCAGGAAGTAGGCAACAGGCAATGGGCAATGGACAATTGAAAACGGAAAACGAAAGATGGAAAATTGTCCATTGTCCATTATCCATTGTTAAAACTCTATCTTATAACTGATAAACGGAATGATCCCCAAGCCGGTTACCGGTTCAATGGATTGGTTGAAATCGTTGTAAACCTAGCCCACCGGGGGTTTCAGGTTCAGGATGTTTTTAACCTGGATGGCCCAGATGCCGCTGAATTTTTTATGGTTCGTACGGTAGGTGAGGGTCAGATCGAGGTAAAAAAAGTTGGGGAACCGTTCGGCATAGGCTTGTGACACATTGAGGACAGCGTAGTGACTGATCTTTGACTGTTCCAAGTCGGTGGGTACGTAATACTGTCCGCCGGTATAAGAGGCCTTGAGGTTCAGTCCCAGAATGTTCTTCTTCCGGATGGTCCACTCCTTCCCGCCCAGGACATTGAACACATTGTTCGAATTGTACCGGGTATTGCGTTCTACGCCGTCGCCACCCTTGTACTTCGAATCGAAGAGAGAGACCGTGACAAGAAAATAGAATTGCCGTGTGAGGAACTTCTCGAAGGTCAGGTCGATCCCCGCATTCCTGCCGGTGCCGTCGTTCACGAGTGAATCGTTGCTGTATCCCCCGTCGCTGTTGATCAGGGAGTAATAGCTGCCGGGCATCACGGGGATAGAATAGAGATGCTGGTAATAAACTTCGGCCTTGAAGCGCAGGTCGCTCAGGATCAGGTAATCGTATCCTGCCACAAAGTGATGCGACTTGCTGAAATCGAGGTTCCGGTTCGGCTGAACATTGTATTCAGGCGTAACAGGCTTTTCGGCCAGGTAAACGCCGACATCTTCTATCTGGGAATGTTTTCCGTACCCGATGCTGAAGGCATGTTTAGGAAAAGCCTGCCATCGCAGGGCGATCCTGGGTTCGACGGCATAATGCCTGTTCAGGAGAAAATACTGGAAATGAAGGCCTGCCGTTGCGGTCAGGTTACGTGTAATATCGATCTTCGATTCGCTGAAAACCTGCACGAAGTCGGTGTTTCCGCTTCCCTCATCAACCGTGCCGAAAACCCCGGTGAGGATATTCTTGTTTTTTATATCGATATCGTACGACATATTGGTATAAGTTGCACCGGTGCGGTTGGTATGCCGCGGACCGAATTTTATATTGGCCGAGATGCCGCCCCCGAACCGGTACATCCGGTAAAAGACCTCGTTACGGGGATCCAGGGTGTAGGAAGGAATCATGATGTAATAATTCGATCGGATGTCGCTGTAGGTGGCGGAGATCCACGACCGGAGCATGGAGCGCCGGCTCAGGGCGATCTGGTGGATCAGGCCGACCGCTCCCATGTTGTTGTCAAGCATCGACTGGCTCCGGTCATCCAAAGTTTTCCATTGAGTGGTATCTTCTATTGCAGTGCCGCTCGAACGGCAGATCCCCCCGATGCCAACCAGCGAGAAAGTCCCCATTTTATTCGTGGGCAGGTTAATCTTGAATGAAAGATCCTGGTACTGCGGTATCTTGTTCTTCATCGTTGGATCGATGATCTGCAGAAAGGCAAGGATGGAGTAGCGGTAGTTGAAGAGATAAGATGAACGGCCCTTCCGGCTAAACGGCCACTTCCCAGGGACTCGGTTCCTACATGCCTGATTCGGCCGGACATTTCACCAAAGTACCGCAGTACGCGGATGCCCGAATAGATCCGACGCTGGGCGTGTTGATCTGTACCACCGCGGTCGACAGCAATTTGATTCTTGGATTCGGCCCCGGTGTCTATCACAGCTACGATTATCCGTTCTATTACTTTAACCTGCAGGAAAACGCCCTCCGCCGGACAAACAAATTTTTAGAGAAACGTTGAATGACTGAATGACTGAATGATTGATTTATTGAATGACTGATTGAAAATGTGCTGATGTGCTAATTTATTTACGATTGACATGATTTACGAATGAAAATTTGAGCTTTGAACTTTGAGCCTTGATCTTTGAGCCTTGATCTTTTTCCGTTTTCAATTTTCAATTGTCCATTGTCAATTTTTGTCCGCTCTTCGTCCGACAAGTTCATATCTTTACAAAAAATAGCGAACCATGGATTCAACCAAAAACCCGATACATACCCCCTTTGAGGAAAAAGTGATCGCTGCATTACGCACCGTCTTCGATCCGGAGATCCCCGTAAATATCTATGACCTCGGACTTATCTACAACCTTAAAATTGATGAAAATACCCGGGATGTCTACATCCTGATGACCCTTACCACGCCCAACTGCCCGGTTGCTGAAGACATGCCCGGCCAGGTGGAGGATGCGGTAAGCTTGGTGGAGGGAATCGGCAAAGTGAAAGTCGAGCTGACCTTCGAACCTCCCTGGGACAAGGATATGCTGTCGGAGGCGGCACTGCTGGAGTTGGGACTGCTGTAATTAAATTGACAATGGACAATTGACAATGGACAATGGAAAACGGACAATTGAAAATTGACATTCCCCTCGCTATACCTTGATAAGCCGCAAGAACTTTACCCCTGAATCGGTCATGAGTCGCACCAGATAGAGCCCCGGCCGCAACGACGCTATGTTGAGCGGTTCGCCCGGGAGGTACCGGTCGCGGCGCAGCACCAGCCTGCCGGAGGCATCGGTGATGCCAAGGTCTGCGGTTTTCCCGGCTTCACTGGTCATGAACCTGACGGAGCCGGAAGCAGGATTGGGTAAGCAGTGGGCTAGCGCGAGGTTCACCGGTTCGCCGATACCCACCGTCGGGTCTTCGAACAATTCGGTGAGGGTGAAGGTCACCGGCTCGTTCTGCCAAGCCGGCTTGCTATTCCGATAAACGGATATCCTCATGAAGTCGGCCTCAGGGGCGTACTGCATAAATTGCAGGTTGGCCGGCAGATGCGACCAGTCGCGCAGCAGGTTCCAGTTGGTGTCGAGCCCGATCAACGTTCCGTCACCGATATGGTTTCTGATGCCATTGTACCGGCTGCAGAAATGCATTGCATTATTCCGGGCAATCTGGTAATTCGCGGTATAAAGGTTATCGCCGGGAATGCTGTCGGGATAGTTGCTGTAACGGTAGGTATGGGTCGGGGCGACGGGCGCCAGCTCAGCTACCATTGCCACCAGGCTGTCGGTGGCTGCCGACTTGGCCAGGGCGCTGATGATAAATCCATCGGCAAATCCCATGGTGCAATCATGCAGCGACGACCGCACGTCCTGCACGTTTCGGACGCCGTCGCCATTGTAATCGCTTGCCTCCAGTGCCCTGCGAAGGGCATACCATACAGGGATATAGTGCTTGCCGTTCGTTCCCTGGGTGTTGTTGTCATCCATCATGTTCTGGAAAGCCCCGAACTCAGGATTGAACCCCGAAAGGGCGCTGTTCATCCCCGAAAAACCGATCAACAGCCATTTGCTCTCCTCCGTTTCGGCCGGAAAGTGAACCGTGATCACGTTGTTCCGGCTGAGTACCGTCGAAAACTCCCAGTCAAGATGACGCGAAATCACCGATTTACCCTCAAGGTCGGTCCCGGCTGTGGCATCTCCCCAGCTCATCAGCTCCGAACAGTTCATGCCGCTTTGCAACATAAGCAGGGTCGTGATATCCAGGAAGGTGTTCCCAACCAGGATGTCGGTCTGGTCCAGGTTCGAGGGATTGGTGCCCGATGCATTCATGCCGTCGATAATGGCCTGGGCCTCCGTTTTATACACCGGGTCGATCTCCAGGTCGTTCCCCTGGATCACGATGTTCCGGGCCATGTTGTAAAACACCCCGAACTCCGGTTTCATATAGTTCACGATCACATCGGTGATCTTGCCGCCGCTCAGGTACCCCAGGGCGTAACCCCGCTCCTGGTGCGTCCCCCAAACTTTTACCACCTGCATACCGGCAGTGTCGGCATAAATGATTCCCTTCACCGGTTGCGCCTCAAGACCGGACTGCATCAGCAGAAGGGCAATGACAATTATCAGAATTTTTTTCATAGGATCAGATATCTAAACAAAGTTAATCACATCCATATAATTTCAATGCATTTGAAATACAATTTTTTACATTCTCACATCAGCACATCAGCACATTAGCACATTCTCAAATTCAATCAATATTTTCAATCTTTCATTCAATTTCTCCGCAAGTCCGCTTGTCCGGTGGTGCCATGGTGCAGTGGTGCAGTGGTGGAAAAAACATCTCGTCCGCTCTTCGTCCAACTCTCCGTCCAACTCTTCGTCCAACTCTCCGTCCAACTCTTCGTCCGCTCTTCGTCCAACTCTTCGTTTTTTCTTAATTTTGCCTGACTTTTAATTTGAATCATGATCCCCCAAACCGGACCGCTTCTTTCGAAAGTAAATCTCCCGTCGGACCTGAAAAAGTTGGATATTGAGGAGTTGCCTGCGCTGTGCGCCGAGATCCGGCAATACATCATCGAGGTGATGTCGGTCAACCCGGGGCACCTGGGAGCAAGTCTGGGAACAGTCGAATTAGCAGTCGCGCTGCACTACGTTTATAATACCCCCTTCGATAAAATCATCTGGGATGTGGGGCACCAGGCGTATGCCCATAAAATTCTCACCGGGCGCAAGGACCGCTTCCATACCATCAGAAAGTTTCAGGGGATCAGCGGCTTTCCGAAGATGTCGGAAAGTGAATACGATGCCTTCGGAGTAGGTCATTCATCGACTTCCATTTCTGCCGCGTTGGGTATGGGGGTTGCCGCTTCGCTGAGCAAGGAGGAGAACCGGCACCATGTGGCCGTTATCGGCGACGGGGCCATGACCGGCGGAATGGCCATGGAGGCGCTCAACAATGCCGGCGTATCCAATGCCAACCTCCTGGTGATCCTCAACGACAACCAGATTGCCATCGATAAAAATGTAGGGGCTATCCATGATTACCTGGCTGATATTGTCACCTCGAAAACCTATAATAAATTCCGCGACCGGATTTGGCTCCTGATGGGAGGAGGTACCCGATATGGAAAGAATTCAAGAGCCATCGTCAAGCAGTTGGGCAACGCGGTAAAAACCACGCTGCTCCGGGGAGGGAATCTCTTTGAGGCGTTCAACTTCAGGTATTTCGGACCGGTCGATGGGAACGACGTGATCCGGGTGGTCAAGTTACTGACCGACATGAAAAACATCAAAGGACCGAAATTGCTGCACATTCACACGGTTAAAGGAAAAGGATTCGAGAAGGCTGAAAAGGATCAGACGGTGTATCACGCACCGGGTGTTTTCGACATGACAACCGGAACCATCAAAGAGGATAAATGCCAGGGTATGGCCCCGAAATACCAGACGGTGTTTGGCCGGACCATCATCGAACTGGCAGAAATGAACTCTAAGATTGTCGGCATCACACCAGCCATGTCGACCGGCTGTTCGCTGAACCTGATGATGAACAAGATGCCCGACCGGACCTTTGATGTCGGGATCGCCGAGCAACATGCGGTAACCTTCAGCGCGGGGATGGCGGCATCGGGATTTATTCCCTTTTGCAACATCTATTCAACTTTCATGCAGCGGGCTTACGACCAGATCATCCATGATGTGGCCCTTCAGAACCTGCACGTGGTTTTCTGCCTCGACCGCGGGGGATTGGTAGGAGAGGATGGGGCTACCCATCACGGTGCCTATGATCTTGCCTACCTGCGGTGTATTCCCAATATGATCGTTGCCGCACCCATGAATGAAGAGGCGTTACGCGACCTGATGTACACGGCCCAATTACCCGGGATGGGTCCTTTTGCCATCCGCTATCCCAAAGGCCGCGGGGTTATGCCACAATGGAAAACCCCGTTTAAGAAACTCGAACCCGGCAAGGGACGGATGATCCGTGACGGCCGTGATGTAGCGATCATCACCATCGGCCATGTCGGAAATTATGCCACCGAAGCCTGCACCATACTTGAAGAATCGGGAATTTCAGCCGCACATTTCGACCTCCGGTATCTGAAACCGTTGGATGAATCGTTGTTACACGAAATTTTCAGCCGCTTCACCAGGATCATCACCGTGGAGGATGGATGCATTGCCGGTGGTATGGGTTCGGCCGTGCTGGAGTTCATGGCGGCAAACGGATACCATGCACGTGTGGTGAGACTTGGCGTTCCGGATAAATTCATCGAACAGGGATCAGTCGGCGAACTGCACCACCTGTGCGGTTACGATGCAGAAGGAATCCGCCGGGCCATAAGGGAGAATATTTGATGGAAAATTCAAATCAGGCATTGGCCATTAGGGCAAAAAAGTTTAAGGCTCAAAGTTCAAGCCGTTTCAGAGTTTCAGGGTTTCAGGGTTTCGGGGATCATGGCTTAAAGTTCAAGGCTCAAAGTTCAAATTCTCAAATTTTCATTCGTAAATCGTAAATCATGTCAATCGTAAATTAATTTTCACATTTTCACATTAGCACATTAATCAGATATATGTCTTCTGCCATCGTTACCGGCGCATACGGGGCCATCGGAACCGCGATCTGTCAGGGCCTGGTCGACAAGGACTACGATTTGACACTGGTCGGGCGGGATGAAGCCAGGCTCCTCAATTTGCAACAAAAACTGAATGCCCGGGCTGCCGGTACCCGGGTGGATTACCACGTGGTTGATCTCTCTTTAAAGACTTCCATCGTTTCGTTTGCCCGCTCCCGGAACAAACCGCTCGATCTGCTGATCAACAACGCTGCCACCGGTCCACGGAGGCGAACCGAATCTGCCGAAGGGATCGAAATGCAATGGGCCGTCAACGTGCTCTCCTATTTCCGGATGATCCATTATTTCAAAGATCACATGATCAACCGGCCTGATGCAAGGATCGTGAACGTTGCATCTTACTGGGCCGGCGGACTGGATCTTTCTGATCCCGAGTTCCGGAACCGACCGTACGATAATGACGTAGCTTACAGGCAAGCCAAACAGGCGGATCGCATGATGACGGTGGCCTGGGCCGGACGGCTGAAGGGCAGCAACATCACAGTGAACGCTTGTCACCCGGGCGATGTAAATTCCAAACTCAGCAATTCATTTGGTTTCGGCGGCCATGAAACTCCGGCCGAAGGGGCGGCAACACCCTTGTTTCTGGCTGTCGATGAACAGATCAAAGGAGTGACAGGAAAATATTTTGAACACCTTCAGGAAGTCAGATGTTCATTTTCCTCCGATCACAAAGCCGTTGAAGCATTGTTTAATGAGCTGGCGCGCAGTTTATAATGAATTGAAATGGATGTGTGATTCATCGGCTAATTGGGTTAGCGAAATATCGCAAACTCTGTCGCTCAGAAAAACATAAGAATGTTGTTCCTCCCGGTATAACTGAATTTTAATGGGAAAGGCTGTGCTTTTCTATAATGCTGCAAGCTAAGACAAATCACCTGATCAGGGCCACGGAACCGGTTTGTTTTTGTTCCTGGTCCTCCGATCCTTCAATCCCGAAAGTTACAATAAAGGAATAGATTCCGGCTTCAGCCTGCTGGTTTTGTACCTTCCCGTCCCACCCGGTTTCAGCATTGAATGATTCAAACACCATGCTCCCCCACCGGTCGAAAATGAGCAAATGATACTTTACGATCCCTTTACAAACGGGTCTGAAAACATCGTTCAACCCGTCGCCATTAGGGGAGAAGGCGTCAGGTATATAAAAATGCGGGCACGCTTTCAGTTGAAGCCGGGTGATCACAATGCTGTCGCAACCCGAAGGATTTGAAATCGTGTCATAATAAACTCCTGCCAGGAATTGGTACTGTTTCTGAGCCCAGTAGGAGGATCCGTCACAAATGGTGGTATCCACGGTATGCTGGATGTCATTTTTCAGCGAAACCGTGACAGAATCTATGTTTTCACAACCCGCGGATGTTGTCACCCGTACCCAGAAAATACCCGTTGTATCAACAACGATCGTTTGCGTTTGCTCGCCGGTCGACCAGAGATAGGAGCGGTGACCCGTGCCGGCGTCGAGTGTGGCCGTGGTATTCTTGCACAGCGCGCGATCAGGCCCCAGAGAAAAATCCTCGGTTGAAACCACGATGATGTTTTTACATTGCATTGCCTGGGAAGGCAACCCCTCGTCGACCATTAGCAGGATGTTGTAATTTCCGGTATCTGCATAGGTGATGGGATCGGGATTGTAACCCGAATATGTTGCTTGTGAAGCCCCGTTGCAAACCGGGAAGAAAAGCCGCGTCATTTCCGAACTTCCGTAATTCGCCACAAAACCGTAAACCGTATCGCCGATCCGTTGGAACTCCGAGATCCCGTATGGTTGGTTCAGGATCCCGATATTTCCGATGGTCGTCACAACGGGATCTCCCGATATTCCCCAGGGAAAGGCGATATGGAGCAGGTAAACATCCTTCTGAACACAGTTTGAAACAAGCGCGCTGATCCTGCCGCAGTCGGGGATGAGGGAGATGCCTGCGTTCTGCAACAACCCGTTGATGCCGGAAAGCACGGTGGCTGTGGGATTATCGTTGTAAAGGGATGCTCCGAACCGGAGCCGGCAGATCCGTTGGTTCCCCTTGTTGTTGATCAGGGCAAACCAGATCCCGTTTTCACGGACCAACGTGATATCGGTCGGGGAATTCAAAATCCCGAAACTTCCGAGGTTATGGACCTGAGGGTCATTCTGAAGAGAGGAGCCGAAATCAAATCTTACCAAGGCCTGGTTGTTCAGGTCGGTTGTGAATCCGATCCAGTCGCCATCCTGTCGGGCAATAAACAATCCCGAACCCGCTATTCCTGCGTGAAGGTCGATATACTGCAACGTTGGGAAATAGGAGAGGGAGTCGCCGAAATTTACCCGGATGAGGGTATCGCCATTCAGGATGAATCCGTACCATTTTCCCTGATCTTTCAAAACCCTGATCCCTGTAAGGTTCGTGATCACGGTTTCGAAGATATCAAAATTGGTCACCTTGATCGGATGCCGGTTCAGCGAAGTTCCGAAATAACACCGAACCATCGTATTGTTCCCGGAACTGGTAATGAAGGAATAGTATTCGGAACTATCCCTGACCAAGGTGACAAACAACGGCGATTTCAGGTATTTCTGCGGGTTTCCCAGGATGACTCCTTCGGGTTGGTAATTGGCATTTCCACTGCAGAAGCTCCAATGATACGAGGTGGCATTAACAGGTTTAATGTCGGTGATCTGGAACGGAACCCCCTGGCAAATGGTGTCGGGAATGGTAAAATCAACCTCCTGGGCAAAACCGGCAACGGTAATTAAAATGATGAGCCATGCGGGAAACGCGATTTTTTTCATGGTAACCGCCGTTTGACTTTCTGCCACGATTCGGTGATCAGGAAACTTTCGTCCATGTAGGAAACCATTTTTACGAACTTTTTCATCGGGATGGCGAATGAAAGTACCTCTTTGGGAACATAAGGACGGGCAGATGCGTCGAACATACCCAGGATGGCTTTCGGATCATCCGATAGCTGCTCGAAGTATGACTGGTTCACGATGGCCCCGCAACCTGACCCAAAAGGAGCAATAACTCCCTGTCCATCGCCCCGGTCGAAATTGGCCAGGGTAAACAACCCCGACAATACATCCGGTTTTGCAAAAAAGATGACGGCGACCGGCTCATCGACGGGGGTAAGCTGGTCGAACCTCTTAAAGACAATATACCGGCCAAGCGCCGGAATACACTTCGTATTTTCGATAAACTCCTGCACCATCTCAGGGTTTCTCAGATATCGCTCCCCTTCAAGTTTTCCGGGGATTCCCGTTGAAAGAAAATATCCAAAATCGGGTCGCATCTGTGTGGTATAACCCAGGTATCGTTTCGCACCTTCGCAACTCAATGATTTGACATTCCAGGCCAGAGGTTTGCCTTTACGCACGATGGCCAGTTCACCAATAAAGCAACTGAGTTTACCGGGCATATTTGCCAGCGCGGCATCGCCGACATCATCAGAATAAAAAAACGCAAGCGGGAGTTCACTGGCGCCAAAGTACTCCGACCATTTTTTTATGAAAGTAAGTTTAAGATTCTGATCCATATTATATTTTTTAGTTTATCGATTGGAGAAGGAAGGATGAATAATTAACAATGGACAATTGACAATGGACAATTGAAAACGGAAAAAGATCAAGGTTCAAATCAGGCATTTGGCATTGGCCATTAGCGATTAGGGAAAAATAATAATTCAAAAGTTAAATCAATCACTCAGTCAATCAGTCAATCAATCAATCATTTGTAAATCGTAAATCATGTCAATCGTAAATCAATTTTCACATTCTCAAATCCTCAAATTCTAAAATCAGCACATTAGCACATCAGCACATTAGCACATTAGCACATCAGCACATTAGCACATTAGCACATCAGCACATTAGCACATTTTCTTCCGTTACTTTCCCGACAATGCCGGCATTGAACCGTCGTACTTTTTATCGGCCGCGCATTTGATCATGAAATCTGCCACATCGGAACGCGGAACTGTGTGTGACGTCGGAATCCCAGGATTTATTTTGTAACTCCCGGTTTTGGGCGAGTCGGTCAGTCCGACAGGTCTTACAATGACCCATTCGAGGTTGCTGTTCCGGATGATCTCCGCCTGCCTGCGTTTATCAGCAAAGACGTGCTTCAGAAAGAGCGGTACAATAACTTTTCCGAACCAGAAGCCTGCATCGTTGCCCAGTATACCTGCCGACGACATGCATACCAGTCTTTTCACGCCGGTCGCTTCCATGGCCCGGATTATCGACCGGGTACCTTCCGACAACACGGTTCCCGGTTTCCTCGAATCAACACCAAGGGCACAAAGCACTGCATCATGGCCTTCAACCGCGCGTTTCAACGTATCAAAATCATTCAGCTCCCCTTCAATCACGGTCAGATTTGGATGGCGGATCGTCACCTTCGCTACATTCCGGGTAAAGGCCGTCACCCGGTGCCCCTGGTGCAAGGCCTGAAAAACGATAAGCAGTCCGGTCCTGCCGCTGGCTCCGAAAACACATATATTCATGGTCTGTCAGTTGTTTTGTTGATCCTGTTCATCTTCCGATAGGAATGGATGAATTACAAAATTACATTTTTTTAGGCTTAATGTCAAAGGTTTGACAATTCCGACTGACGTGCCGACCGAAAACATACGCGTAGCGGACAACACCTCCGTGAATGCCATGGAATCTATTTCTGAGGGGAGGTTCCTGCTTTTGAAAAACCGTTATCTTTATCGAAAAATTCCAGGTGTCACACCCGCTTTTCCGCAAAAAATCGATTGGCCGGATCCTGCATGATGCCGGATTGAAAGGTGAAGGCCAGCAGATGAAGCGGAGCCTGACGGTTGTTGATCTGACGGCCCTTGGAATTGCAGCGGTAATCGGGGCGGGGATATTCAGCACCATCGGGACAGCCGCTTCCCAGGGCGGTCCCGCCGTGTCGCTTCTCTTTCTCTTTACAGCCGTCGCCTGTGCCTTTTCAGCGCTCTGCTACGCCCAGTTTGCTTCGGTGATCCCCATCAGCGGGAGCGCTTATACTTATGCCTACGCCAGTTTTGGCGAGCTCATCGCCTGGATCATCGGGTGGGACCTGATCATGGAATACGCCATCGGAAATATTGCCGTCGCCATCTCCTGGTCCGATTATTTTACCGGTCTGATGGGAGGTTTGGGCATTCATATCCCCGAATATTTAACCACCGACTATCTTACGGCTGCCCGTGGATACCAATCCGCCATGAAGGAGATGATTGCAGGAACGTCGCTAACCGCCCTGCCTGACTCAATCCGTGCATGCTATCAGGCCTGGCTCCAGGCGCCCACTATTATGGGAGTCCGGATCATCGCCGATATCCCGGCCTTTTCCATCGTAGTTTTTATTTCCGTGCTGGTCTATATCGGAATCTATGAAACAAAAGTGGCAAGCAATACCATGGTTTTGATCAAGATCGGAATATTGTTGCTGATCATCGTTGCGGGATCTTTTTATGTGAACCCTGACAACTGGCGTCCCTTTGCCCCAAACGGAATATCAGGCGTCCTGAAGGGCGTATCGGCCGTGTTCTTTGCTTATATCGGCTTCGATGCCATTTCGACCACGGCCGAAGAGTGCCGAAACCCCGGCCGTGACCTTCCCCGGGCCATTATCCTGGCCCTTGTGATCACTACCGTTTTGTATATCGCGATAAGCCTGATACTGACGGGTATGAGCCCCTACACGACCCTGGGCGTCGGCGATCCGTTATCGTACGTCTTTCAACGGCTGAACCTGCCATGGATTTCGGGCATCATATCGGCCAGCGCTGTAATTGCCATGGCAAGCGTCCTGCTGGTCTTTCAGGTTGGACAGCCCCGCATCTGGATGAGCATGAGCCGCGACGGACTACTCCCGCCCTCGTTTTCGAAAATCCATCACCGGTTCCGGACTCCATGGTTTTCGACTATCATCGCCGGGATCCTCGTCGCCATTCCTTCTCTCTTTATGAACCTGACCGAAGTTACCGACCTGACCAGCATCGGCACCCTCTTTGCCTTCATCCTGGTGTCGGGAGGTGTACTTGTCCTGCAAAAGGATCTGGATAAGAACAAGGAGCCGGTCCAGCATAAACGCTTTCAGGTTCCCTATTTAAACAGCAGGTTGTTTCTTCCAATAATCTGGCTGGGTGTATTGATCCTGATCTGTTACCTCTATCGTACTGAAATCGGGACATTTCTTTCTACTGACGCCGGATCGGTGCGACTTTCAACCCTTTTTTCAGGATCTTCGGAACCGACTTCCATGGTTTCGCTGATGATCCACCAGATTCCGATGATGGTATTTATTGCGGGGGCCATCACCCTTACTGTTGTTGCTATGATTAAAAAGCTTTCGCTCATCCCGGTTCTCGGACTCCTGACCAATTTTTACCTGATGGCGCAACTGGGAGTCACCAATTGGATGAGGTTCCTGATCTGGCTTGCCGTCGGACTGGTGATTTACTTCGGCTACAGTCGGCGACATAGCAGGATATGAATTCAAACTCAGGCAATTGGCATTGGGAATTGGGTTTTAGACAATAGACAATAGGCAATAAGGGGAAATATTAATTCAAATGTCAAATTTTCAATCACTCATTCACTCAATCAATCAATCAGTCATTCAGTCATTCAATCAATCATTCAATCAATCATTTGTCCGCTAAAATGAAAAAAAAGAATATCCATATTTTGATTTTATCCATTCTGACAGTTTTGACCACAACCGTTTCGAGCGCACAGAATCAGGTGAAGTCGGTTGTTCAGGAGTTGGATTCAAAAGGCAAATGGGCGCTTGTGGTCCACGGGGGCGCAGGGAACATGGACCGGAACTCGATGCCGGCTGAAAAGATCGAAACGATCCGGAGCAAGATCACGGCAGCGCTGCAATTGGGGGGTAAGGCACTGGAGGATGGCGGATCGGCGCTCGATGCGGTTGAACTGGTCGTTCGGTATCTCGAGGATGAGCCGGAATTCAATGCCGGAAGAGGCGCCGTTCTGAACGCGGAGGGTCATCCCGAAATGGATGCCTCCGTCATGGATGGGAAAACCGGGAAAGCCGGCGCAATCGCCGGGGTTCAAAGGATAAAAAACCCGGTCACGGCGGCCCGCAGGGTTATGGAACAAACACCGCACGTGATGCTGATTGGCGAAGGAGCAGAGCGCTTTGCCCGGGAACAGGGTCTTGAACTGGCCGATTCCGCCTGGTTTGTCACACCGGGTAGGAGGGCGGACTGGGAACGGTGGAAAATGAAAAACCGGAACAGTAACCTTAACAATCCGGATCAGAAGGAGGGAAAAGGGACGGTGGGAGCGGTGGCGCTCGATCAACACGGGAACCTGGCTGCCGCCACCTCAACGGGCGGAATGACCGGGAAAATGCCGGGTCGTATCGGCGATTCACCCGTAATCGGCGCGGGAACCTGGGCTGATAATAAGACCTGCGCCATATCGGCCACCGGTCATGGTGAATTTTTTATCCGCAATGTCGTGGCTTATGATATTGCAGCCCGGATGGAATATCAGAGTTTGTCGCTCGGTGAATCTGCCCACCGCGTGATCATGGAAAAACTGGTTCAACAGGGAGGAACCGGAGGGGTTATCGGGATTGATCACCTGGGAAATGTTACCATGACTTTCAACACCACCGGCATGATCAGGGGTTCCGTGTCATCACAGGATTCTCTGCAGGTCAAGATATTCAAATTGGGGCAGTAAAATTAAACAACGCTGGATTGAAAATCCAGCGTTGTTTAATTTTGTAAATAAAAACGAAGCAAAATGCCCCGTATAAACCCGCTGACCATGGCATCTGATCATCCGGGATTAAAGGTTGTAATGCTCACCATGGCATTGATAGTTTTCGGCTCCTGCTGCGCAGCGGAGCATGAAACAACTGAAATATGCCTGATCAACAATACCCATCACATTTTACGAATTTATTACCAGGCTGATCCCCCCTGCTCCGGCATTGAAATTTCCGGCAAAGTCGTACGTTCTGTCCCAGGTCAGCCCGACACCCTTCTGCCGGGGAAAAGGCTTTGTTTGATCCTTCAGGGCGACTATCTGAACGGGATGAACCTGCAGCGTTTTATCGACGACTGTCTGCTCAGGATGCCGGATGAGAATGAAACCGACTGGTTACCCCGGATACGCGACGGCCAACAGTGGAATCATCTGTCGATTCCGGGTGAAGCGGGGAGGAATGTGAGGTTTATCCTGCTGAATCCCCGGGATGACACCCTGGAACGGCTTCAGGAATTGGGAATGATCCGGCTGATCAGGATCACTGAAGGGCTGACCTACTTTCTTATCCTGACAACGATTGTCGGATTGATCTATCTTAAAATACGATACCGATGGTTCCTGATACTGGTCGTCCTTGTATTGAATGGTCCGGTGATATTTTACACTGCCGATTTCGGGTATGTTATCCGGTTGCTCCCGGATCCCTCGATCGTCGTTCCACGGTGGTTATTTGAATCGACGAAGTATTTTGTCCGCTTCTCCATTCCGGTGGGGACGATGGCCGTTTGGGTGTACCTGATTGTGAAGCGGTTCAGGATCCCGGGGTGGAAATCGCAATAAATCTACAGAAATCACTGATTATCATACTGCTGAACTTCATTGTTCACGTATTCTATGGCGACGCCGGCTTGCAAAAACATGGTTTCTGATTCGGCGCCGTCGTGATATTTCCGTTCGCAGACCACACGTACAATTCCGCAGTTGATGATGAGCATGGCGCAGGTACGGCACGGGGTCATGCGGCAGTAGAGGGTCGCTCCTTCAAGCGGAATACCGAGCCGGGCAGCCTGGCAAATGGCATTCTGCTCCGCATGAACCGTGCGCATGCAATGCTGGGTGATCCGGTCATCTTCGTGGAGCACCTTCTTCATTAGATGGCCTACATCGTCGCAATGCGGCAATCCGCGCGGCGAACCGACATATCCTGTAACCAGTATCTGTTTGTCGCGTGCGATCACGCAACCACTGCGGCCCCGGTCGCAGGTGGCCCGTTTTGAAACGGTATGCGCAACCTCCATGAAGTACTCATCCCAGGAGGGACGGATATAGGATTTATCTTCCATAATTTTCCCGGTTCTAAATGTCTTAACGAGGCATGATGGTGTCCAGCGCTTTTTCTACCGATTTAAACAGCTCCCCTTTTGTCGTGTTGTTCCTGAAAACAAAATCTGCCTGGTCGATACAGGCCTGAAGGTTTTGCACGTTCGGATCGGTGGTTCCGGTTTCGCGGGCTTCATTTTCAAGAAAAGTTTTGGATGATATCCAGTCGGTTTCTGACCTGCGAAGAAGAATCCGCTGATACCTGATCTGCGGATCGGCATCGACGGCAAAAAGAAAAAACGTTCCTTTTTCCCTGAGCGAGGCGATCTCGCCGGGGGTCCGGATACTTTCGATGATGCAGTTCTTCCCGGATCGCTGAGCCTGGTAAAACAACTGATCGGTCACATAGGAAGGTCCGTTGACTGTGCGGAGATCGTTGGCCAGGTTAAACATGCTGTCGCGATTCTCTGGCATCTCCCTGCGGCGGATCTCTTCGAGGAGCCAGGCACGCACGGAGTAATGGACAAATCCTTTTTCACCGGTGAGGTATTCGACAATGGTACCTTTCCCGGCGCCAAGAGTCCCTGTGATACCAATGATCAGCATGATTCAAGATAAAGATGCAAAAGTACTGCTTAGAACAACGCAAACAAATAGACGAATTATCATTTTATGGATTTACGTGACTGATACTATCATAGCCCCATGGTGTAAAGCGAAAAGAATTCACATCAGGCAACAGGCATTGGCCATTAGCCATTAGGGAAAAAAGCTCAAAGCCCATAGCTCAAAGTTCAAAATTCTCATAGCTCAAAGTTCAAATTCTCAATCGTCAATAAATTGCAAATCAGCACATTAGCACATCAGCACATTTTCAATCGATCAGTCAATCAATCATTCAATCAATTATTTTTCCGCCCGTTAAATCTTCCCCTCCTTCAACCTTTCGATCCATTTTGGCGCCTCGACCGGCCGGTAGGCTTCAAGCTGTCCGAGGATCTCTCCCACGGTGTTAAATTCCAGCACCATTTTGCGGTGTTCCGGACGCAGGAACTGCTCCTCCACCGCCCGATCGAGCATGGCCAGGAGGGGATCAAAATAACCGCCGGTGTTGAATAATCCCAGGGGTTTATGGATTATTCCCAACTGGTTCCAGGTAAGCACTTCGAAGATCTCGTCGAGGGTTCCGAATGCTCCGGGCAGGGCGATGAAAGCATCCGAAAGGTCGGCCATCAGGGCTTTACGCTCCTGCATCCCGTCGACAATATGCATCTCTGTGAGGTGTTGATGGGCGACCTCCTTTTCAACCAGCGAGCGGGGCATCACGCCAACTACCTTTCCGCCGCCTTTAAGAACCGTGTCGGCAAGAACACGCATCAACCCTACATTGGCGCCGCCATATACCAGGGTAATATTCTTATTCAGGAGGATTTGGGCTAATTGTGCTGCCCCTTCGGCGTAGGCCGGATTGCTGCCAAGACTTGAACCACAGAAAACACAAAGATTTTTAATCATTTAACAAATCCTGGATGAGTCCGTAAAATAACCTGATTCCGGTTTCAAGAATTTCATCCGGAAAGTCATAGTACCAGGTGTGCAGATCCGAATGATTTTCGCCTGCCCCCAAACCAAATAGCGCACCCTCAAAACGGTTCGTGAAATGGCCGAAATCCTCCGACCAGCGCAGGGGCTCCGCCAGTTCGACGACCGGGAATCCGTGCCTGACCGCTACATTCCGGATGGCTTCAACAGCCCCGGGATGATTGACGGTACAAGGGAATGGTTCATGCCGTCTGAATTCTTCCTCAAGATAATACCGGGTCGCGATCCGGTCGGTCAGTTTGTCGATCTCCGTGCGAAGATGCTCGAGATCGTCCGTCACCACTGCACGAATCGTGAGCCCGATCTCGGCGGTCCCGGGGATGGTGCCAAACCCGAACCGGCCGATTTTGGTATAGGTGATCGACAACTGTACAAAATCTTTAAACCGTTGCCGCAGATGGGTCAGCTTCTGGAGTTTTTCAAGCAGTTCCATAACTGCCGGCAGCGGACTGATACCTTGATCGGGATACGCGGCATGAGAAGCATGTCCTTTGAGCCGTATCTGTATCCCTTCGGAAGCAATGGCGAAGGTCCCGCTCCGGATTATGATCGCATTCCTTGGATAACCGGGAAGATTATGAAGGGCGAAAACGTAATCGGGTTTAATATGGCTGAACTTGGGATCATTTAACACGGAAAGCGCTCCTTTACCGGTCTCTTCCGAAGGCTGAAAAAGTAAAATGACCCTGCCGCAACGTAAAGGATGGATGGATACCATCAGGGCAAGTCCGGATAAAATGGCCATGTGCCCGTCGTGACCGCACTTGTGTGACAACGACTTGCGGTCGGAGATATAAGGGATCTCGATATCCTCCTCGATGGGCAGTGCATCCATGTCGGCCCTGAAAAGGAGGGTCTTTCCCGGCTTCTTTCCTTCAATGATAAAAGCGATCCCGGTCTTTCCGATTTTTTCAATGATATGGTCGGGTCTGACCCGCGAAAAAAACTCCAGGATCAATCGTGCCGTCTTTTGTTCCTGACCCGAGAGTTCAGGATTGTGATGCAACTCTTTACGCAAGGTAACCAGTTCGGGAAGTAGTTCGGTGAGTGATTTCATGCGGTTGTCGGATTCGGGTTTGTTATGGTACCCATGTCAGGTTCCGGGCATGTGGTGATCGTGCAGTACTTAGATTAATTGAAACGTATGTGGCTGTAGTTCATTGAAAGATACGTGAGATTCACTAATTTTGTGCCATCGCCCGGGGTCAAAGATAAAAAATATCCCGGCATTTTACCTTCAAATTCTCAATTATGTTATATCCGCTTAAGTTTAAACCGGTCTTTTTGGACAAGATATGGGGCGGCCAAAAAATCAGGACCCGCCTGGGACTCGATTTCGCTCCCCTTACCAATTGTGGTGAGGTCTGGGCGCTTTCGGGAGTGCCGGGGTGTCAGACGAAAATCCGGAACGGATTCCTGAAGGGCAATGAACTCAATGAAATCCTCGAGGTTTATATGGATGAACTTGTCGGTGAACAGGTGTACGACCGTTATGGCAATGAATTTCCACTCCTTATAAAATTCATCGACGCCAACGATTATCTTTCCATACAGGTACATCCCGATGATGCCCTGGCACAGAAAAGGAATATCGGCCGGGGTAAGACCGAGATGTGGTATATCCTCGACGCGGAGCCGGGCGCCGGCCTGATCCGGGGGTTTTCCAGGGACGTTACACCCGAACTTTACCTGGAGTATCTTGAGAAGAAAAGACTTAGTGAGATTCTTCAGGAAGAAAAAGTAAAAACCGGTGATGCATATTATATACCCGCCGGAACGGTTCATGCACTGGGCCCGGGTATCCTGCTTGCTGAAATCCAGCAGACTTCCGATACCACCTACCGGATCTATGACTGGGACCGGGTGGATGACCATGGAAAATCGCGCGAACTCCACATTGACCTTGCCCTTGAGGCCATCGATTTCAGAAAATATCACCCCGGTCCGGAAGAACACCCCTCCGGGATCGAAAACTACCGCCAACTGGTTACCGGCCCTTATTTCAAAACGAGCCTCCTTAACTTGGAATCAGGGAGTGAAAAATACTATTCCGACAACGATTCCTGCATGATCTTCATCGGAACCGAAGGCTCTTTTTCACTGATTTCCGGCGATCACCGCGTGGAAGTGAAAACGGGCGAAGTTGTGCTGATGCCTGCGATAATTGACAGCTATACCGTGGTCGCTGAAAGTAAGTCATCGCTCCTCGAGGTTCGTGTGGTATAATTAGTTATTTTTGTGATCCCATTAACACAAAATTTTCATGAAAAAAATATCTGTACTGCTCCTCCTGCTGGTTGTGTCCGCTGCAATCCATGCACAGAATGTTTTTACCTACAAAAAACTACCATCGGTAAATATCAAAGACCTGAAAGGACAACCTTTCAGTACCGACAGCATCACCAACAACGGGAAACCGATCATCGTGAGCTTTTGGGCCACCTGGTGCAAACCGTGTGTCAGGGAACTGACTACCATCTCCGATGTGTATGACGACTGGGTAAAGGAAACCGGCGTAAAACTCGTTGCCGTATCGATCGATGATTCGCGTTCTGTTCCGCTGGTAGCGCCCATGATCAATGGAAAAGGCTGGGAATATCAGGTGTTGTTGGATCCGAACAGCGATTTTAAAAGAGCCATGAACGTGGTGACCGTCCCCCAGACATTCCTGCTGAACGGGAAAGGAGAGGTTGTTTGGCAGCATACCACTTTTGCCGAAGGTGATGAGCTCGAACTGATCAACCTGGTCCGGAAATTGAACCGGGGAGAAGAAATCAAGTAGCAATCCCGCGTATTTACTGAACATTAAAATCCGACTACCTTGAAAAAAATTTTACCATTTATCACGGCCGGACTGCTCTTCGCCAGTCTGATCCCGTTACGTGGGCAGGCTCAGGATTTCCTTAAGAACAGCGAGGTTCACGGAAGCTCCCAGGCCGATGCCATCTATTATCTTCCTGACTCCAAACTGGGGATCACCGATTCCTCCTTAGCCGGCCGGCTGATCCGGATGAACGGTTACACCGAGGTCAACTATTCCCTGGGTGATTTTACCGCCGGGATGCGCTTCGAAGCCTATCTGCCTCCGTTATTGGGCTACGATGCCCAGAATGAGGGACTCGGAGTGCCCTATTGGTATGCCCGTTACAAGACCGATTTTATCGATGTGACCGCGGGGAATTTTTATGAACAGTTCGGGTATGGTATGATGCTCAGGACTTACCAGGAATGGACCCTGGGCTTCGACAATTCGCTAAAAGGGCTCCGGGTAAAGATTATGCCAACCAAGGGGATCACCCTCAAAGGAGTCTACGGGGTGCAGCGTTATTACTGGGATCCTTACAAGGACGGGAACCGGGGCATCGTGAAAGGTGTGGACGGGGATTTCTACCTGAACGACATCTTTACGGGAATGGCTGATTCAAAACTGAAGGTTTCACTTGGTGGGACTTTTGTCAGCGTTTTTCAGAAGGATGCTACCCGCGATATCGTGATCAACGGCAAGATCTATGAAATGAAAATGCCCCAGAATGTTGCCAATTACGGTGGCCGGATCAATCTTGACTTTGCCGGGTTCAGTCTCTATTCGGAATATGCCTATAAGATCAACGACCCCTCGGCACGCAATAAATACATCTATAAAAACGGGAATGCCTTGTTTGCCAACCTGGGGTACACCCGGCCGGGACTGGGAATTTCGGTGATGACCAAGTGGATTGATAACATGAGTTATAAGTCGGACCGTACCATCACCAACAACATGCTCGATATTAATTACCTGCCGGCCATCACAAAAGAACATACCTACGCGCTGGCCAGCATGTATCCCTATGCAACCCAACCCAACGGAGAGGCGGGATTATCAGGAACGGTTACCTATCACCTGAAAAAGAACTCCAAACTGGGCGGTAAAAGCGGGATGTCGATTGCCGCGAATTTCACCCAGGTCAATTCCATTAAAAGATTGCCGATCAACGACAGCACCGCGGTCGGGCAACCCGGTACCCTGGGTTATACAACCACTTTCTTCAGCATCGGCAACGAAGTGTACTACCAGGAAGCCAGTATCGAAGTGACCAAGAAATTCAGTAAAAATTGGAAGGGCATCTTTACTTACCTGTACCAAACCTACAATAAGTTTGTTGCCGAAGGACATACCGATAACCAGGATAACAGCCTCATCTATTCACAGATCGGAATTGCCGATGTGACCTGGAAAATAGATGCGAAACACAGCCTCCGTTGTGAATTGCAGGGTTTATGGACGAAACAGGACAAAGGCAATTGGGCAGCGGCATTGCTCGAGTTTACCGTTGCGCCACACTGGTTTGTTACGTTACAGGATCAGTGGAATTACGGGAACCAGGATCATGAGATGCGACTCCATTACTATAATGTCAGCGGCGGATACAACTGGAACAGCACCCGGGTTTCGTTGTCGTATGGCCGCCAGCGCGAAGGGGTGATTTGCGTGGGTGGCGTTTGCCGGTATGTTCCGGCTTCCAGCGGATTCACACTGACCCTCTCCACCAGTTTTTAACCTGCAGGTCCGCCCCGGCCGCATAGATTAATCAATTTAACACCGATACAGGAAATCATCAAAATATGAAAACCAACCGATATACGATCCTATTGCTGTTGTTCGCGGCAATATGGATTCAATCCTGCAGCAAAGTCGAGGAACCTTACCTGACCTATAAGAGTGTCCTGATCGACACAACCGCCCATCGCTCGGTACTCCTTGAGGATTATACAGGCATGAGATGCCCCAATTGTCCGCCCGCAACCCTTATCGGTGAAGGACTTCAGGACTTATACAAGGGTCAGGTCTTCATGATCCAGGTACATGCCGGATTTTATGCCGATACCTCCAAAACTCCCGGCAGTATCTGGAAAACCGATTACAAGTCCCAGGCCGGTACACGTTGGTACACCGATTTTAAATGTCCGCAGAATCCCATGGGATTGATCAACCGGGCAAACTTCGACTCAAAATTCTGGATCGGTTCCGACCAGTGGGCAGATGCAGTTGCCTATCAGGCCGGGCTCACCAAGCCAGCCATCCTGTCCATCAGCAATAAAGTGGTGACTTCAGGAGAGGACGCACAACTGACAACCCGGGTACAGGGTAAATTTCTTCACAAGATGAGTGGCAGTTATAATGTTTGTGTTCTTATCCTTGAGGACAGCCTGATCTCTCCCCAACAGGACGGAGCAACCATCGACACCAACCATCTTTTTATGAATTTGCTACGGGGATCGATGAACGGAGACTACGGCGAACTGGTAATTTCCCATCCCGATTCCCTTTCGCTGTTCACCAGTCCCTCTTATACCATGACCCTGAACCGTAAATGGAAGGTGAAAAACCTCAGCGTCCTGGCGTTTCTGATGAATCCCGTAACCTACGAAGTGGTACAGGTCGCCAAAAAGCCCCTGATTCAGCACTAAGCATTAAATAGCAGTCACCGTATAAGCGGCCTTAGCTGGTGCGTGACAAAAGACAGCGGTACGGCAAAGGTCGGCCTTCATGGCGCCAGGTTCAGCCGCGTTGCGGTGACGAGGCCCGCGCGGCCTGAGCGCGAACATAAAAAAGAAGGCGGCCTTTTGAGCCACCCTCCTTTGTTTTGATTCTCACAAAAACTTCAGGATTATTTTATCATGACCTTCTGCGTGATTGTCTCACCACTTGCACCGGAAGCTTTAAGGAAATAGAGACCCCGGGGGAATCCCTGGAGATCAACCTTGATTTCGGTTGTTCCGGCAACTGCAATATCGGATTTTACTGAAACGGCATTTCCAACCAGGTCGTAAATAGTAACCCGGAAAACATCGGCGTTTCCTGAGGTAAGCGTGATGTTAAATTTGCCATTGCTGGGATTTGGCGCTACGTTACAGGTGGCAGTTTTTCCGACTGGATTGACCGATGCAGGAAAGTCAACGGTAATATAGCCTTCTTTGAGGAGGGTATCGGTTGTTATGCCGTTGGTAACGATCAGTTGGACGTCGAAGATGCCCCTGTTTTCATAGGTTACAATGGGTTCCTTGCGGGTGGAGGTTTCAGGGTTTCCGCCCGGGAACGACCATAAATAGTGGAGGTTAAACCCATAAGAGGTGTCGCTGAAACTGACATTGTTGCCTGGAATTACTTCGGTAGGGAAGGCTGTAAATCCGACGGAAATATTTACATCGGGATAAATCACGATATCATCGATATACGGAAGCCGGTTATAGGCTGTTACCACCAGAACCATGGTATCGATCTCAGTGATGTTAAAGGGTGCGTAGTCAAGAACCAGGGAGTCGTTCTGGATGATCCCGGTTGCCACGATCGAATCGCCCATCGAAAGGGTAGCACGGGCTCCGGGAACATCGCATACAACCAGGTAGGCGCTGTCGACAGCCATGACCGAAGGATCATTCGTCACGGTCATTGCAGTAGGCGCCGAAGTGCGCACCATGATGGTCGGATCTCCGAAAACCGTCCAGGTATCTGCCATTTTTTTACCATCATTTCCATAAGAATCGATCATCTTCATACAGCCGTTCATTGAAATTCCGGCAAAGGTACGTTTGATGTTATCGGGATACGATTCAGCCAGGATATCCGTCATCTCATCCTGTCCTTCCATCGGTGAATCCCAGCTTTGGTTGATGGTTGAACCGAGAAATGCGACGGCTCCCGTGGGTTGTCCGTTCTGTGATGCCCGCAGCCAGGCTTCGGCAAAGCAGGGCGAACCGGTCATGAATTCGCCATTCACACAGGCCACCGACCAGATAAAAGGCAGTTTCCCTGCATTCTGCAACTGGTTTACATTGGTATTGCTAAAATTTGAGCTGCTCCAGGCGGTCTTACTTCCATGACCCGTGTAAAGCATAAGGCTGGCGCCATTGTTCACTTCAGTTGCAACCAGCGCCGGTGTCGGATTCCCCGGGGCATCATTGCCTCCCTGTGAACCATCAAATAGTTCGGGGTTCAAGGTGTAGGTGTATGCTAGAAGCTGCGTCTGCTGATTTCTGATGTGCTCATAATCCATCTCGTTGTCATCGCCCGGTCCCTGACTCGACGCGATTCCGATCACCGTAGTGTACCAGTCATCTTCAAGATATTGTGGATTCTTCTCATAGTCTAAGGTACGCTGGACCTGTGTCTCCACCTGGGCTGCATTCTCTGCTGAAAACCGGCCGATAAACACATCGGAATAATGATCATTACCAACAATGTACCCGTAAGCATTATCGGAAGGTCCGCCCAGTCCGCTGCCGGTATTGGTCGGAATCTGTGGCCCGTCGCCAACAAGCAGAACATGGGTAAGCCCGTGCGCGGTGTAATAATCGGCGATAAAAGTCTTAATCTGGGCTGCCGTGGTTCCGATCGAGTCCACGTTGATCAGTTCGGTATGATACCCTTCGGCGATCTTCCATTCGACATAAGGACCGATGGCATCCATGAAACTTCCGTAACAGATCACCAGCAGGTTTCCGTATTCTTCAAGCGGTGAATAACTCATTGCATCAAAATTCAGGAAATGCCGATTCAGTACGGAGGCGAAATCCCGGGGGAGTTGCTTTTTACCCGTTCCGGTAGCCAGCGGATTAATTCCATTGTCGCCGGCTTTGTAAATCTCAACCGTAATATCATAATAGACCCGAAGAACCTGTGTAACCGGGTTGTACTGGAATGGATAGGCGATGATTGTCTGTCCGCGAACATCCCTGATAATGTAAGGATCGCGCATTCCGGTCAGAGATCCGGGGTAAAACTGATCGGAATTATACTCAGGACCGAATTCATAAGGAACGGTCGATGGATCAATATCCCGCGTCAGCACTCCTTTGGAAGGGGCGATCAGAACACCTGGGAAATCGAGATAGTTGGATGCAACCACCCTCACCTGCATTCCGGCCTGATCGGGAATGACAACCGAAGCGGTGAGTTTGGGCAGTTCCGGGGCGTTTTTTTCAAGCAGAAAAGATGATTTGCCCAGGGTGATGACCTGAGCCTCCCCTTTGGAAGTTTGAACAGGGTTTAGATAAAAACCGTTCAGAGAAAAGTGTACCGTCGAATGGATCCCATCGGTCGATACCAGTGCGACTTTCGCAGGGGCCGGAAGTGCCGATCCGATACCCGTCCAGTTCCCGCTGAATACGGAAAGGGTGAGGGCGAAGGCAAAAAACAGGGTAATTGATCGTTTCATGGGAGGTTGTTTATTTGTTAATGACAAATTTAGATACATATTGGTTGCCTGAGGTTTTCAGGATACAAAAATAGATACCATCGGGGACTTGTGATAACCGGATCTTTTCACGATTCAGGCCTTCACCCCTGGTTAAATTGGAAAGCGGCAGTGTTACTGCTTCTCCCAGCGTGTTCAGGATTGAAAGGGTCACCTCGCCTGCAGCCGGAAGCGAATACTCAACCGTGATGAGATCCTGCGCGGGATTCGGATAAAGACGGAGCCGCATGGGATTTGATTCCGGAGCGGTACCGGTGATCAGCCAGGTGATGAAATTGGATGGATCCGATTCGCAAAGCGTTGACTGATCAACGATCCGTGCGGTATAGTCACCCGAAGCAACAGGCTGATAGGTCTGTCCGGTTGCATTTGGGATGAGAATGCCGTTGAAGTACCATTGATTGCCGGTGGCAACGCTCGATTCAAGAAGGGTTCCCGTTTGGGAAATCACAGGGGCCTCAGGTTTAGCTGCCAGCGACAGGCTGATCGGGGCTGAGGTAAGTATGGAGGTGCCGTCACTGACAGTCACCGTGTAGGTGATGTTCGTCAGCGGTGTGGAAATCGGCGTGGCGCTGGTGGGATCGTTCAGGTAAGTTGCCGGATTCCACTGGTAGGTGTAATTACCGGTTCCCCCGTTGGCAATGGCAACAAGCTGACTCGAACCTCCTTCACAGACATTGGCAGGGAACGAGTTGGACAGCAGACCGAGAGTCCCTCCCACACAGGTCAGGTGGGCGCTCCATCCGGGTTTGTTAACGGTATAATTGGAATGGAACATGAAGGTCAGCGATCCATAGCTGTTGGTTGCCGTGATCGTGTTGGGAGATCCCGTGCCGTAATAGGTTCCGATGAGCGGATCAACCATCGAAGCCCCGTCGTAAATGGATAGATAGTCATTCATTCCGCCGGCGCCACTTTCCACTTCAAACATGGTAAATTCCGCTTTTAACTTAGCACCCGGATTTCCTGCATGAATGGTCATGATGAAATTCTCATTGTCGTTGTAATTCTGATCCGGACCACCTGCATCATAGAACATATTATTACAAGTAGTTACGGTCGCATTGTTGATCAGGAGCTGGGGAGGCAGACCAATAGTCATTTGCAGATCTTTGCCGGTTCCATATTGACCCTGCTGACCAGCCGTCACAAGGAAATTCATCAAAACGCTGGTACCTGAAGGCGTGATGCCGTTGGTCACCACCGTGAAATAGCTATAGGTTGACGAGAGGGCAGGAATATTACCGATCACAGTGGTCTGGCCATTGACGAGGATGTAAACGGAGGATCCCGAGGATACCAGAAGCTGTCCGAAGCCGTTGCCTACCGTGGCATGTCCGGTGTTCAAGACTTTGATTTTCAACATGGCCGTTTCGCCCGGATCAAGGACGCCGTTGTTGTTACCGCCCGGCAGCGGATCGATTACAGTAACCTCTCCGACTGCAAGAACCGGCGCATGAAGGATCAGCGTATAGGAGCGGGTCCAGGAATCCGCGCCATCGGTAAAGGTCAACGTAATGGGTACAGAATAAAGATCGGCGACGTTGTTCCTGATGGTAATATTGAAAGCATTGGATCCGGTAAATACCGAATTGGCCGGAATTGCTCCGAATGAAAAGGTATTGTTGATGATGACGATGTTGGTATCGGTTGTGGAGGCAACACACTGAAGGTTAGTCGTAGCCTGCATTCCAACATTGTTGATGGTCAGGTTAAGGGTGATTTGTTCTCCAAAATCAGCCAGGTGGTTGTTGTTGCCGCCAACCGAGTCGTTGATTGTAACCTGTCCCAGGGTGATATAGGGACCGGCAGGCTGGATGATCGGGATGGAATCAAACAAGGGTTTCCGGTTTTGTTTGGTGATGACCACATAACCCATTCCGGGTGTGTTGAGCGCTGGGAACTGAAGGGTCACGATTCCCGTTGAATCGGCGCAACGTGCATCCAGAAGGGTGCTGTCGTTCAGCGAGAAGGCTGCATAGGACCAGGGTTCCGTATTGATGGTAATGTTTGTTGCTCCCACGATCGCAACCGGCGGCAATACCGCGTTGATAGCGGGAGGAACGGAATAGTAAATACTCAGGGAGGGATCGCCCATCAGGTTGTAAATCTCCCAGTAATAGAGTTTATTGCTTGAGCTGGATTCCTGCACGGCCAGGTTTCCTCCGACAACCATCTGGGCCATGGTGGTAAACCATTTTTGAGTAGGTTCGCCGTGGTCGTGGAAGGTTACATCGTAGGCTCCCAAATGGTCGGCATTGTAAACCGGGGTGGTGGAAATTGCTTTAAGTCCGCAACCCCACCAGAAATCTTCATTCCAGAGAGAATTATTACTGGCCCCGATGTAACCTATGGCTCCCTTGTGGGAGGCCCGGGTCACCTCTTCGGCAAAACAGTTTACATTATACTTGGAAGTCAGACAGCAGTTACCCACCAACAAACTGTACTTGTGATCATTCTGGAGCGCGGCGATCTGCGAAATGACGAACTGCGGGTCAGCCCAGCCCTGTTCCGATCCGTGTGCCGTGTAGTTGGCATAACAAACGCCGTTGGAAATATCGGTCCGGATCTGCTGGGAATAATTGGCTCCCGATGGTTCCGGCTGGAGGTAGGTGTGCGAGGTGAGTCCGTGGGCGGTATTAAAGTATTCATTGGTTCCGTAATTGATCTGTCCGTTCCCGTAAGTAAGTCCGCTGCCTCCGGCATCGTACCCCGCGACCATCACATCCTCGTTCAGGAAAGAGTCATCCGGGAATTCGTACTTCTCATATTCGATGGTTTTTTCAATATAGGGTTGCAACTGGGTCAGCAACGATGCCGAAAACCGGCCGTAATAAACCTCCGGCAGGTTATCACCGGTGTACTCACAATACCTCAGGTCGGTGGCCTGCCCGTTATTCATGAATGCCGGAATCTGCGCAACATCCCCGACAAAGAGGATAAAGCTGGGCGGATTCAGTCCTAAAGGCGGATTTTGGTAAAGATTCTGGAGATAGGCTTTTATTGAAGTGGTGGTCGACCCCACGGCAGGATCATCGGTATAGGCTTCTACTACCCGGAATCCTTTGAGAGTCTTCCATTTGACCAGGGGTTGTAGTGCCGCTTCGAACATGCGGGGCGATACGATCACGTAGGTAACCGGCGAAGAGGTCACAAGGGAATCAGCCTGACCGTGAAAATTTGGGATCTGCCGGTAGAGGTTGTCATAAAATACTGATGCATAGCGCGATTTTTGCTTCTGGGTGGCGGCAACATCCGTATTCCGGTAAGTGATTTTGAATTCAAGCGCGGTATAAACCCTGAGTTGGTTGGTCACCGGGTTATATTGAACGGGTGAAATCTGCAACTGTACCAGATTCATGGTACGAAGTGTTCCTGCAGGATTGATCTGAACGAGTGGGGCGCCGGTAAACCGGTTCAGTTGATAGGTCGCCTCATTGAGCACAAATGGGATCTGCGACGGATCGGTGATGCCCTTCGATACCGATGCCTGGGTCGGGATCAGCCGGGTATGAATGGCATAGGTTGATAGGTCGAGGTCTATATAGTCCTGGCGCGTTATGGAAATTTCCGGTGTGGCGTTTACCGGTATTTCAATCAGTTTTCCGAAGGTAGGAAGGTCGGGATCTCCGACAACACTGCTGTGGCAGTAACCCGGAATATAAAGTTCGGTAAAAGGACCCAGTTTAGTTATCACTTCCCGGAACTCAATCTTACCGAGGGCGGCGGTTACCGTTAAATGGCGGTAGGGGAGTGGTTGGTAGCGCAGGTCATTTTTTCCCGATGCAAAGGTAATATCGCCGGCATGTACGACCTGTAAAAGGCTCATCATCAATGTAAAAACAAGAAAAAAATGGTAGAAATTCTTTTTCATTTGAGTTGGTTTTATGAATATTTCCGAATGGTGGCAGGTTGGGTCAAAGATAGTAATAAATTCAATACGTTGAGAAGATCAGATGAATTCATGGAACTAATCCAATTTGATCTGTGACAGGTGAATTTTTTTGATATTGCTAACGGGGTACCATGCCGCCAACAGCCCGATGACCATGACCGTTATAAAAATCATGAGAAAGTCCCGGAACTGCATGTAAACAGGGTAGGCGTTCACGACAAAGCTGCTGTCGGTATCGCCTAATCTGACAAATCCGAACCGCATCTGCAGGTAACAGACAATAGCTCCAAGCGCCAGTCCTGAGATGGCGCCAATCAACGAAATCAGCATTCCTTCGGCTAAAAATATGCGCTTGATCACCTTTTGTGAAGCGCCCATACTTTGCAGAACAGCGATATCTTTTTTCTTGTCGAGGATCAACATCGACAGCGTTCCGATCACGTTGAAAGTGGCAATGATGAGGATCAGGGTCAGGATCATGAAGATGTAATTTTTCTCGGAGATCATGATCTTGTATAGGATCTCCTGTTGCTGGAACCTGTTTTTTACCCGGAATCCCGGGCCGGCCAGCGTTTCGATTTGCTTCTGAATCCCGGACTGATCTGCCTTTGCGACGGTTCCGATTTCGATGGCAGTCCGTTCGCGATCGTATTGAAACAATGTTTGGGCAAAGCGAAGCGGCACCAGCGCGTACTTCACGTCGAATTCCCACTGCACCTGGAAAAAGCCGGAAGGAAAGATCACCTCGGTATTGAATGCCTGATCCATCGAAGCGGAAAACGAGGCATCCCGACGGGGAACATAAACGGAAATGGGGATAAGATAATCTTGAAGATTCGCGTTCAGGGTTCCCGCAACCCCGATCCCGAGAACCGTGAAGTTTTTATCCTCCTCCTGAAGCAGGAATTTCCCTTCAACGGTCATGGTGTCGAGTCCGCTCATCTTTGAAAACTCCTCACTGACTCCTTTGATGGTCACGATGCACTGTTCGTCCTGGTACTTCATCAGCGCGTTTTCTTCGATGACCTCGGCAAGGTGGAGAACACCCGGAATCTTTCGGATCTCATTCAACAGCAACGTATCGGCCGGAAAGGTTTTGCCCCTGACGGGTGTGATCTGAAAACTCGGGTTGAAGGAGCTGAAAAGGGATACGACCAGGCGGTCAAACCCGTTAAAGACCGACAGGACAATAATCAGGGCCATCGTACCAATAGCGACCCCGATAACCGAGATGACGGAAATGATGTTGATGATGTTGTGTGATTTCCGGGAAACCAGGTAACGACGGGCGATATAGAGAGAAAAGTTCAAAGTTCAAGGCTCAAATCAGGCAATAGGCAATAGGCAATAGAAAAAAACAATAAGTAAAAATTTTCACATTCTCACATTCTCAAATTCTCAAATCCTCAAATCGTTTTCCGTTTTCCATTTTCCGTTTTCAATTGTCAATTGTCAATTGTCAATTTTCAATTTTCAATTGTCCATTCTTCGTCCGCTTGTTCATTTCCATGCTTTGACAATCAGCCCGGTTCCCGTTTTATGCTGAATACGGGTATCGGCAAAATTGAGGATACAGGCAATCGGGAAAACCAGCAGGTAATAGAAAGGCAGGATCAGGAAAAAGATTTTACTCAGGTTCAGGAGTTGAATGGGATACTTCATCGTCCATTTCCAGGCAATCTGTCCGGGAATACCGTATGTATAGCGGGCTTCGGTTCTGGTGAAACCGGCCTTACGCAGCTTTTCCCGGATATCCATGATGTTGTATCCGTCGCGTACATGTTCGCCGATGAAAGAATCCTCTGTGTCGTGATCGTGAACGTCCGATCCGCCCTGGTCCGAAGGAGTGGCTATAAGCAACATTCCTTCCTGAGTCAACGAATCGTAAAAATTCCGGAAGACCACTTCATCCTCTTCAATGTGTTCCATCACATCGACCGATAAAATGAGATCAAAATGGTCGATTTTTAAAAAACGGGTCAGATCACCTACCTCAAATAAAACATTTCTACGGTTCCTCCGGGTGAAAAAATTATTACAGTCGGCTACCTGCTCCTCCTTAACGTCAACCGCATCGATGAACCAGTGCGGGTTCAATCCCGAAAGAAACCAGGTATATTGCCCGAATCCGGATCCGGCATCCAGAATGTAACGTGCCGGCAGTTTTGATGTGACGGGATCGGTAGATTCCTGAACCCGGACAGGTGATTGTCCGTCGTCTCTTTTACGGAGCGTGGGTTCCGCCCAGCTCAGAATCTCTTTCCGAACGTGCCACGACCGAAGTAAAAGCAAATCGAGCAGCTTGTAAAACAGGATCCGCAACCACGGGGTTTTGTTGAAAACCGCACCCAGACTCTTTTTTATCGGATCGTAATGCATGGCGACAATTTAAAATAGGCGTTGGGTGTTGGGAATCAGGGAAAAAAGTTCAAAGATCAAGGCTCAAAGATCAAAGTGTTTCAGGGTTTCAGAGTTTACTCACAGGAGAGTTTATTTTCATTGGTGTTCGTGATTGCTTCGCAATTCAGGGTTTCAGAGTTCAAGGCTCAAATCAGGCAATGGGCAATAGAAAAAAACAATAAGTAAAAATTTTCACATTCTCAAATTTTCACATCAGCACATCAGCACATTAGCACATTCTCATATCGTTTTCCGTTTTCAATTGTCAATTGTCCATTGTCCATTGTCCATTGTCCATTGTCCATTGTCCATTCTCGTCCGCTAGTCCTTATTCAGCAGGTGTTCAATATTGTCAATGTAATCGAGTGAATCATCCAGGTAAAACTGAAGTTCCGGAATGATGCGGAGTTGGTTGTGTACCTGCCGGGCCAACAAATGGCGAATCTCCCTGGCATGATGCCGTATCTTCTCCAGAAGTCCATCCTTGTTTTTGGTGATGAACAGGCTCAGATGTACCTTGGCAATCGCCAAATCCTTGGTGACTTGCACTTTGGTGACGGTGATCAGAGCTCCGTCGAAAAGGTTCCGGCTTTCCTGCTGAAAAATCACGCCAAGATCTTTTTGAATGAGCCTTGAAATTTTCTGTTGTCGTGTCGATTCCATGTCGCAAAGGTAATAAAATTGAGGTTTACTTTGATCTTATCTGAATGATCTTAATCCCTATATTTGCAACCTTGAACAATTCGTGACGGTCCTTGCGCTAAAAGACAGGGAATGGGAATCACGGATCGTTCGGCCGACCGATGAACTGGAATCATTTTTAGATGAAAAATTTTTTCAAAATCCTTCGCTATGCTGGTCCTTACTGGGGTTACGCGTTGCTGAATGTGGTCTTCAATATCCTGGCGGTAGTCTTCTCCCTGGCCTCCTTCGGGTTGTTCATCCCCGTGCTGCAGATGCTCTTTCACCAGATGGAGATCCCGCAGTCGGCGCCGCCTTTACGCTTGGAGATTGGGGCGCTGCGCGATAATTTTTATTACTTTAACGGTCAGATGCTCGAACGTTACGGTAACGAGCGGATGCTGATCTACATCGGTATTATCATCATCATCCTCTTTTTTTTAAAAAATCTCTTCCGTTATCTTGCAATGTATTTTTTAGCGGTAGTAAGGAACGGCGTGGTGAAAGATTTGCGCAACGGCCTCTACCACAAGGTGCTGATTCTTCCCCTCTCTTATTTCAACGAGAAACGTAAAGGCGATATCATCGCCCGGATGACCAATGACGTCCAGGAGGTGGAATGGTCGATCATGAGCTCTCTGGAAATGGCATTTCGCGATCCGATCACCCTGGTCACCTATCTGATCACCCTCTTCATCATCAGCCCCTCCCTGACTATCTTTGTTCTGGTGCTGCTTCCGGTAAGCGGATATATCATCGGCAGGATCGGAAAAAGCCTGAAACGCACCTCCGACAAGGGACAGCTTCGCATGGGGATCATCCTGTCGATGATCGAGGAGACCATCTCGGGATTGAGGATCATCAAGGCGTTCAACGCCATTGACTTTGCAGATAAGCGGTTCCATAAAACCAATTCCGATTACAACCGGCTGATGATCCGGCTCTACCGGAAACGGGATCTGGCATCGCCCTTGAGTGAATTTCTGGGCGCCTGCGTGGTGACCATCGTGTTATGGTACGGTGGAAAGCTCGTTTTCACTCCGGGAAGCTTCCTGGATGCCGCGGTATTCCTGTTTTATTTAGGCATTTTTTCACAACTGCTGCCGCCGGCCAAAGCCGTTACCCAAGCCTTTTACAATATCCAGAAGGGGGCGGCCTCGGTCGATCGGATCCAGCATATCCTGCTGGAACCCGAAGTCATCGTGGAGAAGGAGGAAGCGCTGAGTAAAAAGGAATTCAATACCGAGATCACTTACGACAATGTCAGTTTCGCCTATTCGGCCGAACCTGTTCTGAAAAATATCAATCTGACCATTGCCAAAGGCCGGACCATTGCCCTGGTAGGTCCTTCCGGCGGCGGGAAATCCACACTGGTCGACCTTTTACCACGTTTTTATGATTGCTGCGACGGGGCCATCCTGATCGACGGGGTCGATATCCGGGAGCTGGTTATCAACGATCTGAGAGGACTGATGGGTATAGTTTCGCAGGAGACAATCCTGTTCAATGATACGGTGTTCAACAATATTGCCTTCGGGATGGAACATGTGAGCGAGGAGGAGGTCATCTCGGCAGCCAAGGTTGCAAACGCCCACGAATTTATCGAACGGATGCCGCTGGGGTATTATACCAATATCGGCGACCGCGGGACCAAACTTTCGGGTGGTCAGCGACAGCGGCTCAGTATAGCCCGGGCTGTACTGAAAAATCCACCGGTGCTCATTTTAGACGAAGCCACATCGGCCCTCGACACCGAATCGGAACGACTGGTGCAGCAAGCCCTCGAAAACCTCATGCGCAACCGTACCTCCATTGTGATCGCACACCGGCTTTCGACCATTCAGTTTGCCGACGAGATCATCGTTTTGCAGAGTGGAGAACTGGTGGAGCGGGGATCGCACAACGACCTGCTGGAGCAAAATGGCGTTTATCGAAAACTATATGATTTACAGTCGTTTGTGTGATCAGCTGCAGCCCGGTACGGATCCCGAAAAAAACCACAATACCAATGAATGAAAAAGCAAAAGGCAGGCTGATCCTGCTGATCGTTTATCTGATCGCGTTTGTCCTGGGGTTCTGGGTGAGCACGGTCAGTAGCTATTCCATCCTGTTAAAATCGGCTGTTGCCGTGGGTGTTACGGTTCTGATCATTTTCCTCGGAAGTGTCGATTTTAACAATTCAAGTGTTTTCGATCCCTATTGGAGTGTAGCGCCCCCGCTGATGGCGCTTTATTATGCCGCTGTTTTTATTTCAGGACAATTGCCGGCGCCGGGACAAACGGGTATCGATGCCGGGCACTGGACGCTCGAACCGGGCATGCCGTCAACGCCAGTTCGGGATGGCTGTTGGATTTTTGGCGCCCTGCCGAATTCCATCCGGTTTCTGATCCTGTTCATCCTGGTCATGATATACAGCATCCGGCTTACACGAAATTTTTTACGGGGATGGAAAGGCCTTGGTCATGAAGACTGGCGTTACGCCGGGTTCAGGAAAACGACGGGGAAAGCTTACTGGCTGGTTAGCCTGTTCGGGATTCATCTCTTTCCGGCGCTGATGGTCTTCGGAGGCACCCTTTCGATCTGGGTGGTCGCTACCGAGGGTGGATTCCCGTTGAACTGGATCGATGCGCCGGCCATTCTGGTAACGGCAGGAGCCATACTTCTTGAAGCTATGGCCGACCGGCAGATGCGGAAATTTTTAACGCAACCGGGCGGGGAGGGAAAAACCATGAACAGCGGACTGTGGGCCTGTTCACGTCACCCGAATTATCTCGGGGAGATTGTGTTCTGGTGGGGACTCTATCTATTTGCACTGGCAGCCAATCCGGGGTATTGGCAGGTGATCATCGGACCTGCCGCAATCACGGTCATGTTCTTGTTTATCAGCATCCCCATGATCGAAAAACGCATGAAAGCCAATCGGCCCGATTATGTCGATTACATGAAAAGAGTTCCGATGCTTTTACCGGTCAGATTCTGGAAAAGAATGCATTGAATTCAAAATGCAAAGTTCAAAGCGTAAAAGGCAAAATTATCCCCAATTCCTAATCCCTGATGCCTAAGGCCTAAATTTTAGCCATATCGATCAGCACCGATTCGAGTTTCTTTTTCACGATGCGGGTGCGTCCCTCGTAATCGTTGACAATCAGAGAGAAGATCAGTTTGCGGCCGGTAATGGTATTGCAGTAGCCTGCAAAGCTTTTGACATAATTGATAGTCCCGGTCTTGGCCCTGATTCTCCCTTGAGCAATACTGCCCTTCATGGCCCTGTGTAACGTGCCCGTCATACCGGCCAGCGGAAGCGATTCGTAAAACGTTTGAAAGTAAGGGGAGGTGCGCATGACATAAAGGGCATCGACGAGTTGTTTGGGCGAGATGGCGTTGTTGCGCGACAATCCGTTCCCGTCGTAAAAATACATCCCCCGCGTATCGACCCCCTTGTCGCTCCAGAATTGCAGGATGGCCCTTGCGCCGGCCGCGGTGGTCGCCGATTTATAAACCTTGCCGCCGATTTTCCGGAGCAACTTCGAGGAGCGCCAGTTGACACTCATCTGGTTGGTGATCATGACCTCGGGGATAATGGCTCGGCCAAAAAATTCAAGCGCCGCGCCGGTGACGAAAATTTTCAGGGTGGATGCAGGGATCATGGGGGTACGCGCGTGCGATTCGGCTACAACCACCGGATCTTTCGAGGTGATGTCGACCACCAGGTAGCCGATCGAAGCATCCCGGAATTGCGGATCTTCCTGTAAAGAGGCCAGCGCCTGAATCAGCGAATCGTACGAGTGATCCGTATCCTGTATCTCTGAAACGGAACCGGGCACTTTAACAGGCTTTTTTTCCTGACTGTTCCTGCATGCCGGAAAAACCATCAGGAAAAAAATAAACACAAAAAATATTTTTCTGAGATCCATACAGAACATACTCAAAGGCAAATATCGATATTTTTAATATTTCCGGAGGTACAGATTCTGAATTTTATCCCCAAAGTTATTCACACCCCGAAATGTTAAAGATACCTATTAGATTATTCCATCCCATCCGGGTTTGGAGAATGTCAACAAATTCACTACTTGTAATTAAGGCCTTGTGTTTCATATCTGAATAATTGGTGGAGTAACAATCTGAATTAATGAATAACAAAGCCTTACTGTGGATCGTCCATGACAAATAAAACCAGGGCCCGCAAACCACCCGTAAAGTTTTTTTCAAAAGAGAGCCCGTAATTTTTCCATTAATTCCCTAATAAACTCTTTCCCTCATTAACTCATACCCTCAGAGAAAGTTGCGACGCTGTTTCACCAGGGCAGTCCGATCCGGAAGCATCCGCGGGCGTCGGGCAGGGGACAGGTGATGTCGATGACGGGTTGATTGCGGTAGGTGGCAAACGTGGGTGTCAGTTGTGAATTACTGCATGGTGCCTGGCGACTGAGCAGTGCCGGTGACCCCATCTCCGGGTTAAATCCAAGCGGATTATCCACTACGGCTCCTTCAGGGTCATAGGTCACAACATAGAACACATTTTTTTCAACCATCCGGACCAGGAACGCGGCATCAAAATACTTACCTGCAATAATGGCAAGCCCGGAGGAAAAGAAATGCACGGCGCTTTTCGATATGTAGTCGATGCTGTCGGTCGAACCTTCCATATCGCGTTCATACCGGAGGGTTAAAAATTTATTGGAGTCGGTTGCACTGATAATAAGTCCGGGTTGAACGAGCGCTACCTGCGGAGGTGTGCCCTTTTCAATTAGATTTTCCCTTTGCAGATCTGCCCATGAAACGATCCGGATATCGGTCAGGTAGGAGGGCCGGATATTCCTGAGATCGGTAATAACTGCCTTCAGGTATTGGAAGTTGAATCCCTGGGTCAGAATGTGGGATAAGACCAACAGGTACTTTTCCCTTGATGCATTCACACTCTCAGGGGAAAAAAGGAGGCTTCTCCCGTCTGCAGTGGCTGTGCCATCGGTAGCGACCACGGGTTTGCCGTCGTACAGTATGCGCTGCCCCGACTGGATTTCCTCTTTTTTAAACGGGCTGATATCGAAAATGCTAAGGATGGCCAATCCTGAAAGGGCAACAAGGATAACCAGCCCGATGAGGTTCAGGGTCTTGTTACGAAAAGAATGGGTGGTTTTTTGAGGTACGTCTGCCATAGTTTGCAACGGAGGCGACTGTTTTACCTGATCCTTTGAGGGATCCTCCGTTTTCGATGCTTTGATTTTTCCGTAATAGAGCGCCAGGGGATCCGGCGGAGGCGGACTTTTTACAGGCGGCGATTTGGGGACAGCAGGAGAACCGGAATAGAAATAGGGGATCCCGGTAGGATTGGGCCGATCTGACTTCGTCGGCGAACCTGCCGGGTAATGGCCGGTACGAGGGATGGCTCCGGGGATGTGGGGCGAAAGGGGCGGTCTGCTCTCGGGATCCGGAATTCCTTTTTTTTCCAGTGGTGGCTTCAGGTCTGGAACCCGAACAGGTGGAACATTATCTGTTGCAGGAGGAGCTTTTTTTACCGGGACCGGCGGCTTTTCGGGAGCCGTGAAGTTACGCCGTGCGAGGATCACCGTGATATTATCAGTGGAACCTTTTTCAGTTGTATACCTGACCAGGTTGGAGACTGCCTCCGGCAAACTCTTTGAAATCCTTACCTGGGCGGCCATAAATTCCGGTTCGCGGGAACTTTTATCAAGGATTAACCCGTCGGTACACAAGAGCAGCGTTTCACCTTCGTGAAGCTTAAACAAATCTTCACCCACAGGAAAAATATCGGGCCGGTCGGTCTGCCCGTTAACCACCCGGGTCAGAATGTTGCCATAGCGCTGACTGAATTCGAAGGAAACGCGTTCATGATATTTTTGATCAAATTCACCGATATAGGTGTGATCGATGGTCATCTGCCGGCTGTAATCGGGTCCGATCAGATAAACCCGGCTGTCGCCGATGTTCCCGATGACATAGGAATCGTCACAGATCAGGACCGCTGAAAGCGTGGTTCCCATTCCCCGGAAGGTATCATCGTCCATGACCCGCTTCCGGATGGTGTACTGTGCAAGCTCAAAACATTCGGATAGGATCTTCCGGAGGTTTTCAATTTTCAGGGTGTCGGGATGGAGCCGGGTCAGATATTGCTGAATGGCTTCCAGTGCCGCGTTGCTTGCGACCTCCCCATGCGGTTGCCCCCCCAGTCCGTCGGCGACCGCAAGAAACAATCCACGATCGTACAGTTCCTTCACCAGGAAGGCATCCTCATTTTTAGCCCGAAGGCCTGTGGTGGAGTGATGTGCTGTCGTAAACCGGTCCATGGGTGTGAATTAAAAAGAGAATTTCACCGATGTTCAAAAATACATTCTTTTCGCTATACCTTTGCAGAACTCAGGCAACTATTTTAGACCGGCGCCGGTCTTATAATCTACCGGAAAAACCTTAGTGTTATCAGGTGATATCGGATCCTGAAATCGGACTTTTCATAATTCGTCATGGCCAATCCATGAGAAACCATATAACAATGAACCTCGACAGAAACCTCAACACGGCTCAGTTATTACTACTAATGATGCTCCTCGCATTCGGGGGCAATCTCACCGGACAGGTGTTGACCGACCGCGAAAGCAACTGGGTATATCCCGCTGAAGCAAGGAGACGCGATTCAATTACCGCCATGAAAATCCCTGTGCTGACTTTACCCGAAAAGTACCGCAACAGATCGCTGCCGGCTGCCGTTGATAATTCCCAGCTTATTTACTGGCCGGGTATACGTGATCAGCATATGTTCTTCAGTTGCCAGCAGCATTGCGGGGTTTCGTATGTTTTTGGTTACGAAATCAACCGCTTACGCGACCAACACGGCTGGTACTGGGAAAACAGTTATCCCCCGCATTACACCTGGAATTTTATGAACAGCGGTGAACAGTACCTGGGAGTTTCATTCCTGCAAAGCTTCGAGGTTATCCGGCAACAGGGTCATATGACGGAGCCCGACTATGAGCTCGACACATTGTTGACGGAGCTGGGCTGGCCTTCGGGGTATGAAAAATATTACCGGGGGATGTTCAATCATCTCAAATCAGTTTCCGGTATTAAAGTGAACAGTGCGGAGGGGATTAACACACTCAAGAATTACCTTTTTGATCATCTCGATGGATCGGCGACCGGAGGAGTGGGGTGCTTTTCGATAAACAGCGCCACCTTGTACAACATGCCGGTATTTGCACCGGGAACACCCGAGGAGGGGAAGCATTTAGTGACCGGCTGGTATGCAGCCCCGACCCACGGAATGACCATCGTCGGTTACAACGATTCGGTGCGTTTCGACATTAACCAGGACGGAAAATATACCAACGATCTTGACATCACCGGAGATGGAATCGTGGATGCCCGCGACTGGGAATTCGGAGCCTTTAAAATCGCTAACTCTTACGGAACCTGGTGGTGCGACGTCGGTTACGTGTACGCGATGTATCGTTCCTTTGCAATGACTTATGAAAACGGGGGTATCTGGAATAATACCGTATTTGTCATGGATGCCGACACCGCTTACAGACCCCTCCTTACCGCGAAAATCAATCTGACTTATAACCTGCGGAAAAGGATCCGGATCCGTGCAGGTGTGAGCCTGGATACCCTGCATAATCTACCGGAACACCTGGTCGATTTTCCTATTTTCAGCTTCCAGGGCGGCGATCATTACATGCAGGGTGTAGATACACTTCCCGAACATAAAAACATTGAAATCGGACTTGATGTGACCTCCCTCCTCAACTTCGTGCCGGAAGGCGCCACTGCCCGCTACTTCATCCTGGTCGAAGAGCGGGACCCCGAACACATCGGAACCGGTAAGATCAACAATGTAACCTTTCTCAATTACCGCGACGGAGTCAGATCTTACCCGGCAGACCCGGTCGAAACGCCCATCACCGATAACGGGCTGACCGCGGTTTCGGTCGTGGCTGGGATGGAAAAACCTCATTTGGCAATCACTACCCGTGAATTGCCGCCGGTTTCGGGCCCATTGCCTTACCAGGTTCAACTCCAGGCTGCCGGGGGAACCGTTCCGTACCATTGGTATTGCGACCTGCCCTGGTCGGTACAGGCCGTCAGTAAACCCATGCCCGCCATCACCGGTACCTCCGTCCACCAACATTATGAATTCAGATCCTTTGAAACGGTGCCCCTTCCTTTTTCATTTCCTTTTTACGGCAGAAGTTACGACACCCTGTACATCAATCATTACGGCTTTGTCACATTTGAACCCTCGTTCCTGCCAGGACTGTACGTGACCGAGGAACTGATTATGATGCGGACCTTTCCGCTGATAGCGCCGGCCTTCAGTCAGAACTTTACTTACCAGGATAATAAAAACGACGGAATCTGGTACGTTGCCGATTCCAGCCACGCGGTCATACGCTGGAAAGTCTCGGTTGAAGGATATGTCACCACGACGGTTGATGATTTTGCCCTGATACTGTACGCTGATGGCCATTTTGAATTCTGTTACGGTACCATGGATAATCAGAATGTCATTCTGAGCGCCTATTATGGCGTATCCGGAGGTGATGACCGTCGGTATGATTTGCATACCAGGTGGGATGCAAATGAACTTTCAGGGAAAAGCTATGCTTACCGCCCCTTGAACCTTCCTGACGGGTTGACCCTCTCGTCGGGCGGTTTGCTGACCATAACACAACCGGATCTGCAACAGATTGCCGATATTCCCATCACCGTGGAGGATGCCGGAAAGATCACGGCCACCACTACCCTGATGCTGTCGGGGGGACTGACTATCGGTCACCATGTGAAATCAGGCGACATCGACCGGTATCATTACGGGGAACCGGCGAACTTGAAACTGGAGATTAAAAACAACGGACCGTCGCCGGTTTTGAACCTCGATCTGACCCTGAGTTCATCCGATACCCTTTCGGCGGTCACCGAAACCGGGTATCACATCGACCGGATAGATGCCGGCGATTCAGTAACCGTGCCTTCTGCATTTGCCTTCACGTTGCTTCATCAACAGCCCGACGGGCAGCCGGCGACCTTTCGTTTAAGCGCGATTTCGGGTACTGAAAAATGGGAGAAATCTATAACGTTAAAAGTCGCCGCGATGGAAATGGTCATCGGCCAGCCTTTTATCCGCGATGGCGCCGACAACCGGCTGGAACCCGGTGAGGTAGCAGAACTGGTGATTCCGCTGGAAAATACGGGGATGCTTTCCTGCATCCATGCCGACCTGGATCTCGTCTGCCCCGATTCCCTGATCAGCTTCATCAATCCGCCATCCTTTCATCTGGAACAGTTAGACCCCGCTACCCGTCAATACTTCAGCGTGCTGTTAAAAGCATCACGCAACGCCGGTTATGGCCATATATCAAAGATTCAGGTGAACCTTACCGATCAAACCGACCTGAACCTGTCGCGGGAGGATGACCTGGTCATCGGCCGGGCCCCGGTGGCTGTTGTCGATCTTTCGCGTAAGACCGATTCGAGAATAGCCATGATCGAAGCGCTCGACAGTTTGGCTGTTCCGTATGATACCATCCGTGAAATACCCTTCGATTACGACCAGTATCAAAGCATTTTCCTGATCCTTGGGTCATATCAGACTTCCCATACCCTTACCGTTTATGAGGCGGGAACGCTGGTGCCCTATCTGATGAAGAATGGAAATTTATACATGGAGGGATACAACACCTGGCATAACCTCAACAATACTCCCCTGCATCCCTGGTTCAGGTATACCTCCGAAAGCTCCCCCATCTATTTTCTTCCTGAAATCAACGGGGTGGCCGATACCTATACCGATTCACTTTCGTTTACAAACATCGGGGATTTGGGATTCGCTTTTTACCACTTCAACCCGATTCCGCCGGCCATAACCACCTTGGCGAATACCGATGATCCCCCGAAGTGCCTCGAAGTTTCGTATGACGCCGTGGATTATAAGACCATCGGAACCCTGACGGAATTCGGTGCAATTACAGGAAATAACGATCGTTCAACCCATAAAAACCTGATGAAGAAATACCTTGACTTCTTCGGAATAAGCACAGACGGCCCCCATACACTTTTTCACGCGGATCAGACGGTCATCTGTAACGACCGTGAAATCCGTTTTACCGACGATTCCTTCGATGGAATACAGTCTAGGATCTGGGAATTTCCGGGCGGATCCCCTGCAACGAGCCAGGATAGCTGTCCGGTGGTGCGCTACCCCTTCCCGGGAACCTATGATGTAAACCTTACTGTCGATGATGGAACCTTTACAAGGACATTGTTTAAGAAGGCCTATATTTCCGTGAATAATTGTTCCGGTCTGGAATCGCCCACTGCCGACCATCCTTTCAGGATCTATCCAAATCCCGCACACGACCGGATCACGGTGGCGCCCCTCTCGGATATAACCGGAAATCTGAATATAAAGATATTCAATACACGGGGAGTCCTGATGAAGGTAGTTGAAACGTATGGTGCCGGAAATGACAATGGTTTTGAAATAGACCTTGGAACGCTCCGATCGGGTTGTTACTTCGTCAGGATCGTGTCGGAAAACACGACCTCCGTGATCCGGGTCATCATCCTGTAAAAATCACTGATGATGCTGTTTTTCAGCAGTATCCCGGAATTCACTGAAAGATTCGGCAGGGGATACCTTTTGAGATTGGCTTTGGCTTGTTATCTCATCCAAACAATTCCTATCTTTGACAGGCTTTTTATCAAGGATCATGGATGAATCACTGAAATTGAAAATCGGTAAGTCTGCTGCTTCCATTAAGGATGAAATCATTGGGATCAGGCGCCATTTGCACCGCTACCCGGAACTGTCGTGCCTGGAAGTAAAGACAGCCGAATTCATATGCCAAAAACTCGATGCGTACGGGATCAGGTATCAGAAAGGGATTGCCGGTACCGGGGTTGTCGGATTCATTGAAGGCCGCAACCCATCCGCACGGTGCATTGCCCTCCGGGCCGACATGGATGCCCTGCCCGTTACCGAGATCAGCCGGACGGAATATTCCTCTGCCATTCCGGGAGTCATGCATGCCTGCGGTCATGATGTTCACATGGCCTGCCTCCTGGGAGCCGCAAAGATCCTGACCGGTCTTACCTTCGCGTTTACCGGTACCGTGAAACTGATTTTCCAGCCTTCTGAAGAGACCTTTCCCGGTGGCGCCATCGCCATGATCGAAGCCGGAGTATTGGAAAATCCGGCGCCCGAATTTGTGATCGGTCAGCACGTGATCAATAACCTGGATGCCGGGGAGATCGGATTGAAGCCGGGACCATACATGGCTTCGACCGACGAAATCTATATCACCGTGAAAGGAAAAGGGGGCCATGCTGCAACTCCGAACCAGGTCATCGATCCCGTCCTGATTGCTTCCCACATCGTAGTTGCGCTTCAGCAGATCGTGAGTCGCAATGCCGATCCGGTGATGCCTACAGTGATCTCCTTCGGAAAAATCATGGGGAATGGTCGTACCAATGTTATACCCGACGAAGTCACGCTGGATGGGACGGTCAGAACATACAATGAAACCTGGCGAAAGGAGGTTCATGAACGGATCCGGAAGATGGCCGTCTCAATAGCGTCGGGAATGGGAGGAAGTTGCGATGTCAGGATCGCTCCCGGCTATCCTTTCCTCCATAACGATCCGGATCTTACCCTGCATCTCGAAACCCTTGCCCGGGAGTATTTGGGAACGGATAAAGTAAAGACCCTGGAACAACGTATGACCGCTGAAGATTTTGCCTATTATGCCGCGAAAGTGCCTTCCTGCCTCTTCCGCCTCGGGATCAGGAATGAAAGCCGGGGAATGACCGCAAACCTGCATACCGCCACGTTTGATGTGGATGAGGACTCCATCGCAACAGGCATGGAAATGCTCGCCTGGTTCACGATTAACCTGCTCAGTCAGGAAAATCCTTCTCGATAAGATCATTCATGAAAGGTCCGGGAACTTCCTATCTTCTCTTGCTGCTTTGGATCAGCCTCGCTCATGTTGTCCGTTCCCAGGATGTTACCCTCCCCCCAAGGCCTGTCCTTCCATTTCAGCAGGATGCCCAACCCAATGTGACCGATGAACAACTGGCGATACAATTCTACCAGTCCCGTGATTTTGTGAAAGCCGCCGAATTGTTTGAACGAATCTATGATTCCAGACCCTCCTATTACGTTTACCAGTACCTGGTGATGGCGCTGGTTGAAAACCAGGAGTACGGAAAAGCGGAAAAAATTGTCCGTAAATGCCTTAAAGCCGAACCTGACTCCCCACGCTACCTGGTTGATCTGGGGTATATACTTTACCGGAGCGGCAATCCCGACAAGGCCCGCAAAACCTATGAGGAAGCGTTGAAAAAACTGGCACCATCCCAACAAAGCATCTTTGACCTGGCCAATGCCTTCATGATGAAAGGAGAAAATGAATATGCCATCCAGACTTACCTGAAGGGCCGTCAACTGATGAATAACGCGTATCCTTTCGGTTTTGAACTGGCCGGTGTATATGAACGGATGGGCGATTTTAAAAGTGCTACCGAGGAGTATCTTAACCTGCTTGAGTTCAACGAAACATACCTGAACACCATCCAGGACCGCATCCAGGGATTGCTGAGTTTTGATGTCAACAATGAGAAAAATGAAATTCTCCGCAAAGTACTCCTCAGCAGGGCGCAGAAGAATCCGGATAAAGTGGTGTACGCAGCGTTGCTGTGGTGGTACTCGATCCAGCAAAAAGATTTCGACCTGGCCCTGATCCAGGCAAAAGCATTGGACCGTCGCCTCAAAGAGAACGGCGATAAACTGGTTCAGGTAGCCAATCTGGCGCTTTCAAACCAGCAGTTCGACGTGGCTGAGTCGGCGTTTCAGGCGTTGATCGATAAAGGCGGATCTTCACCGTACTATAGTTACAGCCGGAGGGAACTTATTAATACCCGTTACCGGAAGATTTTATCCGGCCCTTCCCCGAATAAACAGGAGCTGGAGAACCTGACTGGTTCCATGGTCAAAGAATTGAAGGATTCGGGTGAATCGCCCGGGAACATTACCCTGATACGTAACTTTGCGCACCTCGAAGGATTTTACAACCACAGGCCCGATTCGGCTATTTCGCTCCTGAACCGGGCCATCCTCATGGCAGGCATTTCAAATGAAGACAAAGCTTACTGCAAAATGGAACTGGCCGATATCTTCCTCTTTACCGGTGAAGTTTGGGAAGCGACCTTGCTGTATCAACAGGTCTACCAGGATTATAAAAACGATGTCCTGGGTCAGGAGGCCAAATTCAAGAATACCAAGCTCTCTTTTTATATCGGGGAATTTATGTGGGCAAGGGCACAGGCCGACATTCTGAAAGCTGCCACTTCCAAATTCATAGCCAACGATGCCCTGGCTCTGTCGTTGCTTATCGGTGAAAACCTGGATCCCGACAGCAGTACCGTTGCCCTTGAAAAATATGCCCGGGCCGACCTCCTCGATTTCAGGAACGAACCCGGATTGGCTTTGCAATCGCTCGATTCCATCCTGACAACTTTTGTGGAGCATCCGATTTTCCAATATGTCTTTTACAAAAAGGCAGTCATTAAACTCAAACAGGGAAAATTCGCTGAAGCTGATACCCTGCTGGAATTGGTGTTCAGCCTGCATCCCGAAGGGGTGCTTGCCGATGAGGCCTTGATGCAACGCGGAGATCTCAACCAGAATCAACTGAACGACCCGGGGGAAGCCATGGACTGCTACCGGCAAATCATCGATAAATACCCGGCAAGTATATTCGTCCCCGAGGCGCGCCGGCAATTCAGGAAATTACGTGGCGACAACATCCCCTGAAATGGTCAGACCAAAAAAACACCTGGGTCAGCATTTCCTGCGTGATGAAAATATTGCCAGGAAAATTGTCTCCCTGATCAACCCTTCGATCCCGGCACTGGTGGAGGTAGGCCCGGGAATGGGCGTACTGACAAAGTACCTCTTCGGACTGAAGGATGTGGAATGCCGGTTCCTTGAAGTGGATGGGGAGTCGGTAAGGTACCTGGAACATACTTTCCCTGAAATCCGAAACAGATTGGTCGAAGCCGACTTTCTGAAGTATGACCTCAACGCCCTTTTCACAGGGAGTGACCCTTTTACCGTCATCGGCAATTTCCCGTATAACATTTCATCGCAGATCCTTTTCCGTGTGCTGGAATTCCGCGACCGGATTCCTGAGGTGATCGGGATGTTCCAGAAAGAGGTGGCCGACAGGATTGCCGCCCCCCCGGGAAACAAAACGTATGGAATCCTGAGCGTCCTGCTGCAGGCTTTTTATGACATTGAGTACCTCTTCGGGGTCAATGAATCGGTGTTCGTCCCGCCCCCAAAGGTAAAATCGGCAGTGATCCGGCTGCGCCGCAATAAGACCGTCAGGCTTTCCTGTGATGAACAGGTTTTTAAGCGGGTAGTCAAAACAGCATTCAATCAACGACGGAAAACACTCCGTAATGCATTGAAAAACCTGGATCCTGAATGGATAAAATCGATCGGCAGGGTACCGGATGAAAACCTGTGCTCCGGATCTGCCCTGAGGCCGGACCTGCTTGATCAAAGGGCCGAACAACTTTCGGTGGATGACTTCGTCATGCTTGCCATGGAAATTGCTAAATTTGCAAAAATTTGAGTCTGCGGATGAAGCCAACCAGGAATCCTCAAAATAAAAAGAGACCGGGGAAAAAGATTGCACCCACAAAGCAGGCTGCCAGTAAACCCGCCGCGGTCCCGCAACTTTCACGTAAAGCCAAAGGGTACTTTGTTTTATCATTCTTTATCTTCGCGGTGTTGCTTTATGGCAACACGGTCTTTAACGGTTACGCAATCGACGATAATAACGTCACCAATAACGAACTGGTAAAAAAGGGATTCAGCGCGATCCCGGAAATTTTCGCTACCCGGTATAACACCCAGCAGGGCAATATTGGCGTAACTTCTGCCGATTACCGGCCTGTAGTCAAAGCGACTTTCGCCATCGAATACCAGCTCTGGGGCGAAAAACCCGGTCGCAGCCACGCCGTAAACATCCTGATCTACTGGCTGGCTTCCGTCCTGGTCTTTTTCACACTTCGCCGCCTCTTTCAAAATTTTAACATCCTTTTTTCCTTTCTGATTACCCTGGTGTTCATGGCCCATCCGGTTCATACCGAGGTGGTCGCCAGCCTGAAAAACCGCGATGAACTCCTGGCCTTCACCGCCGGACTGGGATCCCTGTGGTTTATCCTGAATTACAACGATTCCAGGAAAATGATCCACCTTTTCTTTGCCTTCTTGATCTTCGTCACCGGCTACCTCAGCAAATCATCGATTCTGCCCTTTCTGCTGATCTATCCGCTGGTACTTTATTTTTTTACAAACATGCCGGTAAGGAAAATGGTTCCGGTGTTCCTGCTGATCCTGGTTGCCGTTGTTCTTGCGCAATACGTTCCCAAATTGTTCCTCGCACCCTTCCAGCGGTCTACCCACTATATCGAGAACCCCCTCTTCTTCGAAAAGAGTATATGGCTCAGGCTGGGTACCGGATTTATTACCCTCTGGTTCTATCTGAAACTTCTGTTTTATCCACAGCCACTCCTCTATTACTATGGTTATAATATGATCCCCGTTACCAATCTGGCAAATTTTTGGGTATGGATCTCCCTCGCGATTCATGCGGCACTTCTCTTCTTTGCCATACGAAAATTCAGGGAAAAGAACATCCTCTCCTTCGCCATTCTCTATTATTTCGCTGCGCTGGCCATGTACTCCAACGTCGTGGTCCCGGTCGTTGGGATTGTCGGCGAACGGTTTGCCTTCAACGCCTCGCTCGGATTCAGCATTGCCGTGGTTTATCTGATCTTCATGTTATTTAAAACGGACCCACGCAGGCTTACCATCGAAATGGACACCCGCCTCAAGATCCTGCTCGTGATCGTTTTACTGATTATCCCCGGTACGGTGTTGTCGATAAATCGCAACCGCAACTGGAGAAACCTCTTCGTCCTGTATCACCATGATATCAAATCGCTCGAAAATTCAGCCAAAGCAAACCTCGACTATGCCGGCTACCTCATGGGTACCGTATACCAGGACCCGAACTTCCTGGGTAAGGGTCTGGTGAACCAACTAAAATATTTTTATATCACCCACCATTTTCGGAGAGCCCTTGAGCTTTATCCTGATAATTATCTGGCAAACAATGATCTGGGGACGGTATACCTATTCATTGGAAAAAATTACGACTCTGCAGTTTACTTTCTGAAAAAAGCAATCGCACTCGACTCCACTTTGCAACCTGCCTGGGTCAATCTCGGGATGGCCTATCGTTACCAGACACAGTACCAGAAAGCCATTGAATGTTATGAGCATATTCTGAGGATGAATCCCCGCGAAGTGAAGGCAGTCTTTGCACTGGCCGATGTTTACAATGACCTGGGTGATTTCAACCGGGCGGTGAAAATGAATGAAGAAGTCATGAAAGCCTACCCCAACCTGGAAATGCCCTATGTGAACATCGGAAATTATTATATGCTGAAAACCGATACTGTCACGGCAGTCCGTTATTGGGAAAAGGCTGCCTCCATCAACCCCACCTACGAACTTTGTGTTCAGCTCAATTCACTCTATCAGATCCGGGGAGACCACGCAAAAGCAAATTATTATTACGATCTCGGGATGAGGATAATAAACCAAACCCGTCATTGAACCGATGCTGAGGAATCCGGCCGGCAACCGGTATTGCTTGGACTGAATCTGATCTGCTTTTCTTGCAGAATATAACGATGATGGCTGAGAAGATTTGACAGCTGTCATTACAGATGCCGGCGATAGAAACCGAAGCCCGGAAGTTATGAATGGTTTACTGGAATTGCAGAAATGAAGGAAATTACTTTCGGCACACTTTCGGATAAAATCAGAGCGACTGTTGAAAAGTACCCCCGGCATGGCATCGGGTTTATTGGTCCGGGGCAGGAGCAGACCTTTTTTTCATTTCCGGAATTGCTAAAAACCTCGGCAGGTTTGCTTCATGCCTTGCAACAACGCGGCATCGGGGCAGGCGATCTGGTGATCCTTTCGCTCGAAAAAGGGGAGGAGATCATCCCGGTTTTGTGGGCCTGCCTGCTGGGCGGCATCATTCCCGTATTGCTCCAGCCACCTGTATCCTTCACCGAATACAATCCCGCAGCGGAAAAAACGGAAAAAGTATTCCAAATCCTCAACGGGCCATACGTGATCCGGTCGCATTACCATGCCGGCAGTTGGTCCGTAAGCCGGATACCTGTCGAACGACAGATCGAATTCCCCGAGCTGTCGGGCGACCCGCAAAAAGCCCTGTTCCACCCGGGAAACCCGGAAGATCTTGCCCTGATCCAATTCTCCTCGGGCAGTACCGGCGAACCCAAAGGCGTCAGGCTCTCGCACAGGAATATCCTTGCCAATATCGGCGACATCGTGAAAGGAATCCGGTTGAAACCCGACGATATTTCTGTGAACTGGATGCCCCTTTACCACGACATGGGTTTGGTGGGATTTCATCTGACACCCTCCGTTGTCGGGGTTAATCAGTACTTTGTCGACCCGGTCGATTTTGTGAAAAATCCATCTCTCTGGCTCGATTCACTGCACCGCTTTCGGTGTACCATTACCGCATGTCCCAATTTCGGACAGCTCCTGATCCATCGGTACCTCTCCAGAAAGTCTGATCCGGATTGGAACTTTTCATCCCTGCGGATCATCTTTAATGGCGCCGAACCGATCTCAGTCCCTGTAATGAAAGCATTTCTCGGACAACTGGCTCCCTTTGGCCTGACCCCGGCAGCTATGCTTCCTGCCTATGGACTGGCAGAAGCAACGCTTGCTGTAACCATTCCCGACATATTTCAGCCGGCGGAAGTCAGGACATTTTTACGTGAACCGCTGTTACGACAGGGAATTGCTACCGAATACACCGGTGATGACCCAAACACCATCGAACTGGTCAACCTGGGGAAACCCCTCGATCATAGTGAACTTAAAATCACATCCGGTACCGGGCATTTTTTAGAAGAAAGCAAGGTAGGGAATGTGTGGATCCGTGGAAATAACGTGACTTCCGGATATTTCGGATCCCCTGAACACGATGACATGCTCTTCTCCGGAACATGGATGAAAACCGGTGACCTGGGTTTTATTTCCCGGGGCGATCTCTTCATAACCGGCCGCTCTAAAGACATCATTTTTGTCAACGGGATCAACTATTATGCACATGATCTTGAAGATATTGCACTCCGGATGGAAGAAATAAAAACAGGGAAAATCATCATTACAGGGTCTTTCGACGAGTCACTCGGACGTGACAAAGTACTGGTCTTCCTGGTGGGAAGCCCCAATGATGAAATGAGACTCCTATGCCGGAAGATCAAGAACCGGTTCTCTGAATTACTGGGATTGACAACCGACCTGTTCATTCCCATCCGGTCAGCCGATATTCCGCGCACCAGCAGTGGCAAGATACAACGGTACAAGCTAACGGCACGTTTTCAAAAAGGCGGGTTTGAACATCTCATTCAAATCTGAACTCTTACCCGGTTAAAATTAAGGGCATTGCCATCCGGAGAATTATCAGAATTATGATCCTTTCACTGAACCTGACAGCAGCCTGCTCCCGGTATATATTTTGACAATGATACCCTCATCCAGGCACTAAACTCCGGGATTTTCGCGATCCGGTTGCCTGATTATAATGATGTTAGAGTCATAATGCGCTGAACGATAAAAATGAAATCCATGAATAAACAATATAAAACATATAGATATCTGAATTTTTGGCAGTCGCCCCTGACGATAATACCTGCTGTACCACGGATGGCGCTCCTTGTTGTTATGGTACTGAGCAGTTTTCTGCTTCAGGCCCAGAATGGCATCATCCGTGGTAAAGTCGTGAACCATAAAAACAATGAACCGGTCCCTTTTACCAACATTATCATCGATGGGAAACCCAATCAGGGAACAACCAGTGATTTGGACGGAAATTATACCTTTAATAACGTGGAACCAGGCTATGTAAGGCTTGTCGCATCTTCGGTGGGATTTAAAAAGTATATCACCGAAGATTTTCTGGTCACCCGGGCCCATCCGGTAAATATCGACATCCTCCTGGATGAGCTCGTGGTCAATCTCGATGTTATTGAGGTTCGGCCCGACGTGATCACCCGGAAGGATGAAAGTCCGGTTTCAATGCAAACGCTGACCATTCAGGAGATTGAACGCAGTCCGGGCTCGAACCGCGATATTTCAAGGGTTATCCAGTCGCTCCCGGGAGTCAGCTCAACTCCGGCTTTCCGGAACGACATCCTCATCCGCGGCGGCGGCCCCGGGGAAAACCGCTTTTACCTCGATGGGATTGAAATACCATATATCAACCATTTTGCCACCCAGGGCGCCTCCGGAGGCCCGACCGGAATCATCAACGTTGACTTTATCCGCGATGTGCAACTCTACTCCAGTTCATTCCCTGCCAACCGCGGAAATGCGTTGAGCTCCGTAATGGAACTCAAACAAATCGACGGAAATAAAGAAAAGTTCGGTGGCAGGTTCTCCATCGGCTCCAGCGATATTGCGCTCACCATCAATACCCCCGTGACCAAAAACTCTTCGCTGGTCATGTCGGTCCGACGGTCGTACCTCCAGTTGCTGTTCTCGGTTCTCAAACTCCCGTTTTTGCCGACTTATAACGACTATCAGATCAAATATAAAATCGACCTTGATCAAAAGAACCAGTTGACATTTATTTCCATCGGTGCGCTTGATAAATCAAAACTGAACACCGGAATCCAAAATCCAACCGAGGAACAACGGTACTTATTGAATTCCTTAAGGGTATACGATCAATGGAGCTACGCGATCGGAGTTGTTTACCGCCACTTCCGTAAAAACGGATATGGCACCTGGGTGTTGAGTCGCAATATGCTCGACAATCAGCAGACCAAGTATAAAAACAATATTGAAGAACCTGACAGCCTGATTTTTAAATTTCGTTCACAGGAATCTGAAAATAAATTCAGATATGAGGGGTTCAATGAATTGGGAAACTGGAAGATCATGTATGGCGCCGGCCTGGAATACGCGAAGTACACGAACAGCACCTTTCAGAAGTTATTTGTGAAAGACAGCTTGCGGATCCTTGACTACAATTCCACCCTGGGATTGTTTAAGTGGAATATCAATGGCCAGGTGACAAAACCCTTTTTCAATGACAAATTGACACTTTCAGCCGGATTGAGCATGGATGCCAATAATTACAGTTCAGAGATGAACAACATGTTGCAGCAATTGTCGCCCAGGATATCCGCCTCCTGGAATTTTGCAAAAAACTGGTTTCTCAATGGCAACATCGCCCGGTACAATCAGCTCCCGGCCTATACCACGCTTGGTTTTCGCGATAACAACGGGACCCTGGTCAACGATTCACTCGGACTTAAATATATCAAAGCTGACCACTTTGTTCTGGGATTTGAATTTCTGCCCAGGCAAAATTCGAAAGTCTCACTTGAGGGGTTTTATAAAAAGTACAGCGACTACCCCTTTTCGTTGTTGGATTCTGTTTCACTTGCAAGCAAAGGGTCCAACTACGGCGCGACCGGCGATGAAGCAGTCACCTCAACCTCGAGCGGAAGAGCTTACGGGTTTGAACTCTATTACCGGGATGCCAATCTCCTTAAATTTAATGTGATCCTTTCGTACACCTTCGTCCGAAGCGAATTCACCAATTATTATGGTCGTTATATTCCATCTTCCTGGGACAATAAACATCTCCTTACGGTGACCGTCGGAAGAAAATTCAAATACAACTGGGAAATCGGCGTGAAATGGCGGTTTGTGGGAGGCGCTCCCTACACGCCCTGGGATGAGAACAAATCAAGTCTGGTAACAGCCTGGGATGCCCAGGAAAGGGGGTATCTGAATTATGATGAATTCAATACGCTTCGCCTGAAATCGTTCAACCAACTGGATCTCAGGATTGATAAAGGTTTTTACTTTAAAAAGTGGTCCTTCATGGTTTATCTTGACATCCAGAATATTCTGAACTTCAAGGCGCAGCAGGAAGATATTCTGGTCAACACCCAACCCGATGGTTCCGTGATCCGGTATACCGATCCGGAAGGAAATGAACGTTATGCCCTGCGGACGATACCCAACACTTCAGGCACCATCCTGCCAGCCATCGGGATCATGTTTGATTTTTAACGGCCGGAGCCATTTTTCATCATCCGCTCCTTCATTTCTGCCACCATTTTCAGGTATTCCTTGTATTGTGTGGCATTCAGAACGCCTTTCATCTCATTTTCACGCTGGCTTTGAATGGCCAGTGCATTCTTCTTCTGTATTGCGGGATCAGCGTTCTTTCGCACTTCATCCATTTTCTTTGCATACTTCAGGTTGATTGCTTCAACCTTGGTTTCCTGAGCAGGGGTAAGCTTCAACTGTTCCTTCATCCGGTCGGTCTGACGCTTCGCCCGCATCTCCGGAGTGGCGCCCCCGTGACCCTGGCCTCCGGATGGCGGCGGTCCGCCGTTGCCGCCTTTCTGTGCCGCGACTGTAGTGACCATCGCGCTGAATAAAATGATAATCGTCATTTTCAGCATCATTCCGTATCGGATACTTTTGCTGATTGAATTGCCTGATTCGTTCTTCATGTTAAATTTTTGTCTTTAAATTCTAACGGAATTTCCGGTCTGATTATTATTTCAGATTTATACTTAGGAAAAGCTGCGATATTCCGATTTTTTACAGATTTTTCATGCCTTCAGATCGCTTTACTGATTAACGGGATGGTATCTTATACCTGTGCCTGTTTTTGAATCGGATCCGAAGTCTCTCCGAATTTCGATTACCCGTGATTTCCCCTAAGAATTATTTTTCTGTAATGCCGGTAGTTTAATGTCAACATAATGGTTGCGCTCATACTGCGGGTCCTGATCAGGGTTTTCAGGGCGCCGGTTGCAATCCGGAAGGGCGAAAAGATCTTTCTTTTGGCTTTCTCAATATGAAGCATCAACGCTTGCGAAGTCATTTCAGGATGGCGGATCGTGGGTTCAAAGTAGTCATAATGTGACCAGTCGCCGGGAAAGTCGGAAAAAAGCAACCGGTTGTCAGCAGTGACCTTATCCCAGAGTGCGGTCCCGGGCAGCGGAGTAAGAACCGAGGTCTGGAATGAGTCGGCCCCGCAGTGCAGGGCAAACCGGGCCCGATCACGGATTGACGCGGGGGTGTCGGAATCCCAACCGAAAATCAGGCCGGCAATGACCCCGATCCCGTGACGTTGGATGGCTTCGAAAATTCTTTTATAGCTATTGACCCCGCGCGTAAGGTTCAGCTTTTTGTTGGCTTCTATTAATTGTCCTTCACCCTCGGCTTCAATGCCCAGAAAGATCATACGGCAACCGCTCCGGTAAGCCAGATCAAGCAGTGTGGGATCGTCGGCGAAGTTAATGGACGACTGGGAGAGCCATATTTTTTTTATTCCCCTGCGCAGCATACCTTCAAACAGGGCCCGGGCCCGCTCCTTCGATTCGTTGTTGTGCCCGATGATGTTATCGTCGATGAAAAACACGTACTTCTGGGGGATCTCCTCCAGTTCATCCAGTACCTCTTCAACAGGCCTGAACCGGTAGTGCCGGCCGTTGAAAGCTGAGACGCTGCAAAAGGAACAATTCATCGGACAGCCCCGCGTAGTCTGGATTCCCGCGCAAATATAACCCGGATGAAAAAGATCGCGCCGCGGTTTGGGTTGGAGGATCTCCCGGACCAATGGACTTTTATAAATCCTTTTCAGGCTGCCGGCTTCAAAATCCCTGATGACGTTCTCCCATACAGGCTCAGCCTCGCCCTGAACCACGCAGTCGACATATTGCATGCTCTCCTCCGGAACCATCGAGGCGTGGATGCCCCCCATGACCGTTGGAATACCCCTCTGTCGATAAATCGCGGCAATTTCATAAGCACGCGGGGCCTGACTGGTAAAGGCAGTGATCCCTACAAGGTCGGCTTCATAAAACCGGAAGGTCCTGAAATTCTCATCAAGGATCTTGATTTTCCAGTCGGAAGGAGTGAGGGCTGCAATAATTCCAAGACCCAATGGCTGGTTGCGGGTTTTCCTGTTTATATGAAATCCGGGTCGGAGCTGGTTGGCCGGATTGATGAGCACAAGGGTCTTTCTTTTCATCGTTTCAATCCATCAGCCAGTTTTTAGGCCGCCTGATATTGCCAAATGCCATACTCCTGTAATTCCAGTTGCTCATGTACGACCAGTAGGCGGTGATAAAACTTCCCGTACGCCACCAGCTTTTCAGCATCCGGCGTTTCAGAAATCCCGGTTCATACACTTTGTCGAAAACCTTGAAGATATATTCCTGCATCTCTATTCGGTCCATCGTGGCAGGTTTAAAGACCAGCGACTCGTACCCGTAATGTTTCCAGTCGTCGGGAAAATTGTTCAGAACCAGGATCCCTTCCCGTTGCATCCGTTCAAAAAGCCGGGTGCCGGGCAACGGGGTCAGCAACGTCGTTTGAATGGAATCGGCATGGCACCGACGGGTGAACGCCGCACGATGGTCGATCCGCTCCGGGGTGTCGTTCTCCCAACCGAAGATAAATCCCGCGATGACGGCAATGCCATATTTATGCATTTTATCGAACACATGATTATATGAATTTACACCCATCCGCAGGTTCAGCCTCTTGTTGGCGCCCGACAACTGATCTTCCTGCTCCGATTCGATGCCGATAAACAACATGCGGCATCCGCTTTTTGCCGCGTATTTCAACACATCCTCATTATCGGCAACATTCAGTGAGGCCTGGCCGATCCAATCTTTCCGGATTCCCCGGTCGATCATGGCCCGGAACAATTCGATCGCGCGTGCCTGGGCTTTGGCATTGTTCCCCACGATATTATCATCGAGGATAAAGATGTTTTTTTGCGGTATCTCAGCCATTTCGTCGATCACCTCGTCGATGGGCCGGTACCGGTAATGGCTGCCGTTGAATGCAGTGACCGAGCAGAAATCGCAATTCATCGGGCATCCGCGGGTCGTTTGGATGGAGGCGAAAATATAAGCAGGATGAAAGAGGTCGCGCCGGGGTCGGGGTGAACGGATCAGATCAGTCAAACTCCCCTTATAAAACGTCCGGAGGGTACCCGCTTCGAAATCGCGGATCACCTGCGGCCATACCGATTCCGCCTCACCGATTACCACGCTGTCGACAAACCTCGACGCTTCATCCGGACACATGCTCACGTGAATGCCTCCGATGACAGTTTTTATGCCTCTTTCCCGATAAATCTGTGCCAATTCGTAAGCCCGTGAAACCGTCGAACTGAAAGCCGTGAAGCCGACGAAATCGGCCTCGTAATACCTGAAACCCCTGAAATTTTCATCGATGATCTTCACCTTCCAGTCGGGAGGTGTCAACGCCGCAATAATCCCCAGGCTCAACGGCTGATACCGCGTATCCTTGTTTACAATGAATCCGCTCCCGCTTTTATTGGCAGGATTGATCAGCAATAGTGTCTTTTTTTTAGAATTCAAAATTCAAAATTAGGCAATAGGCAATAGGCAATAGGCAATAGGGAAATAAGTAATTAAAAATTTTCACATTCTCAAATCCTCAAATCGTTTTCCATTTTCCATTGTCAATTTTCCATTGTCAATTGTCAATTTTCCATTGTCAATTGTCCGCTAATACTTCCATTGGGAAGCCTTTTCGAGGCCCACACTTTGGTAGTTGAGATTCGAATTCCATGCCCAGACGGCGCTGCGCAGACTGCGGGTATTCCACAGCGTCCGGATAAATTTTTTTCGGATAAAACGGTTGCTGCAGATTGTTTGATAGGCACGGTCGGTGGAAACGGCCAGTTCCCCGGGTGTCATCCTGCCCGGCTGAAAAACCACGTCGGAAAAATGAAAGTGCTGCCAGTCAAGCGGAAAATCATGGCAAAGCAGGCGTCCCGCTTCCTGCAGCCTACCGAAAAGCCGGGTCCCCGGCAACGGGGTCAGGACACTGGCCTGCGTGACATCCACGCTGCTTGAGGAAATATATCGCGTACGGCGCTCCAGGGCGCTTGCATCGTCGCTGTCCATCCCGAAAATAAATGCTCCCAAAACGACGATGCCATTCCGGTGAATGAGCCGGAAGGCTTTCTGATAGTTTTCAACACCAAGGCGAAGATTTACTTTTTTATTGGAATCTTCAAGCGCCTCATTATTTTCAGCCTCTATCCCCAGGAGCAACATGCGGCAACCGCTTCGGGCGGCGAGTTTCAGAATCCCGGGCTTTTCGGCAATATTGAGTGACGTCTGGGCAAACCACTCTTTGTTCAGCTTCCGGCGGATCATCCCTTCAAAGATTGCAGTGGCATGTTCCTCAGCAGGCCTGCTGTAACCGATAATGTTATCATCGACGAAGTAGATCATTTTATTCGGAACGGAGGCAATCTCATCGACCACCGCCTCCGGATCGCGCAACCGGTAACGGTTCCCGTTAAAATGCGGAACAGAACAGAAATCACAATCCATCGGACAACCGCGCGAGGTCTGTATCGACGCGAACAGGTAGCCGGGATGGAAAAGGTTGTGACGGGCAGGCGGAATATCCTTCAGATCAGCCAAAGGCGCCTGGTATCTTTGCTTTAGTTCTCCATTTGAAAAATCCTCCAGTACTTGTTTCCAGGAACCTTCCGCTTCGCCGATCACCACGGAATCGACGAATTGCAGCGCTTCATCGGGCAACGCTGAAGCGTGAATACCGCCCAGGATCACACGGGTGCCTTTTACCCTGTAAACTGAAGCAATCTCATAAGCCCGGTTTACCGAAGCAGTGACTGCGGTAATACCAACCAGATCAGCTTCCCGGTACCGAAATGCTTTGAAATTTTCATCCAGGATATTGACCGACCAGTCAGACGGGGTCAGGGCAGCGAGAATCCCCAGCGCCAAAGGTACCTGCTTCGACTCCCTTCGCAACAAATAACCCTTGCGGTATTGATTTGCCGGATTGATCAGTAATAGCCTTTTCTTTCCAATATCCACGAAGCAAAATTAATAAATAAATGAACCTGAATTTGGCCTGTAACCTTCATTGGTATGCGATTCAATGACATATTTCCACTGTTCGGTCCTGTAAATAAATTGCAACACAGCCTCACGACATTGCTGAAGAAAGGTGGATTTTTAACTGCAACCCTGAAAATGTTCAGAAAAAAGTAGAAAAACCGAAGGATAATCAAAAAAAGTGAATAGGTTTTTCAAACATGATGTTGCGATACTGCTGGTTGATGACAAAAGACCAAATGGCGCTTTCCAGATTTCTGGTGTTGAACCAGGTTTGAAAGAATCTTGTTCGGATTCGTGCCGGATGATAGATCAGCTTCCACCCGTCGGTCATCCGCTTGGCCAGTTCTTCAGGTTTTATGTGCGGGTGCTTTATTACGATGTCTTCCCAGTTGTAATATTTCCAGTCGTGAGGAAAATTGCAGGCTTCAATCCTTTGCTCCTCCTGAAGTCTTTTGCAAAGCTTGGTGCCCGGATAGGGCGTCAATATGCTGGTCTGGATCCCATCGATATTCAGTTTGTTTATGAATCGGGCCCGGCGGGTAATGTCGTCAGGATGATCCGTTTCCATCCCGAAAATAAAGGTGCCAAGCACCCCGATACCCTCCCGGTGGTATTTTTTAATAACCTTTCTGTAATTATTAACCCCTTTTTGCAGGTTGTTTTTTTTATTCACCGACATCAGGGCATCCCTGCTTTCCGTTTCAAATCCGATTAATAGTAATTTGCATCCGCTGGCTGCAGCAAGCCTGAGCGCTTCCGGATCATCGGCAAAATCAATCGATGTCTGCGAAAACCAATTAAACTTAAGCTTCCGGTCAATGATGCCTTTGAAAAGTTCCTTTGCCCGGTCGCGGTGATGCTGATTTGTTCCTCCGATATTGTCATCAACGAAAAAAATATTTCGATAATCACCATGATAAGCTGCAATTTCATCCAGAACCTCTTCGACCGGCCGATGACGAAACCGTCCGCCATTAAAGGAGGTGACGGAACAAAAGTCACAATTCAGCGGGCATCCTCTCGATGTTTGAACAGATCTCCAATAATAGAGGGGATGTTGAAGATCATGACGCGGGATTGGTAAATTGCTCATCTCCGGAAATCCACCCCGATAGATCTTTTGCAGTTTACCCGCCTCAAAATCTGAAAGTACCTGGCTCCAAACATTTTCTGCTTCTCCGATCACAACGCTGTCAACATACTGCAACGCCTCTTCGGGGCACATGGAGGCATGAATTCCACCCATGACAACAGGAATGTTCCGTTCCTTGTAGATTTTAGCAATCTCGTATGCCCTGGGTGCATTTGGGGTGTACGCGGTGATACCGATCAAATCAGCATCCTTGAACCGAAATGTGCGATAATTCTCATCGAAAATCTTTATTTTCCAATGTTTTGGTGTCAGGGCAGCAATAACTGCAAGACACAACGGAGGCAATTTATCATGATCCTTTTGGGCAAGCCCAAGCCGGTACCTGCTGACCGGATTGATTAGAAGTAACCGCGGAGCAATAGCTGACATCGATGAATGATAATAAATACAAACAGAGACTTAATACCTTTAACGTTCCGATTTACAGCTATTTCAACAAATACTATAATGAAGTACAGTCCTCCCTTCTGGTAATAACCATCAGGCCGGACCGCGTGTAAGGTGAATTAAATAATGTTAGAAGAAATTGCTGCTTAACCAGGGTCAAAGGTAGTTTTTATTTGATTCCTGTAAAAATTCTTACATTTGCACCCAAAATTTGCTGAATCTGAACATGGAAGAGTTTATTAAACAAATAGAAGCCGAGTTTGACGATCTGAAACCCGGAATTCTGAAACCTGAAAGTCATTTTCGTGAAGTTTTTGAATGGAACTCCATCAATGCCCTGATCCTGATTGCTATGGTGAAAACCGAATATGATGTTACCCTTACTGCCGACGATCTGATCAAATCAAAGACTGTTAAAGATATCTATTCTTTAATCGAAACCAGAAGTAACAAATAAGTGGCACTTTTCTCCCTTTCCGGGACGAGAATCAGCGGCATTGCCGCTGCAGTTCCCCGTAATAAGGTATCCAACCTGGATTATCGCTGGATTTCAAAAAAAGAGAGGGAATCCCTGATCAAAAATATCGGCGTCGAAACCCGCCGTGTTGCCGAAAAAGGTATTGCCACATCCGATCTCTGCGTTGCCGCTGCAGAACCCCTGCTCCGGGAATTGAACTGGGATCGCCGCGAAATCGAAATGCTGGTCTTTGTTTCACAGTCGCGCGACTACCTGGTGCCCACTACGGCCTGTATTATTCAGGACCGCTTGGGATTACCGCACTCCTGCCTTGCTTATGATATCGGACTGGGATGTTCGGGTTACGTTTACGGATTATCGGCCGTCGCCGGAATGATGCAAACCGGTGCAGTCCGGAAAGCCTTGTTGATGGTAGGCGACATTTCCACTCTAACAACAAGCTACCGCGACAAAAGCACCTATCCGCTTTTCGGGGATGTCGGAACCGTGACAGCCCTCGAATATGACCCAGGAGCTCCTGCCATTCATTTTAACCTTCAAACCGATGGATCGGGATACCGTGCCATCATGATCAAAGACGGAGCTGCCAGAAACGTGATGACCCGGAAGTCGTTCATTATTAAAAAGAAAGGGCCGGGAATCTACCGTTCCCGCCTGCATCTGGAACTCGATGGCATTGAAGTGTTCAATTTTACCTTACGGGAAGTGGTGCCCAATATCAAAGCATTGCTTAATGCAAAAGAAATCAGCCTTTCCGATATCGATCATGTGGTTTTCCATCAGGCAAACCGGCTTATCAATGAAACCCTGCGTAAAATGCTGAAACTGGCTCCTGAAAAGGTTCCTTATTCCATCAGGGAGTTCGGTAACACCAGCGGGGCCTCGGTTCCGCTCACCATGGTGGTGGCCCTTCGGGATCAACTCGGAAACCAAAGGCAAAAGCTGCTCCTGTCAACCTTCGGGGTAGGTCTTTCGTGGGGTTCGGCCATTATTGAAACAGACAGGATTACAGTTCCTGACCTGCTCGAAGTTTAACCGAAATCGGATACAGGATGGATGAATTTTTACTGAACGGAAAAACCGTACTGGTAACCGGCGCCTCCTCCGGAATCGGCAAAGAGACCGCCTTGTTGATCCATCGCTACGGCGCCGGGGTAATCATTACCGGACGGAACACCGAACGTCTGGCAGCCGTGATCGATCGGATCACCAGGCAGGCGTCGGAACCTGAGCCATCCACGGGCAAACCAACGCTTTCAGGTTCCTGTTTGGCCATACAGGCTGACCTGACCGTCGAATCCGAAATGGACCGGCTCATCAACGAACTTCCAAACCTTGACGGAATCGTGCACTGCGCGGGTATCGTGGGACCTTTGCCCGCCAAGTTTATCACCCAGCCCGACATCGACCGGATGTTTGCAATTAATTACCACGTTCCCGTAAACCTGACGAGCAAATTGTTACGGAAAAAGAAAATTGCCGATCATGCCTCCCTCGTGTTTATGTCGACCATCGCCACGCGGAATCCATATTTTGGCGGCGCCCTTTACAGCAGTTCAAAAGCCGCACTGGAAGCCTATTCCCGGACACTGGCATTGGAAATGACGCCAAAGGGAATCCGTTCCAATTTTATAATGGCCGGACTGGTTGATACGCCCATGATCGAAAATCCTTCGGAAAAGAATATGCAGGAAGAAGCGCTTCAACGGTACCTGAAAAGGTATCCGTTGGGAATCGGGAAACCGCACGACGTCGCGGGATCCATCCTGTTCTTTCTTTCTGATGCCTCCAGATGGATCACCGGAACCTCCCTGATCCTCGGCGGAGAATAATACGTAAATCGTCAATCACAAATCGGTTTCCATGTCAGCTCCTCCAAAATTTTCAATAGTCGTCCCGGTTTTTAACAGCCGGGATTCGCTTCGGGAACTATTTTCAGGTATCCGCGAGGTCTTCGACCGGATGAACTCCACATTCGAAGTGATTTTCGTGGATGATTGCAGCCGCGACGAAAGCTGGGAGGTCATTTCAACCCTGAAATCAGAGTATCCGGATGTGATAAAAGGCATAAGGCTGAGTAAAAATTTCGGACAGCATAACGCCACATTTTGCGGAATGACATTCGCCAAAGGCGAATTGATCCTTACCATCGACGATGACCTCCAGGTGCCCCCGGGCGAAATTCCAAGGCTCATCGAAGTCTGGGAAGAGACCGGTTGTGACCTGGTTTATGGCCTGTACCGCCGTAAAAAGCATTCCGGGATCCGCAACGCGGGCAGCAAATCGCTGAAGTCAGGAGCTAAAGCCCTGCACGATTCCCCCGGCGAGGGATCATCGTTCCGGTTGATCCAAAACGATCTTGTGAAGCAGGTGTTGCAACACCGACAGAACTTTATTTTCCTCGATGAGATTTTTCACTGGTATACCGACGACATCCGGTTTGTTGAAGTGACACACCTTCCCCGTAAATACAAGCAATCGGGTTACTCCTTCGGTAAACTGGTAAAACTTTTAGCCAACCTCGTGCTTTATTACACCATGCTTCCGTTGAAATTCCTGGTTTACGGTGGCTTCCTGGTCTCCCTGATCACCTTCATCATCGGGCTTCAGTTTATCATCAAGAAGTTGGCCTACAATGTGCCACTGGGCTATACCTCCCTCATCGTGGCGGTCCTTTTTTCGACCAGCATCATTCTCTTCAGTTTGGGTGTCCTGGGCGAGTACCTGAGCCGGATCTATCAGATACATAACCGAAAACCACCCTATTCAATTAAAAAAGTCATCTGACATGTTTTATTCAAGATATGGTATCACCTTCCGGCTTCTGAAGGAATCCGACCTGGAGCTGGTCCGAAATTGGCGGAATGATCCGGTGGTGGCCAATAATCATGAATTCAGGGAGTATATTACCCCCTGGATGCAAGCCGAATGGTTCGCTTCCATCAATAATATAAATAACCTCTACACAATCATTGAATACCAATCGGAAAAAATCGGGGTGATCAACATCAAAAATATTGACTGGGCAGAGAAAAGCTGTGAAGGCGGAATTTTTATTCCCTACCCGAAATACCACCAGTCTTTCCTGCCGGGCATCATCTCTTATATTACCACCGAAATCATCTTTTCAGTCTTCGATTGGAATGTTAGTTATGCGCGTGTACTGAAAGAAAATAAAAGCGTCAGGGGATTTGTCAGGATGCTCGGTTATGAACTCATGCCGGATCAGGAGGAGGTGGTGAACCAACGATATTGCGTTACCCGTGAGCAATTTGAAAAAAAGGCGCCCAAACTGCTGAAGGCCATGTCGGTTCTGGTAAGCGATACAGGTCCGGGGATTTTTGTTATTGAAAAGGATGAATTTGATAATGCACTCGTTCTCGACTGGGAGGGCCGGGTGAAACACCGCTCACGTATGATCAGGGTCAGAGAAGAGGAGATCGGAAGGGTATATTATTTCAACTGATTTTCTTTTTTCTTCCCGAAGCCCAGGCTCCGTATATCCTGGCCAGTTTTGTTATATTCAGGGCTGCCCTCCGGTTGCTGCGGTAAGGAAGATAGGTTCCCAGTATCATCAGCCGGAATAACAGGACGGTGTACAAGGTCATGGGACGGGTCCTTAGATAGATCAGCGGATTAAATCCCCGGTATACTTTTCGGTAACGCAGTTCTCCTGCACGGCGGCCTGCCAGTTGATCCGCTGTCCTGATCTCCCGATAGGTTAATTCTTTGGTCCATAGCTCCATCCGACCGGTGTTGATGGGATCCAACAGACTTTTATGTATTTTTTCGATCGCAGGATTTGAAAATGTGGAAAGGATTTCCTCTTTTTTCTCATGGAATTGAAAAACGCGGTCGGTGTATGGGATCCCCAGAAAAGAACAAAGTTCTTGAAAGGTTTCTTCAGGTTCAAGCACCAGGTCTTCATACCTTACCAGGAAAAATCTGTCGGGATACCTGCGCTGCATTTTCAGAAAAATGCCGGTTATATAACGCCATCTTGATATTTGCAACGATAATACGGGAGCCTCCAGATGCACCCCGTCCAGGTTTCTGAGCGAAACATAATTATCGCGGTAATCCCGCACGATGCATATAAAACGAGCCTTTGGAAATACCCGTTCAAGCCTTCGTGTGAATATGGAATAGACCGAATTTTTGTCACCGACCATGAGTATCTCCTCTTTCGGGAATACCGAATAGGCATGCTCATGCATCTTCATCAGGAAATCGTAGATGGTCCCCTTGTGGGCCAACCGGAGCAGGTCATCCGTGAAGGCGACCCGGTCGATCCGGAAGTTCTCGATCCTCCTGTTGTTGAAAACGGCAGGGCGGAAAAGATCATCGATAAATGAAAGAATCGTTTCTTCGCTCCAATCTGTCACCTTCCGATATTTTTGATAAAGGGGTAAAAGGATCGGTAATTCGGGCGCCATTTTTACATTCGGGTGGGCGTCAAACAGGGTCTTCAGAAGGGTGGTGCCGGATCGTGGCCGGCCCAGAATGAAGAAGAGTGGTTTTGACATATTTGAAAATAGCGATGTTCAAAGCTATTATGTCGACATCAGAGAAGTAGAAGAATTAGACGAATGTCGGTTATTTACCGACGGAATGGATTAAACTGCCGTAAAAAAAAAGGAATTAATAACCGTGATTATGCCCGCCTGAAAAAAAGTGCCAGGCCCGAACCAGAACAAGAAGTTTTACCGACAGCCAGAGGCTGATCCTCGACGGGAGGTAGGAACCCCAGACGTACACCTTGAAGATAAGGTACCCGTATATTGCCATGGGGCGCGATTTCAGGTACAGCAGGAGGTTAAAAGAAGGATCTTCCCGTTTATATCCGAAATGATCGGCATACTTCCCTGCAATCTGGTCAGCCATCCTGACTTCGCCGGGGGAGAGCTCCTTCTTCCATAAATCCATTCTTCCGGTATTTACGGGATGCATCAGGCTGCCGTGAAACCTTTGGACCAACGGATTGTTGTATGCTTTATCGGTCTCCTCTTTTTTCTTATAAAACTCGAAAACCGACGCATCAAAGGGCAATGACAGAAATTCACACAGCGAACGGACTGTTTTTTCCTGGGAAGTGACCAGATCCTCGTAACGGATCACCATGAACCGGTCGGGATAATGCTTTTTACAGTTGAGAAAGAGCCGGGCAACATAGCGCCAACGGGCGATCTGCAGGGTGAGAACCGGAGCTTCCAATTTCAGATCGACAAGCTTGCGCATCGATACGAAATTATCGCGGTAATCGCGGACGATACAAATGAATTTCGCATCCGGGAATATTTTCAGAAACCGCCGGGTATAGATGGAATAGACGGGATTTTTATCGCCGATCAGGAGGGTTTCTCCTTTCGGAAAGACAGAAAAGCCGTGTGCGTTTACTCCTTTCAGAAAATCCTGGATCGTACCCTGTTCGCCGAGTTTCATCAGGTCGGCCGTAAAAGTTTCACGGTCAAACTTGAGGTTTTCAAGGGTCCGGTGAATGAACACGTTGTGCCGGTAAATGAAATCGACAAACTCCAGGATCGTTTCCCGGTCCCACCGCGTGACTTTCTGGAAGCGTTGGTACAGGGGAAGCAGGATGGGAAATTCAGGTGGTATTTTGACATTGGGATGGGCGTCGAACAAGGTACTCAGCAGGGTTGTTCCCGAGCGTGGACGTCCCATGATGAAAAAAATAGGAGGCTGCAGGGTCGAAGGTGAATTCATAAAGCCGGATTGCAAAAGATCATTTAGCGTCCGGTTGATCGGCATGCCGGACCCTGCAAAGTTAATGATTCGGTTCAAAATCAGGAACCGGATCTTTCATGAATGTTTCGGGAAGCGGGGAAAAAAAAAAGGGAGTTTTCTAAAATGTTTGGTTAAAAGGATCCGGTTCGGTCGATCATCGGCGAGTTTGGGGCAGTGTGTGGTTAGCAGCTAGATTCCTGAGTTAGCGAATAGGTTGTCCAGATAAATATTTGGAAAACTCCCTTGAATGATAAAATTATCGCGGCAAAGATAACTGTTCACTTGTACCTTATCAGATTTATTAGACCAGCACTTTTTTTTTACCGACGGAAAAGGAGGATCAAACGACAACCGGTATTTTTTCCTTGTTATGGTACCAGGTTTTTCCGTCATTCAATAATTCATTAATAATCAGACTAAATAGAAGGGTTAAGAACCCTAATGGTGAACGCCTAAACGCGACCGGATTCTGCTTTTCATTCCCCTGAAGAAATAAAAATCACTGCGGCGGTAAGAAAAGATTTCACGTACCGGCATCTTTACCAGACGGGAATAGATGATCACGAAGATGACGGATCCTAAAGCATAGCTGACATTGGTCGCCCAGGCGGCGCCGATGCCGCCGAATTTCGGGATCAGGAAGAGATTCAGGATAAAGTTGATGATCAGGGCGGGAACAAAAGTATAGATGGCAATCTGGGGTTTCCCCATGCCGGTAAGCCTGCTGTTCAGGATTCTGAACCCCACCAGGATCAGGATACCCGGAAGGACAACCTGAATCATGGCGACACTTGATGTATATTCGGCGCCGAAGATCAGTGGTACCAGGACCGGGGCAATGAAGAAAATTAACACCCCAGCGCCAAGTGCAATGAGAAAGGAAACTCTGAAAATGGAAGCAACCGTGCGGTGTATCAGTTGGTCATCCTGTGAGTTTGCACTGCGACTAAGTACGATCGACTCGATGGCATAAGGTATATGCCAAAGCTGTTCTGCAATCTGCATTGCCAATGAATAGAAGCCAACCTGTTCGAGGGTCGACAGTTTCTTGAGCATCAGGATATCGAGCCGGTAGTTCAGTTGCATGATGAAAATCGCAATGGCATTGACAATTCCGAGTTTCACCATGCTCTTGATGATGTTTTCGTGGTATTTCCAGGTGATTTTATACCGGTATTCCATGATGATGATCCGGTAAACGTAAATCAGCATCAGCAGGTTGGCGATCGAAATGGCAATAAATGCCCCTAAGACCGATAGTTTCAGTACCCAGACGAAAAGGACCGTGAAAACCAGCGTGAGAAGCGTCGGTCCGGCATTCATGATACAGGCCCGACGGATGTCCTCCTTGCCGAGGAAAACACCACCGGCGAATACATTCATAAGGAGTAAGGGAATGGTCAGCAAAACCACAGCGATGATCAGCGGGTCGAAGGGTTGGCTGTCGGAAAAGAAAAAAACAAACCCGCATATCAGGATGCTCAGAGAACTTGTGTACAACAACAATATGAACAATGCCGAAACAATTTCTTCCTCCGGGTACATTTTGTTCCCGATGTGATAAATGGCGCTTCTTCGTACTCCGAGCTGGGTGAAACCGATTACAATAATCGGAACGACGATTATGGAAGAATAAAGACCGAATCCTGCGGCTCCCAATGCACGCGAAAGAATGATACCGGCCAGGACGTTGGCGATGGTGACCGTAAGATTACTCCCGAGAATACTCAGGATGTCGTTGAAATAGGTTCTCTTTGCCAATAGGGTAAGAAAATGAGACTAAGGCCTTCGCTCCAAACAGTCAGCAAAATTAAGATAATTCACCATTCTGAAAAATATCAGCGGCCATTATTCGTGATTTGTGTAATTTCGCGCACACCGATACAGTCAGAGGATCAGGATATGAAATCCATTCCCTTCAATAAACCCTATATTCCGCTGGTATCATTCCACCACATGATCCGCTGTGCGCTCTCGGGAACCATCGCGGGTAACGGGACTTACACGAAAAAGTGCCATGGTTTCTTTGAACACCGTTTTGGATTCAAAAAAGTACTCCTGACCACCTCCTGTTCCGATGCCCTCGAAATGGCAGCATTGCTCTGTGGAATCCAACCGGGTGACGAAGTGATCATGCCCTCTTTTACCTATATGTCGACGGCCAACGCCTTCCTTTTACGGGGTGCCCGGATCGTTTTCGCCGATACCCTCAAAGAAGCGCCGAACATCGATCCCGATCAGATCGATAGGCTGATCACACCGCGTACCCGGGCGATTGTCGTTGTTCATTACAGTGGAATGGCCTGCGATATGGATCGGATTCTACAGATTGCCGAAAAGCACGGCATCCTCGTTGTTGAAGATGCAGCCCATGCCATCGGCGGTTATTATCACGACCGGCCACTCGGCTCCCTGGGCCATCTGGGAACCTTTTCATTTCACGAAACAAAAAATATTATCTCCGGCGAAGGCGGCCTGCTGCTTATAAATGATGACCGTTTTAAAAATCGCGCGGAGATCATTTGGGAAAAAGGAACCAACCGGACCGCCTTCCAGCGGGGTGAAATCGCCCGGTATGGATGGGTCGATATCGGCTCCTCCTTTCTACCTTCCGATGCCGTCGCATCTTTTCTTTATACCCAGTTACAGCGTTTCGACCGGATCCAGGAAAAACGAACAAAATTGTGGCACCTGTACCATTATCTCCTCGCACCACACGAAGCCTCCGGATGGATCAATCGACCGGTCATTCCCACCGATTCAACCGTGAATGGTAATATGTACTACATCACGGTCAACTCCACTGAAATAAGGGATTCGCTACTGGACTACCTTAAAAGGAATGGGATCAACGCGGTATTCCATTACCTTCCGCTCCATTCCAGCTCTTTTTTCAAGCCTTTGCACGACGGGCGCGACCTTCCGAATACCGACCGGTTTTCACGTTCGATCATCCGGCTCCCATTCTATAATTCATTGAAAAAAAGACACGTAAACTACATCGTAAAAACACTGTCTGACTTCTTCCGGCAACCCCAATAATTTTTCTTCTCCACTAGTCCAATAGTGCAGTGGTGCTATGGTGCAGTGGTGAAAAAAGACACTTATCCACCATTCCACCATTTCACCAGTCCGCTGTTCCGCCAGTCCAGTAGTGCAGTGGTGCTATGGTGCAGTGGTGAAAAAAGACACTTATCCACCATTTCACCATTCCACCATTTCACCATTCCACCAGTCCAATAGTGCGGTGGTGCTATGGTGCAGTGGTGAAAAAAGACACTTATCCACCATTTCACCATTCCACCATTCCACCATTTCACCAGTCCGCTGTTCCGCCAGTCCAGTAGTGCAGTGGTGCTATGGTGCAGTGGTGAAAAAAGACACTTATCCACCATTTCACCATTCCACCAGTCCACCATTCCGCCAGTCCAATAGTGCGGTGGTGCTATGGTGCAGTGGTGAAAAAAGACACTTATCCACCATTTCACCATTCCACCAGTCCACCATTCCACCAGTCCTCATGTTTCAGGTTAGGAGGGTAGGAGGGTAGGAGGGATCAAACTGGTCCGCTGGTCCCCGGCCTGTAGTGAAAATGAACGATCAAAAAATAAACGATGAGCAACAGATTGCTGATCCCGATAAGGGCTCTTTCGAACAGGAAGTCCGACAGGTCCCGGCCTAAAAGATCGGTGGAATTTCCGCCATAAAAAAAGATCAGGATCACGAAAAGGATGGAAGGCAGCCACTGTTTTCTCTGGATCAAAAAGACAAGAAGTACCATAATGATCGGGAGGGTACTGAGAAAATGCTCCGAATCTGTCTTCACCAGATCCGGCAGGATTGCAATCAGGAAAAACCATTCAACTGTCATACTGGCCCCTGAGACCAGGGTGTTGTCCATTGCCTCCCGTTCCCGCTTTCGGTTAAAATAATACAGCGCTGTATAAGCAAGCGCCCCCGCTGCAATGATCAGGTATTGGACGAAACCGGGAACTCCGGGATCAAAATAATACTGAATCATGTACATCAGCGAATTGTGTGACGGATAATTTGCATTATGGTCAAACACGGCACGATACCATTCGACATGAAGCTGTATATCGCGGTTCAGTCCGACCAGCAAGGCCGGCAGCAGCGACGTAACAACGAGGGTCACGGCAAAACCGCCCAGCGCTTTCCATTGTTTCCTGAAGATTAACGGAAGAATAAGGATCAGGAAAAAGGGTTTGGCCAAAACCACGATTCCAAAGAGGATACCGGCCCGCACAGGCTGCGACCGGAGGAGTGAACGGAGTGAAAGCGACAGCAGCAATAACAGCACCACGGTGATATTCCCCAGGTGAAGCTCCTTGACAAAATGGATCAGCACACAAATAAATGCCAGTATGAAAAGCAGGTTTTCCTGCCGGATCCACCGGGCAAAATAGTGATCCCGGAGGATATCCCTGATCACAAAGGGAACGTAGATCATCACTGCCGCCAATGAAAAAAAATGAAGGATGCTTGCAATGGAATAGGGTAACAGACAATGGGGGATGAAGAAAATGAGGGTAGCGGGTGAGTACTTGTAAAAACCCGAACTCAGTCCGAAAGCTTCGCCATACACGGTAGTACCATTCCACAACGCCCCGGCCGCGGAATAATATACCTTGAAATCGTTGAGCCAGAAACGATGGTTGATGTTTTCGAAAATAAAATCGGTCAGCAACGCCAACCCGGCAATCACCAGGAATTTCCAGAGATACTTGTCACTCTTTGTATCCGACATATCCATGATTTTACCGAAAGGATGTTCGTCGAAATTAAAAGTCAAAAACCAGGAACATCCCCATCGGGATCAATAATCAATAAGCTCATTCACCACCTGCAATCACCGGTTCCATACCGGCAACCTTCCCGGCGTTACCGGCGCTGGCGGATTCTCTTCATCGCTCGGATTTCCTGAATGATATATCAGCATTCCGGCGATCAGGAAGGGTAATATTAGTCTCATTTTTATGTTTTGATTGATTGTATGTTTTCGGGTGATGGCGTTATGATTCCTTTTTCGGTGATAATTCCGGTGATAAACCGTGCAGGGGTTACGTCAAAAGCCGGATTAAGAGCGGTTGATCCCGGTGAACACACCCGGATGGTCTCTTTCCTTCCGTCATCCGTCAAACCCTCCTGAAAGAGGATTTCCGATTCATCCCGGAACTCAATCGGGATTTGTGAACCGTCGGCACACGACAGATCAAAAGTTGAGGTAGGCGCTGCCACATAAAAGGGGATCCCGTAGGCCCTGGCGGCAATGGCTTTTTCGAGGGTGCCTATTTTGTTGGCGACATCGCCGTTGGCCGCGACCCGGTCAGCGCCGACGATCATCAGATCCACCTTCCCGAGCGACATGAAGTAGGCTCCCGCGTTATCGGGTATGATGGCATGCGGGATTCCTTCGTGGAAAAGCTCCCAGGCCGTAAGCCGGGCTCCCTGTCCCCTCGGACGGGTCTCATCAACATATACAAAGAGGTTCTTGCCTTGCTGATGTGCCTGATAGATGGGCGATAAGGCTGTTCCGTAATCGACAAAGGCCAGCCATCCCGCATTGCAGTGCGTTTCAATATTCATTCCGTCGCGGAGAAGCTGAGTTCCGTATTCGCCGATAAGCCGGGAATCACGGGCATCGGTATCAGCAATTTCGCTTGCTGCACGAATGGCCTCCTCCCTTGATACCAGTGCCGCCTGAAAGACCAGATCGACGGCATGGAAGAGATTTCGCGCCGTCGGGCGGGTCGATTCAATGGTGGCCTTTGCCCGCGATAAAAAATCGTGGTATTTCGTTTCCGGAGCCACTGAAGCAGCCTGGGCCATGGCAAAACCTGCCAGTGCCCCGATCGCCCCGGCGCCCCTGACGTTCATGTCGCGAATAACCCGGCAACTTTCCTCAAAGGTGACCGATTGCCCGATTCTGAAAGAAAAAGGGAGCAGATTTTGTTCAATGTAATGGACAGAAGTGCCCTCCATCCATACTGTCCTGTAATGTTGGCCGTTGACTATCACCCGGTATCAGTGCACAATTAAAATCGTATCCTTTTTTGTCGATGGAGGAAAGGCGATCCGGAAACTTCCGAACAAAGTCTGACCTTGTATGTTGGCAAAACAATTTCCGAAGTATTTAAGGGGATATAGTCGTGAGAATTTTACCTTTCCCACACCATCCGTCACAGCCCTGCGTACAAGCAGCCCCTTGTTCAGACTGTCCTGGTTGAGCGCCAGGTTTACATACGAACTGGTCAGGTATATTCCCTCCTGCGTCTGAACAGTCACGACAAGGGTACAGGAATCCGCACCGTAATCCTCCCAGGCAGGAACCGGGGGCTGTTCTTCCTCTATTTTATTACAGGAAAACAGGATTAGCAGCAGAATTGAATAAAAGAAAAAATAACCGGGTACTCCCTTCATCGGGTACTTTTATAATATTTTAAATCCCAGACTAACGACCCAGACATTGTTTTTCGAATCAAATGAATAGTTCTCGATCTCTTTGATCAGTTGATTGAGGCCGACCTGGTAACGCAGGTCCAGGGTAAATTTCCAGACATCAACCCCGGCGCCGGCCTGGATCGACCAGTTTACCGAACTTAAATCACCGCTGGTAATGGGACCGGTATCGGTTCCTCCCTCCGAAATGGTTTTGTTAACCACGAATGAGGCGGCAGGACCGGCAAGTATTCTTATATTGACAAAATCACCCTTGAGGAGTTGAAATCCAACCAGAACGGGGACATCAATTGACCCGATCTTGATATTTTGTTTCCAGGTTTCGTAATTACTGGTAAATACACCCCCCTGCGTGGTGTAATACAATTCAGGCTGCACATAAAGGCGTTTACCGATCCGGGCAAAGGCGCCGATCTGGAAACCCGATTTAAAATTGGATTTGATGGTGTCCATGTTGGTCGAAAGCTTGGATGCATTGTATCCAACCTTGATACCAATCGTGAATTGCCCGAACATCAGCTCGGCAGAAAGGAGCAGGATGATAAAGAGAAAGAATTTTTTCATGGTGAATTGTTATTTTTAAGCAAACAAAAATAAACAATTATTGATGAAAGTCAAACCGGTAATGTTGCCGTCGGTGAATGTTGACTCAGGCGATCTTTTCAAATCCGGTGAAAGGTACCAGGGCAGCTGGGATCCGGATCCCCTCCGGTGTCTGGTTGTTCTCGAGAAGCGCTGCCACGATCCGGGGTAGCGCCAATGCACTGCCGTTCAGGGTGTGGGCCGGCCTGATTTTACCCGATTCATCTTTGAATCTCAGCTTCAGCCGGTTTGCCTGAAACGATTCAAAATTCGAGATGGAACTGACCTCCAGCCATCGCGATTGCCCCGCCGACCAAACTTCCATATCATAAGTAAAAGAAGAGGTGAAACTCATATCCCCGCCACATAATTTCAGGATCCTGAAGGGTAATTCGAGCTTCCGGAGTAGTCCGGTAACATAATCACGCATCTCTTCCAATACGTCGTAAGAGTGATCCGGATGGGCAATTTGTACGATTTCGACCTTGTCGAACTGATGCAGGCGGTTTAATCCTCTTACATCTTTCCCATAGGATCCCGCTTCCCTCCTGAAACAGGCTGAATAGGCCACGTTTTTCAGTGGAAAGTCTCGTTCGCGCAGGATGGAATCGCGGTAAATATTGGTCACCGGCACCTCGGCCGTGGGGATCAGGTAAAGATCATCGATCCCGGTATGATACATCTGACCGTCTTTGTCGGGAAGCTGGCCGGTGGCATACGCCGAGTCGGCATTGACCAGGTAGGGGGGCTGCACTTCAAGGTAACCGGCCCTGACGGCTTCATCCAAAAAAAAGTTGATCAGCGCGCGTTGCAGCCGCGCCCCTTTCCCCTTGTAAAGCGGGAATCCGGAACCGGTGATCTTGTTGCCCAAACTAAAATCGATAAGGTCATATTTCGCGGTCAGGTCCCAATGGGGAAGCAAACCAACCGGACCATCTTCCACACGACCTTCCTGCATTACCACGATGTTGTCCTCAGAACTTTTCCCGCCGGGAATGGAAGGATGGGGCAGATTGGGCACCCGGACCAACAAAGAATCCAGTTCCTGCTTGATGTGTTGCAGCGTTGCGTCAAGCTCCTTTGCCTGATCACGTATGTCACCTGACTGTGCCTTTAACTGATTGGCCTCCTCGGTTTTACCCGATTTAAAAAGGATGCCGATCTCCTTCGCGATTGCATTGCCCCGTGCCTGAAGATCGTCAAGCTGCTTCTGCGTTTCACGGCGGTGATCATCCAGTGTAACAACCTGTCCGATGATCTCGGTGCCGGCGAAATTCTTGATTGTAAGACGGTTTATGACCTCCTGGGCGTTTTCACGGATAAAGTTCAATGAGAGCATAAGTCTGAATTTTCGGGTTGGCTCAATTTAAATAATTAACACATGTTATTTCTTTATTCATTTTGAAGGAGGGAACCAGGCAGCGGGGATTAAAAAAAAATCGGCATGGATTTTCCATACCGATTTATCCTTTTTTTCATATCGCGATGAAAAATCGCAAAATACCTGCTTATTGGGCTGCTTCTTCGAGCGGTGCGACGGAAACAAATGAACGTTCCTTTTTACCTTTCTTGAATTCAACAATGCCATCAACCAGCGCGTACAGGGTATGATCTTTACCCATCCCTACATTCAGTCCGGGATTGTGAACAGTTCCCCGTTGCCTGATGATGATACTGCCTGATTTGGCCAACTGGCCGCCAAAAATTTTCACACCCAGACGTTTGCTGTGTGATTCACGGCCATTGCTCGAACTTCCTGCCCCTTTTTTGTGTGCCATAACAATCTGAAATATTGTGTTTAATCTATCTTTTTTCCTTTTGTTTCCGGTATAGCCATCCGGAATCGAATGGTGTTAACCTTCAATCTTTTCAGGAGTTGCCGGTTCAGCGGGTTCCTCTGTCCGGGCTTTTTTGGTCCGGCCCGATCCCTTCACGCCGATGTTCTCGATACGTATCTTGCTGAAATCCTGACGGTGTCCGGTCTCCTTCTGAAATCCCTTGCGGCGCTTCTTTTTAAAAACGACCACCTTGTCGCCCCGAACATGCTCCAGGATCTCGCCACTGATCTTGCTTCCTTCAACCATTGGCTTACCAACCGTTACCTTCCCGTCCTGATCAAGCAAAAGTACCTGGTCGAATTCCACCTTCGTACCCGGTTCACCTTCAAGCCGATGAACAAAAATCTCGTCGTTATTTTCAACCTTAAACTGCTGACCAGCTATTTCAACAATCGCGTACATGTGATAATTTATTGATGTTCGTAAATTTGGGAGTGCAAAGTTATAATTTTTTTATTAAATCCAAGACCATACCCGAAAAAAAATATACTTTTTCAGTAAATTTGTAACATAATCAGGATTTTAAACGTTCAAACATCGGATGAGTTTAAAAATCAACCTGCCGGTAATTACAGGATCCGGATTCAGGACAGGGTTGCCATGGGCGCTCCTGTTGTGTTTCCTGACCCTGTTTTCATTTGACCTGCAGGCCGCGGAGCTGATGGGTGTGGTCACCCGGGCTCCTTCCGGTGATCCGGTAATCGGCGCCCGAATCGAAGTCAACGGCGCCTGGACATACTCTATAACCGGCGGCATCTACACCCTCCCGGTAAACCAGGCCGGCGCCTGGCCCATCCATTGTACCAAACCGGGTTTCCAGGACTTTACTACCGGCACCATCTCTTTTCCTTCCGTCGGTACGGTCATTCAAAATATCACCCTTCAGGAAAATCTGATTCCGCCTGCAAGCCTCTCCGCCGTTTTCGATTCCTCACTCCAAAAGGTCGACCTTTCCTGGCCGGCGCCTTCGGGACCCTATGAAATATTATACGACGACGGGGTTCAGGATAACTTCACGGTATGGGCTACCCAGGGCAATATGAATGCGGTCAGATTCACGCCTCCGGCCTGGCCGCTGACACTCGACGGGGGTATGATCCATATCGGTACCCTGAACAACTATCCGGCTGGCAGCAATCCTTTTGTCGACTTCCAGGTAATGATCTGTGATGCCAATGGTACCGGGGGCGCTCCCGGCTCCGTACTTGCAGGCCCCTTCACCGTGACCCCTTCGGTACCGGGATGGAACCAGTTTTCTTTGCCCGAGCCCCTGACGATAACCTCCGGATCCTTCTTCATCGTCATGATCCAGGGAGGGAATTCACCCAACGCTGCCGGTATTGCCGTCGATGAAACCACACCGCAGTTCCGGAGCTATTCACGGTTCGTAACGGGTAGCGGCCCCTGGTTTCCTGCCGGCGGAAACTTCATGATGCGGGCCCGGTGTAACGGACCGGGCGGCCCGTATTTCATGAACGATGCCCCGGATACCTGGACCCATTTCACCGTTTTCAGATTACGCCAGGGTGAGGAACAAAATCCCGCGGCATGGACTTTTCTCACCTCGACGGGGATGCTCGCCTGCCAGGATTTATCCTGGCCTTTACTGCCCTGCGCACCCTACCGCTGGGTAATAAAAACCAATTACCCGGGAAACAATTCCTCTGCTGCACGGTTTTCGAACGTGATCGGAAAATGCTGGACCACCCCCGTCTCTTTTGTCATTGCATCGGGTTGTGTCGCGCAGGGACCTGCCAATGCATTATTAAAACTTCAGAATCTGGCCCTCCCTGATACCGTTTACACTGCCATTGCCGATAGCTCCGGCGAGTTGATCTTCCCGCGGGTCTGGAAAGGGAACTACTCCCTTTCGGTGTCAAAATTCGCTTATGACTCTATTGTCCAGTCCGTTCAGGTAATGTCGACGGTTGCCCTGAACCTTACCCTCTGGCATAAAAAGATAGCTCCCGAGAACCTCACGGTCAACGACAGTAACCTTCTGGCCCGGTGGGATGTTCCGAAATTCAGCCGAACCCTCTTTTCCGAAAACTGGAACAGCGGAACCTTTACCGCCAATAACTGGACGGTCGAAGGCGGCGCCAACTGGGCCATTTCAACGGGAACAGGCAATCCGGCCCCTTCGGCATTTTTCAACCGATCGCCCCGACAGATTGGGTACAGTCAGTCCCTGTTATCGAAAATCATTTCCGGGCAACGTTCAAAACTCCTCCAGCTCAGGTACGATATTTATCTTGACAATGCCGGGACCACCACCATGAATGCCATGGCTGTCGAGGTTTGGAACGGAATCGCATGGAACGTCCTTAAGGTGCATACCAATAAAACAGGAGATATTCCCTGGAGTAGCGAAGAGATCGATATCTCCGAATACACCGACCAAAACTTTAAAGTCAGATTCCGAGCCTATGGCGGCGACTCCTGGGATATCAACGGATGGAACCTCGACAATATCAGTGTCGTTGCCTCCGAACCTGCACAGGAATTAACCAAATGTATCCTGGGATATTATTTCTACCTGGGCAATGTCATAACCGGATACACCGATAAAAATGCCTATTTTATTCCTTCCGGACTTGTTCAATACGGTCAATCGTACCAGGCATGCGTTACCGCGCTTTACAGCAACGGGTATTCCAACCAGGTGTGTGTCCCCTTTACATCGCAATACCTCCCTCCGGTTAAAAATATCCGGGGAAACACCCTCGACGACCAGGCTTTGATCGAATGGGATCAGCCTGTCATAAGTACCGACAGTGGAATGGTGATGCCGCCCGGTCTTACCGGTTACCGGATTTACCGCGACGGTATACCGGTAAATGATATCAACCACCCTGATACCTTGCACTTCACCGATCAGAGCCTGGAGCCGGGTCATTATCAATACGGGGTCAGCGCCATGTACGACCTTACTCCGTATGGCTTTCCCGGAATGAACGCCGAAAGCATGCCCGACGGCCCTTTGCATCTGACCGTGAACTACGGAAGATTACTTCCCTTTTACGAATCATGGGATGCGGGAAGTTACTCCTTTAACGACTGGAGGTTCTCCCCGTCGCAGGGTAATTGGACCATCCAGACAGGAGAAGGATTCCCTGCCCCCTCCTCCTGTTTCAACTGGCAACCGCCGGACCTCAGCTACAGCTATGCCCTGGAAAGTCCGATCCTCAATGCCCTGGACCTTACCTGTGCCTCCATCTGGCTTGACTTTGACGTAAAGCTGAACACCCGCAATGCCACCGGTACGGAGAAGCTGATTGTGGAGGTCTTTTATAACAATGTCTGGAATCAGAAAATGGTAATTTCCAATGTTTCAACGTTTGATTGGACCAGCCACCATATTGAGATTTCAGCAGTCAAAGGCAAAGGATTCCGGATCAGATTCCGGGCTGCCGGAGAGAATTCGGTCGAACTGCTGAACTGGTTTGTCGATAATATTGCGGTCTACCCGGTTTGCTATCCGGCTTCTGATCCGGCCGGTGAAGCATTCGACAACCTGGTACGGCTTACCTGGAGCCCGCCTGTATGTTATGGTGGCTCCCTCCTGAATGAAGGATTTGAAGAACCTGCATTTCCGCCCCAGACTTGGTCCATACAAACCACCAATACCGGGGCTTCGTGGTACCATGCACCGGCATCCGCTACCCCCGGCGTCCATACCGGTGATTTTTCAGCGGGCATCGCGTGGGATTACAACCATCAGGATGAATGGATCATTGCACATAATGTATATATAAACGGGGATCTTACCTTTTGGAGTTACGCCTACCAGGGCTCCCTGCACCAGGATCACTATTTTGTCAAAATCTCGTCGGACCAAGGCGTCAGTTGGACGGTACTTCTTGATATGTCGGCATTGCCTGTATACCCGGGAGGTTTGGGCATCAATGCATGGGAAACACCTTATCAAATCGATCTCTCCACTTACCAGGGGCTGACTGTCGATCTGGCCTGGCATGCGGTCGATGGCGACGGCAACGGACTCTGGTATCCATGGGCGATCGATGATTGTTCGATAGGCGCAGATGATCAGCTTCTGGCAACAACCGGCCATTGGCCGGGAACCCATACTGAAGCCGGTGCAGACCCGACCGATGCGCTTATCGGGTACGATATCTACCGGAAAGGATACGGGAATACCGATTTTGAAAAGATTAATACCGTCCTGGTCCAGGATACGCTCTTTCTCGATCCGGATGTTCCTTACGGGGAGTACTATTATTTTATCAGGAGTCAGTTTCAGAATTGTGAAAAAACAACCGATTCCGATACCATCCAGGTCAGTGTGATCACCGGAACACCTGAGACTAAAATTCTGCCCCTGAAAATTTTCCCCAATCCCGCCCGTGAAAGGGTTACGATACAAACGGAAGGTTCCCTGGGAAAGATTCAGCTTCTGAATCTGTCGGGTATCGTGACCGGAACCTGGGACGCCCGGGGACAGAATTCATTAACAATTGATTTACAAGGAATAAGAAAAGGATTTTATGTTCTGTCGATCCTGTCGGATGATCATCGTGCGCTTAAAAAAATATGCATTCAGTGAAAATCTTTCTCCAAGGTTTAAAAAGGATGAAAAAAAAAATTGAAATTTTATCCGGAAGTTCAAAATTGTTTTTATCTTTGCCCTGAGTGATACGAATGCTTTTTTGTCTAAATAGCTGTAATTCAGCACAATAGGTATTGTGCTTATTATTATTTATATTAACGAAAAAAGACTTTATGCAGCAAGTTTCTTCCATTATATATATCAATAGGCTTATTGATACCCTATAATTTCAAATACTCAATTATTATTAACCTAAATTACAAAATTATGAGAAATGTTACCAAAACGCTGAAAATGTTGGCTACCTTTATGGTGTCAATGTTTGTCTTCGTTTCGTTCGGTTACGCGCAGATGACTACGCTGTTGACCGAAAGTTTCGAGGCTGGCACTGGAACTACCCCTCCGGCGGGTTGGGTCATTGAGCAGGTCACAGGTACCACTCCCGGTATCAGTTTCGTGACCACCTCTACGAGCCCGACTGTCAGCGCTGCTTTTGATGGGACGACGTTTGTGAGATACAACGCGTACAGCATCTCGAGCGGCTCTACACGTCTGAAGTACACCACTGCCGTGTCAACCACCAACAAAGCCTTTATCATGGTGGATTTTGCCTGGTATGAAGACCCGGGTTATTCATCCAGCCAGGATCAGGTTGAAGTGCAATGGTCAACCGACGGAACTACCTGGAATTCTGCAGGTACCTACCCCCGTTACAATGCCACTGCAGGGTGGAAAGTTAAGTATTGCATGCTGCCCAGCGGCGCCAGCAACCAGGCTACCCTCTACATCGGGTTCCTGTTCACCTCCGCATACGGCAACAACTGCTCTCTCGACTTTGCCCATGTAACGGCAGGTCCTCCTCCTCCTCCGGCCATGGTTACGATTGGAACCGGTACATCCACCTCCGGATGGCCTTATTACACCTTCTACTATGCGTCAAGAACCCAGATGCTTTATACTGCAGCAGAACTCACTGCTGCCGGAGCCTCTGCAGGACCTCTCCAGTCGATTGGTTTCAACGTTGCCAATCGGTACCCCCAGGTCATGAATAACTTTGCTGTAAAAATGGGTAACACTTCATTGACCTCCATAACCAGCTGGGTTAGTGGTCTGACTACTTACTACAACACGCCCTATGCAGTACCGGCCACAGGCTGGCAGGACATTACACTGACCACACCCTTCATGTGGGATGGTACATCAAATGTTATTGTTGAGGTGTGTTTTGCAAATTCCAGCTACACCTCCAGCTCTACGGTTCGTGGCACTTCTATGTCAGGCAAATTATATCATTACCATGCTGACCAATCAACGGGTGGATGTACCTTCACAAATTCTGCCAGTGGTACCAGCCCCCGACCAAATATCCGTTTTGGCGTTCCCCCCGTCACCCCGGGCGTTCTCATGGGCTACGTGAGGGATATCAACACCCTGGCCCCGATCTCCGGAGCCATTGTCCAGGTTGGAACCAAGAAAGATACCTCCCGTTCGAGCGGTTTCTACATTATATATAACCTGAACGCCGGTTCGGTTACCGCCAACTGTTCTGCCGCCGGATATATTACCGGCAGCACTACTGCCACCATTGTCAACGGCCAGGCTACCGTACAGGACATCCTGATGGCGCCGGGTCCCAAGGTGGGTGGTGTGGTTACCGACGGTTCAAACGGTAATCCAATTGTCGGAGCTACCATCAAGGTTGCCGGCACCGTTTATACCCTGAGTGTGGCAGGCGGTTCTTACCTTACCCCGTTGCTCTCGATATATGGCGCTCAACCCCTTGAAATCGAAAAAACCGGTTACGATCCTTTCACTACAACTGTGAACCTTGTTCCTAACCAGACTTTCACCCAGGATGCCGTTCTGTTACCGACGGCCGTACAACCCGGTCCGTTCGTGGCTACCCTCAACGGAACCCCGGGAACCGCGGTTAACCTGAACTGGCAGACCCCGTCGAACCTGTACCAACTCATTTATGACGACGGTATCCAGGATAATTTCGCCATCTGGGCAACAGCCAACAACCTGAATGCTATGAAATTCACCCCGCTGCAATGGCCGGTTAAACTGGTCGGCGGTAAGGTGAACCTGGGCACGGCTGCCAACTATCCGGCCAATGCCCTTCCGCTCGCTTCTTTCTGGATGTATGTTTGTAAGGCTGACGGAGCCGGCGGCGTACCGGGAACCGTGATCGACAGCGTTGAAGTTATCCCCGGCGGATTTGGCTGGAATGATTTCGCACTCGCAGTTCCCATCACCATTACTGCCGGTGATTTCTACCTTGTTATGAAACAGGGTGGTGTTCCCCCGCATGCAGCGGGTTTGGGCGTTGACCTTACCAATCCGCAGCTCCGCAGCTATTCGAAATTTGTAGCCGGAGGCACTCCCTGGATTCCTGCAGCAGGAAACTTCCAGATTCGTGCCATCGTACAGGGTGTTGGCGGCCCGTTGGATGCTTCGCTGGCTTCTGCCGAAAAGCATCTGATCGAAGCTTCCATGCCAGCCGGACTGAATTACGAAACCCCGGTTGCCAACCAGCAGGGTTATGAAGGTGTTGCAACGGTTGAGGCCTACGAATGGTCGAACATGTTGAACAACATCGTGACCCCGATGGCCACCAACCTGACTCCCTACACCGGACCGGTTTCTCCGAAATCGGATGTAGGTGTTGCTGACCCGAATTTCGTGGGTGGCGTTGTTGCCATGCCCGATGCTCCCGCAGCTACCCTTTACGACAACGGCCCGATGGTGAACAGCCCGGGTACCGGCGCAGGCGGTGCTGACGAAAGCATGCTCCAGGGGCCGATCAACAGCTATGGCATGAACATGGTCAACGGCACTTATCGCATGGCCGATGATTTTGCCGTAAGCGGCGGCATTTGGAATGTCAATTCACTCGAATTCTATGGCTACCAGACCGGCTCACCCACCACCTCAACCTTTACCGGAGCCTATGTACGGATATTCCAGGGTACTCCCGGCGGAACCGTTACCACCGTTTGGGGTGACAACACAACAAACCGTCTGAGCAGCACCTCCTTTACCAATATCTACCGCGTCAGCGCAACCGGAAATACACAGCGTCCGATTATGAAGATCGTTGTGAATACCGCCGGTCTGACCCTGCAACCCGGCAGCTACTGGATCGAGTTCTCGGCAACCGGCAGCCTTGCTTCCGGCCCGTGGTGCCCGCCCATTACCATCAACAATACTCCGACTACCGGAAATGCGCTGGTTTATGTTGAATCAACGGGAACCTACGAGAACTATGAAGTAGGCGCCTCCGCTCCTTACTATCAGCAGGGCGTTCCTTTCAAACTGTTCGGAACCATTACCCCGATCACGACCAATATGTCGTATCAGGTATGGCGTCTGCACCAGGGCGAGGAAGGCAACCAGTCGGTATGGAGCTCGATCTATACCGGCGCTACCAACTCGACGGTTGACAACAGCTGGCCTTCTCTGTCGAATGGTGCCTATCGCTGGGCAGTCAAAGCCATCTATTCTCCTCCGGGACAGCGTCCTTCACCGCCGACTTTCTCCAATGTACTTGGTAAAGGATGGACCGCCAATGTTGACGTTTGCGTAACCCTTACCTGTGCCGCCAATCCCAAGGCCGGAACAACGGTAAAACTCACCAATGTTGATTATCCCGATACCGCCTATACCCGCACTACCGATACCACCGGCTGTGTACATTTCACCAACGTATGGAAAGGCAACTATACCCTTACTGTAATCAGGTTCTCCTATCCGGACTATACCCAGAATGTGACCATTATGGGCGATGCTACGTTCAACGTGACCATGCTGCAGAATACCGCCCCGGTAACCAACCTCACGGTTAACAACCAATCTCTCGTTGCAAGCTGGAGTCCTCCGAAATCGAAGACCTATATCATCAACGAGCCGTTTACCAACCTTACTGCAAACCAGTGGGTAATCGATGGTGCCAACTGGTCGCTCTATACCGGTTTAGGAAACCCGGCGCCCTCTATCAGATTCAGCTGGACCCCTACGGTTAACAACTATAACCAGTATGTTACCAGTAAGACACTTGCTGGCATCCATGCTCCTTACATGAAACTGCAGTGGGATGTTAATTGCGACTACTACAGCAGCTCGGGCAATAATACCCTGGCTGTCGAAGTTTGGAACGGAACCACCTGGCAGCCATTGAAGACTTACAACAGCAACGCCAATATTCCCTGGACGACCGACGAGGCTGATATCTCTTCGCTCACCAACTCGACCTTCAAGGTTCGTTTCCACGCTGCAGGTGATAACAGCTCCACGCTCGACTACTGGTATGTTGATAATGTAAAGGTTTACGGTACCGATGTATTAAGTGGTGGTAACCCCTGCGTTTTGGGTTACAACTTCTATCTCAATGGTGTACTGAGCGCCTTTACTCCCGATACCATTTACAACATTCCGCCGAACCAGGTCGTTTACGGTGTGAACTATCACGCCTGTGTAAGGGCCGTCTATGGCAGTGGATACAGCGCCGAAGTCTGTACCGACTTCATCTGTAAATTCCTCTATCCGGCACGCAACCTGTCGGGTGAAGGCGTAGAATGTTCAGCTTATCTGACTTGGGAAAAGCCGCAAACAGCAGGCGATGGCCCGGGTCTTGACCAGAGCCGTCCGGCTGCTACCGGAACCGGTCCTGCAAGTGAAACGGGTGTTGGCTCCAATGCCGGACTCGATATGAACTACAGGGTTGTTCCCGATGCAACAGGCGCAGTATTTGAAAGCGGTCCGTTCGTAAACAGCCCGGGCACGGGTGTCGGCGGCGCTGACGAGAGTTCACTCCAGAGCGGTATGACCCTCTATGGATCGAACTGGAACCAGTCACTGGGTTACTCCATGGCCGATGACTTTGTCGTACCGGCCGGCGGATGGAGCCCGACCAAATTTACCTTCTTTGGGTATCAGACCGGCGCTTCTACCTCAGGTACCTTTACCGGAGTCTATTTCCGCCTCTACAACGGACCACCGAATGCCGGCGGTACTGTGGTATGGGGTGACCTTACCACCAACAAGTTGACCACTGAAACATGGTCAAATTGCTACCGTGTCAATAGCATCGGAGGCGATAACCAACGTCCGATCATGAAACTCGAATGCAACGTCAGCGGCATGAGCCTGAATCCGGGAACTTACTGGATTGAAGTTCAAACCACCGGTGCAGGATCATCCGGACCGTGGGCCAACCCGATCGTTATCAACGGTACTTTAACTACGGGTAATGGTCTGCAGTGGACCGGTTCAGCCTGGAATAACTGGGTTGACGGTAGTTATCAACAAGGTCTGCCATTCCGTATTGAATATCCGGGTGGCGGCGGTGGTGAACCTGCCGGACTTATCGGTTACAACATTTACCGCAATGGTAATTTAGTACACACCGTTGGTGGAAAAGATACCCTCTTCTGGTATGACTATAACCTGAATCCGGGTACCTACAACTACGATGTAATGGCCCTCTATGACCTGACCACCTATGGATTCCCGCCGCCTCCGTTAGGAGAATCATTAGGCAATACAGCCGGAATCCAGACCGTACAGATCGTCTGCGGACGTCCGTTACCGTTCTACGAGCCTTGGGATCAGGGACAGTTTGCTTACAATGACTGGTCATTCTCACCCGATCAGGGACATTGGACCATGAATACCGGTATCGGTAATCCTGCTCCGAGCGCCGACTTCACCTGGCAACCTGCAACTGCTGATTACAGCAGTGCACTGGTAAGCCCGGTTATTGACGCTTCTCCGTGGACCTGCGCCTCTATCTTCCTCGATTATGATCTGAAACTGATTGACCGCAACAGTACCGGTGATGAAAAACTGACCGTTGACATCTTCTATAACGGATCATGGCACCAGAAAGCCGAATACACCAACAATGGTTCGACTGAATGGTTACCGAAACACATCGATATCTCTGTTGTAAAGGGTAAATCGTTCCGTATCCGCTTTGTTGCCAATGGCGTGAACACTGCCGACATCCTCCACTGGTATGTTGACAACATCCACGCTTACGGCGTATGTAACAAAGCTAAATCGCTGGCCGCTACACAGTCGCAATTCACCACCAACCTTACCTGGGTTGCTCCTGAGTGTACCTCCATTGTTCCGACCCAACTTGTGAAACTGTTCCAGTGGTCAGGTACTCCCGATAATGGATACTATCAGAGCTATAACAGGGCTTATGGTGTAGTTTATGACCTCGGTCCATATGCCGACGCATCCTTGAACAAGATCGACTTCCACCATGCTTCATGGGGTACCACCGGTATCTGGCAGTATAATATCCATGTCGTTGACTGGACAACTTATGCTGAACTGGCTACCATTGGCCCGTTGACAACCACCGGTGATGACAAGTGGGAAAACAACGTTCCGTTAGGTAGTATCGGCGGTGTTGGCGGAAAACAGATCGGTATCATGCTTGAGCCGTTAAGCAACTCACCGACCGATGCCTATCCTTGCTTCTCAGCCGATAATATCGGTCCGGATGGTGTTTCTGTTTTCGGTGACTTACCAGCATACTCCTCATTCAGTACTTCAGGTATCGGCGACTTCCTCCAGAATCTGTGGATCGAAATTCCGTTAGATGATGGTATTCAGCTGTTACAGCCAAGGAAGATCAATGTCAATGCAAACGCAACCGCTTCTAAAACGAAAACCGGCGTATCCACCAATCCTGCTTCCAGCTTCCTGATGACCAACCAGTCATCATACGTCAACGCTATCGACGCAGCTGACAGCAGCATCGTGTTCGGATACAATGTATATCGTACCGCAGAAACGGGACTCCCGCCATTTGCTAAGCTGAACCCTGCTCCGCTCACGGTTACATCTTATACCGACACCTATCCTTCGACTCTGGTATATGGTATCTTCAAGTATTATGTAACCACTATTTACAAGAATTCTGCAGATAATCAGACCCTTTGCGAATCTCTTTCTGATACACTCCAGGTGATATTCCCGGCCGTTGGTATCAATGAACTGAACAACAGTCAGATCATGGTTTACCCGAACCCGGCTACCGAAGTTGTATACGTGAAGAGCGACTACAGGATCAATACCATCGAGATCATGAACTATGTTGGTCAGACCGTCAACACCCTCAGCAACGTGGATGTTAATAACGTGAAGATCAATGTAGCTACCCTGAAAGCCGGTGTGTACTTTGTAAAAGTAACCACCACCGAAGGCGTACGCTCCGTCAAGATCACGGTGACCCACTAATCCTTAACTGGAATGATAAAAAAGGCTGGCCGCAAGGCCGGCCTTTTTTTTTCCTAATTTTGCCAGATGATTTCCGTTTCCAATCTTTCAGTTCAATTTGGTGGAACGCAGCTATTCGACCATGTATCGTTCATTATAAACGATAAGGATCGCATAGGTCTTGTTGGGAAAAACGGCGCGGGAAAATCGACCCTGTTAAAAATCATCAAAGGACTCCAGCATTCAGACGAAGGAGAAGTCATTATCCCCGACGGGGCCACCGTTGGATACTTACCTCAGGAAATGGAGCCACAGAGCAGGAAAACGGTGTTGCAGGAAACCATGACTGCTTTTTCTGAGGTTATGGAACTGGAGCATAGGTTAAAAGAGTTGGAAGCGCAGATTGCCGAACGGATCGATTACGAATCCGACGGGTATCATGACCTGATCCACCACCATTCGGATGCTCTGGAACGATACCACCTTCTGGGAGGACAGGCCGTTCAGGTCAATATTGAAAAGGTTCTTACAGGTCTCGGGTTCGAACACGAAGAGTTTGACCGGGAACTCTCAACGTTCAGCAGCGGATGGCAGATGCGTGTCGAGATCGCCAAACTGCTCCTGCAGCAACACCATGTGATCCTGCTCGACGAGCCCACCAATCACCTCGATATTGAATCGATTCAATGGCTGGAGGGGTATCTCGAAACCTTTAAAGGAGCCGTGGTACTGGTCTCTCACGATCGCGCATTCCTTGACAACGTGACCAAAAGAACGATCGAGATTTCATTGGGAAGGATCTTCGATTACAAAGCCAATTACTCAGATTACGTGCTGCTTCGTGAAGAACGGATGGAAAGCCAGCTTGCAACCCACAACAACCAACAGCGACAGATCCGGCAGATCGAGCGCTTTATCGAGCGATTTCGTTCTAAAGCCACCAAGGCCAAACAGGTGCAGTCGCGCATTAAACTGCTCGGGAAAATCGATCTGGTCGAAGTTGATGCCATCGATGAATCAGGCATCCGTTTTCGTTTTCCGCCTGCCCCGCACTCCGGGAAGATCATTCTCGAAGCTAACCATCTGAACAAGGAGTACCCGCAGAAAAAGGTTCTCAACGATCTGAATTTTTCGGTAATAAAGAACGATCGGATTGCATTCGTTGGTAAGAACGGTGAGGGTAAGACCACACTGGCAAAAGTGTTTACGGGGCAGGTAGAATTTGAAGGAGAACTGAAATTCGGGCACAATGTGGTAATTGGATATTATGCCCAGGATCAGAGCGACTACCTCGATCCGGAAAAAACGGTGTTCCAGACCATCGATGATGTTGCCGTTGGTGATATTCGTCCCCGGATCAAAGCCATACTGGGAGGGTTCCTGTTCAGCGGCGATGATATCGAAAAGAAGGTCAAGGTGCTTTCGGGAGGCGAAAAATCGAGGCTTTCACTCGCCAGGTTGTTGCTTACTCCTGCCAACCTCCTGATCCTCGATGAGCCTACCAACCACCTCGATATGCGTTCGAAAGATGTATTGAAGAACGCGTTGTTGCAGTATAACGGTACCCTGATCGTGGTTTCGCACGATAGGGACTTTTTACAGGGGCTGACCAACCGGGTATTCGAATTCCGCCATGGCGCCTTCAGGGAATACATCGGCGATATTTATGATTTCCTTGAACAGCGCAGGTTACAGTCGTTAAATGAACTGGAACAGGTAAACCGGACTACCACTGGCGAATCCTTCTCTGACGCGGTATCGGTGAATAAGCAAAACTGGGAGCGCAGAAAGGAAAATGAAAAGGAGCTCCGCAAGATCCGGACTCAGATTTCGAAATGTGAAACGGAGATTGAACGGATCGAAGGCGAGATCAAAATAAAGGAAGGGATGCTGGTCACCCCTGAAAAATTTCAGAAACAGATCCAGGACGGAAGTCTTTACCGGGAATATGAAACTTTAAAAGAGGCGCTGGGTCGGGAAATGAAGCATTGGGAAGATTTGAACTCCGAATTGGAGGGTCTTCAGCATGATTGATTGCGTAAAGCCGGGATACAATCCGGATTTTCAGTACCCGACCTTGTCAAAACCAGCGTACAAGCGATGACTTACCGGTCGCGGGCAAGCATTTTATTCATGATCAGGATGAGCTCCGATGTCCTAAACGGATCGACCGACAAAGTCTTCAGGATCCCGAGGGCCCTGTTGTGATGGTATTCCACTTCGGTGGAAGTAAGATCATCGATCTTTAATTTTCGGTACAGGTTTATGACTTGTTCCACTTTTTCGGTCTGAGTCACACCGGGATCATGTAACAGGCGCCGGAATAATTCGAGATCGCTTCCACGGGCAATTTCAACCGCCTTTAAATAGAGAAAGGTTTTTTTGCTGGTAATTATATCTCCTCCGATGGTTTTACCGAAAACCGTGACATCCCCGAATGCATCCAGATAATCGTCCTGAAGTTGGAATGCCAGTCCCAGCTCGATTCCGGCTTCATAAATGATTTCAGCATCGGTTGCGGAAGCGCCGGCAATAATGGCGCCCAATTTGAGGCTGCAGGCGATGAGAACCGCGGTTTTTAACCGGATCATCAGCATATAATCGTCGATGGTAACAGCCTGCATGGTTTCAAAGTTCATATCATACTGCTGGCCTTCACACACCTTGCGGGCGGTGTCGTTAAAGAGGTCCAGAACATGGGGAAGCAGCACGGGATCGGTTTTTGCCACGTATTCGTAAGCAATCACGAACATGGTGTCGCCCGAAAGTATGGCTGTGTTGATATCCCACTGCGAATGCACGGTTGGTCTTCCCCTGCGCAGGGGAGCCTGGTCCATGATATCATCGTGAAGGAGTGTGAAATTGTGAAAAATTTCGAGCCCCATAGCGGGGAAGAGCGCCTTTTCCACGTCCCCGCCAAAAAGATCGGTTGCCATCAGGACCAGTATAGGACGGATCCTTTTTCCGCTCTGTTCCAGTGCGTAATTGATCGGAACGTAGAGTTGTTCCGGGGGAAATAGAAAAGTACTCGATTCAAAGGCGGATGTAATGCGTTGCCGGAGTGTCTGATAGGGTATCATCATAACTTTAACATCATGAAATCCTGAAGGGGTCAGCAGGGTACTGGTTTGTTTTTCGGATTAGTCGGTCAGGTTAAGCAGGTATTGACCATAACCACTTTTCAGGAGTGGCTGGGCAATTTTGTTCAGTTGTTCCCGGTCGATGAATCTCATTCTGTAAGCAATCTCCTCAATGCAGCCGATTTTCAATCCCTGCCGGTTCTGAACTACCTCAACAAACTGAGATGCCTGCAGCAGCGACTCAAAAGTACCGGTATCGAGCCAGGCGATTCCGCGGCTCAGAACGCCTACTTTCAGTTTGCCCGCTTCAAGGTACCACCGGTTCACGTCGGTGATCTCATATTCACCCCGTGCACTTGGTTTGATATTCCTGGCAACTTCGACAATGGAGTTGTCGTAAAAGTAAAGGCCCGGGACTGCAAAGTTTGATTTCGGTTGTTTCGGTTTTTCTTCGATGGAAAGTGCATTAAAATGGTCATCGAATTCCACGACGCCGTAGCGTTCCGGATCGTGAACATGGTAGGCAAAGACTACACCGCCGTCAGGGTCATTATTTTCCTGGACAATTTGGGACAATCCGTTGCCATAAAAGATGTTATCGCCAAGGATGAGGGCGGCCTTATCCCTCCCGATAAATGATTCACCGATCACAAACGCCTGAGCGAGGCCATTCGGAATGACCTGTTCTTTATAGGTGAAGCTGCACCCCAGCGATGCGCCGTCGCCGAGCAATTGTCGGAAGTGCGGCAGGTCGTGCGGTGTAGAAATTATCAGAATGTCGTTGATACCAGCCATCATCAAAACCGAAAGGGGGTAATAGATCATCGGTTTGTCATAAATCGGCATCAGTTGTTTGCTTACTGCCAGGGTGAGGGGGTGCAGCCGTGTTCCGGCCCCTCCGGCCAGAATAATTCCTTTCATATCTGCATATTTTTTGATTTCATCGGGTACATGATATATCCACCAAAAACATCCGTATTTTGCCTGAACTTGATCCCAATGGATATTTCAGGTGGATCCATTAATGAAAAGGTAAAGGTAGTAAACAATCCAATACAGCCGAAATCAAAAAGGGGACAAGTGCACGCACTCGTTCTTTCAGTATAAAATCGGAAAAGATTGTATTGATTTCGCCCGGGTTATTCCTCCGTGGGATCATCGTCGATATTGACGATAGGCGGCCGTTCAAATGCCCTCGTTGTACTCCATTTATCCAGGGTAAGGAGCATGGATGGCAAAACGAACATATTCAGCAATCCCGCCACCAGCAGGGTGAAGGAGATCAGGAATCCCAGGGCCTGGGTGCCTCCGAAGGTCGATAGTACAAATATTCCGAATCCGAAAAACAGAACGGTCGAAGAGTATATCATACTATACCCCGTTTCCTTCAGGGCCGATATCACCGATTCGGGAATGTTATGCCCCGTATGCCGGAGTTGGAGCCGGTAGCGTGACAGAAACTGGATGGAATTATCCACCGAAATTCCTAACGCGATGCTGAAAATCAAAATGGTGGAGGGTTTGATCGGGATCCCCGCAAAGCCCATCAGGGCTCCGGTCATAAGTTGCGGGATCAGATTGGGTATGAGGGATATGAGGATCATCCGCCACGAGGTGAACAGGAATGCAAGCAACAAGGCGATTACCACAACTGCAAGGGCAATGCTTTCCCAGAGATTCCGGATCAGGAAATTGGTTTCTTTCAGAAAGACGACACTGCTGCCAGTTATCGTGACCTCGAACCGGGCGGGATCAAAAACTGAATCGATTTTTGGTCTCAGGCTTTTCTGGATGCTGTCGATCTTCGGGGTTCCCACATTGGCCATCTGTACGCTGACCCGTGTCACCCGGTAGGTGGTATCCAGAAAATTGTTCAGGATTGTCCGTTTATTGGCCTTAAAGGCCGGGATATAATCGGCCATGAAGGCAAGTTCGTTGGAATTCGGAAGGGCATAGTATTCCGGGTCACCGGCATAAAATGCCTGTTTGGCTGACTTGATAACTTCCACGATGGATAAGGGTTTCGAGAGTTCAGGATAGGTGGCCAGGCTGTCCTGCAAACGATCGATTTTGTTCAGCGTGCCCAGGTTCATCACCCCTTTTTTCTTTTTGGTGTCGACCGTGATTTCAAGGGGCATGATGCCTTTGAAGTGTTTTTCGAAGAATAGCAGGTCCTTGTAAATAGGATCCCGCTTTGAAATGTCGTCAACAATGGTACCCGTGGTATGCAGCCGGAAAACCCCGATGATCCCGATCAGGATCAGGATACCCATGGCAAGATAAATCGGGTTGCGGTAATGCTGAACCCAATAAACGGCTTTATCGATCAGCGACTTCGCGAGGCTGGCCTCGATATGGCGCGTATATTTTCCTTTGGGCGGGGGCAGGAAGCTGAAAAAGATCGGCACCAGGGTAAGTGAAAGTGCGTAGATGACCATGATGCTGATGGCCGCGATCAGACCAAATTCGACCAGAAGTTTGTTGCTGGTGATGGTAAAGGCTGCAAACCCGGTTGCCGTGGCTGCATTGGTAAGCAGGTTCGCAACCCCGATCCGGTGGATCACGCGCGACAGCGCCTTGGCCTGGTTGTGGTGGTGGCTGTACTCGTAATGGTACTTGTTCAGGATAAAAATACAGTTTTCGACAGCAATGACGATCACCAGGGGTGGGATGATCGAGGTAAGCATGGTGATTCTGTAACCGAAAAGCGCCATCATCCCGAGCGCCCAAATCACGCTCATGATCATGATCACCATTGGGAAGATCACAGCCTTGGTTGATCTGAAAAAGATAAAGAGGAAAAATGCCGAAACCATCAGGGCCAGGATCACGAACATGATTAGTTCGCGTTCCAGTTTTTTGGCAATAAGCGTTCGGATATAAGGCAACCCGGAATAGTGAACCTCCGTTCCGGTTTGCGCCGAAAAACGGTCGACCGTGCTCTGGATTTCCCGTATCAGTCTTACCCGGTCTTTCGATTGGACAAGCTTCTTATCAAGGGTCAGTGCCATCAGGTAAGCCGACGTTTCCGGGTTGTAGATGAATCCCCGGTAAAACGGGAGGGAGTGGATAACCCCTCGGATCGAATCCAGCTCAGCCTGTGATGCCGGTTTATGTGGAGTGATCGGAATGAACTCAAATTTCCGAAGCGAATCGTTTTTCACGAGGTTGTACAGCCGGGTGATGGAGACAATTTCCGAGACGCCTTTAATGTTGCGGAGTGAATCGGTGAGATCATAGATCCTGTTGAAATGCCGCACCTGAAAAAATGAAGTGTCACGGATCCCGATAAACATGATGGTTCCATCCTGACCGAACTGCCTGATAAAATTCTTATAGACCCGGTTGGTCGGATCTTTATCGGGGAGTACACTGGAACTTTCGTATTGTAACCTGACCTTTGTGGCCATATAACCCATGAAGAGGGTAAGGACGAGGATCACGGAAAGAATGGGTATTCTTTTTCGCAGAATCGCATTGGTCAGAAAATTCCACACGTTTCGTAATTTTGGAGTGCAAATGTACGAAAATCATGCAAAAAGTTCCTGCCGTGAAGAATAAGATATTGTTGCTCGATCCTGTCCACCCGCTGATCCGGGTTCGATTTGAGGAATACGGTTATCAGTGCGATTATTATCCTGATCTGTCGGGGAATGATCTGCTCAAAATTGCCGGTGATTACAGCGGGATAATTGTAAGGAGCAAATTTACGGTTGACCGGAATTTTTTAGATGCAGCCACAAACCTTGAATTCATCGGCAGGGTGGGGGCAGGGATGGAGAATATCGACGTGGAGTACGCCCGTAAAAGAGGCATCCGTTGTTACAATTCGCCGGAAGGGAATCGCGACGCGGTAGGAGAACACGCGGTCGGGATGCTTCTGGCCTTATTGAATCACATGACACGGGCCGACCGGCAGGTTCGCCAGGGAATCTGGAGCCGGGAAGAAAACCGGGGTATTGAGATCATGGGTAAAACCGTAGGAATCATCGGGTACGGAAATATGGGTAGCGCTTTTGCCCGGCGACTTAAAGGTTTTGAAGCCAACGTCATTGCCTATGACAAATATAAAAAGCGCTTTTCGGATGCTTTCGTAACTGAGGCGACCATGGAACAGATTTTTTCCGACACCGACATCCTCAGTCTTCATGTTCCGCTTACTGCCGAGACCCGATACCTGGTGGATCAGGATTATCTGAACCGTTTTAAAAAGCCGGTATGGCTGGTAAACACTTCGCGCGGACAGGTTGTCAAAACCGCTGACCTCGTGAAAAATCTGAAATCGGGAAAGGTACCTGGCGCCGCCCTTGACGTGCTGGAATTTGAAGATGCATCCTTCGGTTTTCTGAACAGTAAGGATCCCGATTTTGCTTATCTTGCCGCCTCCGATCGCGTGATCCTGACACCCCACATTGCAGGCTGGACCCGGGAGTCGAATGAAAAACTGGCAAGGATTCTGGTTGAAAAAATTCAGAAAGGCGAACGATTGAAAAAATTATCCGGCGACTGATACGAGGTGCAACGGCAGTCATCATTTACAAATCGGTTCCGGTTCAGTACAAATTCAGATACGGGAACCCTTCCTTACATTTCACCAATTCAACATATTTTTTTAGCTTTGCCGGCAATCTATCTATTTTTCTATGAGACTGGAAAACAAGCTTTTCAAAGGGAAAACCCTCGCGATTTTATCTGGCGGGGGCGATACGCCTGCCATCAATTCAGGCATTGAAGCAATCCGGAACCGGGCATCATTGCTGGGTTTTAAAGTTTACGGTATCCTTCAGGGGTGGAAAGGCCTGCTGGGTGATGGCAATGTGGTGGATTTAACGAACCAGCCCTACGACGGCTATTATGGCGGTACCGCATTACGGTCAAGCCGCACCAACCCGTTCCCGTCGAAAAAGAATCCGGAAAGCCGTGTTCCGCAGGTTCTCCGGAATTTTGAACGGTACAAGATAGATGTGCTCGTTACCATTGGCGGCGATGATACCAACGGCGCCGCAAAAAGGCTTTTCGAGACGGAAGGCATTCCGGTAATCGGGTTCCCCAAGACCATTGACAACGATCTCCGTACCCGTACCATCCATCACTATCAGGGAAAAAACATTGAAGCGGTTCTCTGTCCCGGATTTCCCTCGGCTGCCCGTTCGATCATGGAATTCACAGCCTCGCTCAAGACTACTGCCGAGTCGCATTCACGCATCATTGTCATGGAAGTCATGGGGCGGGATGCAGGCTGGCTTACGGGAACAGCCATCTTCGGGGGAGCAACCCTCGGACTGGTTCCCGAGTACCCAATTACCCGCGAGCGAAAGGAGGTTTTCTTTGAAACGGTGAAAGAGACCTACATGAACTCCCGCAAAAAATGTCTCGTTATCCCGGTTTCGGAAGGGATCCGCTGGTACGATGAGAAGACCGGCAAGGTGGATGTGGTTTATGCCAGTTCCGAATTGGATGAGTACGGCCATCCCCGCTTTGGCGGGGTGAGCGGCATCATCGCTTCTGAAATATCGGCCCGGTTGGGAATCGATTCACGCGCCCAGATTTCAGGCTATTATCCCCGTTCAGGTCACTGCAGGCATTACGACCGTAGGCTGACCACCACGTTAGCCGATAAAGTGGTCGATCTGCTCCTGCGGGAAGAGTACGGACAAATGCCGGTCATGAAAAAGATTGTTCCTTACGTGGAACTTGAGGAGTTCAATACCACATCGATCGACATGGGAGCCGTAGGAAACAAACCGCTTTCCGATGATTATTACGACATCAGCAGGTTCTCATTTACAGATGCCTACCGGGATTTTCTGACAAATATCCTGGAAAAGCCCGAATTCAGTGAGTTCAGGTACGATTTCCCGGTTGTACTTCCGGAATAAAAGGAATTCACTTCATTACCACCTGTAAGGTGTTCCTGCTCTTCTGTTCCAGCAGAACCTTCCGTCCGGAGGTGATTTCCCGAATGGTCTCCGCATCATAATGACGTATGGTGCACAGGTCGACTCCTTCATTGTAACGCGTCGTGTAATGGTCACGCAATCGCTCCAGTAATGGCGGCAGTTTCCATGGATCCTGATCCACACAAAAAGAAAAACTGATCGCTGAATTCTGCATCACATTGACGCGTACCCTGCATTCGGTAAGCAGCCGGAAAATTTCACTCAGGTTCTCCTCCGCGATAAAAGAAAAATCATGCGGAGATAAAGAGATCAGTACCTGATTTAACTTCCGGATGATGATGGGGGTGCGGATGTTCCACGTACTGAGATCTTCGATGGTGGTACCCTCCGATTGCGGATTTACAAATGATTTTACTTTCAGCGTGATGCCGGCATTTTCCAGTGGCTTGATGGTTTTCGGGTGGATGACACTGGCCCCGTAATAGGCCAGCTCGATGGCTTCACGGTAAGATAAAGAAGGGAGCGTCACGGCATCCTTCTTCCATTTGGGATCGGCATTCATAACCCCCGGAACATCTTTCCAGATGGTCACTTCCCTGCTTTTGAGCGCATAAGCAAAGACAGCGGCGGTGAAGTCGGAACCCTCCCTGCCAAGCGTTGTCGTGTTACCGGCCCGATCACTCCCCAGGAATCCCTGCGTCAGTGCAACACAACCTGTTCCTTCCTTTCCCTGAAAATAACCCTGAATCGTTTTTACAATGGCCCTTTCCGATGCATTCCAGTCAACCTTCGCATCCTGGTATGTCGAATCGGTGCGGATCAGCCCCCTCACATCAAACAATGTTGATGGAATGCCTGCATCCATTAGGTAATGATGAACGATGGCCGTTGATATAAGTTCACCGTATCCAACAATCTGATCGTATTCGAAGCTATAACCCGGAGAAGATTTCAGGTACAGGTGGCCCCTTCGGATGTATCCCCGGAGCTGATCAAATAAAGAGGTAACTGCTCCGTAGACCGGATGAACCGGGCCCGGAAACAGCTCAGCCATGATCTGAAAATGATAATCCCTGACCTTTTCGTAGGATTCGACCAATGCAACCGGGTCTTTTTCCATGAAATGCTGCAGCACCTGTTCCAGCGCGTTGGTAGTTTTCCCCATGGCTGACAGGATCACAACCATGGGCTGACCGTCGTACAATTTCAGGATTCTTCCTACATTTCTGACTCCTTCGGCATGGTTGACGGAAGCGCCTCCGAATTTAAAAATCTTGATCTCCATGCCGCAAAAATAGTTAAAAACGGCGGGGTGTCCGGTTGAAATACCTATTTTTGTGCAAACCGATAACCAACTGCTTATGAAATTTAAAACGCTGACCGAATTTATCATCGAAAAGCAGGCCGATTATCCCCAGGCATCGGGTGAACTTTCCAGATTGCTGAACGATATTGGAATTGCAGCGAAATTTGTCAACCGGGAAGTCAACCGGGCCGGCCTTGGTGAGGTGATGGGTTATGCCGGTGAAGTCAATGTACAGGGTGAGGACCAGAAAAAACTTGACGTGTATGCAAATGATCAGTTCATTGCAGCCCTCAAGTCGGGTGGTCAATGCTGTGCCATCGGATCCGAAGAGAATGAGGAGATCATCCTGCTTGACAGCGAAATATCGAAGCATGGGAAGTACGTAGTTGCTATTGATCCATTGGACGGATCTTCCAACATCGAATCCAACGTTTCAATCGGGACTCTTTTCTCGATTTACCGACGACGCACCGTCAGGGGCCTTGCACAACTGGAGGATTTTCTCCAGCCTGGGCGAAACCTGGTTGCGGCGGGTTACGTTGTTTATGGGTCTTCGACCATGCTTGTGTACACGACCGGAAACGGTGTCAATGGTTTTACCCTCGACCCGTCAGTCGGCCTGTTTATCCTGAGCCATCCCGACATGAGATATCCCGAAACAGGCACTATCTATTCTATAAATGAAGCCAACTACCGCTCTTTTCCCGAAGGGGTTAAAAAGTATATCCATTATTGCCAGGAGGAGGACCCGGCTACCAAACGGCCTTATTCAACCCGCTATATTGGTTCAATGGTCGCCGATATTCACCGGAATCTCATCCGTGGAGGGATCTTTCTCTATCCTGCCACGTCAAAAAACAGGCAGGGAAAACTTCGCTTATTGTATGAATGCAATCCGGTTGCGTTTTTAGCAGAGCAAGCCGGCGGCAAAGCATCCGACGGGTTCCGCCGGATCCTCGATATTCAGCCTGTCAGGCTTCATGAACGTTCGCCCCTGTTTGCCGGTCCGTCGCCGATGGTTGAAATGGCTGAAGAGTTCATGCGACGCTATTCTTCAGATTTTAAAACTGATTAGACTTTTTTGGAACATCCTGCCATATTCCCGGGATACGGGAACCATCCGGCCATCCGGGAGATCAGGGAACTGATTTCCCGGGGGCGTTGCGAACCGGAATCCGAAGCGGATGAGACCGGATTCAAGAATATCCGGTTACATCTGGGCGGACTGGTCGGTTCGTCACGATCGTTGACTGTGGCGTCGGTCTTTGCAGAAGTTGCCGCCCCGCACCTGGTCCTCCTTTCAAACAAGGAAGAATCGGCCTATTTCTATAACGACCTCCGGCAGATAGCCGGCGACCGGGTCTTTTACTTTCCCTCCTCCTTCAAACGCGGTCTCCAATCGGGCATCAAGGATAACCAGGGATTGCTTTCCCGTACCGAAGTGCTCAGCCTCCTGAACAGCCGGGTCAGGAAGTTCCTGATCGTGAGTTACCCGGAAGCCATCTCAGAGAAGGTGGTCAATAAAAAATACCTGGAGAAAAATACCCTCAAATTGTCGGTAGGGGAGCAGGTGAATATGGATTTTATTCTCGACCTCTTGGTGGAATACGAATTTGAACGGGCCGATTTTGTATTTGAACCGGGTCAGTTTGCACTGCGCGGTGGCTTGATCGACGTATTTTCCTTTAGTGGCGACCATCCTTATCGCATTGAATTCAGTGGCGATCAGGTTTCGACCATCCGCTCTTTTGACCCGTCCACGCAGCTTTCAATCGAAAAATTCAACGAGATCAGCATCATTCCTGATATCCGGGTGAACAGTTCCAGGAAAATCCGCTATGAATCGCTGCTTTCATTCCTGCCGCCCAAATCGCTGGTCTGGTTAGATGATACAGGTTTCATCGCCGATCAGATGAACAAACAGCCGGCGTCGGACCTGCTATTGACGGGCGATGACCTGTTGAAGAACCTGCTTCGCTTCTCCACGATTGAGTTTGGCCAGAAGTCTTTTTTTAAAACCGGACAGCCGGTTCATTTTAATACCACGCCGCAGCCCACCTTGCATAAAAACTTTGACCTGCTGATCGAAAATCTTGAACAGAACCTTCGAAACGGATACAGAAACTACCTGCTTACCGACAACCCAAAGCAGGCTGAGCGACTCCGGACGATTTTCGAGGATATTCGTTCAAAAACCCCACGCCTCAGGCGGGAAGGAGTGGATACAGAAGCGGAACAGCACCCCGGTGACAGGACCATGGAATCAGTGGCCGGTTCCGATCAGCCCTTCGCGAGCCTTCCGTTTTCGTTACATGAAGGTTTTATCGACAAGGATCTGAAAATTGCCTTTTACACCGATCACCAGATCTTTGAAAGGTACCACAAATTTCATCTCCGCGATGGTTATGCAGCCAAAGAAGCCCTGTCGCTGAAAGAGTTGTACGATCTGAAACCGGGGGATTTCGTCACCCATATCGATCATGGTATCGGCCGGTTCGACGGACTGGAGAAGATCGTCAATAACGGCAAGGAGCAGGAGGCGATCAGGCTGATTTATAAAAACGATGACCTCCTTTATGTCAGCATTCATTCGCTGCACCGGATTTCGAAGTATATCGGGAAAGAAGGCACACCGCCGGTGCTGAACCGCCTGGGTTCCGATGCCTGGAATAAACTGAAGCATAAAACAAAGAGCCGGGTAAAGGATATCGCGGCCGAATTGATCCGGCTGTATGCCGAGCGCAGGGCATCACAGGGAGCCACATGCGCTCCCGACACCTATCTGCAGACGGAGCTCGAAGCCTCTTTCATTTACGAGGACACTCCCGATCAGATCAAAACCACCACAGATGTGAAGCGTGATTTGGAAGCAACCTTCCCGATGGACCGCCTTATATGCGGGGATGTGGGTTTCGGGAAAACTGAAATAGCCGTCCGGGCCGCGTTTAAAATGATCGCTGAAAGCAAGCAGGTGGTAGTACTGGTACCAACCACGATTCTTGCCTTACAGCACTACAAAACTTTTTCGGAACGGCTGAAGGATTTCCCATGCAGGGTTGATTATCTGAACCGTTTCAGGTCGACCCGCGATCAGCACAAAATCCTTGACGATCTGGCGGCGGGAAAGATCGACATTTTGATCGGAACCCATCGTATATTAAGCAAAGACGTGGTTTTCAAAGATCTCGGACTGTTTATCATTGATGAAGAACAAAAGTTCGGAGTCGGGGCAAAAGAGAAGATCAAGCGCCTGAAGATCAATGTGGATACCCTGACCCTGACGGCTACGCCCATTCCCCGTACCCTGCAGTTCTCCCTGATGGGAGCGCGGGATCTGTCGGTGATCAACACCCCGCCGCCCAACCGCTATCCCGTTCAGACTGAGATCCATCCGTTCGGAGAGGAGGTCATCAAGGATGCCATCACCTTTGAGGTTTCCAGGGGGGGGCAGGTTTTCTTTGTCACTACCCGGGTATTGAACATCCTCGACATTGCCACCATGGTCCAGCGGATGGTGCCGGGAGTGAAAATCGCGGTGGCTCACGGGCAGATGGAGGGCCATAAGCTGGAGCGGGTGATGACCGATTTCATTGAAGGCGAATATGATGTTTTGATTGCGACAACCATTGTCGAATCGGGGCTCGACATTTCCAACGTCAACACCATCATCATCAACGATGCCCATCATTACGGGCTCAGCGACCTGCACCAGCTCCGGGGAAGGGTAGGGCGGTCGAACAAGAAGGCATTTTGCTACCTGTTGGCTCCGCCCATGTCGACATTGACCGACGAAGCCCGGAAACGCCTCCGGGCCATTGAAGAATTTTCGGAACTGGGAAGTGGATTCAACATCGCCATGCGCGACCTCGATATCCGCGGAGCAGGGAATATCCTGGGAGCTGAGCAAAGTGGTTTTATCTCCGAAATCGGGTATGAGATGTACCAGAAAATTCTGGATGAAGCTTTACTGGAGTTGAAGGAAACCGAATTTAAAGATCTCTTCGTTTCGGAAGAACCCCGTTCATACGTGAGGGATTGTGTCATCGAGACGGATCTTGAAATCCTGATTCCCGACCATTATGTAACCCATATCACCGAAAGGCTGAATCTTTATAAAGAGCTTGATTCGATCGAGACCGAAGAAAACCTGATGGGCTTTACCGACCGCCTGATCGACCGGTTCGGTCCGGTTCCGAAACAGACCCAGTCGCTCATCCATGCCATCCGGCTGCGGTGGGCGGCCCGGAGTGTGGGTTTTGAAAAAATAGTGCTGAGAAACGGGAAACTGACGGCCTATTTCATCAGCAATCCCGAATCATCCTATTTCCAGTCGGCACAATTCTCCGCAATTCTGGAATATCTCAAGTTCCATCCGCGGGCCTTCCAGATGAAAGAGGAAAAAAACCGCCTCTTCATCATCTTCAGAGATGTTGCCGGCATCAGCCAGGCCTTGGAGAAACTGGAGCGTTTGCGCCTTCAAAAAGTTACTAACAGTTGAAAATTTGCGCCCCGGGATCGCCTTACTTTTGTTATTTTTGCAGGTTCAGAAGTACCAACCCATAAAATTCACAATATGAAAAAACTGCTACTCTTTTTTGTGCTTTTATTGCCCGCGGGCTATCTCTATTCCCAGAACTGTTCCGACATCTTTATTTCGGAATATGTTGAGGGATGGTACAACAACAAGGCTTTGGAACTTTATAATCCAACCAACGCGTCAATCATACTTGATAACACCTACCGGCTGATCCGCTGGGATAACGGAAAAACAACCTCTGATCAGGATCCTTTATATGTATTGGGACTGACCGATACTATTCAGCCTTTTTCGGTGATGGTGATCGTTCAGGACACAACCAAACCCGGTCAGGATACGATGGTTTGGCCGGAATTGAGAAAGAAAGCGACCTGGCTGGCGCCCTATGATTATAACGGAACCACCCCGGGTGGAAATTGTGTGTTCTGGAATGGTGATGATGCCATTTCCCTTCAGAAACTGGTTAACGGAACCTGGACTGACATCGATATTTTCGGTGAAATCGGAGTCCGGCCGCTTGATTGGCAGGGGGGGACTACCGGCGCCTGGACAGACACGAAGCCATATTGGCGCGGGACTGGCGCATATTTAACTAAGGATCAAACCCTTATACGTCGACATAGCATCAAGATCGGGATCGACCGGATCAGAATGTCGCATTACGGTGATTCGACCACTGGCATCTACCCGAACAGTTTTTATGCTTTTGCAGAATACGATTCAATGCCTGCAAATTATTTCGACAGCCTGGGAACGCATTGGTGCGATTGTAAAACTTCGCAATCGATCGTTGAGAATAAAATCAACAACTACCTGAATATACTTCCCAACCCGGTTACCAACGATCATTTTACTGTTGTTTCCGGCGCTCCGTTAATTTCGCTTGAGGTTGTTTCAGTTGTTGGTCAGCAGGTATATTTCAACACTGTTTCGAGACAAAAAGAGGTAAAAGTACAACTCGAGAATATGCCTTCGGGTATCTATTTTGTCAGGGCCATCACGATCGACCAACAAAAAATCATTAAAAAGATCATACTCCAATAATTCTTAATCGTAAAAGCGCATAGTTTCATAGGGGCGGCTGACAACGGCATGCCCCTATGTTGTGTCAAAATATCAACCAATCTTCCGATTATGACCAAGAGAATTACAATCTTCATCCTGATCTTTTGCATTCCGGTGATCCTTTTTGCACAAAAATCATTAATCAAAGGGGTCGTGACAGATGCCGGATCCGGAGAAACCCTGATCGGGGCTACTATCCTGTACGGTGAAAACAAAGGTGTTGTAACCGACATGGATGGTCGGTACTACCTGAGAGTCGATCCGGGAACCTATCATCTTAAAGTCTCTTACGTAGGGTACATTCCTCAGGAAATTGATATTACGGTCGTAAAAGGTGAGATCATTCAGAATTTTTCACTGAAAACGCCCACGCTTACTGAGGTTGAAGTGGTTGGCGATATCGCCAAAACCCGGGAAACCCCCGTAGCATTTTCTACTGTCAAACCGATTCAGTTACAAGAAGAACTTGCCAGCAGGGATATTCCGATGATCCTGAACAAGACACCCGGCGTCTATGCCACCCAGTCGGGAGGAGGCGACGGGGATGCCCGTATCAATATCCGTGGCTTTAACCAGCGGAATCTTGCCGTTATGCTCGACGGAATCCCGGTGAATGATATGGAAAACGGATGGGTCTACTGGTCGAACTGGTTTGGACTGGATGCAGTCACCCGAAATATCCAGGTTCAACGCGGACTGGGCGCTTCAAAACTGGCGCTGCCGTCGGTGGGCGGAACCATGAACATTATCACCAAAGGCATCGACGCGAAATTCGGCGCCATGGTCAAGCAGGAAGTCGGCAGCGATGGCTATCTTCGCACTTCATTGGGAGTGACCACAGGCCAGCTGAAACATGGATGGGGAATCACGGTTGCAGGATCGTACAAGCAGGGGAACGGCTGGGTTGATAACACCTGGACCAAAGGTTGGTTCGGATACATCAGGATTGATAAAAAATTAGGCAGACATACGCTGACTTTTTCGGCCATGGGCGCCCCTCAACAACATGCCCAAAGATCTTACATGAAGTCAATTATGACCTTTGATAAGGGTTATGCTGCAGATTTAGGCATTGATACCTCCAGAGCCAATCCCAACTATGCGAGAACCTATGGAGTTAAATACAATCCCAACTGGGGATACCTGAACCGCTGGACCCGCGGGGAAAATGGCGAAAGAATATACAAGGATAATCCTGAAGATCTTTCACAGTCGCTGAATTACTATTTCAAACCCCAGCTGAGCCTCCGGGATTTCTGGCGCGTCAACGATAAACTTTACATTTCGACCATTTTGTACACATCTATCGGCAGCGGTGGCGGAACCTCCTTTTTCACTGGTGATAAATTCGGAACTCCGGGCGGATCGACTCCCTCGCTCGATACCTTGAACGGCTTGATCACCTGGCAAAAATACTATGATGCCAATATGACCGACAATCTTACTCCGGGCCGATCCAGCAGCATCGTCCGCAACAGTGTGAACAACCACTACTGGTATGGATTGCTGTCAACCTTCACCTGGGAACTTAATTCAGAATGGACCTTTTCAGGTGGGATTGATCTCCGTACTTATCGGGGACAACATTACGGGGAGATACGTGACATGTTGGGAGGCAACTATTTTCTGAATAATTCCAATCAGAACAGGTACCTGTTTACCCATCTTTCGGAAGGCGATAAAATTTATTACCATAATGATGCAAAAGTAAGGTGGGGCGGAATCTTTGCGCAAGCCGAGTGGAAAAGAGACAAATGGTCGGTTTTTCTGAATATCACATCCTCTCTGAGCGCCTATCAGCGCATCGATTATTTCCGTAAAAAGGATCTGGTAATCGATGAACAGAAATTCGTTGAAGCAGTTGGATATGGCGATATATTTTATTACAACGGAACGGAGAATCTCACATATAATCTGACGGATCCGGTAAAACCCTGGCAATCGAACGATACCGTTTTTGTGGTGAAACAAGTCGGTTCCACGCAGGATACGCTTTTTATTGTGAATCCGACGGCCTATACCATTGATTCAAAGCAGGCTCTGTATACCCGTACCGGGTGGAAACTCTTCCCGGGATATACGATTAAAGGCGGAGCCAATTACAATATCGACAACCACAACAACATTTTCCTGAACCTCGGATATCTGACCAAAGCGCCCCGGTTCAGCAATGTTTTTTTCAATAACAACAGGGAAGTAGCCAATCCGAAAAATGAACAGATCATGGCTGTGGAGCTGGGTTACAGCTATAATTCAAAGTCGATTGGTTTGAATGTAAACGGGTATCTTACCAAATGGAATAATAAACCGCTTGATTCAACCCCGACGTACACCGATCCGAAGGATAATGAATCTTATCCTTATAATGTAAATGGTATCAATGCATTCCATAAAGGGATTGAGATTGAATTCGGCTGGAAACCAATTCCCAGCCTGCAGTGGGATCAGGTTATTTCATGGGGTGACTGGCGGTGGACTTCAGGTGGGAAAGCCTATGTCTATAAACCGGATGGCTCCCTGGTCGACAGTGTAGAATTCAATGCAAAGGGAGTACACGTGGGCGATGCAGCTCAGTTTCAACTCATGGAAAGCCTCCGTTGGGAAATCATCAAGTATCTCTATGTATCGGGAAGTGTGACCTTGTTCGCAAAGAACTATTCAAATATGGATCCCGGAACACTAACTCCGCAATACATGGACGAAAACGGAAATCCTCCCGATTCCTGGCAGTTGCCGATGTATTACCTGGTTGATCTGAATGCCGGATACCGGATCGACCTGAAAAAATTCAAAATCGATATCAGAGCATCCGTGATCAATGTGCTTGACAGGATGTATATCTCTGATGCGAAAAATAATGATTCCTATTCCACGAAGACTACCGATTTTGATGCAAATTCTGCGGGTGTTTACTTTGGCACCGGAAGAACCTTTAACGCGTCGATAGCCCTCAGTTTTTAGATAAATGCAGTATAAACGCCATTTGCGCTTGTTAACAGAAAATATCCTATCCATGAAAAAATGCTTCTTTTTATTATTCGTCCTGATTCTCACCGGGAATCACCTTTATTCACAAATGACCATTGCCGAAGCGAGAGCCTTGCCCGAAGGTTCTACCGTGACCATCCGCGGCGTGGTGACCAACGGTTCCGAGCTTGGAATCATTCGCTATTTCCAGGATGCCACTGCCGGGATTGCTGCCTATGGGTCTAAAGTGACCGGCATCGAACGCGGCGACTCCGTCGTGGTGGTGGGCGTCACGAAAAATTATAATTACCTTCTCGAAATCGACCCGGTTACCTCCATAACGGCAATTGCGCCCCGCCCGTTACCGACTCCGAAAACCATTACACCCGGGCAAATGAGCGAACAGTATGAGGGACAACTCGTTACCATGGTCGACGTTACCTTTTCCAATGCCGGCGGAGTCTTTGCAGGGAATACCAACTATAATGTAAACGGAAGCGGCCAGAGCTGCCAGGTGCGGGTGAATACCAACTCCAATCTTGTCGGCCAGATCATCCCGGCCAGCCCGGTAACGCTGATCGGTCTCTGTTCCCAGTTTTCATATACCAGCGCTACAAGTGGTTACCAATTGTTACTCCGCGACCGGAACGATATTATCAGCGAAAGCGCCATTACCTTTACCACGCCGCTCAAAATAAGCAATATCACTGCCTCATGGTTCACCTTATCATGGAATACCAACATCGACGGTACAACTGAACTTTTTTACGGGCGAACTCCCTCACTCGAATCAGGCCACCTGAGTGTAATAGGAACGGGTTCGGCCCACACGATAAACCTTTCAGGACTTAACCCCTCCGATCTGATCTATGTTCAGGCTTTCTCCGTCGCCGGCCAGGATACAGGATGGTCGGGACTGAAGACTTTCATTACCCAGTCGGTGTCGTCGGGAAGTATCAAAGCCTATTTTACCCGGCCCGTTGATACTACTGTTGCTACCGGCGAAAAAGCCATCCAAATCTACCGCGCCGTCGATGATACCTGCATCGCCTATATCGACCGTGCCAAGCACTCAGTGGATGTGGCCATTTATAATTTCAACAACGAGGGATTATCGAGCATTGCCAATGCCCTGAACCGGGCCTATAACCGCGGACTTGTGGTCAGGCTGGTGACCGACGGCGGCACCAACAATTCGGCCATTCCCGATCTGGTAGCCGGGATCGGTAAAATCGGACGGCCTGTAACTGTGGGGATCATGCACGACAAATTCATGGTCATCGATGCCAATTCCACCAACCCGAACGATCCCATCGTATGGACCGGCTCCTGCAACTGGACGGATCAGAATGTCAATACCGATGCCAACAACGTTTTATTTATTCAGGATGCCAGCCTTGCAAAGGTTTACACCCTTGAATTCAACGAGATGTTCGGATCGACCACTGCCGTTCCCGATACTGCAAATGCAAAGTTCGGTCCTGCCAAAACCGATAATACCCCGCACGACCTGGTTATCGGAGGGAAAAATGTTGAGGTCTATTTCAGTCCCAGTGATGGCGTTAATCAACAAATTGTCAACCATATCGCAACCGCGAACAGCGATCTCGAAATCGGCACCATGCTCATCACCCGGAAAGTCATCAGCGATGCCATCATTGCCCGTAAGAACGCGGGAGTTAACACGAAAATGATTATCAGCAACCGTTCTACTTCCGATGCCACGGTGGTTACAGATCTGGGGAATGCACTTGGAACCAATTTCAAGGAGTATCATGAACAGGGACTGCTGCACAGTAAAGCCATGATCGTTGACCAGTCGGATCCGTTGTCAGATCCCTTCGTCTGGACGGGATCGCACAACTGGAGCGATGCCGCCAACGTGAGCAACGATGAAAATTCCATCGTCATCTATGACGCCGGATTGTGTAACCTGTTTTACCAGGAGTTTAAGGAGCGTTTCGATCTGGCCATCCCCATCAGCGATCATCCGGTGCTTGACCTGGGTCCCGACCAGACCGTCTTTGGCGGTGACACCGTAACCCTGGATGCCGGGCAGTTCTCCACCTATGTTTGGTCAACCGGCGCACTTACACAAATAATCACGGTGGATTCGGCAGGTGTCGGTTACGGCACCAAAAAAATATATTGCCGCGTCACCGATGCTTATGGCGTTCAATCCGATACCGTCAGGATTACCTTTAAACCGCACGACGGAATTATGGAACGGCCGGGTACGTTATCGGCGCTGTCGCTTTACCCGAATCCGGCCGACGGACCATTTACCATCGCCTATAACTCGAAGGGTTTGCAAACTGCGCACATTGAAATCATCGGGGTTGACGGCAGGTCAATCTGGAGCGCCAACGTAACGTCGCAACCCGGGAAAAATCTTGTCACGGTCACTCCAAAGTCGCTTGCCCCCGGTGTTTATTTCGTGCGGTTGCGGTGCGATGACAGTGTTCTGGGCGCCCGACTGGTCATAAGATAAAACACGAAGGCGCCGGTAATACAATACCTTGAGGCAATTTTCGTTAATTGAAATAGAAACATTTAAAATAATTGATTGTGTCTGATTGCCTGGTAATTATTCCAACCTTCAACGAAAAAGATAATATCGAGCGAATCATCCGTAAGGTATTTTCTTTATCCCGGAGCATGGATGTGCTGATTGTCGAGGATAATTCGCCCGACGGAACGGCGGCCATCGTGAAATCGCTGTTGGCTGAATTTCCCGACCGGCTTTTTATTGAGGAAAGAAAGGGGAAGTTAGGACTTGGCACCGCTTACATTCATGGATTCCGTTGGGCTTTGGAACGGCGCTACGATTACATTTTTGAAATGGATGCCGATTTTTCTCATAACCCCGATGACCTGCTCCGTTTGTACGATGCCGCCAGGAATCAGGGGGGCGATCTGGTAATCGGGTCCCGTTATATTACCGGGGTCAACGTGGTTAACTGGCCGATGGGAAGGGTTCTGATGTCTTATTTTGCCTCTACCTACGTCAGGTTTGTTACCCGGATGCATGTCATGGATACCACCGCCGGATTTAAATGTTATACGCGAAAAGTTCTTGAAACCATCGATCTGGATAAAGTCCGTTTCACCGGATATGCATTTCAGATCGAGATGAAATACACTGCCTGGAAGCTGGGTTTCCGTATTCTGGAAGTGCCCATCATCTTTACCGATCGCACACAGGGAGAATCGAAAATGAGCAAAGGGATATTTAAAGAAGCAGTATTGGGTGTGATCAGCCTCAGGTGGAGAAGTATCATGGGGAAGATAAAACCCCGGAATGTAAGGTCATCCTGAATATTTGCCCTAAACATTGTTATCGCATGCCGGAGGGTTATTTTATACATAACGCGCTGATTGTTAATGAAGGAAAACGTTTTCCGGGATCTGTTCTGATTCAGGATGGACGGTTTCAGGAGATCTTTGCAGGATTGCCGCCCACGGATTTCGTCCTGCCGCCCGGCGTTATATCTGTTGATGCACACAACCGCTATCTGTTTCCGGGGGTGATCGATGCCCATGTACATTTTCGGGAGCCCGGGCTGACCCATAAGGCCGACATCAATACCGAAAGCCACGCCGCTGTTGCAGGAGGAGTCACCTCTTATTTTGAGATGCCGAATACCGTTCCGAATGCCACCACCCTCGATATCCTGGATGAAAAATTCGAGATTGCCCGAAACAAGTCGCTTGCCAATTTCTCATTTTTCTTGGGCGCAACCAACGATAATATCGCGGAAATAGAAAAGGCCGACCCGGCCCGGATCTGCGGTTTAAAGGTATTTATGGGCGCCTCAACGGGGAATATGCTGGTTGATGATGTGCAGGCCCTCGAACAGATATTTTCAAGGTCGCCACTGATCATCGCCGTGCACACCGAAGAAGAATCCATCATCAGGCATAATCTGGAAAATTACCTTGGAAAGTATGGAGCGCAGATTCCGGTTTCGGCACATCCCCTGATCCGCAGCGAAGAGGCCTGCTTTACTTCATCGGGAAAGGCAGTAGAACTTGCCCGTAAATTTAATGCCCGGCTTCATCTGACGCATGTTTCAACAGCACGGGAGCTGGATTTACTCCGTAACGACAAGCCTTTGAAGGATAAGAAGATCACCGGGGAGGTTACTGTTCATCACTTGTGGTTCGACGACCGGGATTATTCCGACCTCGGCTCCCGGATCAAATGGAACCCGGCTATCAAAACCGCTCACGACCGGGAAGCGCTGTTACAGGGAGTGTTGGACGACCGGCTGGATATGATTGCCACCGATCATGCCCCGCACCTTCACCATGAGAAAGAACATCCATATACATCTTGTCCTTCGGGGGGGCCAATGATCCAGCATGCCCTGGTGGCCATGCTCGGATTTCAGCAACTGGGAAAGATTTCCGTTGAGAAGATCATTGAAAAAATGTGCCACGCACCTGCTGTACGTTACCGCATCCAAAATCGCGGATTCATACGACAGGGCTACTTTGCCGATTGTGTTTTGGTCGACCCGGATGATCCCTGGACGGTTTCGAATGATAATATTCTGTATAAATGCGGGTGGTCGCCCATGGAGGGAGTTACCTTCAAATCGCGGGTTACCCACACATGGGTAAATGGAGGACTGGTATTTAACGAAGGTAAATTCAATGAAAGCATGAAAGGTTTTCGGTTGACTTTCGATTATTGATATTCTGAATCGGAACAGGCTTAAGAATAAAGAAGGGCTGTTTTTTTGTAAAACTGCATCTAAAACTATAACAATTAACAATTTAAAATGAAACAAAGACTACTTTTTTTTGTCGCATTTACATTAGTTCTGGCCTCTTGTCGGTTCGAACATAAAGTGGTGGAGGAGACATACGCTGACGGTTCTCCCAAAAGGGTATGCATATACAAAGGGAGGGGAGAAGGTCGTGAACTGATCAAGGAGACAACCTATTATCCCAACAAACAGCCGCAAATGGAGGGTACCTATGTCAACGAGAAGCGAAACGGAAAATGGACCTATTGGTACGAAAACGGAAAAGTTTGGAGCGAAGGGATGTTTTTGAATGGCAAATCGGATGGGAAACGAGTGACCTATTTTGAGAACGGTAAAATCAGATATGAAGGATTTTATAAAGAAGACAACCGGGTTGGCAAATGGCGCTTTTTTGACGATAAAGGTCGTTTGTTGCAGGAAGTCGATTACTCAGCCCCACCGAAAGAAACCCGTTAAACCCACCGCTTGTCCACCAGTCTGCTGGTTACTCCACGACTGTGTAGACCGGCAAATGGTCGCTGAATCCGCCAAAGTATTCCTTCGATCCTGCAGTCCGGTTTGGGATCATCTGACCTGATCTATTTTTATAAAGCATCCACTCCTTTTTGAAAATATAAGCATACGGCGGATGGATGACGGGATTGTGGCGTTTACCGGTTAAAAGATTCCCCGATACGATAATCTGGTCAAAGAGGTCCCAGTCTTTGTAAAACAAGGTTCCTTCGCCCTTCGCGTAGTTCTCATAAGTCAGGTTATACAAGGAGGCCGGTTTGATCCGCTTTTCAATCTTCTGAGCTTTCAGGACTTCGGAGATGCTTTTGTTTACGGGCTCGTCATTGAAATCTCCCATCAGGATGATCCGTGCCTGAGGGTCGGCATGTTGTACCGAATCGATATATTGTTTCAAAAAGGAGGCATTCTCCACTCGTTTCGGTTCCGTCTTTTCAGCCGATCCTTCGCGCGACTTCCAATGGTTGATGAAAATATGGAATGTGTTGCGCTGCTGATCCAGAACTTTGATATAAAGCACCGAACGGGTCTGGAACGAGGCCGCCGACGGAAGAGATTTGTAACCCGCCAGACTTAATTTTTCGGGGCGGTACAGCGCTGCCACATCGATTCCCCTCGGATCGTTCCCCTCCACGAGAATGGTTTGGTATCCGCCCCGCTGAAGTTCTTGAACCCTGATCAGATCATCCAGAACTGTTTTGTTTTCAATTTCAGCAAGTCCGATAAATGCCGGCAGATCGGTGTTGTCGATGGCCGACAGCACTCGGGCGACCTGGTGAAGCTTGCGGTTGTATCTTTCCGATGTCCAGGCAACTTTGGATCCCGGTAAAAAATCCTCATCATTCCGTGTGGGATCATCGATGGTGTCGAAAATATTCTCCGTATTATAAAAAACAATTTTAAAGGATTTTGCATCTTGTTTCTGAGAGTAACCAATAAGACTGCATACGATCAGAAAGATCAGAAATAAGGGGAATGACTTCATCGGAGATTATTTAATTTATCAGATTATAAAAAGGGACACCATTGCTGATGTCCCTGTGCTTTATCCGTCAATTGACTTGTCGTCCATAATCGTAGGGCTGATCACGGATCAGTCAACCACGATGACCAGATACTTGGAATTTGCCCAGAAGGCCTTATAATCAAGGATCTGCAATGCCTGAATGACTTTTTTATCACCTGAGAATTTGTAGGAACTCGAAGGATGGTTCGAAAGGATCTTTGCTTTTTTACTCAGGATGGAGATCTCGGTCACTTTACGAACGTCAATTTTAGTAAAGAGGTCCTTGTTAAAATCGGCCAGCAGTTCACCGCTCTTGATGATTCCGCTCTTCTTGAGCTCCTTGTTGGTGCCGATAACGTAATACGCGGTGTTCAATGCTTCATCCTGGGCAGCAATGGTTTGGTTCTGGCTGCTGATCTGGGACCCTTGTGACCGCACCGTGCGCGACAAAGTATCGATCTTAAGATTGGCTGTTTCAAATGCACTGTTCAGCTTGGCAAGTTTACCACGGAGATCCTCTATTTCGGAAGCTTTTGCCGCAATGTCCTTCTGTAGCCTGTCAACCATTTTGTTGAGTTCATCAACTTTCATGTTGGCATTTTTCAGTTTCCTGGTGAGGGCCGACAGCGTCTCTTTATTTTTCTGCATCAGACTGTAGATCGTCTGGATGTCATTCTTAATCTGTTCTTTTGCCGACAATTTTAATTCACCCCCGCGATCTGTGGTCAGGTTGATAATGTTCTCTTTTTGTTTGATAGTATCCAGCGTTCCCTGGATCTCGTTAATGGACCGGATGAATTCATTGATTGCTTCATCCTTTTGCATGGTTTGACTCAGGAGGCTGTCATTTTTAGACTGCATTTCCTGGGCTTGTTTCTTGGCTTCACGGCCACAGGCAATGAAAACCGGGATCAGTAAAAGTACAAGATACTTTTTCATTTTAATGGTTTTAAAGTTGATGCAAAATTAAGCAGAAAATCATAAAATATAACTTTTCTTGATCGGGAACCCGTAACTTTACGAAAAAAAAAGTGCAAAAAACCAAAGTCATAATTTTAAAACCGGGAAAGGATGCGGCTGTCCGACGGTTTCATCCCTGGATCTTTTCGGGGGCGATCGATCGGATCGAAGGCGCGCCGGGGGTAGGAGATATTGTCAGGGTTGTAGATTCGGGCAGGAACTTTCTTGCATTAGGCCATTACCTGAAAGGTGACATTGCGGTAAAAATCTTTTCTTTTGAAGAGGTAACAGTCGACGATACATACTGGTATGAATGTCTGAGACAATCTTACCGGCGAAGATGCAGCCTTGGAATTGCTGAACAGGAGCGCCAATCGGCTTACAGGTTGGTTTTTTCGGAAGGCGACGGACTGCCGGGTCTGGTAATCGATTATTACAACGGGGTTGCGGTAATTCAGGCTTCGTCGAAAGGTATGCAGAGTCTGTTGCCGGTTTTTACCGAAGGGTTGAAATCCATCTACGGTTCGAATTTACTGGCGGTTTATAATAAAAGTGATGATAAAGAGGGTGGGATTCCTCCCGACCGGAGGTTTCTTTACGGGACGAGCGAAAGGATTGCGATTCTGGAAAACGGGAACCAGTTCTTTGTTGACTTTATCAACGGACAAAAAACAGGTTTTTATCTGGATCAGCGCCTGAACAGACTTTTTGCCCATTACTATGCAAAAGGACGGGTGGTGCTGAATGCCTTTTGTTATTCCGGGGCATTTTCGGTCTATGCCCTTCGGGGAGGAGCGAAATTGGTACATTCGGTGGATATTTCGAAAAAAGCGCTGGATTGGACTTCAGAACATGTGGTTCTGAATGGTTTTGATCCCTCCATTCATGAGACGTTTGCTGCCGATGTAAAAGATTACCTGGTCACGACCAGGAACACGTACGACCTGATCATCCTCGATCCGCCGGCCTTTGCCAAAACCCATCGTGTTTCAAACAATGCTTTGCATGCCTACATTCATATCAATGCAGCCGCGATGAACAGGATCAATCAGGGCGGTTTACTCTTCACATTTTCTTGTTCACAGGCCATCTCGAGGGAGATGTTCCGTGCGGCAATCCAATCGGCCGCAATCGAAACGGGCCGCCGGGTAACGGTTTTACATCAGCTTGCCCAGGGACCCGATCATCCGGTGAATGCCTGCCACCCCGAAGGCGATTACCTCAAGGGCTTGATTTTGATGGTCGAATAATGAATGCCATCTTATCTGAAATATACGGTAATCCGCTAAATTTGCCTTCCCTCCCAAATCATGATGATGGAATTACCAAAACCCGGTGAATTTGCCAATTGCTGGTCGCTCGACCCCAATGTTGTTTTTCTGAACCATGGATCCTTCGGAGCTTGTCCTGCCGTTATCCAGCAACGACAGGACGCCTACCGCCGGCAACTTGAATCACAACCCATCAGATTTCTCATCCGGGAGATGGAACAGCAATTCAATACGACACGTGAAAAAATCGCTGCTTTTGTCAATGCACCCCTGAAGGATCTGGTCTTTGTTCAGAATGCCACCACCGCGGTGAATACCGTGTTCCGTTCGCTGAAATTCGACCGCGGCGATGAGATCATTTATACAAACCATATTTACGCGGCGTGCAAACGGGTTCTCGATTATGTTGCAGAGACAACAGGAGCGGTACTCGTGGAGGCTTCCTTCGGATTTCCGATCGATCATCCCGGGAAAATCACCGATGCAATCCTCGCGAAAATTTCACCGAAAACGAAAATAGTTCTGATCGACCATATTTCATCGGCTACTGCCCTGATCCATCCCGTAGAAGAAATTGTCGGTGCGCTCAACGAACGGGGGATCGATACCCTGATCGACGGAGCACACACCCTTGGGAGCATACCGCTTGATCTGCAGAAAATAAATGCAACATATTATACCGCTAACTGTCATAAATGGTTGTGCGCACCAAAGAGTTCAGCGATTTTGTACGTGCGATCTGATAAACAGGATGGAATCGTACCTGCGGTTATCAGTCACCCCGGTCATAAAGCCTCCTCTTTTACCGAGCGGTTTTACTGGCCCGGAACCTACAATCCCTCTGCAGTTTTAGCGGTGTCGGATACCCTCGACTTCTTTTCTGAACTGCTGCCCGGCGGTTTTCCCGAAGCGATGCAAAAAAATCATGAACTGTGCATCGCAGCACGCAGCCTGCTCTGTGAACAACTGAACATCCCGAAATCCTGTCCCGACGACATGATCGCCTCCATGGCAACCATCATGTTGCCTGTCTCGTCACCCGCTGTTGAAGTCGATTATAAAAGTATCGATCCGTTGCAGGAATCGATCTTCCGGAAATACCACCTCGAGGTGCCGATCTGGAGCTGGTCATTCCCGGTCAGACGTTTAACCCGGATTTCGGCACAACGCTATAATTCACTTGACCAGTACCGTTACCTGGCCGATGTTTTACAGAAAATTATCGAAGAAGAACAAACGGTCTTAAAAAAATGAAGGAGTATTTTTACCTTCATCCGGGAATTATTACTTTTACATTGAAAAAAACTAAATCCGATCTATATGAAAAAAATGTCATTTCTCTTGTTGGCGCTCATCCCGATGATGTTCCTGCCGGTCTCCTGTAAAAAGGACAAAGAAATTACCTGTACACTGGTCACCGCGCCCACACAGCCGCCTGTTGATATGAATGTGACGTACAAAGCAACCCAAACGGGTGATGGAACAATTTCCACGTTAAGTTATGTCACCACGACAGGAACCGTTACGATATCAAATCCCCAGCTGCCCTGGGAGATCACCGTGGCGGTTACAACATCAACCAATGTATCGATTTCAGCAAGCGGAACGGTCAAAAACGGCAGTCTGAATATCTCTTATGATGGAACCAGCGGCGGAGCAACCATTGCAGGAAGCGATTTCTGCTCACAGGAAACAAACTGAGCAGAAATCGCCTTGCGGATTCTCTCAGTCCTTCAGACAGCGGACCGAATTCCCGTTTTCCATTCCATGTCCGTACCGCAAAATGTTGCTGTGATCGTAACCTGCAATACGCCTCAATGCATTGGTTGGATTATTAATAAGCGGTGTTGATGTCCACCAACAGGCATACAGATGAAGATCACACGAAAACCCTGCCCCATGTCGTATCCCTCCGGGTAGACCTGTGAACCCGGAACAATTGGTGGCACCAGTGTTCGGCGTATACCAATGAAGGGTTCCTGTTTCTTTCATTTCTCCGCCTGCATTGGTTCCTGACCAGGTGTAAGCGTTGCAATCAACTGTGGCATCAATAAAGGTTGTCAGCGTACACCATTCTCCGTCAGTAGGAACATGCCAGCCTGTCGGGCAGATCCCCTGTCCTCCGGGTGTACTGATATATTGCATGGTCTCATTCCATTGATAGAGCCCGCCATATGTTGAACAATTATTGGGATCGTTATCGTAGCAGTATTTTTCGATGGTATTGTTATCGGTCTGATCCTGCGACACATTTACCATGGTTCCGACATTCAGGTTTTCCTTTAACCAACATTGGGTTCCGATCTGAACAGTATTGTAAACCCGTCCCTCGTAGGTTACTGTCGGGATTCCGGGACACGTTGTGCCACCGCAACCAAATGTTATAAGAACATCATCATAGGAAATACAACCGTCATGGTTGATGGTCCACCTTAAAATATAGGTTGTACCGGTCACACCTGAAAAGGTGGAATTATAGGCCAGGTAATTTCCAAGTGATCCTCCGGTTCCGCTTTGTATACTCCATTCTCCGGTACCGGTAACAGGGATATTCCCGGCAAGCGTCGTTGATGTTGAACCAACAACTGTCTGATCCGGACCAGCATCGGCCTGTGTGGGCAGTTCAATCAGATTTATAGTGACATCATCGTAGGAGTCGGGACAATTATCTTTTTTTATGGTCCATCGAAGAATATATGTTGTTCCGGGAGTGCCGGTGAATGTTGCATTCGGATCCGCCGTGTTTGAAAAGGTATAGCCCGACGCGCCGCTTTCTTCACTCCATAACCCGGTTCCTGGAGTCGGATCAATTGCTGACAACGTCGTCGTCGCGCCACAAACGTTCTGATCGGGACCGGCATCCGATGTTAGGCAGTAATCACTGACACACCGGAGTGGGTATCCATAGGGTTTGTTACGGTATAAGTCAGGACCCCAGTCAAAGTAGAGATAACTCGCATGGTTATTATCATCCTGGGTGCTGCTCCAGTAAACACCGGTTGATCCCCTTAAATATAAATCGCCATTACTGACACCGAGAAATCCCGCATGATGCATGTATAATCCTGAAGCCCATGGACTGATCCAGTTATCTGAGACATTCCGCCATTCTGAACCTGTCGGAATTCTCCAGTCGCTCTGAAGCAATAACCGGCACGGATCTTCGGTTAAAGTCCAGTCAGAATTTTCGGAAATATAGGTTATCCAGGAGGTATTTGGTGTTCTTGTGAATCCATCGTGTTTATATCCCTGCTTACGGTTAAATTGCCAGTACCATCCGGCCGATGCTTCCGTTGCATCATTAATACCGGAAGCCTGATGATCGGATCCCAGATTGCTGGTGATCCAGCATTTTAAAGGTTCACCCGGGATGTTTGTGGCAGTACCATAAACAACATCATTTTTCGTTACCGGGGCTACATTTCCAGCGGTATGGGTGACGGTCATGGAAGACCCGCAAATCCAGGGCCCTCCTTTCGCTTTGATAGCTGGATTAAAGATGAACGTAATAGTTTTACTGCTTTCAGGAACATCGGTTTGAACCGAAGTAACTGTTCCCGAATAAGCCGTGAACTTCAGAACCTCACCTGCAGCATAAATCATTTCATTGCTTCGGTTATTCGCGGTCTGATCGGTTTCGTCAATAGATTCTCCATTTTTCCCGGAATATTTGAGTGAAACAGCGCATCCGTCGGAGAACTTACTTAGAATTTTTATCGATGACACAGAACCACCCACACTCATGCTAACGAGATACATGCCCTGATCCAGATGTTCGAGCAGATAAAGATGCGGTCCTGATTCCAGATGCTTTTCAGTCTTTATTACACTGTTTCCATTCATGTTATAAACATTCAGACGAACTAAGCCTGATTCCTTGATATACAAGGATACCTCTGCATTTCCATTCATTGGATTCGGATGAATCCGAAGTGGGGTCACTCCATTCATATCTTGAACATCAATAAACGAAACCAGGTGTAAAGTCTCGGAGCCATCAAGGGTGATGGAAGTGTTTCGGTCAAGGTTTTCAACCACAATATATTCAATTTTGGGTGCAGTCCCTCCCAAGGCTGTAAAGTTCAGGTCATAAGTCTGGGATTTGGATTGGATCGTAAAGCCGACCATTAAAGTGATACCCGATATCAAAATCGAGTAAAAAAAGAATTTGTTTTTCTGTTTCATGTTTTTTGGTTTAAAGGTTATTGCAATAGTGCTGATTTGGCTTGCTAACTGAATATTGTTTTATTCTTTTAGAGTCTGAATCCCGCTCTGAAGTTGAGTACAGCAAAAAATCCGATGAGAATGGTCGGAATGGGTTATTGTAGTAACAGAGAAGTATTTTAATATAAAATCACAATACATATGTACAAAAAATGTACCGCCGAGTTATATTATTATAAGACAGATATATATGAAAATTGCCAAATGAAAAAAGTGTAAAGAATATTTACACTTATGTAAAAAGTGTAAAACATTTTTACACTTTTTTGTGGTTTGGATTCGGAATGGAACGGATTTTATAAATGAAAGGTGTGAGAGGGTGTACGCAGGGTCGTGATCGCCCGGTTACGACCAACAACGGGAGATCGCTGTTTTATTAATCGGATTTTTTTCCACAAGTTGTTTCTGTAAATACGTTTCACGGGAACGTATATATACTTGAATAATTTATCCGGCAAATATTGTTGCAGCCAACAAGCGAGGTCTTTACCAAAATCGTAGAGAGAGTTTTTTTGGTTTGAATCTGAGTAATATCCTTCATCTTCTGCCAGTTTTACCGCCTTTAATCGATCGTTATAGGAAAACTTTGGTGTTTCAAACACGATTCTTGGTTTGGTACGATGATATGCATGAATCTTATTGTTAAACAAGGTTCCGGAAGTTAAAACATAATCCCACTGTTCCGTTGATTTATAGGGAAGAACGGAATAAAACATGACAAAATCCAGATCAGATTGTTTGGCAAATTCAATGGATTCTTTCACTGATTCAAGGGTATCTCCGGGACTCCCGATTACAAATTGACCAAGAACTTCAATGCCCGCCTCCTTAAAAATCCGAATACCTCTCTGAGTCGCTTCGATGGTGGTATTTTTTTTCATTGTCCGGAGTATCGCGTTATTGGCTGATTCAACTCCGATCCCGACATTATAACACCCCGATCTTTTCATTAATTGAGCTATTTCTTTTGTGATTAGCTCTGCCCGCACCGGAGTCGTCCAAAGAAATTTGAGTTTTTTATCCATTATGATCCTGCATAACTTTTCGACCCTGTTTAAGTCGATGTTGAAACTGTTGTCGTTAAAGAAAAAGGTTTTCTTTTTATACTTTTTCATTAAATATTCGATCTCTTCAACGATCAGTTCCGGCTCTCTTTTTCTCCAGTTTCCTAACCATATCGAGGAGGAGTTGCAGAAAACACATTTAAACGGGCATCCCCTGCTGGTTACAATCCTGTGCATGGGATACCGGTTCATTTTGAAAAGATCGTAAGCAGGATAAGGTATTGAATCCAGATCCTTTATTTGTTCCCTTGCCGGGTTGGTTATGATACGGCCGTCAGATTTGTAGATGAGTCCTTTTATTTTACTTATTTCTGTTTCACCTTTTAAATGACTGATTAACTCTGAAAAGGTAATTTCGCCTTCACCATAAACCGCGAAATCAGCCGGTGTTTCTTTGAATATTTCCTCCATGATGGTGGTGACATAGGCACCCCCTAAACAGATCGGTGTGCCGGGCCGAGCCGAACGGATCAGGTTGACAACTTGTACCACTTCATAATAAGCGGGCGACAGAACCGTAATCCCGATCAGATCAAAATGTGATTGGTAAAACTGTCTGATTTCATTTTTTGTGGAAACTCTGGTATCCAATACAGAAAACTCCACATCCGGATGGATCATTCGGGCGTAAGATGCAATATATCCCAGTCCGAGATGGATGGTTTTATCCTTTTTGTCTTTGTTTGGAAATATTAACCCGATTTTCAACAGTGTTCCTTTTTTATATGATGCTTAATCCGAACTTGATCAACGTTATTAAACACCAAAGGCTATTCTGTCCGCTCTTTTGTTGACCGTGATGAACAGGATGATCTTGCTATCGGTAATCCAAGCGCATCTGTCGATGCGATCACTTTATTTGTCAGATCTTCTTTTTGTCTTTCCAGTTCCACCATTTCAGCAGTTCCGGATCACGCTCCTCCGGCCTGGTCTCTGCGAAATAAATGGCGCAACGGAATGAATACAACAGACATCTGTCCTGGACTACGCCTGCAAATTTATTAGAGCGTTCAAACAGATCCTCGGCGTTCCTGCCTTTAAGCAGGTCGGCGCTCGTTATGCCTATATTCCATAAGTCATTGGCAATGGACTTTCCAATACTCGGAATCTGCATTAAATCCTTGATGGAGGCTTCTTTTGACATTCATGAACATTTATTACCAGGGTTAAGGCAGGGTCAAATGTAAGAAATCATGTACATACAATTCAGGGAAGTTTGACAGAATTTCTTTATTGGACAAAAGATTTAATATTCATTGATATGCATTAATTAAATTGAAATAGTAATAGTAATTACCTTTGAAAGTATGTTGAAGGTAAAACACGAAAACAAGATGCGCGTAGTGTAACTTTGTTTCTGTAAAATTAAAAAAGCCACGGCTGAAAAAATGACGTATAACGTCATAACCTTAAAAATATCAGCCATGGCTAAAACACAAACGAAAGTTACAAAAGATTTTT
>Ga0074199_1000092_pt1 | contig 199382 bp, 168 predicted proteins | sample EPASupsiteSAE347_FD_64528 | JGI IMG/M metagenome (GOLD analysis project Ga0074199, IMG submission 64528) | Bioremediated contaminated groundwater from EPA Superfund site, New Mexico - Sample SAE3-47 | ecosystem: Environmental > Aquatic > Deep subsurface > Groundwater > Contaminated ... | reverse complement strand
ATCATACCCCTGACGCTTGATGGCATACTTCCGCTCATATTTTTCCTCAGCACCGGATAATATTTCTTCCACAAAATCGTTGTCACCAAGAATTCTTTCATCGCTCTTGATAAAGGAACCTTTAATGGCCGTCTCTATTCAACTCTATCACGCTCTTCTCCAGACGCTTATCCGTAGAAACTTATTATTATACGGACGTCCCCTTTGTTCCCCTCATTGTAACAGTGTAACAGGGGGATGTTGTCCAATCTATTTTATCATTTTCAGCATTGGGCAATCGCCTACCACCGGCCCAGCCCTGGCCTGCCCATAAACCATACGTGGGGCAGTTTCCGCCATCGCCATCAAACACTCCATAAAGTGCGGACGCAACAGGGCCCAATACCGGATTAACTTTGCGCGCAGCAGCTAACGCCAGACTCATTGCTTTATCAATTACACTATTATTTTTGTATTCAAAGTCGATGGTGCCGATGGGGTAATCTTTGCCAGTAATTGGATCTGTCCATTTTGTTGTTGACATATTTCCCCTCCTTGTAATGGTTGTTTATTTAAGTGTGATAATGTTTAATTCACCCCGAAGAATCATTTAAATTTTCTTCTATGATTATTTGTTAATTATAAAAGAAGGCTTCTCCGGTATCTTTTTATATAAACTTTCACTTCCCTTGTATGCGTCTTCCCAATTTACAGTTTCCTTTTTTGCGTAAGATACATAAAGAATTTGCTTAAGTTTTCCATTTTGTATCGTGTAGAAATTTATTGTTGTATCATAATTTATCACTAGTAACTTTCCATCAGGTGAAATAGCTGCAGAACTAATGGAACCTCCACCGCCCACATAACGGTGATTGCCATCATCTGAATAAAGATAAAATTTCCCCGAATGCGATTTCTCATAGATCATCATGGAACCGTCTTTGCTCAAAAGTGGTCTTTGCGGAAAGCTCTCATTTGGAAATGACTGATAAGGCGATGGCGTAAGCTCCTTCCCTTTCATCACGGCAATACCGGCAACACTCACACCCTTCTTCCCCAATTCGATCATCTTGTTCCTGAAATTCGATTCGTCCAATGGACCAACTCCATCAACAACTCCCGGCATCTCGCCCCAATATATGAACCGTTCATCATCAGGATAATAACTAAGGTATCCCAGATAATAATATTCATAGTACGTGAGGCGCGTCTGCTTGCCGGTTGCTAAATCTACTTCCCAGGCATCGTAATCCGCAGCAGGAGTTTTGCCTTTCTCCCTGATACGCGCTCCACAAGCATAAAGTATTTTCTTCCCGGAATGGGAAAATGTTGGATGTAACTTGGCGCCGGGGCCGGTGGTTACTTTTTTGAAGTTCTTTCCGTCGGCATCCATAACGGCGATCTGCATTTCAGTTAGTTCCAGACCGCCTTTGGGCTTGACTGGTATCACGGAAAAAGCAATCTTCTTTCCGTCATAAGAGTATTTTCCCATGGTCCAGCGTTCACCTTTGGGTGACTGGTAGGCAGCGAGTTCACCTGTTTCCAAATCATACACCTGTATCTGGCAGCCTTCATTCTGGCAGCGGTCAAACAACACCTTCTTTCCGTCATGGGAAAAACTCAGTTCACTAATCGTATCTTTATCGGTCATGGCAAAACAGCCTCCTATGGATGTCATCAAGATTGTTAAAATGAATATTGTTATGCAGTGTAAAACTGCCTTGCTGATTGATTTTTGATAATTAGCTTCGGAGATATAACAAATCAATCTGTTTATTTTTGTGTTGTTGATTTTTCTCATGCCGCTCTCCTTAAGAGGGCTTTGGGGACGCCCTTAAATTTCTCAGTTACCATGGGACTTTGGGGACGCCCCAAGAATTCTAAGTTTCTACGCATTCCAGCAACCGATATCCGCTTTCTGACGCGATCTGCTTGCCTCTCTCCACGCAGGTGCCTACCCCAATGTCTCTGGAAATTTGTGCTAATTTTTAGTTTGAGATTTTTTAATCAATTATGTTTTTGCTGTCAAGATTCTTTTTCCACGAGAATGTGCCGGAACTGGAATCAAAAAAAGAAAAAAATGATATAAAAACGTCCTGATTAATTCGAAAGTTGCCTGATGTCTTCAACCTCCACTTTATGGCAGAGACTGGTTTCAATGAGGTCGCGGAATTGCGGCTCGAAACGCAGGCAGATGCCGCAGTCCGAGCTGATTTGTTTGGGGACAGGGATCAGTTTGTGTGGAATCTTCCCGGCTTTCAAAATCTTTTCCGCCTTCAGGGCGTGGCTCACTGATTTGAAAAGCATTACATAATACAATGTCTGGCCACTCATGGCGTCAATAATCGACCGGCCCTGCTCATTGTTCCGGCGATGTCATACATATTGGAGACCATGCCGACGCCCAGCTTATCTTTCACGTCAAAATAGTTCAGACAGGTGCCGCATACAAGGATTTCCACGCCCGCCGCCGCCAGTTGTTTCAGATCATCAAGGACTTCCGAACCTTGCACGGTAAGCTTAACACCGGTGTTATAGAAGATCATGACATCCGGTTTTTCGGCCTGTCCGGCAATGGTATGCATGAAAGCCCGGATTAAAACGGAGCCCAGTTCATCATTGCCCCTCCCCATTTTGTCTTCGGCGCAGACGATGACAAAAGGTCCGGAAACAGCCGGAGCCGCGCACGTTACGGAAATGTCTTCGGCGGATACTGGCGCGCCTGCCTTGCGGGTCAGGGTGATTTCAAAGATACTGCCGCCTGCTTTGGCTTCGGATATTACGTCACAGCCCAGCTTCGTCCCCAGGCGTTTGACGTTTTCCAGTGCCGTGTCATTATCCACGATCACTTTCACCTTTTCGCTTATTTCAATTGCCTGTTTAGCCAGAATAACCGGCTGCGGACAGGCCAATCCCGTGGCGTTGACGATTTTCATTTCGCTCATTTTTCAATCCCTCACTTTTATTGATTTAAGCGATATATTATTCACCAGCGGATATCCAATAAAAAATAGTTATAGTTCCGGAAGCTTTATTCCTTTTTTTAATATGAGGCAATGTCCGGACAAACCGTCATGGTTTGATTTTTGGCAGTTGTCGAAACAGGATATTACTCAGGCAACCAAATTCCTCCACGGAAAGCGTTTCCGCCCTTCTTTTCCCATCGATGCCGGATGCATTCAGCGCCGTTTTTATCTCGGGTTCAGACAGTCCTTCCAGAAATCCGGCGTTTTTTAAATTGTTGATCAGCATTTTACGACGCTGGCCGAATGCCGCTTTCACCAGCCGACCAAAAAATATTTCATCGGCCAGATCCATCAGAGGCTTTTCCCGGAAGGTTCCCTGGATGATTGAAGATTCCACTTTCGGACGGGGATGAAAGCAGGTTGCCGGGACATCAAAGAGCCTTTCGACCGCGGCGTGCATCTGGAGCAGAACCGACGGCACACCGTAATGCTTACTATCCGGCAAAGATACCAGACGCTGCACCACCTCTTTCTGCAGCATTAAAGTAAAACGGCTGATGACGGATCGAAAAGACAATAAATGGAAAATAACGGGGCTGGATATGTTGTACGGAACATTACCGATTACTTTAAGTTTAGTATTGTATTTCATTGATATTGAAGAGAAATCAAATTTTAATATGTCGCCGGAATGAATCTCCACATTCGAGCATCCCGAAAGCTGATCTTTCAGGGTTTCAATCAACTTGGGATCAATTTCTACGGCAATAACCTGCCTGGCGGTTTGTGCAATATCCCGGGTCAGGACACCGATTCCCGATCCGATTTCAACAACAACATCGTCGGAAGAAATACGCGCCGAGTCAGCAATTTTTCTGATCGTATTGACATCAATCAGAAAAGACTGGCCTAATCTTTTTCGCGGCTTAATGTCGTATTGATGAAGAATTTCTCTGGGGGTTGTCATGTCACCCTGGCCCTCTCCACCCGGGCGGTTAAGGGCGTCAAAGGATCGGAAACTAAAGGCCAGCGCGATACTGCGTTGAGATTCAGCGAATCCGATCTCCCGTTTTTCAGCATGATTTCCCCCAGCGCCGCAATCATGGCGGCGTTGTCCGTACATAAGATCATCGGCGGGATAAACAATTCCATGCCGGCCTTTGACGTCGCCCCGGAAAATTTTTGTCTCAACCTGCTGTTGGCGGCGACGCCGCCGCAGACAACAACCTGCGAAATATTATTCTCACTTGCCGCTTTGATCGTTTTATCGACCAGCACGTCAATGATGGCTTCCTGGTAACTTGCGACAACATCCGGCAACTCCGCCACGCTGAATTCCCCCCCCCGCTTTTTGAACAGGGTCAAGAGCGATGTTTTCAGGCCGCTGAAACTGAAATCGGGTGAATCCTTCATGGCCCGGGGGAAGTCGAACGCTTTGGGATTGCCTGTTTTTGCCATCCGGTCGATCACTACGCCTCCCGGATAGCCCAGGCCCAGCAGTTTAGCCGCTTTATCAAAAGCTTCGCCCGCGGCATCGTCGCGCGTCTGGCCCAGCAATTGAAACTCATGATAGTTTTTTACCAGATATACATTGGTATGACCGCCGGAAACCACTAAGGCGGCAAAGGGAAACCGCGGCTTTGTTTCGGACAAAAATGAGGCCGTGATGTGCCCTTCCAGGTGATTGACGCCGACAAACGGAATATGGAGACCATAAGCCAGCGCCTTGGCCGCGGACAACCCGACAAGCAGTGAGCCGATCAAGCCCGGTCCGCGTGTTACGGCAACTCCTCCAATGTCTTTCAATGTCAGCCCCGCATCCGCCATCGCCTGCGTAATCACGGGAGAAACGGCTTCGATATGCTTGCGTGAAGCGATCTCCGGCACCACGCCTCCATAGGCGCTGTGATCCTGAATCTGCGAAGCAATGACATTGGAAAGCAGTTTCCCGTCTTTTACAACCGCAGCCGCCGTTTCATCGCATGATGACTCAATTCCTAAAACAAACAATTTTTAATCCTTCTTGATAATTTTCTTTACAAACAACCAGAAAGGCTTATATAAAAGCCCCCGGTATTTGTAAACAAACTTTTACTTGCATTGACAGATCGGAATCCCCTTCCATGGAAATAAAAACAGACTTCTTAATTATCGGCAGCGGTATTGCGGGTTTGAGCCTGGCCATCAAAGTCGCCCAACTGGGATCGGTGGCCATTGTCACGAAAAAAGAAAAATCGGAATCCAACACCAATTACGCACAGGGCGGAATCGCCGCCGTTACGGACAAAACAGACAGTTTTGAAGAGCACATCAGCGACACGCTGGTCTGCGGCGCCGGACTTTGCAACAAAGATGTTGTCGATTTTGTCGTTCGGGAGGCCCCTCCCCGCATTCAGGAATTAATTGAATGGGGCGTCAATTTCACAAAATCGGAAGTCCCCCCTCACCTTTATGATTTAGGTCAGGAGGGAGGCCATCATCGCCGTCGTGTGCTTCATGCCAAGGATCTGACCGGCCATGAAATCGAACGGGCGCTGCACGAAAAAGTGGCCGATTTGAAAAATGTTCAAATTTATGAAAATCATATCGGCATTGATCTCATCATTCAAAAAGATGCCGCGGGCCGGACGATTAATTGCCTCGGCGCTTACGTTCTCGATATTTATAACAGCGAAATCCATACCTACCGCGCCAAATATACCATTTTATCCACCGGCGGCGCGGGAAAGGTTTATCTGATTACCACCAATCCCGACATTGCCACAGGCGACGGCATTGCGATGGCTTACCGCGCGGGCGCTCAAGTTGCCAATATGGAGTTCATCCAGTTTCATCCCACCTGCCTGTTTCATCCGGAAGCCAAGGCATTTCTCATCAGCGAAGCCGTACGCGGCGAAGGCGGCATCCTTAAATTAAAGAACGGCGAGACGTTCATGGAAAAATATCATCCCATGAAAAGCCTCGCTCCCCGCGATGTCGTGGCCAAAGCCATCGATAACGAAATCAAGCAGTCCGGTGATGAGCATGTCCTGCTGGATATTACGCATCACACCCGCGATTTTCTACTGGACCGTTTCCCCAACATTTACAACAAGTGTCTGGAGTACGGCATCGACATGGCCGTACAGCCGATTCCCATCGCTCCGGCAGCGCACTACATTTGCGGCGGCGTCGCGGTGGATCACTACGGCAAAACATCCATCGATAACCTGTTTGCCTGCGGCGAAGTCTCCTGCACCGGCCTGCACGGCGCCAACCGCCTGGCCAGCAATTCTCTTCTGGAAGCTCTTGTTTACTCCCACCGGATTTTCACAAGAATAAAAAAATCGTTCCGGCAAACTGAACTCAGTGATACGCCGATCCGCCCCTGGGATCCCGGTGACACCTCCGAAAGCGATGAAAGCATCGTCGTTACCAACAACTGGGATGAAATCCGCCGGTGTATGTGGAACTATGTGGGAATCGTCCGTTCCGATAAACGCCTGGCGCGCGCTGAACGCAGAATTGACATGATTCAGAAAGAAATACACGAATATTACTGGAACTACAAGATCACCAAAGACTTAATTGAGTTGCGCAACATTACAACGGTCGCCAAGCTGATTGTGCAATGCGCCCGCGCCAGAAAAGAAAGCCGCGGTCTGCACTATACCATTGATTATCCGGATACCCTGGATTCTTTCCTCAAAGACACGATCCTGGTTAAATAAACAGCGGTGATAATTCCCCTGAACGATGCGGGATTCATCACCGCTGCTTCATCCGTTTACTCCGAATACCCGGTTAAAAATAAAATCAAGATTCTTTAAAAAATTATTGACGTTGAAAATGGCCGCCATGTCTTTTTCATTCAGATATTTTTGAACTATTTCATCCTGCGCCAGAAGGGTTTTGAATTCCACCCCTTCATGCCATGACTTCATGGCGTTTTTCTGAACGATGGCATACGCATCTTCGCGCGTTGTCCCCTTTTCGATGAGGGAGAGCAAGACCATTTGGGAGAATATGACACCGTGCGTCATATTCAGATTGGCCAGCATCCGCTCCGGATAAACAACCAGTTTATCCATCAAACCGGTAAACCGTCCCAGCATAAAATCGAGAACAATTGTCGCATCCGGTCCGATGACCCGCTCCACGGAGGAGTGACTGATATCGCGCTCATGCCACAGGGCAACATCTTCCAGCGACGCAACAGCATAGGAGCGCACCAGCCTGGCCAGACCGGAGATGTTTTCCGAAAGCACGGGATTGCGCTTGTGCGGCATCGCCGAGGATCCTTTTTGACCCGGCGAAAAATATTCTTCCGCTTCCCGGACTTCCGTTCTTTGCAGCAGACGGATTTCCTGCGCGAATTTATCGAGCGACGACGCGATAATCGCCAGCGTGGAAAAGAATTCCGCGTGGCGGTCCCGTTGCACAATCTGTGAGGATACAGGCGCGGGTTTCAGCCCCAGTTTTTCACAGACATATTCCTCGACAAACGGATCGATAAACGAAAAGGTGCCCACGGCGCCGGCAATCTTCCCGTAACTGACGGTTGCTTTTGCCCGCAAAAGACGCTCGCGGTTGCGCTGCATTTCCTGATACCACAGGGCCATCTTCAGACCGAACGTAATCGGTTCGGCGTGGATGCCGTGCGACCGGCCGATCATTAACGTGTTTTTATGTTCAAAAGCTCTCTTTTTCAAAACCGGTAGAAGCTGATCAAGATCATCGAGGAGAATTTCGGCGGCTTCCTTTAACTGCACGGCCAGCGCCGTATCCAGAACATCGGACGATGTAAGCCCCATATGAATAAACCGGCCGTCCTCTCCTATTTTTTCCGTCAGCGAGGAAACAAACGCAATCACATCATGTTTGGTAATTTTTTCAATTTCATCGATCCGGGCGACATTGATGACCGCTTTGGCTTTAATATTTTCGACCGCCCGGGCCGGAACTTTGCCCAGTTTGACCATCGCCTCGCACGCCGCCACTTCCACATCCAGCCATTTCTGATACTTGTTTTCCTGGCTCCAGATCGCCGTCATTTTCTCTCGTGAATATCTTGGAATCACCGTCTTCTCCTGTCTTCCCGATTTCCTTATTTCGCGGCTTTTTGCAGGGTTTTGGCCATGTCCGTTTTTTCCCAGCGGTAATCATCCATAAAGAAGGTCCGGGGAATTTTGCGGTAGATGGCCCCGTTGAGCAGATCAAATTTCTCAATCATGCCTTCCGGCGTCAAATCAAAATGTTCTTCTATGATTTTTTCCAGTCTGTCGTCTGAAATCCTGCCCGTGCCGAAGGTATTCACATAAATGGAAAAGGGTCTGGCAATACCGATGGCATAGGCCAGTTGGACTGCGCATTTAGAAGCAAGCCCCGCCGCCACGATATTTTTAGCAACATAACGAGCGCCAAAAGCCGCCGAACAATCCACTTTTTCCGGTGTTTTGTTGACCACCGCGCCGCCGCCCAACTGTGCGCCGGGATACCCGCCATAAAACTGAACAACCAGCTTGCGTCCCGTCACGCCGGAATCGGCCGCGCTGCAGGAATTAATGGCGTTCCATTCGCCCGTCGGATTGAATAAAAATTCCGTCTTTTTATCGACACAATCTTTCAGACAGTCAAAGGCGATTTTCTTGGCCCGGTCGCGCACTTTCAATCGATCGCCTTTGACAAAACGGTAATCTATCGAGTTGGACATCAGCACCTTGGCTACGCGCAACGGCTTGCCGGTTTTCGTATCATAGTCAACCGATACCTGCCCTTTTCCATCCGGCGCGAAAATCGGATCCTGACAGAACTCAAAGGCCCGCATCAATTTATTCACCAGAACATAAGGCAACGGGAGGAGTTCCGGTGTTTCGTCACAGGCAAAACCATACATGATGCCCTGATCGCCCGCTCCGATTTCGCGATCTTTGTTTAAAAGGCAGCTTGTGCCCTGATTAATATCCGGAGACTGAGGAATGATGGCGTTGAGGACGCCCATTAAGTGCCCGTTCAAACCGACTGCCGCATGATTATAACCAAGCTCAATCACGGAATCTCTGGCAATTTTATCAATATCCACATAGACTCTGGTCCTGACCTCGCCGCCGACCATGCATATTCCCTTGCCTAAAAAGACCTCAATGCCGCAATGCGGCATATTGGCCAGCGTAAGTTTTAGTTTCTTTTCTTCATCGAGGATGGCTGCAATGACATTGGCCGCAATAATATCCGCAACCAGATCAGGATGACCTACTTTGACGCTTTCCGACGAAATCTGCATATCAATTTTCTCCTTTAAAGAAATTTTTATCCGGATGAAACGCTCAAAAACAAAAAACCCGCGCTAAAGCACGGGTTCAATTTATTCATTGATTTTCAGTGCTTTAGCACATTTATAGAGCGGAGCAATTTACATTTAAATCACCGCTTCAGAGGTTTCATATCACATAAACGCATTAAATCAAGAAAAAAATTTTATTCCTTCAGTTCCTCAGCCCGTCATGAATAAAGAGAAAATACCCGGCGTTTTATTGCAACATGATGGAATCTATCGCACAGTTGTTTTTCCGGCTTTCCAGGGTCATTTCGTCCACGATTCTTTGTTGCGCCCGGATGGAGCGTTCAGCAAAACGTGGATCCGTCCCGCGGTATTTCTTTTGAATAAAAGCAATGGATTCCCGCGCACTCCTGCGATGGATGGCGATCATGCCGCATTTGTTCAGTCCCCAGCGGGCCTCAATCGCGGCCGCCGGATCTGAAGACAGCCATTTGGAATTTTGAAATACATATCGCAAAGTAACATATCGATCAGGAGAAATTTGCAGGTGAAGCTTCTCCATCTTACCGAGAATGGCATCCCGGTCCAAATGACTCTTTCTGATAATTTCTTCGAGATGGTCAATCATCACAGTGATAAATTCATCCCGGTCGGGCGTGCTGTAAATTTCCCACAACCGCGAACCTTCCGGACATTGAATCTCATGACATTTTTTATTTCCATCGAGCACGACGGGTATTCTTTCAATTAACTGGCGAGTGAGAGTATTCATTATTTTTCCCGCCTTTTCATTGGGATCATAGACTTTCGGATCGATCCGCTTTTCCACCGCTTCGAGATAGTCCGCGTATCCTTTCGTGAAATCTGATGAATACTGCTCCTGGGAATAGAAGGGATGATTATCCGCGGAAAGATAATGCCATTTGCCGCCTGTCTTTATCGGCCACCGGAATTTCAGAAAGCCGGAAACATGGTCATCGCGCGGATCAGGTAAAATCACGTTCCTGAGGTGCAGCCTCTGTATCCTTGTGGGCATGCCGGCTTCAAAGGTCTGGACCGGATGGGTCGTACTTCCATCCGTGACGATACGGCTTACAATGCCTGCGTGGTCTTCTGCGATAAGAAAAACGGTTCCCGCCGTTACGGAGTCCGCCGCGATGCGTATGGGATAGGTATCCAGCGGCAGAGACATCGTCGATGTTGACGACAGCATGGCCATTAACGCCGCCCGGAAACGCCTGTCCTTCTCCCACGTCGCGTGAGTCGGGAGACGGGCCCAGTCTTTTGACCAGTGTCCGATCAGCCGGTTGTCAAGCGTTCTGGCAGCCGCCGGCAGATGGTGGATGCGCGCGTAAATCCAGCGGATGGCATAGGGCACATCCGCGCAATCCACGCGAATGTCATGGCGAATGAAAAAATCTTCCGTAATGGTCGCTTCTATCCACTTGCCGTAATGATATTCGTCTTGAATCGTCCACCGACGCTGACCGACTTTCCATACCTGAGAGTCGGACTCATGGAAATCATCGCAAAATGCAAACGTCGTCATGAATGCGTATGCGGCAAGGGATATAACGATCAGGCGGAAAGAAGCGTTCATGATCCTGCTATCTTCTGACCGCGACAGCTTCAATTTCCAGCGGCGCGCCTTTGGGCAGACCGGAAACCTCCACGGTCGAGCGCGCGGGCGGCGCGTCAGGAAAGAAACCGGCGTAAATCGCATTGACGACGGCAAAATCCGCCATGCTTTTCAAAAAGATCGTTGTTTTAACAACACGGCTCAGGGACAAACCGTTTTCTTCAAGAACGGTTTGAAGATTGACCATGACCTGACGGGTGGCCGGCTCAATGGCCATAATGACTTCGCCGGTTGACGGATTGATCGGCAACTGACCCGACAGGAAGATCAGACCGCTTGTCTCGACGGCAATGGAATAAGGACCGGAAACCGGCAGTTTGCCGGATGAAAGAATTATTTTGTCCATGGGATATGTTTCCTCACAGCGCCGGTTCAACGGAGTTATCCGATTTGCCGGATGACTTTATATTATCGGAGAAAATATAAAGTTTATCTCCAGGTGAAATTTTTCTGCCGCCGATTCCATTCCAGATGGTCAGCGCTTTATAGGGCACATTGAACCGGCCGGCAATGCCGGAAATGGTGTCTCCTTTTTTAACGGTATAAACAGAAGCGTTTTTCAAAGCAAGCCATTCTGTCATCAATTTATCATAACGTTCGAGAAAACCGGTTACCTGCCCTTTGGGGATATTTATCTGATGGGTCCCGGCGGGCAGGTGATAGTATTTGATTTGCGGGTTAAGGTCTTTAATGACTTTAAAATACGTGTTGGCGGCCTGTGCGATGATGTGCAGAGGGACGGGTTGACCGGCCTTGATTTCCACCGCATCAAACTGCCTGGGAGAATAAAGATCGACCGGAGAAAGTCTGTAGCCGAATTTTGCCGGGTTGGACATGATGATTTTTGCCGCCAGAATCCGGAAAACATATCTCTGTGTTTCCTGATTCAGGTAAAGCTGATAATAATTATTTACTTTCTGAACCAGGAGCTCAGATTTCAGTCCATCTTCGCCCATATTGTAAGCGGCGGCGGCAAGGGTCCAGGAGCCGAAGAGCGCATAGAGTTTTTTGAGATATTTGGCCGCCGCCTGAGTTGCCCGATAAACGTTTCTTCTCTCATCAATATCATTGCTGATCTCCAACCCGTATTTTGTGCCCGTGTCTTCGATAAATTGCCAGTATCCCGCGGCGCCTTTGCTGGAGAAAGCCAGCGGTCGCAGAGAACTTTCCGCGATAGCGATGTACTTGAGATCATCCGGTAGAGAATTGGCTTTCAAAACTCTTTCAATTTCAGGAAAGTAGCGGCTGGCACGCTTGATCCACAAAATGATGTCATCGCTGTTATCCAGAGATTGCAGCATTTCTCTTTCCAGACGTTCGCGGACATCCGGATCGGCAAGCGGCGCCGGTTCTCCGCAAAAATTCAGCGGTTCAGTAATTCTGATGGCTTCCAGAATTTCCTGTCCGGCGGATATCGGCGTTTTGTTCTGAGCATGGCCCGTTGATATGCAGGCGATGCTGATCATGAACCATATGCTTAATACAAACAGCTTGTGAGATAGCTTCTTCAAAACAGTCCCTTCCCGGAGCATAGTATCTCTGGATTACTTACTTTCCGTTTTTGGCTTCAAACTGGGATTGGCCATATTGTCGCGAATTTCCTTCAACTCCTTCGTTGCGCCTTCTTTAACCTCCCTGGACTGCTTTACCGCCGCATCTTTTGTTTCCTTTAAGCTTTTGGGGAAATCTTCTTTCATCGCTTTGGCGTCCCGGACAATGGCATCTTTGGCGCCCCCCACTGTTTTGACAATTTCTTTTTTTATTTCCCCGGCGTCATCGGCGATTGCTGTTCCAATGCTTTTATCCGATGTTTCCTTGATCTCGCCCGCGGCGGATGAACTTATGTTAAAGACCAGAAGGAAGCAAGCGGCGAACACGTAAATCATTCGTCGTTTCATTTCATTTTCTCCTTTCTTTTCAACACACCCAGTGATTTAAAAAGAGGGTTCACTTCATATAATTCCGAGGCGACCGCCTTCTGATAAACAAGGTAGGGGGCCTGTCCGCCCTCCGACGGATCAGGGAAAATATCGTGAAAGACCAGATAACCGCCGGGCAGAATATGTTTCGCCCAGATTTGGTAGTCCTTCAATACGGATTCATAGGCATGGCTGCCGTCAATAAAGAGCAGACTCAGCGGTGTGTTCCAGGCGCGTCCAATAACTTCCGACCGGCCAATGACCGGAATCACGCTATCTCCGAGGTTAAAATCATTGATGGTCTTACGAAATAAACGCAGCGTGTCGATTTTTCCCGTTTCCGGATCCAGTAAATCAGGATCAAAGTATTCCTGCCCCGGCTGCTGTTCTTCCGAGCCTGTGTGATGGTCAACGGAAAACAAAACCGTGTTGTTTTCCTTGCAGGCGGCGCCCAGAAAAATGGCGGATTTGCCGCAATAGCTGCCGATTTCCAGGCAGGGAGCAAATGTTGACGCTTCCAGGGCCGTTGTATAGAGGCGCATGGCCTCTTCTTCATCTAAAAAACCTTTAACTTTCGATACATTTACAAGATCAATTTTCAAAACAGGCCATCCTTTAAATTAATGGTTGCTTCATAAACCGCCTCCCGATAAATTGCAACCCAAAGATGACTGAAAATAATTATTCATCTCCATGCATTTTCCCTTGATATCGTCCCTATGTTGTTATAAAAAATTAATTAAAATCCAGTATATATTGTATTGGATCCATGTAATTTAATCACGATCATCAACCGGGAATGGATATTCCCGGGGTGGTTGTCTGTTGACGGCAGGAGGCGGGGAAAATGATCCAGGAAAGAAAGAATCGCGCTGATTCCATTGATGCGGATCATTTAAGAAGGCTGACCCAAATCGGCGTGGCTCTTTCCGCGGAAAAAGATATCAATCGTCTGCTGGAAAAAATTTTAATCGAAGCGCGCACCCTCACCTCCGCCGACGGCGGAACGCTTTACCGAATGTCGGACACCGGCAGAGAACTTCAGTTTGCTTTTGTTCAGACTGAATCTCTTGGAATATATATGGGAGGCACGGGAGGAAAAATAACCTGGCCGCCTGTCGAATTAATCGACGCCAAGGGCGTGTTGAATCACGCCAATGTGTCCGCGCATGTGGCCATTACCGGTGAGCCCGTCAATATTGCCGACGTTTATGATGCGTCCGGATTTAATTTTGACGGTCCTCTGGCATTCGACAAGAAAACAGGCTATCGGACGCAATCCATGCTGGTGGTGCCAATGCGCGATCACGAGGGTGACATCATCGGCGTTTTACAGCTTCTCAACGCGACAGAACCGGATACGGGCAAGGTGGTTCCCTTTTCCCAAAAGGCGCAGGATCTGGCCTGGTCTCTGGCTTCCCAGGCGGCAGTGGCTTTGACCAACAAACTGCTGATCTTCGAACTGGAAAATTTACTGGATGCTTTCATTAAAACGATTGCCATTGCCATTGACGAAAAGTCCCCCTACACCGGCGGTCACGTTCGACGCGTGGCCGAGCTGACCATGACCATTGCCGAAAAAATCAATCAAACGCATGACGGGTATTTTGAGAAAATCCATTTTTCCGATGATGAAATGCGGGAGTTGCGGATGGCCGCCTGGCTCCATGACGTCGGGAAAATCACCACACCTGAACATGTCGTCGATAAATCAACAAAACTGGAAAAAGTCTATGACCGGATTGAAGACGTCAAAATACGCTTTGAACTGCTCAGACGAGAATATCAACTGGCGATGCATAAAGTCCAGAATAATGTAGCCGGTCATCCACCGGAAGATGTTGAGAAAGATCTGAAAGATCTGGATGAAGAATATCAGTTCCTGGCGCAAATGAATAACGGAAGTGAATTTACGCAGGATAAAATGATCGAGCGAATCAAACAGATCGCTAAAAGGCAATGGCGCATCAGCACACAGACGTTGCCATTGCTCACGGAAGATGAAATATACAATTTGAGCATCCGTCGCGGCACGCTCAATGACGAGGAAAGAAACATTATTAACAATCATGCGGCCGTTACATACCGGATGCTGTCAAAGCTGCCTTTTCCTAAAAAGCTGCAGAAGATTGCCGAATATGCCGCCGCCCATCACGAGAAAATTGACGGCAGCGGTTATCCGCTGGGGCTGAAGGGCGATCAGTTTCCCCTGCAGGCGCGTATTATCGCCCTGGCCGATATTTTTGAGGCGCTCACCGCCAAAGACCGGCCTTACAAAAAAGGCAAAACCCTGGCCGAAGCTTTAAAAATTATGAGTTTTATGGTTAAGGACCAACACATCGACTCGGATTTGTACGAGCTTTTCACCAAAGAACAGATTCATCTTGATTATGCCAGGCGGGAACTGGAGCCGCAGCAGATTGATATGTAAGAAAAGGAAGACGGTAAGCTGTTACAATATTTTGCAATCTTTTAAAACAGCCTCATGGTCATGAAGCGGCTTTAATGAAATTTCCGTTCCGCTTTCACCGCTGGCAGCATAATCAAACGGATTATCAAGGTCTTTAATTAAGAAAACCATATAGGATATCAGGAAGGTAACCAGCAATGTAAAAAAGAGCGATGCGTAAAATGGTTCAATTTTCATAACGATCAGACCCAGCGCGACTAAGACCCCCATGGCTTCTACAATGGCATAAGCTGAACTGATAAAATTGGTGTCCCTGACCGTATCAATTCTTAATATCATTTTTCTGATGCTGTTTTGTTCGTTCTTCATTTTTATAACATACGGAGCCGGAATGCCTTCCTGATCAAGTCCAATAAAAGAATCATTCATCATGCTGATTTTGTTTAATATTGATTTTGTTCTCTCCTTTTTATAGAACCAATCCATCAAAGAATTAATAAATGACTTTTGAAATTCCAGAAATTGACGGGCTGTGGCGGAGTCTTTACCTTTATATATGGTGTAGGTATCATCAAATAATGATTTCAGGGATGCCGAAAGCTCACTGGGAATTTTTTCACTCTCCTTATAATCGGAAAGCACGCCGGTAATAAGAAATCCGATCAGAAATATGGTGCCGGCGACTAAACTGGTAAAAAGCGCATTTAACTCCATAATCTCTAATCCATATTTATGAGAAAGAAATTTTAATATCGTCACGGAAATCATCACGGGCATTATTCTGAATGCTATGGACCATTTCTGCCAGATATATTTTTTGTATTGATTAATTTTTTGTTGTTGATTCATTAATTTGAAAATGATCCCTTATCAGTAGAACATCGCAAAGTAAGAACTTCATCTTTCGGCGCTAAACTATAGAAAATAAGTTTACGTGTCAATGCTAATTTTTGGAACAGCAAATAACAGATATCATCTTCCAAAGCATAAACATCGTAACGTCGTGCTTTATATGTGTAATCACAATACATCGCTGTTCACGCAAAACGAGATATATGAAAATAAGATATATGAAAATAAGACTTGACTATTACGATCTATTGCCGTAGGGTTCAGTCAACTTCGGATATTTAGAAATAAAGATGCGAAGGAAAGAGTTGGATTTAGACATTTTGAAGCACATAGGTTAGCTGCCAGGTACTTTAGAGTCGTGGTGGCTTTTTTATTTCTGCCATTGTGCGGATTCGACTTTTGAAAATTTATGAAAGGAGGGTTAGAACTATGGCAGAAGGCAAAGTAAAATGGTTCAATGAAGGCAAAGGCTTCGGGTTCATCGAGAATTCTGAAGGCGGGGATGTATTTGTTCACTTCAGTGCGATTCAGTCCAGCGGCTTCAAGACGTTAAATGAAGGCCAGCAGGTCAGTTTCGATATTGAGCAGGGTCCCAAAGGTCCGTCGGCAGTCAATGTGAAAGCACTGTAATCAAATCATGTTAACAGAAGAGGCACTCCGTCAACTCAGTTTTCTGGAGTGCCTTTCTATTTTCGACCTGTTCAATAAAATCTGAAAGAAAGGCAAACAGGCATTACATATGGGAAAATCCATGTATAACTTTGGAAAAAACGCGAAGGAAAAAGCAAGACAGATAAAACAAATGGATAAGGCTTTAAAGCGCCGGATAGCCAAGCAGAATAAGGCCGATATAAAGCCGAGCCCTCTGCCCGAAGACTCAGCGATAGCCTAATCGAGCTGGGTGGCGGACATCACCGCTACTATAATTCCATGTCCATTCCGGAAATGGAAGCGTAAACGATTTATAAACAGAGGTGCGGAAAAATGTGGGAAGTCGTAAGAGCTAACGGTAACAAGATTAAAAGTGACAGACATAAAGTTCTGGGAGGATGGATTGTCCGGACATTTAAATCAGATGAATACGGCAACGCGGAGGAACAAGCTTTTGTAAGCGACCCGACGCACCAATGGAAGGTGTATAAAGAACCATCTAAAACAAAGAAGAACTTTCTTTAATTTCGATTCAACACGGCAATATTACGCTCCGGATGGACTGGTTCATGCCGGAGGGAATTCACTTTTTATTTGATATACAGAAATATTATTCTTATAATTTTATTTTTCAATAAACAGGGACTTATGCATGATAACATAAGTCCCTGTTTTTACTGGTCGGGGCGGAGTGATTTGAACACTCGACATCTTGGTCCCAAACCAAGCGCGCTACCAGGCTGCGCTACGCCCCGTCTTATTCAATTTTATCGGCCGTCGAAATGGGCTTTCAGTTTCGCAAAAGCCTGACCGCGATGGCTGATCGTATTTTTTATTTCCGGCGGCAATTCCGCAGCGGTCTTATTCAACTCGGGACAAAGAAAGATCGGATCATAACCAAAGCCGTTTGTTCCCCGCCGCTCGTCAATAATCCGGCCCCGCCAACGGCCCTCAAAAGAATGATACCGGCCGTCCTGACCATACAGCACTAAAGTGCAAAAGAAAGACGCTGTTCTTCTCTCTTCAGGCACATTTTTCAACTTGGCCAGGAGTCTGGCATTATTGTCTTCGTCCGTTGCGCCCTCGCCGGCGTAACGGGCGGAATAAATCCCCGGCTCTCCTCCGAGAACATCCACCGACAGGCCGGAATCATCGGCCAGGACGATCTCGCCGGTAAATTCAGAAACAACTTTTGCTTTTTTCAAAGCATTTTCCAGATAGTTTTTACCATCCTCCACAATTTCCGGCAAGGATTCAAAATGATTCAGGGACAGCAGTTCCACATCCGTTCGGGCAAGCATCTCCTTGATTTCTTTGACCTTGCCTTCATTTTTTGTCGCAAAAACAATTCTCATACCCGCCAGTCGCCTACGATTTCCTTCTGGCAGGCAATAATCCTGTCAATGCCTGTCTTCGCCAGAACGGTCATCGAATCGAGTTGTTCCCTGCTGAACGGAACCTGTTCGGCCGTCCCCTGCACTTCTATAAACAAGCCCGCGCCGGTCATCACGAAATTCATATCGACATCCGCCTGCGAGTCTTCTGCATATTCCAGATCCAGCAATACCTGATTTTGCAGGATACCGACGCTGACCGCCGAAACAAAATCCCTGACCGGAATGTTTTGAACCAGTCCCTGCTCCCGCATATGCTTCAACAAATCCACCAGCGCCACAAAAGCGCCGGTAATCGAGGCCGTGCGGGTTCCGCCGTCCGCCTGAATGACATCACAGTCGATATAAATGGTTCGTTCGCCGAATGCGGTCAGATCCGTTACGGCCCGCAGCGATCGGCCGATCAGCCTCTGGATTTCATGCGTCCGACCGCCAAGCTTTCCCCGGGCAGACTCACGCGCCGATCGTGTCGGCGTGGACATGGGCAGCATGGCATACTCCGCCGTCAGCCAGCCCTTCCCGGTATTCTTCAGAAAAGGCGCAGTCTTTTCATCCAGCGACGCCGCGCACAGGACTTTCGTATTGCCGAACTCAACCATTACGGAACCCGGCACATCCCGCAAATACCGGTTGACAATGCGGATCGGCCGCAGTTCATCAAATTTTCTGTCGCAATTTCTTTTGAACACGGGACTCCTAAAAGAATGACTTGATGCTTTTGGCAAGAGCTCTGACGATGTCGGCCTGTGTTTTGCCGTCTGTCAGCTTTTTCTCTTCATCGGGATTGGTGGCAAAACCCAGTTCAACCGCCAGGACGGGCACGGACAATCCTTCCGCCAGCGTCACGCCAGCTTCCCGAAGCCCCCTGTTCTTACGCGGGAAAAGAACATCAAGATTTTTTTGCACCAGATGCGCCAGTTTCACGGTATCATTCAAATATTGGTTCTCCGCACCGGCAACCGTTCCTTTCGCGCCCTTTTTCGACGCGGCAACGGCTTTAAAGCCCGGATAATACAATTCAAACCCCGATGAGCTTCTGCCGAAGCCGGCATTGACATGCAGACTCAAAACCATGGCGGGATTCCTCTTGAGAATTTTCTCTTTTCGATCCTCCAGAGACACGGTCTTATCCGCATTCCGGGTCAAAACCACTTCCATATTCCCTTCTTTAGCCAGCTCCTTTTGCAGAGCCAGAGCAACGGCAAGCGTCAAATCCTTTTCGGCAACTTTGTCAATGCCGACAACACCCGTATCATCGCCGCCATGCGCCGGGTCAATCACGATAATGTGCTTTGCCGTCTGGGCATGAACCCAAAATCCCGGAAAACACAACAGCAGAACCGAAAAAAAGACGACACTATATTTTTGCCATTTATGAAACATCATTTCACCTATCAAATTTAATCATCCACCCCCGGCAGATTGCGCCTGCTTATAGCAGAGTGGCTTTGTTTGTCAACAGACAAATGGAATTTTTCATGATGATCAGGCTTTGCGTATCCTTTCGATGGAACGGACGATTTTCAACTGCCGGATGGCGGAAAAGATGGCATTGAGCTGCTGCGTATCATAGACATCAATAACAAAGTTGCAGTTGGCGATCATATCCGTCGTCTCCACCTGGGCAAAACTGATATTGACATCAAATGACGTAATCACCGAACTGACTTCCGTGATCACGCCCTTTCGGTCATTGCAGACCACCTTGATATGGACGGGATAGGAATGCTTCTGCCGGACATCCCAGTTGACATCCACAATCCGTTCAATATCCAGTCTTTTTAAATGCGGACAATTCTGCGTATGAACCGTAATGCCGCGTCCGCGGGAAATGTAACCGGAGATGTCGTCTCCCGGAATCGGATTGCAGCACCTGGCAAACTTCACCATCACATCGTCAATGCCGGTCAGACTGATGCCCATCGACGGAGAGGCGGCGTCTTTTTTCTTTGTTTTCTCCGGAAGCTTTTCAGGCTCTTTGGGTAATTCCTGAACCAGAAAATGATTGACCACCTGCCTGGGTGAAATGTGGCCGTAACCCACCTGTGAGATCAAATCATCAAGCGTCTGCAGAGAATGCTCGGTCAAAATTTTCTTAATCTCGTCCGATTTGATAAAATTTGCAAATTTCAGGTTGTTTCGCTTGAATTCTTTTTCCAGCAAATCCTTGCCCAGATTCAGTGAACTGCTTTTTTCCTCCAGATTGATCCAGTTGCGGATTTTGGAAATGGCCCGCGAGGTCACGACGTATTTCAACCAGTCTTTGCTGGGATGATGACCGGCCTGCGTAATAATTTCGATCTGGTCGCCGTTTTGCAGCTGGTAACGCAGCGGCACAATATTTCGATTCACCTTGGCCCCGATGCACTGATTGCCGACATCCGTATGAATACTGTAGGCAAAATCAATGGGCGTGGCGCCCTTGGGAAAGGATTTTACATCGCCATGCGGCGTGAAGACATAAACTTCTTCAGGGAAAAGCGCCATCTTCAGGTTGGACATGAATTCTTTCGGATTCTTGATCTCCTGTTGAATTTCCAGGGCTTCCCGCAGCTTTTTAATTTGATTGTCTTCGTTGTCCTGGAAAGCCCTGCCTTCTTTATATCGCCAATGAGCGGCAATGCCCTTTTCCGCCCATTCATGCATCACCCTGGTTCGAATCTGGATTTCGACCCTTTCGCCGTAGGGACCGATCACTGCCGTATGCAGGGACTGATAATGATTAGCTTTGGGCATGGCAATATAATCTTTGAACCGTCCGGGAATCGGTTTCCATAAAGCATGCACGATGCTGAGCGCTTCGTAACAGGTTTTATCAAGGTCCGAATCCATGATGATGCGAAAAGCGATCACGTCATAGACTTCATCGAAGTTGATATGCTGCTCGTGCATCTTTTTATAAATGCCGTATAAATGTTTCGCCCTGCCCTCCACTTCGCAGTGAATGGATACTTTTTCCAACTCTTTGAAAATGATGGTTTTGACTTCTTCCGTATATCGATTGCGTGACTCCTGAGATTTGGCGACGCGGGAGTTGATTTCATTGCAGGCGGCCGGAGATATGTACTGAAAAGCCAGGTCTTCCAGTTCCGTCTTCATCCAGTTGATACCCAGACGGTTGGCCAGAGGCGCATAAACGTCCATCGTTTCGCGCGCAATGTAAATCTTCCGATCGGGCGTCTGATACTGAAGGGTCCTCATGTTGTGAATGCGGTCGGCCAGTCGAACGATCAGGATGCGGATATCGGCGGACATCGCCAGAATCATCTTCCGGAAATTTTCAGCCTGTCTTTCTTCCTGGGAACCAAATGAAATGCGGCTGAGTTTGGTAAGCCCGCTCACCAGAAAAGCCACATCCTTGCCGAATTCCCGCTCGATTTGTTCTTTGGTGGTCAGGGTGTCTTCAATCGTATCATGGAGGAGTCCGCTGATGATCGTCGCCGCATCCATTTTCATATCGACCAGAATACCGGCGACTTCCATGGGATGCGTGAGGTAGGGCTCCCCGGATAGACGGACCTGTCCCTGATGCACTGTGGCCGAATAGATATAAGCCTTTTGAATCATCTCCAGCTCTTCAGCCGCCGGAAGGTAGGCCTGAGCTTTATCAAGAATATCATTGATTCTTAACATGAAGATTCCCCGTCCGGTTTACGGCTGTCAACTGGCATCCTGCATTTCTGAAGTAATAATTTTCCGGACTTCCGCAACAAGATCGCTTGCCGCATAAAGGCTGCTCTCGCCTGTTTTGCGGAATTTCAGTTCCACCTGACCCTGCGCCAGATTCTTGGGTCCCACAACGATCCGCAGAGGAATGCCGATCAGATCGGCATCTTTAAACTTCACCCCCGCCCTTTCATCACGGTCATCAAGAATCACTTCCACGCCGCATTGCAGCAATTCGGCATAAATATCTTCCGCCGCTTTCATGACAGCGGGTTCGTTGATATTCACGGGGGTAACGATCACCGTATAAGGCGCCAGCGGCATCGGCCAGATAATGCCGTTTTGATCGAAATTCTGTTCAATGCAGGCGGCCACCGTTCTGCCGATTCCGATGCCGTAGCAGCCCATGATCATGTTTTTTTCCTTGCCGTCCCGGTCCAGATAAACAGCCTTCATGGCTTTGCTGTATTTGACGCCCAGTTTGAAAACATGACCGACTTCTATGCCGCGGACAAATTTAATGGTACCGCCACAGCGGGGGCAGGCATCGCCGGGTTGGGAAACGCGCAGATCGGCAAAAGACTCTATTTTGAAATCACGTTCGATGTTCACGTTTTTCAGATGATAATCTTCCTTGTTGGCGCCGGTCACCATATTGACCAGATTCATAATGGAATAATCAGCGATCACTCTGGTTTTAATGCCGACGGCGCCGGCAAACCCGCGCGGCGCGCCGGTGGCTTTCATAATCATTTCGTCATCGGCCAGTGTAAGTTCCGCCGCGCCCAGATAATTCTTCACCTTGATTTCGTTGACCTCCTGATCGCCGCGGATCAACACGGCGCAGGGCTTGCCGTCCGCGTTGAAAATCAGCGTCTTGACAATCTGCTGAGGCGATACCTTCAGAAATGCGCTGACTTCCTCAATGGTGCGTACATCCGGTGTCTCAATGCTCTCCAGGGGCAGCCAGTCTTTTTCCTGAACGGCCATCTTTTCCGGCCTGGAAATTTCCGCCTTTTCCAGATTGGCGGCATAGCTGCATTTTTCACAAAAGACAATCGCGTCCTCGCCCGATTCGGCCATGACCATAAATTCATGCGAGAAGCTTCCGCCGATGCTTCCCGAATCCGCCTCCACCGGACGGTACTTCAAACCACAGCGGCGGAAAATATTATTGTAGGCGGTAAACATTTTTTCATAGCTTTTCTCCGCGCCGGCTTCATCCGCGTCGAAACTGTAGGCGTCTTTCATGCCGAATTCACGGCAGCGCATCACGCCGAAACGGGGACGCACTTCATCGCGGAATTTGGTCTGAATCTGATACAGATTGCGCGGCAATTGCCGGTAGGTTTTAATATCATGGCGCACCAGATCCGTGATGACCTCTTCATGCGTCGGCCCCAGACAATAGTCACGGTCATTGCGGTCGCGGAATCGTAAAAGTTCCTTGCCATAAAAAGTCCAGCGTCCGGATTCCTGCCAGAGCTCCGCCGGCTGAACCATCGGGAGATGAACCTCCTGGGCGCCGGCTTTGTTCATTTCTTCACGGATAATCTGTTCAACTTTACGAATCACGCGATAACCCAGCGGCAGGTAGGAATAAATGCCGCTGGTGAGTTTTCGAATCATTCCCGCCCGAATCATGAGCTGATTACTGACCACCTCTGCATCGGAAGGAATTTCCCTTCCTGTGGGCAGGTGCATTTCAGAGTAACGCATAACCCTCCTTATTTTTCGTTGTCCAGGGATTTTATTTCTTCGAGCAAAACCGGGACAAAATCTTTTTCTTCCACTTTTTTATAGGCGACGCCTTTTTTAAACATCATACCGAACCCGCTGCCGCCCGCAATGCCAATATCCGCTTCCGCGGCTTCGCCGGGACCGTTGACCACACAGCCCATTAACGCAACCTTGATGTAGTCTTTTCTGCCGGCCAGCGCTTTTTCAACTCTGGCCGTCAAATCCACCAAATCAATTTGACAGCGGCCGCACGTGGGACACGAGATGATTTCCGGCCCGACTTTACGAATCTTCAAAGCCCGTAAAATACCATAGGCAATAGGAAGTTCCTGAAGCGGATTCCCTGTAACCGAAACACGGATGGTATCGCCGATGCCTTCGTAAAGAAGCGTGCCGATCCCCAGCGCCGATTTGACCGCCGCATCCACCAGCGTTCCCGCTTCCGTAACGCCCAGGTGCAGAGGATAATCCGTTTTGGCGGCAATCATCCGGCAGGCCTCAATCATCATCGGCACATCGGATGATTTAAGCGACAGTTTGATCAAGCCGAATCCCATATCCTCAAACAGCTCAATATTGCGCAAAGCACTCATCCAAAGAGCTTCCGCCGTAACGCCGCCATAGTCCGACATCAGATCCTTTTGCAGCGAACCGGCATTAACGCCGATGCGAATAACCGTCTGACGTTCTTTAGCCGCCTTGACAATTTCAGCGATTTTGTTTTTGGCCATGTTGCCGGGATTGATCCTGATGCCGTCCGCGCCGTTTTTGACGGCGTCCAGCGCCAGCTGATGATGGAAATGAATATCGGCAATCAGGGGAATTTTAATTTTCTGCTTTATCGCTGGAATTGCCGCTGCAGCCTCTTTGTCCGGTATGGCGATGCGGATAATTTCACAACCCGCTTCCTGCAAGGCATTAATCTGATTGACGGTTGCCTCAATATTGCGCGTATCCGTATTGGTCATGGATTGGACAACAACGGGCGCATCCCCTCCTATTTTGACGGATCCGACAGAAATTTCTTTTGTTTTTCTTCTATGGATTGAATCGTTTTTCATAGCCATCAGCTGACTTTTTTTATTTTGAGAATTTATTTTCCCAGCCAGCAATGCAGGCAAAGCTGATCCGCAGGCAACCCGATTGCCGCAATCATGTCTTCAATCGTCATATATTTCAGAGATGTCACATCGATATCACGCCGAATCCAGTCAATCATTTCTGCATACTTCGATGATGCGGCGTCAAGATATTCCGCGGTGTCCTCGATGTCTTTACCTTCCAGAGCGCGGATGGCTTTACGGCAGGCCAGTTCAGCGGTTGTTCGCGTCGATGACGCATAAATGCAGGGAAACATCAGGGGCGGACACGCGGGACGCACATGAATTTCCTTTGCGCCGTTGTCCCACAATTTTTTAACGGTCAGATTTTTCAGCTGTGTGCCGCGAACGATTGAGTCGTCGCAAATAATCATCCGGTTCCCGTTGATGACCTCCCGAACCGCGGAAAGCTTCATGGTCGCAATCAGATCACGGATTTCCTGAGTGGGCGGCGTGTAACTGCGGCCGTAACCCGGAGTATATTTCACCAGCGGCCTGCGGTAAGGAATACCGGACTCCATGGCATAACCGATCGCATGCCCGACGCCGGAATCGGGAACACCGGCAACAAAATCCGCCTTGACATTATCCCGCCTTGCCAAATAGCGGCCGCAGCGCTCCCGGGTGCTCTCCACGCTGATGCCGTCGTAGATGGATGACGGTGAACCGGTGTAAATCCATAAAAAAGAACAAATTTTCTTCTGGCTGCCTTCCGGTTTGAGCTGTTTGACTCCGTCAGGAGACAGCAAAACAATTTCCCCCGGTCCCAGAAAACGATGTAATTCATATCCCAGATTTTCAAAGGAACTTGCTTCGGTGGCGACAACATAGGAGTCTCTGCCTGGATCCTTGCTCCGGCCCAACGCCAGAGGAAAACGCCCGACCTTGTCGCGGGCCGCATAAATACCTTCCGGTGTCAGGACTAAAACACAGATGGACCCTTCAATAATGCCGCGCATGGACGCAATACCTTCGACGATATTGTTTCCGCGGTTAATCAGGGAAGCGACAATTTCCGCATTATTAACACCCCCTCCGGCCATCTCCGTGAATGAAGCCCCCTCGTTGAGAAGCTCGCCTGCCAATTCATTTTTGTTGGTGATCAAACCGGCGGCCACCACCGCATAGATGCCGAACTTGGAGCGAAAAATCAACGGTTGCGGAGATTGGTCATCAATAGCGCCGATTCCGGAATGCCCCGCCATCTTTTTGTAATCATCGACAAATCGCGACTTAAATTGCGCCTGTGATATGCCATGAATCGTATTGTAAAACCCTCTGTCGCCGAACACGGCCATGCCGCCATGTTCCGTTCCCAGATGAGAATGATAATCCGTCCCGTAAAAGAGCGTCTGGACGCAACTGTCGCGTGTAACAACTCCAAAAAGACCTCCCATGATTTCCTTTCTTTCACCGTTTATTTAAACAAGTTTTGCGACAGCGTTTTTGATTCGTTTAATGCCTTCTTCAATATTCTTCAACGATGTCGCATACGACAGACGGATATGATCGTCGCTGCCAAACGCCGCCCCCGGCACCGTGGCCACATTGGCTTCATCAAGCAGATATTCAATAAAATCCGTGGACCCCATTATTTTTTTGTCCGAAAAAGAAAGACCGTAAATCCCGGACACATTGGGAAACACATAAAAAGCGCCTTCGGGCATCAGGCAGTGAATTCCCGGAATGTCATTGAGCGCCCCGACAATATAATCCCTTCTCTTCTTGAATTCCCCGACCATCATGGCAACCACGCTTTGATCGCCGTTGAGCGCCGCTACGGATGCTTTTTGCGAAATGGAGGCCGGGTTGGATGTGTTCTGGCTTTGAATTTTGCTGATGGCGCCGATAATCTCTTCCGGACCCGCCGCATACCCGATGCGCCAGCCGGTCATGGCATAAGATTTGGACACACCATTGACAACGATGGTTCTGTCCTTCAAACGCTGATCAACGGTCGCTATATTTGCAAAGGGATAATCCGCGTAAAGTATTTTTTCGTAGATATCGTCCGATATAATAAAAATGTCCGTATCGACCAGAACAGCGGCCAGCGCTTTCAGGTCGTCCGGTGAATAAGCCGCTCCGGTCGGATTGGACGGGCCGTTCAAAACGACTGCTTTGGTGCGGCCGGTGATCGCCGACTTCAACTGTTCGGGCTTCATCTTGAAGCCGTCTTTTTCCAGGGTATGGAGAATGACGGGCGTTCCGCCGGCCAGAACCACGATATCCGGATAAGAGACCCAGTATGGCGCGGGAATAATGACCTCATCGCCTTCTTCAAAAAGCGCCTGCGCCAGATTGTATAAAGTATGCTTGGCGCCGCAGGAGACGACAACCTGAGAACGTTTGTATTCCAGATGGTTATCAACCTTCAGTTTATTGATGATCGCGTCTTTCAGTTCATCCGTTCCGCCAACGGGCGTATATTTTGTAAAACCCGCCTCAATGGCCTTAATCGCCGCTTTCTTGATATGGTCAGGCGTGTCAAAGTCCGGTTCGCCTGCGCCAAAGCCGATGACATCTCTTCCCTGGGCCCGGAGGGCGTTGGCCTTCGCCGTAATGGCCAGGGTCTCCGACGGTTTAACTTTTGCGACTCTTGACGCCAGTTTCACAAACTACCTCCTGCTATTTTTTAATATGATATTTTTCAATGAGTTTCTGATGCACATTATCCGGCACAAGACCTCTTACCGATCCTCCGAAACTGGCCACTTCCTTAATGAGATTGGAACTGGTGAAAAACCACCGAAATCCGCTCATCAGAAAAACCGTTTCTACATTTTTGGTCTGGCGGCGGTTCATCAGCGCCATCTGGAATTCATACTCAAAATCGGATAAGGCGCGCATGCCCCGCAATATTGTTCTGGCGCCGGAAGTCTGGAGATAATCAATCAGCAGTCCGGAATGGCTATCCACTTTTATACCGGGCACGCCGTCAAATACTTCCCGGATAAACTGGCATCTCTCCTCCACGGAAAACGTGGACGATTTATTGGGATTGAAAGCAACCAGAACGATGATCTCATCAAATATCCTGCTGCCCCTTTTAATAATATCCACATGACCGTTGGTAATGGGATCAAACGAGCCGGGATAAATCGCAACTTTCTTTTCAAAACTCTCCTGTGTCATGCACCGCCCATCCTTATAAAAGTTAATAAATTGTCTCCATACTTTCTTTGATCCGTTAAAAACCATCCCTCCGGCGGGGATGGCAGCTTTTCCCGGACGGAATGTTGCAGTGCAAGGATGCCGTCTGCCTGCAAAACAGGATATTCTTTCAACACCTGCAATGCTTCTCCGATATATCCCTGATTGTAGGGAGGATCAGCGAATACCACATCAAAACGGCATTTTTTTCGATCAAGGCCACGCAACGCCGATTCAATATCGGCCTGGATGATCAGGCATTTTTCCGAATAACCGCATGATGAAATATTTTCGCGGATAACCCCTGACAGAATCTTGCTTTTTTCCACAAAAACGGCCCATTTCGCCTGACGGCTGAGGGCCTCTAAGCCCACAGAACCGGAACCGGCAAATAAGTCCAGAAAGGATTGATCAGCGGGAGATCCCAATAAATTAAAAAGAGCTTCCCTTAAGAAATCAGTCGTCGGTCTTTGAGTTGATCGGGAAGGAAAATTCAGGATCCTTCCTTTTGCTTCACCTCCGGAAATTCTCATAATTTCACTTCGGAATCAGGCCATCCCTGTCGTTACGATTCCTGTTTAGGAATATTATTTTCAGTCAAGTCCTTCTGGCGTATTTTCCGAATGAATTTAAACATCCACCAGAGGGGGCCTGAAATAGCGTAGCCCACCACAATGACAAAGAGCATCACTTCCGGTTTATAATAGATAATCAATAAAATACCGACAACGATCAGGAAGGTCATAAACGGCATGCGGGCAAAAAGTTTCATATCCTTGCCGCTGTAATATTTGAAGTTGCTGACCATCAAAATAGATAAAATAACGACAAAGAGCATCATATAAGGATTGTGAAACGTGCCTTCAACGCCAATGTGATCGAAAAACATCACCGTGGTGGCAATTCCGGCGGCAGCCGCGGGAATGGGCAGACCATTAAACACTTTACTGTCAATCAGACCGATTTGAACATTGTATCGCGCCAGTCGCAAGGCGCCGCAGGCCACAAACAGAAAACCGGCCATCCAACCCAGTTTTCCGTAAAAGGACATGGCCCAGACATAAGCCAACAGAGACGGGGCAACGCCAAAAGCGATCAAATCAGCAAGAGAATCATATTCCGCGCCGAATTTACTGGTTGTATTCGTTATCCGCGCAATTCTGCCGTCAAGGCCGTCAAAAACAAGAGAGACTAATATGGCTATTGCGGCCAGAAAAAACTTTTCCTGAATAGACGCAATAATGGAATAAAATCCCATAAACAAACTGGCGGTCGTAAAAAGGTTCGGCAGGACATAAATGCCTTTTTTAAGGCGTGTATTTCTGGGGCGTGCTTCGTTATTCATGAGAGGTATCCTAATCGTGTTTTTCCCGCCCGGACTTTTTCGCCCGGAGTGATGACAATTCGGGAATCAGAAGGCAGGAAAACTTCAACGCGGGAGCCGAAGCGAATCAGACCGAATCTCTCCCCCTTTTTTAAAATCGTTCCCTGACTGGCCCAGCAGACAATTCTTCTTGCGACAAGTCCGGCAATCTGCACCACCCAGATTATACGATCATCTTGCGTTCGAATCATCACTTCGTTTCGCTCATTTTCCGCCGACGCTTTATCCAGATTGGCCGACAGAAACTTGCCCTTGTGGTATTGAATCTTCTCGATCGTCCCATCATAGGGAACACGGTTCACATGAACATTGAAGACATTCATAAAAATACTTATTTTCTTAAACCGGCCTGTGATGGTTCCATGAACATCAACATCTTCAATTTTTATCACCTTACCGTCGGCCGGGCAGATAACCAGTTTATCCTCATCTTGAAAAGTTCTTTCCGGATTGCGAAAGAAACAAATGACGAAAACCGTAATCGCCGCCAAAATAGCCGCAAGCCAGATGAAGCCCAAAAAAGCCGCCAGAACAGTAAGGAACAGGAAAAGGATGATAAAGGGGAAACCTTCGTAAGCGATAATACTATTATGTTTCATACAGTATTTTATCTTTCCTCAAATGAGTTTTGTTGATATATGAATTGACTGTTCTTGTCAATAAATCTTTGCCGGATGTATTGATGATGACTATCCCCTTGACATGCCAGTCAAAATACATATATAAATTTGAAAAATCAGGAGGATTAAAGATGGCCACAACCGTTAAAATATACACGTTAAGCACATGCAGCCACTGCAAAGCGACCAAGAAATTTTTAAACGAAAACAACATCGCTTTTCACGCAATCGACGTCGATCTCCTGCAAGGCGCAGACAGGGAAGCTGTTTTAAATGAGGTCGTTCAATACAACCCGCAGCGCTCTTTCCCAACCATCATCATCGGCGGCAAAGTGATTATCGGTTTTAAAGAAAATGACATCCGGGAAGCGTTGAAAATCTCATGACGCCCGCCGAACTTTATGATCTATTAGAAAAAGCACAGGAACCGAAAGGGTATTTTTTCAACAAAGACCGGGACTGGGTGCTTACCATCCTGCAGGATCTGCTGACCAACAAGAACCGCTACGGTTACACCTCCTGCCCCTGCCGCCTGGCGTCAGGCGACCGCGAAAAAGACCGCGATATCATGTGCCCCTGTGTTTACAGGGCTGAGGATATCAAAGAATACGGAAGCTGCTACTGTAACTTATACGTTACCCGGGACTGGAATGACGACAAGATTCCCCACCAGTATGTCCCGGAAAGAAGGCCGCCGGAGAAAATATTTTTTTAACTTTCTTTTTTTTACACACCCTGATCATTTAATTTATTGACAAATGATGCAAGTAACCATAAGTTACATCCGATTTCATTATCTGAAGGGATCATTTCAATGATTAACACCTACATTTGTAAGAAAAAAGGGATTTTAATAGCGGAAATCTGCACGGACACCACCTGTGAGTGGCGTCTGAAAAACGAAGCCTTTCTGAACTGCACCTGGGTTGCCTGTAATTACGGACCTTTCACACTGGAAGAAGTCGGCGATATGATGGGCGTAACGCGGGAACGCATCCGGCAAATCGAAGCCAAAGCGCTGAAAAAGCTCCAGCATAAAAAAAGACGCGATCAGCTCAAGGATTTCGCCGCGCCGGGCAACGATTGGGATAATGTCTAAAGGGCTTATTCCTGTTTTTTCTTGCGCAATTTTTCGAGAAACAGCACTTCATTCATATAAATTTTGCGTTCATCACGGCCAAACAACATGCCGCCGATGGACATTTCCATATCCAGAGCGGCAATCTTGTCCATTCTGGGAACGACGGAACAAATATTCTTCAGTTCTTCAAGGGCTTTAACCGATCTGGCGGATAAAGTCTCTGCGATTTTCTCCGCTTCCCGCATGAATTTTTCCGGAGGCGCCACCTTGTTCACCAGACCGATTCGCTCAGCTTCAATGGCGCCTATCGGTTCTCCCATCATCACAATTTCTTTTGCCTTCATCACACCGACAATCTGGCTTAACGGGTAAAAAAGCGGACTCAAACCAAATTTAAGCTCCGGATGGCAGAAAATGGCGCTTTCCGAAGCAACAACGAGATCGCACACCGTCACAATATTGAATCCGCCGCCCAGGGCGATGCCGCCGACCGCGGCAATGACCGGTTTGGGATAGGAATAAATTTTCTTCAGATATCTTTTCATCGATTCGAAATAGTCATCAATCTCCACATTGGCCAGAGACGACATTTCCTTGATGTCCATGCCGGCTGAAAAAACATATTCTCCACCGGTAATAATCAGCGCCCTCATTTGCGGATCCGTCTCAACATCCAGAAGCGCGTCGTTGAATTCCAGCCGCATTTCCATGGAGAGAGCATTCATCTCATGAGCGCGATTGAATTTGATGATGGCGTAGGTATTTTTCTTCTCGACAAGGATGCTTTGATAAGTCATTTTTCGCGCCCTACCTTTAACCGGAGATCCTTTCCTGTCTTAAAAAAAGGAACTCTTCGTTCACCCAGCGCCACGGACGCACCGGATTTCGGATTTCGACCGACCCTGGGCTTCCTTTCACGCATAGCAAACGTGCCAAACCCTCTGATCTCGATTCGTTCATTTCTTTTCAGCGCGTCAACCATGGCATCAAAAATCACCTGCACAGCCAAAGCGACATCCTTTTGTAAATAGACTTTATATTTTTCATGGGTCTTTTTTATTAATTCATTCTTGGTCATACTGGCTTTGCCGGCTCACCGTCATGGATGATACAAATAACTGATCCCTCCCCATTTTTGAGCTTTTTCCTGAACGGAGCGACTGAGTTGATCAGCGGCGCTCTCGAACATGTAATCAAAAACGGAAGGACGCTTTTTCCGGGGATAAACCAAATCGTAATTCCCGTATTTACCGGCCAGTTTACTGGCCAGCCTCGCAGCGGAGGCCATATCGCCCAATTGATCAACCAGACCGTATTCCTTCGCTTTGCGGCCTGAAAAAACGCGACCGTCTCCGATCGCGACAACCTGCTCGCGAGAAAGTTTTCGGTCCCGGACAATAACGTCAACAAATTGATTATAGATATCGTCAATCAACTCCTGAAGGATCACCCGCTCTTCAGGAGTCATCTCCCGCACGGGTGAACCGATATCCTTGTACTGACCGCTTTTGACGACGGATGCTTTCACCCCGACTTTTTTCAGGAGTTCTTCGACATTGGCAAATTGCATAATTGCCGATATGCTGCCGGTAATGGTCCCCGGATTGGCCACGATTTTATCCCCGGCGCACGCAATCAGCAGGCCTCCGGATGCGGCAACCGACCCCATCGATACAACCACTTTTTTCTTTTTCTTGAGGGCGACAAGGGCGTCATAGATTTCCTGAGACGCGGCAACGCCGCCGCCGGGTGAGTCAATGCGCACAACAACGGCTACAATAGAACTGTCTTTGGCAAACTCATCAATATTCTCGGTAATTTCAAGCGAATCACTGATCACACCTTCCACAGGCACTACGCCAATCTTGTCGTTTAAAGAAAAGCTTTGCGTGCGGACGTCTCCGGACTGGGCGCCCGCCCGGTAAAAGAAGAAATACAGGACAGCGCCCAGCGCAATCAGTAAAACCAATCCTAAAAGTACCGGATGTTTTTTCATGCCTTCTTTATTCCTTATTCTGGTTTCCGATCTTTACGTCGGCCAGCGCCTGCGCCATGTTCGATCCGATATTTTCACGATTATTGATATATTGGCTGGAAGCCGTGGACGGGGCAGGTGCAGGCGTCGGCGCTTCCATTTCCTTAATACTCAGGCGGATTTTCTTTGTTTTCACATCAATGCTTTTGACCACGGCAGACACCGTATCACCGGCATTATACAATTCCGCCGATGATTTGACGCGTTTCTGGCTGATTTCAGAAATATGAACCAGACCTTCAATGCCATCCTCAATCTCCACAAAAATCCCGAAATCGGTAAAGTTGGTTATCTTGCCGGTTACCACACTGCCGGGAGCGTATTTTTGCGGCAATTCTTCCCACGGATTTTTTTCAATTTGTTTAATTCCCAGAGAAAATTTCTCATTGTCAACATCAATATTTAAAACAACCGCTTCGACTTCCTGCCCTTTCTTGAAATATTCGGAAGGATGGGTCACCCGGTGCTTCCATGAAATATCCGATACATGGACCAGACCGTCGATGCCGTCTTCAATGCCGACAAAGACGCCAAAGTTTGTAATGTTGCGCACAAGGCCTTTCACAACCGTGCCGACCGGATACTTCTCTTTGAGTTTTTCCCAGGGATTGGCTGTCGTCTGTTTCAGGCTGAGCGACACCCGCTTGGCTTCCGGATTGACTTCCAGCACAACCACGTTCACCGTATCGCCGACATTCAGCACTTTGGACGGATGCTTGATTTCCCGTGTCCAGTACATTTCCGAGATGTGAACCAGACCTTCCACGCCCGGTTCCAATTCGATGAATACGCCGTAATCCGTCAGGTTAACCACTTTGCCCTGAACCAAAGCGCCAATCGGATACTTCTCCGAAATATTCTCCCACGGATTTTCATGAAGCTGCTTCAGCCCCAGAGAGACTCTTTCTTTTTCACGGTCAAACGAAAGGATCCTAACTTTAATCTTCTCACCCTTCTGGAAAACGTCGGCAGGCTTGGCTATTCTTCCCCAGGAAATATCCGTCACATGGAGCAATCCGTCGATGCCGCCCAGATCGATAAAAATGCCGTAATCCGTAATATTCTTGATAACGCCTTCGACGATGCTGCCTTCAACAATATTGTTCAGCGTGTCTTTCTTTTCGCTTTCTCTTTCGGAAGCCATAATGGATCGTCTGGATAAAACGACATTATTGCGCTTGCGGTCATATTTTAAAACATTAAAATCCAGCGTCTGACCGATAAACTGGTCCAGATCTTTAATGGGACGGACATCGATTTGCGATCCCGGCAGAAAACCGATAATGCCGATATCAACAGAAAGGCCGCCTTTCACTTTCTCCACGACGGTCCCTTTGATGGTCAGATTATTGTCGCTGATATTTTTAATGTCATCCCAGACTTTAAGTTTGGCCGCTTTTTCTCTCGATAAAACCAGGTTTCCTTCTGAATCCCGTTTGTCAATAAATACTTCTATGTCATCGCCTACGGCAATATTCACATTCCCCTGGGCGTCTTTCAGTTCTTTGATCGGAATAAAACCTTCCGTTTTCCAGCCGACATCCACCATCACGATATCCGCCGTTACCTGGACAACTTTGCCCTGGGCAATATCGCCATATTTCAATTGATTAAGGCTCTGTTCATAGAGTTCCTTAAATCCCATATCTTCTTCCATGGAAGGGATGGGTGAATTATTCGCGCCGGACGTTGAAGCGTTGGCCTTAACCTCCTTTTCATTTGTTAAGTTTGTGTTATTATTGTTAACCATTAACCTGACACCCCCTAATTTTTATAAGACATTTTTAATCTAAGTTGCCTAACATACTGAAAATTAAATAGCAAGACAAATCAAGCAATCGTTGTCTGGCGCTCATTTTTACATTCAACCATTCTTTTCTGAAATACATTCCATAATTTTCTCAACGACTTGCAAAACATCCAAAAACGTCGAGTCAATGACAACGGCGTCCGGCGCGGCGGTAAGCGGCGCAATTTTCCGCCGGGAATCCTGAAAATCTCTGGCCTGCATATCCCGGGATATGGCATCCCGTTCAACCGGTTCGTTCTTTTGAAGATGCTCTTCGTGGCGTCTGCGAATTCTCTCCTCAATATTCGCATCCAGAAAGAACTTGGCATCCGCATTCGGAAAAACAACCGACCCCATATCTCTGCCTTCGGCGACGATTCCACCGCGGGCGCCCGCTTCCCGCTGCAAAGACAGCAACTTCTCACGGACAACCGGAAAAGCAGAAAGAGTGGAGGCGGCCAACCCAATCTCTTCCGTCCGGATTTGCTCTCCCACATCATGCCCGTCAACAAAAACCGCCATTTTACCGTTCAGATTCCGCAGGGTGACATCCGTCGTGGCGCACAATTTCGCCAGTGCGCCAGAGTCATTCACATCAATTTTATTCTTCAGCGCCTTACAGGCCAGCGCGCGATAAAGCGCGCCCGTATCCAGATAAAGGTAACCAAGCCTGACTGCCACAGCCTTGCTCACCGTGCTTTTGCCGGCGCCTGCCGGTCCGTCAATGGTAATGACTTTTTTCATGATAATCTGCTCTCCTTTGGTATCATCTTTAACTCCCGTCAAGCAAAACTTGCCTAATTTTGTCAAAGCAGGTAGGATGGGTCACACCGTTATGATAGGTAATCCGGTCAACTATGTGTAAAATTATGCAAAAGCAATATTTTTCTTTTGTCCTGATTCTTTTTCTTGTGTTTTTCGGAACACAAAACGCCTGGTCTGCTTTCACCATCGACGATGAAAAAAAACTGGGCAAAGAAATTTATGACAAACTTGAGAAAAACAATTTTCTGCTCCATGATAAAAAGCTCAACGCCTATGTTACGGGCATCGGCAATCGGGTTCTGTCCCAAAGCCATAAAGCGCCTTTTGAATTCACTTTCTCCATTTTCAACAGTTCGGGAATCAACGCTTTTGCCACGCCCGGCGGCTATATTTACATTAACAAAGGGTTAATCACTACCGTGGAAAACGAGGCGCAGTTGGCCGGCGTTATCGCACATGAAATCGCTCATGCCAACGCCCGGCATGTCGCCAGCATGATTGAAAAGTCACAAAAGCTCAATATCGCCATGCTGGCCGCCATTGTCGCGGGAGCGTTCCTGGGCGGCGGGGAAGCTTCGGCGGCCATTGCGGCTTTTTCCGTTGCCGGCGCCACTTCGGTAAGCCTCAGCTATCAGCGGGAGCATGAGGAAGAAGCCGACCGCATGGGAATCGAATACCTCGTGGACGCCGGTTACTATCCTGCGGCGATGGTTCAATTTTTAAAGATCATCAAACAGTATGAGTTTCTGTCCAGAACAATACCCTCCTACCTGCGGACGCATCCGGGCACGGACGACCGGATTTTTTATCTGGAAAGTCTGCTGCAAACGCAATATCGCCGGGCCGGCGGCTCAAAAAACATTCTTGGGAATTTTGTCCGGATGCAGGCCTTGATTGGTATGGATCTGGACAATCTCAATAAATACCACCGGCATTTGACGGAATCTCTGCAAAAAGATCCCCGTAATGTCGATCTGCTTTATGCGCTTGCCCTCACGGAAGATCAGCTCGGTCAAACCAACATCGCGCTGGATCATCTGAATAAAGCGTTGACCCTGGCGCCGCAGGATGGAGACATTTTAAAAAACATCGGTTTGATCTATTTAAAAACAGGCAATGCTGAACAGGCCCGTCGCCGTCTGCTGCGGGCGGCCGCGATTGATCAGGAAAATGAACAAATTGCATTGGCTCTGGGAAAAGCGCATTTCGCGCTGGGTGATTATCAAAAGGCCCTGAATTGTTTTCTGAAGCTACAAGACAAAACATTCAATGATGTGGACATAAACTACCATATTGCCATGTCTTACGGCAGACTGAATCAACAGGGCGAAGCGCACTATTATTTCGGGTTATATTTTAAAAAAGAGAAAAAGAACGAAAGCGCACTTTTCCATTTTCGCAAAGCGCTTGCGTATTTTCCGGAAGGAACGCCTAGAGCAGTCGCCATTTCCGACGCCATTAAGGAGATGAGCGTCAATCGCCCCCAAAAACCGGAAAAGAAACAAGAGCGCCAGCAAAAAGCTCCTGAATAAAATCTCTGTAAAAACGAATTATTAATAGGAAACTGCCGGTCAATCTTTATCATTGCGAAAAATGAGACAATACATTATAAAGCACTCACTTTAATATCTTTTGAAAGGAGTTTGAAAACGTGAACATTTTAATATTTGGCCCCAACGGCAGCGGCAAAGGCACGCAAGGCGCAATCGTACAGAAGAAATATGGAGTGCCCCATATCGAAACAGGTGTTATTTTCCGTCAGAACATCTCCAAGAAAACCCCCCTGGGTGAAAAAGCAAAAGCATTCATCGACCGCGGCGAGTTGGTTCCTGATGACATTACCATTCCCATGATCCTTGACCGTCTCCAGGAAGACGACGCGAAAAAGGGCTGGCTGCTGGACGGCTTCCCCCGCAACCTGGCCCAGGCGGAAGCGCTCTGGGCGGCCCTGCAGAAAGCAAATATTAAACTCGACTTTGTCATTGAAATCGATCTGGATCGTGAAACGGCCAAAAAGCGCATCATGGGCCGCAGACTCTGCAAAACGGACAACAACCACCCGAACAATATTTTCATTGACGCTATCGCGCCCCATTCCCATGACGGCAAAACCGTCTGCCGCGTCTGCGGTTGCGAAGAGCTTTCGACACGCGCCGACGATCAGGATGCCGCAGCCATCGACAAACGCCACGGCATTTATTACGACACGAAAACCGGCACACTGGCAGGCGTCAACTATTTCAAGGAAAGAACTAAAGTGATTATCGTTGACGGCCGCGCCGGCGTCAAGGAAGTTTCCGAAGACCTTATGAAGAAACTGGTTTAAGACAACAGGAAAGATGCAAAATCAAAGCCCCCCGAACCATTGGAGGGCTTTTTTTAACACCCTTATGGAAAACATTCGAAATTTCAGCATCATCGCCCATATCGACCACGGCAAATCGACTCTGGCCGACCGGCTCATTCAATTTACCGGCGTCTGCAACGAAAGAAATTTTCAGGACCAGATGCTGGACAATATGGACATTGAGCGGGAACGCGGCATCACCATCAAAAGCAACGCGATCTCCCTGCCCTATCGCGCCAAAGATGGAAAAGAGTATATTCTGAACCTGATCGACACACCGGGACACGTGGACTTCTCCTATGAAGTCTCCCGGTCGCTGGCCTCCTGCGAAGGCGTTTTGCTGTTAATCGACGCCGCCCAGGGCGTGCAGGCCCAGACCCTTGCCAATCTGTATCTGGCGATGGAACACAATCTCGAAATCATCCCCATTATCAACAAAATTGATCTGCCGTCCGCCGATGTGGATCGTGTGCTGGAAGAAATTGATTCGGAACTGGGGCTTGATCCCGACACGCACATCAAATGCTCCGCCAAGGAAGGCATCGGCATTGAAGAAATTTTGGAAGCCATTGTCGAACGTATTCCGCCGCCCACGGGCGACACCTCAAATCCGCTGGCTGCTTTGATCTTTGACGCCAAGTATGACGCCTACCGGGGCACCATCATTCACTGCCGCGTTTTTGAAGGAAGCGTTAAAGCCGGTGACATCATCCGCTTCATGTACAACAACTCAACTTATAAGGTGGAAGAAGTCGGTCATTTTCTCCTGCAACGCGCCAAACGCGAGAAGCTTTCCGCGGGCGATGTGGGCTATATCATCGCCGGCGTCAAAACTGTTTCCGACGTGCGCACGGGCGATACCATCACGCTGCAGGACAGGCCCTGCGGCCAGCCGCTGCCCGGTTTCAAGGAAGTCAAGCCGGTGGTCTTCGCTTCGATCTACCCCATCGCCTCAGACGACTATCAGGATCTGGCCGATTCGCTGGAAAAGTACAAACTCAACGATGCGTCCTTCATTTACGAAAAAGACTCCTCCGCCGCGCTGGGACAGGGTTTCCGCTGCGGATTCCTGGGCCTGCTGCATCTGGATATCGTACAGGAAAGACTGGAAAGAGAATTTGATTTGTCGATCATCCTTTCGGTTCCCAGTGTGTGTTACCGTTTCACACTCAGAGATAAAAAGGTGATCTATGTTGACAACCCCACGCACTATCCCGATCCGTCGGAAATCGATAAAGGCGAAGAGCCGTACATCCGCGCGTCCATGATGCTGCCGGAACGTTATCTGGGCACGGTCATGAAACTGTGCATGGAAAAACGCGGCGTGAATTCCAATTTGAATTACACCAGCCCCGGGCGGGCCGAACTGTCCTATGAAATGCCGCTGGCCGAAGTCATTTTTGATTTTTACGATCGCTTTAAATCCGTTACGCAGGGCTACGGCTCGTTTGATTACGATATTATTGATTACCGGGAAAGCACTCTGGTTTTGATGGATATTCTGGTCAACGGCGAAAAAGTCGATGCGCTTTCGCAGATCGTGCATCGTGAACGCGCCCGCGCCCGCGCATTGAACGCCTGCGACCGCCTTAAAGACGAAATCCCGCGTCAGATGTACAAAATAGCCATTCAGGGCGCCATCGGCGGAGAAATCATCGCCCGCAGCACCATCAGCGCCTTCCGGAAAGACGTCACGGCCAAATGCTATGGCGGCGACATCACCCGCAAAAGAAAGCTTCTGGAAAAGCAGAAGGCCGGCAAAAAGCGCATGAAGATGATCGGCTCCGTCAGCATTCCGCAAAGCGCGTTTCTGGCGGTGCTGAAGTCGGACAATGATTAGCGACCAGGCCGGGCTTTATATTCATATTCCCTTTTGTTTGAGCAAATGCGGGTATTGCAGCTATTACTCGATTGTATCACCTCAGTTCATTGACGAATTTGTAAAAGCCGTTGATAGAGAAATGGCATTTTACACGGACACGTTTCACGACTTTGACACGATTTATTTAGGCGGCGGCACCCCTTCCCTGCTGTCGGCTTCGCAAATAGATACCCTCCTGAATGCGGCGCACAAAAATTTTACCATCGACCATCAGGCCGAGATTACCATGGAAGTCAACCCCGGCGATGTATCGGTCGAACACTTCCAATCGTTGCGAAGACTGGGGATTAACCGCCTGAACATCGGCGTCCAATCCTTTGATGATCCTCTTTTGAAATTCCTGGGACGCAGACATACGGCTAAAGAAGCGGTGGAAGCAATCGATGCGGCCCGCATTGCCGGCTTCGACAACATCGGTATGGATTTCATCTATGGCGTTCACGGTCAAACAATAAAGACATGGAAACAGACGCTGGCAAAGGCCCTGTCTTTTTCTCCGGAGCATCTTTCCTGTTATCAACTCTCGCTGGACAAAAAAACTTCCCTGTTCAGGCAATATAAGAAAGATAAATTGCATCTGCCTTCGGAAAATGAAGCGCTGGATTTCTTTTTGGCAACATCGCAGACGCTGACGGATGCCGGTTACATTCACTATGAAGTGTCCAACTTTGCCCATAGCAATTCCTTAATATCCCGTCACAACACGAAATACTGGCGGCACACACCTTATCTTGGCCTGGGTCCCGCCGCTCATTCTTTTCTGGATTCCAGACGCTGGTGGAACAGGGCAGCCGCCAATACTTATCTTAAAAATATTAGTGAAGGCAAAAAGCCGGTGGAGAAATCGGAAAAGCTGTCGCGGGAGCAACTGGCGCTCGAAGCACTCTTTTTGGGCATGCGCACAAAAGACGGAATCAATCTTGAACAATACAAATCATGCTTTGGGTGCGATTTACTGGCCGGCAAACGTCAGGTAATTGATAAACTGATGAGAAGCAATCTGGTGGAATTAAAAGACGGCTGCCTCTGTCCAACACTGGCCGGCATGGCCGTGGCGGACAGCCTGGCCTTGATTTGATTGGACGATTTTATTTTTCAGGTTATCTGGCGGTTCTTTGGACAATGAGCATGCCCCCGGAGCCAAAGGCCGGTGTTTTGGCGGCCAGTGCGCTTAACAATCTTTCCACACTCACCCAGTAAGGTCCGTAATACATTCTGTCAACATCAAAAATCAGTACACAGTCAGTATTTGCGTCATAAGCGCCGACAGGAGAAATGTGCGGGTAAGGCCCCCCGGGATCATTCGTCAGCTTATCCTGCAGAAAATGAAGGATGATAAAATCGTCTGATGATGCTTCATTCGCTTTTAAGGTTGCCCGAAGTGCCTCCAGATCCCGCGGGCCGGCATTTTCAAAATTCCTGCGCGAGGTCACCCATCCTTTGATTCCGTATGTTTTCAGCGCATCCGCCGCCACCTCTTCCAACTCCCCAAGGGTAAGTCCCTTGCGGAGTTTCCCTTCGTTTTCCGTCACACGTTTTTTCCAGTCGGCTGCCTTGACGTGATCCAGTAATTCCGTCTGTTGAACATTGGCATCGTCCGCACGGAGATTTCCTTTGGCTCCGGCTATCGCGTTGAGGACCATCGCCACCGATGCGGTCGAACAGGAAAGCTTGTTAACTTGTCCTGTATAGTGATTAACAAGGTGCCAGAAATCCGGCGCGGGATTAGCAGCAGATTGAAAATACTCGTGGGATTGCCAAAGGGGTGTGGCATAAGGCGCGCCGGCTGGACCGTATTTAGGCGGATAAGCGTCTGCAGCGGCAAACGCCGGTGCTGTCAGATGAATAATAATCGCCAGACAGAAACTTAAAATTTGCCACATCCAGCCGCCTCCTGTTTTCTGCGATGCTGTATTTCTTCGAAAAAGAAGGCTAATCATATTCTTCGAGATAACGTTCAATATAGTCCCGTACTTTATTTTTCGGCTGATAGATTCCAAAGTGGCCCTCACAGAGAATGTCGGCCTCCAGATCAAGAAGCGTCTGCATCGATTCTTTCCAGGCGGCGATGTCGGAACCGAAAGCCTTGTGAAACGGCCCGTGAATATCCTGGCCGAATAAAACCCTCTTGTCGGCGCGGTCCAGATAAACGGCAATTGAACCGGGCGTGTGGCCGGGGGTGTGCAGGCAGTGCAGCTCTTCATTGCCAAACTTCAATATCTCATGAGAACCTTTTAAAATCTGATCGGGTTTGGTCGGCGGAAACGTCGTCCCGTACCAGTTGGCCGCGGTGCGAATCGAATCGCCGGTTTCCAGCGCCTTTGCATCCAGTTCATGAATGAGAATCTTCGCACCGTACTTTTCGCGGAAAAATGGCGCGGAACCAATGTGATCAATATGGCAGTGCGTCAAAATAACATGCGAGACGGATGCGGGATTCAGCCCCAGCATTTCGATATTGCGGACAAGCTGAGACGAACTGCCGCCCGCGCCGGAATCAATCATCACCAGATCACCCGCAAAGTCGATCAAATAAACCGCCGCATCATCCGCCTGCGTCACACTCGGCCCGCCGATCAGATAAATACCGCTGATGATTTCTTCCGTCTTCATTCTCATAATATTAATATTTCGGAGCAATCAGCGTGATTGCTCCAGCGCAATTATGTTTTCAAGGTTCCGACAATATCACTGATTTTTTTTATTTTATTGTGTTGCATAAAATGCCGCATGCCGTCAACGATCTCAACTGTCGCGCGGGGATTGATAAAATTGGCTGTGCCGATTTGTACGGCGCTTGCACCGGCCACCATGAATTCCAGCGCGTCTTCAGTGGTCAGGATGCCGCCGATTCCGATAACCGGGATGGCTACTTTTTGCGCCACCTGCCAGACCATCCTGAGAGCAACGGGTTTTATGGCCGGGCCGGACAGGCCGCCGGTAATGTTTTTCAGGTGCGGCTTGCGAGTCTGGAGATCAATGGACATGCCGGTCAGTGTGTTGATGAGCGATACGGCGTCCGCACCGGCCTGTTCCACCGCCTGTGCCACCAGGGTAATGTCGGTGACGTTGGGGGTCAGTTTGACGATAACGGGCAGATGGGTTTCCGCTTTGACGCGACGCGTCACTTCCGCCGCCGCTTTCGGATCGGAACCGAAACTCAAGCCTCCTTTTTTGACATTCGGGCAGGAAACATTGACTTCCAGCGCGTGAACACCCTTCGCCCGGCTCAGCTTTCCGGCAACCTGCGCATACTCCGCATAGCTTTCACCATAGATATTAGCGATGACGGCGACGTCGTATTGCCGCAAAAAAGGAAGTTTCTCTTCGATAAACACATCGACGCCGACGTTTTGCAGTCCCACGGCGTTAAGCATGCCGCCTGCCGTTTCCATGATCCGAGGCGGCGGGTTTCCCAGTCTGGGTTTGAGCGACAGGCCTTTGACGACGATGCCGCCCAACTGATTTAAATCAACATAGTCGGCGTATTCCTCGCCGTAGCCGAATGTGCCGGACGCCGTCATGACCGGGTTTTTCAGTTTCAACCCGGCAATCTCCACGGCCAGGGCCGTCGTATCTGTTTTTTGCTTTTTCATTCCCATATCACATCTTTCAAGTCAAATACCGGCCCGTCCGCGCATACGCGTTTGTAGGCCTTGTTCCCCTGTCCATCCTTCACCGCCACGGCACAGCCCACGCATGCGCCGACGCCGCAGGCCATTCGTTCTTCCAGCGACACCTGGCAGAAATACTTTTTCCCCAGGATGGTTGACAGCGACCGGAGCATCGGCTTCGGGCCGCATGCATAAATCGCCGTCTCTGCCGGCGCATATTTTTTCATGTCTTTTTGAAACGCCGCGGTGACCAGCGATTTTTCCCCCAGAGATCCATCATCCGTGCAAATGACGATCTTGTAACAATACTTCTTGAGGTGGTCAAGACCGACAACGGCTTCCGCGGTTTGCACACCCAGGTAAAAGGTCATCGTGTCTGCATCACAACAGGCTGTTTTGCAGAGATATTGCGCAAGCAAAGACAGGGGCGCAATCCCGATGCCTCCGGCGATGAGCACAATATTTTTCTTCATCGGATCGATGGTGTAGCTCCCGCCCAGCGGCCCGGATATTTCCACCTGCGATCCTTTCATCAGCCCGGCCAGGATGGATGTTCCCTTCCCCACTACGCGATAGAGCAGTTCCATGGCGCATCCCGATTTCCGCCGCGCAAACGAATAAATGCTGATGGGCCGAGACAGAAAGGGGTCCTGCAAACCCAGGATTCTGATCATCACAAATTGTCCCGGCAGGGGATCGTCAAATTCCGCGGGCAGCGTTATCTTCATGAGAAAAAAATCATGCCGGATTTCTTCGTTCGCGGATACTTCTCCGATGTAAATATCTTTCGCCATTTTTAATGTCCTGTTCTTATTCCTTCCACATGATCAAAGCAGCCTCATGGGTATCGGTATAATAGTTCGGGCGTTTTCCTTTGACGGCAAAACCGCATTTCCGGTAAAGGTTGATCGCCCCGACGTTCGATTCGCGAACTTCCAGCGTCTGACGCGTCATACCCATTTGCGCCGCAATATCCTTCATTAAAGTCATCAGGTTGTAAGCCAGCCCCTGTCGGCGGCATTCCTTTCTGACCGCCAGATTGTGCAAATGAACTTCATCGGCCACCAGCCAGAAAATAATGTAGGCGGCAATCCATATTTTTCCTTCCATCTCCAGTTTAATGACCAGACACTGGGCGTGGGCTGTTCTCATTTCGTCAAGAAACATGCCTTCCGTCCAGGGCGTTACAAACGACACGCGCTCAATCGCCATAATTTCCGGCAGATCGGCTTTTTTCATCAGATCAACGCAGACTTTCGGCGCGGCATTTTCAGAGGACATTGAAAAATTCCAAAGCAGCGGCTGCAACCAGGAAAATCGCGCAAAAAACGGGAACCGCGCCGCGCAGATTGATACTGTTGAGGGCCACCGCAACGCCTAAAAGCGGCAGAAAATAATACATCAGGGAAAGCATGGCCTTGAAGGCAAGCGGCAAATTCGGATAAACCCATATCAGCATGGGAATGAAGATGATTTGTAAAAGAAAAAGCAGACCAATGTAAAACACGGCTGCTTTGGCCAGTCCCAGATAAACTTTTCTTTCGATGGCCGGTATGTTAACCGTTTTGGCATCCTCCAGCGCCTGATCGGAAAGAAGGTTGTTGGATTCTATAATTTTAACATCAATTTTTTTTGCCACAATACCGAAGGGGATTGCAATCAGGACGGACAGCGTCATCAGTTCCTTTGTAACGGAACCCAGCGATTGTCCGGCCAGTATTGCCAGCGACGCCGCAAACGCGGCGGCAATGGAATCATTGGGGGGAATATAAATGCCGATGGGCATGCGGTCTATCCAGAACAGTTCCAGGATCGCGCCAATAATCAGTCCCGCATAAGGATTGCCGAGAATGATACCGATAACCGGGGCAATAATGATCGGACGGGAAATCATGGCCTGAATAAATACACGGTCGAGGCAAAGCAGACCGCCGGCAAAGGATATGAGAATTATTTTTAAAACCATGTTCGCACCAACCCGCTTATGGTTTTACCGGGCAAAACTCCTGTAAAGCGTCTTTGATATTGACCGCCTTTTCCCGGGGAACGCGTTTCAGTTCAACAGCAACGCCTTTTTCCTCCAGCAAATTGAAGATATCCTGAATTTCCGGCTCACATAATGACACGGACGGCGCACAGCAGACTTTATAGTCTTCATGATGGATATTGCCGAGATTGAGTTTTTCAAAATGAAAGCCCGACTCATACGCTCTCAGAGCGTCGGCAATACCGCTGAATAATACGATGGTCTTTTTGCCTTTGCCCCGGGCATAGGCATGACTGGCGGCAAAATCCTCCACGGAGTAAATATTGACTTCAATATCGCTGGGAACTGCCATGCGAATAACGGTCTCACAGAAAAAATCACCGGCGGAATTGTCGTCAACAACCATGATGCACCTTGCTTCGACAAAGGGCACCCAAGCTTCCAGAATCTGGCCGTGCACCAGTCGATTGTCCACCCGCACCAGAATCATGTCGTAAGCTGCCGCCAATTGCTCACCCGATTGCTTTTTTACTTAAGATTTCACTGGCTAAAGAAATGTTTTTCTTCCCGTAATCCTTAATGAAAGTGGAAAATTCATTGAGGGTGGTCTCTGCCTTGACGTCGGACAACTTGAGCAGCATCGGCAGATTAACCCCTGTGACCACTTCCACCTTGCCTTCTCTCATGAAAGACAGGGAAATGTTCGAAGGCGTCCCGCCGAAAAGATCCGTCAAAATCAAGACGCCTTTGCCTTTATCCAGTTTCTTTATCGCGCTGCTGATTTCTTTTTTGACATCTTCCACGCCTTTGTTCTGTTCAACGCAAACATGCATAACGTCTTTTAACGGCCCTTTAATCATCTCCGCCGCATGGATCAATTCATTTCCCAGATTACCGTGAGTTGTGATCAACACACCAATCATTGTTGCCCCCTCTTTGCAATCATTTGCGTGACGCGACCGTTGGCCTGATGTTCAGTTCAAATGACCGCAACGTTCTCTTCAAAACAGTATTGCAGGTGGTGCAAACTAATGGATTGGAAGATAATTGTCAAGATTTATCGAGAGCTGCCCGAAGAAAATCACCTTTCGCGCAAACGATATTATGTCTTTGATATTGTTGATTTATTTTATATCCATCGTCGTTAAATATCTATGGGTAAGATATAATATTCCACCTTTCGCGATGGATAGAGCGTCTCCATGATCCTGGTATATCGTTTAAGCTGTTCATCGTACTTTTGTTTAAGGCCCCGCATGGAGCCTGATTTATAATCAATGATGGTGATCAGATGATCGGACACGATCATTCTATCCACGACGCCAAAATTATTTTTATCGGATATCTGCTGCTCGATATAGAGCTTGCCCGGTCTGAACATGACGGCAGCAACATCGCTTCTTCCGACAAAACGAATCCCTGCTTCACATTCCTCATGGTTCAACTCTCCGGCGGACGGCAGTTTCGTCTGATCAACAACTTTCGCAAGCCAGCGGTGAAGACGTTCACCCCGCATGATCCCCGCCTTGATACAGGCGGATAAAAGCGTCGGGTCAATCTCGCCGTACTGATCCGGTTCATCATCATGTTTTTCCGGCACATTAAATATGGCAATGCGTTCAGCCTCTTTTGACGGGCCGGATAAAACGCAGATACTCTTTTTATTGCCATCAGGCGCAAACCGCGAAAATGTGTCAAGCACCGCCTGATGAACAGACTTGTAATTTTCTTCTTTTTTTACCGGCAGAAAAACCGTGAGTGTTTGTATCGCCCTTGTCGCGGCGACATAGAAAACATTTGCCTTCTCACGCCGCATCCGGGCCAGATTTTTTTCACGATTGTTGACAATCTCCCCGGCAACGGCCGATTCGCCTGACGTCCAGAAAGCAAGCTCTTTCCCTGTAAACTGCACATGACATTTTTCGGACTGCAGATAGAACGGCGGCTCTTTTTCATCCTCATTCCAGAAAACAAAAACATGTTTAAACTGAAGCCCTTTTGTTCCATGGATGGTATCAACCTTGATATTGTCCCTGTTTTCGGCCTCCGGCGCCTTCACGCTGAACCGTATGTTGAACATCCGCAAAAGGAATCCGTCTGCGTCAGCGCCGCCTTCACTGAAGAAGGCCTGCGCCTCATCCTGCCATATGTCCAGTATGGTCGCAGGCAGTTTCCCGCGTAAAAGCTCAATAGCACAACTCACAGCCATTATTCCATATGGTTTGGGAAACTTCCCTGCAAACTCTGCCCTGACCTGCCCTATCTCCCCGAACAATTCACCCCATAAAGTCGATCGCGCCGCCATGTCGGCAAATGGCGTATCGCCATCTTTTGCGAGAACACCTGCAATGAAAAGCATGACCGCAACGCCTTCTTCCGTCGAAAGAAGCTGCCTGCCCTTGACCTCCGACACGCCGATGCCTTCCTTGACCAGTTCGGAGGATATCTTCTGAATGTAGTTGTTGGTCGCCGCGAGTACGGCCATATCGCCCCACTGACAGTCGTACGCTGACTTCTTCGCCTTCAGGACCTCAATGATGGCAGGATAGAAAGGGGCTTCCGACAGGCCGTCTTTTTCAAGCTTTACAAGATTTACTTCCGTCACACCTGCAAACTCGTTCATTTTTTCCGGCGGTTTTTGTGTTTCCGTTTTCTCTTTTCCGTCAAAGAGATTTTCCACAAGTTTGTTAAAAAACGATATCAGAAGCGGCGTGCTTCTGTAGTTATATTCAAGCGAGCTTTCAGTGATGACGCCGTTTTCCATATAGCTCCCGATGGCCGTTTCCAGCGCCTCGCGATTTGCACCGCGCCATCCGTATATCATCTGCTTCCAATCGCCCACGGCAAAGAACGATCTTTCGCCGCGCTCGCCGGGACCGGATAATATTTCGTCAATGAGAGGCAGCAGTATCGCTATATCGCCCGTTGATGTGTCCTGGAATTCGTCAACCAGAAGATGCTCGGTCCTGTCCAGCCCGAGAGAAAAGTAATGGCTCATGAGCTTCGGTCTTTCACTCGACGCCGCTCCATCAAGAGCAAGAAGGGATTTCCGCACATCGGCAAAAAAGATCAGCCCTTTTTCTTTTTTAACGGCAGAGGCCGCCTCCAGATAGATTCCGCAAAGAAAGGCAACCGCCAGTTCCCGGAGGAGAGCCTTGTTCAGCGACAGCTTTTCGGCAGTCTTTCTGTAATCCTTGAAAATCCCGTTGAGATCCGAGTAGGGACTCTGATCCCAATTTATCTTTTTGCCAAGGCTTGTGTAAGTCTCCAGATCGGAGTAAGCGGCAACTGCTTTGGAAATAAAACTGTCATAATCAGTCAACGCATGGATAACCCGGCTATGAACACGAGCCGAAACCAGCTCCGACAGACTGTTTGCTTTTTTACTCAGCGATTCAAGCTCATTGCATAATATGCCGTTCTCTTTCATAAGAGCGTCAAGATCTTCAAGTCTGTCCATATCCATCAGGCAGCGCTCAACCGTTTGTTCATCCGCAAGGGGACTCCAGAGCGCATCCATGTCTGTTCCCAATATCCTGGCGGCAATGATCAGCTTATTGCCCTTGCCGCTTTGCATGACGCTGTCGCGAAAAAGGCTTTCTATTTCACCGGACAGTTCCATCTGCGCCTTCTCGTCAGCCATCTTTGGCGCATAACCGGATGCGGCAAAGAGCCTGTAAAAGAATGAGTCTATTGTCGAGTACCCGACCCGGCCCGCCTCCATGATCAGGCTCAGCCTGGTCAGCAGGGGCATCTCTTTTTTGGATGCTATCTTTGTCATGATGCGGGAGCGCATCTCGGCGGTAGCGGCACGGGTAAAGGTGAGCGCAGAGATGAATTTTCCCCCGGTCGATATCCTGTTAAACACCTCGTCGGTGAGCCTTGTTGTTTTTCCCGAACCGGCGGACGCTTTCAGAAGAATACTTTGCATCAGTTATTCCCCCGTAAAGCCTTGTAATAACCGTCTCTTCCGCATAACGCCTGGAACAGGCAGAACTCGCACTCCTGAGAACCGTGATCAGGCGCAAGCTCACTTGCGTTGATGATTTCGTCAAGGCGCTCCTTGACGGCGGACATCAGTTCATCCGCTTCGGCGCTTTGCTCCGGAGGAAGAACCATCTCCCGATCCGGTGACGATTCCTTCAGAAAATAAAAACGGGCCCCTTCAACATCTTTATTAAAGCGCCGGTAGATCATCAGCTGCACCGCGGGATGCAGAATACCTTTTGCCTTAAAACGCTCCAGCACGCTTGTTTTTGCCGAAATATTAAACCGGCTTTGCTTTTTTGAATACTTGAAATCAATCACCTCAGTGCGCCCTGATATCTTTGCCAGCCGGTCCGACCGTCCGGTGATCTTATAGCATCCGGCGATCATGCCGCTGAATTTTCCCTCGCAGGATATGGCATTGTCGGCAAAGATGATCCGCCGTCCTGATTTCCGCTCATCTTCATATATTTCCTGCAACAGGATTTTTGCGTTCAGCATGTAAATATTGATGCCTTTAATATTTCTTAATGCTTCGTTTTCTTCGTTTTCCCAGAGTTCATCAAAAAGCCCCTGCCAGTTATCCAGCAGGTCCTTTCTGTCGGTGGAAAGCCGCTGAAGGAGCTTATGAACAAAAGTCCCCATCCGCATGTTTATTTTTTCATCATCATCCATAAATGAAGGGGGTTCCATCCCGAGAATGTATTGATGGTAGAACAAAAACGGGCACGCCAGAATCTTGGAAAGGCTCGAATAGGAATATGTAAATTCCTTAAGCCTGTTGCGCAGATGATCATCAATAGGTATCGCGGGCCTTTTACCACCCTGCTTTTCAGGCAATGATTCTTTAAAAGCTATCGTCTGAACCGGTTTTCCAAATTCCTCCGCCAGCAGGCTCATATAATAGCTCGGCGTTCTTTCCCGTATTTTGTCATCGACCGCCGCTATTTTCATCCTGCCGCCCTGTGCCAGAATCTGTCTGAACAGAAGGTCCTCGTACTCAAATACGCTTTTTCGCATCTGCGGAACATGAACCGGATTGATGAAAGGGCCTTCAAAAGGCTGTGACGGCATAATGCCGCTGTCCAGAGGAAGGATCAATCCTCTGCTGAATTTCTCTCCCGAAACGTGGCCGAAACCGACAACCTGGATCGGCGCCGATCTGCTTCCCGTAATACGAAATTTTCTTGCTTCGAGAAGCATTTTCGCCGCATCGGTCAGATTCCGCCCCAGCCTCTCTTTCCAATCGTCAAGGAGGGTGGAAAAAGACACAGCCGTCTCCAGCGCCTCACACTCCTCCCGGACATAATTTTCTCTGTTTTTTGACAATTCCACGGCGCAGGATGCGGCGTATTTCTTAAAATCGGGTGCCAGGCCCAATTTTTCAGCCTCTTCAATTTCGGCTAAAAGCCTTCTTCCCGCCGAAGTTGTCGAAAACGGCAGCCAGACAGCAAGATTGACGGCATTGCCGAACAGGCGAAGCGATCTGTTCCAGAGCATGGTTGTGAGCGACTCATCCAGCAGGTATATCATCAGTTGATCGGTTCCCGACCGTTCTTTGAGGAAATTGGAAGCCTCCAGCGTGACCAGATCCACAACGGCATGAAGCCCGGTAAGCCTGATCAGTTCGAAGCCTGCGCCATCCGACGGCTCGACGTCGCCGCCAAATGACAAAACAAGATTCTTTGCGGAATCAAACGGAAGCTTATCCGTCCCGGCCAATTCGAGACCGCAAAGCGGCTGATCAATGAATAACCTTTCTTTTCTGATCTTTCCATAGAACCGGCCAATCACCGGCGTTATCCCGGGAAGTCCGATAAAAATCTCCTTCTCACCGGGCGTGACTTCATCAAGCCGCGCTATTTCAAGTTCCGTCATGAAAAGATTTCTTCCGGCAAGCCACTCGCGAAAAGCCTGTGCCGTGTCAAGGTATTCCTCAAGTCTGTCCCATTCATCCTCGGTAAATCGCTCTGATCCCGCGATCGTATCCTTCCCGATATTATATTCCGACAGGTTCGTAATCAGCGGCAGAAGGCCCGCGGCGCGGCGCGAGGGATATGCGTCATCAGGAAATCTTTCTCCAATGAACTGAATAAAATAAAGCAGCCGCTCATCGCCCGGCATCGGTTTACAATTTGAATTTTCACTGATCTTATGAGTTATATATGAAGGGAGTCCTTCAACTTTCGGAAGAATACCGCCAAGTTCGGTATGGATAAGATACTGCACGGGATCAACAGCCCTTTCGCTTGCACAGATGATTGTCCAACCGGAAAGATCGGGATGGTCATTGCGCAGAAGCTCGATTAACTTTTCCGAATATTGTGACATGATGTCTCCTTCCGGGAGACTATGAATAAGCGCGCAATCCTTGTCAAGACGATAATTTGTTTTTATTGACATCATCATGATCAATCCATATAATTGCGCCGATTATTTTTCAGGAAGAATTACAGATGCGTCTATTGCGGCTGCTTTTTCAATATCGGTTAATTTTAACCATCCTGCTGGCCTTCGCCGGTATCGGCGTGATGGCTTTTTACGCCGTCTGCGACACGGCCTGTTCCTATCTCCGAGGCGATATTTTCGGCATTGACCTGAAATATATCGGCGTGGGATATATGGGAGCCATCATCGCTCTGGCTGTTTTAAAGCAGGCGGATTTGATGCGAATGCTTGTTGCGGCGGGCGTCGGTGTGGAAGTTTTTCTGGTTTCCTTCCAGGTCTCGGAAAATGTCTTCTGCCCGTTTTGCCTGTCTTTTGGCATGATGGTTCTGCTGATGTATCTAATCAACTATGAAAGGTGCGGTATAATGAACAACGGGTATCAAAAATTAATTTATGCGTTCGGCGACGCCAAAATTCCCTTCACCGAACGCCAGCGTTTTCCCCTTCTGGCCATGATGATTCTGGGCTATCTATTTGTCAGTTTTACTTTCTCCGGATCGGCCACACCGGCCTACGCCGCCGACCATACGGCCGTGCCCTCCTACGGCAGAGGCGCCTGGGAGCTCATTATCTTCACGGATTACTTTTGTCCGCCCTGCCAGAGCGCGGAAAAATATCTTGAACCGGAACTGGAAAGGCTTCTGGCCAGAGGCGGTATCAAAATTACTTTTGTGGATTATCCGGGTCATGGCAATAAATCCGCTCTCTTCGCAAAATATTTTCTTTGCGCCGCCGCGGCGGATAAAAACTATGCGAATGCCATGAAGGCAAGAAATATTCTATTTTCTCTGGCTCCGCAAAAGAATTTCGAGCAGGAAAACGTTCTAGCCGCCTCTTTGAAAGCACAAAAAGTTGCCTTAAAAATGATTGACCCCAAACCTGTTTATACGGAGTGGTTGGCCATGATCAAGCGCTACGAGATTAACGCGACCCCCACCTGCCTGCTGCGTTATTCTAGCACTTATACGAAAAAATACGGCAACGCGGATGAGATTCGAACAGGCCTCATTCCGGAACTTCAGAAGCGATTTCCGGAAAAGAAATAGTTTTAAGTTTTAAGTTTTAAGTTTTAAGTTTTAAGTGTCAGGGATGAACCTGGTTCGCCGGTAACACGTTCTCCGGTTGCACAATCTTCAGGAAAGCGGATAACATATTTTTCAGCCTATGAGCTATACGTTAAATACAACCGACGATTATCATATGCACAAATTGAATTCGCTGGGCTGGGAACTGACCGTCTGCAACGCAATGTATCCGGAGAACAGTCCCTGCCGCAAAGCGCTTCGGCATAACGCGTCTTTCGGCGCGCAGCTTTTTCGTTTCCTGGAAAAGTTTATACCGATTGCCGGCATGAAAACCGTTCTGGAAGTCGGCGGCGGCCTGGGATATGTGATGAAGGATCTGCTGACCCTTGCACCCGGCCTTCAGGCAACCATGCTGGACATTTCCCCCGTTCTTCTCAAAAAGCAGAAAGAAACCCTCTCCGGCCTTCCCGTGATTTACTGGGAAATGGATTTTCTGAAAACGCCCGTGTCCGATCTGCAAACCTTTGATCTGGTGATCCTGAACGAAATACTGGGCGATTTCCCCACCCTGGTCGCGCAAAAAGATCATCCGGTCCCCGACGATCCGAAAACACGCCGCTGGGTAAATAAAATCCACGATCTCCAGGAAGAATTTTCTCTCAATTTTACCGCCAGTGAAAACATCAACATCGGCGCCCTGACCATCGTGGAAAGGCTTTGCGGCGCCGGCATTCCCTGCATCTTCCTGAGCGAACACAGCTGCGAGGCGTTCTGCGACAATCCGTCTTTCCCGCAAATGAATTTTACCGCACCCGGAATGCCCGAAAAAATATCCCTTCAGGGACACGCTGAATTTACCGTCAAATTTTCCCATTTGGAAAAAATCGCCCGGGCTTTCCGTTACAAAATTGTCCGCGGCCGGTATATCGACATCCTGCCCGTCGATTTTAACGATAAGGTTCAGGCCGCGCTGCGCGCAGCAACGCCGCTCTCCGACGAGCAGGAAATTCTCCAGCATTTTGTTTATGACCTTTACAAGTATGAATATCTTGTGCTCATTAATGACTCGAAAAATATTTTCATGCTGATGAGCCATGCTTCCAATACAACAGACGATCATCCTCCTCCTCATAAATTGCATTCGCCCGACCGGGAACTGACCGTCTCCGACGCATTGTATCCGAAGAACAGCCCCTGCCGCAGAGTGCTTCGGCATAACGCGTCTTTCGGCACGCAGCTTTTTCATTTTCTGGAAAAGTTTATTCCGATTGCCGGCATGAAAACCGTTATGGAAGTCGGCGGCGATCGGGGACATCTGATGAAGGATCTGCTGACCCTTTCACCCGGCCTTCAGGCAACCATGCTGGATCATTCCCCCGCTCTTCTCAAAAAGCAGAAAGAAACCCTCTCCGGCCTTCCCGTGATTTATTGGGAAATGGATTTTCTGAAATTACCCCTGTCCGATCTGCAAACCTTTGACCTGGTGATCCTGAACGAAATACTGGGCGATTTCCCCACCCTGGTCGCGCAAAAAGATTATCCGGAAACCGACGATCCGGAAACACGCCGCTGGATAAATAAAATCCACGATCTCCAGGAAGAATTTTCCCTCAATTTTATTATCAATGAAACCATTAACATCGGCGCCCTGGCCGTCCTGGAAAAGCTTTGCGGCGCCGGCATTCCCTGCATCTTTTTGAGCGGACACAGCTGCGAGGCATCCTGCGACAACCCCTCTTTCCCGCAGATGAATTTTACCGCGCCCGGAATGCCCGAAAAAATATCCCTTCAGGGGCGCGCTGAATTTACCGTCAAATTTTCCCATTTGGAGAAAATCGCCCGGGCTTTCCGTTACAGAGTTGTCCGCGGCCGGTATATCGATATCCTGCCCGTCGATTTTAACGATAAAGTCCAGGCCGCGCTGCGCTTGAAAACTTCGCGCCCCGGCGACAGTCAGGAAATTCTCCATCAGTTTATTCATGACCTTTACGAGTGTGAATACCTTTTGCTTATCAACGGCTCAAAAAAGAAAGGATGAGAAAAAATGAAAACCATGCAAATTTTTCTGGTCAGTCTTGCTGTTTTGTTCCTGTTCAGTACAGACGGTTTTGCCTTTCGCTGCGGTTCCGGCCTGGTCACAACCGGCGATAAAAAGGTGCAAGTCTCCGTAACCTGCGGCGCACCGACATCTAAAGAAAAAGTCTGTGACGATCTTCAGTCCGCACCCCACAGAAATAAAAACGGGAAGATCATTAAATCGAAAAAATGCGCCAACAAAGTGGAAGTCTGGTATTACAACTGCGGCGACAACGATTACATTTACGCCCTGACCTTTGACGGCAACAAGCTTGTCAAGGAATCGCCGGAAGGAAAAGGCAGAGGAAAATCCGACTGTCGGGGGAGATAGGCCGGCAGACGCCGTCCGGTAAACTTCCTTACGGCGTTAATAAATGATTCTGAAGCTTTTATCACTGCCGGTGCAGGGTTCTTCCACCGCTTCCACGCGCTCGACGCGGGCAAAGGGCGGACCGTTGTGGCACCAGACCAGCATCTGATCAACATCCCGGTCTTCGCCTTCAAACACCGCTTCCACACGGCCGTCTGCCATGTTGCGCACCCAGCCGGTCAGGTGATAATTTGCCGTGGCCCGCTGTATTTCCGCCCGGAAGAAAACGCCCTGCACTTTGCCGCTGACATAAACATGGACCCTTTTCATGATCTTTACCTGCCGATAAGCTTTAAAAATTCTTCTTCGCTGATCACGGAAATATTTTGCATGCGGGCTTTATCCAGTTTTGATCCGGGTTCACTGCCCGCAACAACATACGCTGTTTTGCCGGTAACAGACGATTGAACAGAACCGCCCCGCGCTTCCACAAGCGCCTTGGCTTCATTTCTTCCCATGCTCTCCAAAGAGCCGGTAAACACAAAAGCCTTTCCCTGAAATATCGCGTTGGACGGGATGTCTTTCTTTTGAGGCGCCACGCCGGCCCGGCGAAACTTTTCCATAACGTTCCTGTTTTTATCTTCGGCGAAAAACTCGACGATGCTTTGCGCGATTTCCGGACCGATTTCATTGATCGCAGTCAGCTCGTCGGCGCCTGCGTCCATCAGATTTTCCATACCGCCGAAATGTCCGGCAAGGAGTTTGGCGGTCCGTTCCCCCACATGCCGAATCCCCAGAGCGAAAATAAATTTGTCCAAGGGAGGGGTTTTGGATCGTTCAATAGCCTCCAGGAGTTTTTCAACGGATTTTTTAGCCTGCCGGTCCAGCGCCAGAAGCTGCTCTTCTTTTAGAAAATACAGGTCGGCGGGATCGTTGATCAGCCGGGCGTCAAAAAGCCGCGCGGACACTTTTTCACCCAGTCCTTCAATGTCCATCGCGCCCCGTGAGGCAAAATGACGGATGTGTTCCTTGATTTGCGCCGGACAGGACAGATTGACGCAGCGGTGCGCGACTTCGCCTTCCTGCCGCACGATTTCAGAATCGCATTCAGGACAATGGCGCGGCATGTGAAATTCTTTTTCCTGCCCGGTCCGGTTTGACGTGATGACTCTGACAACTTCGGGGATAACATCTCCCGCGCGTTGGATGACGACGGTATCGCCGATCCGGATATCTTTTTTCAGAATTTCATCTTCATTATGCAGCGTGGCGCGGCTGACCATCACGCCGCCCACATTGACCGGTTCCATCACCGCGACCGGCGTCAGCGCGCCCATGCGGCCTACCTGAACGATAATATCCCTGATCACGGTATTTTCCTGTGCCGCCGGAAATTTACAGGCCAGCGCCCAGCGGGGTGAACGGGACACATTGCCCAGGATTTCCTGCGTGGCAAGGTCATTGACTTTAAGAACAACACCGTCGATTTCATAGGGAAGGTTCGGGCGCATGGAACTGATCTGTTCAAAGTAATCTATACAGGCGGAAATATCCGGTGCTTTTTGAATAAGCGGATTCACCGGAAATCCCCACGCGGCAAGCGCCTCCAGTATCTCCCGGTGACTGGAAAAGGTTACCCCCCGTACAGAACCGACGCCGTAGAGAAAAACATTCAACGGACGGCGGGCGGTGATTTTCGGATCAAGCTGACGAAGCGACCCGGCGGCGGCATTGCGCGGATTGGCAAAAGGCTCTTCACCCTGTTCCTCCCGGCGGCGGTTGAGCTTCTCAAACGGCTTCCGTTCCATATAAACTTCCCCGCGGATCTCGATGAATTCCGGAACGGGATATTGGGTTCTCTTTTTTACCGTTAAAGGCAGAGACGCAATGGTTTTGAGATTCTGCGTGACATCTTCTCCCGTCGCTCCGTCGCCGCGCGTCGCGCCGCGGATGAAAAGGCCGTTTTCGTAAATCAGGTTAACCGCCAGGCCGTCAAGTTTGGGTTCGGCCACATAATCCATCTTGTCCGTTTTGGCCAGACGCCGGATGCGCAAATCGAAATCCCGCATTTCTTCGGAGGAAAAAGCATTGGCCAGACTGAGCATGGCCCGCGGATGGCTGAAGGGGGAAAATCTGGCAAGCGGGGCGGCCCCCACCCGCTGCGTGGGAGATAAAGCAAGATCATCATCAGGATAGAGCGTTTCCATATCCTGAAGCTCTCTCATCAAACGATCGTATTCGGCGTCGGAGATTTCCGGCGCATCCTGCTGATAATATCGCCGGTTATGATATTCGATAATTTTTCGTAATTCGGGAATACGCGCGGCCGCCGTGTTTTTATCCATTATTTAACCAGTCGCAGGTTCGGTTTTCCGGTTTTTCTCTTTGGAACAGGATTTTCTTCGGCTGTTTTCATCTTCAACATCTGTTCATTAAAAATGGTGTTTTTCACCCGGATGGCGTTGATCATGGAAAAGATCACCACGGACTTTTCCCATTCCGGCGTAAAAGAAAAGTTTTCCATCCCGGTTTTATACTTTTCCCACAGAGACGTCAGAGAGGCTTCATCCAGACACAGGATATTTTCCGCGATCCTATTTAACGATTCTTCCAGTTTGCTCATGAAATAGTTTTATCCCCGCTTCCCGCTAAAGTCAAATTAAAAGCTTTTTCTCCATGAAATAATCCATAAATAACGCTTGTTTTTTTTTGATCTTGCCGCTAATAAACGGCAAAAGATGATGAACGAAAATAAACTCAAAATAGGTGTGTTGTCTGACACCCATATTTCCGGTTTTGACAAGAATTTAAAGACCATCATCGACGAACATTTTTCTGATGCTGACTTGATTTTTCATGCCGGAGATTTAGTTGATTTATGCGTTCTGGATCTTTTCGGCGCTAAAGAAGTCCGCGCGGTTTGCGGCAATATGGACAACCGGCGGGTGCAACAGGAACTGCCCGAACAACGGCTGATGGATATCGGCGGGTTTAAAATCGGGCTCATTCATGGATGGGGATCGCCGGAAGGCATGGAAAGAAAACTGGCGGACAGACTGGGCAGGCTCGACTGTATTGTGTTCGGTCATACGCATTATCCGGTCAACAGAATGATCGACGGCATTTACTTTTTTAATCCCGGATCCGCCGTCGATAAACGATTCGCCAAAAGCAGAAGCATCGGCATTCTCGAAATCGGCAGGGAGATAACAGGCAGGATCATCATCATTCCATGAAACAATTAACCGGGATCAGGTGTTTAATATATGGAAACCATGTGCGCGCCCTGGCGGATGGAGTATCTCGTGGGTGAAAAACCGGACGGATGTGTGTTTTGTAAATGTTCAATCCGCTGCGATGATTATATCGTATTCGAAGGAAAGACCTGTTTTGTCATGCTGAACCGCTATCCCTATGTCAACGGTCATTTAATGATCATCCCCGAACGGCATCTGGGCGATATTTCGGAACTGACACAGGAAGAACGCATTGAAATATTTTCATTGCTGGATGTTTCCGTCAGAGTGCTGAAGGAAGCGATGAATCCGCAGGGTTTTAATATCGGCATGAATCTGGGCAAGGCGGGCGGCGCCGGCATTGCCGAACATGCTCACGTCCATGTCATCCCGCGCTGGGAAGGCGATACCAATTTCATGAGTGTGGTCGGTCAGGTTCGCGTCATCCCGGAGGATCTGGCGACAACCGCCGCAAAACTGGCGCCTCTTTTCAAAAAATATATCCAGGAGGTTGAAACACGATGAGAACCTTTTATTTAATTCTCACCATTATTTTCGCTTTTTTTATTGTGACCTTTTCCAACTTCAATTCCGGACCTGTAACGATTAAATACTACTATTTACAGGATATTGTCGTTCCCGCTTACATGCTCATTTTTATCGCTTTGCTGGTGGGTGTCATTATTACGGGATTTTTAGGCGTGGTTGAAAGATTCCGCCTGAACCGCACGATCAGCCGCCTGAATAAAGTCGTTCGGGATTTGCGCAAGGAATTGCGCGATCATGAACTGCCGCCCATCATTGAAGACCGCAAGAAAACATCAACGCCGGCGCCATGACCCCGGATCCGAAATTCATCACCGACGCCTCTCTGGCCGGTCTGGCCAAATGGCTGAGGCTGCTGGGTTTCGACACCATTGTTCATGGCAGTGAGGCAGGCAGGCCGATGATGCGACAGGCCGCAAGCGAAGAGCGCATCCTTTTAACCCGCAGAAGAGATCTGCTGGAGCGGCAATTCGCCGGAGAGTTGTATTTACTGCCGGCGGGAAGCGCCGACCAGCAACTCCGTTTCGTTTTCAGCAAGTTATCTTTAAAAGTCCGTTCCGAAAAAATGTTCAGGATTTGTCTGATCTGCAATGCCTTGCTGCATCCCGTCCGGCGGGAAGATGTGCGGGATCTGGTTCCGCCTTATGTGTTTGAAACCTGCGAGCAATACAATCAATGCGACCGCTGCGGAAAAATTTACTGGCCCGGAACACATGTGCGAAACGCCCTGCAATTTCTGAAAAACAATAACATTTTTGATGGGTAAAAAACCGGGAGAAAACGAACTATCCGGAAAAAATAAAAAAGCTTGCGAAAAGGATCGAGGAATTTTGAGTTCAAGCGACAGACAGGCGAAGCATTCATCCAAGGCCCTGATTCGGCCAGCGGCGGGTCAGCCTTTCCTGATCTATTCTTGGAAAAAATTCTCAGGCCACAAAAACTCCGGCAAATGATGTCGAATCAACTCGCATGCCCAATCGTACCCTCTCATTTCCAGCTCTCTGAGAAAATAGGGCCACGGCGGAATATTGCTTCTATAAACCTCGATAGCAGAAGTGGACATCCCCCCTCCTTGGGATGTGGACAGACCGCCATACTGCGAAGTCGATAAGCCGCCATATTGTGATGTGGATAAGCCGCCATACTGCGAAGTCGCAAGGCCGCCGTATTGCGCCGTGGATAATCCGCCATACGGAGCAGTGGACATGCCGCCATATTGCGAAGTCGCAAGGCCGCCGTACTGATCCGTGGAAGCGCCTCCATACCGGGCAGTGGACATGCCGCCACCCGGTGCTTTGGAAAGGCCTCCGCCTTCCTCCGTGCTCAAGTTACGGGGCCATGTGCGTATATTCGGTATAATGGGTCTGCTCATAGATTCATCTCCCTTGTCATAAATCTCTTTATTCTGACCAGAGCATAATATCTTTTGGAGCCAACAAAAATCCAGGCCGGAGTGGCCCACGGGGCCGCGCTCGGCTTGAGCGGCTGGTCCGGCGACACTTAAGTCAATTCAACGTGCTTGATCAGTAACGTCCACGATGATTTCGGGCGCTCTGAACATTGGAATCCGCCTCACAGCCGTTCCGGAGAAATCAAGCTTGTGCAAATCGATTTTCCGGAGATTCTGATTATCGTACGTTTTGAAGTAAAGAATACGTTTTGTGAGATCCCTGAATGTGACCCACTGTGTGGATTCCTTAAGAATAGTCTTCTTATCCGGCATTGTATCGGTTACCAGACCGAAGGGGATATCAAACGTATTGATAATATGCTGGGCAAGATTCAGCGTTCTTTCGGCGTCCGGCTGTGCATCAGAGAACCTGGTCAACACGGCGAGGCGAACAAATCTGCTTGGCGGGGTAAGATCACCGGGAAGACCGAACATTCCGGATCCGTGGCCTGTTGGTGAAAAAGTAAAACCGGACATATTGTAAGAGGTCGGCATTTCACTCGTCATGCCGACATACTGGCGCAAGTTCGTCAACTGCCAGGGAAACCTGGGAGCATTCGTCATAATGCCGAGAGGGTTATCATAGATGTTACACATGCCATTTTCATATTCAATAACGATGCAACCGCCCTTTGCGTCATAAACGACAAAATGGACGGTCGGGGACATTTTTGTCTTGGGGTCTGTATAGTTGAACACCTTCACGTTCCGGATTTCCCGCTTCACATCCTCCACACTTGCAAAGTTACCCAGAATCCAATCTCCAACCATGCCCTGAGCGAGGGCACGTTTCATCTCTCCGGGGGCAACGTCCTGCCATTTCATGTCGGATTCAAACCAAAGCAGCCCGACGGCAAGTCCTTTTTCATTCATGCCGTCGGATAGACCAAAGTCCAATCCTAATGCTCCAATTCCGACGTAGCCATAATGTGTTTTCCAGGATAAACCTTCCTTTCCGTCAGGGGCGGGACTTACATAGGTTTTATTTCGCGGAACCACGACGGCATCGTATTTCAGATCAACGGCAAACTCCATTGAGCGTCCGACAACGATCGATCCGTCGTTGGCTTTCAGCCGAAACACGGTGCAAGAGTCCGCAAAGGACGCGGACAACACAAACAAACATGCAACAAAGACAACCATCATTATTTTTTTCATAGCGTACTCCTTCCACCTGACGAGTCTGTAGAATAACTCCAAAATAAAATTTTTGTGCTGTTTTCAGGGGTCTTTTTACCACTCCTCTTCGCACGATCGCCGCTTGTCGGGGTATCCTCCACGGTCATTTTTAAAGCATTACAGGCCAAGTACCGCTCTCCAACTTTTTCCACAGACTCAACGAGAATTCAGCGGCAACCGTAAAACATCCGCTGATTGCGATATTAAGCCATAAAACATGGAAAATAAACCAGAGTTTCGTCCGAATCCCAAATTACCACGATCGGATATCAGGTCTTGAAGCATTTTCGCCTTTAAACCCTGGTTAAAATTCTTTTTTTAAGATGCATGGTGAATGATACAATATATTGAAAACAATGCAAGAAAAAAACAAGATTAAAAAAAATAGTCGCAAGCTGTAATAGCTGCAACTATTTTTTTACTTGGTACCTGGGGAGAGAATTGAACTCTCACAACCACAAGGGTCGAGGGATTTTAAGTCCCTTGCGTCTACCAGTTCCGCCACCCAGGCCCAATGTTGAATCACGGAAGAAACTGTGCGGCTTATATTATTTTTAAATTGTCGTGTCAAGGATTTGATAGGGCCATTGTTGATCGGTTGGCATGATGACCGCCCCAAAAAGTATTTTTTGTTTATCCCGGTTTTATGGTAAGGATCGTAAACTTGCGGAAAGGACAAACCCATGCAAAACATTGATCTTATGATCTCCGGCGGGAAAGCCCTGCTTTTGGATATCAATAATACCTCTATCGAAAACGCCGGAATTGCGATTCATAACTCTTCCATTATCGACATCGGCGGCAAAGAAGAAATCCTGCAAAAATATACCGCCAAAAAGACAATCTCCGGCGAAAATTCCCTGATCATGCCCGGTTTTGTCAACACGCATACGCACGCAGCCATGACTTGTTTTCGCGGCATTGCCGACGATCTGGAGCTGATGGACTGGCTCAATAACTACATTTTCCCGGCCGAAGCGAAAAACGTCAACCCTCATCTCGCTTACTGGGGCTCCCTGCTCGCCTGCGCGGAAATGATCAAATCCGGCACAACATCTTTCTGCGATATGTATATCTTCGAAGAGGAAACAGCCCGCGCGGCAAAAGAGGCGGGCATGCGCTGTCTCATCGGCGAAGTCCTTTTCGATTTTCCATCGCCCAGTTGCAAGACAACGGCGGAAGGTCTTGCCTATACGCGCCGACTAATCGAGAAATGGCAAAACGACCCGCTGATTAACATCATCGTCGAACCGCATTCGCTTTACACCTGCTCGCCCGACGTGCTCAAAAATGCCAAAATCCTCGCCGACGAATATAACCTGATGATCGGCATTCATCTGCTGGAGAATAAAGCGGAGCTCAATCAGTTGAATGAAAAATTCGGGAAAAGCGCGATCTCCTTTCTGGAAGATATCGGCTATCTGAATGACCGGCTGCTTGCTTTTCACTGCGTTTGCGTGTCCGATTGGGAAATGAAGCTCATGGCGGAAAACGGCGTCAAGGTGTCGCACAATCCCGCCAGCAACATGAAACTGGCCAACGGGATTACACCGGTGACGGATATGCTGAATGCCGGCATTACGATGGGCTTGGGCACGGACGGCTGCGCCAGCAACAACACGCTGGATATGATCAAGGAAATGTCCACGGCGGCCAAGCTTCATAAAGTCGCCATGCTTGATCCGACGGTCATGGACGCGCCAACAACGGTGCGCATGGCCACCATCAACGGCGCGAAAGCCCTGGGCATGGGTGAACTTACCGGTTCGCTGGAAACCGGTAAAAAAGCGGACATCATCCTCATCGGCCTGGACAAACCTCATCTGACGCCGATCTACAATGAATATTCCCATCTGGTTTATGCGGCGGGCGGCGCGGATGTCGATTCGGTAATCATCAATGGCCAGGTGGTCATGGAAGACCGCCGTTTGCTGACGATCAATGAAAAAGAGGTCATGGAGGAAGTCCGGAAAATTGCCGTTACGATTAAAAAAAGCATGAATATGTAAAGGAGATGAAATAACATGTTTCTATCCAAACAGAAGAAATTATTCCCGGCGGCGCTGACGATCATTTTTATTTGTCTGATGATCATCCCCCGCATGTCTCCGGCAGCGGTAAAAGAGGCGACCCTTTTTCCGAATTCAGCCAAGGTGGAAGAAACGATCAATATCCATTCGGTGTCTTCCGATAAGAACAACCATCAAGCCATCATCATTTTACCGTCGCAGGCCGACCCGGAATCATTGATTGTCTCCCTTCCCGCCGCCGGCCGGTTAAAGATTGACGATGTCCGAATAAGAACTGTTGAGCGCGTTGATGAAAACAGGATCGCCCAACTGCGCGGACAACTCAAAAAACTCCAGCATGAAAGGCATGACATGCAGGCCAGACTTCAGGGGCTGGATGTTCAGCTTCTGTTCTGGCAGGCCCAGACAAAGGCCAAAACCAAAACCGTTGCGGAAGCGGACAATCTGTCGTCGGCCATCGGCAGAAACAGCCGCAAAATTTATTCCGAAAAATATTCCGTCGAAACGGAACTGGAAAAAATCAACAAGCAGATCAAAGAGCTTCAGGATGATTTAACCCGGGCTGCCGGAAAAAACGAAAAAGTATGGGAGGCAACCGTCACCCTGTCCGGTCCCATGCCGAATCATACAGAACTGAATTATACTTACACGCTGGGCGGCTGCGGCTGGCAGCCTCTTTACCGCCTGGAAGCCACGCCTTCCGCGCAAAGTGTTCTTTTTTCCTGGGACGCTGAAATCTGGCAATCCACGGGAGAGGACTGGAAACTGGCCCGGATTAATCTGGCGACACTTCAGCCGGTTCAAACCGTCACGCCTCCGGAACTGCCCCCGTGGGTCATCAAGCCGAAAACCGCCGCCATCTACAAATCAGCGCGTCGGGAAAAATCCGCGATCGCTGCGCTCGAAATGGCGGAAGCAGATCAGGCCGTAGCGGCGTCGGCTCCGGTCGAAACGGTCAACACCACTTACTCGGTCTGGTCGCTGGGCAAAAAAACGCTGCCGGCGGGCAGCCGACAGCGTTTAAAAATCAAAGAAGAAACCTGGCCCGCCCAATTCCTCTTTCTGGCCCGTCCCAGCCAGTCGCCGCAGGCTTTTCTTCAGGCGCAGATCAAGCTGCCCAAGCCCGTTGAAATACCCGCCGGGCCGGCAACTTTCATCATTGACGGCGCGATGGTCGGCAAACGAGATTTCGCCCTTGCCGGCTCCGAAGCGGATATTTACTTCGGCACAAGCCCGCTGGTTACGGTCGGCGCTTTGACGACAGCCGAGAAATCGGGCGCCGCAAGTTTTTTACAAAACAAGCAGACGCGGCAATGGCAATGGTTGATCGAAGCAAAAAATGCGGGGAATGCTCCCGTCCGGCTGCGCATTGAAGAACCGGTTCCGCAGGTCCGCGATGAAAGAATCAAATTGACTTTCAAGCACAATCCGGAACCGGTGGAAAAAGATGTCATGAAATTTGTCTGGATCATGGACTTGCCCGCCATGCAGAAAAAAACCATTGAAACCGGTGTAGAGCTTGAGGCACCGAAAGATATGAATATTGATTTCGGCTGGCGGCATTAGGATGAACTCGTAGATAAATGTTGCCTCGAAATCATCCATTAAGCCCGCTGGACGGGCTGCTTGAACATCACGCGGATGACGTCATGATTGCCGATTATTACCGGCTTCAGGAGGCTGTCAAAGCCGCGACCATCCGGAACGCCCGGCCGTCGGAACCGGCGCAAAAAAAGATATCTCAACTGCAAAACAAATTTAACGCATCGCGCCGGCGCGTTCAGCAACGCAGACACAGCGTTCCCAACTTTGGTTTCCCCCCCGATCTGCCCATTACGGCAAAACGGCAACTGATCATCAATGCCATTCGAAAAAATCAGGTCGTTGTCATTACCGGCGAAACGGGTTCGGGCAAAACAACACAGATCCCCAAGATGTGTCTGGCGGCGGGCCTTGGACTGCGCGGCATGATCGGATTGACGCAGCCCCGGCGGATTGCCGCCGTCAGCATCGCCGCGCGCATCGCCTCGGAGCTGGGCCAACCCTGCGGAGAAGCCGTCGCGTATAAAATTCGCTTTGAAGAAAAGACATCGGCTGAACCGCTCATCAAGGTCATGACCGACGGCATGCTGCTTGCCGAAACGGCGCAGGACCGGGACTTGCTTGCGTATGATACGATCATTGTGGATGAAGCTCACGAGCGCAGCCTCAATATTGATTTTCTTCTGGGCTATCTGCGCACCCTGCTTTTAAAAAGAAAAGAGCTGAAGCTGATCATCACCTCCGCCACGATTGACACAGCCAAATTCGCTCAGGCGTTTGACAATGCCCCGGTGATCGAGGTTTCCGGGCGAATGTATCCGGTCGAAGTGCGCTACCAGCCGGTTGATCCCGTCAAAGAGGAAAAGGGTGAAACGACTTATGTGGACGAAGCTTTGTCCTGTGTGGAAAAGTTGCAGCAGGAAAGGCGTTTTGAAGACATTCTGATTTTCCTGCCCACCGAGCAGGATATTCGGGAAACATGCGAGCGCCTGTCAAAACGCTGCTCCGGACTGGTATTGCCCCTGTTTGCCCGTCTTTCCGCAAGCGCGCAAAAACTTGTTTTTAATCCGGCCGCTCAGCAGAAAATTATTGTCGCCACCAATATCGCGGAAACATCGCTGACGATTCCCGGCATCAAATACGTGATTGATTCGGGATTGGCGCGCATTCTGGAATACAATCCCCGCAGCCAGACCACCGGGCTGCCCGTCAAGCCGATCTCCCGAAGCAGCGCCGAGCAAAGGAAAGGACGCTGCGGACGCGTTCAGGACGGCATCTGCATCCGCCTGTATTCCCGTGAAGAATTTGCCGAAAAACCCCTTTACACGACACCGGAAATTTTGCGATCCAATCTGGCCGGCGTGATTCTCCGCATGCTTGCCTTGAATCTGGGCCTGATAACTTCCTTCCCTTTTATCGACCGGCCCCATCCCAAAAACATCCGCGACGGCATTGAAATCCTGCGTGATCTGGGCGCGCTCACCCGCGACGAGAGTGAGACCGAGGCGGAGCTTTACAAACTGACGGAAGTCGGCCGGACCATGTCCCAATATCCCCTGGACCCGCGCGTGTCACGGATGATTATTGAAGCGAAAAAAGAAGGCTGCCTTACTGAAATTGCCGTAATTGCCGCGGCGCTGAGCATCCAGGACCCCCGGGAGCGGCCCTATGATAAAATCGATCAGGCCGCGGCCGCGCATGCGCAATTTGCGCATCCTGAATCGGATTTTCTCACCTATCTGCAAATCTGGAACCGGTATTCCGATTCGCTCGAAAAAATGGAATCACAGAGCAAGTGGCGGAAATTCTGCCGCGACCATTTTCTATCCTACCGGCGGATGACGGAATGGCGGGATATTTATCATCAGATCCTGGATATCACCAGCGGCAGAAATATTGCGCAAAAACATCGAAAACCCGCAAAGATCGAAATTGACCAGACGGTTTCCGACAAGATTCACCGCTCGATTCTTGCCAGTTACCTGTCCAACATCGCCCAGAAAAAAGAAAAGAATTTTTACACGGCGGCAAAAAGCCGGGAGGTTATGCTTTATCCGGGCTCCGGCCTTTTCAATCGCGGCGGACAATGGATTGTCGCCTCGGAAATCAGCCTGACCTCCCGCGTTTTTGCCCGCAATGCGGGCAACATCAAAAACGACTGGCTGGAAGAACTGGGCAGGGAGCATTGCCGTTATAATCATTGGGCGGCTCACTGGGAGAAAAACCGCGGACAGGTCGTCGCCCTGGAAAAAGTCACCCTGTTCGGTCTGACGATCATTGAGCAGAGAACGGTGGCGTACGATCGGATCAACCCGGAAGAAGCCAAACAGATCTTCATCCGGGAGGCGCTGGTGGCAGGCGAGGTCTCACGCAGGCTTCCTTTTCTGGAGCACAATCTCTCCCTGTGGGAGAAAACAAAGACAATGGAAGACAAGCTGCGCAAACGCGGCATCGCCGTTGATGAAGAAGCTATCGCCCGCCTCTACGATCAGAGATTGCCGCTGATTTCGGACATCCGGACACTACAGAAGCTGATTAAAGATCGGGGCGGCGATCATTTTCTGCGTTTTCAGGAAGAAGATTTCATCGCCGAAGCTCCCGATCCCAACGACCTTTTGCAATATCCCGATCAAATTAAAATCGGCGGCACGTCGCTTTCCTGCCGGTATCGTTTCGAACCGGGACGTGCGACGGACGGCGTAACCGTCTCGGTGCCTCTGGGACTGCTTGCCAAAACCGCCTCGGAAAATATTGAAAAGCAGTTGCCGTCTTTGCTGGAGGAGAAGGTTTTGTGCATGCTGAAATCGCTGCCTAAAAACGTCCGGCAAAAGCTGCCGCCCGCGATGCAGATTGCCGGAAAATTCAGCGAACAGACGGGGGTTGAGGAAAACGCGTTGCCTCTGTCTTTAAGCAGGTTTTTATTGCGTGAATATCAGTTAACGGTGCCGGTCGATTCGTGGGACCTGGACAAACTGCCGCCTCATTTGAATGTTTGCTACCGGGTGATTGATGATCATGGCGTCGAAGTTAGAAGCGGCCGGAATGTCGGAGAACTGCAAAAAGAGCTGGCCGATAAAATCCAGCGGACCTCAATGGATACCTATCGCCGGCAATGGGAAAAAGATGCCATCACAAGTTGGGATTTTGGCCGGCTGCCCGAAAGCATTGAACTGATGGGAAAACACGGGCTGACCGGTTATGCCTATCCCGCCCTGCAAGCTGCGAACGGCGTCATCAATCTCCGTCTGTTTGCCGATCAGCGGGAAGCAGCCGTCAGTCACATTCAGGGTGTCGCCGCGCTTTATGAGATTTTTTTCGCGGAAAAGCTCAAACAGCTTAAGAAAAATATCACGCTGGGCGGAGATCTGAAAAATTGGGCTGTGAACCTGGGTAATCCCCGGCAATTGGAGCAATCCATCATGAATCGCGTAAAAAAAGACCTGTTTTACCGGTCCTGGCGCGGTCCTGAAGAATTCACCGGCCACGCCAACAGCGTCAATACGAAAATTCTGCAAGACGGGCAGCAGGTTGTCGCCGCCATAACACCCGTTTGCAGGAGCTTTGCGGATACCTGTGATCTGCTGCAAAAGCTGACGCAGAAAAACCGGAACAACAATCCCGTGCTTCAATTTCTGAAAGCGACGCAGGCCGAACTGCACATCCTTGTTCCCGTGAATTTTCCAGAACTGTATACCTTTGAGCGTATGAATAACCTGCCGCGTTATCTGAAAGCCCTGGCCGTCCGGGCCGAACGCGGCAGCCTGAATCTAGCTGCCACGGAGGCAAAACTTCAGGATGTTGCGATTTACGCCAACCGGCTTCATGAACTCCGCGACGGCGTGACACCGACCACGTCAGAGGAAAAGAAAAGTAAAATAGACGACCTCTACTGGATGATCGAAGAGTATAAAGTCTCCCTTTTCGCCCAAGAGCTCAAAACCCCCTACCCCGTTTCACCCAAAAGGCTGGATCAACTGATCCGGGAAATCGAAAATATTATTTATTGACGCGTTCTTTGCATTCCCGGATTGCCGCGGCGAATCCATCCATGGAGTGGACGATGGTTTTGTCATCAACGCAGAAAGCAATGCGGAAGTAGCCGGGAGCGCCGAAGCCGCTGCCCGGAACCACCAGAATGTTCTGCTTCAAAAGAACCTTGATGAATTCCTGATCATCGGGAAGCGGACTTTTCACAAATAAATAGAAAGCGCCCTGCGGTTTTACGTACTTGTAACCGGCTTTGGCCAATCCCGCGCACAACAGGTCGCGTTTCCTCTGATAGACGTTAACGTCAACCGATATGTGCTGGAGGTTGGCGACAATCCTCTGCATCAACGCCGGCGCATTCACAAACCCCATGATGCGGGTGCATAAAATCAACGCATTGACCAGATAGTCCGACTCATGAATCCCGGGATTGACGGCGATATAGCCGATCCTTTCTCCCGGCAAAGACAGTGTTTTGGAATAGGAATAAGCAACAATGCTGTTCGGGTAAGCCTTCAATACGGAGGGCATCGCCACGCCGTCAAAAACGATTTCGGCATAAGCTTCATCCGACAAAAGATAAATGGCCTTGTGGAATGCCCGCTCTTTTTCTTTCAACAGTCTGGCAAGATCGGCGATACTTTTTTTGCTGTAAACCCGGCCGGTCGGATTGTTGGGGGAATTGATAATGATAGCTTTCGTCTTCCGGGTGATCGCTTCGGCAATGGCGTCGATGTCCAGCGAAAAATCATCCCTGGTCGCCGCGTATTTCACGACACCGTTATAATTTTCAATATAAAAAGGGTACTCCACAAAATAAGGTTTGAGGATAATCACTTCATCGCCCGGATCAAGAAGCGATTTCAGGATGACATTGAGTGCGCCGCCCGCCCCGCAGGACATCACGATATGATCGGCCGTCATGTTCAGTCCGCTGGTTTTGCTTATTTTCCGCGCCACAGCCTCCCTTGTTTCCGGATAACCGGCGTTTGGCGTATAGCCGTGCTTGAGCGCAATTTCCTGATCCGCAACCTTGATCAGCTCTCTTTTAAATTCCCGGGGATGATCCACATTGGGATTTCCCAGGCTGAAATCAAAGACCTTATGCGCGCCGTGTTTCTGTTTCAGGATGATCCCTTCGTCAAACATTTTGCGAATCAGGGACGAATGGTCAAGGGACGCTTTAATTTTTTTTGAAATGGACATCAGTCGGACACTCCGTTTTCGTCAAGTATTTTCAATAATGATGCTTCAGGTATTGATTAATGGTGCTGAAATCCGCAAAAGGGATGCAGGACATGTTTTCCTTTTTGTATTGTTCCAGAAGAACCCCTTTCGCGAATACGATATCGGCGCAGCGTGACGGACACCAATCGGAATGCCCGTCGCCGATGTAAATAATCTGTTCATACATCAGGCGAAAAGAATGCAAAATGGAGTTCTTGCACGTCCCGCAGCGCCCGCACAATTCATTCATCTCCGGAAATTTTATGGCAAGGGAACCTTCATCGCCGAATTCAACGGTATTGGAATAAAATTCAATATCCGTAAACCCTTTGTTTTCCAGAATACACCGGATGTAGAAATCCAGCCCGTCGGAAAGAATTTTTACATCCAGGCCTTTTTTGCCGCACAGTCGGTGAAACTGTAAAAACCCGCGCGCCAGTTTCCCTTTCGCCAAAGCAAACTCGCGCATTTCCTCCCGGCTGCCCTTCATCAACGGACTGATTTTCTCATAAGCAGCGCGGGAACCCTCGCTGTTCTTGATGTATTGACGGTCGAGATCATTCCATTTTATTTTTGCAAACCGGCTTAATATCTCGTTCCCTACATCCACTTTGCAGATCGTGCCGTCAAAATCGCTGATGACGAGCGCTTTTTTCTGTTTAAGGTTCATAATCACTATCTGATGCCGATCACAATATTCGCTAATGCTTATGGCGTTTCATGATGACAAAAATGCCCAGCAAAACAAGAATAACCGGCAGAATATACTGAGAGTATTTGTACAGATCAAAACCATAAAACTCTACGTACAGAAAGATAACGCCGACCGTGGCAATAAACCAGCCCTCGATGGCCTTTATTCTGTAAAACAACGTGCTGATGCCGATCACAATCAGTAAAACCGGCCAGGTCTGGCCGAAACTGTAACTGGTGGTTTTGCTGATAAAGATTAGAACACCCAGGGTAATTAAAATAAGTCCGCCGGTAATCACATTTCGCTTTTCATTTGGCATAAAACATTCTCCTTCAAAATTAATTTATAATGTCGGCGGAAGCAAAGCCTCCGCTTTTTTATTATTTTTCCGCCAATTTCAAAAATGGTTTAAATAAATCGATCGGTATCGGGAAGATCGTTGTTGAATTGTTTTCAGCGGCAATCTGATTTAACGTTTGCAGATAACGCAGTTGCAGCGACATGGGTTGTGTTTCCATCAGGGCCGCGGCGTCAATCAGCTTCTGCGCAGCCTGGAATTCGCCTTCCGCATTGATGACCTTCGCCCGTCTTTCCCTTTCCGCTTCCGCCTGCTTGGCAATAGCCCGTTTCATTTCCTCGGGCAGGTCAATCTGCTTGACTTCAACATGCGAAACTTTGATCCCCCAGGGCTCCGTACTTCGATCCAGGATCTCCTGGAGTCGCTGATTGATTTTCTCCCGCTCCGACAATATTTCGTCCAATTCCATCTGACCGCAGACACTCCGGAGTGTCGTCTGAGAGAGCTGTGACGTGGCAAAAAGATAGTTTTCAACATTGACGACGGCGGCGTTAGCATCCACAACCCTGAAATAAACGACCGCGTTGACTTTAATCGATACGTTGTCTTTGGTGATCACATCCTGGGGCGGGACATCCATCGTAATGGTTCGCATGTCGATCCGGACAATTTTATCAATGCCGGGGATAATAACGATCAGGCCCGGCCCTTTGATGTCACGAATTCTGCCCAGGCGAAACAACACAGCCCGCTCATATTCATTGAGCACCTTAATCGCCGAAGCCAGAAACATGGCCACCAATACGACAACAACAATCATGGGTACCGGTAAAGCTCCCAACATAATGCCTCCTTCTTTTATATCAATTTTTTTTATTTTCTTTCTTTATTTCCTCAACGATCAGTTTCAGACCTTCAACCTTCTTAATTTTGACCTTTGCGCCCTGAGGAATGAACTGATCACTTTGCGCCGTCCAGTATTCTCCCTGGAAAAAAACTTTTCCTTCGCCATTGATAGCTGTTCCGGCTTCGCCCTGGCCTTCGATCATGGACTCCGTCCCGGAATAATGCTTCCTCAATTGCGCTTTAACAGCCATTAAAATAACAACGATAAAAAAACCGGAAGCAACTAAGACCGCCGGAAGCAAAACCTGCAAAGAAACTCTCAGCGCCGGTTCGGATGTATCAAAAAGCATGAAGGAGCCCAGCGCCAGCGATATGACCCCGCCGACCGTCAACATCCCATGACTCATTATTTTTATCTCCGCGATAAACAAAATGATGCTGAAGATGATCAACAGAATCCCCGTGTAATTCACCGGCAGAGTGGAAAGCCCGAAAAACGCCAGCAGCAGGGAAATGCCGCCGATGACGCCGGGCAGAATCGCGCCCGGTGTGGAAAACTCGAAATACAGACCGGCCAGACCGATCAGCAGAAGAAGATAAGCGATATTGGGATCGGAAATCGCTGAAAGAATTCCCTGCCGCGTCCCTGCTTTTTTAGTGGTGGTAACGGCATGAGCAGTGGATATTTTTCTTTTATGGCCGGCGACGGTCACTTCCTTCTGATCAATCGCAGCCAGCAATTTTTCAATGTCCGGCGCCACAACATCAATGACCTGCAATTTCAAAGCTTCGTCCGCCGTGATAGACTCGCTTTTGCGCACCGCTTTTTCCACCCACTCCTCGCTGCGGCCCCGGGTTCTGGCAATACTGCGGGCGTAAGCCGCCGCGTCGTTCTCCACTTTTCTGGACATGGTTTTGTCCATTTCGCCGCCGCCGATGCCGATTGCCACCGGATGGGCTGCCCCGATGTTCGTACCTGGCGCCATGGCGGCGACATGCGCGGCCTGCGCGATGATCACACCCGCTGAAGCGGCTCGCGCGCCTGACGGATAAACATAAACAATAACCGGCAGCGGCGCATTGAGAATGCTTTTGGCAATATCCCGCATGGCCGTGTCCAGGCCGCCGGGCGTATCCAGTAAAATAATCAAGCCTTCCGCTTTCGCTTTTTGGGCTTCTTCCAGACTTTCAGCGACATATTTTGCCGAAGGCGACGTAATCACGCCTTCCAGATGGATCACATGAAATAAAGGCTTTTTATCCTGCGCATGGGCAATCCCGACTGCCACGATGAGGATCAACAGGACGATCAAGGATAATCTTTTAAACATAATGACGCCTCTTTTTGGCTTTGTTATCGTTTTTTAAGTCCGGCTTCTTTCATAATCAATTGAACATCTTCCCAGACCTGCTTTTTGGCCGAGGGATTTCGTAAAAGATAAGCCGGATGATACGTCGGCATCAGCCGAATCCCTTCATAGGCGTGGAAACGGCCGCGCAATGCGCTAATCGGCGTTTCAGTTTTTAAAAGGGTTTTCGCCGCAAACGATCCCAGCGCACAAATGATCTGCGGAGAAATCAACTGCAACTGGCGTTTTAAAAAAGGTTCGCACAGACGAATTTCATCCGGCAACGGATTGCGGTTTCCAGGCGGACGGCATTTGAGGATATTGCAGATATAAACCTCTTTTCGCTCAAGTCCCATGGCCTTGATAATGTCCGTCAAGAGCTGTCCCGCCCGACCCACAAAGGGCAGGCCCTGCTCGTCCTCATCAGCGCCCGGCGCTTCTCCGACAAAAACAATTTGGGCCGCTGTGTTGCCGTCTCCCAAAACAGTGTTTTTTCTTGTTTTGGCTAAAGAACATCGCTGGCAACCGGCAACTTCCCGGGAAAGAGCGTCGAATGAATCTTGATGATTCTTTACCAATGCCGCATTTTTTTTCTTTGCCGCCAAGGGTTTCTTCCAATCCACCGCAACATATAAATTTTCAGCATTCAAGACCTGTCCTTTAACGGATTTCACTAAAGACAGCAATTCTTTCCGTATCTGATTCGATGATGGCGCTGCGGATTCCGTCATTTTTGCGCGCGGGGGCCTTTCTTTTTACTTAATGTCTTTATATGATCCAATATGCGGTGCGCGGCGTCTATTTTGGTCATTTTGTTCAGTTTAACCGTTTCCCCGTTTCGATCGATGATCGTAATGATATTCGTGTCCGTCTGAAAACCGGCGCCCTCTTCCCGCAAGCTGTTGGCGACAATCATGTCCATATTTTTTTTGAGCAGCTTCTGCCGGGCGTTGGCCAGCAGATCCTGCGTCTCCATGGCAAAGCCCACCAGAATCCCCTTCTTCTTTTTGGCGCCGATGGCGGCGATAATGTCCGGATTGCGGATCAGTGCAATATCGGTCAATTTCATGTCTTTTTTTATTTTTTCCGGAGCCTGTATTTTAGGCCGGTAATCGGCCACTGCCGCGGCTTTGATAATCACCGTCGCTTTTGAATAATGATCCATTGCCGCCTGATGCATCTCCAGGGCGGTGCGCACAAAAATTATTTTTTCAACCGGAGGCGGGGATATTTTCGTCGGTCCGCTGATCAGGGTCACCTGCGCGCCGCGCTGATGCGCGGCTCTGGCCAGCGCATAACCCATTTTCCCCGATGAAAGATTTGTAATGTAGCGCACCGGATCAAGCGGTTCTTCCGTAGGGCCGGCCGTTATGAGAATTTTTTCCCCGGCATAATCCTTGGGTGATAAAACAAATTCCATGGCGTCCACAATTTCCGCAATTTCCGGCAGGCGTCCGGAACCTGATGTTTTACAGGCCAGTTCGCCCACGCCGCTTTCCATCACCGTATAACCGAACTGCCTGAGTTTCCGGATATTGTCCTGAACAACCGGATTGGCCAGCATCTTATCATTCATGGCGGGACAAATTAATGTGGGCTTGTTTTGCGCCATAATGGCAGTGGTCAGTAAATCATCGGCAATCCCCGACGCTATTTTCCCGATCACATTTCCCGTGGCCGGAGCAATGACAAAAGCGTCGGCAAAATCCGCCAGCGCAATATGCGCCATGTCGTATTGTTCCGTGGCGGCAAACATATCGGTATAAACCGGCCCCTGCGAAAGAGTTTGCAAAGTCAAAGGCGTGATAAATTCCATGGCGCTTCGGGTCATGATGATTTTGACGTTGGCGCCGGCTTTGATCAGAGCACGGGTCAACTCCGCCGCTTTATACGCGGCAATCCCGCCCGTTATTCCCAGAACAATTTTCTTGTTTTCCAGCATGTGTTTACCACTTAAAAAATTTTTTAAAATATAGCAGCGTTTAAAGGCAATATCAAGGCATAATGTCTTTCTCAATAAGGGAAAAAGGATATTTTTCTTGCAAACAAAGGCAAAAGTCATTATGGAAGCGGCAGTTTAAATCATGACATCCATCAAGGAGCTTCGGGAATGAAAAGGACAGGGGTTTTTGCGGTAATTGCTGTTATTGTTTTACTGGTCGGCGCTGCGGGCTGGCTTTATTTTGCCGGTTATCTGGATCGGGGAAAACCGGTCATAAAACTGGATTCGAACATCATCGCCGTCGGCAAGAAAAAAGATATCGGCATCACCTTTTCCGACGCATCAAGCGGCCTGTCCCGGCTGAAGGTGGAGATCATTCAGGACAATAACCCGCACATTTTAGTCCAGGAGACTTTTCCTTCACGGGGCAATAAACAAAAGGTTATTCGCCTCACGATTAACAGCGACGAACTCAAACTGAAAAACGGTCCGGCGATGATCAATATAACGGCTGCCGACTGTTCTCTTTTTAAAAATGAAACCGTCTTCACCGAGCAAATCAAGATTGACACGCTGCCGCCGCAAATTTTCGTCCTGAATCCCGTCAATTACATCAACCAGGGCGGCACCGGTTTCATCGCCTACCGGACGTCCAAACCAGTCCCTTTGACAGGAGTTTATGTGGACGATCGTTTCACTCCGGGACACAATATATTAATTAGTAACAGGCCGACATCGGTGGCTTACTTTGCCCTGCCGCTGGATGCCTCAAACGCCAAAACAAAAATTATCATCTTCGCCCGCGACGATGCGGGCAATGAAGCCAGAATTTCCATGCCGTATGACATTAAGCCAAAAAAATTCCGCGCCGATAAAGTAAATTTAAGCGATACCTTTCTCCGGAAGATCATGCCCGAATTCCAGGCATCGATCCCCCAGTTACAGGGGAAAACGCCCGTTGAGGTGTTTGCTTACGTCAATACGACTCTGCGCGACGAAAACACAAAGACCATTCAAGCCCTCTGCAATAAATCCATCAATAAGAAATTATGGGAAGGCACTTTTCATAGAATGCGCAACGCCCAGCCCATGGCGCTGTTTGGAGATCAGCGCACCTATCTGGTAGAGGGAAAACCTTACGGCAACTCCGTGCATCTCGGCGTTGATCTCGCCTCGACCGCTCAGGCGCCTGTCGAAGCCGCCAATAACGGAATCGTCGTCTTTGCCGGTCCTCTGGGCATTTATGGCAACGCTGTCATGATTGATCATGGCCTGGGATTGTTCAGTCTGTACGGACATTTCTCTTCCATTGAAACCACCGTTGGCAAACATGTCAAAAAAGAGGAAAAAATCGGTCTTTCCGGTTTAACCGGACTGGCCGGCGGCGATCATTTGCATTTCAGCATCCTTGTCGGCGGACAGTTCGTCAATCCCCAGGAATGGTGGGACCCGCACTGGATTGAAGACAACGTGATGAAGAAGATGAATATATAAGGCTATGGGCTATGGGCCATGGGCTATGGGCGAGATGAAATGGTTCCTATCGCCTATTGCCTAACTCTTTTTGATGTCCCGGTGAGACGTGTGCACAATATATTTCATGGCCTGCAAATGTGCGCTGAACTGATTAGCCATGACGACAGACCGATGTTTGCCGCCGGTGCACCCAAAGGCAATATTGAGGCGGGCTTTTCCTTCCTTTTCATAAAGAGGAACGAGAAAATTTACCATGTCGAGTCCCAGTTTTAAAAATTCTTTACATTCCGCGTTATCCAAAACATAGGTTTCCACCGCCGGATGATGACCGTCATAGTTTTTTATATTTTCAACATAATAGGGATTGGGCAAAAATCTCACATCAATCACCAGATCCGCATCAGCCGGCAATCCGTACCGGTAACCAAAAGACATCACATTCACGATCATTCTTTTCTGGCTTGCAGACGGTAGAAACTGTCTTTGAATGGTATCTTTGAGTTGATGAACATTGGTCGTGGTCGTATCAATGATTTTATCAGCCATTTGACGAAGCGTTGCCAGTTTTTCCACTTCCATCTGGATGCCTTCCATAATGGAACCTGTCTCAGACAGCGGATGCGTGCGCCGGGTCTCACTGAACCGACGCAGCAGCGACTCTTCACTGGCTTCCAGAAACAGAATTTCGATTTTGTATCCTTTTTCTTTCAGTCGTTCAAAGATACGCTGGTATTTTTCGATAAAGCTTTCTTGCCGCAAATCCATCACCATCGCCACCTGTTTGATCTGCGGTGAAGACTGGAGAGTAATGGAAAGAAATTTCGGCAGTAAAACGACGGGGAGGTTATCCACGCAAAAGAAACCGATATCTTCAAGCGCCCGGAGCGCGGTGCTCTTCCCCGAACCGGACAGACCTGTAATAATCACCACCTGAAGACTGTTCAATATCCGACCTCGTTTAATTTTTGCATGGCTGTTTCTAACAGATTTTTATTGAAAAATCCAGTTCGGGGAATCGTTATCTTTATGACCGGCAAGCGGATCTCCATAATTTCAGTTGTAAGAAGTTGAACGTCGCCGTCCGCGCCATCTGTTCTGATCACGTCAATCACGGCAGCCAGCGCCGTTTTATTCTTGATTTGTGACGATTTCAATATCAGGCCGATGTCCGTAATCCCTGTTTCCGGGGTATGGAAATAATCTTTAATTTTGCTGTGGCCGGAAATAAAAAGCCTGCCGCTTTGATGTTTTTTAATCACGGCCCGGTCATCGGCTATCCAGACATAACCTTCGCGTACGGCCTGTAGCGCGGCGGTCGTCTTGCCGACTCCGCTTTGTCCGGTAATCAGAATGCCCCTGCCGTGATTCTCCAGGACGACGCCATGAATCGTCAGACACTTTTTAATTTTTTCCTGAACAATTGCCTTGCTCCGGCTTTCGAGAAGATTTGCGTGAAGGGATGAAACCGCCGCCGGTAGATGATGACGATGAATTTGTTTTTTCAGGGAATCCGGCAATGTCGTGCTTTGACAGAAAACCAGCAAAGCTGCTTTGCAAAAGCGGAGATGGGCAAAATATTCCCGGCAATACGCACCGCCAAGCGCCGTAAGCTTTTCTTGCGCCCCGAACGAAAAAATAAGAATCGTTCCTTCCCGATAAGGCGCAATCGCTATTCTTCCAACGCATTTGATGAATGGTCCGGGAAAACTTTTCTTCCAATCCCGCGGATTATATATTTCCCGGATTCCTAATAAAGACAGGCGATCCTGAAAAATATTTTCCAGGGTTACCGGGTTATTGGGTATGATTTTCTTATGCGGAACACGACCCATCTTGCTCAACGATCGCTTTGTATAAATCGCTCTTTGATTTAGCATCGATAAGTTTCTTGCGGAAGTTAGGCGTCTTTACCATTTTGGAAATCCTGGCCAGAGCCTTTAAATGCTGGCCTGTCGAATTCTCCGGAGCCAGCAGCAGGAAAAAAAAATGCACCGGCTTCCCGTCCGTGGCATCAAAGTCAATCCCCTTCCTGCTGAGTCCGAAAGCAACAACAAGTTCATGAATATCGCCGACTTTGCCGTGGGGAATCGCAACGCCGTCGCCGATGCCGGTTGACCCCAGTTTTTCTCTCTGCTGCAACACATCGATCGTTCTGGTTTTGTCAATCTTAAGACCGCTGTTGATTAAAACACTGATCAATTCCGCCAGCACATCTGCTTTCGTATTGGATAAAAGATTTTCATTAAGAAATTCGACTTTAAACATTTGATCCAGTCGCATGTGTCACACCTGATTTTGAAATCTGAAGCGGTATCGCTTACGCCATCCCCCCATCATTCTGATGGGGGGATGGCATTTTCATTCCTTTTTTCGGAGATAATGATTACACGGGCTAGCTGTTCGTTTCGATATGGGCAAAGTTGCCATCATCCAGACGATAGACCAGGCTGACTTTTTCCGAAGCGGTATCGCGATAGATCAGAAAACGGGCTTTGCCGCCATCCAACTCCAGAACCGCTTCCTCCAGCGACATGGGTTTTAAGACAATATTGCGGGTCTCTACAACTTTTGCCGTTGCATCATCGTCTTCCAGTCCTTCCTCTGTCTTTGCGCCTGCATGGCGGATGCTTCTGGGCTTATGTTCTCTGTTCTTCTCTCTTTGCTTTTTAAGCTGTTTTTCGATTTTATCAATACAACTGTCCACCGCCAGATGCATATCCTTGGCTTCTTCTTTGGCGTTCACATTCCAACCGCTGGCGCTCAGATTTATTTCCACAACATTACGAAATTTTTCCGTTGAAAGGACAACATGGGCTTCGGCGGGCACATCCAGATATTTCTTCAGTTTTACGATTCGTTCCTCAACATAGTTCTTTTGCCAGTCTTCACCTTCACTCATTCTGAAAGTCACGGAAACATTCATTGTTTTTCCTCCCTGATTAAATTTGGCAGCCCGATGCCCCGAAAGGCATCCTAAACTACCGGCAACAAAGGTCAGTCCTATAGTGGCGACTAAACCAAAAGTCAACCGGAATTTTTACCCTCTACACTTATCACATCGCCATTTCAAGGTGTTGACTTTAAAAATATTTCTTTCTCTTGGACGACGGCAGTATCCCGGTCATTTCCCGATATTTGGCCACCGTCCGCCTGGCGATATCAATGTTCCTGGCCTTCAGCAATTCAACAATCTCACAATCACTGTAGGGTTTTTTGGGATCTTCCTTGGCAATCAGATGCTTGATCTCTTCTTTAACGCTTTTCGAGGCAATATTTTCACCGGACGTTCTGGCAATGGAACTGCCGAAAAAATACTTCATCTCAAATATACCGCGATGAGAATGCATATATTTATTCGTGACAACACGGCTGATGGTCGATTCATGCATTTCCACATCATCGGCAATATTTCTCAAAACCAGCGGTTTTAAATAATCGATGCCCTTGTCAAAAAAATCCCTCTGATGCTTCACAATGCTTTCCGCGACTTTATAAATTGTTTTCTGCCGCTGCTGAATGCTTTTAATCAGCCACGTAGCCGACTGAACCTTGTCCCGAATGTATTTTTTGCCGTTTTCCTCCTCTGCATGATCCCGTCCGCCGATTCCGGCCATGATTTCACGGTAGAAATTACTGATCCGCAGACGTGGCAGACCGTCATCATTCAGAATTATTTTATAATCATCTCCTGATTTGACGACATAAACATCCGGAATGATCGGTTGAACCTTTTCTTCCGAATACATCGCCCCCGGTTTGGGATCCATTTTACCGATTAAGAGAACGGCAATTTCCACGTCGCGCAGAGGCGCCTTTAATTTTCGCGCCATATGAACATAATTTTTCAGTTCCAGATCCTTGAGGTGATCCCGGATAATGATTTCCAGAAGAGGATTTTCTTTGGTTAACATTCTGGCTTGAATGAGCAGACATTCCTGGAGATTCCGTGCGGCCACGCCGGGCGGATCAAATTCCTGAACCTTTATTAAAACACTTTCCACATAGTCTTCACTGACATTTTCAAGTCCGGCAATCTCCGGCAGGGTCGCGCACAGATAACCGTTGGGATCAAGGTTGCCGACGATTTGAGAACCGACCCGCACTTCCTCTTCCGTAAAGGGCGACAGTTTCATCTGCCACATCAGGTGTTCGACAAGAGACGGACTTTCCGTCAAAACATTATCCAGTGTTGGAGCATCCCCGTCAGCCCGGTCATAAGAAACACCAACCGGTCCGTAATCTTCCAGATAATTATTCCAGTCAAATTCCTCACGACCGTCGCCTTCGCCGGTCAGTTCCGCGGTATGCTCCGGAGCTTTACTGTCTTCCCTTTCAATGGACTGAACATCGTCTTCGACATCAGCGCGCACTTCCTCGGCGCTAGGTTCGTCCGGCGCCACCTCTTCCAGCAGCGGATTTTCTTCCATTTCCTGATTAATCGATTCCACCAATTCCTGGCGCGACAATATCAGAAGCTTGATCGCCTGCTGCAGCTGCGGCGTCATAATCAGTTGCTGGGATAGCTTTAAGTTCTGTTTTAATTCAAAAGCCATAATCGACTGTCACATATCCGTCGGGTGCTATAAGCAGAAATCTTCGCCAAAATAAAATTTTCTGGCCAGTTCACTTTTCGCGATAACTTCCGGTTCTCCATGAACCAGAATCGCTCCTTCATTAACAATATAAGCGCGGTCACAACAGCAGAGTGTTTCACGAACATTGTGATCGGAAATGATAATTCCAATCCCTTTATTTTTCAATTTTTCAATGATCTTCTGAATATCGGCCACCGCCAGCGGATCAATGCCCGCAAAAGGTTCATCCAGTAAAATGTATTTGGGAGAAGTCACCAGCGCCCGGGTTATTTCCACTCTTCTTCTTTCGCCGCCGGACAGGGAATAGGCATAGTTTTTAGCCAGAGCGGTGAGATCCAGTTCCGCCAGAAGCTCTTTGAGCCTTTCTCTTCTTTCATTGTCGTTTATATCAAGTGTTTCCAGAATAGCCAATATATTTTCTTCAACGGTCAGTTTGCGGAAGATAGACGGTTCCTGGGGCAGATAATTCAAGCCTTTTCGCGCTCGCTGGTACATCGGATATTTACTGATATCTTCGCCGTCCAGAAATATTTCTCCCCCGTCCGGCTTGATCAGACCGACGATCATATAAAAAGTCGTCGTCTTTCCGGCGCCGTTCGGTCCCAGAAGCCCGACCACTTCGCCAGGCGATATTTCCAGGTCAATCCGGTTGACTACTTTTCTTTTATGATAAATTTTAATCAGTTCTTTTGCCGATAAATGACTCATATGATATCCGAAGGCTGTCAGCCCATTCGTTCCCGTTTCTTAATTTTTACCCTTAGGCGTAATGATCGCCGTAACCCTCCCTGAATTTTCCGCCTCACAGGGTTCCACTTTGCCGCGGTTTTCATTGATATAAAAAATGACTCTGCACCCTTTGATCACATTTTTGCCTTCCCTTAAGACGGGATTCCCGGATAGCACAATTCTGTCATCTTCCCCGTAATAAACGGCGGCGCTGCCTGTGGCGGAAACCTCTTTCTGTGTAATAACGACATTCCCCTTCGCTTCGATTTTCTCAAGATCCCCCGCCGTCTCGACGTCCTGTTTTGCGGTTTTTCCTTTTTTATCGTTCGCCTGTTTATAGTAAATAGACAGGTGATCCGTTTTCATTTTGACATCACCTTTCGTCGCCACGGCATTGCCTGAGAAAACAATCATCTTTTTTTCATTAAACGCCTCCATCCGGTCAGAGACAATCTGAATCGGTTCGTTCTTGTTCAGCAACATATTCTTCTTATCCAAACCGGCCTGCGCCCAGACATGGGCGCTGCAAAGCAACAGCGCGCAGAAAACGACGAAACATATTCTTTTTGCAATCATGGCATCTCTCACTTAATGTATTATGGCTTTCACGCCGGGGGAAAGCGTCAGTTCTCCGGCCTTTATAAAAATGACCAGCCCGCCCCCCTTGACTTTCATGCGTTTATTTTCCATCATGACGGGAGCATCCGTGAAGATTTTTTGCCCGCTGTCGTTGTATCGAAGATAATCCGTCATAAATTTGTCTCCCGTATCGGAGATAATCACCACATGCCCCCTGATTTCGAAGTCCTTTTTATCCGTGACCATCTCACCTTTATCACCCGTCATGATAAATACCTTGCCTTTGTTCGTCGTTAATTTCAGATGAACCTGATCCAATAAGGCAAGATTCTTATTTTTTTGATATTGAGCGCTTTTCGCTTTCAGTTCCCATTGGATATTATCCTGGCCGACCTCCGTATAGACAAAATCCTGAATGCGGAGATCCACATCATCAGGCAATATTTTCAGGACATTCGCTTTTTTTTCGCCAACCACTTTGACAAGGGCAAAGACGGCCGCGCCGATGAATACCAGGACAATGAAGATGACTGCAAATATTTTAATTTTTTTATTCAATCTCATTGCTCCGCATCGGTTGCCATCAATACTTTTCAGTCATTTGTATTCTTTATAGCACTCGCCATCGCCTCTGTAAAGCTATTCGGACAATTCATTCCTGATAGTTTGACGAAGGCGACAGGAAAAGCCGACTGGTTTTGATTAAGCCGTTGTTCATTATAACGGTATCATTTTAATATCGTAAGCGGCATAAGGGGCCGTAACGAAATGGTTAGAAATGTAACCATTGCTTCTTAACGGCCCCTAAGCGGACATTCGCAAACCGATCACACCGGACACAATGAGAAGAAAAGATAAAACCCGCATCATGGCCAGGGAATCGTTAAAGACCAGAACACCGATCAGAAACGTTCCCGCTGCGCCGATTCCCGTCCAAACCGCGTAAGCCGTGCCGATGGGAATGTCTCTTTGCGCCAGCCATAAAAACAACCCGCTGAGCATCATGCAAACCACGGCCATCAGAATGAAAAGAACTCGATGAGACGTCGTTTGAGATAATTTGAAACCCAGCGGCCATCCTATTTCCAGGAGACCGGCAATAATCAGATAAATCCAGGCAAGTGTCATGGTTATTTCCCGCTGTGAACAGCTCTTTCTTTCCGTTTTTTACTCCAAAAGATCAAGAAAATCATATCGTACGGCGACTTCCGTCCAATAGCCCCGGGCGATCAGCAGCATCTCGCAAATTTCCCTTACAGCGCCCTGCCCTCCGCGATGGACCGTGACGTAATCGGCACACTTTTTCACCAGTTCTAAAGCGTCCGCCACGGCTACGGAGAAACCCACCATTTTCAATACGGGAATATCGACAATATCGTCACCCAGATAGGCAATCTCTTCCGGCGCCAGACTGTTTTTTTCGAGAATCCGCGCAAATATTTCCTTCTTGTTCAGCGCTCCCTGATACACCTCCGTTATTTTTAAATCACGAGCCCGATGTTCGACAACCGCCGAAGTCCGACCCGTGAGAATCGCAACCCGAATGCCGTGGCGCTGAATCATCACCAACCCATGGCCGTCCCGGACATTAAAGTTTTTCAACTCGCGTCCATCGCTGTCCATGATGATATTGCCGTCGGTCATCACCCCGTCCACATCCAGAATCAGCATCTTAATCTTTTTAAGCTTTTCTACAATATTCTTTTCCATGACCCCTCATCATCTTCGTTTATAGTTCATGGTTTAGAGCCTATAGCCCATTACCCATCGCTTTTGTTATTTCATCAATCTTTTTCAACGTCGTCAACAGTTCTTCCAGTGAACTCAGATAAAGTGAATTAGCGCCGTCGCAGAGCGCCTTTTCCGGATCGGGATGCACTTCCATGAAAACGCCGTCCACACCGGCTGCCACGGCCGCCCGCGCAAGATACGGCACCATATCCCGCTCGCCGCCGGACGTCGTTCCCGCGCCTCCCGGCAACTGCACGGAGTGCGTGGCGTCAAAGATCACCGGATACCCCATTGCCCTCATGATCGGCAGAGCACGCACGTCAAAAACAAGATTATTATAACCGAAGGAGGCGCCGCGTTCCGTAATCAAAATATTCTCATTACCGGCGGTTTTAATCTTCTGAATAATATTGGCTACATCCCCGGGCGCCAGAAACTGCCCCTTCTTAACATTAACGATCTTCGCTTTTTTCGCGATTTCCACCACAAAGTCCGTCTGGCGGCAAAGAAAAGCCGGAATCTGCATAATATCCAGAACATCGGCCGCCGCATCTATTTCTTCAAACCGATGTACGTCGGAAAGAACCGGCACGCCGATTTTTTCTTTGATGTTCTTTAAGATCTTCAAACCTTTCTCAGCGCCCGGTCCCCGGTAGGAATGAACCGATGTCCGGTTGGCTTTGTCGTATGAGGCTTTATAGATGAAAGGAATCTGCAATTTGGACGTCAGCTCTTTCAGATAGGAGGCTATCTCCATGGCTGCCGCTTCATTTTCAAGGACACAGGGACCGGCAATGAAAACAAATCCGGTTTGATCACCAATCGTAAAATTATTTAATGTCACCTGCTTCATAATGTGCTCCCGTTTTTCTAATTATTTTTCTGCAAAAGTTGAATGCGCAACCGTGGAATTCTTGCCGCCACCGGCGTCTCAGGATTAATCTCATAGGCGTTTCTATACGCTCTTAGAGCCTCTTGGTAAAGCCCCTTATTTTCATAAGCATCCCCCAGATTGGCGTAAATTTCATCATCTTCCCGGTCATATTTCAGCGCCGTCAAGAAATTTTCAATCGCCTTGTCCCAATTTTTACCGGCGGCATAAGCATATCCCAAACCGAAATAAGAAGATGCTTTCTTCGGTTCGAGCTTCACGATTTTCTGATAATATTTGATGGCTTGCGGGTATTTCTTAGTCTTCACATAATGGTCGGCAATGGCGCTTATCGTTTTCTTGTTCTGGGGCAATACTTTTTCGTAAAGGGCAACCGCCTCTTTTTCTTTGCCCAGCTTCATGTAGGTAAAGGCCAGATTATTATACATGGTCTGATTTTTCGCCCCCAGTTTGATCGCTTTTTCGTAATTTTTAGCCGAGGCGGCATACTGCTTTAATTCACCGTAGGCAAATCCCATATTGGCAAACATGTCTGCCTTTTGCGGATATTTACCGCCCAACTTTTCATAGGACTGAACGGCTTGAGCATATTGCTTATTTTTGAAAGCCAGATCGGCCGAACGCTCCAGGGCATCAACATCTCCCGGATTTTTTTTCAAAACATACGAGTACTCCCGGATGGCGTCGTTCGTCCGGTTTCGTCTTTCATAGGCCGCCGCCAGATTAAAATGGATCACGGGATCGTCAGGCAGCAGCGCAACCGCCTTTTGCAAATTTTCCATCTCTTCCTTTAATTTTCCCTGTCCGGCACAGGCCGTGGCCAGATTGGCATAAGCCGCGGCATCTTTCGGATTGCTTTTAATGGCTTTTTTATAATTCTCGACAGCCTGGTCGTACCTCTTTCCGGCAAGATAAATATCTCCCTGCGCACGCCAGGCTGTAGCGGGATCCGGCGCATGTCCGGCAAGATATTGATATTGCTCCAGGGCCGCGCCCGTCTTCCCCGCCTTTTCACACGCCTGAGCCAAAAGCAGTCTCACCGCATGATTCTCCGGATCGATTTTGACCGATTGTGCATAATACTGAACCGCCTTATCCCAAAGATCCTGAAGACCGGATGACAACCCCAGCATGGCATAAGCTTCGGCGTCCCGGCCGTTGATTTTCACAAGATTTAACAATATTTCAAAAGCCTTGGCATGCCGATGACTTGTGAGATAACAGCGCGCCAGATCTTTCATCGCCGCCGTATCACCGGGTTGAATGCGTAAAATATCCGCATAAAGCAAAGCCGCCTCATTCGTCCGGTTCTGTTTCAGATAGATTGCCGCCAGGATCCGGCGCACGCCCGCATCCTGACTGTTTTGAGCAACGGCTTTCTTCAAGTATCCAATCTGTTCATTGACATTGCTGGCATCCTGCGCATGCCTCAGCCAATCCTGGGGCGCAATGATCACGCGAATCGGAACGACAGCCATGATTTCGTTTTGATAATAAACAACAACTTTATAAACATTGTCCGCTTGAGCGCTTTTACCCGACGCATCGCTTCGCATGATGTTATTGACGAAATCAATGCCGTGAAATAATACGCCCACATGATTGCCTTCCCTGCCGGTTCCGTCAATAAGCGCCCTGGTGGATTTTCCGCTCAAATCATCGCTGACCACGGATTTAACAACAAACTCATCCCGATAATTTATTTCCAGCATATTACCGGCGTCCACACGAAAATCCTTACCGTTTTTTTCCATGTCCAGCGCATAAAAATGCGGTTTACTCTTCAAGACATAATGGGAAAACGTATTGACCGCCCTCATGGTGGAAAAACCAACTGCCTGAAAAATCCGCGGACGGAAAATAAGCAAAGACACCAGCAGGAAAACAACGGCTGCGACGATTACCGCGCCAATGGTGAGTCCCCGCCTTGATTGTTGTTGATGTCCGGCATATTTCCGCATGCGTTCAACCCCTGGGATGATACTTGTGATGGATCTCTTTCAGTCTGTCTTTTGTAACGTGGGTATAAATCTGCGTTGTCGAAATATCGGCATGCCCCAGCATCACCTGAACAGCCCGCAAGTCCGCCCCTCCCGCCAGCAGATGGGAGGCAAAGGAATGGCGGAATGTATGCGGATGCACATTTTTTTGCAAGCCTGCTTTTTTCGCGTAGCCGACAATAATTTTCCAGAGTCCCTGGCGGGTAAATGCCCTGCCGAACCGGTTGAGAAACAAAACATCGGTTATTTTGGACTTCTGCAGTTTGGGCCGAGACTCGTCCACGTAGCGCCGCACACAATCATAAGCCGTCCTGCCGACCGGAACAACCCTTTCCTTGCTTCCCTTGCCCATCACGATCAGAAATCCCACCTGCCAGTTGATGCTGTTCATGGTCAGAGAAATTAATTCCGAAACGCGCAGCCCGGTTGCATAGAGCAGCTCCAGTATCGCACTGTCGCGCAGCGCGGACGGCGTCTGATCGCCCGGCTGGGACAAGATCAGATTCATCTCTTCCTGGCTTACCGTATCGGGCAGACGCATCCAGACTTTGGCCAATTCAATGTTCGCAAGCGGCGATTCATCCAGCGCTTTTTCCTGCAACAGAAACTTGTAGAACCCCCTCAAAGCGGCAAGCGACCGGTTCATGGAATTGGCCGATAACCCTTCCGACTTGAGTTGCACAAGAAATTCAATCACATTCCGGGGCATTGCACATCCCGCATCCGCCAATCCCTTCTGCTCCAGAAAGGAAACATAGCGGTTCAGATCACGCCGATAGGCTTCCAGCGTATTGCCAGCCGCTCCTTTTTCGATGAGAAGATGATTCATGTATTGACAAAGCAAGTTGCGCATGGGCGTTTTTTACGCAAATATGCCGCCGATGTAAAGTTTTTTTGTTGACATAACGGGTAATCTTGTAGAAAGAAAGAGTATCCTTCTCGGTTGGAGAGAAAAAATGAAAAAAATCGTCATCGCCAGCGATCACGGAGCGGTTGATCTTAAAGACACGATCATCGACTTTTTAAAAAAGAAGAATTTTGAGGTAACCGACATGGGAACTCACGGCGCTGTCGCCGTTGATTACCCCGATATGGCGCTTCTCGCCTGCAATGAATATAAAAAAGGCGGTTATGAATTCGGCATCCTGCTTTGCGGCACGGGCATCGGCGTTTCGATTGCCGCCAATAAAGTGAAGGGAATCCGTTGCGCGCTCATTTCCGACCTTTTCAGCGCCGAAATGGCCAAAGCCCACAATAACGCCAACTTCATCGCCTTCGGCGGCAGAATAAAATATGCAACGCCGGTCACCGACATGATCGAAAAATTCATCAACACCATATTTACCGGCGAACGCCATGAACGAAGGATCGCCAAGATGATGGCCATCGAAAACCTGCTCTGAAGTGACGACTTCACAGAATCATGCATCAGCCCGCAACCATCCAGATATGAACAGTCCAATAATAGCAACGACATTTCATCGGATGAAAGTATTATTAGTTCATCCGGTTGATGCGTACTTTTATCTCTTTCACCTACAAGTCAAGTGTTCGGACTTTATTGGAATATTACGGATTTCTGCTTGAAAGGACAATGACCAAATAACCTATTTGGCGGTACGCACCGGGAGTGCCACGGTGCCGCCGTCGTAAAATTGGTGATCCCAGTGCCGTTTGCCACTGAAACCGAAACTGAAGAGAGCGGCGGTGCCGGGGCAGCTCTCATAACTCAAGCAAGGTTTCCTTAGGTCAAGGTCGCGTGTTTCTGACGCCCAGACCCACACACACGGAAGATGAATCAACGCAGACAAATGCACTTTAGAAAAGCATTTAGTTTCATAGGTCTTATCTTTATCATGTAACCCTGCCAGCTCATCCTGCGTCGGCATTCGCCAGTCCGTATAACCACCACCTCGATAGTTCTCGCAATAGGATCTGGCTTGTGCCCAAGAGGTTAAGAGTATCTTACCATTAGGCCCATCAACCCATTTGGTATAAGTGCTTTTGCCTTCCGCCGCCCACATGAGACCGGTCTTCGTGTCCGTAACAGTCTTATTGCCATTATTAATGAAACGGTCGTCCCGTCCGGTTTCGATTACTGATAGGACTGAAGAAGGCTTCGCCATGGCCAGCTGCTGCTTCTCTTCTTCCAACTTGCGCCTTTCCTCCTCCAAGGCCGCCTTCTGCCTCAATAGTTCCCGCTCTTCCTCAATCTTTCTCCGCTCGGCGTCATAATCGACAGCCGGGGTTCCGACAACGGACGCTGATTCGGCTGTGCGTGCAGGACGGAAGTAAAACTTTCCTTCCAGGGATGACAGCTCCCATGGCACCTGCCCGGTCTCCTTGCGCAGTTTTTGCCTGACACCCTTAAAGACATCCTCAATGGTCAAACCCGGTTCCTGCACATATTGAAGGAGAGCTTTTGTGTAAGGGCTGTTTCGCCCCTCACCGTCCCTTGCGACCTGACCAGGACCGGTGGAATAGGAAATGATTGTACCTGCCGGCGCAGAACTCACAATGGCCAAGCCACGGGAGGCGGTACGGAAACTCTTGCCGAAAGGGTTATCACGACAGGCATCGAGCAGCACGATGTTCAGGCCATTGTTGGCATTCTCCATCTCGGCGAGGACCCGTCCGGCATCGAAGGCTTTGAACCGGACATCCGACTCCTTGTTGATCTTCGCCCCTATCGGGATGAGGTAGTTGACGCCATTTACCTGAACCCCATGTCCGGCATAATAGAAAAGGCCAACACCGCCCTTTTTCAACTGGTTTCCAAAGTCTTCAATGGCTGCATCCATGGTCTCAAGATTAGCGTTCTTCTTCAGGATGACCTTGAAACCAAGTTTCTGGAGAGTAACGGCCATATCCGTGGCATCGTTAACAGGGTTCTTCAGGGGGCCGGAGCTGTAAATGTTGTTGCCGATGACGAGGGCTGTGCGCTGCTCTGGGGCTGACTGCAATATAGAAGGATGGATAAGAAAAAGGATAAACAGGGTAAGGAAAATTCTTATGGGCATGGTTTGCACAGACATATTCCCCTCATTAGCGAGACCATGTTCCTTATACTTCAGTGATCACTAAATAGCAATTGGATGTTAAGGCTTTTTGATTGAAATAGCGTATGAGTTGGCTGATTGGGAAAATCAGCAGTACAGGAAGAACATCGTGCGTATAGCAGGAAGAACTGCTTGTCGTTGCGATATTGACCCGGGGAGGATGAACGTAAGCGGCGATCACCAACGCTTCACATGCCTTAACAAGGAATTAATACGCGTTGCCTGAAAAGATTTGTAAGGTCACATCCGCGGCGCTGTCGGCATTGCCGCTCACGGTCACTTGATACGTCTTCGAGGCGTTTGAAACGATAAAATCCTTCAGATATTTAGAAGGCCTGGTCGTGACGGGGTTGAGTTCTCTGATCACGGTAATTTTCGCATTCACGTTGACTCCAAACATGTAATTCCCCCCCGGGGCCAAGATTTTTTTGTCCGGATCTGGGGCTGGATACTTTGTTGAGACAGAAATTGTCTCCGTTGAGTTGTTTATGACATCTACGTTTGCGGCGATAGCAGACACCAGGGGGGAAAGCCCCAGAGCCAGCCCAACCAACAGTCCCACTAAAATTTTTTTCATCTTCATGATGTTCCTCCTGATGTACGGAAGATGACTTCTATATTCCCCTCCAACGGCTAAGGGGCGGAACTTGGTCAACCACTTTGCTCTTTTGCAGGCATTCTCATCACCATTTTCGAGTGAGATCAATCATATGGATGAAATTTATCGTACTGTCGACTTTCAGGAAGCTGTCCTCGAATAGTAACACACGCCTTTTGAAAAGAACAATACGCCCTATTTCCAATCGAAATCAAGCATTTTCTTCAAGGGCGACGTTTGACTGCTTTCAGGAAGCAGTCTCCTTACTGACAACACCTGCTTTTTCCAACCTTGATGTAAATTATGTGGCAATGCGATTCAGATTTAAAATGAGCTAACTTAGCAATACGCGTGTGCGAGGGATGAACTTTCAGCGCCAGTTGCGGTAAGGATTGGTCGAAAGGTTGGAATTGAAATATCTGGGATCGGCGGTGACTTCCTGTCCGACCCACTCCGGGCGGTCAAAAGACTGGTCGTCACTTTCCAGTTCCACTTCCGCAACGACTAGCCCCTTATTCTCTCCAAGGAACTCGTCAACCTCCCAAATGAGCCCGTTGTAAACAACGATATGACGATTCTTTTCAAGAATTACCCCATCGCAAATCTTTAGCAACTCCAAGGCATGAGAAACCGGGATTTCATATTCATACTCGGCACGCTTTGCACCAATATTTATACCTTTAACAGTCAGAGTTGCGCTTTCACCCGCTACGCGAACCCGGACCGTCCGCTCTTTGTCACGATTCAAATAACCCTGACTGAAGCGGACAGCATCAGCTTGGCGCCATTCACTACCGGTTACAAGAAACTTGCGCTCGATCTCAGTGCCCATATCGTTCTCCTTAACACCCGACATCAAATACTAACTTTGCTTTTCCCGATGAGTTGAATGTCATAGTAACTCTATTCATTTTTTTTGAAAGAAAAATACATAGCCTCATCGATAACGGATTGAAAGCTAGTATCTTTGTTGAGGTTGACAATTTATTGACTACAGGAAGAAAGGAAAAGTTTTCAGATTCGGTAGAGAACAGGGCTGTCTTTACCCGATATCTTTTGGATTGTGACTGACCAGGAGGGATTTGTACATCCTTCACATAACTGCGTAACGTTATTTCCATTAGGCAATTTTACATTGATATACAAAAAAGTGTTATCAAACAAATTTATGCAACCGGAACTGTTGCTGGTAATCTGTGCATAAGTATATCCATATCCATTTCCTTTTCCTCGCGACGTATTCGTGAATGATAATGTGACATCGATAGTGTGTGAAGTTTTGTTGTCAACGGTCACATAATTGCCGTATAGTATTGGACTGGTCATGCATTGGGGGCCTATGCAATACGCATTTGCCATACCGCACATCAAACCGACAAACACTACACTACACAATACAAAACAGCAGTTACCGGATTTTTCATGGAATTCCTCCGATATGGCAAGGTTAAAGAAAGTACTAAGCGGGATTGAGCAGAACTTCCTTTTTGTGCAGCCAGCATAGGAAACACTGTTTTGTGTGTCAAGAAAATCTTGGGCACCGAAAATTTTGGGCACCGCCAGATGCTGATTATCACTTCAAATCAGCAATTTCACCCGACTTGGCCATGTTGTGTGTTACAGGAAGACACAAATGCGCCTCCCTGCACCCAAAAGAAAATAATCAAATAGCCAAATGACCAAATAACCTATTTGCTCGACCGCACCGGCAAAGCCCGGTGATAGCCGGCGAGGGACCGGCGATTCCAGGTCCGGGCGCCGGTGCAGAAATAGAAGAAGGCGGCCTCGGAACCGCGTGTCTCGGACGCCCAGGGGCAGCAGGCCGACAATTGAATCAATTCCGTCAAATGAACATTATCGTCTCGCTGGGTGGGCCGGTAACTTATATTGGCATCATACAACCCCGCCAACTCATCCTGCGTCGGCATCCGCCAGTCTGAATATCCGCCGCCCCGGTAATTTTCGCAGTAGGATTTAGCATCCTGCCAGTTAATATTTGAGCCATTGTCTTTCGCCGCCCACATCAGACCAGTTCGTGTGTCCGTAACCGTGCCATTGCCGTTCTTTACGAAACGAGCCGCCTGGGCTTCGCCGGACATGACCAGTCCCGCCACGCAGAACATCGCGGCCATTACCGCTATCCCAATCCATTTATTGAAATTTCGTCCCATAGCAAACCTCCTTCTGCCACAAGATATTTATCGTGTTGTAATCCCTGCCTGAACCGGGATCAGCAGAGTGTCATACCTACCCGATTGCAGGCTGCTTCCTCATCATTTTTATAATTTAACAAGAGCATGATGTCAAGAACGGGAGAAAACCTGTTTGTCATCTACAGTTTGTAATTAATGATTTCGAGTTGAAAGGTTGGATGTCCGTCAAAATTGACAAATGCTCGCTTACAGGAAGAACATCGTACGTATAGAAGAGGAAGCACGAAATAATCGGATGAATCGTATCATTGTCACCCCGGCTATGGCCGGGCCCAGTTCAATAAACACATTAGCGGGTCTGAAGACCCGAACGACATTACTGTGAAATCGTGCATACATCACGTAACCTTCAGGTTATCAGGTGCGCGCATCGCTTAATGCTGATTGATTCTATTTTCATGGGTGTGACCCACGTTGATGCTATTAGGAAACCTTAAATGATTTAATTTACCCCTTCTGAGGGCAAAGCTTATTTTGCCGTATAGCCGCGGCTGTCAAGGCATGCCGCCATGGCCCTTTGATAATCGGCGCGCTTCTGAATGATCTGATCGCCGGGAATTTCCGGGGGAATCCTGGTCGGGTCATAGTTTGCCTGTCCCACTGCCCACTGATGGCATTCATAACGATCACTGGCCTGTTTTTCTTCGCTCTGGCCTTCACGGGGATAGATAAACATTTTGCTTTCCGTCATTTCCCCGCTGCCCTCCGCGACAGGCGGTTCGACAACAATGTAGCCTCCCGGGGTCTGTGTGTAATACGTTCCATTGGCATAGTAGTAAGGGATGCCCTGCAACCAGATCGTGGTATAAGCAAGGGGTAAAAACGGAGCAAACAATCCGACAGGCGGAGCAATCACAATATAGCTTCCGCGATGCGGCCTGTACCAGACGCCGTGCGATGAATAATAACGGGTGTGGTCATGCATGACCACCCTGTGATCCCGGGGAAGAGCCCTAAAGGACTGACCGCGCGCCGGATAGGAACGGTTGTGCTGGTAGCGGGAATCAATATATCTCTGCTGATGAACCGGCGGCTTTCCCTGAGGCTGAGCCTGCAGTTGTCTCTGCTGATGAGGCGACGGTTGTCCCTGAAACTGCGCCGGCTGTCTTCCCTGAGGTTGAGCCTGCGGTCTTCCATGAGGCTGCGCCTGCGCCTGCTGTGTAAAGCCGTATATACCGATTCCCGACAACAGCAATAATGACAACCCAACCACAAAATATTTTTTGAAATCAATCTTTAACATGGCGATCATGATCCTCTTTCAAGATGGTCAAGTTTACTTCACGGTATATCCGCGGCCTTCCAGGCAGGCCGACATGGCCCTGCGGAAATCCAGAGCCTTTTTTCCCTTCCGGACATCCCGCGCCAGATCGCGGTTATCGTAAGCTTCCTCCAATTGCCGGGCTGATTCCTGGCGCGATATATCCGAGGCCGCTCCGGCTATCGCGCCGCCCGCCGCTCCGATAATGGCACCCTGGGCCGCATGCCGCGGCCCGCCGATTAACGCGCCCAGCACCGCTCCGGCAATGGACATGACGATGGTATCCTGACCAGGCGGCGGCATGGGAACAACCCGGACACGCTGTTCGGGAACAATGGATGACGCGCCCGGATCAAAACCGGTCTGATCCACGGCCCAGTTATAACACGCGTAATGATCGCGCGACTGCTGTTCCGTGGACTGTCCCTTGTTTGGATAAAAATAAATCTGCGTAATGGCCGCAATATTATCATTTTGCACCGGTTGAGTAATGACCTGTTCATGCGGTTGATAATAACACGAACTTAACAACAAAATGACCGGAAGAAGCAGAAAATTTGTCCGATATTTTACAAAACAGCCGGTTCTTTTTAAAATTTTATTGTGCATGGTCCATTTTTCTCCGTTCCGCGGTTTATTCCGATAACCTTTTTTTAAGTTATAACACACATAGAAATGCATGACTACCGGCTCTCCGGTGAATCTCTCATCTGGACCAGATAACATTACACCGAGGGGTGCTGTTTTGCAGAGTAACAGTTGCCGTATCACCTATGCCGGTACTGCAACAATTATAACTACAAAACATTTAGTTAACTGGTTCTGGAAAATCATGTTGCTGCCTCCTGAAGTTACTTCTTTCAAATTTATTTTATCATTTATACTGTGATGCCATCGTTTAAATCATCTTTCTTTCTGGTTAACTTTGTCATGAATTTTATCACACAATAATCTACAATCAAAGAAATGTTTATTATGGAATGTCATGTGGCACTGGATAATAACGCTGAAAAACCAAGACTTCAGGAAAATATCAGTAGAAACATCCATGATTGATTTTAAATAAAGAAATAATCGTCACCAACGTTGATGGCGCCCGGATCTATAATTGAAAAAATTTATTGACAGACAAAAGAAACTTCCATATCTTGCCGCCGAAAAGCAACCGCTTAAACATCGAAATAAGAAAGCATCTATTTACCGTGCTCATAACATCTCGAAAAAGTCTATTATACTTCGGCATCCTGCTGATCACTGTATTCACTCTTTGCAGCCCCCAAACGGCATTCAGTTCAGAAGGCGGCAGACAACAGAACCCGGCCGTTCGCAAAATGACCCTGGCGGACGCGGTGTTTGTTGCCCTGACCAACAATGTAACCCTGCGCAGCGCTTATCTTGACCGCCATCTGCAAAGGATCGATCTACAGCTGGCGGAAAAGAAATATTACCTGCCCACGGACCCGACATTGACGATGAACCTCACGCGTGGATCCTACACCTCGACGTCTGCCGGCGCCGGTACGGATCGGACGGATTATCTGACCGGAAACGGCAATTTTACGGCTACGCTGGCCATCCCCACCGGCGGCAAACTGGACTTTGCCTGGAATAACACAGGTAGCCGGCCCGATCTCGACCAGGGGGTCAACTACTATTCTTCCGACTGGTCTGCCACATTCACACAGCCGCTTCTGAAAGGCGGCGGCCTGGATAACGCCGCCTACAACGTCAGAATTGCCAGAATCACGGAAGAGACAAATATTCTTGCTCTGAAGGATACGATTGCGGGAACGATCAATGGGGCCATCACGGCATTCAGAAATTACAAAGCGGCTGAAAGACGACTGGTCATTGCCGAAATGGGTCTGGTTCGGGCCAAAGCGTTATATGACTACAACAAAGATATGATCGAGGCCGGACGCATGGCCGGCACGGAAATCGTCCAGGCTCAGGCAGACATCGCCTCGCAGGAAACATCCGTCATCGACGCCAGAAACAGTCTGGACAACGCCCGCTTGGCCCTTGTCCAGGCTCTTTATATTGACAAGAACACCGCCTTTCTCGCAGTGGATGAAAACCGGCAGCTGGTTTCTCCCCCCTCCATGGAAGAAGCCCTTACACTGACCTTTCAATACCGGACAAGCTACCTCCGGGCCCTGAAGGATCTGGAAAAAACAAAGCTGGCTTTTTCCGTGGCCAAACGAAATCGTCTGTGGCAACTCGATCTGGTGGGAAACACCTCGGACGGGGCGTCCTCAACAACCTTCGATTCTTATGATTCAGCAGCCAGACGGGCATTCAGCAACGGCGCGGAAAGAGACTGGTACGTCGGATTAAATCTGACCATTCCCCTGGCGTACATGACGTCGGACATGCGAAGTTATTACGGAGCAAAAAACGATCTGGAAAAAGCCAACATGGCCTTTGAAAAATTGAAGCTCGACATCGAAATTGAAGTACAAAACGCTCTGCGCAATGTTGATTCCAGCTATCGATCGCTTAAAAGCGCAACACTGTCGCGGGAACTGTCCGAAAAGAAACTGCAAATTGAAAAGGAAAAGATGAGCGCCGGCCGGACGACAAACTTTCAGTTCGTCAGCTTTCAAAGGGATTTGCAGACAGCTCAGACAAGCGAATCGGACGCCATGACCGCTTATCTGAATTCACTGACCAATCTCGACTCCACCCTGGGGACAACTCTGACCACCTGGAAAATCGACGTCAAAAAAGAAGATGACCGGATTAAACAAACCCGGACTGATAAAGACATTCAACCTTTAAAACCGTGAGAATAAAAAATGGCAAGTGATATCATATTTCGCAATATCCTCGAAAGCATGGGCGACGGCGTCATGACCATCGGCCTCGACGGCAAGATCCTGACACTCAACGCGGCGGCGGAAAATATTCTCGGCCTGAATGCACAGGATGTGCTGGAAAAATCCTTTGGAGAAATCTTTCTGATTCGCGAGGAAAACGATCCGTTTAACCAGACCGTCCTCAACGCCATTTATGACGCGGATACCATCCACAATAAAATCGTCCCCTGGCATAAAGGGGAAGAGATTCTGAGCCTGGAAGTGACCACCTCGTTCCTTTCCACGAAGGAAGGCGGCGCAAAGAAAAACGTCGCGGTCATTGTTGTTTTTACGGACAAGAGTGAAGTTGAGCGGCTTCAGGAATCAGAAAAACGGCTTACGGAAGAGTTGAAAGAAAAACATCATGAACTTCAAAAATCCTACCTGGGAATAGAAGAAACCAACGAAAACCTCAAGGCGGCGCTGCGTAAGGTCCAAATCATCCGCGTGGCGGCCACGATCTTTGTCATTCTTCTATTTCTGGCTGTCGGCCTTTTTACCTGGAAACAAACCCACTTTTCGTCCGGTCAGACGCCAGACGAAAGCAAGCGGGGCGAGGCCGCAAGGGCATATACCGTCATGCCCGGCGCCCTTACGGACAGCATTACGCTCAAAGGCGTCCTGAAACCGATCCAGGTCGTAAACATCACCAGTCCCGCCGGCGGCATGGTGAAGGAAAAATTATTCGAATACGGGCAGGCAGTCGCCAAAGGACAAATCCTGCTTAAGCTGGACCGGAGTGAAACAGAGGTAAAGTATCGGGAGGCAAAAACGGCCTATATTGAAGCGGCGGAAAAAGTAAAAGAGCTGGACAACTGGAAGCAGAGCGATGAAATGTCCAAAGCCCAGCAGAGCGTTACGCGCTCGAAATTAAGTCTGGACGGATATCAGAAAACCCTTCAGGAAACGGAGCGTCTGTTCAAAAAGGAAATTGTTCCGGCAACGGAATACGCCAGCGCGAAACAGCAGTTTATAACCGCTAAAATGGATTATGAGGCATCGCTTCGAGATCTGGAAGCCGTCCGGAAAAAGGGAGAAGGCCAGAACCGTCATGTTGCCCAGCTCAAGTTGCAAAACGCCCGCCAAAAGCTGCAGGATCTGGAAAAACAGCTCCAGCATTCCGATATCATTGCTCCTGTTTCCGGAACCGTTCTCCTTCCCGATCTGGCGGGCGAGAAGGAACAGAAAGGAAAAATCGTCGAGCGGGGTGTGACATTCTCCCAGGGCGACATTCTGCTTTCCATCGGCAATACGGAGGGCCTTTCCATGACGGCGGGCGTGGATGAGCTGGAAGTGCTGAAAATCAATAAAGATCAGGAAGTCAGGATTACAGTTGATGCTTTCGGCGAAACCATTAAGGGCCGGGTCGCCCATATATCGTCTCAGGCCGTTAAAAGCACCGACGGCAAAAAGACCGCCAATTTCGAGGTGTCCGTCGCCATGGACAACCTGCCCGCCAACTTGAAAGATAAACTCCGTCTGGGCATGTCGGCGAACATGGAAATTCTGCTGGTCAACAAACCGGACGCCCTGATACTTCCGATCCAGGCCGTGATGATGGAGGGTCCGGACCGCGTTGTCCAGGTTCGGGACAAAACAACCCATCATCTGAAAAAAGTGAAGGTGGAAACGGGGATTACCACTCTGGATGCCGTGGAAATCAAAAGCGGGCTTAAGGCCGGAGACGAGGTAGTCTATTAATGAACTCCCCGATGCTCGATATTGTGGATATTCGCAAGTCTTATCGCATTGGCCCCACGGAGGTCAATGTCCTCAATGGAATCAATCTCTCGGTGAAGAGGGGTGAACTTCTGTCCATCATCGGACCGTCGGGAAGCGGAAAATCCACCCTGATGCATATGCTGGGGCTCCTGGAGAAACCAGACAGCGGAACGTATCATATTGACGGCACAAAGGTTGTTTATGACGACGACCGGGTTTTATCAACATTGAGAAACCGGAAAATCGGGTTCGTCTTTCAGCAATATCACCTTCTGCCCAAACTGACGGCCCAGGAGAATGTGGGCGTTCCTCTGACCTATCGCGGCATCAGCATGGCCGAGATCAAAAAAAAGAGCATGGAATTTCTGACCAAGGTGGACATACAGCATCGCGCCGACCATCGTCCCAATGAGATGTCCGGCGGGCAGCAGCAGCGCGTCGCCATTGCCCGCGCCCTGGTCGGCTCGCCGGCCATTATCCTGGCCGATGAACCAACGGGCGCTCTGGATGTCAAAACAGGCGTGGAAATTATGGAACTCTTCCAGCGGCTCAACCGGGAGGAAGGCATTACCATCGTGATTATTACCCATAACCCTGAACTGGCCCTCCAATGCGGGCGGGCGGTAAAAATTATTGACGGGATGATTTATTCAGCATGAACTTGTTTAAAATTAATTTTCATGAAGCCTTCAGAAGCCTCTGGAGTTCCAAACAGCGCAGTCTGCTGGCTTTGATCGGCATTGTCATCGGAATCGGATCGGTCATCGCCATGGTGTCCATCGGCACAATTGTCCAGCAGGAATCCATCCGGCAATTCAAGGATATGGGCATCGACGTCGTCACTATCAGAAAAAGTTTCAGCGAAGGCCGGCAGTCCGAATTCAACGCGGATCTTATTATGAAGCTTCCTGAAGACAAACGGCGTATCCTGGAAGTCGCGCCCTATGTGACCAGCGGAACCGAATATTATCGCGGACGGGCGAAGATGAGTATGGAGCAGATGGGCGTTACCTCTTCCTTTTTCTCTTTGAACAAACTGAATATCCGCCAGGGGAGGATTCTTTCGGAACTCGATAAGAATCGCTACTTTTGCGTCGTCGGCACGGAGCTGGCCGATTTTCTAAGGCAAAACGGAACATCGCGGATTTTAGGCAGCCGCATCGTTTCGGATGACCGGGCTTATACGATTGTCGGCGTCCTTACCCCATCGGCGGAAGGGGGACTTCGTCCTTACGGCATCAACCGGGCCATGCTGGTTCCCCTGTCCACGGCCATCCGGTCATTCCAGAACGCCGATATCAATACTATCATGGCCCGAGTGGATTCGACGGTTCCCACCGCGCAAATCAAGACGGACATTCAGGACTATTTTCAGAAAAAAGCCAGGGGCACACAGGTGGAAATCACTTCGGCGGAAGAGTTGATCGAGAGAATGAAAAAGCAAATGCAAATGTTTTCTCTGCTTTTAGGCGCCATCGGCAGCATTGCCTTGATTGTCGGCGGCATCGGCGTGATGAACGTGATGCTCATCTCCGTGACCGAACGCAGAAGCGAGATCGGTCTGAGGCGCGCGCTGGGCGCCCAGCAGGGCGACATCCAGAGTCAGTTTCTCATTGAATCGGTTATTCTCTGCCTGGCGGGAGGGGTGATCGGTATTGTTCTGGGAATCGGCATCTCTTATTTATTTGCCACAATCTCCAAGTGGGAGTTTGTGATGTCTTATTCGTCCATCGTCCTTGGTTTCGGCGTATCAACGCTTGTCGGCGCCTTCTGCGGTTTCTACCCGGCCCGCACGGCGGCCCGGCTCGACCCCATCAAAGCCCTGCGGTCGTAAAAAGCCTGGAGAATCCATCTATGCAAAATGTTTCATCCGCATGTATGATCGTTTATGATCTCCAATTGTATTAAATTGCCAAGAATGATAAAAGACCGGACGGGTATGTGAGAAAACAACAAGGGAGATGAAAAGGAGGTTATCCATGTTCCAGATTGTAAAAGAACAAACGTTCAACGATCAGCAGATCATATTCAAAGAAGGAACCTTTGGCGACTGGATGTATGTCATTGAAGAAGGAACCGTGGAAATTTCTCGAATGATCGGAAAGAGGAAGATTATTATTGCGAATCTGAAAGTTGGAGAAATTTTCGGAGAAGTGGCCTACATTAACAAAGAAGGCCGTTCAGCTACGGCAACGGCGGTGGGTAAAACCACCATTGGAATGATCGACCGTGATTTCTTTGACGATGAGTTCAACGGACTCTCCAGTGCTTTTCAGCGGCTCCTGAAAACCCTGGCTCAGCGCCTGAAAATAACAACGGATGTTCTGATCGAATTACAAAAATAACTTCATAAACAGCAAGCTTGTCAAAACAAGATTTAGGAAAAGGCAAATCTTGACAATACACGACATGAGTTTCGATACCTACCGGAAGTCTCGATGTAATCATTGGGATGCAGTCGCCCGCAAAATGGATTCATGGACGGGATGGAGCAAGGCATACCATGAGCGCCTCGCGCAGGTGTACAGCTTTTGGGTAACGCCGGGGCAGCGGATTCTGGAAGTCGGCTGCGGACAGGGAAATCTACTGGCCTCTCTCCGGCCTTCGCGCGGGGTCGGCGTGGATTTTTCGCCGGAGATGGTAAAACGCGCCGGAATCGCCCATCCGAAACTTGAATTTTTTGAGGCAGACGGCCACAATCTGAGCGTACTGGATGGACCATTCGATGTCATTATCCTTTCAGATCTGATCGACGACCTCTGGGACGTGCAGAAAGTCTTTGAACAGCTCTCCCGCTTCTGCCAACCGGGAACAAGACTGATCATAAACTCATACAGCCGCGTCTGGGAACTGCCGCTGCTCATCGCGGCAAAACTGGGATTGGCCAAACCAAGGCTGATCCAGAATTGGCTGACGATTGAGGATGTGACGGATCTTCTGAATTTATCGGGTTTCGAGGTCATTCGTTCCTGGCAGGAAATCCTGTGGCCTCTTTGGACACCCGGACTTGCCTCTTTATGCAATAAGATCCTGGTCAAGCTTTGGCCTTTCAGGCTCTTTGCCATGACCAATTTTGTTCTGGCCCGCCCCTCTCCCGTGAAAAACACATCCCCCCCGAGCGTTTCGGTCATTATCGCCGCGCGCAATGAAGCGGGAAACATCGCTCAGCTCTTTGCCCGCGTTCCGGAAATGGGTTCAGGCACAGAGCTTGTTTTCGTGGAAGGGCATTCCCGGGACGATACCTATACCGCCATCGCACGGGAAATAGCCGTGCATCCGGAGAGAAAGAGCCAGCTGCACCGCCAGACAGGCGAAGGAAAAGGCGATGCCGTGCGCCTCGGTTTTACAAAGGCGAACGGCGACATCCTGATGATTCTGGATGCCGATATGACGGTGCCGCCGGAAGATCTGCCCCGCTTTTTTGAGGCCTTGTCCTCCGGACGAGGGGAGTTCATCAATGGAGTGCGCCTGGTTTACCCCATGGAAAACGAGGCGATGCGTTCTTTCAATTTTCTGGGAAACAAATTTTTCAGTCTGGCATTTTCCTGGCTGCTCGGCCAGCCGATCAAAGATACGCTTTGCGGAACCAAAGTTCTCTGGAAACATGACTATGATTTGATCGCAGCGAACCGGGCGTACTTTGGAGATTTCGATCCCTTCGGTGATTATGACCTGATTTTTGGCGCAGCCAGGCTGGGACTCAAAATTGTAGATCTGCCTATCCGCTACCGGGCGCGGACCTACGGCGAGACAAACATCCGGCGCTGGAGCCACGGCTGGCTGCTGCTGCGCATGGTTATTTTCGCGGCAAGAAGAATCAAGTTCACATAAATCGGGAATCAGCCATGTTGAAGAACGAAAGAATACTGAACGAAATCCGGCACGGTGAATATATCAGGGAACATGGTGAAGAAATATGGAACTGGTCATCGCCTGCCGGCAAAATGAGATGGGCCAGAAGATGCCGCTTATTCACGGATTTTCTGGGAAATCATAAAAGTCGCGTGCTTGAAATCGGCTGCGGCACCGGACTTTTCACAAAAGAATTGGCCCGTACCGACAACACCATTGTGGCTATCGATATTTCGGAAACCTTGATTATGAAAGCGAAGGAGAGAGTTTCCTCTACCAACGTGAATTTTATCGTAGGAAACGCCTATGAAACGGAGTTCCCGTCCGGGAGCTTTGATTTCGTCGTGGGCAGTTCAGCCCTCCATCATCTGGAAGTAGATTCTGCGTTAAATGAGTTTAACAGGATATTGAAGTCCGGTGGTAAAATGATGTTCACTGAACCCAATATGATGAATCCTCAGGTGGCACTGATCAAGAATATACCTTTTATCAAGCGTAAAGCCGGCGATTCTCCCGATGAGACGGCTTTTTTTAAATGGCAGATTGCAGGAAAACTCCGCAGCTTCGGATTTACGGATATCTCCGTAAATCCGTTTGATTTTATGCATCCTCAAACACCGGTATGGTTATTAAATCTGATGGAACGAATGACCACAACTTTTGAAAAGATACCGCTCATGAAGGATATTGCCGGTTCACTAATTATTCAATGCAGAAAAACTTGAATAGTCATCATGATCAGAAACTTACCAATGATTTTTTCACAAAAAAAGCTGATCGCCTGAGACAAGGCAAACCACTGGCTGAATTATGCTCACATTAGGGAATCTTAATTTTATGATTTTCTAAAAATGTCCCATAAGCCGGCGTTTCCCGGAAATATTTAAATCTCTTGTCTGATGGCAAATAGTCCAATGCATTAAAATCACCATTCTTTAGTGCCATTTCAAGATAATATTCACATTCCTTAAACTTTTTTTGCTGTGAGTACACACCTGCTATGCGATAATAGGTAACCCCTTTGTCCGCCGGTTTTATCTGAATGAGCGCTTTGTATTGAATGATCGTCTGTTCATACATGCCCTTTTTTTCATAGATTTCCGCGAGATTTACTCTGGCTGGAACTAATTCTGGATTGTTCTTTTGTGCGATCAGGAAATGGAGAATTGCTTCTTCCGTCAAACCCTTTACGGCAAGGAAAATACCTTTATTATTATGAGCATTGGCATCATCTGGATCGACTGACAGGGCTTGATTGATGATTCTTCCTGCTTCTTCGCTGTCACCCATACGATACCTGACGATGGCAAGATTGACATACGCGGCAACAAAGCGGGGACTGATCTTTATCGCCTGTGAAAAATTGGTCACGGCTCCCTCGAAATCCCCTTTTTTAGCCAGATAGAGGCCGTAATTGTAAAAAGCATCATCATATTTAGGATTCAGGGAAATGGCCCTTTTGAAATAGACGGCGGCTTCATCAAGCCTGTTTAACGTCACTAAAGCATCGCCAATATTGTTACAGGCGATAAAATTTTCACCCGTCACTTCATTTGCCCGCTGAAACAAAGCGTAACTATTGGAGAAATAAATATTTTGGACCCGTGTCAAGGAAACAAAATAAATCAAAACCACGGCACACAGTATGGTTTTCAGTACCCGGGAGTAGGGTCCCTTAAGCCATGCGTCCCCTTCCCATACGATCATCAGGAAAACGCCCATCATGGGGATATACATGAAACGGCTCGCCATGGACGGCCATAAACCTGCCTGAACCAAGCCGCTTGCCGGCGCCAGGGCAATCAGGAACCAGAACCAGCCTGTTGCCAGCCAGGGGCGGTCTTTTCTTTTAATGATGGCCATGCCGGTAATCATGATGATGGCGATCAGGGCCAGCCATAAATCCCACAGGTCAACCGATTTAGGATAAGGATAGAAAATGGATAATTTTACCGGCCAGAGAATCTGCCACAGGTACTTTTCTATGGAGACCATGAGATTATAAATTCTGAGATCGAGAGGAACGAGGTCGTATCCGATGACGATATGATTTTTTGCCAGAGATAATGTGGAGATAATGTATGAAACGAAGGCAATCAGAAAAAATGGGACTTTCTCTAAAAGAATCCATCCGGTTCGTGATTTCCAGAAGGAAAAGAATGCCATCCTGATATATTTAAGATAGTTTGCCTTTTTAAAATTTTCGATCGCTTCGGAGGGTAAAGATGAAAAACGTTTTAAAGGCCATTTATCCATGATGAAAAGAAGAAACGGCAGAATGATGATACTGGGCTTGCTCATGAGGCCAAGCGTATAGAGACCTACGGTCGCCAGATAAATTCCTGTTTTCTTACTCTCCGTATAGCGGATGTAAGTATAAACGGCGCTCAGAAAAAACATCGTACTGAGAAGCGTTTTGCGCTCCGTCACCCAGGCTACCGATTCCACGTTGAGCGGATGGACGGCAAAAAGCAGGGCCACCAGGCCGGACTTACACGGCGCCCCTGTCATTTTCAGAAGAATGAAAAACAGGAGAAGGCTGTTCAAAATGTGGAAAACCAAGTTTACCAGATGGTGCGCCCCCGGCAAAAGTCCGAAAAACTGGCAATCCAGCATATGGGATATCCAACTCAGAGGGTGCCAATAGGAAACGATGTTTGAAAAGCTGAAAGCCCAGCCGACACCCTCCAGGGTCATGCCGTTCTTCACATGGCTGTTTTCATAAATGTATTCATTATCATCAAAATTGATAAACTGGTGATGCCGGACATCGCCGTAGGTAAATAACGTGATCAGAACGATGACAATTGGAATAATGAATTTCAAGGAAATGGCGCGCGGGACAGACTTTTTGAGCAGCATTCGGTTACTTTCACCAGATACAGGAATAGCCGGACACTTTGCATCCGGCTATTCCTGATGTTGTCGCTGTCGATATTTTTACCGCTGATATCAAATATATCAGCCTGTCTGAAAAATTACTTAATACAATTTAAATGATTTTGATTTCGTTGCTGTTGACGCAGCAAACCATGACGGACCGGCTGTTGCTGTAACAGTTATGGTTCCTGAACTATTTGCGATTGATCCTGTAAAATCTCCATTGGTAACCGTTGCAGCGGTTGGCGTATACGATGTTGCTGTAGCTGTACCGGCAAGGAGCTGATTCGAATAATCCTGAGTGGCCTCGGATGAGAATGATGCTAAAGCTCCTGCAACAGCTTTCACTTGTGCCTGACCTTGCATATCGAAATACTTCGGTACGGCAACCGCAGCCAGGATGCCCAGAATAACCAGAACAGCGATGATTTCAATCAACGTAAAACCTTTTTGACTTTTCAATTTTGTTTTCAGCATTTTCTTTCCCCCTTAAAATTTAATATTGTTAATTCATTGCCATGTAGTTTTCGTTTTTCCGCTTGAACTTTAGCCCAACGACAACCTGCACCCCTTTCCTACGTGATTTTCCCGATGTTTCTTTATAGCAGATGCCGTACCAAAATGAAACAAAAAAATGATTATGATCGAAAAATTTTTATGGTGGTTTTTTAAAAGTCAGCCACCTGTCATTTCCGCGAAAACCTGTGGAGAATACAAGTTAAAAATTCAATTGATTTCAATATATTCTGGATTCCCGCCTGCGTGGAAATGACAGCTTGTGTTGTTACTTTTTACGAGTTCGTTAATAATTTATTTCTCTTTTTATTACCAGCAACAAGCCTGCTTACATCCGTAAAAAGTGGTCTGTGTTATCGATTGTTCAATATTTGAAGTTTTTACTACATATTTTGTAGATTTTTAAGCGAAGTTACGTCAATGCCGTGCTTCTTAATCCTATGCCAGAGACTTCGCTGGTTTATACTCAAAAGCTCTGCGGCGCGAACCTGAACTCCGCCTGCCCTGGTCAGCGCTTCGATGATTATCCCTTTTTCGATCCCGGCCAGCCTTTCGTCAAGAGGTTTCCAGCCATCGGTTTCCCCGGAATGAAGCGATTTTCCCGATTTTCCGTGTAACTCCGAGGGAAGATGTTCCGGTTCCATGATCCCTTCGGCAATCACCGAGGCCCGCTGGATAATATTCTGCAGTTCCCGGATATTCCCCGGCCAGTCATACCCCATCATCAGTTGCATCGCTCTGGGAGAAACCGTCAAATATTTTTCAGCCGCTTTCAGAAAGTGATCAATAAGAAACGGAATATCCTCCAACCGATCCCGCAAAGGCGGAATAGCAATAGTAAAAACGTTCAGACGGTAGTAAAGATCTTCCCTAAACTGGCCGGTTTTGATCATTTCGAGCAGGTTCTTGTTTGTAGCCGCAATAAACCGGACATCCACACGGATGGTTTGTGTGCCGCCCACCCGTTCGAACTCTTTCTCCTGAAGAACACGCAGAAGTTTTGCCTGGGTTGCAGGCGGCATATCGCCGATTTCATCCAGGAAAATCGTCCCGCCATTCGCAATCTCGAATTTTCCAATCTTCCGGGCAATTGCGCCGGTGAACGCGCCCTTTTCATGACCGAACAGATCGCTTTCCAGAAGTCCTTCCGGAATAGCCACACAATTTATTTTAACAAAAGGATTGCCTTTGCGCAAACTACGTTCATAAATGCTGGTTGCAACAAGTTCTTTCCCCGTGCCGCTCTCTCCCAGGATGAGAACGCCGGCATCGGTCGGCGCCACTTTTACGATCTGCCCGAAGATAGCCCGTATGACTTTGCTTGCTCCGATGAAATCCGGAAACAATTCCCGCGCCCTGACCTTATCCAGAATTGTAGTAACCTGTCCCAGAACTTCCTGGATATGTTCCATATCATCCGGAAGTCTTGTTGGCGGTTTGTCTGCCGTAACTTTTTGCGCAACCACCGCGGGAATATTTTCCACAGCGGCAATAAACCTGTCAATGGGTTTCAGGATAATCGCAAGAATCAAATAACTGAGGACAAAGGTAATTCCGATGATGGCAATGGAAAGCCAGATGATCGTCTGCTCCGAATCAACGCCGTGCTCCTGGCCGTAGAGAATGACACGATAGGCAATGATGACGGCCAGAAAAGCAACGCCGCTGAATATTCCGGGAATCAGGATATAGGGGCTGATCCGGACGTTTTTTGGTTTCATTACTTGACCATTTTAGTCATGTCCCAAATGGGAAGGAAAATGGCCAGCGCGAAAAAACCGACGACGGCCGCCAATCCCACGACCAGAATGGGACCGATGGCGTCCGACAGAGATTTCACGGCATACTCGACTTCATCATCATAATGCTTTGAAATTTCCGTGAGCATTTCATCAATATTCCCGGATTCTTCTCCAATGGCAATCATGTCCACCACCATCGGCGTAAAATACGGCGCCGTGCGAAGGGGCAGCGCAATGCCTGACCCTTCCTGTATCTTGTCCCGAACGTAGTTAAATGACCTGGCGATGGCTTCATTGCCGATGGTATCGGACAAGATGTTCAAAGTCTGCGTCACCGGTACACCGCTCCCCTGCAGGATGGCAAAAATACTGGCAAACCGGGACATGGCCGATTTTTGAAATAACGGACCCATCAGGGGCAGCCTCAATAAAAAACGGTCTCTGTTCAGTTTACCGTTTTCTGTTTTAAAATAACCTTTTAATAACATGATGATGGCAAAAATACCAATCAGCAGAAGCCACCAGTAATTGGACAATATATTGTACATCATAACAGCAATCTGGGTTGGTAAAGGCAACGTCAGTCCTGCTTTGGCAAAAATATCCACAAATTTGGGAATAACAAAAGTCAGCAGCACCACAAAGGCAACGCCCAGAGCAATTAAGACCATCATGGGATACTGCAAAGCGGATTTGATGTCGTTTTTAACCTTCGTTTCATGTTCGATAATATAGATCAGCCGGTCCAGAACGCTGGGCACATTTCCGCTGAGTTCGCCCGAGCGTAGCATGCTGCAATAAAGATGTGAAAATATTTCTGGCTTCTTTTCAAACGCATCCGACATGCTGGACCCCTGACGAATCGAGGTAAGGATAGAAGCGATCGCATGCCGCAGGGCCTTGTTTTCCGTCTGACTTTCCAGAACAGTCATAATCCGAACAATAGGCACGCCGGCGTTCATCATGGAGCGAAACTGCTTGGTAAACAAGATTAAATCTCTGGGTTGAACCTTATTGAGCGTCGCCTGGATTCTGGCCCACGGGGATTCGCCCTGCTCAGCCGTCCCTTCCGTAACTTCCGAAGGGATCATGTCGCGTCCCAGCAAAATGGTTCTGGCATCCGGAATGGATGGCGCATCCAGCGTTCCGCTCAATGACTTTCCGTTTGCATCAATTGCCTTGTATCGGTAAGTGGGCATCTTGTTCCTTTTTCAGATCAGGTCATGACGGAGGTCATGGCTTCTTCCAGTGTGGTGATTCCCTGCATAACTTTTCTTGCCGCGTCTTCCTGAAGCGTCCGCAGATTTCCGGCCGCCATAACCGTCCGGGTGATCTCCTGGCTTGATTTTCTCTTCAGGATCATCTCCTGAACCATTTCGTCATTGATCAGAACTTCAAAAATACCGGTTCTTCCTTTATACCCCGTATTTTTACACTGCTGACAGCCTTTGCCGCGCTGGAAATTGGCCGCCTTCGCCTGCTCCGGCGTAATCCCCATGCCCCTGTACGCTGATTCCGTCGGCATATAGGACTCCTTGCAATAGGGGCAAACCGTACGCACCAAACGCTGGGCAAATGACACCAGCAAGACAGACGCCACAAGAAACGGCTCAACGCCCATGTCGATAAAACGGGCTATCGCACCCGCCGCATCGTTGGTATGAACGGTGCTTAACACCCGATGGCCGGTTTGCGCGGCCTGAACGGCAATGGCGGCTGTCTCCGTATCGCGGATTTCGCCCAGCATGATGACGTCCGGGTCCTGACGCAATATGGAACGCAGACCGCTGGCAAAGGTCATTCCCGCTTTCCGGTTGAGCTGAATCTGACGAATGTTGTTGATCCGGTACTCGACAGGATCTTCCAGCGTCATAATATTGATGTCCGGCTTATTAATCGCATTCAGAATGGCATACAAACTGGTGCTTTTACCGCTGCCGGTCGGTCCGGTGCTTAAAATCATACCGTAAGGTTTATGGCTGACATTTGAAATTTTTTCCATATCGCTGTCGATCATGCCCAACTGGTTGAGAGAATATACGTTGCCGCTGGTATCCAGCAGACGTAAAACCATATTTTCTCCGTAGATGGTGGGTATGGATGACACGCGAACGTTGATTTCTTTATTATCCAGTTTCAACGTAAATCTGCCGTCCTGTGGGATGCGCGAAACGGTTATATCCATATTGGACAGGATTTTGATCCGGGCAATAATCGGAAGGAAGATGGATTTTGGCGGAGACGGCACTTCCATCAGCCTTCCGTCAATCCGAAACCTCATCTGCACGGCGTTCTGCTGCGGACTGATATGAACATCGCTGGCGCCGTCCCGGATGGCCTGCGCAAAAATGGAATTGGCCAGACGAACAACGGGTGGCTCCCCCGCCATGTCATGCAGAGATGCAACACGCACTTCATCCTGGGACTTGGCTTCCTCCGCCTGGATATCATCTTCGGATTTGACTTCCATGGATTCCATGACGCTGCCCAAACCGGATTGCGTGCCATACACGGAGTTAATCAGTTGATTAAGCTCTCTTTCCGAACAGACCACGGGTTCTACTTCCGAATTGCTCAGAACTTCTATGTAATCCAGCGCGGTGATATCCAGAGGATCCACCATGGCGACGGTCAAAAGCCGTCCTTTTTTCCGAAGCGGCACGATTTGATATTTCCGCGCAATTTCGATGGGAATAAAACGATTGAGATCCATTTCCAGCGGATAAAGATCCGGATGATATTGAGAAATCTTGAGCTGTCGGCTCACCATGTCAATAATCTGCTGTTCGCTGACCAGCCCCTGATGCATGAGAAATTGACCCAGCTTTAAACCGGCTTTCTTTTGTTCACTCAGGGCCTGCTTCAGACGTTCTTCCGTGAGCAGACCTTCTGCTATGAGCATTTCACCTAAACGTTTTTTAAGCTTCATTCAACCTCCGCGCCGAACCTGTGTCTGGCTTACTGTATAAACCTGCCGTTAAAATAAACCGTATCACCGTCCCATCGCGACAAGACACGGGCGGATCCGGCAAGTTCTGATGGCAAATGGCGGATTGCTTCCCCGGCTTCGGCCATGCTTGTAAATGGCCTGTTGAGGGCAATCACAAATTGCCTGCCTTCCCGTTTGTTCCATAAAGCAAGAAACAGCGTGGCCGGCATGGCATCCCTATCCTTTTTCTCAATAAATGAATAATAGATTTTCCCCAGTTCTTTGCTGTTATCCAGGGCAACAATAATGGCATCCGGTTTCAGCAAACGGGCTTTTTCCCGGAGTAAAGGCACTTTTGTCGTGGAACCATCAAATATATTATCGATATCTTTTACCTGTGGATTTACCTGAATCATCCGTTCGGTCAACGCATTGCCGGTCTCGCCGTAAATATTATCCATAATCCACCAGAACGTCATTCTTTTTTTCATGACGATTTCGCCCAGATCATCAGGCATTTCCCGCGGATATTTATGATTCGTCAGCTTAGCCCCTTGAATTGTGACGGGAGTTTCCGGGGATTTTGCCGCCTGATCAATCGCCGGAACTGCGCCTGTCTGAGACAAAGGAACAGGCGCAAAGGGTGCTGTTTTAATGTCAATTCCGGACACGAGACGTTGATTTCGCGCCGGGTTGTCCGGAATGGCCGTCCTCCCCTTCCAGTAAAATGCGGAGGATACGGCCAGAACCGCAACAATGAGAACACCCATTGTCGCCCAGGAGACGCGCCTCACGCCGGAGGCATTCCCTTTGTTCTTAAGGCAGCTTCCCACCAGAAACACGCCGGCTTTGCTCTGACGGCGAATGATCATCATCAGTAAAATCTGATGACAAAGCGAAACGACTTTCCGCGGATAACCGCCGGTTGCGGCATAAATGGCTGCCATACCCCCGAATGTTATCAAAGACGAACGCTCGGGTTCAATGCTGGCCAGGGAAATCCGGTGCTCAATCATCGCCTTCATCTGCGCGAAGGAAAGCGGCAGTAGGCGGTATAAATAGTTGACCCGGTCAAGAAGATTTGCCCTTGCCATAAGATTTTTGCTGAATTCCGGCTGGGCAAAAATGACAATTTGCAGCAGCTTAAAGCTGTTGGTTTCATAATTTAAAAATTCCCGAAGAATTTCCAGGCAATCATCTGGAATTTTTTGTCCTTCGTCAATGATCAGAACAATATTTTTTTGCTGTTGAACACCCTGTTCAAAAAGAAAAGTTTTGATCTTTTCTTTGACCTGCCATTCATGATCGGCGGCGTTAAGATCGGAAATCCCCAAAACGGCGGCAACCGTTTTGACAAAATCCAATGTTCCGGATACCGCCGGGTCCAATAAAAGAAAGGTTTCAATAACCGGTGCATCACCTGCCGCCGGCATGGATAAGTTCTGGATGAATTTCCGGCACAGGGTTGTTTTGCCCGCGCCGACGGGGCCGATCACAATATTCAGACCGCGTCTTAAACGAACGGCCAGTTCGAGCCTTTGCAGACAGGTATTATGCTGCGGCGAGACAAAAAGAAACTCCGGTTCCGGCGAGTTGGAAAACGGCTCTTTTTTAAATTCAAGAAGATTGAAATACTCCATTGCTCAGCCATTGCCTTTATTTGCTTTCCAATTGACTCATTGTATCGTAACCTTGCACTAACAGTTATTTATTGTCCGCACTGGCGACCTGAAGGATATGCGGAGTGATAAAAATCAACACTTCTTCCATCCCTTCAGCTTTGCCGTCAGCTTTAAAAAGATAACCCAGGTAGGGTATATCTTTCAAATACGGCCATCCGGCATCTGCGCTCTGAGTACGCTGCTTGGTTAACCCGGAGATGACAATGGTTTCTCCGTCCTGAACAACCAGAATTGTTTCCGTTTTCTTTTTAATAATGTACGGGTCGCCATTGACGGATTTGCGCGTCGTATCCACTTCCTCTTTTTTCACGGCAATAGTCATCTTCAAACTTTTCCCGTCAATGACATGCGGTGTAATTTCCAGACGTAAAACAACATCCTCAAATTTAGTCACCAGGGTCGTAACGCCTGTACTGTCTTTTTCCGAGGTCACGTAGGGAACTTTTTCGCCATTTTCCGTAAAGGCCTTTTGATTGTCCAGCGTCGTAATGGACGGACTGGACAGAATGTTAAGCTTGTTCTCCTTCTGTAAGGCCTGGAGTTGAAGTTCCAGAAAACCGTCTGTGCCCATCAGCAGGAATGCCAGTGAACCAGCCGCCGTCGAAGTTAAGTTTGAAGCTAGAAAGTTTGAAATATATGAGGCCCCGCTCATTCCGACAGGCCCCCCCGCTATTGGATTGATAGCGGAAGTAGAACTTGTCCTGGTGCCGCCGCCTCCTGTATAAAAATCTCCTTTGTAATACCCGCCACCCCACAATACTCCCAAATCGCGGGCGGTGCTCTTCGTCGTTTCCACGATGTTGGCTTTGATCAAGACCTGCGGCGTTGGTTTGTCCAGTTTTTCAATAATCGGAATTATGCGCTGCAGATCCGGGGCGCTTGCGGAAATGACCAGGGCATTGCTGTGCTCATCGAACACCACAGACCCGAGTGAGCCGGTTTTATCTTTTGTCAGAAACCCCTTCAGGGTGTCAACAAGCTTTTTGGCATCGGCGTAATCAATGGTGATAACCACCGGATCCATCAAAGGCTCGACTTCCGAGATATCACGCATCTGTATTTTCTGTTTGAGTTCCTGTTCCATATCAGCCATCGTCCTGACCCGGATGACATTGCCTTCCCATGTATAGGATAACCCGTGCGTTTTTAACAAACCGGTAAAGGCCTGATCCCAGGGAACAGAGCGAAAATCGACGCTGACCTCAGCTTTTAAATCATTTTTAACCAGCAGGTTGTAATTAACCGACTTGGCCATGGCGCGCAATACCGACCTCAGATCCGCCTGTCGCATGGTAAGGTTGATCGGTCGATTCGGCAGTCTTTTTCCCGGCATGTCTGTTACCGGATCTTTCAGAGCTTTCTGGCCTCGCAAACCGGACATGTCGATCTTTTTGGGCGTGGCATCCGGAGAATGTCCCTGGGAATTCTCCGCCAGTGTGCTCCACTTTTCCAAAAAAGCATCTTTCTTTGCGCTTTTCTGATCTCCTGAACACCCCATAAAGAATATCAGCACAATAAAACTGAGCACGATTGTATTAACTTTTATATGGCTTGCTCTTAAGTTCAAGGCAATAAACCTCCCTGTTGTAATTTTATTCTTGTATGGGCACGTCTAATTCGACGCCTGTTTTACGGTTGACAATGATAACATTTGAATATTTCACGCTTTTCAAAACGTAATCTTCCAGTTCAAGGTTTTCCCCCACCACATATTCCGCTCCGTTCAGAATCGCAACTTTTTTGCGCCCGGCATCAATATATCCGGAATAGATGATCTTTGCCGCTGTACTGCCGATTGCCTCTCTTCCAACAAATTCCTGATAGGCTGCCCGGTCCCAAAACGGGTTCTCTCCCCAACCCATCTCGGCTTTTTCCTCAATATAAAGATCAACCCCGCTGGCCTTATAACCCGTTAAATCACCGGTAAGTGAACTGACGTCAAAAGATTCCGTTGCGGACGCGGCCTGCTGCTTTGCTTTTTGGGCGGCCGGCCGGGCAATCAGGAACTCATAAGCCGCATAGAGAGCACACAGGGCGGCAACGACCAGAATAATGATTTGTCTTTTTTCTAATTTTTTCATTCTTTTTCCCGCCACCCGCCTAGTTTGCCAGGGCAATCCATATTTTCATTTTAAATTCCATGGCATCTTCCTGTTGCTTGATGCTTATTTCTTCAATTTGATCAATGTAGGTTATAGCGCCCAGGTTAATCAGCAGTTCCCTAAAATTAGCAAACTGCCCTTTTGTTGAGGCATTGAAAAGCATGGCTGGCGACCCGACGGCGATGGTTTTCATATCCGGTGTCAGCGTGGCGGTAATCATTCCGGATTTTTTTGCTTCGGCCTGAAAAGCATTCTGAAATTTATCCACCTCCAGCCTGGGTAATTTCGTTTTCTCCGGATTGGGCAATTTGTGGCCTTTTGCTGTTCTCGATATATTTTGCAGCGACTGGTAAGCCTGCTGCAATTGCTTCTGTTCTTCTATTTGAGCCTGAATGTTTTTGACATCCGCGGACCGGCTGGCATTGTAGCGATAGAAAGGAATAACGCCAAGCAAAATAATAATAATAATAATCCCGCCGCAAATGATTAAATAGCTTACGCTCTTTGATGGAATTACATCACTGATTTTCTTGATCATCGTTAACCTATTTTCGCGTTTATTGTGAATTGCAAAATTTCTTTCTTCTTGTAATTGACTTTATTGCTCTTTTGCAAAGTTACCGATTGAATCATGGGCGAATTCTCCAGTTTCATGACATACTGCGTCAGCAAATCGTCCAATTCCTGCTGCTCACCCAGAACAACACCTTCGATGCTGATGCCTTCTTCTGTTTTGGCAACAGTTTCCGGTCTGGCGGCATCTTTCGGTTTGGCGGCATCTTTTGGTTTGGCGGAATTCTCCGGTTTGGCGGCATCTTTGTTTGACGCCTGCACGTCCGCAACAGGCATGCCGATTCGGAGACTGATTAACCTGATTTTTTCAGGCGTCAAAAACGACAACTCACCGATGAGGGCCATCCCTTTGTATTTCTTTGAATACTGACTATCCGTTTCCTGGCGCATCTTTAATTCATTTACCCGGGCGGCTAGTTTATCTTTGGTCAGAAGGGGATGGAAGAGCGACAGTGCTTTTTCCAGCTTCACCTTCTTGGCTGTCATGGCGCGGGTGTGCATCCCTTCAAAAATCATGATGCCGATACAAATGATCAATAACGCCGCAAATGCCGCAAAAATCCCGTAATTGATTCTCTTGGCAAGTGTCTCCCGTTGTTTTTGCACATAGGTGAAAATGACATTCGGTGTATGCTGCCGGTCGGACAAGGCCAAGCCGATGGTCGGAGCCAATGCCGCTCTTTCATCAATCGTCAGCGGCTCACCCAACGCAGCCGCATCCTTGCCCTGAAAAGGATCAAAAAGATCCATTTTGGTGCCGATTTGCTCACCAATGTATTGCAACAAAGGATGATAGAACACATTCACGACGGATGAAACGTAAATTTTTTCCACTCTTTCATTGCCGGGAGTTTCCGCGTAATATTCCAGTGTTCTTTCGATTTGACGGACTAATCTCTCCATCGCGGGAGTAATCAACGCCAATACTCCGCTTTCGGCCCAATTGATTTTGTTTTTGTCTTTCAACCATTGCCCGGGATCAGCAGAAAACTCTTTTAGTATTTTTTCAATATTTTCCTTATCCACCGCTTTTTTATCAAAGGATATTTCACTGCCCGATTCATCAATCGCTTCCATCATGCTGTTGATGCCGGTTTTAATGCCTCGTGTCATCATCAGATTATTGTTGCTGTAAATGTCAATCCGTGAAAAATTATTGCCGATGAAGATGGTGGCAAAGGTTTTTTCGCGTGCGGTAACCCAGTTTGTCCGGAAAATATTTTGAATGGCAAAAGGCGCAATGGTAATACCGTCAAGATGAACTCCGATAGACGAAAACGTTTCCTGGACTTTTTCAACTTCAGCCCTGGGCGCGTTATAAACCATCACGGCGTACTTCGGAACGCCGTTGTCGATAACTTCACCGTGCATTTCGTAGTCAAAAATCATCTCTTTTTCATCTATCGGATTTTCTTTTTTAGCTGTCCAGAAGACGACGTTTGAGAGTTGACTTTTAGGAACACGCGGTATTTTCAAATGGTTGACATTGACATCCGCGGCGGTCATCATCGCCCAGATCTCACAATCGTTCAGAGAACCGGCAAAAGCGGTAAGCGATGACTTCAACAGATTGTTAAACTCGCCGGATCCTTTGGCAATCTTATCTCCGAACGGCACGTTTTTCTGGCCAACCAGCTTCGGTTTTCCGTCGGACACGTTGGTCATTTTGGCAAAACTGATCACGTTATGCCCGATATCGACGCCCACTTTGAAACGCTTCTTGCCCGCGAATATTTCCGAAGCATTACCGGAGGATTTACCTGAATTATTTTGTTTGTCAGGAATATCCTGCGCCCCGTCTGCCGGGGCGGATATAGGTTGCTCAGCGCCACGAATGACGTTCAATAATTTTTCCGTGGAATTAATATCCTTTGTGTTTGCCAAAAAAATTCTCCTGAAAGTAAAATTTTTTCTTTTGCTAAACAGCGACAAGTGTCTTTCTTAACTGCAACACAATCGGGAATGTATATGTAATAATTATTATTGTCTTTAATCGTTACTGTAAATACTTGTTCAAAAAAACGTTTTTTTCATACAATTCTTTTTGAGGTATTACAAGTATTATTTTTATTTTTTTCAATTAAAATAACTTGAAGGAAGGATTGAATTTTGTTAAGGGATACCCCTTTATAAAATAAACATTAAGGTATTTTTTTCCATGTTGTTTAAATTTTTTTTCTCCGCTTTCTTTGCGGTTTCGTCCTTCTTATGGTTCCCATCCGATGCAGTGTGCGGCATCGGTCGAAGTCTTCAAAAGATACCGGACTCCATTGTCGCCGTCTCTTCAGGTTATGTCATTGCCGTTGATAAAAAATATCAAAAGCTTTTTGTTTTCAAAAAAGGCTCGGAATTTTTGAAAGTTTTCGAGGCCAACTGTTCTACAGGCAAAAAGCAGGGCAGCAAACAGGTCTCCGGCGATGCAAAAACACCCAGCGGGATTTTTTTTGCAACAAAGATTCTTCCAAATCCCGGTCCGCCGGAAACTTACGGGACTCTGGCATTTCCACTGGATTATCCGACCGTTGCGGATAAAAAATCGGGTAGAAACGGCGCGAACATCTGGATTCACGGCACAAGCAAACCTATCGTTCCCTTTCAATCCAACGGATGTGTTGTTTTGAATGATCAGGATATGCGCACCCTGACCAGGTATGTCCAGTTAAACAAAACACCGGTGATCATCGCCGAGACCATTTCATGGGTTCCTCAAAATCAGCCGCCGCCCGTCAGAAATGAACTGGAAAAAGTCCTTGCCTCGTGGACAAAGGCCTATGCTGAAGGAAATATAAACGCAATCGATACGCTTTACCTGAAAAATTATCAGTTGAAAGGCAGGAAACGAGAGCAGCTTTCCTCTCAAATATCGAATATTAAGAATATTAACCAGCATTTCATTTTAGCGCCGAAAGATATTTCCATTTTACGGCAGAATAACGACGCCGTCATCATTTTTGATCAGATAACGAGTATCAATAAAGATAATTCCTTTTCAGGTTCATTTAATAAACTTGCTTTACAGAAAATCAATAACCGGTGGTTTGTTATCGATGACACGGGGATTCCGGAAGCAGCCCCCCAAATTGACCGTCAAACAACAGGCCGCCCCGGCCTGGAATCATCCTCGAAAGAAGCCGTTCAAAAGCTGATTGCAAAGTGGGCCGAAAGCTGGCAATCCGGAAACATGTCCGCTTACCGCTCCTGCTATTCGTCCGGTTTTCGCTCTCAAGGCAAATCCTTGAATGAATGGATCAATCACAAAATTGCCATCCGCGAACACAGCAAAAATATTAATGTCCGGATTGATAACCTGCGTATTTCCGGAAGCAACGATCAAGCGACTGCGCTATTCACACAGCATTACAGTTCCAATCTGCTGAAAAACAAAGGGAACAAAAAACTGGATTTGAGAAAAATGAACGGTAGATGGGAAATATACAAGGAATCGATGCAATAAATAGTTTGTTTATTTCTTGTTTTTTAAATTTCTTTCGGTTTCGGCGATAATTTCCCGTAAATCGTAGCTTTCATTAATAACGTACTCAGATTCATCAGGATTGTTGGCTAATGTCGTTTTCGCATCCAAAAAATGATCCTGGTCATTTATTCTGAGTTTATCGCTATTCTGGAGTCCGTCCCTGAAAGACCGCTCCTGGACATTTTCGGCTTTTGCCGGAAAATCATCATCGGAATCAAACATGGGCGAATTGTAACATGAATCCGTGGCAACCACATCCTTTGCCGGAGTAAAGCACATCGTGGGATTGATATATTTTTCCCGTGTTTCCAGAAATTCCGTCAAATAACGTTCTTGAGTAAACATGCCTTCTGATTTACTGGCATGCATCGCATTTTCAATCTGGAATATCTTTTTCTCACGAATAAGCCCGCGAATTTGACTGGTTCCACGCATAATGGACAGCAACGGCAGACGAAATCCCGATTTTTCGTTGTAAACCAGTTTTTGCATAATGACCCAGGCAATCGTTGATGCCACTTGATAACGGATATACTCCTCCGCTTCCGGCGGGGCGGAATTAATGATCCGGTAGATGGCGTCTTCCACATTGGTCGCATGCAGTGTTGCAACCACCAGATGACCGGATTCCGCGGCATTTAACGTCAGAGCAATGGTCTGGGGATCGCGCAGTTCACCCACCATAATGACATCGGGATCCTCCCGCATGATATCAATCAAACCGCGTTCAAACGATTGCACATGCGTGCCCACTTCCCGCTGTTCAACAAAAGATTGCCGGGATGAAATTCGAAATTCGATAGGATCTTCCAGAGTAATGATATGCGCAGCCCGTTTATGATTAATGTCATCAAGTATGGAGGCAATAGTCGTCGTTTTACCGGAACCCGTCGCTCCGCAAATCAACACAAGCCCTGACTTCAGTTCGCTGATTTTTTCCAGAGACGGGTGCATATTCAGATTTGCGACAGTTGGGATGGTATTCGGCAATAATCTTATCGCCAGCGAGGGACCGCGGTCGGTGTTGAAAATATTAACTCGCACGCGCAAGTTATCAATACTGGTTGCAAAATCAACGGACAAGCGCTGACGCAAAATGGCCATGTTTTTAGAACTGAGGATCGACCGAATCAGGTCGTCAACATCCCGATACGACCAGATGTTTTGATTGTCAAATCGAATGGAACCGTCTTTACGATAAACTATCGGCTGACCGCCGCGGATATGAACGTCGGAATAGCCTTTCAGGGCGCATGAAACAATCAGTTCAGCAAATCGTCTTTTCATTGATGATATCTCGACTGCGTCATCTGTAAGTAAAAAAAAGGAGTCATGCTTTACAACGATAACTCCTGAATGATACTGGAGGCGGCAATCAGATTCGAACTGATGAATAACGGTTTTGCAGACCGCTGCCTTAGCCACTTGGCTATGCCGCCATAAAAAAAATGGAGCGGGCGAACGGATTTGAACCGTCGACGTCTACCTTGGCAAGGTAGCACTCTACCACTGAGTTACGCCCGCTCACTTTAGAACGCGGTGACTATAACAAATACGCTCATCTTGTCAATATAAAAATGAATAAATTTTGGCGACTGATATTTTTTTTCGTTCACGGAAAATTAATTCCGTAACCACTGAAAATATCAGCTATTGTCGGTGCCCCGGTAAAATTTAATAAAGTAATCCAAACCGGAATAAACGGTCAGCAATAAGGCCACATAGAGAATCATCGTCCCCACGAAATGCGCGTCCAGCCCCAGGAACGGATAGTGAATCATCAAAGCGGTGACGGCAATGATTTGCGCTATTGTTTTCTGCTTTCCCAGAATGCTGGCCTGAATGTAAATTCCCTCCGAGGACGCGATACTGCGGATGCCGTCAACAATCAAATCCCGCATAATGATGATCACCACGATCCAGGCGTCTATCCGTCCGATCGGTATCATCAGGATCATGGCTGAATTGACGATCAGTTTATCGGCCAGCGGATCCAGAAATTTGCCCAAGGTGGTGATCATGTTGTATCTGCGCGCGACAAAGCCGTCCAGAAAATCCGTCAGGGCCGCCAGAACAAATAAGGCCGCCAGCACCAGACTCCAAAAGGAACCGGGGTCGGACAATAGAAAAAACAAAAAGGGTATGACGCTGATGCGCGCCAGCGTAATACTGTTGGGCAGGCTGAATATTTCTCTGTTCTTGTTCATGCTGATCCGTCGCTTCGTCAATATGAATATTTCGAAAACAAAAATACTTTATTTTTTCGGAACTTTTTTCCAGTCTTCCAGGAACAGGGCAATGCCTTTGTCCGTCAGGGGATGCTGTGCCAGTTGCGCAATGACTTTAAAGGGAATCGTGGCGATATCGGCGCCCATTAAAGCGGCATCCAGAACGTGTTTGGGATGCCGGATGCTGGCCACAATCACTTCCGTGTCATACCCATAGTTGTCGTAAATATCCAGAATCTGTTGCGTCAGTTCCATGCCGTCGTGAGCAATGTCATCCAGTCGTCCCACAAACGGGCTGACATAGGCCGCGCCGGCTTTGGCGGCCATCAAGGCCTGGAGCGGAGAAAAAATCAATGTCTGATTAACGTCAATGCCTTCCATCGCAAACATCTTCGTGGCCTTGAGTCCTTCGGTGGTCATCGGGACTTTAATGACCACCTGGTCTCCCAGACGCGCCAGCTTTTTCCCTTCGGCAAACATGCCTTTAGCCTCCAGACTGACAACTTCCAGACTGACCGGCCCTTCCACAATGGCCAGAATATCTTTGACGACTGAATCAAAGCCTCTTTTCTCTTTGGCGATAAGCGACGGATTGGTTGTAACGCCGTCCACCATTCCCAGAGCCAGCCCTTCCTTTATTTCCGTAATATTTGCGGTATCAATAAAAAATTTCATAATTCCCCTTTCTTCTATGTTTTATCAGCTATTTTTTCCCGACAGGTATTGCTCGCAGCATTCCCGACTGCAAAAATACTGCTGCCGACCGTTTATTTCTTTCATAATCGCATGACTCTTGGGAACGTAGGTTTTACAAAAAGGATCCTGCACCAGGTCTTCTCCCTGGGACGGCGGGGCATCCACCCGGTAGCCGTTTACTTCCTGAGATTTTACCCGCTGGAACATTTTCACAATCCTGTATCCCACGTAAAACAACATGATGACAAATAATACTTTTAAAATCTGAAACATATATACCCTCTTCTCATGATCGACAAATCTCGACAATCTTTTTATCATCCAGTCTGTCTTTCAATCCCCTCATCGAGACGCCAAACGCAGGATGAATAATATAGGGTGCGATTTCGCACAAAGGTTCCAGCACAAAGCGCCGCTTATGCATCTCCGGATGCGGAACAATCAAATCACCTTCGCGAATGACCTCCTGTCCGTATAAAAGTAAATCCAGATCAATGATGCGAGGGGCGCCCGCAAACGTTCGAACCCGCCCCATGTCCTTTTCAACTTCCTGCAATGCCCGCAAAAGATTGCGGGGCAAAAGCGTGGTTCTGATTTCCGCCACGGCATTGATAAACCAGCTCTGATTTTCCAACGTTTCTCGATGCTCACTGGAATCCGACCGATTCAGCACCGGCTCCGTTTTATAAAACGAAGAAATCCTCTCTACCGTAATGCCTGATATACAGGACATTTTTTCAATGGACTGTTCGCACTGGAATAAAGGTTCCCCCAGATTGGAACCAATCCCTATACAAGCGAAAATGCCTGCCAACATGAAGCCTGCCTATTTGATGTTTTTCAAGCCCAGAACATCCTGCATATCATACAGGCCGTTTTTCTGATTGACGATCCACTGCGCCGCGCGAATCGCCCCTTTTGCAAAATTATCCCGGCTTTGCGCCCGATGCGTAAATTCCAGCCTTTCGCCAATGCCGCCGAAGATGACGGTATGTTCGCCCACGATGTCGCCGGCACGAATCGTTTGAATGCCGATTTCCTTCTTGGTTCTTTCTCCAATCAATCCGTGACGCGTATAAACGGCTTCCTGTTTCAGGTTCCGTCCCAGTTTATCGGCAATCACCTGAGCCATCTGCATCGCTGTGCCGCTGGGCGCGTCTTTTTTCAAATGGTGATGGGCTTCAATGATTTCCACATCATAATCGTCATTGAGAATACCGGCGCAATACTCCAGCGCTTTTAACATCACATTAACACCGACACTCATGTTCGGCGACAACACACAGCGTGTTTTTTCGGCAAGCCGACCGACCACCTTCATCTCGTCAGCGGTAAATCCTGTAGAACCGATCACGATACTGCGATTTCGCTCACTGGCTATTTCCAGGTAATGAAGGGAGGCTTCATGATTGGTAAAGTCGATCACGACATCGGCCTGTTCAATGCAATCAGCCAGCTTATCACTGACCAGCGCACCGGTTCTGCCCAGTCCCAGAGAATGGCCAACGTCCCTGCCGATAATCGGATGTCCCGCAACCTCAATCGCCCCGACAACCCGGATATCTTCCATTGCAGAAATCAGACTGATAATTCTGGCCCCCATTTTTCCGCCTGCTCCAGTAACGATTGCTTTCACCATAATATCTGCTCCCCGGATGATAATTTGTGATCCTGATTATGAGATCAAACCGTAACGCTCCATGACCTTTTTGACTTTATCATAATTTGCCGGTGCCATTTTGCAAAGCGGCAGCCGGTATTCATATTCAATTTTCCCCATCAGCGACAAAGCGGCTTTCACGGGAATCGGGTTTGTTTCTACAAAAAGAACGTCGAACAACGGGCTCATCTTTTGATGCAACGCCCGCGCTTCGGCCAGATGGCCTGCTTCGGCGGCATCAACCAGAGCGGCCATATCCGCGGGCACAATATTGGACGCAACGGAAATAACGCCCTTCCCGCCCATAGCCATCAGCGGAAGCGTCAATCCGTCATCGCCGGATAAAACGTCAAAATCCGATCCGCATAAATCAAGCACGTCATTCATCTGCTTGAGCGAACCGGACGCCTCTTTCACACCGACAATATTGCTGATTTTTGACAGGCGGGCGATCAATTCCGGCGACATATTCACGCCGGTCCGTCCGGGAATATTATAGGGAATAATCGGAATAGGCACATTTTGCGCGATCAGTTGAAAATGCTGATAGAGGCCTTCCTGTGTCGGTTTGTTGTAATAGGGACAGGCAATCAGCGCGCCGTCCGCACCCGCCTCGTAAGCGTGTTTCGTTAAACGCAGTGCTTCCGCCGTACTGTTGGATCCCGTCCCGGCAATCACAGGAACTCGTTTTTCTGCGGCGTCAATCGTGATTTCAATCACCCGATCATGCTCATCATGGGTCAGGGTCGGTGATTCGCCGGTTGTCCCGCAAGGCACCAGACCGTCGATCCCCGCCGCGATCTGAAACTCAATGAGTTGCCTGAGAGCTTCTTCATCCACCTTACCCTTTTTAAATGGCGTTACCAGTGCGGTAATAGCTCCTCTAAACATAAAAAATGCCTCCTGGATTTTTTTATTTAAAATCTATTTCAACGGTTTGTGATTCACGACAGACATCGGCCCTGTCGCACAGCTTTAAACGATAACGGTATATTTTCCCCTTTTCGGCAAGAGGGTCGGTAAATCGATATTCATTTTTCATAACATCATGCACCGTTAACCGGCCGATCTTTTCGAAGGTGCGGGGACAATCCCCGCAAATATTTCCTGCGCTGCCCAGTTGACTTTTCTCGATGTTCAGATGACGGACCCTTCCATCGGGATTTTCCATCCGCCAGGTCAGCACAACGGCATTTCCATCCGCCGACGCGGTCAACGTCTGCTCACCCTGATTTTGCAAAACAGCAGACGCCGAAGATACGGGATTGGCCTTCAATCCGCAACCGGTCGTAAGCATCATCAAAACAAGGCCGAATAATATTTTATTTTTTGCCGAAACTTCTTTCAAATTCCCGAATCCTTTCTTGAACTGCCGATGTCGCCGTTCCCCCGCGATGCCTGCGCGCATTGACGGAATTCTCCGGTTTTATACGGGAGGCAATGTCCGCTTTAAATCCCGCATAAAATTTCTGATAATCTTTCAAACTGAGGTCGGCAAGCGTCTTTTTGCTTTTCACCAGACAGGCAACCATATTGCCGACCATTTCATGCGCCTCACGGAAAGGAACGCCTTTCTCCACCAGATACTCGGCCACGTCGGTGGCCGTGGAAAAACCGCCGCTAGCGGCCTGATACATTCCGGCGGCGTTAAATTTCGTATGCGCCAGCATCTCCGTAAAAATCGCCAGACAATCTTTGACCGTATCCACCGCATCAAACAGCGGTTCCTTGTCCTCCTGCAGATCGCGGTTGTAGGTCATGGGCAGCCCCTTGATCAGCGTCAGGATCGCAAACAAATCGCCATAGACGCGCGCGGATTTGCCCCGAATCAGTTCCGCAATGTCCGGATTTTTCTTCTGGGGCATGATGCTGCTGCCGGTGGTGTAAGCATCCGAAATTTCCGCGAAGCCGAATTCATCGGACGACCACAACACCAAATCCTCACAAAAGCGGCTCAGATGCGCCATGGCAAGCGATGCAGCAAAAATGAATTCCGCAATATAGTCGCGGTCCGCCACCGTATCCATGCTGTTTTTGCCGACTGACGGGAAATTCAAAAGTTCAGCCGTGCGCCCGCGGTCAATCGGCAGGCCGGTTCCGGCCAGCGCCGCCGCGCCCAGAGGCAATACGTTGAGCCTTTTTTTGCAGTCTCCCATTCTTTGCTCATCGCGGACAAACATTTCCGCAAATGCCAGAAGATAATGGGAAAGCAGCACCGGCTGCGCCTTTTGCATATGGGTGTATCCGGGCATGATGGTCGATATTTCACTTTTGGCCATTTGAACCAGTTGCTTTTGCAGCCCCGTGAGCAGTTGGATAATGCCGTCAACTTCAGCGCGCAGAAAAAGCCGGACATCGAGGGCAATCTGATCATTGCGGCTGCGCGCGGTATGCAGTTTCCCGCCGGCGTCGCCGACACGCCGGATCAGTTCTTTTTCAATGGCCATGTGAATATCTTCATCGGACGGATCAAAGATAAAACCGCCCTTTTCGATATCGCGCAAAATACTTTTCAGCCCGCGGACAATTGCGGTCGCTTCCTTCCGGGAGATAATTCCCGAATCGGCCAGCATCGTCGCATGGGCAATGGAACCTTCGATATCGTAATGATACAGTCTTGAATCGTAATGCAGGGAACAGGTAAATTTCTCCACACTTTTCGCCGTGGCTTCGCCAAATCTTCCTCCCCATGCTTTTTTGCTTTTGGCCATGAAATTGCTCTCCGCAAATCTAAGATTTGTTTTTCAAAATATTCTGAATCCGCAAACGCAGGCCATTGAGACGGATAAACCCTGTCGCATCCTTCTGGTTATAGACCTGATCTTTTTCAAACGTGGCAAAAGCCTCGCTGTAGAGCGAGTTCGGCGACTTGCGCCCGACGACAATGCAGTTGCCCTTATAGAGTTTCATCCTGGCCGTGCCGGTGACATTTTCCTGCGTCGCGTCGATGTATGTCTGAAGCGTCTTCATCTCCGGCGCATACCAGAAACCGTTGTAGGCCAGCTGCGCGTATTTCGGAATGAGGGAATCCCGCATCATCATCACTTCCCGATCCATCGTAATGGACTCCACCGCACGGTGCGCCGCCCACAGAACCGTTCCGCCGGGAGTCTCATAAACACCGCGGGATTTCATGCCGACAAAACGGTTTTCCACCATATCCACGCGGCCGACGCCGTTCCTTCCGGCAATTGAATTGATATGATCCATCAGTTTCGCGGGCGACATCTTTTTGCCGTCGATCGCCACCGGATTTCCCTTGACGAAATTAATCTCCACATACGTCGGCTTGTCCGGTGCGGCCTCGGGGGACTTCGTCAGCACGAAGATATCTTCCGGCGGCTCCGCCCATGTGTCTTCCAGAATAGCACCTTCATGCGAAATGTGCAGCAGATTGCGGTCGGAACTATAGGGCTTAGCCTTGGTCAACGGAAGAGGAATGTTATACTTCTCGGCGTAATCAAACATGGATTCACGGGAATCAAATGTCCAGTTGTCATCTTTCCAGGCCGCAATGATGTTGATCTTCGGATTCAAAGCGATATACGTTAATTCAAAGCGCACCTGATCGTTGCCCTTGCCGGTCGCGCCGTGACAAACGGAATCCGCCTTTTCCTTTTTGGCGATTTCGATCTGCTTTTTGGCGATCAAGGGTCTGGCGAGCGACGTCCCGAGCAAATAGGTCCCTTCGTAAATCGCGTTGGCGCGCAATGCCGGAAAAACGAAATCACGCGCGAACTCTTCCCGCAGATCTTCGATATATATTTTACTGGCGCCGGTATTGATTGCTTTTTCCTTCAATCCCGTCAATTCTTCCTTCTGCCCCACATCGGCGGCAAAACAGATGACTTCGCACTTGTACGTTTCAATCAGCCAGCGGACAATCACGGATGTGTCCAATCCGCCGGAATACGCCAACACTACTTTCTTGATTTTATTTGCCACGGTTCTTTCCTCCTGAATAATTTCAATGTAAGCGTCATGAATCCCTTTAGAACAAAGGGTTGCAACCCCTTGTTCCCGCTATACACAGAATGCTCCTAAATCAATATTTCCAAAACGGCTTTTTGCACGTGCAGACGGTTTTCCGCTTCATCAATCACGACGGATTGCGGCCCGTCAATGATGTCGGCGGTAATTTCTTCGCCGCGGTGCGCGGGCAGACAATGCATGACGATGGCGTCTTTTTTCGCCACCCCTAAAAGCTTTTTGTTAATCTGGTAATTTTTAAATATTCTTTTCCGCTCCTGAGACTCGGCCTCCTGCCCCATGCTCGTCCAGACATCCGTGTAGAGCACATCGGCGTCCTGAACCGCTTCAAAAGGATCGCGATACAGACGAATACGCTCTTTTCCGTCTTTCCGGCCTTCTTCCAGTATCCCTTTATCCGGATCGTAACCTTCCGGACAGGCCAGCGTCAGCCAAAAAGGCAGGCGCGCCGCCGCTTCAATCCAGCTGTTGGCCACATTGTTGCCGTCGCCGATATAGGCCACCTTGACGCCTTCATAGGAACCCTTTTTCTCCTTGATCGTAAACAGGTCCGCCAGAATCTGACAGGGATGCAGCAGATCCGTCAAACCGTTGATGACCGGAATGGACGCATATCTGGCCAGTTCTTCCACGCTTTCCTGAGCAAAAGTCCGGATCATAATGCCGTTTAAGTAACGCGACATCATCCGGGCGGAATCCGCAAGCGTTTCGCCGCGACCGATCTGCGTATCACGCGAATTCAAAAACAGCGCAATGCCGCCTAACTGGTACATGCCGACTTCAAAGGAAATCCTCGTCCGTGTGGAAGACTTGTCAAAAATCATCCCCAGCGTCCTGCCTTTGAGCGAGGCATGTTCCTTTCCTTCCTGAAGCATCTTTTTAAGCCGGGCGGCGCGAAGCAGGACGTCTTCAAAATCAGCCGCCTGCATATCGGCAAAACTCAGCAGGTCTTTTTTCATTTCCCCTCCAGAACCACATCCAGTATTGAAACCGCCATATCGATATCTTTTTGAGTAACAATCAGCGGCGGAACAAAACGCAGGGTTTTTCCGCCGGTGCAGTTAATGAGCAATCCCCGTTCCTGACAGGTTTTGACAATATCCGCTCCTTCAATCGTCAGCGCGCAGGCCAGCATGAGCCCTTTCCCCCGGACGCCGGAAATCATCGCATGTTTGGCCTTCAGGGATTGAAGCTTCGTCAGAAAATAATCTCCCATTTTTTGACAATGATCCAATATGCCCTCGTCCAACATCGTTTTTAGTGTGGCCTTGGCTGCCGCCATGGCCAGCAGGTTGCCTCCAAACGTGGACGCGTGATTACCGGGTGTAAAGGCTTTGGCTACATCATTGGTCGCCAGCATCGCACCCACCGGGAAACCGTTGCCCAGTGCTTTGGCCAGTGTCATGATATCGGGCTGAATGCCGGAATATTCATAAGCAAATAATTTGCCCGTCCGTCCGATGCCCGTCTGCACTTCGTCAACAATCATTAAAATCTTATGCCTGTTGCAAATATCCCTGACCTTTGCCAGATACGACTCGTCGGGAATAATAACCCCGCCCTCCCCCTGAATGGGTTCGAGCATGATACCGCAGGTCTTTGACGAAATGGCCGCTTCCAGCGCCGCCGCATCATTAAAAGGTACGTATTTGAAACCATCCAGGAGCGGCGTAAAACCAAACTGAAATTTCTCCTGCCCGGTGGCGGTAATGGTTGCCATCGTGCGGCCATGAAATGAATCTTTCATTGTAATCAGTTCAAACTTATCCGGCCCCAGATTTTCATGGGCGTATTTTCGAGCCAGTTTTATCGCCGCTTCGTTGGCTTCCGCTCCGCTGTTGCAGAAAAAGACTTTATCGGCAAACGAATACTTCGTGAGTAAGGCAGCTACTTCCGCCTGTGGCTGTGTGTAATACAAATTGGACACATGCGTCAGGTTTTTCACCTGCTTTTTTATTGCCTTCACCACATGGGGATGGGAATGTCCCAGATTGCAGACGGCGATGCCTGCGACAAAATCGAGATATTCTTTTCCTTCGGCATCCCAAACCTTCACACCCTCACCCTTGGTGAGCGCAATGGGAACACGCCTGTAGGTATTCATGATATTTTTATCGGCCAGAGCCATTATTTTCTTCTCATTCATAATGCATTCTTCTTTCTTTTTATAAAACGATTTCCGTGCCGATTCCCTCGTCCGTAAAGACCTCCAGCAGAATCGCGTGTTTCAGCCGTCCGTCAACGATATGCGCTTTTTGCACTCCGCCGCGCAACGCCTTGAGGCAGCATTTCACTTTAGGAAACATGCCGCCTTCAACAATCCCTTCGTCGATCAGATTTAACGCCTCTTTATCCGTCATCGTGTTAATCAGTTTCTTGTTCTTATCCAGAACGCCCGCAACATCCGTCAACAGGAGCAGCTTTTCCGCTTTCAGGGCGGCGGCCACTTCGCCGGCAACGATATCGGCGTTAATGTTATAGGTTTCACCCTGAGCGCCGATCCCGGTGGGCGCAATGACGGGAATAAACCCGTTCTGAGCTAGAGACACAATCAATTCGGTGTTGACGGCTTTGACTTTGCCGACCAGACCGATATCAATAATTTCCGATGGGGCGGTCTTTGCTTTTTCATCATTTAAATAATATTTTTCCGCTTCGATCAGATTGCCGTCCTTGCCGCTCAGGCCCACGGCTTTCCCGCCATGCCGGTTGATCAGACCGACAATTTCCTTGTTGACCATGCCCACCAGGACCATCTCCACAATGTTCATGGTTTCTTCATCCGTCACCCGCATCCCCTGGATGAATTTGGATTCTTTGCCCAGCTTTTTCAGAAAACCGCCGATTTGCGGACCGCCGCCGTGCACAACCACCGGATTGATGCCGATGTATTTCATCATGACCACATCGCGGGCAAATTTGTCTTTCAAATCCTGATCGACCATCGCGTGTCCGCCGTATTTAATGACAATGGTTTTGTTGTAAAACCGCCGGATATAAGGCAGCGCTTCCAGCAGAATATCCGCCCGCTCCATTGAACTTTGAATATGTTCCATGATTATTCTCCGTCTTACAGAATATATCTGCTCAAATCTTCGTCCTCGACGATGTTGTCGAGTTTTTCTTCCACATACTTGGCGTCAATAACGATTTGCTTTTCCTTCAAGTCCGGCGCGTCAAAGGAAATGTCCTCCAGGAGCGTTTCCATAATCGTATAGAGACGGCGCGCGCCGATGTTTTCCGTCCGCTCATTGACGATCGTGGCCACTTCGGCAATCTGTTCCACCGCATCATCGGTAAATGACAGTTGAATGTCTTCCGTCGCCATCATTTCCGTATATTGCTTGACCAGCGCATTATTCGGCTCGGTCAGAATTCTCACGAACTCATCCTTCCCTAGAGAATCCAGTTCCACACGGATCGGGAAACGTCCCTGCAACTCCGGAATCAGGTCGGACGGTTTTGTGCCGGAAAAGGCGCCTGCCGCGATAAACAGAATATGATCGGTCTTTACCATCCCATAGCGCGTATTGACATTTGATCCTTCCACAATCGGAAGCAGGTCCCGCTGGACGCCTTCGCGCGAAACGTCCGGCCCATGCTGCGAATCCCCGCCGACAATCTTGTCGATTTCATCCAGAAAAATAATGCCCGACTGTTCCACGCGGTCAAGCGCCGTCCTGGTGACTTTGTCCATATCAATCAGCTTTTGCGCCTCTTCGGCAGCCATAATGTCCAGCGCTTCCGGTACTTTCACGTTTCTTCTTTTCTTTTTCTGCGGCATCATGTTGCCCAGCATATCCTTGAGGTTAAGTCCCATGTCCTCCATGCCGGCGGCGGAAAATATTTCGATCATCGGTCCGCCACGCGATTCCGATACTTCCAGTTCCACAAGCCGTTCATCGAGTTTCCCGTCGCGAAGCAATTTGCGCAGTTTTTCTCTTGTCGCATCCTGCTTTTTAAGCTGTTCATCCGTCAGGGGAAGCTCGATTTGTTCCGAATCGGCATCCGTCAGCATGTCGCCCACATTCTTTTCCGTCGGACGGGGCGGCAACAGGAGATCGAGGACTCGCTCCTCCGCAATTTCGGCGGCCCTGGCCTGGACATTTTCCTGCTCTTCAGCCTTCAGCATGTTAATCGATAACTCGACCAGATCGCGTACCATCGATTCCACGTCGCGCCCCACATAGCCGACTTCCGTAAACTTGGACGCCTCAACTTTCAGAAAAGGAGAATTGTCCAGTTTTGCCAGCCTGCGGGCAATTTCCGTCTTGCCGACGCCCGTGGGTCCGATCATGATGATATTTTTCGGCGATATTTCATCCGCCAGTTCTTCCGGAACATTCTGCCTGCGCCAGCGGTTTCTAAGCGCAATGGCCACAGCCCTTTTGGCGTCGGCCTGACCGATGATATGCCGGTCTAATTTTTCTACTATTTCGCGGGGTGTTAACCCAGAATTATTCATCTTTTAAACATGCTCCTTATTTTTTGCTCTTTTTGACTTCTTTGGGCTTCTCTTCGTTAAGATCAATTTCCTCAAGGGTAATATGATCATTGGTATAAATACAAATTTCCGAGGCAATTTTCATTGATTCTCTGGCGATTTCCGTGGCGGACAGGTTGCTGTGCTTCACGAGCGCGCGCGCCGCCGCCTGAGCAAAGGCGCCGCCCGATCCGATGGCCATCACATCATCATCCGATTCAATAACATCGCCATTTCCGGAAATAATCAGCGAATAATCGCGGCTGACCGCAATCATCAGGGCTTCCAGGTGGCGCAAAACCCGGTCGGTGCGCCAGTCTTTGGTCAGTTCCACCGCCGCGCGAAGCAGGTTGCCGTTGTATTGCTCCAGCTTCTGATCGAAGCGGTCAAACAGCGTAAAGGCGTCGGCGGTCGCCCCCGCGAAACCGACAATGACTTCATCGTTATAAAGCCTGCGCACCTTGCGCGCGCCGTGCTTCAGAATCGTCGTATCCAGTGTAACTTGACCGTCACCGGCCACGGTGATTTTATCATCTTTCTTAACGGCCAGAATGGTGGTGCCTCTGATATGCATTTCTTCTCCTTTTACCGTTTCGCCCGCGGGTGGGCTTGATCGTAAACTTCCATCAGGCGGTTGATATTGACCGCCGTGTATTTCTGCGTTGTGGAAAGGCTCTCGTGCCCCAGCATTTCCTGAATCGACCGCAAATCCGCTCCGGCGGAAAGCAAATGCGTGGCAAAGCTGTGGCGAAGCGCATGCGGACTGATCTTGCGGCCGATACCACTTTTGTTCGTGGCCGCATCCACAATACGGGCAATGCTGCGCGTCGTGATTCTCTTCCCCCGCGCATTTAAAAATAGCGCTCCGTTTAATAAATCCACGGCATTTTCTTTTCTTAAATTTTCCGTCGCGGATAAGTATCTTTGGATCGCCTCCAATGCCGGCGCTCCGACCGGAACAATTCTCTCCTTCTTTCCCTTGCCGCGCAGTTTCACCAGCGCCGCGTTAAAATGAACATCTTCCGTATTCAAGCCCGCAAGCTCAGCCAAACGCAGCCCCGAAGAATAGAACAACTCCAGCATGGCCCGGTCGCGCAGACCGGATGCGGAGCGATCATCCCCGGCGGCGTTTAAAAGCTCAAAGGCTTCATCCACCGACAAAAAAACCGGCATGTATTTTTCCATCTTCGGCGTCTGAACGCCCTGGACCGGATTGTTCTTGATAACGCCTGTCCGCAACAAATACTTATAAAACGCCCGCAGGGAGGATACCTTGCGGTTGATGGATGATTTTTTCAGTTTCCGGCCATACAGGTGAGCCAGATAAGCCCGGATGCTTTCCGTTGGCGCATCCCGTATCGTTTTTTGCGCGGATCCGTTTTGCTGACCGGCCAGAAATGCGCCATACTCCTCAATATCCGTCAAATAGGCCTTTCGGGTATGTTCCGACACATTGCGCTCTACATCCAGAAATGTTCGAAAATCCGTGAACAGGTCTTTCATGGGTTCACATTTTGTATTTCCCGAAATCTTCGGCGGATAAATTTTCAAGAAATTCTTTTATTTTGTCTTCTTTCAATTGATCGATATCGGTAAGTTTCATTCCGAAATCGATATTACGGGATTTCTCCAGCACGCTCTCTTCCACAAAAATAGACGCCTGCGCCCTGAGCGCCAGCGCGATGGCGTCGCTGGGACGCGCGTCAATCGCGTAAGCCTGCCCCGCCCTGGTTAAATGGATGGTGGCAAAAAATGTATTGTTGCGAATATCGACAATTTCGATCCGGTTAACCGTCACGTCCAGCGCCTTGATGCATTCATAAAGCAGATCATGGGTCATCGGCCGGGAAAATACAACATGCTCCATTTCCGTGGCAATGGCGCTGGCTTCAAACAAGCCGATCCAAATCGGAATGGCCTTGTTTTCCTGCAAGTCTTTCAAGATGACAATGGGGGTATTGGTGATCGGATCAATCGTCAATCCCGATACCTTCATCTCCAGCAGCATCCATAACCTCCTTTAACGATCAATCAATTTTCCCCGCAGGGAATGCAAATACCCGCGTGTGATCTCCACATTCACGCGCCTGCCGATTAACTCCGGCCCGCCTTTAAAATTTACAATCCTCCAGGAACGCGCCCGCCCCATCATATCATGCTCAGAGTTCCGGCTTCGGCCTTCCACCAGCACTTCCTGAACACTTCCTTCCAGGGCCGAATTTTTCTCCTGCGTGTGCCGATCCTGCAAAGCCTGCAGCTCTTTCAGCCTCCGTCTTTTTTCAGATTCCGGCACCTGGTCCGGCAACTTTTGGGCGGCGGTTCCCTTACGTTCAGAATACTTGAACGAAAAAACTGAATCAAACCTGATTTTTTCCATCATGTCAATGGTTTCTTGATAATCTTTTTGTGTTTCTCCCGGAAAACCGACAATGATGTCGGATGTGATGCTGATTTGCGGACAAATCTCCCGTAAACGCTCAACTTTTCGTTGATAGTCTTCGTCTGAATATCCCCGGTTCATCAGTTTTAAAACACGCCCGGACCCGGACTGCACCGGCAGATGAATATGCTCGCATAATTTGGATACGTTTCTAAAACAGTCCATCAATTCGTCGGATAAATCTTTCGGATGCGACGTGGTGAAACGTATTCTCTCAATCCCATCAATTTTACTAATTTTTTTTATCAAAGAAACAAAATCGCATCCGGGATTTAATTTTTTCCCGTAAGAATTAACATTCTGCCCCAGAAGCGTCACTTCCTTTACACCATGCCGGGTCAGTTTTTGAATTTCATCGAGAATATCCTCGGGCATCCGGCTCATTTCCGGCCCCCGCAGATAAGGAACAACACAGTAGGCGCAATAATTGTCGCATCCCTGCATAATCGAGACGAAGGCGCACAATGATCCTTCCGGAGGCGGAGCAAACACATTGAGCGAATGAATTTTTGAAGAAAAATCGATTCGCGTGACCTTCTTTCTGTCTTTCTGAATCGCGGTAATCATCTCCGGCAGCCGGTGAATATTATGAGTGCCGAAAACCAGATCAACGTTTGCCACACGGCTATGCACTTTCCTGCCCAGATGCTGGGCCAGACAACCGGCAACCCCGATCATCAGGTCCGGTTTTTCTTCTTTTAAAATCATCAGACGCCCGAGTTCACTGAACGCCTTCTGCTCGGCTTTATCCCGGATCGAGCAGGTATTGATCAGAATCAGATCCGCTTGCTTTGCATCGTCCGTCAATTGATAGCCGATGTCCGACAATAACACAGCCATTTGCTCCGAGTCGTGAACATTCATCTGACAGCCGAAGGTTGCAATATATAAATACTTGTTTTTCGTGTTCATCCGATTCTTTAACTTTAATTCTGATGTCATTATAATCTTTGCTGATATTTCACTCCACTCCCAGTTTTTCAATGCGATATTTTAATGAATCGCTGGTAATCCCCAGGAGTTCGGCAGCCTTGATTTTGACGCCTTTTGTTTTTTGCAGAGCCTTTTCGATAGTCTTTTTTTCGATTTTCTCCAGTTCAGCGGTCAGATCAATACCCTGATCAGGAATATCAATATCAAGCTCCGTGGACAACATCAGATTCTCGGGCAAGATGATATTGGAGGTCTCCATGGCTACGCCGCGTTCAATGATGTTTTCCAGTTCGCGAATATTGCCGGGGAATGCGTATTCCATGAGTAATTCCATTGCATAAGAGGAAATTGTCCTTACTTCTTTCCCGAATTCGCGGGCGTATTTTTCAATGAAATGCCTGGTTAAAAGCGGGATGTCTTCCTTTCTTTGTCGCAGTGGCGGCATATGTACAGGAATAACATTCAAACGAAAATAGAGGTCTTCGCGGAATTCACCCTTTTTAACCTTTTCTTTCAGGTCCTGGTTGGTGGCGGAAATAATCCGCACATCCACCTTGATATCCTCGCCGCTCCCGATACGGCGAAATGTTTTTTCCTGCACCACCCGCAGGAGTTTCACCTGCAAAACCGGTGGCAGTTCGCCGATTTCATCCAGAAAGACCGTGCCGCCCCTGGCCAGTTCAAACAGTCCCGCCCGATCTGCATAAGCGCCGGTAAATGACCCTTTCATATAACCGAACAGTTCACTCTCCAGCAGGTTCTCCGGAATACCGCCGCTGTTAATAGCCATAAACGGCATCTTGGAACGGGAGGAATTGTCATGGATGGCGCGGGCAACCAACTCCTTGCCGGTGCCGCTTTCCCCGAGGATCAGGATATTCGCCGGCGTATTGGCCACTTTACGAATCGTTGCAAAAACCTTGGCCATTTCCCTGCTGGTTCCGATCATGCCGCAAAAAGATAATTCCGCTGACTTCTTCGGAACCTGATTTTCACCAACCAGACCATTTTTCAACAGGGCCTGATGAACAATCTGTTTTAATTCTTCAATACTGCCGCCTTTTTCCACATAATCATAAGCGCCTTCTTTCATCGCGTTGACGGCGGTTTCACCGGAAGCATAGGCGGTCATTAAAATGACAACCGTGTCCGGCCGATGATCTTTAATGTTTTTCAAAAATTCAATGCCGTCCATTTTAGGCATTTTTAAATCGGTAATGACCAGATCATAATCGCTTTTCAGGAAGACATTAATCGCTTTTTGAGGATTGTCGGCGGTTGTGACATCATAGCCCTCCCTTTTCAGCGCTTCTTCCATAACATATCGATAGTCTTGATCATCAACAACCAGAATCCTTGCCATGCTTTCACTCCTTATTATCTTACGTTGCAGGGCAGCAAAACCGTAATAGCAGTGCCCTTATTGATCCTGCTTTCTATTTTAATCCTGCCGCCGTAACCGTCAACAATGCGGCTGACAATAGCCAATCCCAACCCCGTGCCCTTCTCTTTGTTGGTAAAGAAAGGTTCAAACACATTTTGCAGGTCTTTTTCTTCAATGCCGCATCCGTCATCCGTTACTTTGATCGCCGTATAGTCTTTTTCATCTTCCAAATTTACGGTTTGGATTTCAAGCAATAAATTTCCTTTCCCCTCCATGGACTGTACGGCGTTCATCAGCATATTTTGAATAACCTGACGGATTTGTTCTTTGTTGGCCAAAGCCTGATTTCGTCCGGAAAATGTTCTGGCTATTTTGATGTCTTCCGTCCATTCATCGGACATTTTTATATTTTCCACAACTTCCTCGGCAATTTCATTCACATCAACCTGTTCCCTGGATTTCGGAACAGGACGGGCCAGCAGCAGAAAATCACGCACGAAGTTCTCCAGCCGGTCTTTGCCCCGCAGAATGATCTGCATCAATCTTTTGTCCGCCTCTTCCATGCTGGCCGTCTGTCTCAGCAACTGAATGGAGCCGGTAATAGACGCCAGGGGATTTCTCATTTCGTGAGCAAGACCGGCGGCCATTTCGCCAATCAAGGCAAGCTTCTTGCTCTTTTCAAGATTTTCCTCCATGAGCTTGATCTCCGTCATATCCTGAAAGATCAGAATACGGCCGATTTGCTGATGATTCCTGTCTTTCAACGGAGAAATCGCGCAGCCTAAATAAATCGGCGCACCGTCCCTGCCGGTTATTCTTATTTCTCTTCTACTTTTAATCATCGCATCTTCATTGGCGGTAAATAAAGAAGCAACCATCGGGAAAATATCTTCGATCTGACGGTTTTCCACGGATCTGCGCTGAAAACCGGTAATCGTCTCAGCCGCCCGGTTAAAAGTTTTAATCCGACCCTGCAATGTTGTCGTCATAATCCCGGTATCCACCGATTCAATGATGCTGCGAAAAAGCAGGTCAAGCTGATCGAAAGCCGATTCTTTTTCTTCCAGCAATGATCTGGTTTTCTTTTCCTGCTCGACAACAAAGCTGGCCAGAAAAGCCAGGACGTAAAATGACAAAATATGGACCAGGATTCTGACAAAAACGTCTCCCGCCTCAACGGAATAATCGCGGCCGGCGGAATAAAAAGTGGGAACGATGTTAAAATATTCAAGCTCCAGCACGAATCCGTACGCGATACTGCAGGCCGAGGCAACAATCAAAGCGCCCCGGCGCCCCAGAAAAATAGCGGAATAGATAATCACCAGCGAATAGAGCAGAGAGTAAGCGCTGCCGATGCTGCCGGTTAAATAAACCAGAAAAGAAATCAGACCGATGTCAACAACCAGTTGGAAATAAATATTAATCTGAAAATACTTTTCTTTTCTTAAAAGCAGTGTATAAACGATAGACAGGAAATACATTACAATAATAACAGCATATATTAGGTGCAGAACTTCCTGTGAAACGAAAATCACAGGTTTGATCGTACCCATAAAAAAAGCAACCAGTAAAAAGACAGAGAGAATAATCACTCTGCTGACAATCAGCAGCTTGAGACTCTGCCAGGATCTTTTATCTTGTTCCATATTTTGATGCATGCCTGTTTCCCAAAAATTATGGTTTTGCATTTTACTTTTTTACTTTTATAATATTTTATCGTTTTTCGCTAATCATTTGAGTTTTTATTATGAAAAGATAACTTGCCGTTTATGCTCAGACCTTTATTATATCCCCTCATCGCCCTGATGGCCGGCATTGTAATCGGCGATTATATCGCTGTGTCCTGCTCTCTCTTATTGGTCGGAACGCTGCTTATCGGACTTGTTTTGCTGTTCAGCGTCAGGAAGAAATGGACTGTTGCCGCTTTCCTTTCCATCCTGATTTTCCTGTTGCTCGCCGGTATGTTGAATATTCAAAGACCTCAATATCTGACCCATCATCCTCAACATATTATTCATCAGACTGATCAGGGCCCATTGACTGTCGAGGGCATCGTCCTTTCCGGCGACCCAATCCCCCCGGATAAAAATTCTCTGGTTGTGCGTTGTCGGCGAATACTGAACAACAATACCCATCTCCCCGTAACCGGAGAAATTCGTCTGATGGTTCCGGCGGATCTCAGCTTCCAGTATGGCGATCTTATTCGCTTTCATTCCAAAATCAAAAGAATCCAGAGCTTTCATAATCCGGGAAGCTTCGATTATCAGCGCTACCTCAACCGCCAGGGCATTTACGTTTCAGGGTTTGTGGCCGACAGCGCGGGTATTGTTCTGATCCGGCACAATTCGGCAAGTCCCGTCAAGCTGAAACTGGAAACTTTTCGGTCCTGTTTAAAACGCATCATTTACGACAATGCTCCCTCTCCTCAAAGAGAAATCATTGAAGCCATGACGCTCGGCAGTCAAAAAGCGATCCCGCGCGACGTGCTCGACAATTTCGCCAAAACCGGCACATCGCATATTCTTTCTATTTCCGGATTGCATATCGGCATGGTGGCGGCAGGCGGGTTTTTCCTCATATTGATTCTGCTGAAATCATCAGAATATCTGATGTTGAAATTCAACATTGTTAAAATGTCCGCTGCCGCGGCTTTTGTCCCCGTAATTCTTTACGCTCTGATTGCCGGCATGGGAACAACGGTCATGCGCGCAACCTTCATGACTCTGGCAATTCTTGCCGCTCTGCTGATCGGAAGGCAAAAAGAACTCTATAATATTCTTTGCGGTGCGGCGTTGATGATTCTCATCGTTGCGCCCGAATCCCTGTTTGAAATTTCCTTTCAATTGTCCTTCAGCGCGGTTTTTGCGATTCTCTACATCGTTCCAAAATTCAACGAACTGACTCTGCCGATGCCATCATCCACGCCCTGCCCCGTCCAAACGTTTGTACGCCGCATTTACATTTTCATTCTGGTGTCCGCTGCCGCCACTCTGGGCACGCTGCCGATTATTGTCTATTACTTTAACCGCGTTTCCGCCGTGACCTTGCTCGCCAACCTGATCGTCGTTCCCCTGCTGGGAATGCTGACGCTGTTCCTGGCGATGATTTTTCTTCTATCAGCCCTCTTCTCTCCCTGGCTTGCCGGTTTACTCATCAAGGCTGCTTCGTTTTGCACCGGCATTGCCGTCATGATCATCAACTGGCTGGCGTCCCTGTCCTGGTCGTCTTTCCATTTTGTAAAACCGAACATCGCTGAAATTGCGCTTTTCTATGGTTTTATTTTTTTGCTGATACAAATCATCGCTCCCGGCCATCCAGAAAGAAACAAGGGATTCCTGACGCGTCATCCCTCTCTGGGCAAGACAGGCCTGTTGATTGTTCTGGCGCTGATCCTTGCCGATGCGGCATATCTCGTTTTGAAGGACAAATATTCCACCGGCCTGAAAATAACGGCCATCGATGTCGGACAGGGCGCCTCCACGCTGATCCAATTGCCGCACGGCGTCAACATGCTGATTGACGGCGGTGGTTTTCACGACAGTTCCTTTGATATGGGCAAATCCGTGATCGCCCCCTTTCTTTACGCGAAAAGAATTCGAAAAATTGACATCATTGTTCTCACACATCCTCACCCCGATCATCTTCAGGGATTGATTCATGTTGTCAATAACTTTGACGTCCGCGAAGTATGGTGCAGCGGCTGGAAAGCGGATGATGACCTTTACCGGCTGTGGGAAAAAACCATCACGGAGCATAAAATAAAAACCAGGCATCTGTCCGCGCAATCCCCGATGGAAAATATTTCCGGTGTGCGGATCCAATACCTATGGCCTTTGCAACCACCGGCTCAAAACGTTCAGGAAACATCTGATGAAACCAATGACTCTTCACTGGTTATGAAAATGACCTATGGAAGGAAAAGTTTTCTGGTCACAGGCGATATTTCCGCCCGTGTTGAAGATGTGTTGATAAAATCTGAACAAAATTTGCAAAGCGATCTTCTTTTCGCGCCGCATCACGGCTCTCTGCATTCCAGTTCCCCGGAGTTTATCCGTGCCGTATCCTGCCGTTCTGTAATCATCAGCGCCGGGAAAAACAATGTCTTCCGTCACCCGCATCCGGTTGTCCTTGATCGCTATAAATCCGCCGGCGTAGATATTTTCCGGACGGATCAAGATGGAGCGATTTCCATATCTTCGGACGGTAAAACCATCCGTACCACGCCCTGGCTACAAAACCGACCGCCAACCCCTGAGCCCATCACCTCTGCTCCCGAACCCCGATAATATTTAATTGCCAACAATCAGGCGATATGCTAGAAGCTACCGATTTGATTTAGGATACGATGGTCTCGTAAAAGGCTCACACACCTGTCATTCCCGCGAAGGCGGGAATCCAGAACATGTTGAAAGCACTGGATTCCCGCCTTCGCGGGAATGACAAAAAAGACCATAATTGACTTTTTTTCGGCGCCATCAGGAACATGATTATGGAAAAAATTACCGCCATCAAAGGCATTAAGGATATTCTCCCTACGGATTCGCCCATCTGGCATCAGGTGGAATTAACAGCCCGCAGAATTTTCGAATGCTTCGGTTTTTGCGAAATCCGTGTGCCCATCATGGAAAAAACCGCATTATTCCAGCGCAGCATCGGGGAAACCACCGATATCGTCGAAAAAGAAATGTACACCTTCCGCGATCGAGATGACGAAATGCTGACCCTTCGCCCGGAAGCCACGGCATCCGTCATCCGTGCTTACATTGAACATAATCTGGCGGCGTCCGAGCCGATCACCAGACTTTTTACAATGGGTCCGATGTTCCGCCGGGAACGTCCGCAGAAAGGCCGTTTCCGCCAGTTTCACCAGATAGACGTGGAATTATTCGGAGACGACACACCGCAATCCGATGCGGAAGTTATTTTCATGCTGATGCATTTTCTTCAAACAGCAGGCGTCGAAAAATTATCGCTGGAGATTAATTCGCTGGGCTGCAAAGCCTGCCGTCCGGTTTTTTCCAAAGCCGTGGTTGATTATCTGAAAGGATCGGAAGGCAAGCTTTGCCCCGATTGCCAGAGACGGATTTACACGAATCCGCTGCGGGTCTTTGACTGCAAGGTGGAAACCTGCGGTACGGTTATTGCCGATGCGCCGCGCATATTGAATTTTCTCTGCACGGATTGCTCGAATCATTTTACGGAAGTTAAAAATTATCTTGACGATCTGAAATTAAACTACGCAATCAATCCTCAAATGGTGCGCGGCCTGGATTACTACACGAAAACAGCCTTTGAAGTAAAATCCGGCGCGCTGGGCGCGCAGAATTCTCTGGCGGGGGGCGGTCGATATGACGGCCTCGTGAGTTTTCTGGGCGGCCCCGAAGTGCCGGGCATCGGCTTCGGCATCGGCATGGAAAGGCTCATTGCCTGTCTTCCGCAGATTGATCAAAACCCTTATCGGACGGATATTTTTATCGCCGCTTTGGGAGAACGCGCGCAAAAAATCGCTTTCGGTTTGACCCAGGAATTACGTCGCATCGGGATTAGCGCAGCCATGGATTATTCCGATAAAAGTCTGAAAAGTCAGATGAAGCGCGCCGATAAATTAAACAGTGCCTACACCTTGATTTTCGGAGATAAGGAAATAGATGAAAACCGCGCTGAGTTGCGCAATATGAATACGAAAAATCAGCAAAGCCTGCCGCTGGATCATGCGCTGGAGGCTGTTACGAATATTTTAAAAAGAGAGGGTGACGTTTTGTGAGCCAATTTATTTCAAAAGACAAAAGGACGCATTATTGTGGAAATGTAAGTGTGGCCGATGACGGCAAAGAAGTGATTCTGATGGGCTGGGCGCATCGGAGGCGCGATCATGGTGGCGTCATCTTCGTTGACCTCCGCGATCGCGAAGGAATTGTCCAGATCGTTTTCAATCCCGAAGCGGGCGAAACCGTTCACGGCGAAGCGCATAAAATCCGCGGCGAGTATGTCCTGGCGGTCAAAGGCAAAGTACGGAAACGTCCGGAAGGCATGGACAATCCGGCGCTGGCTACAGGCCAGATTGAAGTGATCATTTCCGAACTGGAAATTTTAAACGAATCCAAGACACCGCCCTTCTCTTTTGATGAAGATGATACGTCGGAAAACGTGCGGCTGAAATACCGCTATCTGGATTTACGCCGTCCCGCGATTCAAAAGAATCTTTTCCTGCGCAGCAAGCTGGCCATTGCCACCCGGCAGTACTTTAATGATAATGGATTTATCGAAGTCGAAACGCCGTTTCTGGGCAAAAGCACGCCGGAAGGCGCACGCGACTACTTGGTCCCCAGCCGTGTGAACAAGGGAACCTTTTATGCCCTGCCGCAATCGCCGCAAATCTTCAAGCAACTGTTGATGGTCTCCGGGTTTGACCGCTATTTTCAAATTGCCAAATGTTTCCGCGACGAAGACCTGCGCGCCGACCGTCAGCCGGAATTCACTCAGATTGACGTGGAGATGTCGTTCATCTCCGAAGAAGACATCATGCAGATGATGGAAGGCCTGATGAAAGCCATCTTCAAGGCCTGCCTGGATAAGGATCTTTCGCTTCCCCTGCCCAGAATAACCTATGCCGACGCCATCAGCCGTTACGGCAAGGATAATCCCGACGTGCGCTTTGGAATGGAAATTGTGGACCTCACGTCTATTGTGAAAAATTCCGGTTTCAAACTGTTTGCCGAAGTTGCCGCAACCGGCGGCGTCATTAAAGCCATTAAAGCCGGGCAGGCCTCCGCTTTTTCCCGTAAAGACCTCGATGGGTTGGCGGATTTTGTCGCGATTTACGGCGCCAAAGGACTGGCCTGGGCTAAAATCAATGCCCCCGACTGGACATCGCCCATCTTTAAATTCTTTAAGCCTGAAGAAGTGACCGCTATTGCCAAAGCCATGGACGCCAAAGAAGGAGACATTATCTTTTTTGTCGCCGACGCACCGAAAGTCGTTAACGATTCTTTAGGCAATCTCCGTCTGAATCTGGGTAGGAAGCTGAATCTGATTGATCCGGATGCCCTGGCCTTCACCTGGATCACGGAATTTCCGCTGATGGAATATTCGGAGACGGAAAAAAGATTCATGTCCACACATCATCCCTTCACCTCACCGTTCATTGAAGATATACCGCTCATGACGACCGATCCGGGAAAAGTGAGAGCGAAAGCTTACGACCTGGTGCTGAACGGCTCGGAGATCGGCGGCGGCAGCATTCGTATCCATCGCAAGGATGTGCAGTCACAGGTTTTCAGCGCGCTGGGATTGAGCGATGATGATGCAAGACTGAAATTCGGGTTTCTGCTGGACGCCCTCGAGTTTGGCGCTCCTCCTCACGGGGGACTGGCCTTCGGCCTGGACCGGCTCACCATGATCATGACCAAAGCGGAATCGATTCGCGACGTGATTGCTTTCCCGAAAACACAGAAGGCAGCCTGTCTGATGTCCGATGCCCCGTCAAAAGTCAGCATCGAACAATTGATGGAACTTTCCTTGAAGATCGTTTAGGTTCTGATGCGGAAAAAATGACGCAGAGCTGGTTTCCAAAATTACAGGCCGCGCATGAAATCCGGCCGCAATGACCGTTCATCCCGCTCCGCCAGAACCTGATCCACCAGCGCGATCATTTTTTGTTTGTCTTTTTGAAGCGTGCCGGTTATCGGCAGGTAATTGGAGGCATGCGTCCCGACGAATTTCAGATTGTCCATCGTGATATTTTCAAAAATCTGTTTCATCTCGGCCAGGGTTTCAAAAGGATCCAATATCTGGAATTCACCTTTCTGCACCTGGCGGTAAAGAACCGTTCCCGGCACAGGGGTGACGGTCAGCGCAGCCAGATACTGAGGCTTCATCGCATTACAGATTTTGGCCGTGGCCAGCGCATGACGAACGGAGGCCTCGCCCGGACCCGCCAGACCCAGCAAAACCATGGCGGATACATTAATATCGGCTTCTACAAGCCTCCGACCCGCCTCCAGCATCTCATCATATCCGACGCCTTTTTTGACCTTCTTCAGCAATTCGTCATCTCCGGTCTCCACGCCGATATAGGCCTTCTTCAGACCGGCCTTTCTGAGCGCGCGCAGTTCCGCGGGCGTTTTCAGCAAGGTGCTTTGCGGCCCCACGTAGCTGCCGACATGGCGCAGGGAGGGAAAGGTCGCATAAAGCGTGGCGATAATCTTCAGTAACGTGTCGGTCGAGATGGCAATCGCGTCGCCGTCGCACAGGAATACTTTTTCCAGATCGCCGTAGTGATCTTTGGCCATGCGGATGTCTTCCAGAATTTCAGCGATCTCACGCACACGGTACTTCACGTTTTTATACATGCCGCAGAATGTACATTGATTGTGGGAACAACCGATGGTGCATTGCAGCAGATAACTGTTGGCCTCACTAAAAGGCCGGAAAATATTTCCTTCGTATCTCAAATGACTTTACCTTTACCTTTTCCAGTTCAAAATCAGATCCCCGGACAGGGAACGGCAACCCCATGCGCTTCACAAGCTACGAGCCATGAGCGACGTTCTAAAGCAGACGCTCCGCGTTGACGGTCCTGACCGTTGTTTTGATAGCGCCCGGCGGCTCGTTGGTAAAAACGATCATAAAGGGAATCCGCCCGTTGGGCATCACCCGTTCATTTAAATTATCACGTCCGGACGGCAAGGTCAGTCTTCGGGAAATTTCCTCTTCGGACAGATTGGCCAGTTCCTCATCGGTCAGCACATTTCCCGCGTAGATCACCCGCTCACCCTTGACAACCGCATAGGCGTCCAGGATCGTCCCTTTAATCAGGATGCGGGCAACGGAATAATCCGCCTGATTGACCGCGAATCCTTCCACAATTCGAATTTTATTACCCATAATATAATTATCAAGGAATCTCTGCCGGATATCCTGAAGCTTGACCAATCCTGCCACAGACTGACCTTCCATCGGCTGCGAAACGCCGAAAACATTCAGGACAACCCTCACCCCGTGTTCCCCCACCTTCAGATAGCGTTCGCCCAACTGCGGAAAAACGAAAAAATATACAATGGCCGGAACCACGACAATGACCAGAATCGTCCAAATCGCAACCATCCATATCCTGTTTTTTTTATGAACCGGAGGGGGCGTTTCTTTCTCAGTAATTTCATCAAGGTTTCCCGGCCCGGGTGAAAACTCGATATCCGTAAAAATATTATCCTCTTTAACCGCCGGTTTGGATTTTGTTTTTACGGCGTCGCCTGTTTTTTTCTCCTCCGCCATCATCTCTTGAGGCAAGTTGTCGATATTTTTATCCGGAGCGTTTCTGCCGACGGCAATGCCTGCCGGTTCAAAGGCCAACCGGCTGGCTGCTTTTTCAGAAACAGCCCCCTGCGGGAAAGCCGGGGACGCGCCTGCCCTGCTCATTTTCATCGGATTCTCCTGAAAAAAAACATGCTGGCAACGACTGCAGCGCATCCATAAACCGTCATCAACGATCTGCGCGTCATCAAAACGGAATTTTGTACGGCACTGTTTGCATTGTATGATCATTGGTCTCCCTCTTTTTCCCGGCCCACTCCGGTTTGGATCACATACAAATCCGGAAAAGAACGATACTGTTCGTTGAAATCCAACCCATAGCCGACAATAAAACCGTCATCCATTGTAAAACCGACATAATCCGCCTCGAACGGCGCCTTCCTTCTTTTTCGCTTGTCCAGAAAGGCGCAGACTTTTATGGATTCCGGATTTCTGGCCCGTAAAGCATCAACGATATACCGTAGTGTTAAACCGGTATCAACAATGTCCTCAACAATAAGAACATTCCGGCCGTCAACGGGTATTTCAATATCTTTGGTGATGACGATCTTGCCCGAACTTTCCAACCCGGCGCCGTAACTTGCCGCCCTGATAAAATCCGTCCGGCAGGGAATCGACAGCGCCCGCACCAAATCCGCCATAAAGATAAAAGCGCCCTTAAGAACGCCAATAACCACCAATTCACGGCCGGCGTAATCTTTAGATATCGTATCCGCTAATTCATGCACGCGTTTTTGAATGACGTCCCGGGAAAAAATAATGTCTTTGGACATTTCGTCCATAATAAAGATCCTTCAAATTAGAGAAAGTTTCATATTCAACAATATTGATATGCTTCTATCTAAAGTAACCGCCTTATGTCAATAAAAATTAAAAAATACGGGCATATGTGGAAACAAAGCGCTCAATATTGGACCCTACCATCTTTTCCGCCGCGGCAAGTTCTTCCGCCTGATGAAATTCCGACGACAGACTGAGGAATATGGCATTGAGCGGCGAAATATCCCGGCCGAATTTTTCATAGTCAATATGACTGATCATGTACTGGGACCCGTCAAAATAGTACTTGCCCAACCGGTTGGCTTCCGACGACCGGAAAGGCCATGTCGTCTTCCAGTGAAAATATTCCAGCGCAATATTCTTCAACGCCTGCTGATCAAACACGTCCGGCTTGAGCTCCTGTCCCAGCCGGTCGGCAAGCAAACGAAAATAGGTGACGACCAGATCGATATCCGTCAGACACAACCCGTAAAGATACCAGTCATCGATGATTTTCAGCAAAATATTCTGCTGGGAAACGGGAATAAAATGATGACTGGGACAAATGTGCCCGGCGCAGACTTCCTGGCCGTAAAAGGATCCCGTTCGCATATCAACGCCGTTGTTCTGCATCGGGTGTACAAGACATCCGACCTTTTTTTCAGCGTCGTCCAGAAAACCGAGATATTCGCAGCAGTAAATGACCTCGTATCTTTTCCGGAAATCCTCAGCGGCAAAGGTTGCTTCAGCATAACGCGGTATATCACCCGGTCCTTTGACCATTTCACGAAAGCGCTTCGTGCGGGCGGAAAGCCTCCGGGTCAGCGCCTCGCGCGAACTGTCCACATAATTATAAAGACCGCAACAGGCGCCGCAGGACTTACCGGCATCCGGCTGACATAAAACTTTCATAAGTTACTCCATTAGCCTACCCATATTACCGCAGGCGCCGTCATCATGGAAGCAGGCATTGTCTCACAAATTTCTATTCAAACACCACCGTCTTGGCGCCATACACAATGATTTTATTGTCCAGATGCAGGCGCAACGCACGCGCCAGCACGATTCTCTCCAGATCCTTGCTTTTGGTCTGAATATCATCAATGGCGTCGCGGTGGCTGATTTTAACAACATCCTGAGCAATGATGGGACCATCGTCCAGCTGTTCGGTGGCGTAATGCGCCGTCGCCCCGATAATTTTCACACCGCGATCAAAGGCCTGCTGATAAGGGTTTCTTCCCGAAAACGCGGGTAAAAATGAATGGTGGATATTGATAATCCTGTTGACATACTGTCCGATAAAGCCGCCGCTCAAAATCTGCATGTACCGCGCCATCACCACCAGATCTATGTTTAGTTCCCTCAAAAGCGCCAGTTGCCTTTTTTCCTGTTCGCTCTTGTTATCCGGGGCAATGGGAAAATGAAAGAATTTAATGCCAAACTGTTCAACCAGATCCTGCGCGTCCGGGTGATTGCTGATCACCGCCTCCACGCCGGCGTCCAATTCTCCCATGTGTCTCCGCAAGATCAAATCATGCAGACAATGCAGGTGTCTGGAAACAAAAATGGCCGTTCGGGGCCTGTCATCGGTAAAATGCAGCGTCCATTTCATGTCGTACTGGCGCGCCAGAGGCGCAAACACGACGGGAATTTCCTCGCGGCTGAGCGCGAACCCGTCCAGTTCCCATTCAATCCGCATAAAAAACAATTTACCCCGTTTCGAGGTGTATTGGTCGGCATCGACAATATTGCCGTTGTTCTGAAAAATAAAACTGGAAAGTCTCGCCACCAGCCCCTTGTGGTCGGGACAGGATAACAGTAATATTGCATTGGATTTTTCCATAACATTCACTCTTCCTTAGCCGCGGCAGCTACCGGGCAGCTTATAGAAGGATTAGCATTGCAGGTCAAGAATAAAAATGTTAAGCACGCCTCAAGAAAATTTAAAAAGCAGGAAACAGATAACACATGGAAGTAATTGAAACCATCCATCTGCCTAACGGCCTGACACTGACGATCAGCGATTCATCCCGGCGCATTGCCGCGGACACGATAAAAGTCGAATTGACTTTTCAGGTGAAAATCGAGGTTCTGGAATCTTTTTTTGCCTCGTCCGGCGACTATCTGAAAGTAAAAAATGCATCCGGCGATGAATTGACTTACGAACACAAAATGGAAAGGTCATTTGTTAACGACAAGGATGAAGAATCCGTCCGCACCGATCTCCTGGACACTTTTAAGAATAACTCTCTCGGTTATCTTTCCTCGCCGAATTTCGCAAAAAAAATGGCATTGTCGCAACTCAAAGACATCAACCTCAATCCCTTCAAGTACAAGGCTTATCCTTACCCGGAACGTGCAGAATAACCCGGGCGGCACAAACCAATACGGAAAGTAAATAATGACACCAGACATTCTTGATGCGCTGTTAGCCGGCGCCGAAAAACCCAGCCGCTACATCGGAGCGGAAGTCAACGCCATCCGCAAAGAAAAAGCTGATGTGCGTTTTTTACTGGCCTTTCCCGATACCTATGAAGTGGGCATGTCGCATCTGGGATTGCAGATCCTCTATGCGGTTTTAAACGCACTCCCCGATGTGGCCGCCGAACGCTGTTTTGCGCCATGGCCCGACCGGGAGCAGCAGCTGCGACTGCGTCATCTCCCCCTGACATCGCTGGAGTCCGCCGGCACCATGGCTGATTTTGACATCATCGGTTTTTCACTGCAATACGAATTGTCCTACACCAATATGCTCAACATGCTGGACATGGGAGAAATCCCGTTGAAATCCAGTGATCGCCTCAACCATCACCCGCTGATCATCGCGGGCGGTCCCTGCGCGTTTAATCCCGCGCCCCTTAGCGCTTTCATCGACGCCTTTGTGATCGGCGAAGGCGAAGAAGTCGTCGCGGAAATTACCGCCGCCGTCGCAGCCGGGAAAAAGCAAAAGATCACCAGAGATGCAATGCTCAGGAAGCTTGCAAATATTGACGGCATATATGTCCCCTGTGTGCACGGCAAAAGCACCACCATCAAAAAACGAAAAGCCATTGATCTGAACGCCTGGCCTCATCCTGTCGCGCCGGTCGTGCCGCTGATGCAAACGGTCCACGACCGCATCGTGCTCGAAATCGCCCGGGGCTGCACCCGCGGCTGCCGTTTCTGCCAGGCAGGCATGCTCTGGCGTCCCTACCGGGAAAGAAATGCGCAGCTGATTGCAGACATGGCCGACCAGGCCCTGCGCGCCACAGGCCATGATGAAGTATCGCTTTTGTCGCTCAGTTCCGGAGACTACAGTTGTATTGAACCGCTCATCCAAAACCTGATGCAGAAACATTATGCCGAAAGAGTCGCCCTGGCGCTGCCGTCGCTGCGCGTCGAGTCGCTCAGCGAAACACTGATCGAAGAAATCAAGCGCACCCGTAAAACCAGTTTCACCCTGGCGCCGGAAGCGGGAACGGATAAAATGCGTCAGGTGATTAACAAGGGCAACACCGCCCAGGATTTGCTGGCGTCGGTGGATAAAGTTTTTGCCGCCGGCTGGAAATCCACCAAACTGTATTTCATGATCGGTCTGCCGCATGAAGAGGAAAGCGACCTGCAGGGCATCATTGATCTGGGCTATCAGGCGCTGCGCACGGCCCGTCACCGGGGCCAGGTCACCATCAGCCTCTCCACCTTCGTGCCCAAACCGCACACCCCCTTCCAGTGGGAAAAACAGCTATCGCTTGAGGAAACATACGACAAGCAGCATTTTATCCGTGACAGGATGAAGAACCGCAATATCACCGTCAAATGGCATGACGCCCGGATGTGTCTGCTGGAAGGCCTGTTCTCCCGTGGCGATGAAAAAATCGGAGACCTGCTTTTGTGCGCGTACCGGAAAGGCTGCCGCTTTGACGGCTGGAACGAAATATTCCGCTTTGATCTGTGGCAGGAAGCCCTTCAGGAAACGGGAATCAATGTTGACGATTATTTGCGTGAACGCAGAGCGACTGAGCCCCTGCCCTGGGACAACATCGACTGCGGCGTCAGCCGGGATTTTTTGCTGCAGGAAAGACTCAAGGCCGATTCGCAAACAGCCACGCCGGATTGCCGGTATGAGGATTGTCAGAATTGCGGCGCCTGCGATGATGAAAACATCAGCAATATTTTTTCCGGCAAAGATCCCCTGGACCAGACCGTAGAAATAAAACACAGGCCCGCCGTGGCCATTGAAAAAGTTTATCGTCTGAGCTTTTCCAAAACAGGCCGTGCGCGGTTTTTATCTCATCTGGAACTGGCCATGGCGCTGACCCGCGCCCTGCGCCGCAGTTCTCTTTCGCTTGCCTATTCCGCGGGCTTCCATCCGCATCCCAAAATATCCTTCGCCACCGCCACATCGGTGGGCATGGCCAGCCTTGAGGAATATCTGGACGTCACCGCCTGTGAATATCCAAAAGACCTGGCCCTGTTAAAGAACGAAATCAACGCCGCCCTGCCCGAGGGCATGGAGATCACCGGGGTACAATTGCTTTCCTATGTTGCAAAGGACCTGGCCCAATCGCTTTACGGCTTTACCTACGACCTGATGCTACCTGTTGATGTGGACAAAGAGAAACTGAGAAATATCGCCGACGGCATTGATAATTTCCTGGCGGCCAAATCATTCCCGATTTCCAGAACCTCCAAGGGAAAAACCATCTCGCGGGATATTCGCCCTTTTGTCGATGCAATGACGTTAAACGCCGGAGAGAAAAAAGTGGCCGTAACCCTGCGCCACGCCCAGACCGGATCCGTCCGCCCCCTCGATATTATCCAGCACATCCTGGGCTTTCCAACCGATCAGACGCAGCAGGTTTCCGTCATCAAAACAAAAACCATTCTGGTCTGAAAGCTCCGGATGGATGGAATTAAGATATCACCATGAACGGCTATTCCCTCTGTCCTGGTATCTCTTCACATCATCATTGTCTATCGGGGGATAGATCACGGCTTTCCCTTCTTCTTTTATTCTTATGCCTGTAATGAGGCCAAGCATGGCGTAGCCTTCTCCGATTTTTCGGCCATGATGATCTAAAATATCAAAGCCATGAGGACTTTGCAGGCAGCACTCCCGCAGCCTCCGTTGCATATTGGAAACAAGTTCTTCCATGATTTTCTGTTCCGGCTCGATTTTCTTCCACAGATCTTCGTCGCTGTCGATGAGCCACTCTTTTTTCAGTCCGAAAAGCATGAGAGGATAAACATCAGAGCCGCTGATAAAATAATTGTAATCATTATGGACAACAAATTTCTCAAAATTTCCGGTGGCCGCAGCGCTCGGTTCAAACCGGCCCATATCTTTGAACAGCGCTCCCGCGCAGCCGATCAACAAACCGATAATCATGATAAATAATACATTGGCTGAAATCATTTTGTATTTACGCATACGGATGCTCCTTTCTTATTGGCCAGTCTTAAGCCAGCCAGTTTTGTGTGTCAACCGAATAGTCGTCATGCTGGATAACCGCGTTTCCCAGGGGTGATCCTCCACGCAATATTCGCTTGACTTTCCTGTAAGCTCAGCGCAAGTAAAAACAAAGTGCGGAGGCTTAAAGACGATGGCAGTTAAACCCAAAGCGGCAATCCAGCCGAAAAACAACCGACCCGCCGGGAAAAATGATTTTGCCAATTTTCCCGAAGACATTCTATCCAATGTCGGCGTGGGAATATATATCGTGCAACAGAGCAAATTCGTCTATGTCAGTTCTCTCTATCAGAAACTATCCGGTTATTCGGACCAGGAGCTCATCAACCGGAATTCCCTCGATTACATTTATCCGGATGATCGGGATGCGACCAGAAAAAACGCCATTCAAGCCTTGAAGCGGGAACGTTCCGAACCTTACGAATACAGGTTTATCAAGAAGAACCATGACGTCATGTGGGTTTTGGAAATGGTCACGTCTGTTACCTACAAGGGAAAGCAGGCCGCGCTGGGCAGCTTCATGGATATTACCGAACGCAAACGCACGGAAAATTCATTGCTGCAAAGTGAAGAAAAATACCGGACGATATTGGAAAACATCGAAGACGGATATGCTGAAATTGATCTTCACGGCAACTTTGTTTTTTTCAATGAAGCATTGTGCAGAGCTCAGGGGCGCACGAAAGACGAGTTGATGAAGCTGAACTACCGCGAATTGATGGATGAAGCCAATGCCAATAAAATGTTTCAATGCTACCATAAAGTTTACACGACGGGTGAATCTGAAAAAAACGTTGAATATGAAATTATCGCCAAAGACGGTTTGAAAAAATCCATGGAAACTTCGATAACCCCCATGAAAAACGCCGCGGGCCGGGTCATTGCTTTCAGGGGCATTTTAAGGGACAGAACCGAGCGGAGGCAGGCGGAGGAAGCCCTGCGTCAGTCCGAGGAAAGGTACCGGACAATCCTCGAAGAGATGGATAATGCTTATTTTGAAGTCGATCTTGCCGGCAACTACACCTTCGTTAATGATGCCATTTCCCGCCTCCTGGGATATTCTAAAGAAGAGCTGATTGGAAAGACCTTTCGGGACCAGGTGAATGAAGAAGACACCAAAGTCCTGTATCAGGCCTTCGGGAACATTTTCAGCACCGGCAAGCCTGAACGGGGCATTTCCTACAAGGCTTATAGCAAAGAAGGGGAATATGGATTTGCTGAAGTTGCGGGGTTCCCTATCCATAATCAGACAGGGGAGATCATCGGCTTTCGGGGAATCGGACGCGATGTTACCGAGCGGAAGCTCATGGAGGAAGCCCTGCGTCAATCCGAGGAGAGATACCGGACCGTCATGGAGGAAATGGATGAATGGTATTTTGAGGCCGATCTCGCCGGCAACGTCCTTTTTGTCAACGATGCCACTCTCCGCGCTTTGGACTATTTTCCCCAAGCGTTGTTAACCGGCTTAAATTTTCGCGCCTTCTTCAACCGGAAGGAAGCAGACGCCATCTACGAGAAATTCCACGAGGTCTATGAAACGGGCAAGCCGGTCAAAAATTCCCCGCTGGAGATCGCCAGACCGGACGGCAGCAGCATCTTTGCCGAGATCTCCATTCTTCCCAAACACAACCAGGAAGGCAAAATTTACGAGTTCCGCGGCGTGGGGCGCGATATCACCGAGCGCAAACGCGCCGACGAGCAGATTCAATATCTGGCAACGCATGACGGCCTGACGGGCCTCCCCAACCGCATTTTATTCAGTCAGTTGCTCAATCATGCCATCCTGTCCGCGCAGCGATATAAAAGAGTTTTTGCCCTGTTTTTCATCGATCTGGACCGATTCAAGATCATCAATGACACGCTGGGACATGATGCGGGAGATCAGCTCCTGCAGGAAATTTCCATTCGATTTAAACAGGCGTTGCGGTCGGTCGATACCGTCGCCCGTCTGGGAGGTGATGAATTCGTCGTCTTGATGGAAGAAATCGGCGATTTCAATTATGTCTCTACCGTGGCGCAGAAAATTCTTTCCGCCGCCATCAAACCCATGATGATTATGGGGGAGGAATGCCGTGTCACCGCCAGCATCGGCATCAGTTCATACCCCAGAGACGGCGAAGACGAACAATCGCTGATGAAAAACGCCGATATCGCCATGTATTTTGCAAAAGAGGAAGGCAAAAACAACTATCAGTTCTACTCGAAAGATATCAAGTCTCAATCCATTGAACGGCTGTCCCTGGAGACAAAACTGCGTTTAGCGCTGGAAAGAAACGAATTGTCTCTGCAATACCAGGCAAAGCTGGATGTCAAGACGGGCGCGATCACCGGCATGGAAGCGCTGCTGCGCTGGAATAACCCGGATCTGGGTCCCATAGCGCCGATGCAATTCATCCCGGTAGCCGAAGAAATCGGGATGATCATCCCCATTGGCCGGTGGGTTTTGAAAACCGCCTGCGCGCAAAATGTCGTCTGGCAACGTCAGGGTCTTCCCAGCCTCTGTATGGCGGTAAATTTGTCGATGCGCCAACTCACCGACGATCATTTGATTGATGATATTGAAAAGGCGCTGGAGGATTCGGGCATGAATCCGAATCTTCTGGAACTTGAAATTACCGAAAGCATGGTGATGCATAATCCCGCCCGGATGGTCCCCGTGCTCGACAGAATCAAAGACCTGGGCGTGCGGCTGGCCATCGACGACTTCGGCACGGGCTATTCTTCTCTTGCCCAAATCAGAAACTTCCCGATCGATACCCTGAAAATAGACCGGTCCTTCGTGCGCAACATCATACAAAACAATGAGGACAAGGCGATTACCAAAGCGATTATTTCCATGGGCAAGACGTTAAGCCTGACCATTATTGCCGAAGGCGTGGAAACAGCGGATCAAATGACCTTCCTTCAGCAACACTCCTGCGATGAAATACAGGGTTTTCACTTCAGCAAACCCATCGACCCCGACAAGTTCGCCGATCTTTTAATAAAAAATTTATCTTTTCCCAAAACGTCAGGCTGAAAAAAAGATTACCGCAAAGGAAAAATATCCGTACTTCTCCCTTTGCTTCTTTCCTTTCCGTGACACAGGTATTTATTTTAATATTTCTTCAATCGTTCCCGTACTGCCGTTGCGGGAAAGGGTTGCGCCGTTGCCGCTCAAACCGCCTGTAGCTGTCACTGTGCCGGTAAATGCATCCTTCTCCGTATAGTATATAGCTATCCGGCCACCGCCACCGCCTGTACCGCTCTCCACATTACTGCTGTTACCAACACCACCTTTGGCGCTGATTGTGCCCGCTCCGGTCAGCGTCCCGACATTCAGCAAGATACCGCCGCCGCTCCCGCCGCCACGATAATATGAACTCCCACCATTAGATAGGATACTGCCGTTCAGGGTCAGCGTACCTGCTGTTATCTTCACCAAGCCGCCGCCATTCCCGCCATAGTAACCACTACCGTTGTTGATGCCGCCACCGCCGCTTCCTAATGCATCGGGATTCAACGGATCGCCATAAACAGCATTCACGGCATAAGTGCCGTTAATGCCACCCAAACCACCGAAACTGCCACCAGCAACACAATAGCTCCCTCCCGTGGTCGTATTCCCATAGGCCCGACCATAATCGCTGCTGTTTCCACTCTGATATGCGCCTAAATAACCACGGCTGCTTACGTCTATCCTCGAACCGGACTCTATTTCCAAAGACGTAACAGATAATTCCAGACGTGAAGTAGTGGCAGTTGTCGCCGCATCATGGGTTAAGATGCTGTTCATGGTTAAGTTGATACTGCCGGATGTTATCAGGCCATATCCGATAACTGTGCTGGCGGAAACGTCGATAGCGTCGGCATTAATTGGCCCATCTGTTCTCACGATACTATTACTGATCGAAATACCATTGTATCCGCCGGCGCGAATCACATAAGGCGAACTGACCGATCCTTTATTCTCGATAATCAAAACGCCGTTAGATGTTGTAAACGATACGACAAAATCAGCCGCAAGCGCGTTGCCGGAATCATCTGTAATTGTCCCGGCAATCGTCAACTTGTACTTCGCGCCCACTGTCAAACCCGCCTCAGGAGGGGTAAATATAATCGTTTTTCTATCAGCCGACAGTGTTACAGTACCGGCTATTACCTGGTTAGAGCCGTCATTTAGCGTCAGAATAACCGAACTTGAATTTACCGTTGCCGCCGCGAGCGGTTCATTGAAAAGAACGCTGATCGGCTTATTGACAGGCACGGTTACGGAATTATTTTGAACCGATGAACTGACCACTTTCGGCGCGACAACATCCGCAATGGTTAGAACCAGATTTGACGAAGTGCTGCTCTGATTGCCTTCAGCGTCGCGGGCAATACAGGAAATCGTAATCTGAGCGCCGGAGGCGGAAGACGGGACCGTAAAACCGAAGCTCTGCGTTACCGATGCTTGCGCAGGACTTATTGTAAATGTCTGGTTTGGCGTTGCAGTGCCCGAGGCACTGCACGTCATCGAAACAACCCCCACGTTATCCGAGGCGATAACCGTTGCCGTACCGCTTTCTCCCGGTTGATATAGAGTTGTCGAACCGGGACTGGTTATTACAGTATTCGGTGCGGCGCTATCCCTGACCACTGCATTTCTGACCACCTGAGATATATGTCCGACGGAATCCTTGACAACAGCCGTAATCTGGATGGCGTTCCCCGGCACGATTGTCGCCGGAACAGGAATGCTGAAATTCGCGCCGTATGTCTTACCGCTCAAATTAGAGTTAGTCTGCGAGAAGGTAATTTCGCCGGACGCATTAGACGCATTAAGCGTTGCTTCCGCAATAGACAAATCGTCCGTAGCCGAAATGGAAACGGTCAGTATTGAACCCGCATTGACCTTGCTTCCTTCGACCGGGGATGTAATAGCCACGGCAGGAGGCTCATCAGCAATTACCGTCACATTGACAGAGGACTGACTGGTCTGGCCGATTGAATCTTTGGCTAATGCCGTAAGGGTGACAACATTGCCCGGCACGGCATTCGCCGGAATCGGCACGTTGAAGGCGCTTTCGTAGCTCAGGCCGGAAAGATTACTTTTCGTTAAAGAATATTCCGTTCCCGCCGCGGTCAGCGTCAACTCGCGAATATTAAGATCATCTTTAGCCTGAGCTATAACGGCGAGCGTTGACCCGGCAATCACCGTGCTATTGTTTACCGGCTGTAGAATCGCCGCGGAAGGCGGCCTATCCGGCATTACTACGACAGTGATATCCTTGCTATGCGTGGCATCGGGACTGCGATTGCCGAATTTATCCTGAGCCACGGCGCTGATGGTTACCGATCCTTCCTGCCCCAGATAGATATACTGTTCATACGGCGCGGTTGTGTCCGTCGCCGCAAGCTGCCCGTTTACAAAGAAATCAACAAAGGCGACATCCGTATCCCCCACGACAGCTGTTGCCAGAACATAGCCGCCCGCCACCAGACTGACATTTACCGGAACAGTCAAACCGGACACAGTCGGCGCAATTATATCAAGCGTGTTGAAACTTGATGTTAACGCGCCGCTCATTACATTGCCGACGGTATCTTTCACGCCGGTTACGGAAACCGTATAAGTCGCATTTGTCACCAGAGCCGTAAGAGGCGTCAAGACAACGACCGTACCCGTCTGGACAAGATCACGCTGAACCGGCGCTACTTCGTTATTCATCAACAGATTAATCTGGTCTATCGAGGAAGTATCAACTGCTTCACTGAACGTAATCCGCACGACGCTGTCCGTGGCGATTTGCGTGGTTCCATTGGCCGGAGAAATCGAACTGACCGTGGGCGGCGTGTTATCAATCGTCGTAAAAGTGCTTGTATATATCTGCGGCAGAGCCCGGCCTACCCTGTCCTTCAGGCCTGTTGTCACATATACCGTATAAAGCGTAAAACCACTTAAAGGCGCGGCAGGCGTTATGGTTGCCGTCATCCGGTCGTCGCTGAGCGTCACCGAGCCTGAGATCGTGGCATTTCCGTTCTTCAGATAAATCGTCGATGAAGACACGGTCGCCGGATTTGCCGGCTCGGAGAAAGTAACACTTATCGTGGTATTTACGGGAACATCGACAGATCCCGATTGCGGCGATACGCCCGCGACGGTAATGGCCTTGTCGTCCAGCACCGTCGTACCCAAATCAATCGTATCGCCGTTATTATTGAGACTGCCGTAAGCATACCAGATGCCGACTGATGACGAATCTTCCATATAAACGGTGAAACTATTGCACAGCGGAATTTTATCATACTTGAATACACCCGCCGAATCGGTAACGGTTAAATAAGTTTTCGAACAGCCCGTGTATTTTACCAGACCGCCGCGTGAAGGCGTTGTGCCGTCAGCCATCAGAACTTTTCCGGTTATAGAGCCGACATCTCCCAGTTTTAAATCCAGCGTCACTGTCTGGCCTTCGCTGTCTATTGTTCCGGAAATGGAAGCGCCGGTGTTCTTGCCGGGGAATGAACCCTGAAGCGTAAATGCACCCACCGGCACAACGCCGGGGAAGCTGAATACTCCGCCACTGTCTGTGGATGTAGTATAATTGACGGATATCACGCCGTTCAGCCCGTTTGCATTCATAGCGATCGGAGCGCCGGAAAGCGGCGTTGTTCCATCCGCGTCATAGAACGTCCCCTGCACCGAACCAACGCCCTGCAGGGTTATGTTCGCTGCTACAATTTCTCCTTCATAGTTGACGGTAGCCGTCTTTCTCGCGGCGCGGTTCGTACCGTTTTCAGCGGCTGATAAACGATAAGTATTGCCCGCCGCCAGATTATTAAACCGGAAAACTCCCTGCGCGTCCACCTGCATACCGGCATTGGACGAACCTGTAGTAACATTATAATAAGCGACCGTGACATTCGTCGCGGGTGTTTGCCCATCAGGCATAAATACATAGCCTGCCATACTGCCGCTGGCCTGAAGCCTGACTTCCGGATTAGCAATTTCACCCTCATAAGTAATATTTCCTGACGCGCTGCCGTGCAGAGAAGTGTTTGTATCCGTGGCCTCTATGGAGAATTTCCCTGCCGGAACTCCGGTAAAGACAAAACTGCCGTCCGGCGAGGATACCGTCGTCAAACTCCAGGAGGTTCCGGTCACACTGATTTTTACCTGCGCGTCATCTATCGGCATCGTGCCTGTATTATTCAGCACTGTCCCGCGCACGACACCCTGCGGCGTAACAACGATATTCGCTGTAACAATCTGGCCATTCGCCGATACCTTACATCCGCCCACGCCTTCGCGGCTGGTTACAGAATCGAACCCCTGCAAAGTGTAGCTACCCAGAGGAATGGTCTCAAACAGGAATGTTCCCATATCCGCGGGATCGGATGAACTGGAAGCATAACCGATGACCTGCCGTGATGTATTAATTAACTTGATTTGTCCTCCGCCAATCGGCGTCACGCCGTCAGGCTTGAAGAATTTGCCTGTCACCTTGCCGGAAGACGCGATTGTCACCGTGGCCGTTACCGCGGCATTATCCGCCGGTATGGCGACCTGTGTTCTGCCGCCGATATTATTAGAGCTTAGCACCGATACGGCATAAGAGCCTTCATTTAGCCCTTTGAAAGTAATCTGGCCGTTGGCATCCGTTGTTCCCGAAGCGTTATCCTGCGGGAAATCGGTGCCGTTCACCGTTACTGCCGCGCCGGGAACCGACGTACTTGTCCCGGTAATAACATTTACAGTAATATCGCCGCGACCCAGAAGCCTGATTGTCACCGGCACATCCTTGCCGGCGGGCAGTGCCACATTAACCATGCCTTTATAAGAGCCATCCGAATATTCGGCCAAAACCTTATAAGTTCCAGCCGGAATCACATGCTGGAAGGCAAACTTCCCATCATCACCGGTTCTCACCGTTACATTGGCGCCACCGTAATTTACCGTAACCTCGATATTTCTTCCGACAGGCGTGTTATCAGGTTTCAGCACCTGCCCGGAAATCGAACCGAAGGTATCCTGCAATATCAAATCCACAGTCAAAGTATCGCCATTGGCGGCCAGAGTCGCGGTCTTGCTCACCGCATTCGGCCGGAAGATATTCGAGGCTTTGAGCGTTACGGGACCGGCATAAACACCGGTCAGCGTGTAACGTCCGGTTTGCGGATCGCTCTTGATGCCGGCTGTTGGCTGATCGTAACAATATTCCAGCCAGTTGACATATTGATTCGGCTTCATGGAATAGAGAACTACATCAGCGCCTGTCGGTGTACTGCTTGAACCGCCGTCATAAACCGTTCCCGTAACCGTACCCATGCCTGCGGCGTGAAGATCAACCGTCTTAACCTGTCCACTTACGGAAACTGTACCCAGAGCGTTGGCGATTTCCGTCCCACTGGAAACGATAAGATAGTGTGTTCCCACCAGCAACACATCATTGGCATTATTCGGATCGGGAATAGTATATTTCCCGTTAGAATCCGCCGTGTAAGGAATGTACTGACATACACCCATCACAAAGCACTTGCCCATATCAACATAGCGCTTCACGACGGCATTCGGCCAGACGGATCCATCCTTTTTATAAACAGTTCCGGTAATCGTGCTTGTGGAGAATGCGAGGGTCGGGATATAGAGAGTTATATTCGCCTCTTCGCCCGCGGTAAATAACGTAAGACTGCCCTGCGCGAAATTAACACCTGCCTTGCGCGGATCAGGCACACGGAAGGCAACCTCGCCTACCGGCACATTTTCAAAAACCGCCACGCCGCCGGCGTCCGTAACAGCCACTTTTTCAGTGATACCGCCATAAGAACTTACAGAAGAAATTACATTAAATCCCTGAGTGGAGAGTCCGTCCTCGCGAACTATCTGGCAGGCAACCTTGCCTACGCCTTTTAGAATTACATTAAGAACCGACGTTGTGTTTTCCAGCACCGTACCGGTGACTTTATTGAATTCACCTGTCGCGTCATCCCATGCCTGCACGCTAACTGTGCCGGTATAAACGCCGCTGAAAGAATAGCTCCCGTCGGAACCTGTCCGCATCCAATTGCTGTAAATTTCGCCGTTCTTAACAATGACGATTACATTGGCACGGGGAGTGCCGTCTATTTTTGTTACCTTGCCGCTGACATTTCCCGTCGCCACACCCTGGACAAATATGGTGATATTCTGCACAACGGCATTGCCGTCCTCAGACAGTGTTCCCATGGTGACGCCCTGGGCATAGAGCGTTTGATTGACGGCTGTCAGGCTGAATGCGCCGACACTGATATTCGTGAATAAGTAAGCGCCTGCTCCATCCGTTGTTGTCGTGTACGTACGCGAGTCGGCAAGAGTCTTAACCCAGACGGTTGTATTGGGAACAGGATTACCGGCGGCATCATAAACCGTGCCGGATAAACTTCCCCTGGCCTTCATAATGACATCCAGCTTCATTTGCTGGCCGTGATAGGCAACGCTGGCGGTCACCTGCCCCGCTTCATTTGTTGCCGGGTTGACGGCTTCAATGATGAACGGTCCCTGGGGATCATTGTTTTGCAGCACATAATCAAACTGATAACTGCCGTCGGTATTAACCTTTTTTTCGCTGAAAATCACATAGACCGGTACGATTTCATACATTACCTCTTTCCATACCAGTTGCATGAGCCTGATTGCAGCGCCGGGAAGAGGAAGTCCCTGAGCCGTGCGCACCGTGCCCGAAACAACTGCCGCCGGGCCCTGCGCCGTAATGCGGATAGGTACCGTTTTAGTTAATGACGACGCCACTCCCGCCTGATCAATTAAATTCAACGCGGTTATGTTGCGGCCGTAAAAATATCCGGTAGCCGGATCGGCGGCTCCGGCAAAAGGTCCGATGCCGTCGCGCAGTTGAATAAAAGCCATTCTGCCGCTTTGCTGAATATAGGAAATCACGGCAGCGTTTTCTTCAACGGAATAATTGGCGATGTTTTGCGCCGAATCTTTGGTTACCCGTTTGTTAAATAACACGGCAATATTGCGGCCATGCTTGTCGCCGCCCGGACCGAAGCCCGGCACAATCTGCGCCGCCGCCACAACCTGCGTGGCCGGTTGAACGATCATCTGGCTGGAAGACGCAAGCGACCTGTCGGCAACGCCGTCAGCGTTATCATCAATAGAAAGAACATAATTTGTATCGGTTCCCGGCAGTAGTTTCACCGTGCCGATTGATCCTGCGCTGACTTGCACCGCGCTGAACTTCACCTGTTTCAGAGCGCCGGCAGCATCCGGGATTGTAATGCCAAGATCGAGATTGCCGTCGGCTTCCGCCTTGAATTTAAGATTGTAACTTGACGAATCCAGTTTCGTCATCAGCGACAACTTGCTTCTTGTTGCGCTTGATTCTATGCAATCCGTGCTTTGAACCGCACACGCTGAACTCCAGGTTAGCTGATCCCCGTAAGCAATTTCGCGACTTGCCGCGCCGGACGACAACCCGCCCATCACATTACCAAGCGCATCGGTAATCCGGACACGCACCGGCGATTCACCCGTCACCACGGAAATAAATCCCGGACGATACGATTCTTTTTCGGCCATATTCGCCTGGAACGCAAATATGCCTGAAACGGCGGCTTCCGGCTGGAACACCGCGGCAATGGCATTATTCAGATTCAGGCCCTGCGTCGATTTGCGGCGCAAACTGTCAAACGCTTTATCGGCGTTATCCGAACCGATGAAATCGAAGGTCAGATCGTCCACGGCTTTAACCAGCGACTCGCCGATTAACAAACGCAAACCCGCTTCCGATAAATCATTGGAGCGCAATGTCACGGTCTGTTTGGTTATATAAAGGATATCCGAAGGCAGCGACCCTGAAGGCGCTGTGGCAACGCTCCACGCCTGCCCCAATAACCCTGCCGCCGCGTCAATAACGTTTTGCGGCAAACTGCCCGTGTAGGGGATAATCAGCGAATCGGGCGATAACGGTATGCTGTTTTCTCCCACACCCGCGCGCAGAACGAATCTTCCTTTGACGCTGTCATCGCTGGAATCTACTACAGTAGCCGTCACCGCGCCCGTGCGTTGCGAAATCAAATGATACTTGACCGTCGCCGAAGAACCTGCCGGAATCGTTTCCACCTGTTTATCGGAATCTTCCCCTGGCGCCAGAATAGCGCCGGAGAGCGCCCGGTAATCAAGATGCGTGGAAACAAGATTGGCTGTCGTCTTTGAAGTATTGGTAATCGTCACAAAAAGATCATAGGCCTCGCCGCTGCGGATAGTTGAAGGATGACCGAAAGTGATGGTGAAATCAGGGTTGCGGACAAGCACCGCGCCTGTTGCCTTACCCTTGATCGCGATGGGACCGATGGGCAGACCTTCCAAAGTCGCGTTGATGGTGAAATCCAGTTTATGAGCGCCTTCTTTAAGACCTTCAATCGTAAAGTCCGCCTGACCGCTTGCGGCGGGATTAAGCAGGCTGACATCATCCGACGTGCCGATCGCGCCGTCCGCTCCCGCGTTCAGCACATTCATTGTCCGCGGGAAGTAGCCCGAAGCGCCCTTTGCCATGCGCAGAGGATCGTCGCCCGGCGTCGCGTCCGTTCCCGCAACCTGATCTTCGCCGGAGGGCAGAGTAACTGTTGCCGTCAGGTTTTTCACTATCAGCGAGGATGCATCCGGCGCGCCGTTGGTCACAATCAGCAAGGCGCTGAAATACTGATGGAGGAAACCGATGTTGTTGGGAATGATGATAATACCGGGTATTGGCGGCAGTGAAACTTTTTGACTTCCGTCGCCTCCAACTACTTCCTGCTCCATCATGAATCCGGTGAGACTGAAATTATCCGGCAAATTAGGATCATTAGTATTAGTGGGCGTAGATAAACCAACGCTGGTTGGCGTCGGAGATTCCACGACAGCCGTTGTTGTATTCGGGATGAGAACAGGGAATGTAACCGGCGTCTGATTACTCTGCAGTCCGATACCGGCGGTGAATTCATAAGCGGTGAAGTTTGTAGAATCAAAGACCACGCCGCGATCATTCAATTGTTGCAAAGTAAGCTCTTTAGTCGTTACGCTGGTGATAAGTGGATCGGAAATGGATTCAATCGTAACCACCTGCGGAGTAGCGGCAAAAAGAGCGTTGCCGGAAGCATCCACTAATCTGATATTGGAAAGAGTATATTTGCCCAGTATCGGCAAAGAAGGCAGGGCAAAGGGATTGCCCGGTGTTGTTGTTAGAGTCAGCGGTGTTGTGTAGGTCGGGCCGGATAATTCGCCGATAACCTTGAAATCCCTGGGCAGCATCGCCAGCACATTATCCGGCAGGGCCGCGCCGTTGCTTACAAAACCTGTGGTGACCACCGAGGTAATGCCTTTGGGAACGGCCTGATATTCCGGGCCGACGCTTAAGGTCACACCAACGATATTAAAATCCATCGAAGTCAGCGTGCGTGCATCAGCCGCGTGCGCGGACAACGGAGCGACCATCGCCAGCACCAGCATCAATACCGCTAATATGTTAATTCGTCGTTTCATCATTTTTTCTCTTCCCTCCCTTGAGGGGAGGGACCGAGGGAGGGTGAATAAAGATTTCTTCCCTTCCCTATTTTGTCATTCCCTTTTTCTCTTCCCTTCTGTCATTCCCGACCTGATCGGGAATCCAGTCTTTCCTTCACTCTTCACTCTTCACACTTCACATTTCACTTGTTACTTTTTAATAGGGCGCTGTCCCTCATTTTTCATGCTCTTTTAGAAACTTAGTATTTTAGGGGTGTCCCCCTGTCCCAATGAACTATTATGTGATTTGCGTTTCTCAAATTATTTTCTACCTTCTGTTCGTTTTGCAATACCTAAATACTTATATTCCCATGCTCTTTTAGAAACTTAGTATTTTAGGGGCGTCCCTCTGTCGCCCCTTTTGTCATCACCAAAAAACTTATATTCCAAGACCCGCTATCCCTCTTCCTATCTGCTTTTCAGAGGTTTAAGTTAATAAGTTAACAGCGTCCCTCTGTGTCCTTCCCTTCTGTCATCACCAAAAAACTTATATTCCAAAACCCCGCTATCCCTCTGTGTCCCGGAAGTTAATAAGTTAACAGCGTCCCTCTGTGTCTCCCTTTTCATGTCCCTCACATAAGTATAAAAAGAATTATAGTAACAACCAGCCCTATCGACGCTATTTTAATAATCAGCAATTCTTTAGGTGTTGCATAGTCATAGAAATTGAAAATGGCGTCTATTTTTTTGTGTTTAAATATTATGTACATATACGTTGCTGCTAACGATAAAATAGAAGCAATGCCAGTAATTAAGAAGGCTGTAAATAATATCATGGTTGTTGTTTTCATTTCTTGACCCTTTCACAACAATCTTTTTTTGTCATATAAACTCTCTTTAAATTATATCCAACGCAACTTGATAAGCTTACTCCTATATCACCTGATAACTCACCATTAAACATAGGATCTTCTGGTTTTCGTCCACCTTCATATGGTCCTATATTTATATCTATAACTTTTCCGGTAACAATCAAGCTGACTTTACCTGCGCCAACACTATAATACGATAAATAATATTCTGGAACATCACCCTCTAATGTAAAAGTATCCCCCTTTAATAATGACTTTGCATTGGAAACCACTTCTGAGATTTTTGATATAATTTTAAATAACTTACCAAGCTTTAATTCCAAACCAACGTTAATTCCACCTGCACCAACACCATAAATCGCCACATATTTTTTCCCATTTTTACAATCAGATTCTGCATAAGCAAAACCTACATCAACTTCAACTGCAATTGCACTAGCACCAATGGTATGAACACCATAGGTTACCTTCAATCCTAAAGCATCTAAAAATCTAGTAGGATTATTAAAAACATAACTGAATAAATTCAAACCACTTCTAAACCCTATCGGATCTTCCGTCACATACCTACCCGCATTCGGATCATAATAACGATGATAATTATAATGCAGCCCCGTCTCCGCATCAAAGTACTGCCCCGGAAAACGCAGGTTGTTGGTAATGCTGGAACCCGCATCCACGCTGGCTTTACCGAAGGCGTCGTAGGTGGCCGACCAGACTATCGCCCCGCTGAGGTTCGTCATCTTCTGCGGGGTGCCGAGATGATCGTTGTGGTAGAAATAGTAACCTGGATTCCCGCCTTCGCGGGAATGACAAAATACGGGGTCGGTGCTCCATGTGCTGTTCGGCTTGTAGCCGTAAGTTTTGATCTCTGCGCCTGTGCTGTCGTATTCGCCGATCAGGCCTTCGTCAGAGTAGAGGTAATAGGTTGTTACCTCCCCCGAACCCCCTCCGGAGGGGGACACTGTACCCGCACCCCCGCTCACTGTCTTCTTGATTCTTCTGCCGAAGGGATCGTATGTGTATTTGGCAATGGTGTTGTTGGTTGCATCTTTGACTTCAACTAATCTATTATCCGCATTGTAAACGTAATTCTGGATTTGGCCGTTGACGGTTTTCTGAATCGTGTTGCCGTTGGCATCGTATTGGTATGTTGCGGAACTGGATTGCCCGTTCACGCCGGGCAATGACAGTAACTCGTTGTTTGAATTATAAGTCCAATCTCCAGTTGATACTGCCGATGTCAGACGGTTGCCGACTTGATCATAGGTGTAAGCCTCTGTCTGCTGCGTATCTTTCTTGACTTCGTTTAGCCGGTATAGATTATCATAGTTGTAGGCGTAATTGCCGTTTTGCGTGTTCCTTGTTTTGATGTTGTCCATCTTGTCGTAGGTGTAGGCGTAATTCATCTGCGGGTTTGCAGCGTAATCTTTTTTGGTAATCGCTTTTGTTCGCATCAGTTCATCATAGGCATACTGGCTGGTGCCGCCGTCGGGCAGGGTTACGGATTGCGGGCGTGTCCATTGATATTGATTATAGGCCACACTGCCCGCGCCGGGGATGTTGATGCCCAGCGGCTGATTATTGGCGTCATAGGCGCAAGTCCGGCGTATGCCGGATGTAGTAACGCTGATGAGAAACTGCCGCAGAATTTGCAGATAGCAAAGCAAAACGGCTTGACGCATTTGCATCAAAGCGATTTTCTGATGAACTATGTAGTTTGTGTTTCTCAAATTAGTTTCTACCTTCGGTCATTGCGAAGCGTCTCTCAGACGCTGTGGCAATCTCTCTTTTTCTTTGCTGGTTCAATCGTCCTTCGATTGAACCAGAATATTTCGGAGCAATCAACATGATTGCTCCAGCGAAAGAGAAACTGCCGCAGAACTTGCAGATAGCAAAGCAAGACGGCTTGACGCATTTGCATCAAAACGATTTTCTGATGAACTATGTGATTTGCGTTTCTCAAATTAGTTTCTACCTTCTGTTCGTTTTGCAATACCTAAATACTTATATTCCCATGCTCTTTTAGAAACTTAGTATTTTAGGGGCGTCCCCCTGTCGCCCCCAAATTAATCTCTACCTTCTGTTTCTTTCTTCATCCTACCTACATGCGTCAAGCGTAGACTTGCCCCCTTTGCTACTCTCTGTTTCAAATGCAATGACCCATGTTGCACATAATAAATATTGTTAAAAAAACAAATATTCCGACAATCAAATAAATAGCGTAAGCAATAATACATAATGTTCTTAATACTACGTGTACATTTCGAGTACCATAAATCATAAAAATCATACCTACACACAATGTTATCACCCTTATTACATCTAATATTATTGAACTTTTTTGATCATAAATTAAAAAACCCGGTAATATCCCTAAAATAGCAAGAAGACATGCATATAAAAGAGGCATTCCTATGATAGCCAAAAATAAAAATAATCGTTTATTCTTCAATCTATTTTCCTCATTCCTTTGGTATCGGTATAGGATTTTGATATCCAGGTGTTTGAATTTTACCCGTACCGTTAAGTACTGGTGGACGGACACCAGCTGCTTGCAATACTCCAGAAACATAGGAATTGCTGTTATATTCGTTTATATCCATTACACCACTTACTTCCCTTGGTACTGCTGGATAAAAGTATGGCAAGCTATATTTCAAGTTGCCTTTATATCTACTAGCAACTTTGAAAAGATTTCTAATAAAACAACAATCATCCATACCTGATGGTGGTTTTACCTCTTGACTAAAATTCGCTGTTTTTATGTTATCTCCAACATAATTAACTTTCCCGACTAGATTATCCCCTTCTTTCTGTCCACCTAATGTCATTGGCCAAGATCCCATGCACGTTTTTTTATCATTTGGTTCAAGATATAGGAAAAGATGAAACGATTGAGGTTTTGTAACGAAAGCTGATAAATGTTTATCGAATGCAGGATGACCTCCAATCAGCACTTTTAATCCTATACTATCAAATTGTTTAATAGGATTATTTAAACTGTAACTAAAATAATTTATTCCACCATCCAACCCTATCGGATCTTCCGTCACATACCTACCCGTATTCGGGTCGTAATAGCGGTGATAGTTATAATGCAGTCCCGTCTCCGCATCCAAGTACTGCCCCGGGAAGCGCAGGTTATTGGTAATACTGGAACCCGCATCCACCGTGGCTTTGCCGAAGGCATCGTAAGTTGCGCTCCAGACAACCGCGCCGCTTAAGTTCGTCATCTTCTGCGGAGTTCCGAAATGATCGTTGTGGTAGAAATAATATTCTGGCTTCCCGCCTTCGTGTGAATGACAGAAGATGGGGTCGGTGCTCCATGTTGAGTTCGGCTTGTAGCCGTAAGTTTTGATCTCTGTTCCGGCGCTGTCGTATTCGCCGATCAGGCCTTCGTCGGAGTAGAGGTAATAGGTTGTTACCTCCCCCGAACCCCCTCCGGAGGGGGACACTGTACCCGCACCCCCGCTCACTGTTTTCTTGATTCTTCTGCCGAAGGGATCGTAGGTGTATTTGGCAATGTTGTTGTTGGTTGCATCTTTGACTTCAACTAATCTGTTATCCGCATTGTAAACGTAATTCTGAATTTGGCCGTTGACGGTTTTCTGAATCGTGTTGCCGTTGGCATCGTAAACATAACTGGATCCCCCGGTCGAGCCGGAGGATGACAGCGGAGTGGACAGTAATTCATTATTGCTGTTGTATGTCCAGTCGCCGGTGGTGGCTTTGGATGTTGTGCGGTTGCCAACTTGATCATAGGTATATCCTTCTGTCTGCTGCGTATCTTTCTTGACTTCGTTTAAGCGGTATAGATTATCATAGTTATAGGCGTAATTGCCGTTTTGCGTGTTTCTGGTTTTGATGTTGTCCATCTTGTCGTAGGTGTAGGCGTAATTCATCTGCGGGTTTGCAGCGTAATCTTTTTTGGTAATCGCTTTTGTCCGCATCAGTTCATCATAGGCATACTGGCTGGTGCCGCCGTCGGGCAGGGTTACGGATTGCGGGCGTGTCCATTGATATTGATTATAAGCCACACTGCCCGCGCCGGGGATGTTGATGCCCAGCGGCTGATTATTGGCGTCATAGGTGTATCCGATGGTTGTTCCGTTCGGATAGGTGAAGCTTTTCTTCGTGCCGTTTTGATTATAGCTGTAGCTGGTGGTCAAGCTGAAAGCGCCGTAATTGGTTGTCTCTTGTGTCTTGCGATAGAGATTATCATAGGTGTAGGATGCGCTTGTTGTGCCGTCATTGTAGGAAAGCAGATTACCGGCATCACCATAAGTGAAGTTGATTGTCTTGGTGTTGTTGGCGGCATCGGTCTGCACAATCTGCGTCATTCTTCCGGCATTGTCATAGGTGTAAACACTGGTCTGATTCTTCGCATCGGTCTTCTTTGCTGGTTCAATCGTCCTTCGATTGAACCAGAATATTTCGGAGCAATCAACATGATTGCTCCAGCGAAAGAGAAACTGCCGCAGAATTTGCAGATAGCAAAGCAAAACGGCTTGACGCATCTGCATCAAAGCGATTTTCTGATGAACTATGTAGTTTGCGTTTCTCAAATTAATTTCTACCTTCTGTCATTGCGAAGCGTCTCTCAGACGCTGTGGCAATCTATCTCTTTCCTCTTGTCATTCGCTATTTAATAGGGCGCTGTCCCCCTTTTCTTATCAAATATGGCTTCAACTGCACGCTGCTGGCAAACCACTGTGTCACTGCGAGACACCTCTCAGGTATCGTGGCAATCTTTGTTTTGTCATCACCAAAAAACTTATATTTCAAGACCTGACCTCGTCATTTCCCGTCATTTCCTTCTTATAAAAACTAGACGAATCTTTGCATTTTCGTCTTCGGCTTCAAGAACGAGTTTGTCTTTCGATAGGTTATAATTAAAAAAGGAACCTTTTTCCCCAGCTAGTGATATTTTGTTGTTTTTTATAAAATATTTTGTTTTTGGTCCATCTTCAATAAGATTATTTTTTTTATCAATTAAAAATGAGCTTACTTCATTGTTATCACCAAATACCAGCATTAAACCTGAAAAGTTTTCGTATCGTTCCAAATCTTTCAAGTCATTGCATATCCATTTTCCTTTCAAAGATTCAAGATTAGTCATAGCATTTTCCCTTTTGCAACTTACACATAACAGCATACTAACAACTAAAATCATGCTAATACTGAATACCCGCATCATTGCCTCCTATCCTAATTGCAATAGCATTTACATTTGCTGAACCATTGTGGCAATAAATATTTAAATTGATTTCCAACGTATGTGCTGGCCACCGCCTGCCTCATACTCCCTTCCTGACCACCAGGTTCAGACCAACCATGCTCACCTGATTCTCGCCAATTATTCCAACTGCTTGGTCCTCTTGAAGAAGACCATGCCGGGTTTGTCCACACATTTTTATTTGTTGTACTATTATTACCAAACATTATTACATGGGCATAAAAATCCTGCCAAGAATGGGACAGTCTTCCAAGGCTATCCAACGCGGCTTGGCAATTGCCAGAGTTCAAATTATTCCAAAATGAATTTGATTCACTTTGAAGATATAGTTGATAATTTCTTTCACCTTTTGCGACGCTTTGTCCAATATCTCGATTGTAATGTCGTCGATTATCTTTGAATGCATCTCCTTCGTCTTGACCTAAATTAGCCGCCGTAAGACTATTCAGTATTTTTTCTCTGCACTTACTATTGGCGTTTAAATTTACCATCTTAAAAGCCGTTTTAGTTAGTGTTTTATGTTCACCACTTTTCCATAAACCATATTCATCGTAGGAATTAACTGGCTCATTTGTCACATATTGATAAAGGTTTCCCTCTCCGCTATTTAATCCGATCGGATCTTCCGTCACATACCTTCCCGTGCCCGGCTCATAATATCTGTGGCCGTTATAATGCCACCCCGTCTCGCTATCGTAGTACTGCCCCGGAAAGCGCAGGTTGTTGGTAATCGTGGAACCTGCATCCACGCTGGCTTTACCGAAGGCATCGTAGGTTGCACTCCAGACTATCGCACCGCTTAGGTTCGTCATCTTTTGCGGCGTGCCGAGATGATCGTTGTGATAGAAATAATAATTCGCCCCCTGTTTCATGAAGACGGGGTCGGTTGACCATGTACTGTTTGCCTTATAGCCGTAAGTCTTGATCTCTGTTCCTGTGCTGTCGTACTCGCCAATCAGGCCTTCGTCGGAGTAGAGGTAATAGGTTGTTACCTCCCCCGAACCCCCTCCAGAGGGGGACACAGTACCCGAACCCCCGCTCACTGTTTTCTTGATTCTTCGGCCAAACGGATCGTAGGTGTATTTGGCAATGGTGTTGTTGCTTGCGTCTTTGACTTCGATCAATCTGTTATCCGCATTGTAAACGTAATTCTGAATTTGGCCGTTGACGGTTTTCTGAATCGTATTGCCGTTGGCATCGTACTGGTATGTTGCGGGGCTGGATTGCCCGTTCAAGCCGGGCAATGACAGTAACTCGTTGTTGGCATTGTAAATCCAGTCACCGGTGGTGGCTTTGGAGGTTGTGCGGTTGCCGACTTGATCGTAAGTGTAAGCCTCTGTCTGCTGCGTATCTTTCTTGACTTCGTTTAGCCGGTATAGATTATCATAGTTATAGGCGTAATTACCGTTTTGCGTGTTTCTGGTTTTGATGTTGTCCATCTTGTCGTAGGTGTAGGCGTAATTCAACTGCGGATTTGCGGCGTAATCTTTTTTTGTAATCGCTTTTGTCCGCATCAGTTCATCATAGGCATACTGGCTTGTTCCGCCGTCGGGCAGGGTTACGGATTGCGGGCGTGTCCATTGATATTGATTGTAGGCCACACTGCCCGCGCCGGGGATGTTGATGCCCAGCGGCTGATTGTTGGCGTCATAGGTGTATCCGATGGTTGTTCCGTTCGGATAGGTGAAGCTTTTCTTCGTGCCGTTTTGATTATAGCTGTAGCTGGTGGTCAAGCTGAAAGCGCCGTAATTGGTTGTCTCTTGTGTCTTGCGATAGAGATTATCATAGGTGTAGGATGCGCTTGTTGTGCCGTCATTGTAGGAAAGCAGATTACCGGCATCACCATAAGTGAAGTTGATTGTCTTGGTGTTGTTGGCGGCATCGGTCTGCACAATCTGCGTCATTCTTCCGGCATTGTCATAGGTGTAAACACTGGTCTGATTCTTCGCATCGGTCTTTTGAATTAACTGGCCGTGGGCATTGTATTGATAGCCGGTCTGCTGTCCCAGTGGACGTTTTTCGCTGATCAGGCGGTTGTTTTTGTCATACGTGAATCTGGTTATCTGGCCTTTGGCGTCTTTCAGGGCTATCAGGTTGTCTCTATTGTCATAGGTATATTCGGTTGTCTGGCTCAGGCTGTCGGTGACTTTTATCAGGCGATTGAGCGTGTCATATTCGTATGACGTTACTTTTTGTTCTTTGTCGGTCTTTGTCTGAAGATTCCCCGCCGCATCATAAGCAAATTGCGTCGCGGCGCTCTCGGTTTCGTTTAGGATGTCCTTCTCTTCGGTCTTCCTGCCGCGTTGGTCGTAAGTATAGGCGCGGGTGAAGGTCGGGAAAATAGTCTGTGAGGGCTGGCCGGTGCCGATGCCCGAACACGACGAGCAGGATGCGCCGCCTGCATTGCCATAGACGTTGCTGATGGCATTGCCGTTGCCGTCGGTGGTTTTGGTCAGTCTGCCGTCGGCGTCGTAGGCGTAGCTTACTTGTTTGCCATTGGCGTCGGTCTGGCTGATCATCCGGCCATCGTCATCATAGGTAAACGTGCTGGCACTGCCGTTGGCGTCGGTTACCGCTGTCAGTTTATTGTTGCTGTCGTAGGTGTAGGTTGTTGTCTTGCCGCTGGGGTCAATATCCTTTATTTTGTTGCCCACGCCGTCATAGAAGAACTGCGCCGTCTTGCTCAAAGGATCGGTTGATTGGGTCAGTCTGCCTTTGGCATCGTAAACAAAGGTCCATGTCTTGCCCGCGCCGTCTACTTTTGTCAGCATATTGCCCATGTTGTCATAGGTGAATCTTGTGGTGCTGCCTTCCGGATCGGTGATTGTCCTCATGTTGCCCGCGGCATCGTAGGTCATGCCGGTTTGCGTGGCCTGCGTATTGGCATCGGCGCTAGTGGCAATGGTGAGGGTATTGCCGTCGGCATCGTAAGTATAAGTTGTCGTTCTTTCGTTGGCTGTTCCCTGCGCCTCTACTTTTGTGAGCAGATTGCCGTTTGTGTCGTATTGATAGGTGTTGACAACGCCTTTTTCGTTGGTCTCTTTGGTAACGTTGTTGAATTTAGCTTCGTATTCATAAGTGGCCTGTGCGCCGTCGGGATAAATAACTTTTGTCAGATTGTCGCTGCCGTCATAGTACTTCCGTGTAACATTGCCTGCTTCATCCGTGATAATCAGGTCGTTGCCGTTCTTCTGGATGCTATTAACTGTCCTGCCGTTGACATCCACACGGACGGTGTCGCCTGCGCTGTCATACCAGGCGTCCTTGACGGAACCTGCCGAGGTCTCCACACGGGTCATCCCGCCGCCGGAAACATACTGATAAAAGGTGCCTTTCCCCTGACCATCCACTACGGAGGCAACACTGCCGTCATCACGATAATTAACGATGCTTACGCGGCCTTCCGGATCGGTCGTTTTGGTCAGTCTGTTTCTGGTATCGTAGGCATAGAAAGTGTCTTTGATCAGAACATCCGTGACTTTTCTCAGCAAGAGTTCTTCATAGGTGTATTCGACTCTTCGATTGTCGATGTCCCTTACAGCGGATATACGGTTATTGAGATCATATTCATAGGTGATGATCGTGCGGCCATTGCGGTCCTTTATAGACAGGAGCTTACTGCTGTCGGTTGCGTCATAAATGTAGCTTGCCGTAACGCCGGTTCTGCCGCCGTCGGATGTTATTTTGCCGGTCAGGTTGTACTCTTTCCAATCGCCGGCTTTGGTTTCCCATCTCCAGCCAGTACCGTCCGTTTTCTTCGTTATCTGGTAAGTGTCATTGATGAAGACGCCGGGTGTCGTCACATTGTAAATAACACTGTCCTTAACAACGGCATTTGTTTCATTGTTGCTTTGTTTGAAGGTCAGATTGTTTCTTGCATGTCCCCAATTCCACGTATTGCTGTAATACATGCGTTTTACTTCGATACTGCCGCCGGGCGCTTTAATGCTCAGATCAACCGCGCTCTTTTGATAATCGCCCAGCCGCATGTTGACTGATGATTTCGCAACCTGGCACTGATTCTGATTGGTTTCTTTATTACAGGGACATCCCCTTTCGTCGCATTTGTCGCATTCCCTGCAGGGCGGCTTGGCCAACGCTCCCAGGTCCACGTCTGCCATCCCGGTATCATCGGTGATATACGCCCAGCCGTTTTGCACGACCAAAGCCTTCATATTGCCCAGATCAACTTCTGAAGCGCCGGAACTGCCATCAGATTTTGCGACGCTATAAGTTTCATTACCGATTTTATTTAACAATACCGGATGATACGGGTCTTTAATATCAATGACATACAATGCAGTACCGGCGGTGATATAAGCCTGCCGCGCCTGTTTGTCGATGACGATTTCAGTGTTGCCGACAATGCCTACATCTGCATTGTCCATATCCTTAACTTTAGCGATTGGAACAGGATTGTTGGGATCGGTTATGTTGAGAACATATACCGGGTCGCCTGACCAACTGGTGGTTATCGCCAAATCCATAGTCTGCATACTGCCGCTGCTGTCTGTAAACCCATAGCCGGACGTTGCGCCGGCGCGCCAGTAGGAGCTATTGCCGACGACGGGACGGATAGCACGAACCAGCGTAGGAAAGGTCGGCATATTGACATCAATAATCAGCGTATAGCCGTTCATTGTGGTCATCAGCACATAGCCGTTCTTATAGGCAACAGGCGCCAGCGGCTGGCCGCATTTAGTATTTGACGCCGAATCGCATAGGGTATTTATCGTATCAAGCACGCCGACAATGGCCGCACCAGGCTGCTGAGAATCAAATTTTTCAATGGCTGCTTCCGCCACACCCACTATCTGCAAACCGACATTAAGAGTGGAGATATAAGCGTAATTGCCGCCTATGGCGACATACATGGGAATACCGGAACCGCTTTCGGCCACTCTTGCCTGGCCGACAATAGCGGGTGCCGTGGGATTGCTCTTAACATCGTAAAAACGCACATAACCGAAGTTTAGATTGTCTTCACCACCCAGGTATCCTATATATTCCGTCATGGCCATTATGCCGGTATCAGGCGCCACGGCAACGCTCATAAAACGCCAGGGGTAATCTGCGCGTGAACGATTCTGATTATACACAACAGCGGGATTGGCGGGATCGGTAACATTCACAACGTGCCAGCCTTTTTCACCAGAGGTAACATAGGCGTAAGTATTTAGACCGCCGGGAACCGTGTAAAGCGCAATATCATTGCCGAAAGTGGCGGTATCGAAATCAAGATCATAATCCGCAGGCACTTTGGTTGTAAATGTGGAATGATATTCTTTGTTGAGCTTCATGAATCCACCGTCAGTACAAGGTTCAGGCAGATGATCAGGATCACTGCAGGAAGCATTGATTGCCGTATCTTTTATCTCACGGGTAAGAATGATTTCATACGAACGGCCATAAATAAGATTGGTTGCGGGCGTAAGTGTCGCCGTCATGATCCCGTCTTGCAGGCTGGTATAGATACCAGCGGAAACTCTCAAGCCAGTTTGCTTATCTTTCAAATAGAAATTGTTCTTCAGTGTTTCAACCTTTACCGGCTCGCTGAAATATGCAGTAACCGGCGTTGACACGGGTTGATTCCTGGCGTCGTTCATGGGGATAATCTGGGTGACGGTTGGCGGCCCGTCAATGCTATCCGGCAGGGAACCCGCATCCACAGCGGTCACCGCTATGGTTTTGCTGCTCTTATTCGCGGGATTAGCGGCATCCGTTGCATAGATTGTAAACATATATGTGCCGGGCTTATCCGGACGGAAATAATTCGCCGGGCTGCCTGCTATCGGGAAGCTGAAAGCCGGTTGCGCGGTATATTCCCAAATGTATAGCGACTGGCCATACACATCCACTGTCGAATTTGGTTTATCAGATCGTGAAAGTGGTAACTGCGAATAATACGACTGCGTAGTTTTGCCATCGACACTGGTATATATCGTTTCGAGGTTTGCCGTGCCCATTCCCTGATCGACAACTCTAATATCGAACTTAATGTTTGTGCCTACCGGTATCGTGCCCGCGACAAATTGCGGCGGTGTCTTTAGACCTGGAATAGTCTGGCCGGGCACAACGCTCATATTCATGCTGATTGACGGTGCAACGTGATCGGGAATGACGGTGTTTTTATCCCCCAGCTTGAGATTAAAATTGGTCCAGGCTGAACCAGCGGCAAACCAGATCGGGAATGACACCCGATACATGGTCAGCGGATTGATAGCTGTTAATTTCGTACTCCAACTTGTATCACCCAGCAATACGGCATCGCCATTTACAACCGGCGCAAGAATTGAGTAATGTCCATCTTCATTGGAATAGGAAACGTAATTCCAGGTTGTGGCGGCGCGAACGATAGCATTTGATACGGGCCTGTCACTGCATGTCCCATTACTACTACACGTCCCATCACCCGGCAGGTATCCTTCAGAACCATCCAAATCGACGTATGTATATCCGGTAAAAATCGATACATCCATGAACGGAGCTACCATAACGTAGAATCCGCCTACAACGCCTAAAGACCCGATTCCATCAAAAGGAGGACTGGCCGTGGTTAATCTGCCGTCAATTACTTTAAGGCTGTCGTCAATGACATAAACCTTTTCTTTGGCGCCGTCGGCATTTTCGATTTCATCCGGATGCGCGACAAATGGTTTTCTCAAATCCGTAATTGCCGGCATATTGGCCGGAACCGGCACGGAGAGCTTAATCGGTTTCTGGAACGTAGCGCCGCTCGCATCAATATTTACCGCCGCAAGGAAATTCGCGCCCGCTGGAACTGCTTGTGGCAAATTCGCTTCCAGCACAGGGGTTATCTTAATAATCGTGGGCCCCGGCAAGGCGCCTTCGGGAATGATCAGCTTGGTGCCGCCCTCGCCTTCCACTGTGCCGCCTTTATTGGTTACAAGGTATTTGCCTTCGGCATTCTTGAAGGTGATGTAGGATATCTGGGTTGTGTTTCCGGAACTATCCATCATCAATATCTTGATATCATCGCCCAGCATCGCCGGGATTCTGCCGGTGAATGAGCCGTTGGTCGCGGGCGTTACGGAAACAACCATGCCGTTGGTTTCGTTCATGATCAGCACGGTCAGACCCGGATCTGCCGAACCTTGTGTGGCGGTGATTGTGACATAGCCTGCGGCATCCGGGAAGGTGCCGGTAATACTGCCCGCAGGTGGTGGCGTGGGGGGCGTGGTGTCTCTGATGGTAAACTCTTTCACCACATCCGCGCCCATCAGGTAGCCTTGCAGGTCTTTGATGTTTTTCGATAGGGTCAGGGTGTATCGGGCCTGCGAGGTCAGAAGACTTGCCGGATATAATGTGACGATATTGCCCGCTGCATTCATGGATAATGAACCGGCGACAATGTTCCCCGCTGAATCTTTCAAAACGATATTGCCGGTGGTGACGGTTGTTTTATCCAGCGGCTCTCTGAATGTAATGGTGATGGATGTATTGGGCTCGATTCCCTTGCCGCTATCCGTGTAGGTGACGGAGACGACACTGGGCGGCGTGACCCGGACGGTGATGTTAACGGTTACGGTCTGTCCCTCCGAGGTCATCAGGCCTGTTTCCATGCCTTCATCGTATTTATCGATATCCACCGCTTTGGCGGTAAAACCGGAAACGGTGGAGGCGATAAGATAGTTGCCGTCCGCCTGGGTTAAGTCAACAAGCGAGCAGGTATCTGTTGTCACCAGCGCCCCCGGATAGGCAGCTGCGGCAATGTCCGTGACTTTGCCCTTCACGTATCCCAGCGGTTCTTTCGCCTGCAGGAAATAATACCTGCCGGAAGTTGTTACTCCCCCGCCGCCGGGGAGGGAAACGGAGGTGATGAGAGAGCCGGAAACCTGCGTCAGGGCAACAAGTTTTAATTTGCTTGCGCCGTGGATATCAATTTGTTTAGCGACAATAACCGGAAGGCCGGGATTGAATCCATCGGGCACAACCATCGATAGATGGGCTGTCTGCGTCAGGGTGATGTTGGATAAATTAATTTCCAGCGCTTTTTGCAGGGTGAAATCCGCACCGGCAATGCCGGAAACCAGCGCCGGTTGTATCATCTTCATTTCCACAGGCGTTGATTGCGTCAGGGCGTTTTGCGGGATAAGCAGTATGTTGCCTTCGGCATCCGCAATTCTCGCGCCTTCCGTCCCGACGATGATGCCTTTTTGCTCAGTAGCAGGCAAACTGATTTCAACACGAACTTTGCCCGCCAGCAAATCAATGATTGTAAATTCCCGCGACGGGGTCACCGGAAAACTTGCGCCTAATTTGCCTGTTGCATTGGAAGAGCCAAGTTCGGTGTTGATCGTTGAGACCCCGGCATTTGCCGGGCTGGCGCCTTTAATATTTGTGATGCAGGGATACTGATAAAGAATAATATCCTGTATGTAATCCGCAGGCACAATGGCGCCGCCCGCAAGAAGATCAAAGCGTTCGGCAACACGGCCTTTCACGATCAGGCCGGAGTGTAATGCGCCCCCGCCAGGGGTTAGGATGACTTCACCCACGGCTTTCAGGCCCACCGAGGGCGGAGCCGCAGACGGGATAACCTGACCCGATGCGGTGATGCCGTCCGTCGCGGAGGTTACGGAAAACGCAGGCAGCGGCTGTCCATTTGTCATGCTTTGCGGAACAAGACCGTTATCGGGAACGACAACAGCATACTGACTTGTGGCGGGAATTGCCGCTGTGATGAAAGAACTATCCGGACTGACTGCGCCGGAACCGCTCACCAGCCACTGATGTGAAATCTTATCGTAGGATAAAAGTGTAACGGTTGAAGACGGCGCAAAATTAATCGCGCCGGAAAGCGGAAGCGTCAAAGTCGCGGCCTGGTTGAATGTTGCCTGCGGACTGTTCGGGGCACAGTTCCGGCAACTAATATCCACTGCCGCTATGGGCGACCAGCCCGCGGGAAGCGCTCCGGCAAGTCCCTGATTGCTGATCGGCGTGAGACGAATATCCGTCTGCTGAGTCACGGCGTTTGCAGGAATGTTAAGTTCTATTCCCGCCCCCGCGCTACCGGCCCCTTCGCCGACTGCTGCTGTTTTTGCTGTGCCGCCGGATGTTCCAATCAGATTCTGCACGGCGCTGACGGGCGTGAGTCTTGCATCCAGCGCCACGGCGTTTTTCTCCGGACGCACCTGGAGACTTCGTTCGACTGATGTAAAACCGTCTTTAGCTAATATTAAAATATAATTGCCTGACGCCGCCTGATAAAAATATTTGCCGTCGCCCTCTGTGATTATTTGCGTCAGCCCCTGACCATTGGCGTCATAGATATTGGCCTGTGCGCTGTCAAGATGCAGTCCTTTTGCGTCATGATAAATCTGCCCCTGAATATAACCGGGGCCGCTGGGTCCCCGGCTGATGGTAATCTGAGCGCTTGCCGTACCGGTATTGCCGGCTGTATCGGAACAGCGGGACTGCACATTGACTACCGTGCCCTGCGCGATGTCCGATGAAAAGGTATAAGCAATATTGTTCGACGCGCTTGTCTGAGCATTCATGTTTGAAGACCAGACCGTTCCGTTATTCACCAGCAATTCGCAAACGTTCAGGCTGAGATTATCTGTTGCCGTGCCGGAAATGCTGATGTTTGCACCTGCCGCCGCCTGAGACGGAGCGCTGGTGGTGACTGTCGGCGGTGTGGTATCCAGCGTGACTGTCGCGTTCGCCATGCCGGTATTTCCCGCATGGTCGGTTGCGGTTACGGCAATCGTGTTTTGTCCTTCGGCCAGAGTTAATCCGGCAAGGCTGAAACTTGTGCCGGTAATCTGCGCCGCCGCGCCATTGATTGTGACCGCTGCCACTGCCTTGCTGATGGTTCCTGTTACCGTAATTTGCGGCGTATTCATCACGATGCCTGACTTCGGCGCTGTAATGCCGACAACCGGTATCCCGGCGTCATAGTTTACCGTAACGGTTGACGATGATTCGTTACCCGCAAGATCTTTTGCTTTGAAGTTGATCACGTTCGCGCCTGAAATCAGGCTGAAATTGGCAAGGCTGAAATTTCCATTGTTAATCGGAACGACTGCATTGTTAATCCAGAAACCGGATAAGTTTAAATCATTGACAACGCCGGTAATGGTTATCACCGGGGTATTGACATATGAATTGTTCGCCGGTGCGGATACCTGAATAACCGGCGGCGCTGAATCCAGAACAACGGGGATATTTTGTATTCCGATATTGCCGGCCTGATCCTTGGCTTCCACGACAATTGCATTTTGTCCTTCATTGAGCGTCAGGCCGTTAAAACGGAATGTTGTGCCGGTTACATATGCCGCGTTGCCATTGACGTTTAGAGATACCACCGGTTTGCTGACCGTACCGGTTACGGCAATGACTTGTGTATTCATATATGTGTTTGGAGCAGGCGCAGTCACCTGAACTACAGGCGCTACCGTATCCAGATTGACGGCTACGCTGTTTGAGGCCGTGTTGCCTGCGCTGTCTCTGGCTTGCGCCGTGATGGTGTTCGCGCCTTCCACCAAAGGAACTCCGGCAAGGCTGAAACTTGTTCCCGTGACCTGGGCGGTAAGACCGTTTACCGTTACCACGGTTCCCGCCTCTACAGTGCCGTTGACGGTAATCGCCGGTGTGTTTAAATATAAGTTTGCCGCAGGCGACGTTATCTGGATTGCCGGCGGCGCTGTATCAAGATGAACAACGTTCGTGACCGTTCCAACATTACCCGCCATATCCGTTGTCTGGATGATAATATTGTTTGCACCGTCCGCAAGGGAAATTCCTGCCAGGGAGAAACTCGTTCCGGTTAGTTGAGCCTGGATTCCATTTACTGTGACCGAATTTACATTCTCGCTTACAGTACCGGTAATTGTAATGCTTTGCGTGTTGACATACGCGTCATTGGCCTGCGACGTAACCTGAATTACCGGCAATGCGGTATCAAGATTGACAACGGCGGTGGCGCTTCCGGTATTGCCCGCCAGATCTTTTGCCTCAACCGTGATTGTGTTTGCGCCTTCCGCAAGCGTCATACTGGCAAGCGTAAATGATTTATCCGTTACCTGTGCGGCAACGCCGTTTACGGTTACCAATGTCACTGCTTCACTAACCGTGCCGGTGACTGTGATCGCCTGTGTATTAACGTATGAATTGTTAGCCGGTGATGTTATCTGAACGACCGGCAACGCCGTATCCAGATTGACAACAGCATTGGCGGCGCCGATATTGCCCGCCAGGTCTCTCGCTTCAACGGTAATGGTGTTTGCGCCTTCCACAAGCGTAACGTTGGCAAGCGTAAATGATTTATCCGTTACCTGTGCGGCAACGCCGTTTATCGTTACGGTTTGCACGGCTTCATTTAATGAACCGGTGACTGTAATCGCCGGTGTATTGACGTATGAGTTGTTAACCGGTGATGTCATCTGAATGACCGGCAACGCCGTATCCAGATTGACAATGATGGTGACACTTCCGGTATTGCCCGCCAGATCTTTTGCCTCAACCGTGATTGTGTTTGCGCCTTCCACAAGCGTTACGCTGGCAAGCGTAAATGATTTATCCGTTACCTGTGCGGCAACGCCGTTTACCGTCACAATTTGCACGGTTTCACTCACCGTACCGGTAACTGTAATTTGCGGCGTGTTAACGTATGAATTATTAACCGTTGATATCACCTTAACTACCGGCAACGCCGTATCCAGATTTACACTTACGGCAGCGGTCCCGATATTGCCGGCGAGGTCTTTCGCCTCAATGGCAATGTTATTCAATCCGTTAACAAGAGCAACGCCGCTGAGAGTAAATGATTTATCCATGATCTGCGCGGCGACGCCATTGACCGTTACGGTCTGCACGGCCTCATTCACGGTACCGGTAACCGTAATTGCAGGTGTGTTAACGTTAGAACTGCTTGCCGGAGCTGTAATCTGTATCACGGGCGATGCGGTATCCAGATTGACACTGATGGTGGCGCTGCCGGTATTGCCTGCCAGATCTTTTGTTTCAACGGTGATATTATTCAATCCGGCAACAAGAGCAACACCGGCCAGCGTAAATGATTTATCAGTCACCTGTGCGGCAACACCGTTTACCGTTAGGGTTTGCACGGTTTCGCTTATGTTACCCGTTACTGTAATCGCAGGCGTATTAACGTATGAATTGTTAACCGGCGATGTAATCTGAATAACCGGCAAGGATGTATCGAGAGTAACACTGACGGTAGCTGTCCCCATATTTCCGGCAAGGTCTTTTGCCTCTATCGTGATATTGTTCAATCCGTTAACAAGAGCAACACCGGCAAGAGTAAATGATTTATCCGTTACCTGCGCGGCAGCGCCGTTTACCGTTACGGTTTGTATCGTCTCGCTTACGGCGCCCGTCACTGTAATGACCGGCGTGTTGACGTTGGAACTATTAGCCGGCGATGTAATCTGAATAACCGGCAATGCGGTGTCTAAATTGATAGTCGCTATCGCCGTCCCGGTATTGCCCGCCAGATCTTTTGCTTCCACCGTGATGTTATTCACGCCGTTGACAAGATTCAAATCACTGAGGGTAAATGTTGCACCGGTTATCTGAGCGGCAACACCATTTACCGTTACGGTTTGCACGGTTTCGCTTACGGCGCCCGTAACTGTAATCGCAGGAGTATTAACGTATGAATTGTTAACGGGTGATGTAATCTGAACCACCGGCAGTGCAGTATCAAGATTGACAACGGCGGTGGCGCTTCCGTTATTGCCGGCCAGATCTTTTGCTTCTACTGTGATATTGTTTAATCCGTTAACAAGAGCAACGTCGGCAAGCATATACGTTGTGCCGGTTATCTGAGCGGCAACACCGTTCACCGTTACCGATGTTACGGTCTCGCTTACCGTGCCGGTAACTGTAATGTTGGGCGTGTTAAGATAAGCATTGTTGATCGGTGAAGTAATCTGAGCTATCGGTTTTACCGTATCCAGATTTATAGTGATACTCGCTGTACCGGTATTGCCCGCCACGTCTTTTGCCTGCACTGTCATGGTGTTTATGCCTTCCGCAAGCGCAACATTGGCAAGGCTGAATGTTGTACCCGTTACCTGTGCGGCAATGCCATTTACTGTGACCGATGTTACCGCCTCACTCACATTTCCGGTAACTGTAATGATCGGCGTATTCAAATACTGGTTGTTCTGATGCGCTGTGATATTCACCACCGGCAATGCGGTATCAATCGTAAAATGCCATGTGCTACTTGCCGAGTTAGCGGTTTTATCGGCTACAGTAACGACAACCGTATGCTGACCATCGGAAAGTTTTGTGGTTGGAGCATAGCTGACTGAAGTTGATGTTACCGTTGACCCGGCCGTCACATCATTACCGTCTAAAAGCATCCGGACGCTTGCGGCATCAATGCCCGATCCCTGCTGGTCATCTGCGTATTGGACGGATAGGGCAGGTTTGTTATTATTAAATATTGCACCGTCTGCCGGTTGCGGATTCGAGAGTGTCGGCGGCGTACTGTCGCAGTTACCTTTGACTTCCACAATGATGAACGGTGTTTTTGTCTGGCAGAGTTCGATCTTTTCTTTTAATTGATGAAGATGAGAAACGACGCCGGCAAGTTCTCCATTCAGGTTATTTAATAGACTAATCGTGGCTTCCAGAGCATTCTTTTTCTTATAGTATTCCGCATTTCTGCTCCACGAAGGAGCGGCATCATAGAGCCCCTTCAGGATAATGCATTTTGTGCGGAATATGACTAATCCTGCCCTGTCGGCTTCCAGGGCCAGTATATGCGCGGCAATCCACAGGCAATCACTTATGGATTTACAATCATAGGAACAGCCTGCTGCCAGGCTATTGGCAAGTTCGATGAGCGTGTTATCGCAATCTTTGGTGGAATTTTCTATATTCTGTAATTTTGCCAGAATTTCTTCCAAATCCCTGCTGGGGTTAAATATTCCCTGAAGAACAATTTTAGCTTCCAGTAGTTTGGCATTTTCCAGAAGATTAAAGAGATTTACCCCCTTATTTTTATATTGAGCAAACCAGTCTAAATACCATTCGTGACTGCTATTGAGCGCGACTTTAATTTCGTTGGTGCTATTGATTGAGATGCTTTTTTCAAAAGATGGCGCTAAAGAGTTAAAATCGCTGTCGGAAACTACAGTGATCCCGTTCACGACAATGTTGGCTGATTGTATCCGGGTATAGTTGCTGCTGCCGTTGGTTACTTTGAGAGTGACTTGTCTGGCGGTATTGCACCCCGTAAAATTGTCAGTAGTAACGGTAGGATTGCCTTTGGGAAGATTGTAGCGTTTAGGCCCGAAAAAAGTCTGATCGCTGCCGGCAAAAGAATAGGACGAAAATAAAAGCAGAGCCAGCGCAATGATTATTGAACTGATTACCTTAATTTTCCTGCCACTTAAAAAATTAGAGATCACCCGCGACAAACCACAATGCATTTCGCACCTGCTTCAATCAACGCGCCACTTCCGATGAACTTCTTCTGCTACCACCGCAAAAAACTTCTTCAACGAAAACTACAACCGCAAATTCAAAATCTAATTTTAATGGTGAAAAAATGTACTTTTTTGAATGGAAAATAAGTGTGCGCTAAATATTAAATTATTTTTTCTTTGTCAAGCGATTATTATTTATGGTTGCGTAAAAAGTCTTACAACCTGTCATAACCTTGCAGGTCACTCGCTCCCGCAAATAACCATTATGTCACGAGTGCGGGGATCCATAATTTTTCAAAACTACTGGATTCCCGCCGTCGCGGGAATGACGGGTTGGGTGACTTTTTACGAGACCATCAATAGTTATGTATGAAGAATTTAGGCGGCGATCCGTTTTTCTTCCATACCGTTGACAAATTTCACTCCGTTAACAACGGCAGGAAATTGACCGACCTGCTCACGGGCTGTCTTAGCTGAAACGGCCTTCCACCGTTCATCAAATAAAACAGATGCTCATCATGGAAAAATCATCGTCCAGAATGTCTCCGCCATGATAGCTCTGCATGGTCCGGTACAGGGCGTCAACATCTTCCCCTTTTTCCAGAGCATTTCGCAGCAGGTGGTCTCCCAGATCCTGCAGGGTCCACATCACGCCGTCGCCGGGCCGGTCCACTTCGTAAACCCCGTCGGAAAAGACGTACAGGCGGGCGCCTTCGTCAACCGTTCTCTCATCCGCCTGATAGTCAACGTCCGGCATACCGCCGATGATCAGATTCGCGGTGATAAGCTGGGAGAGCGCGCCGTTTTTCGATACGAGAAACGCCGGCGGATGGCCGCCGCTGGCAAAGCGGAGCTTCCGGGTTTGACGGTTAAAAACGCCATACCAGATCGTGAAATAAAGACCGTTGTTGGCATCCATGGGAAAGGCCGCGTTTAAGGCCGACAAGACCTGTTCCGGCGCCAGAAAATTTGTATGCGGCAGGGTTTGGGAACGAATAGAGTTAAACGCGGATACGGATAAAAGAGCCGGTCCGACCCCGTGTCCGCAAACGTCCAGAAGGTAGATGGCAAAGTGATCCTCATCAATCCAGTGATAGCCGAAACAATCGCCGCCCAGCTGGGTGCTGGGGAAAAACCGCCAGGCCGTCGTGATCGGTCCTTCCAGAATCGGCGCAGGCAGGAGCGATACGACATAGTCCGCCGCCTGCGCCAGCTCGGACGCCATGGCCTGCCTGCTCTCCAGAAGAGCGGCGTAGGCTTCATTTCTCTGGAGGAGGTTGATATATCCCTTGGAGTGATAGCGAATTCTGGCGATCAGTTCAATCCGGTCGGGCAGCTTCACCAGGTAGTCGTTGGCGCCCAGGGCAAAAGCGTCCGCTTTGGTGATGGCCTCCTCTTTTGAAGACAGGACGATGAGCGGCACATCCTTCATGTGGGGATGGACGCGGAAAAACTTGACCAGCGTCAGGCCGTCAATCTCGGGCATGATGAGGTCCTGCAGAATAACGGTTGGCTTGAATTCGTCAGCCGTCTGGAGGGCCCGGGTCGGGTCCTGACAATATTGAAAAACGATGTCCCCCTCCGGCGCCAGCATTCTTTCCACCGCTGCGCCGACAATGGCCTGATCATCCACCAGAAGCACCTTAATCTGATGTTCCGTAAGGGCTGCCGCCAGGTGCGAATTATCCGTATGCGTCATCTCCTGTATTTTTTCTCCTTTTTAAAAAATTAACTTCTTTTCGTGACCGTCCTGCGTGACAATCTCTTCAGAATGGCCCCGGCAATCCTCTCCAGAGGCAGGATCTCCGTAGAACCTCCCAGTTCCACCGCCGCGGCGGGCATGCCATAGACGACGGAGGTCTTTTCATCCTGGGTGATCGTATGCCACCCTGATTTTTTCAAGGCAACCATTCCGGTTCCACCGTCCCGACCCATCCCCGTCAGAAGAACGGCCACATCTTTCGACGGCCAGAATTTATTCAGGCTCTCAAACAGCACGTTTACCGAAGGACGGTACGGGTAATCCCTGGGCTCCGCCGTATAATGAAACGCCCTATCTTCGCCCATGATGAGATGGTCGTTGGTCGCCGCCACCAGAACAACGCCGGGAAGGGGCCGCATCCCATCCCGGACCAGTTTAACCGTGAGAGGCGTCTGTGAACTAAGCCAATCGGAAAGCCCGGAGGCAAACTGGATATCCACATGCTGGACAACGATGATGGCGGCATCCGAATCGGCGGGAAAAGAGGAAAAAATCGCAGCCAGAGCCTTGGGGCCGCCCGTTGAGGATCCAATGGCCACCAGGGGCGGCAACCGGTCCGGAACGGCGGCAATCCCTCTGGCCCCGGAGCGATGGGGTTGTTCCATCTTCCCCAATATCTTGGCCATGGTGGTAATTTTTTTCAGAAGACGGTCATCCCCCTTCAGAAGGCCGTTTTCCTGGGCGTAAGGCGTCTCCACGGCATCCAGGGCGCCACAGCCCATGGCCTCAAAAACCTTTCCTGCCTGCTGATTCGGCGTATCGGCCAGGATAAGAATCGCACAGGGGAAGTGTTTCATCACGTCGCTGACAACCTTCACACCATCCATGTCGGACAGAGCCAGATCCACCAGAAGAAGATCCGGCCGGTCCCGCCGGCAACTTTCCAGAACCTCGCCGCCGTTGCCGGCCAGCCATGCCAGCGCATAATCCGGATCCGTCGCAATGACTTTCCGCACAATATTTCGGGCCATCAGATCATGATGAACCACGGCAATTCGCAACGGCATCACGGGCTCCCAATCAGGTCTTTCACGGCGGTCAGAAGGCTTTCATCATGAAAACTTCCCTTCGTCAGATAATAATTCGCCCCCGCTTCAAGACCCCGTAAACGGTCTTCCTCCCGGTCCTTATACGAGACGATCATCACCGGAAGTTCCTTAAGCAGCGGCGCCTCTTTGACTTTGCGGACAAGATCGATGCCGTTCATCCGGGGCATATCCACATCGGAAATGAGGAGATCGAAACGGTCCGCGATCACGGTATTCCATCCATCGATGCCGTCAACGGCCACCGTCACCTCGTACCCGGCATTTTCGAGAAGCCGTCGTTCCACTTCCCTGACGGTCAGGGAATCATCAACGATCAGAATTTTCTTTTTCCCCGAGCCCAGCTGGCGGATGCTACTCACTTTTTGAATTTTTCCGCTGGTCAGAAGCTGGTGAATAGACCGGACCAGATCATCGACATCGAAAATAATGGCGGGCGACCCGTCATCCAAAACAGCGCCGGCGCTGATATTGGGCACCTTGCCCAGCCTCGCGTCCAGAGGACGGACCACCAGGTTCTGTTCGCCGATGAAGCGATCCACGGACAATCCGTAGCGGTTCAGCCGGTCACTGATCACAACAATGGCATAAATGTCCGATGGGTTACCGGACGGCGGCAGGTGAAAAAGCTGACGGGCATCCAGAATCCCCACGTGTTCCCCGTCCAGAGTGCAGTATTGATGGTCCTCAACTTCCCGGATGTCCCCCCGCGACAACATGAGAATCCGGTCGATGCGCGACAAGGGCAAAGCATAGGGTTCACCGGCGATCTCCAGCAGCATCGTCCGAAGCACTGAGAGGGTTAAGGGCAGTTGGAGGTGAAAGTGCGACCCCTTTCCCGCATCGGCGTCCACCCGCACGGACCCGCCCACTTCATGGGCCATGTTGAAAACAACATCCAGGCCCACGCCGCGTCCCGAAATTTCCGTTACCGCCTTCGCCGTGGAAAAACCGGGCAGAAACAGGAATTCGAACAACTCCGTCCGACTGAGGCTCCTGGCCATATCCTGTGTTACATAGCCTTTTTCGACCACCTTGCTTCGAAGATATTCCGGGTTGATCCCCCGACCATCATCGGAAAGCGTGATATTCAGCATTCCCGCCATGTGACGGGCCTCAAGAACAATACTCCCCTCCGCGGGCTTTCCCGCGGCGATCCGTTCCGCGGGGGATTCCATCCCATGATCGACGGCGTTGCGGATGAGGTGGGAAAGAGGCGCCTCCAGTTTTTCCAGAATGTCCCGATCCACCGGTGTGGAAGCGCCGGCGATTTCAAAACGGACTTTCTTCCCTGTTTCTTTAGCCAGATCGCGCACCATCCGGGGGAAACCGTGCAATCCGTCAGAGAAGGGCACCATCCGGCTGCTGATGACCTCTCCGTAAAGGCGGTGGGCCAGATGTTCCAAGCGGCGGGAAAACCGTTCAAAGCGGGCAATGTCCCGAACAGATGCTTCCTGAGCCTCCACAAGACGATCCAGAACCTCCTGGATGGTTGCCGTATCGACGGTCACATCCTCTCCGGCTTCCAGGATGAGTTTCAGAGGTTTCTCCAGATCGAAAAGGCCTTTCTTCATGGCCAGAAGATTGTCGTAGAACGTTTTCACGGACTGCGCCTGGACGAGACATTCTCCGGCCAGGCCCATCAGATGGTTCATGTTTTCCGCCATCACCCGGACCAGACCCGGTTCCGCTTTTTCCCGGGAAGGTCTTGAACGGTCCGATGCGCGTCTTTCAAGATGGACCGTATTTTCCGGCAGGCAAACGACCGGCGCGGATTCTTCAGGCGTTGAAACTTCTGACGCCAAAGGCTTTCTCCTGTCAGTTGCAGCCGGTGTTGACGGCGACGGCGCGGGCGTTTCCCGTTTGCCGACGTCGCCTTCTTTCAGAAAAATCCGGAGTTGTCCGGCCATATTCTGAATCTCATCGGCATGACTGTCCAGAGCGCCGGACAGATCAGCGACTTCCAAACGGGACAGGGAAGCAAAAAGGTCGTTGCTCTTCAGAAGACAGTCCACCGCTTCAGAAGAAAGGGACCGTTTACCCCGCTGGGCGTCAGAAAGAACATCCTCCATGGCATGAGCCAGAGTGACAGCCGTATTCAGCCCCACAATCCGGGCAGCTCCTTTTATGGAGTGAGCCGCCCGCATGAGCGGTTCGATCTTCTCCGGCGACTGATCCCGTTCCGCCGTCACCAGACCGGCTTCCAGGGTGCGTGTGTTATTTTCCAGCTCCACGCGGAACAAATCCAGCATGAGCGGATCGATGATTGTCGCAGGCGTGACTTTATTTTCCGGCGGGAGAACGGCCGGTGTAGATTTTGCGGAGGGAGAAACCTCCGCCGTCGGAGGAGCACTCGGGGCAGTTAAGGTCGGTGCGGGCGTTTCCCGTTTACCGGCGTCGCCTTCTTCCAGAAAAATCCGGAGTTGTCGGGCCATATTCTGAATCTCATCGGTACGAATGTCCAGAGCGCCGGACAGGGCGGCGACTTCCAAACGGGACAGGGAAACAAAAAGGTCATTGCTCTTCAGAAGACAGTCCACCCCATCAGAAGAAAGTGGGCGTTTGCCACGCTGAGCGGCGGACAGAACATCCTCCATGGCGTGAGCCAGAGTGACAGCCGTATTCAGTCCCACAATCCGGGCGGCTCCTTTTATGGAGTGGGCCGCCCGCATGAGCGGTTCGATCTTCCCCGGAGACTGATCCCGTTCCGCCGTCACCAGACCGGCTTCCAGAATGCGCGTGTTATTCTCAAGTTCCACACGGAACAAATCCAGCATGAGAGGATCAACGGAAAATTTGGCGTCCGAGGCGGTCATGATGTGAGGCTCCTGGCCATAGCGGGAAAAAACTGATCCTCATCCAGAAGGCCGATATTCCGGCCGTCCACCGTGAAGATTCCCCGCGTCAACGCCCGGGTGGAACGGGAGAGCGTTGCGGGAACATCCCTCATGTCTTCCGGAGAAATCCGATAGACCCCGAGGATCTCGTTCACGGCAAAAACAAAGCGGTTTCCCTCCCGGCTGACCACAACCATCCGTTCGCAAACCTTGCCCGCTGTTTCACCGCCCATCTCGCCGGTCAACTCCAGAAGATCCGCAACAGAGATGCATAAAAGCAGATCACCGTTGACATTCACCACACCCCGAAAGACGCGGTTCGCTTTGAGAGGAATCGTATGAACCGGTGATATTTCCGACGCTTCCTGGAAAAAGATCGTTTTGAGAGCAAATCTTTCATCCTGCAGACGAAAGACCATGACCGACAGAGTTCCCAGCCTGGCCATTTCTTTTTGCCGGGCCATGACAACCGTCCTCTCCTCCGTATATCCCGGGGGAAGATTCCGGTCCAGGATTTGCCTGCTCGCACGGGTATAGACCGGGCAGTGACGGCAATGAACCAGAACGCGGAGTTCCGGGCAGGACCCGTCTCCGAAACTCCCCTTTTCTCTCCAGCATTTGATCCGGTTGGACCTGGTATCAGGATTCACGGAACCCCCTTCCGCAGCGTTCCGCTCTCTCGCGATAGAGAACGGCTTTCCTGCCGTCTCCCTTCCGCTCAAACAGAAGGCTTACATGAACCAGACTTTCGTAATGCCCGGGCTCCAGATAAAGCGCCTTCAAAAAACAGTCTTCCGCACGCTGGAGATCGTTGCCGGCCTCCAGAATCAATCCCATCAGGCAGTATGCTTCAGCAGACGGTCCTGCGTTCTTTTCATACTCCCGACACAGGCGGGCTGCCTGTTCCAGAGCTCCCTGGTCCGCCAGTCGGCGCGCCTCCCGAAGCCGCGGATCAACAGACATTTCCTGACTTTCCCGATCTTGATCCTTATCTTTATTCCGTGTCGCCGGAACCGGATCGGCGGAACATTCCCCTGCCTCCGGCTTTACAGCACTTCCTTTGGCCGGGAACGGCGAGTGATCATCTGCCTTACCCATTTGGGACATCAGCGGCGTTTTTTGTTCAGGCACGATTGCCATACGGGATGGAGCAACCGGATTTGGTTTGGATAACGCGAAAGCTCTTTCCCGACGGATCGGCATATAACCGTTTTGCTGCCAGAAAACCGTTTCCGAATGACCGCTGAAGAGTATCCCGCCGGGCAGCAGGAGACGATCCAACTGTTTGAAAACCCTCTTACGGACCTCCGCGGTTAAATAGATCAGAAAATTCCGGCAAAAGATCATGTGATAGGGACCGCATCCGTCCAGAAACCGCGGCAATACGAGGTTTTCATGCAGAAACCTCACCTGCCGGACAACCTGCCGCGTTACCTGTCGTCCCTTCTCTGTTTCGAGAAAATAAGAGGCATAGTCTTCGCCGGCCGGTTCCCGAAAAGCATTGCGGCCATAAACGGCCTTCCGGGCAACTTTCAGGGATTTGGCGCTGATATCCGCGGCATCCACGGAAAAAGCGGCCGGTGACAGGCCGGCGTGAAGAAGGGCCATGACAATGGAGTAGGATTCTTCTCCCGTGGCGCATGGCGCGGAAAGGATATTCATGACATCTCCGGGAGGCAGAACACTACTGAGTTCCCGGGCATATTGGACCAAATAGTCAAAAGGCCCTTTATCCCGGAAAAACCAGGTTTCTCCCACGACAATCTCGTCAATTAACTTTTGCTGTTCTGACTCAGAGGAGCTGAAAAGACTTTCGTAGTCTTTGAGACTTGAAATTTTTTCCCTGTTCATCAGCGTCTTAATCGCCCGGCCGACGGCATTCTTCCCCGCGGACGCCTGCTCCATCCCCAGTGTTTCCTGAAGATAGCGATCGATGGATTCCGGTATATTCATTTGGAAAACACCTCCGGCGGGAAAAGGGAAAACAGCAACTCCCGGGTCAGAAGCCGGTTAATTTCGATCATCTGGATCGAACCCCGTTCATCAAATAAAATATCTCCCAGGTAGGGAGCGCCGCTCACGTCCACGACGGGCGCCTGGAGATCCGACGTTTGACAACGAATCATCTCCGTCACCGATTCGGCCTGCATACCCAGGATGTGGGATCGCCCGTCGTCACCCTCATAAGGCACAAGAATAATCCGCGTGCTCATCCGGGGCTGGGACGGTTCGCCCGTCAACAAAACGGTCAAATCAACAACCGGCGTCAGTGTGCCCCGGTAATTGAAGGTTCCGGCGACTTCCGGCGCTGCATGAGGAATTTTCCTCAGTTGGATAAGGGGCGCGACCTCAATGACTTTTGCAATATCGAGTCCATAGCGATCTCCGCCGGCCTGAAATTGGAGCATCAACATACCGTTATCCATTTGTCTTATGATGAACTGACCCTGAACCGGGAAACCTCGCTCTGGAGCCCCTGGATGGCCTCGTTCAGTTGTTCCGTGGCCAGTTTGAACTCATGCAGCGATTCCTTCGTCTGCTCAGCGGCCAGCGATAACTGCCCCATGGCTCCGCTGATCTGCTGGGCGCCCTGCGCCTGACCGTGCATTCCCTCCTTTACGGAGGTGAACTGGGGACCGTGAGCCCGAACCTGATCAATGATCAGCGCAAGCTGTCCGCTCTGCGTGACAACGGTATCCACGCCCCGTCGTACTTCGTCGGCAAATTTGTCCATTTCCATGACGCCGGAGGAAACGGAGGTCTGCATTTCCGCCACCACGTGTGAAATATCCTGAGTGGCCATCGCGGTCTGATCGGCAAGACGGCTGATTTCCCGGGCAACGACCGAAAATCCGCGGCCGAACTCGCCGGCCTTTTCCGCTTCGATGGCCGCATTCAGAGAAAGCAGGTTCGTCTGATCGGAGATCTTGTTGATCGTGGTCACTACATTGGATATCTTGTTGGCCCGGTCGTTAATGACGGCAAGCTTCGAGGAAATGGATGATGTCGCCTTAATCAGTCCGCGCATCGCCCCCTCCATGTGGGACAGATCCGCACGGCCCGTTTCAGCCATGCCGATGGTGTTATTGAGGGAAGAGTTTACCCAATCCATGGTCTTATTGAGATCCTCCGCCGTGGCGGAAATCTCGCGGCTTGTCGCCGAAACTTCCGTTGTCGAGGCAGCCTGTTCCGAAACGGTCGCCTCCAGTTCCCGGGCCGATGCGGCAATCTCCGTTGCGGAAGTGGTCACCTGAATTCCTGAACGATGAACCTGACCGATTAAAGAATCGAGACTGCCCGTCATCGTACTGAAAGCCCTTAATAATTCACCTGTCTCATCTCCGGACCGCATAACACGGGTTACCTCCGCGCCGGCAAGGTCTTCTCTGGCGGATTGCAGGTCTCCCGTGGCGATTTTCCCGGCCAGATCCGTCGCCAGATCGACGGGATGGATTAGCTTCCGGCCGATAAATACGGCCAGGACCACGGCCAGAATCATGATCAATCCGCCGTAAAACACTATTCTCAGAAAGAGGGTCTTGATGATCTCGTTGACCCGTTCAATGGGTTGAAAATAATCGTCCTCATAGGAAGTCGCCACAATCACCCAGTCAAAAGGTTCAAAGTAGAGCGTGGCCGCAATCTTTTTCCGGGGCTTGGGGTCCCCCGGATTCTGCCACATGTAGGAATGATAGAAAATTTCTCCCTTTGGCTGGCGGATGGCATTCGTCACCAGCGTCTGGGATACCAGGTTGCCATTTACATCCTTCAGATTCCAGATGTCTTCATTATCCCGGGCGCCGTCCTTGGAGATGATATAATGGCCGCGGTGCTCTCCCTTGCCGCCCAGTACGCTGACATAGCCCGTTTTCCCCACCTTGATGCCGAGGATGGCTTTCCGCAGGGATGATACAGCCTCCAGTTTTTCCCCGACGTAGAACATGCCGATGACATTGCCTGTCTTGTCCTTGATCGGTTCATAGGCGGTCAGATACCAGGCATTCACCACATAAGCCAATCCCCGGTAGGACTGGCCTTTCAGGACGGTCGTCACAACAGCGTTTGCTTTCCCGTCCGGATCAAGGGCCGGAATGTATGTGCCGATCGCGCGGCGCCGTTCAAGGTCTTCCACATTGGTGGCCACACGCAGCATATCCCCCCCGTCGTTCATCCGCTGAAAAATCGTGCAGGTCACACCGACGAGCTTTTCCACTTCGTCCACAATCAAGGTCGACGTCGCCGTGCTTTTGTTCTGACCCAGCCAGGAACCGCCCGCCATCAACTTGGGCAGCGTAATTTTCTGAGTTTGCTTGGTCACCTGATTGACGGCATCCCAGGTTACGGATTCCTTTCCCGGTTCGACGCCCTTGTGATTCTTGATCGTATTCCGGGCCACATTCAGGTCGTGATTGATTTTCTTCTGGATCAGATCATTGGAAGTTTCACAGGTTCCGTAAACATCGCGGGCAATCTGGGCGACATTGGCCATGGCCTGATCCCCCAGTTCCCTGGAGGTCAAACTCGATACGGATGATTCAAACCGTCCCACCAGAATGATCATGGCGATAACAGGTAAAACAGCTGCCAGAACAGCCAGGGCTGTAATTTTTCGTTTTAGAGTCAGCTTGAACATGACGACGTTTCCTTTCGATCTATTATTTCATTATGAATGGCAGAATCGCCCTTTCACGGACTGAAAAATCACCAGGACGACCTTTGCTAAAATGCACCGTGACGGCGGAAGTATAGGCAATGCCACCCTGTATGTCAATGAAAAGGTTGAACACTGAATAAGGTTTTGAATGAATCGCATTTGGGAGGACGCCGATGCCAAAATATGGTACGGAAAGATGTATTTTAATTTTGATGTTTTCGTGAAAAGTCACACAACCCGTCATTCCCGCGAAGGCGGGAATCCATTACATATTAAAACTCCTGGATTCCCGCTTACGCGGGAATGACAAAAGTGGAACCAAATTGACTTTTTACGAGTTCGTCAATTTTCAGTCTATGGAAATAGTTTATTAATGATTACTGATATGATATACGTCGAAAACAATAAGCGAAAAAATTCAATTACAGAGCAGACGAATCAATATGCCGGCCATCAAAAACTTTATCAGGAAATGCAACGTGCGCAAAATATCCACGCAATACCTTTTGCTGCTCATCCCCGCAATCTCCGTGCTCTTTATCATTTTCGGGATTGTCGTGTATTACCTGGGCAAACCGGAAGCCATGGCCACCAACCATGAGTTGGCGGAAATCGTTGCCAAAAAAACGAACCAGGCCCTCATGCGATGGCTGGAGGAGCAGATTCGCACCGCCCAGACCATTGCCCGGGATCCCCGGGTTATTGACGCCTGCGCGTCACCGACGGACATGCAGAAGCGGGCGGTCGCGCAGCAATTTCTCTCGGATATGCACAAGCTCCATCCTTACTATGAAAATATCCCGCTGGCCCTCAAACTTCCCGAAGGTCAGACAATCCCCGTCGATGTCCGGGGGGTAAAGAAAATCATCGGGAATGGAAATTTCTTTATCGATACGGTGGAAGGCAAAACCATCGGAAAATGCGGCCCCCAGTTCAGCTATATAAAAAATGTCTTTTCGGGAAAACCTTATTTCATCAGCGAGGTCTATCCCAGCCTCCTGCGGGGAAACCCCATCTTTGTCGTCGCCGCTCCCATTGAACGCAATGGCGCCATCATCGGCGCAACCATTGTCGCCCCGAGAATGGATTATTTTACCGAGTTTTTCGTTGAAAAGTCGGTCATCGGCACGACCGGCTATCTGTCGATGATTGATGATGACGGTATGATTATTTCCCATCCTCAGAAAAAATTAATCCTGAATCCGAAAGGCAAGGATTTAGTCAAACCGATCATGGATAAAATCGCCGCCGGCGAGTCCTATTTTTTGTCCGACTTCGCGGGCGCCGTCAAAGTCTATTATGTGGAAAAATTAACCACGGCGCAGTTTCATATGGAAGACAGCTGGTATATTATCTTTTGCCGGAATTACGATGAGGTCCTCTCGGGAATATTCGCCTTCCTGTTCAAAACGTTTATCAGCATGCTTCTGGTTGCCATTGCAGTGGCGCTGCTCGTTTATTTTCTGACCAGAAACCTCATCAGCAAACCCATGGACAAATTGACGCTGGCGGCAAAAAGCGTGGCCGACGGCAATCTGCTTGTTCAAATCGATACCGACGGCAGCCAAAACGAAGTGGGCATATTAAGCCGCTCCATCAATAATATGACGGAAAGCCTTCGTGAACAGACCATAAAAATCAGGGAGGCCGTTGATACACTGAATACAACCACCACATCCATCGTATCCGCATCAAACCTGCAGGAGGAGGCGATGAAGGGCCTCGAAGGAAACGTGGCCCAGGTGGGTGTTTCCTCCAAACAGATATCCGCCACAGCGCAGGAACTTGCCCAGACCATGGACGGCATCAAAAACGTCGCCCTGGAAGCCTCCAAGCTGGCTAATGCGGGGCAGGTCAGCCTTTCCGGCATGCAAAGCGCCATGCAAACCCTTTCCCAGGGAACCAACGTCATTTCGGAAAAGCTCGATTTGATTCACCGGAAATCCGAGACCATCGGCAGTGTCATCGTGGCCATTACCAAAATCACGGACCGCACCAATCTGCTGTCCCTGAATGCCGCCATCGAAGCGGAAAAAGCAGGCGAATACGGCCGGGGATTTTCCGTCGTCGCCCAGGAAATCGGGCGGCTTGCCGATGAAACGGGCATCTCGGCTCTGGATATTTCAGACATCATCAATGAAATGCAGGAATCCGTCGCGGATGCCGTAGCCGAAATGGACCGCTTCCGGGAGGGTGTCACCCACGGCGTTCAGTCCGCGGAAGACACCACGCTGCAACTCTCACAGGTCATCGATAAGGTGTCCTATCTCACTCCGGAGTTTGACAAGGTGAACGAAGGGATGCATTTCCAGTCCCTCGGTTCCGGACAGATCAGCGATGCCATGGCCGACCTGAATCAAAGCGCCGTCAGGATGACCAGCTCTCTTTCGCAGTTCAAGGACGTCACGGACAGCCTGAATGAAGCCGCCAACAGGCTCATCGCTACGGTTTCCCGCTTCAGGGTATGATGATATTATCGGTTCTGCACAGAACGTGACCTGACCTGACGTAATGATTGCACCACGCATCTTTAAAAAAGGAACGTTAACCGGGGTAAAATAACTGATGTTTCAAGACCTTGTTATCGGCGGAATTTCAGTTAATTTTCCATGTTTACCCTTTAATAGCGTAATAAGTGGAATTTAGCGGGCGAAATTGTAATAAGTGGAAAATAGAAGGGCTAATTTTCCATGTTTTGTACCTTAATATCATAATAAGTGGAAAATCTTTCCATCTATATGGTCTGATATGATGGAATACTTTCCACTTATTACTCTGATAAGCTGATCGGGAGCAAGCTCCCGCTCAGCTTATCGGTGGCGGATGCTTCGCTATTGCCTTGCTAGGCTGCGCTCCCGCTCCGCCTATCAAGGCAATAGAGCCGCCGCTCCTCAGACTGAGTGAACGCTTCGCGTCCCCTCAGTCCTGCGGGGCTTGCGGCTCATCCGCCACCGTTAGACAATTGGAGGAATGATGAAAATATTTATTATGATTGTAGTGGCAGTAATAAATATGATTGCTATCAATCTATCGTATGCCTATGAGTCATATGATTATAAATTATTCAAGCCTCTGGAATTTAAAGATTACAGTGTGTGCGGAAATATAAGCAGGCATGGATTGAATCAATTATATAAATTGGAGTTGATTCCTTCAGATATTTCATTTGTCGGAAAAGAGGGGAATGTTATTTTAACAAATTGCAATGTTTATATAAAAGCGAGACAACTTGGAGCATCGCCCCAATCAAATTATGATATAGGCATGAACAATTATTATAATTTCATTTGCAGCACTTTAAATGCCCTGAAGTTTTCTAAAAAAGCATTACGCTCCTTTGTTGACCCCAAAATACCAGAAATTAGTCAGTTGCCAGTTGCAATATTTGTCCCTCCGACAAATGATGAGGGAGATAAACTGTTAACTGATAGCCAAAAAGGAATAACCGTGGCAGACTACTGTCGGGATAATAAAATGCAGTGTGATAGGTCAGGGGAAGTTATAACTATTGAAGATTCTGAAGGAGTCACTCGTTTAGAATTAGTTTCTCTAGGTGACTTTGATCAGGACGGACTTGACGACATATTGATATACTTTACCGATTACGGAAAAACATCTACGTGGCATAATTATGGTTTTATATTGTTATCCAAAAGCACAAAAAATCAAAAGTTATATAACATGCGTAACATTTATGGTGGATGTGTCATGGAAAAGAATAAATATAAATGTGCCGACAAATATCAATGGGAGCCGAAAAAATAAATTCGTCTAACCTCTATATGGCCTCCGGTTGTCAAGAAAAAAGTTCTCCTATAGATCGGAAAAAGAACAATAAAAAAAGTATCCGTCCAAATAATTAATGATGCCTTGACAAACGACCCTATGGTTCGGAC